>Ga0209408_1000021_pt1 | contig 131487 bp, 150 predicted proteins | sample AD_UKC107_MetaG_FD_184422 | JGI IMG/M metagenome (GOLD analysis project Ga0209408, IMG submission 184422) | Active sludge microbial communities of municipal wastewater-treating anaerobic digesters from Hong Kong - AD_UKC107_MetaG (SPAdes)... | ecosystem: Engineered > Bioreactor > Anaerobic >... | reverse complement strand
AATGATACGGCGAGGACGTCGCCCGGATGAAGCGGACCTACGACGAGCGGCGGCGGTTCATGATCCGGCGGCTCCGGGAGCTGGGCTTCGGGATCGCCACCGAGCCGACGGGCGCCTTCTACGTCTTCGCCAACGCTCGCCACATATCGGGCGACTCGTACGGCCTCGCCTTCGACATCCTGGAAAAAGCCCACGTCGGCGTGACCCCTGGGGTCGACTTCGGGGCCAACGGCGAGGGCTACCTCCGCTTCTCCTACGCCAACTCTCTCGCGAGGATCGCCGAGGGGCTCGACAGGGTCGAGAGATATCTGGCGGATCGCTGATCTGGGCGGGCCGATCCGGCCGGTCCTGCCCCGCCCCGAAGCTGGTCGGGATCCGGCCAGATATTATGCAGAACTGTGCAAGGTAGATCATGGGCTGAAGTCATGCCAAACGCCGAATTCTCTGATCTTAACGAGGGATTTTTGAGACGAAAATTTAAGTAGTCTGCAGGATCAGAGAGAATTCAAACTTATCTGTAAGGGAGACGGTGTTGAACTATGAAGGGTATTATATTGGCAGGAATTTTCGTTGCGGCGGTGATTTTCGTCTTCGCGCCCTTGGGCGCAGGCGCCCAACCCGCCGACGAAGAGGCGATGGAAGAGGCGATCGAACAGGCAACCGAACCAGTCACTGAACCGGCCCCTCAGCTGGACGTCGAGAAGGTCACCACGAGCTGGAACCTCACTTTCCTCTATGAGAATCGAGACGAGGGAACTTTGGAGTTCGACCGCCTGAAGCAGGATGCCGAAAATATCAACCAGACCTACCGCCCCGCCTTCGAAGAGCTGGACGGCACCGTCCTTCTCGGATACCTGGAAGACGAGAAGAACCTCTCCGTATCTATTGACCTCCTTTCGTCCTACGTCTACGCCGAAAACAGCCTCAACGTCAACGACGAGTTCTTCGAGACCTTCATCTCCGAGATCCAGACCTTCTACGCCGACTACTACAGGATCACTGCCTTCGCCGAGATCAAGCTCAAGTCGCTATCGAAAGAAGAGTGGGAAGAGCTATTCGGCCAGGAGCCGGGTCTTGAAAAGTACAGAACTTATCTCGAAAACACCTACATCCGGTACGCCGACCACAGGCCCCGAAACGAGACCCACGCCGCCTTCATAGCCGAAATAGCAGACCAGCGGATGAAGCTGGAGACAGAGGCCAATAAGGAGATCACAAACAACGTCACCGTCGCCGGAAACATCACCCTCACCGACGGCCAGGAGTACCCCATCGACGCCCAGTCCTACTACAAGCTCCTGGCCACAGATCAGGACCGAGAGAACAGGAAGACGTGCTACGACAAGAGGTTCTATCACCTCAAAAACGAGTCCGACAAGATGGCGGCCCTCTACCTCGATAAGGCGAAGAAAGACGACCTGATCGACAGGGAGCTGAACTACTCCGACGCCTACGCTGCCAAGATGTTCGAGAGCTACCTCTCCGAAGATCAGATCGAAGATATGAACTCCGTCTTCAAGGAGAGGAAAGGCGCCTTCGTCGGCTACCACGAGTTCAGGAGGGCGAAGATGGGGGTAGACCGGCTGATGCCCTACGACCTCCAGCTTCAGCTGATGGACGACCCCGACGAGATCTACAACTACACCGACACCCTCGCAGAGGTGGAGGCATCTTACGTCGGGATGGACCCCATCTTCGGCGAGATCTTCATTAAAACGGTGACTGGCGATCTGATCGACGTCTACCCCGACCAGGAGAACGGAAAGCAGCCCGGCGGATACTGCATGAGCCTCTTCCCCCTGAAGCTTCCGGGCATGATCTTTCTGAACTACGACGGCCTGATCGACGACAAAAAGACCGTCACCCACGAGATGGGGCACGCCATCAACTTCTACCTGATGGCCAACGCCGTCGATTACGTCTACTGCGGAGGCGAGGAGTACGAGATGGAGATCCCCTCCACCTTCAACGAAGAGCTTTTCGTGGATTACGTCCTGGAGAACTACGACCGGGATATCGCCGTGGCCGTCTTGGACCAGCACATAAGGGGCTACGACAACTACTTCACCTTCCAGCCGATGATCACCGAGTTTGAGCACAATGCCCACATACTCTGCGACGGAAAAGACGAGGTCAGCGGAGCCGAGCTGAACGCCCTCTGGACCGACCTATACAAGGAGTATCGGGACGAGAACATAGGCTACTACGACGAGGACTCGGCGGAATGGACCTACATAAGCCACATCTACTTCACCAACAACTACTACACCTTCAGCTACTCCCTATCGAAGGCGATAACCCTATCTCTCTTCAAAAAGTATAAGGAAAACCCGGAGGACTTCAACGAGAGATACGTCGGCTACCTCTCCGCAGGAACGACGATGACCCCGCCCGAGAAGCTAGAGAAGTACTTCGGGATAGAGATAAACAGGACCCTCTTCGAGGACGCCATGGACGTCGTGGAGATGAGGGTGAATCAGCTCCAGGAGCTGGACGAGGCCGGCAGGTGAAGGGGGCTTGTGAGGGAGAGAGGGCCCGGCCACCGGTGATGGGCCCTCGACCCCGCCATCCTCCATCACCCTCCCGCCAATCTGCGAAATCTCGCCCGGCCTCGGGCCGAGGCACGAAGGCACGGTGGCGGGCACCAAGGCAGAAAGTTTTAATTCTCATAAACTATTTTTAGAGTCGAGGTTTTGATATGCCCCTTGAAGGATATGGCGTTCTGAAAGGAAAGGCGATCGAGAGCAAAAACGGCGTCGGAGATAGCCCTCACTTCCAGGTGCTGGCGGTGGACGACGATCTGAGGCATCGAATCGCGATCAACGTCAAGTCGAGCGAGGCGCCGTCTGAGCTCCTATATTTCGTGGACGAGGACTTCAGACACCCATTGATCGAAGAGCTGATGGCACTCTCCTTCGGCTTCCTCGACCTGGAGTCGAAGCCCGGAGGGATGGCCCTCGACTACATCAGGGGGAACATCTTCGACCCGTCCAGGATGAGACCCCTCCCCCACAACGTCCCCGGCCCCGAGAACGACCTGAACGAGCTGATCCACAAGTACATCGCGAGAGCCATTGGGATGGAGACGAGCGCCGTCTATGCCTTCGGCCAGAGGTGGGGACCGGAAAACGAGCGGGACAAGCTCTTCGGCTTCAAGCCCGGAAGCGGCATCCACGATATCCACATGAACCAGGGAAACTCCGAGAGCTGGAAGAAGGACGACGGCGTCTACCAGGACGGCGGCCTGATAATCCATCTCCCCGACGAGGACCGATGGGTCGGCATATTCCTCGCCTTCCAGTCCCAGTGCTTCCACACCGACGACAGAACAGGCCACTGCATCGACGAATCGCCGGCAACTGGAGATGGAAGCGTCCGCATCATCGCGGCCCTCGTGAACCCGGAAGGCCAGGATCGAGGGCTTGAGACCGTCCTCCTCCTCAATTCGACCCCCGAGCCGATCGACCTGACGGGATGGGCCCTCGCCGACAAGAACAAGAACAAGGCCCCTCTCAAAGGCGTCATCAAAGCAGGAGACGTCCGCAGAGTCGACCTCTCGGGCGAAGACGTCGTCTTATCCAACCAGGGCGGGATCATCAGTTTGCTGGACAAAAAGGGGCTGAAGGTGGACGGGGCGAGCTATACGAAAGAGGATGCTTCAAGACAGGGCTGGACGATCGTATTCTAGAGCCAGCTGAGGAGAAGGTGGCTTAGAAGATGGGGATAGATCAGAGAGGCCGTCTTCTCTTCCCCGGCATCGTCCTGTAAATCCGGGCGTCGGGGAGTATCTTCCCCTCCATCCGCAGCCTCTGGACCTTCGGGCCGATCGCCTCCATCCTCTCTGCGAACTGGTCACCGACGAGCTTCTCAAGCTTCCTCCGGTCCGGCTCCTTTCCCTTCCCCATCCCCGGACAGGTGGGGTTGTACTTTATCTCGAGGATGATGCCGCCCGAGGGTCCTGATTTCTCGACGACGACGAAGGGAAATAGACGGCATGCCGTCGGCCTCACAGGGTAGATGGTGCAGCCCTTTCCTTCCTCGAAGAAAACGCAGGCTCCGTCCGACTCCCGCGACTTCATCACCGGCAGGTCGAGGATCACCTTCTTTCCGCCGTCCTCGACCCTGACGGATCCCTTCTTCTCGTCGTAGAGGGTGTCGACGAACTCTTCAGGTGCTAATCCAGTCTTCCTGCTGATCTTATCGATGTCCTTCTCGGTGAGGTAGATCAGGTTGCTCTTCGCCCAGAACTCCGCCTGTCTTTCGGGAGGGACGAGGTCCTCGAACTCATCGGGTCGGCGGTGGTGGCAACAGGAGCCGCAGCGCTGACACCGAAAACGGGCGCTACCGAAGGCCGCTCTGATATCCACTCGAAACGGCAAGAAGATCGCCTCAAAGAGAAAAAAAAAGGAAAAAAGAGGGGTGTTCAGAGCAGCTTGTTGATGGGGTGGTTCGGGTCCAGCACTTCCAGGCCGAGCTCTTTTGCGCTCTCTGCGCACATGATGTCGACCATTGCTGCTGCCGGGAAGACGATGGTGGCGTTCTCGATGGGGCCGTAGAGGTAATAGTCGGCTCCCACGATACCGGCCACGAGGTTTGCTCCGATGTCCACCGGACTGAAGGCAGCTCTGTTGACCTTCCTGTACTTCTTCATCCAGTCCCAGGCGGAAGCGCCGTTGTGGTAGCCCGCGCCCACGGGAAGCCCCAAAAGCGCCTTGACGGCCATCCCTGCTCTGATGGTGGCGCCGGAGCCGTTGCCCAGGGGCATCGCCGCGACGTCGACGAGGGGCCTTGTGATCCCGGCCTCTGCGGCGTAGTCGAGCATACCCTTCTCTGCGCCTCCTGCAGCCTTCGTCAGAACGTCCATCTTGCCCTGGGTGGTGGCGTCGAGGGCGTTGAAGGCGAGGACGATGGCGGAGTCTAGATCGCTCTCCTTGACGGCCTGGAACTCCTCGGGGGTGATGCTGGCGTTAATGGAGTTGTGGATCGCCCTGTCGGCGACGCCGATCTCTGTGGCGTACCCGACTCCGAAAGCCCTGACGCTGGGGGCGCTGGAGTCCACCAGGAACGGAGCGTCGGATATGTCGACGAACCAGTCCAGGTACTTGGCCATGGCCTCATCGGTCTCGGCGACGATCTGGTTGAAACAGGGGTTACCAGTGGTGTCGCTCATCTCTTCCTGGTCTTTCCACAGCTTCTCCGCGGCGGCGACGTCGAAGAGACCCTTGTCCTCGTCGGTCACTATCTTGTGCCGGGAATAGAACATCGTGCCTATGCACACGGTGGGGTACTCGCCGGGCTGACCTCCCACCTTGATCTTGCCGAACTCGAATACCTCTTGCTTCTTGTCAAATCTGAACATATCAAACCCTCACGCAACCGCCAGCAAATAGTATGCCAGCACTAATATTAATCCTCCACAGACTCCATAGAGGATGCCGATATCTCTGCCGAGCTTCTTGCCCTGCCTCTGGGCAATCTCTGCGCTCACGAACTCTATCTTCTCATCTATCTTGGCCAGCTTGTCCAGGACGTCCCTGTACTGCTCCTGGTCCACTACGACGCTGGGTACTACATCTCGATTATCTTGAGCCATGACTGTATCACCTCAGGTCATAAATAAGACTGGCACGAGAACCATCAGAAGCGCGAAGAGGAAGCCGACTATCGCCCCGATGGGCATGGAGGCGTTTACGCCTGAGCTCAGCTTCTGATCTCTGGCCACCAGCTGCGCTTTGTACTCGATGCTATCTTTGATCTCGTCAAAGGGTCCCATGAAGGGCATCAACACGGTGGGCAGACCCTTCCCGTAGGGGATGTCGGCAGTTATCGGTTTCGCCACTTCTGCGACCTCTTCAGTCTTTATCTCCTCATCTGCCATTTCACATCCCTCCCATCTTGAGGATCAATCCAAAGAGAGTCAGAACGATGGTTAGCCCCGCCGCGATCCCCTCGATCTTCCCGGCGTATATGCCGGCGGCGTACTTGTTCTGGATGCCCATGTTGGTTATGGCAGCTTCAGTCTGCCTCATCCTCGCTCGGATGTTGGCGATCTCCGCCGCCATGGGACGCAGACCGTGGGCCTCTTCTTCTGCACCGCCTTCGGAGATCTCCACGGCCATGGGGTCCACATCGAGGGCGCCCGGGTCCTTGGAGATGCACTCCTTTATCTTGGAGACGATGGTGCCGGTATCCTCGGTATCGATGATATTGATCGTCTCGATCTGCTCTTTGAACCTCTCAACGGCCTCGGGGGTCAGGTTCTGGATGAAGGGGATGGCACCCGTAGCGCCGATGATCCTCCCCTCCTGATCGATGCCGCTTGCTGCGAAGGCCTCGATCGCCTGGCCCGTGATGTGGCCCTTGACCTCCATCCCGGTTATTATCAGAAATCTGATGTTGGGGTTGGAGATTATGTTGGCCACCATCTTCTCTATGCCGATGTTCTCGGTCTTGCAGGGGCCCGCCAGGGCCGCGCCCGCATCGAGGAAAGGTGCGTTGTTCATGTGAGACCCGCAGGTCACGACGGCCACCGGGCTCTCGGCGTTTCCCACCTCGTACTCGCCGGTGATCCAGGGCCAGGGGTCAGAAGTTGGCTTCTTGTTGGCCATTCAGAACACACCTCCTTGGGAGATTAAGTACACGAAGGCGACGACGAGGCCGATTACAAACCCGTACCATATGTTGGTATAAATGCCCGCCATGTAGCTGGCACCCTCTCTGCCCTTGTAAGTGCTGAGGAGGGGCGCCCGGGGGTCAAGCGAATTCAGAAGGTCGTCGGCAGCCTTGTTGATATCATCGATCTGGGCCAGTATGGGGTCCAGAGCGAATTGGACGACGTCGTTCCTCTCCTCTGCGATCATCCCTTCGAGCGGATCGAAGATCAGATGCAGTTCGGGGGGAGACGCTCTAACGATTCCCATCTACAGACCTCCCTCAGGAAGAAGACCGGTCCCGACCACGCCTGACGAGTCCCTCTTGACAAGCTCGAAGTACTTCATGAAGGACTTGATCCAGATGACCGCACCGATGATCACCGTCAGCATTCCGGCAGTTCCGATGGTTGCAAGAGATGCTAAGCCTGCGGCGAACATGGCCAGAGCTCCTGTGGAGATGGTGTGCACCAGGGTCCTATCCTGGGTCTCATCAGGTCCCAGGTTGGCGTTGAAGGGGTGCAATATGGCCAAGCTTCCGGCGATAAAGATGACAGCTATGTATCCTGTATCAACGACCGAGCTGAGGATCAAGGGATAGCTGATCTCTCCAGATACGGCAACCGAAAGGCCGATCAGGACGATTGCGCCCGCTCCGCCCAAAGTCATCAAGACCTCCTCCATGACCGGGATGTTCATTTTGATGATCTTGTTGGCGAGTAGGCCCACGAAGTAGCCGAAACCCATGGCGATGGCGATCCCGATTATGGGGCCAGCAACGCCCCCGATGGATAGGCCGAACCATGCCGCAACCAGGCCCATTCCCATGGCCATCAGGCCGATGGACGGAACTCCCGTGCCGATACCGTAGCTGCAGACTCTCCTTACTGCGTCAGAGCCCATCACCACAGCGGCGATGACGCCAAGACCTGCCAGGAACGAGAAGTAGCCGGTCCCGGTTATGGTGTTCAGAACGTGAGTCAGGTATATTCCCAAAACTCCTCCGCCAAGACCGTACATCATCAGCTTGGTCTTGTCGATCTTCGATTCTCCTCCGCCTGCTGCAACGCTCATATCAGGCACCTCCAGTGATCAATACAGCGAATATCCCGATGATCAGCGATGCAACAAGACAAGCCTGGACAGCGCGGGGAACGCGCTTGAACTTGGGGTCGTGGAAGCCCTCGATAGTACCCTGGATGTTGTAGGATGCGATGACGGCGTTCACCACGAAGATTCCGATGGCGAAGAAGCCGGATAGGCCAGGGTTCTCGTTGATGCTCATAAGGGCGTAGTATATCAAAGACCCTCCAGCACCGCCGAGGAGACCTCCGATCGTCCCGCTGACGAAGCTGACGGTGGGTATGCCGTGACCGACAGTTCCCGGTGAGATGTAGGGGGGCTGGGGTTCTTTCGTTATGGGGTCGTAATCGACCTTGGCAGAGCATGGCGGCACGCCGACTCCGTATATGTATACCCAGTTGCCCACGATCATGGTGGCGTCCATCATGATCATGGCGCCCACTGCACCACTTATCACGATCAGAAAGATGTTATCTGTGACGCTCATCATCAGGCCGGCGCTCAACAGGCCGGTGAGACCTGATCCTGCCGCCAGCTGCACAGTGCCCGTTCCCACACCAGTGGCCTGGGCCATGGCGGCTGGAGCGCCACCGACAGGCACGAAGTGGACGCCTACGCCCACGAGAAGCCCGCCGATAACGATCTCAATTATATACAGTACCATGTTTGCGTCAAATGCGATCATGCCTCAATATCCCCCGCGTATTCGGGATAGGGCCCGTACCTCTTTTTCGACCTGATCTCCAGTATTCTGTTATAGACGTTGAACAGAATAACGATCACGACACCGGTGGCGATCGCAAGCCAACCCTGGGTGGCCGGATCGAAGATGGTGGTCCGCCAGTTGTCCAAAAAGACGGTCAGTCCAAAGGCCATTCCGGTGACGGGACCTCCGAACCGAGCGCAGAACCAGGCGTTATCGATGGAGCTTCTTATGCCTGCCTCAGCCTTGGTGACGATGTCACCGGAGTTGGCGGCGTTCAGCCCGGCCCCGAAAGGATATGCCTGGAACTCCCTCTCTGCTCCGTAGTGAACATCACCGGTAGACGACCCTATGGCGCCGATGGCGAGACCCCAGATGAAGGCCACAAGGGGCATCGGGAAGGGGTGCTGAATCGGAAGCCAGGGTGCTGTCATGATGTAGGAGATGGTGACGACGCAGAAGGCAGTGATGTACGCATGTGCCATTATGGTGGTAGTGTGAGTGCGCAGAACGTCCAGGTAGACGTACTGGTTGAATCGCGCCTGGCTCGTGTTCCTGCCCATGTAGGCGGTAACTGAGTAGATGCCGTTGAATATCGCAGCGAAGACCGATCCGACGGCGATGGCGAAGAACGCGTTCATACCATACCCGGACATTAAGACACTAGCTGTAACTGCGGCAAGGGCGGCGTAAAGAGCGTTCGATGGTGGCTCTCCAGAAATGGCTTTGTTATAAATTCTGTGGGGGTGACCCACCTGAGCAGCCAACTGGACTTGTGAGTTCGGGTTGCTCTGAGAACCCACATCGGACTCTAAGTCCTCACTTGCACCGGCTACTGTCGCAAGGGCGCCCATAGCAGCTAGGAGCCCCATGCTAACCATGTCCATTTGCTCTCCTCCTTTTTCATTCTTGCCAAATCATAGTAATCTATGAAAAATTTGGCCAGTAACGTACTGACTATCGGTTACTGGACTTATAAAGCTTTCGAAATGGTAATGTAACCCCCATTTTCGTTTTTTGTCAGGGGTTTGGAGGGTTTAAATGACCTAAATAGAAGAAATCGAAGCTTGAAATATAAAAAACACATATTCAAGCCCAATTTGGACGATTACCCCCCGAAATTGCCGAAGATTATCGAGATAAAGCGATTGGTCCCCGTTTCAGCGCGATCCCCTCCGCTTAATTCACCTTGATCGAGCCTCGAAAATGGCTTCCGGCCTCACCAGGGCTCCTTCTTGGCCTTGATCCAATATCCTATTATGTTGGTCGCCCTGTGAAGAACGGGCGTTATGATCAGAACTATGAATATGATCTCCAAGGTGAAGTTCTCGGAGAACCAGCTGGGCGCGAGAAGGAGGGTGAGCGCCCAGCTTCCTGCTACGAAGTCGAGCTGGTCGACGAGGAAGAGAGATGCACCCCGCTTCATCCCCATCCTCCGCTTGAAGAAACTGGCTACGACGTCACCAGCCATCGCCCCCAGGGAAAGGCCGACGAGGACCGGGATTAGATCATAACCGGACCCGAAGTCGGGGAGGCCGAGATCCGGCCGCGAGGATGCGACGAAGTCGAGGACTAGGCCAGTTCCCACCCCGCCCAGGACGCCAGCGATCGTTCCCCGGAAGGTTTTGCCGTCGCCGAGAACGCGGCGCCCATCCGGAAATGTTATGCCGAAATCCAGAGGCCTTCCGCCGCCGAAGAGTACGGCGAAGTTGTTGGGCAGATAGGCGGGCAGCATCAGCCATATCGCGATTATGAGTGGATTCAAGATCTCATTCCCTCCGGGGAAAAATCATCACCGCCGGACTCCTCAGATATACCCGATATATCAAGCTATCTAACCTTTCGCGGGCGATTCTGTCTCGGCCGAAGAAGTTTATCGCCATCTTTCGATCTCTTTGAAACCGATGACATACGTCTGTGATCCCATCTAGGAGGAGGGAATCTGTCGCGTCACGACGGGAGATGCGGCCTCGTCGGATCGAAAACGTTAAGTTCAACAAGAGGGTGGGGGGTGTAAGCGCCGATGGTCTAGTGGTTATGACTTGGGCCTTCCAAGCGGAACGTCCGCGAAGCAAGCCCAAAACCCGGGTTCGAATCCCGGTCGGCGCATCTCGTTTTATCGGCGACCTGCCCTCCTCGTCATATGTCGAAATCCTTTTCGTTAACTTTATATTCTAAGCAGGCCCCTCAGAGTTTCATGTCGGCTGGGGGGGATATCTCTGATATTCGAGGATTGCTTGCAGAAAAGATGGCTGGTGAGATAACTTTATCACATAATCCCGGCGAGACTCTGAAGAAGTGGCGGAGAAATTTCGGCATCACTCAGACTGAGCTCTCCAACCATCTGGGAATCTCGCCATCGGTGATAAGCGATTACGAGAGCGGCAGACGAAGATCCCCCGGCATTCTGATCGTCAGCAAGATCATCGACGCCCTGCTGACCATCGACGAGTTTCGGGGTAGCAACACCGCCCGGACTTACAGCGCCATGCTGAGCGATGGAGGGAGCTTCGGGCGGATCTGCTGCATCTGCGAATATTCCGAGCCCGTTTCTCTATCAAAGTTCGTGGATCGGATCGGCGCCTGCGTCGTCTGCGGTGACGCCGACGTCACCATATACGGTTATACGATCATCGACAGTTTGAAGGCGATTTTGGAGCTTCTTCCCGACCAGTTTCACAAGATATACGGCAGGAGCACCGCGCGGGCCCTGATATTCACCGGGGTCTCCACCGGCAGGTCGCCGATGGTGGCGGTGAGGGTCAGCCACCTGAAGCCCGGGGCCGTCATCCTCCAGGGGATCGACCCCTCTGAGGTGGACGGCGTGGCCAGGAGGATCGCAGAGCTGGAGAGGATACCCCTCCTCGCCACCACCATATCGGCCGAGGATCTCGCGACCGTTCTCAATCACAGGTGATACTTTGCCCGCGGGAATTGTGAGCTACGGGGTCTACATACCCAAGTACAGGATAAGGGCCCAAGAGATCGCCAGGGTCTGGGGCGAGAGGGAGGACATGGCCCAAAACCTCAACGTCTTCGAGAAATCCGTCCCGGACTTCGACGAAGACGCGGTGACGATCGGCGTCGAGGCGGCGCGAAACGCCGTCAAGCGGGCATCCATTGATCCGGCCAGGATCGGAGCGATCTATGCCGGGTCCGAGAGCCACCCTTACGCCGTTAAGCCGACGGGGACGATCGTCGGCGAGGCGATCGGCGTCGACCACCAGCTGACGGCGGCAGACTTCGAGTTCGCCTGCAAGGCGGGGACTGCGGCGGTCCAAGCCTGCCTCGGCCTTGTGACCGCGAACCTGATCGACCTGGGCCTCGCCATCGGGACCGACACCAGCCAGGGCGCCCCCGGCGACGCCCTCGAGTACACCGCCGCAGCTGGAGCCGCCGCCTACGTCATCGGTCGCGAGAACCTGGCGGCGGAGATCGAGGGGTTCTACTCCTTCACCACCGACACCCCGGACTTCTGGAGGCGCGAGGGGATGCCCTACCCGGAGCACGGCGGCAGGTTCACGGGCGAGCCCGGCTACTTCAAGCACGTTTTGAGCGCCACCCGGGGACTTTTGAAGAAGATGAGAACCATTCCCGAGGATTACGATTACGCCGTCTTCCACCAGCCCAACGGCAAGTTCCCCGTTCGGGTGGCGGGCCAGCTCGGATTTTCGCGGGAACAGATAGAGCCCGGCCTCGTAGTCCCCTGGATCGGAAACACCTATTCGGGATCGAGCCTCATCGGCCTTGCCGCGACCCTGGACGTCGCCCGGCCTGGGGAGAGGATATTTCTTGCGAGCTTCGGGTCGGGGGCTGGAAGCGACGCCTTCAGCATCAAGGTCTGTGACGGGATAGAGGACGTCCGGGATCGGGCCCCCAAGGTCAGGGACTACTTCGAGAACGTCCAGTACCTGGACTACGCGGTTTACGCCAAGCACAAGGGGAAGCTACGGCTGTGAGATTATGAGATCTGTATCGATTATCGGAGCGGGCTGCACCCGGTTCGGGGAGCGATGGGACGACTCCCTCCGGGACCTGGTGGTGGAGACCGGCATCATGGCCCTCGAAGACACGAGCGTCAGCGGCGAGGAGATCGACGGCCTCTACGTCGGAAACATGAGCGGTGGCCGGTTCGTAGAGCAGGAGCATATCGGCGCCCTGATATCCGACTGTGCTGGCCTCTCTCGGCTTCACGTCCCCAGCACCAGGGTCGAGGCTGCCTGCGCCTCGGGAGGGCTCGCCCTCCGGCAGGCGGTCCTGGCGGTGGCGAGCGGCTACTCCGACGTCGTCATCGCCGCCGGGGTCGAGAAGATGACCGACGTCACCGGCGGGGTCGCCGCCGACGCTCTGGCCGCCGCAGCCGACCGGGAATGGGAGTGCTTCTTCGGGGCTACCTTCCCGGCCCTCTACGCAATGATCGCACGGCTCCACATGCACCGTTTCGGAACGACCCGGGAAGAGCTCGCCGCCGTGGCCGTCAAGAACCATCACAACGGCTGCATGAACCCCATATCCCAGTACCAGATGGAGATCTCCGTCGATAAGGTCATGAGATCCCCGCTCGTCGCCGACCCGCTCCGGGTCCTCGACTGCTCGCCGATCACCGACGGGGCGGCAGCGGTGGTCCTGGCCCCGACGGAGGTGGCCTCCAAGTACTCCGACGCGCCGATAAAGATCCTGGCGGCTGCCCAGGCGAGCGACACCCTCGCCCTCCACGACCGGAGGGATATCACCACCCTGGACGCCTCGGTCTATGCCGCGAGGAAGGCCTTCGACCAGGCGGGTCTTGAGCCGAAAGATATCGACCTCGCCGAGGTTCACGACGCCTTCACCATCGGGGAGATTGTGGCCATAGAGGATCTGGGGTTCGTCGAGAAGGGCGAGGGCGGACGGGCCGCCGAGGAGGGTCTGACCGCCATCGGGGGGAAGATCCCCATCAACACCTCCGGAGGTCTCAAGGCCTGCGGCCATCCCGTTGGAGCCACCGGGATAAAGCAGGCCTACGAGCTGGTCCTCCAGCTCCGGGGCGAGGCTGGAAAGCGGCAGGTCGAGGGAGCCGAGGTGGGCCTCACCCACAACGTCGGCGGGTGCGGCGGCACCGCCCTCGTCCACATAATGTCGAGGTGAAAGAGATGTCCACAGTGCCGAGATTCTGGAGACACATACCCCAGAGGTACAACCTGGTGGGAACCCACTGCGAGAAGTGCGACGAGTACTACTACCCACCGAGGACGATCTGCCCCAACTGCCGCAGGAACGCCAAGATGGAGGACCACAAGTTTGCTGGAATAGGGACGGTGGTGACCTACACCACCATCTACAACGCCACCGACGACTTCAAAAGGCAGACCCCCTACAACCTCGCCATCATAAAGCTTGATGAGGGCCCCCGGCTCACGGGCCAGGTGATCTGCAGCCCCGACGAGATAAAGATAGGGATGAAGGTGAAGCCGGTCTTCAGGATCCTGGGGAAGGAGGGGGACCGGGGCATCATCTACTACGGGACGAAGTTCGTCCCGGTCGAGGGGTCGGTCTAACCCTCATCCACTTTTCTCGCCGAGCCAGCCCGTCTCTCACGTTAAGGCTAAGTATTGAGAGGTCATTTCTTCCCTTCCCGTATCGAATCCGGCCAAAAGGATAAGATCGTTGAATAAAATATGTCAAATCAAAATATCGCAGGTTCCGGTTATCGATTAGGCGGGGACAACAGTTATATATAATGCGATAATTTGATTGTGGGTTATTTATGTAATCGGGGGGTAAATCCGGTCTTGAGTGAAGTAATAGAGGAGTACGACGCGAGCACCATCCAGGTTCTGGAGGGGCTCGACGCCGTCAGGCGAAGGCCCGCCATGTACATCGGTAGCACCAACACCGCGGGCCTCCACCATCTCGTCTACGAGGTGGTGGACAACAGCATAGACGAGGCCATGGCCGGCCGGTGCTCGGAGATTAACCTGATCCTTCACACCGACGGCACCGCCTCGGTGAGAGACGACGGTAGAGGCATCCCTGTAGACATCCACGAGCATTACAAGAAGCCGGCTCTGGAGATCGTGATGACGATGCTCCACGCCGGGGGCAAGTTCGACCACAAATCCTACAAGGTCTCGGGAGGCCTTCACGGCGTCGGGGTCTCGGTCGTCAACGCCCTCTCCGAGTGGCTCGAAGTGGAGGTGAGGAGAAACAGCCTCGTCTACTGGCAGAGGTACGAGCGGGGAAGGCCCGCGTCGGACCTGGAGGTCCACGGAGTCTCCGACCACACAGGCACTACCGTCCGGTTCAAGCCAGACCCCGAGATCTTTGAGAGCGTCGATTTCAGCTTCGATACCCTGGCGAGCAGGCTCAGGGAGCTGGCCTTCTTAAACCGCGGCCTGAAGATTACGATCGAGGATGAGAAGACCGGAAAAAGGAGGGAACACCTCTACGAGGGAGGGATAGTCTCCTTCGTCGAGCACCTCAACAAGAATAAGGACCTTCTCCACACCCCCCCCATTTACTTCTCGCGGGAGAAGGACGGAATAGCCGTCGAGGTGGCCCTCCAGTACAACAACACCTACAACGAGAACATCCTCTCCTTCGCCAACAACATCAACACCCGCGAGGGCGGAACCCACCTATCCGGCTTCCGGGCTGCCCTCACCAAGACCACCAACGAGTACGCTCGGGAGAATAAACTCCTCAAAGACGATACGAAGCTCACCGGCGACGACCTCCGGGAGGGGCTCGTGGCCGTGATTAGCGTGAGGCTCGCCGACCCCCAGTTCGAGGGGCAGACGAAGACGAAGCTCGGAAACAGCGCCGTCGGCGGGATCGTCAGCTCCCTCGTCTCCGAGGGGCTGTCCGAGTTCTTCGAGGAGAACCCCCAGGTGGCGCCCAAGATCATCGAAAAGGCGACCCAGGCCTACCGGGCGAGGGTCGCGGCCCGAAAGGCGCGAGAGCTGACCAGAAGAAAGAACGCCTTAAGCTCAGGCGGCCTTCCAGGAAAGCTCGCCGACTGCGCTGAGAAAGACCCCCAGCTCTCAGAGCTCTACATCGTGGAGGGCGAGTCTGCGGGGGGCTCAGCAAAGCAGGGGAGAAACCGGCACTTTCAGGCTATCCTCCCCCTCCGGGGCAAGATCTTGAACGTCGAGCGGGCGAGGCTCGACAAGATCCTGAAGAATAACGAGATCAGAAACATCATCACGGCTCTTGGCACCGGGATCGGCGACGACTTCCAGCTCGACCGGGCGAGGTACCACAAGGTGGTGATCATGACCGATGCCGACGTCGACGGGTCCCACATCAGGACCCTCCTTTTGACCTTCTTCTATCGGTACATGAGAGAGCTCGTCGAGGCGGGGTACGTCTACATCGCCCAGCCGCCCCTCTACCAGGTCAAGAGAGGAAAGTCTGTAAGCTACGCCTACTCCGATTCAGAGCTCGCAAGGGCCCTGGAGGGGTCCGGCGGGAAGGCCGCCGTCCAGAGGTACAAGGGCCTGGGTGAGATGAACCCCGAGCAGCTCTGGGAGACGACGATGGACCCCGAGAAGAGAACGATGCTGAAGGTCACCCTGGAAGACGCCATGGAGGCGGACGAGATATTCTCGATCCTGATGGGCGAGAAGGTGGAGCCGAGGCGCGAGTTCATCGAGGCTCACGCTCGAGATGTGAAGAACCTGGACGTTTGAGGTGATAGACGATGACGGAGATCGACGTTGACATAACTTCGGAGATGAAGTCCTCATACATTGATTACGCCATGAGCGTCATCGTGGGAAGGGCCCTTCCAGACGTTAGGGACGGCCTCAAGCCCGTCCACCGCCGGATCCTCTACGCCATGTACGAGCAGGGGATGACCGCAGACCAGCCTTACAAGAAGTCGGCGAGGGTGGTGGGTGACGTTATGGGTAAGTACCACCCCCACGGCGACGCTGCCATCTACGAGACGATGGTGAGGATGGCTCAGGACTTCTCGATGCGCTATCCTCTCATAGACGGCCAGGGGAACTTCGGGTCCATCGACGGAGATCCCGCGGCGGCCATGAGGTACACCGAGGTCCGCCTCTCCCAGATCGCAGAGGAAATGCTGACCGACATCGAGAAGGATACAGTTGACTTCGTTCCCAACTACGACGACTCTCTCAAAGAGCCCTCGGTCCTCCCATCGAAGCTTCCAAACCTTCTCGTCAACGGCTCTACAGGGATCGCCGTCGGTATGGCGACGAACGTTCCGCCCCACAACCTGAACGAGGTGGCAGGAGCGGTCATAAAGCTGATCGACGATCCGGACGCCACCCTCGCCGACCTGATGGAGCAGATGCCTGGACCAGATTTTCCCACCGGCGGCTACATCCTCGGAAGCTCCGGGATCGAGTCGGCCTACGCCACGGGCCGGGGGATCATCAAGCTTCGGGCGAAGTCTGTGATCGAGCGGGGGGAAAAGTCGAAGATAATCGTGACGGAGCTGCCTTACCAGGTGAACAAGGCGAAGGTCGTGGAGACGATAGCCGACCTGATAAAGGCGGATCGGGTCGACGGCATCTCCGACCTCCGGGACGAGTCGGACCGGGAGGGGATCAGGCTCGTAGTCGAGCTTCGGTCTGGGACGAACCCCGAGGTTGTCTTAAACCAGCTTCATCGTCAGACCCAGCTTGAGACCTCTTACAGCATCATCAACGTGGTCCTCGTCGACGGCCAGCCGGCGACCCTCCCCCTCAAGGATATCCTGGAGCAGTACATATACCACAGGTCCGAGGTGATCGAGAGGAGGACCCGCTTCGATCTCGATCGGGCCGAGAAGAGGGCCCACATCCTGGCGGGCCTTCTCGTCGCCCTCGAGAACATCGACGAGGTGATCAAGCTCATCAGGGCGGCCGAGTCGCCCGCTGATGCCAGGGCCGCCCTCACCGAGGCCTTCGCCCTCACCGAGGAGCAGACGAAGGCGATCATGGACATGAGGCTTCAGAGGCTCACGGCCCTGGAGCAGGGCAAGATCAGGTCTGAGCAGGCCGAACTCGAGGTCGCAATCGCCCGGTTCAAGGAGATCCTGGCCGACTCAAGAGAGGTCCTGAACATAATAAAGCAGGAACTCTCGGAGCTCGTCGGAAAGTACGGTGACGCCAGGAGGACTCAGATCATCGAAGCCGAGGGGGAGATCGACCTTGAGGACCTGATCCAGGAGGAGGAGGTGGCTGTGACCATCACCAGCGACGGCTACATCAAGAGGCAGCCTCTCACCGCCTACCGGCAGCAGAGGCGGGGCGGGATGGGGGTGATGGGGGCCGACACCAAGAGCGAGGACTTCGTCACTGACCTGTTCGTCGCCTCAACCCACGAGTACATCCTCTTCTTCACCGACATGGGCAAAGCCCACTGGCTCCGCGTCTTCGACGTTCCCGCCCTCGGCAGGACCGCCCGGGGCAAGTCGATCGTCAACCTCCTCCAGCTCGAAGCCGACGAGAAGATCACCGAGGCGATCCCGGTCAAGAGCTTCGACTCTGAGGGGTACATCGTGATGGCGACGGCAAAGGGGCAGGTCGTAAAGACATCGATCCGGGCCTACAGCAACCCTCGGAAGGGCGGGATCAAGGCCGTGAACCTTCGGGGAGATGGCCTCGTTGCCGCAAGGCTCACCGACGGCGACCAGGACCTGATCCTCGCCACCGCCCGCGGCAAGGCTATCAGGTTCTCTGAGGGGGACGTCCGGCCGAGCAACCGGGGCTCCATGGGGGTTCGAGGGGTCACCCTGGAGGGCGACGACGAGGTGATCTCTATGGACGTCGTCCGGTCCGGAGATGCCCTCCTCACCGTCACCAGGGAGGGGTACGGCAAGAGGACGGAGCTCTCGGAGTATGCCCCCCACCGGCGGGGCGGGAAAGGTATGAAGAACATCGATTCGAGGAGGGGGGACGTCGTCGCCTCCAGGACCGTCTCCGAGGATGACGAGCTGATGATCACGACGAAGGACGGCGTAATGATCAGGATTCCAGCCTCTGACATCAGGGTTCAGGGGCGGGCTACCCAGGGCGTGAGGATCATGCGCCTCAAGCCCGGAGACGAGGTTGCGGCGGTGGCGCGGATAAACTAGGTTGCGACCTCCGGCGCCCGCCCCCCACATCCGCTTTTAATTTCACGTACCATCTTTTTACGGCTGAGAAGTCTGAGGTACCGCTGAGAGAGACAATGCAAACCTCCAACTTCGCCCGATCCGGCTCGCACCCTAAAGCCGTCGCCATCTCCCGGAGCCAAACCCGCGGCTGGACCGGCCGCGTTTACGAGCCGCTCGCCCCCTCCTGGCGCCTGGTGCAAGAGGCGAAGAGCGGCGCCATCGACGAGGATGAGTACATCCAACGCTACCGAGAGGAGGTCCTCTTGAAGCTCGACCCCGCCAGGGTCTACGCCGACCTCGGCGAGGATGCCATCCTCATCTGCTGGGAGAGGCCGGGCGCCTTCTGCCACCGGAGGCTGGTGGCCGAGTGGTTCGAGGAGAAGCTCGAGGTCTCGGTGCAGGAGGTAGGTGAGGTGGGCGGCGCGGATGATCGAGGGCAGACGAGGCTTGACGGATTTATCAGGCGATAAAACTCGCGAGTGATAGTAGAATGCTATTCTGCTGGGAGAGGCTGGGGCCTTTAGTTGGCATTTCGGCAAATACTCACCGATCGTATTCTTCATCAATACTCCGAGCAATATCTCGTAGTTCTAAAATTTTGTGATATAGAAAATAGGCAAAAATATCTGCAGTTTCGTCGTTGATCGAATCTCTTGATCCTTTAAAATATGCATCTAGTTCGTTTAAGGGATATTCAATAAGAGGATATAAATATACTATAGCGTCTATTGATTCTAATCCACGTTCTGATAACGCATCTTGAAACGATTTCAACCTTTCTTTAATTGAAGACAGGAATCCGGCACCCAAATCATGATTAGTTTTTGTTTCTTCATCAAGAGCCACTCCGGCACATTCATGAATTTTACCAAGATCGTACTCTAAATTCGTTCCTAAGATTGTCTCTAATTTTTTACTTTTAAACTTTTCTTTATGGTCCATCACTCTCATCTCCAATTCCTTGATTACGGATTCGAGTATTTTTGAAATATCTTTTTTTTGATATTCGAGCATATCGAGAATATTAATATTATTACTCCGCAACGTTTGGTCACTATCGAAAGATAAAAGCTGAAATCTATTAACTGTAAGTGTGACCCTAGAGATAAAATGATACGAATGCAATTTATTAGTGCCACGTTTTGTTGGATGTCCTACACTATCATTTCTTATGTCTCTAATATTTTTAAGGTTAGGAAAATCGTCGATCTTCTTAGGAGTCGCTAAGGCCTCACATAAATTAAATGCAGCATCTTGTTGGAGATAAAGCGATTGTAAAAGGCCATATATGCCTAAATATAACTCGCCTTCTGTAGACCTAAACTTTCCCTCAGAATACGCATTTATAGCCAATTCGGTATCTTCAATAACATCCAAACTACTGCAAATTTGAGACCACAGACCCAGATCCTTCATAAGGTCTTTTTGAGTTCTATGTTCATTGATTATGTCACGAATTCTTTCTGTATATTCATCCATGATACTTTTACCTCATTTATTCTCTAAGCAGCCTCCAGCTATTCTTTTCGACATATTATATATAGATTTCGTATACTATTTGATGTATTCTCCTGCATGGTGGTGCAGCATATGCTCTACGCACCTCCCAAAGAGGTTAAATAAATCCGCCACGAAGGGTCGCCTGGCGATACATGATGTCATTTGAGATCGAGAACATTCACGCTCGCGAGATCCTGGACTCGCGAGGAAACCCCACCGTTGAAGTGGACGTCTGGACCTGCTGCGGCTTCGGCCGAGCCGCCGTCCCCTCGGGCGCCTCGACGGGGACCCACGAGGCGTTGGAGCTTCGAGACGGCGACGACCGATACAATGGAAAGGGCGTCCTCAAGGCCGTCAAGAACGTAAACGAGATCATCGGGCCGAAGCTGATCGAGTCCGGGATCACCGCCCTGGAGCAGCGGGCCGTCGACGACTTCATGCTGGCGCTGGACGGGACCCCCCTCAAGTCGAACCTCGGCGCGAACGCCATCCTGGGCGTTTCTTTGGGTGTGGCCAAGGCCGCGGCCGACGAGCTGGGGATCCCGCTCTACCAGTACCTGGGCGGCGTCAACACCACCACCCTGCCGGTGCCGTCCCTCAACGTCCTCAACGGCGGCCAGCACGCAGGAAACGACCTCGCGATCCAGGAGTTCATGATCCTTCCGAAGGGCGCAAGCTGCTTTTCGGAGGGCCTGCGGATGGCGGCGGAGACCTACCACGCCCTCGGCAAGATCCTCAAAGGGAGGTACGGCGCGGGAGCCACCAACGTCGGCTATGAGGGAGGCTACGCCCCGCCCCTCAACAAGACCGCCGACGCCCTCGACGCCCTGATGTCCGCCCTCGACGCCACCGGCTACGAAAAAGAGATCGGGATCGGCATGGACGCCGCCGCCTCCAGCTTCTTTGAAAACGGCTCCTACGCCATCGACGGCAAAAAGCTCTCAAGCGGCGAGATGGTCGACTTCTACGCAGACCTGGTGGCCACGTACCCCATCATCTCCATCGAGGACCCCTTCGAAGAGGATGCGTACAAGGACTTCGCGGCCCTGACGGCTAAGCTTCCGAAAACCATCATCGTCGGCGACGACCTCTACGTCACCAACGTCGAGAGGCTGTCGAAGGGGATCGAGATGAAGGCGACCAACGCGCTTTTGCTCAAGCTCAACCAGATAGGCTCCGTCTCCGAGGCCTTTGACGCCGCAAGGATGGCCTTCAGAAACGGCTTCAAGGTGATGGCAAGCCACAGGTCCGCCGAGACCGAGGACTCCGCCCTCGCCGACGTGACCGTGGCCCTGGGGGCCGAAATGCTCAAGACGGGAGCCCCCGCCCGGAGCGAGAGGAACGCCAAGTACAACCAGCTTCTTCGGATCGAGGAAGAGCTAGGGTTCGCCGCCAGCTACGCCCGGATCTAATCGGGCCAGGCTCCAGGCTCGAAAGGTCTATAATCGAACGGCTCCAAGGGCCGAACATGGAATACTCGTTCAAGAGGGGCTTTAAGCCCGAGCTTGAGAGGATCAAATCGGCCCTGGAGGAGGAGTTTCCCACCGAGATCCGGGAGGAGGGAGGGAGGCTCCTTCTCAGCTACGGCGCCCTCAAGTCCATCGAGGTCTCGATCGCTGGCAAGAAGTTGATAGTCAACACCGAGTCCTCCGACGAGGTCGGAGACGATATGATCCTCGACACCAACAAGAGATTTCGAAACTTCCTGGAGAAGGCCACAGGCTACACTGCAAAGCAGAGGCTCCAGCAGGCGAAAAAAGAAGTGAGCAAGGGCTAGAGCACCTTTCTCACGAGCCGCTCTTCTTTACAGCTTCGCCAGCCCTGCCTTTGCTCTAAGCAGTCGGTCTTCCGCCTTTTGTCAAGGGCCTTTATCTAGCAGACCCGGAGCCTTCCGGCCACAAACTCCTCCACCAGGTCACCGGTCCCCTCCAGATGCCGGTCGATGACGGCCTCGATCCTCTTCTCCACTCCAGCGTCGGGCCGTGACTCGCCTCTTATCTCCACGGCCCGAAGGAGCGGCTCTGTGAGTGGCGCGCCGATCCTGCTCACTAGGGTGACGTAGGCCTCCTTCACACCCTCGATCTCGGCGATCTCTTCAGCGGCCCTCGATGCGACTACGTTGTAGATCTTGCCGACGTGGTTTACGGGGTTTTTCCCGGCGATCGCCTCGATCGACATCGGCCTCATGGGGGTTATGAGGCCGCTCCCCCGGTTCCCCCGACCGGTGGCTCCGTCGTCTCCCATCTCTATCGAGCTGCCCGTCAGGGTGAGAAAGATGTTCTTGTCGCCGTCGGCGGCGTTCACGGCGACCTCTGCGTCGGCAGCCTCTCTGATCGTCTCGCGAACCTTCGCCTTCACCTCCATGTAGTCCTCCATGGAGGAGACGTACCTGGAGACGACCGCCGCCGCAGCCACCAGGTTCAGCCCGTCGCCGATCCGGACCGCCATCACCTTGGTGTCCTCCCCCACGCCCCTCACGTCCCTAATCCTCTCCTCCAGGTCTAGGACCAACTCCTCGGTGGGGCTCAGAGGCGCAAACCCGACCCCTATCGAGGTATCGTTCGCCCCCCTCTTCATGAGGCTTCGAAGCTCCGGAGACCCCTCCCTCGCCCTGGAGTCGACCCTGTACTCCGCGAGGTTCTTGACCGATCTTTCAAGATGGTCCGAGGCGACCCTTTCGATCAGAGCATCCAGACCCTCGCCCTCAGGAGCCGTCGCCCTGCCACCGACGACCACCGTCGGTGGCTCCAGGACCTGCCCGCCGCCGAACGAAACCTCGGTCTTTCCGGCGGTTATCAGGACCTTATCGACGTTGTGGTGGAGGATCTCGCCGAACTCCTCGAGATACAACCGAGAAAGCTCCACCGAGATCGCCTCGGATATCCCGTCGGCCAGGGTATCCGGGTGGCCCAGCCCCTTCCGCTCCACCACCTCGAAGGGGAGGGGCCTGTACTTCAGAAACTCGATCATAAAACACCCGAATATTTACAGAATGTCCGAATTAATATTTTGATCGGTTCCGATGAAACAACGTTTGTGAGGTACGCTAATTGACGTTGATGCCTGGGGCCAAACGTCGATTAGTCTTATCGCAGAATTCGGATAATACAGCGATAGATAACTGTAAATTTGTCAACGAACTGAAACGGCGATTGACATTAGAGATTTATAATAATCAACCTATTCCTGAGGGTGTAATTTATATTCATGAAAGAGCATTCGACTGATCACATGACTGAGTCAACAATAACGCCAGATCAGGAGTCGATTCAGGAATTACACTTAAAGAGGATCACAGCTCTGGAGAACGAGAACAAACGCCTGAGCGAGGAGATAGAGACCCTCAGGATGGAGAAAGAGGATACCAGAGCCAAGCTCGTTGAGACCCTCATATCCAACAAGAAGTACATGCGAGAAGAGGAGAGGCTCAAGAAAGAGAACGCCCTTCTCCGGAGGATGCCCCTCTTCCTGGCGACGGTAGTTGAGATGGGAGAGGACTACGTCCTTCTCCGACAACACGGAAACAACCAGGAGTTCATAACCACCACCTCTCCCGAAATGATGGAGAAGCTGGAGCCGAACACTAGAGTCGCGATAAACAACTCCCTGACGATAGTGAGAGTGATGGACAAGTCCGTGGACGTCAGAGCCAAGACCATGGAGCTGATAGAGGCTCCAACCGTCAATTACGATCAGGTGGGTGGACTTGAAGACCAGATAAGGGAGGTCAGCGAGACCGTCGAGCTTCCCCTCACCCAGCCTGAACTCTTCGCCGAGATCGGGGTGGAGCCGCCAAAGGGCGTCCTCCTCTACGGCCCCCCCGGAACCGGAAAGACCCTCATCGCCAAGGCGGTGGCCCACCACTCTCGAGCCACCTTCATCCACATGTCGGGAAGCGAGCTCGTACACAAGTTCATCGGCGAGGGCGCCCAGCTCGTCAGAGACATATTCCAGATGGCAAGAGACAAGGCCCCCGCCATCGTCTTCATCGACGAGATAGACTCCGTCGGCAGCATCAGAACCCACGACGGCACGACCGGCAGCGCCGAGGTGAACAGGACGATGATGCAGCTGTTGGCGGAGCTGGACGGCTTCAGGGCGAGAGGTGACGTTAAGGTCATAGCCGCCACCAACAGGATAGACATCCTGGACCCGGCACTCCTCAGGCCCGGTAGGTTCGACCGAATCATCGAGATCCCGATGCCGAACTTCGATGCCCGCCTGTCCATCCTTGCGATCCACACCAAGAACATGAAGATGAGCCCCGAGGTCGACCTTCGGGCCATGGCAAAGGAGACGGAAGGCGCGAGCGGCGCCGACCTCAAGTCCATCGCCGTCGAGGCCGGCATGATGGCCATAAGGCGTCGCGGCAGCTCGGTGACCGCGGATGACTTCAAGAGAGCCGTCGACAAGGTCCTCGGCGAGGAGATGCTGCCGCGGGTCGACGAGTCCATGAGGATGTTCTCTTGATGGAAGGCCCAAAGCATGATAGGTTGCGGCTTTGACCAAGCCGCAGCTCTTCACCATTATTTTTTGTCGGCTTCGACTTATTTCTTCGCGTTTGACCCATCAAATCGTGGGTTATAGAGAGAACAGCTTGTAAAAATTACGACCTCGAATGGAGCGGTCAGCATCCGAGAGCATCTTCACCAAGCCCTCTCTCAAGCTGTACCACATCTCTATCCCAGCAGCTCTTTCGCCCGCGAGATATCCACAAGAGGGTGACAGACGTCTCCCGGGCCTTGGATCGGCGCTTATCGGCTCGATATCCGACTGGATACCGGGCTACATTGGAGCCCATGAAACCCGCACCACAGTTATGATGACTCTCTTACCTTTTATAAAAGCCCATATTAACATGACGGTCCTGTTGATGCCAATTTCAAGTTGGCTGATTTGCGGATGAGATCGACCTTCGTATAAGCGAAAACGGCCGGCAAATTTATTTTTTATAAATTAATATAAACATTGATAGATTATTCGCATCACCACTCGGGGAAAAATGTATAATCTTTACGGTGATGTCTGCTATTAAAGTAGGTCAGAACAGCCAGCCTGTCTTCGCCTTCGGGACGGCACTCCGGGAGGCTTTGGCTCAATTGGCTGTGAGGTCGATTTGATGATTCCCGTAGCAAAACCGATACTTTCCGGCGCGGAGATAGAAGGCATAAAGGCGGTTCTCGATAGTGGAATCCTCGCTCAGGGTGAAGCTGTGGCCGAATTAGAAAAGAGATTCGCCGAGTACGTGGGCGCAAGTCATGGTGTTGCCACGAACAGCGGGACCTCGGCCCTCCACACGGCCCTTGCAGCCCTGGGCGTAGGCGAGGGCGACGAGGTAATAACCACCGCTTTCACCTTCATCGCGACCGCCACCAGCGTTCTGATGCAGAGGGCGAGGCCGGTCTTCTGCGATATAGATCCAGAGACTTACAATATAGATCCCGACCAAATCCAGGAGGCCGTGACGGAAAGAACGAAGGCCATCATCGTGGTTCACCTTTACGGCCTTCCCTGCGATATGAAGCCGATTATGGAGATCGCCCAAGATAACGGCTTGAAGGTGGTGGAGGACGCATGTCAGGCCCATGGTGCCGAATATCACGACCAGAAGGTGGGATCTATCGGAGACGTCGGGGTTTTCAGCTTCTATCCCACCAAGAACATGACCACGGGCGAGGGAGGGATCATCACGACCTCCGACCCAAAACTGGCCGAGAAGGCCGGCATGATCAGGAATCACGGCCAAAGCCAGAGGTACGTTCACGAGATTTTGGGCTACAACTACCGGATGACAAATATCGCTGCGGCCATCGGCCTATCCCAGCTGGACATGCTCGATCAATTTAACGACAAACGAAGGGAGAACGCCGGCTATTACAACGAGAACCTCGAAGTCAAAACCCCATTTGTTCCCGTGGGGATGAAGCACGTCTACCACCAGTACACCACCGAGGTGGAAGGGCGAGAGAATTTCTTGAAGCACCTCGAAAGGCATGGTGTGGGTTATGGGGTTTACTACCCCATCCCGGCGCATAAGCAGCCCTTGTTCAGAGATTACAACGAAATGGCTCTTCCAAATACAGAAGCGGCTAGCGAGAGGGTGGTATCAATTCCGGTTCATCCCGGGCTAACAGAAGAGGAGCTAGAGCTGGTAGTTAGGACGGTGAACGGCCATGAGTAAGCCCCACTTTCTCGGAGAAGTTCGCCTGGGAAGCGGGTGCGTCATCCAGGACGGCGTGATCATCGGAGCTGAGGACGGGTTGACCGTCATCGGCGACCGTGCGACGATAAGAAGCGGAACCGCGATATACCCCTCTACGAGGATAGGCCACGGGTTTCGGACCGGTCACAACGTCCTGATCCGAGAGAATACGCTCATCGGAGACGATGTCCTCATCGGCACCAACTCTGTGGTGGACGGAAACTGCAAAATAGGGGACAACGTCAGCGTTCAGACGAACGTCTACATCACCACCAACACCACCATCGAAGACGAGGTCTTCATGGGGCCCTGCTCGGTCACCTCCAACGACAAGTACATGGTCAGAGGGGCGGAGCTGATAGGCCCTCTGATAAAGAGGGGCGCCAGGATCGGGGCCAACGCCACCATACTGCCGGGCGTGGTCGTGGGCGAGGGTGCGGTCGTCGGGGCGGGGTCGGTGGTCACGAGGGACGTGGAAGATGGAGAGACGGTAGTGGGAAACCCGGCGAGAAGGCTTGGAAAGCGATTCTGACCCATCTGTCGGCGGTTCCTGATATTGACCCGACAATTTTTGCATCGACGGCAGAGAGAGTTATCGACTTCATGAAAAGGATCTGTGGAGGAAGGCATGGATATTGGAGTAATTGGCACCGGAAACATGGGAAGAAACCACGTGCGCGTGTATTCTGAGATGAGGGACGTAGAAAGGGTTTACGTATACGACCCCGATAAAAGGGCAGCAACGAAGATGAGCGAATCTTTCGGCGCTGTGGCCTGCGATTCGATCGGGTCCCTCCTCAAAAAGGTCGATGCTGCGAGCATATGCGTCCCGACCAAATACCATTTCGATGTCGCAAAGGAGGCGGTAGAGAGCAATGTCAGCTGCCTGATCGAAAAGCCCATCGCCTCCGACTCAGAAGAAGGAGATCGACTGCTGAGGATCATTCCCGAAGATCTGGTAGTTGGGGTGGGACACATCGAGAGGTTCAACCCCATAGTAAGAGAGATTAAAAATCTTATAAAAAATCCGAGATATGTGGATGTGAGAAGGCATAACCCCACCTCATCGAGGATAACCGATGCGGGCGTTGTAGTAGATCTGATGATCCACGACATAGACCTCATCTGGAACTACTTTTTCGATGGCGAGCAGAGCTCCGACTTGTGCTCTCTCGGAGACGACGACCTTCGGAAGATGATCGCCAGGTTCAACGACTGCGTGGTTTCGTTATCTGCGAGCAGGATCGCCTGCCGAAAGATAAGGACGATTCACGTCGAAGAGATGGAGGTAACCATCGACGGCGATTTCATGAACCAGGAGTTGTACATCTACAGGAAACCAGAGAAATACGAGGTGGAGAACACTCGATATTCTCAGGAGAATATCATCGAGAAGGTGCAGGTCAACAAGGTTGAACCCCTTAAAGAGGAGCTGAAAACCTTCATCGATTGCGTCAGGGACGGAAGACAGTTTCCAGTCACCCCCGAGCAGGCGGTTCTCAACCTGAAGATTGCAGAGCAGGATGTATAGAATTTTGGCGGGAGCTTTTCGGTTTACGATGGAGATATTCTGAGGGGATGGATCAGTTTGAGGATCGGAGTCGTTGGGTTGGGCAAAGCTGGTCTGCCGCTGGCCTCGGTGGTGGCCGACAGCGACCTTGAGGTTATCGGCGTTGACATCGACCAGAGAAAATGCGAGATGATCAATAATGGCATAAATCCGATACCTGAAGAGGAGGGGTTGGACGAGCGGATCAGGATACAGGGCGGAAAGACGCTGGTTGCAACTCCCAGATACGAAGATGCGAGAGAGTGCACCAATTTCATAGTGATCGTGCCCCTCTTCATCGATGAAGGCCACCGTCCGGACTACCGCATTCTTGAAGATGCCTTCAGGAACGTGGGCAAGATTCTCAAGAGGGGAGACCTGGTGGTTTTGGAGACTACGGTTCCGCCCAACACGACTGAGACCATGGTCCGGGAGTGGCTGGAAGAGGAGAGCGGCCTTTTGCTCGGCGATTTTTACCTGGCCTATTCTCCTGAAAGGATAATGACCGGCTATAGCATATCCAGACTTAAGGATTTTCCCAAGATAGTCGGCGGAGTGGATGAGGCGAGCGGAGTTCATGCCTTCGAGCTTTACGGGAGATTCATTCCAAACCTGCAGAAGGTGTCCAGCTCCAGGGTTGCGGAGTTCGTCAAGATCATTGAGGGGAGTTATAGGGACGTCAACATAGCCTTGGCGAACGAGATCTTCAAGATCGCAGAGGAATTGGAGATCGACTTTTATGAGGCGAGAGATTATGCGAACCACGAATACTGTCACATTCATCTGCCATCGACGGGCGTTGGTGGGCACTGCATCCCTGTCTATCCCTGGTTCTTGATCAATGAGATGGAGAGTAGAGAGAAGTTCGGCTTCGCCGAGATGCAGAGAACATCGAGGAAGATCAACGACGAGATGGTAGGGCACTGGGCAGATAAGATAGTTCTCAGAGCTCTCAAGGCGGATAGACCATTGAGCCGGGTCAAGATCTGCCTCAAAGGGATAACTTATAGAAAAGGTGTAAAAGGTCTCTACCACAGCAGAAACCTCGCCCTGGCGAAGCTTTTGGCGCGGAAAGGACTTCGAGTCGGCGTCTACGATGAGCTCTTCTCAAAAGAGGAGATCGAGAACCTGGGCCTCAAGTTCATGAACCCAGATGATGCTGATCTGGTCTTCGACTGCTTTGAGCTGAGCTTCTCCCGGTGATGTCCTATATCATTCTACGGTCACGCTCTTCGCCAGGTTTCGCGGTTTGTCTATCGGCAGCCCCTTCGCATCGGCGGTGTAGTAGGCGAGCAGCTGTAGCGCCACAGTGCATAGAACTGATGAGAATACGGGCCTCGCCTCGGGGATCTCGATGACGGTGGTGGCGATCTTGGAGATGTCGGGATCGCCTTCAGAGGCAAAAGTGATGACATCTGCGCCCCTCGCCCTCACCTCCTTGATGTTTGCCTGGATCTTCTTGCCGTGGGTTGCGAGAGCCACCACGGGAGTCCCATCGGTGATCAGGGCGAGGGGACCGTGCTTCAGCTCGCCTGCAGGGTAGCCCTCCGCGGGGATGTAAGAGATCTCCTTCATCTTGAGGGCTCCTTCGAGGGCTATGGGATAGAGAAAATCCCGACCGATGAAGAAGTACTGGTTGCTTTTGGCATACTGCTCTGCGATCTCCCGGATCTCGTCTCTTCCGTCCAGCACCTCCTGGATCTGGCCCGGCAGCCTCGTCAGCCCCACCAGCATCTTTCTCGCGTCCTCGTAGCTCAGGTGATTCCTGGCCCTGCCCAGCTTTATGGCCAGGAGTATCAGGGCCACCAGCTGGCCTGTGAAGGTCTTGGTGGCCGCGACTCCGATCTCCGGGCCGCATCGAGTGTATATCGTCCCGTCGACCATATTCGTCACGGTGCTGCCCACCACGTTGGTTATGGCGAGCCGCTTCACCCCGAAGGTGCTGGCCTTCTTCAGGGCGTTCAGGGTGTCGGCGGTCTCGCCGGACTGGGTGATGCTCAACAGGAGGGTTCCGGGCTTCATAAGAAGATGCTGGAACTCCGAGGCGACCTCGATGTCGACCGGGAGTCCCGCTGCTTTTGGATAGAGGTATTTGGCCAGGAGGCCGGCATGATAAGAGGTACCACAGGCGATGATCGAGACCCGGTCGAGCGCCCTTATCTCTTCGTTTGTGAGGCCGATCTCCATCCGGACATGGCCGTCGATCTCTGAGGTCCTGGATGCGAAAGTCTCCTGGATCGCCCTGGGCTGCTCGTGAATCTCCTTAAGCATGAAGTGGGGGTACCCCGCTTTCTCGGCGGCGTCGACGTCCCAGTCTACCCTCTCCAGATCGAGAGGTAGAGCTCTTCCAGCGATATCCCTCAGATTTACGGTCTCGGCATCGATTATGGCCATCTCACCATCCTTCATCCTGATGACATCCCGGGTATAGGGAAGAAGGGCGGAGACGTCGGAAGCCACGTAGTTTGCACCGTTGCCAACGCCGATCACCAGCGGGCTTTCCTTCCTGGCACAGACGAGGCGCGGCGAGCCCTTGGCCATGACCGCTATCGCGAAAGACCCTTCCACCAGGGAGACCGCTGATGCGACCGCCTCAGCCAGGTCCCCTCGATAGCAAGATCCGATCAGGTGAGCCAAGACCTCGGTATCCGTCTCGGACCTGAACTCGAACCCCTGCCCCATGAGCTGCTCTTTCAACGCCAGGTAGTTCTCGATTATGCCGTTGTGGACCACGGCTACGTCGTCAGAAATGTGAGGATGGGCGTTGACGGCCGTGGGGGGACCATGTGTAGCCCATCGAGTGTGACCTATGCCCATGTTCTCCCCGGGAGACCCGACGTCACGATAAACCTTCTCGAGGTCGGTTATCCTGCCCGCAGATTTGACGACCTGAATCTCGCCGTTGGAGATTACCGCCACCCCTGCAGAGTCGTATCCACGGTACTCCAGCCTTTTCAGAGTGTCGAAAAGGATCGGTCCTGCCTTTTCATGGCCTGCATATCCGACTATGCCGCACATCTCAGATCACCCTGCTGCCCCGTTCGATCCATCCACGAAGCTCGGTCCCGGAACCTATCTTGGACCCAGCCCCCACCATCGTTCCTGGATGCATCAGCACCCTCCCACCTACGATCACGTTGTCGGCCACCACCGCGCCGAACTCCGCGCGATGGAGCTCGTCTTCTATCGCCACCACTGATTCGTCCGATTCTGCTATCAGATGATCGCCGAAGCTGGAACTGGCCCCAAAAATCGAGTTTGATACGACGGTCCCAGCCCCAATTCTCGCGCCGTTCATGATTATGCTGTTCCTGATCTCGGTATGAGATCCGATCTTCACCGAGTCGCCGATGGAGGTCGTCGGAAGGACGGTCACGTTTGGCCCCAGGTCACAGTTCTTGCCGATGGAGACGGGACCTACGATGTACGATCCTGACCTCACGACGCTTCCCTGCCCGATCTCAACTGGGCCTCGGAGCCAAGCTCCTTCCTCGATCTCGCCCTTCACCTTGGGCTCGCCGATTCCAGGAACGCTGCTGTTCGCCTCCAGGAGGTCCCAGGCGAATATGGCGTCCGCCCAGACGCCATTGGTGATCTTGGCCCTCACATCGCGGCCTTCCTCGATCATGAGGGCGATGGTCTGGGTCAGCTCGTAAGATCCTCTCTCGGATATCGGCGTTTTGGGCAGCTCTTCAAAGATCTCCGGGCTGAACCTGTAGACTCCCGTGTTGAGAATGCCCGCACAGGGACGACCCGGCTTCTCCACGATCTTTGTCACCTTTCCCCGCTCCACGGTCAGGACGCCGTAATCTCCAGCGTGCTCCCGAAGAGCGGCCAGCATTACGTTCTCGCCTTCCGCCATCAGGACGTCCTCTATCGCCTGCTCGTCGACGAGGTTGTCGCCGTTGACCACCAGGATGGGACCGTCGACGTGGGTTCTGACCTTGGTCAGGGCGTCGGCGGTGCCGAGCTGCTCGTCTTGGACCACGTACTCTATATTCACGCCGTAGCGGACGCCGTCGCCGAAGTAGTTCATGATCCGCTCTTTTTGGTAGCCCACCACTACCACCAGGTCGCGCACCCCTTTCGCCGCCAGGGCCCCGATTACGTGCTCCATGAAAGGCCTGTTCCTCACGGAGAGCATGACCTTGGACCGCGTCTGGGTCAGGGGTCTACATCTCCTTCCCTCTCCCGCCGCCAGTATAACCGCTTTCACGATAAGATCACAGCCGGAATAGTCTTATGACGACTTAATTTTTGGTATTTGGCTTTATACTTTTCCGGGATATGTTGAATCCATGAGCTGATATCTCAGGGCCTAGCCCAAAAACCATCCATGAATCAGAGGATTCGAGCCCTAAAGATGAACGCCTTGGAATACATTTGGTTCCCTGGTACGAGCATTGCAGGCCGTTTTTGCTATTTGAGATATAAACCGCCAAAAAACTGGCCCGCTCTTCGTGAGCGCTATAATGCGCCGTCGAACGCGGATGGCTATTCGCTCACATCGTCGAATCTGCCCGTAAAGACGGTGGTCTGAGTGGTTTTGGGAAGGGAAGTAGTTTGCGGGGCGGATATCCATAGACGATTTCTCTTAGCGGCGATCCTTTCCAGCGATGGTCATAAGATACAGAACCGATTCGACCCGGATCTTGAAGGCCTTTCTTGAAGCCTTATAAGCTTCAGGAACTGGCTAGAAGATCATGGCTGCCAGAGGCTCGCAGTAGAGTCGACAGCAAACTATTGGCAGCCGATTTATGCCGTTATGGCCGAGGATGTTGCAGCCGATCATGAAGTCGGTGATTATAAAAACCATATTTTGATTACCACATCATCGTAGTACTGCTAAAATGAGATAAATTCAACCTCTTCTGTTTTAAGAGGCCTATTAAGCATCGAAACTTTCTTCGTTATTTAGGTGTTCAAAGCCCCATCTCTTCGATCCACAATAGAAGCAAAAGTAGGACCAAAACCGCCGGGATGACCACAAGCCAAGAGTTCACCCCCAGGATCTCGGGAAACGTCGAGTCCCCAAAATCGCCCCTCTTCAGCACCTTCTCTTCGAGCCTCGGGTACAGCTCGGCGAAGATCCCCGCCCCCAGGAGCCCACCTCCGACTCCGCCCACCAGGGCGTCGATCGACCCCTGGCCGACGGCCCCGGCTATGGTTCCCGAACAGTAGCCGAGGAGGCCGAAGCCCACGCCGAAGATGAGCCCGCCCAGGGCCGAGGAGCCGAAGGAGCCGGGCTTTGGGTGGAGCTTCACAAGCCCCAGGCTTCGGAGGAGGTGGACGCCGATCATCCCCGTGATCACCGCTGAGGCCATCACCTTGAAGACGGTGAAGTCCGTGAGGAGGAGCTGGCCGACGATGACGTCGTACCGCGTCACGCCCCCCTTCTGGAGGAGGAAGCCGAAGCCGACCCCGATGAGGAGGCCGACTGCCAGCTGAACCTGTCCGTCTTTGCGTAGGTTTTCGAGCATCGAATCCTTCACCCCCTCACCCTCCGGCGCCGAAGAGGATCATCGCCGTCGCCACCCCGCCGATGAAGAAGCACACCACCGCGAGCCAGGAGCTGGCGGCGAGCTGGGTCGTCCCGCTGATCCCGTGGCCGCTGGTGCAGCCACCGGCCCACCGGGCGCCAAGACCCACGAGAACGCCCCCGGCGAAGGCGGCCGTCAATCTGAGAAACGGATCGGGACCGAACTGATCCGCCCATAGGGCCGGGACCGTCTCCACCCGGAACTCTCCCGATAGGCTCGCCGAGAGGAACGCCCCGATGACGATCCCCGCCACCAGCATCACCTCCCAGTCGACGACGGGCTCGAACTTCCGATAGTAGGCCTTATCCAGGACCTTCGATCCTCGAAAGAGCTTCTCGATCATCCCGCTCGTTCTGCTGTAGGCGGTGGAGCAGCCTATCGGCTTGTCTGAAAGGAGGAAGGCGAGGATGTTCAAGACCCCTATACCCGCCCCCACCAGGTAGGGGGACCACTCCTTCATGCTCAGGTATTCGATCATCATTTCACCTTCTTTGAGCGATCGAGGACGTCGTGGTCTATTAGGCTGAAATATACTAAATAGGTTCTTCTGGGATTCTCGACAGTGGACCGGGCAGGCGCAAAATCCCAGCCCACCCAAACTTTTTGTATCTCTTGCGAAGAAACCAGAGTTCAGATGAGATCCTCCCCGATCCTGGCCCTGGCGTTGCTGCTCCCGCTCCTCGCAAGCCCCGCCTTTGGCGCGCCCGCCGACGATCCCCGGCCGATCGTCCCGGCCAGCGAGATTCTGGCCAAAATCGAGCGGGGCGAGCCGGTGGAGTATGACGGCGTGATCGTCGTGGGGGATCTGGACTTGAGCGGGCTGGATCTGCCCACGAAGCACGTCGAAAGAACGAAGTTTGACGAAGAGGTGATGGTCGTCGAATCGCTCATACACATCACGAACTCAGAGATTCGAGGAGATGTAGACTTTTCCGACATCATCTTCCAACAACAAGTGATTTTTAGTGATCCAGTATCAAAAAATAATATATATCTTGAAATACCACAACCATACAAAGAAATACCCTCTGAAGAAATACTATTTGATGGATCAATATTCCCACCATTTGAAATCTTGCCCAAAATTGGAACATCAGGCGGTTCACAAACTCAGTTCAGCGGCTATGCAGACTTCTCCGGTGCTCAGTTTAGCCATGGTGCCTCCTTTCTTGCAGCTCAGTTCAGTGGCAAAGCCGACTTCCGCTGGGCTCAGTTCGATGGCGAAGCTGACTTCTGCGAGGCTCAGTTCAGCGGCTATGCTGACTTCCGCGAGGCTCAGTTCAGTAGCTATGCTTGGTTCTTCGTGACTCAGTTCGATGGCGCTGCTGATTTCACCTGGGCTCAGTTTAGCAGCTATGCTTGGTTCTACGAGGCTCAGTTCGGTGGCGCTGCTGATTTCACCTGTGCTCAGTTCGATGGCAAAGCCAACTTTGAGGCTCAGTTCGATGGCGAAGTCGACTTCCGCTGGGCTCAGTTCAGCAGCTATGCTAGGTTCTACGAGGCCCAGTTCGGTGGCGGAGCCAGCTTCCGCTGGGCTCAGTTCGATGGCGCTGCTTACTTCACCGGGTCTCAGTTCAACAGCTATGCTAGCTTCATCGGGGCTCAGTTCAGTGACGATGCTTACTTCACCTGGGCCCAGTTCAACGGCGATGCCGGCTTCGGGAGGGCGAACTTCAGCGACGATGCCGAGTTTAGGGAGGCGGACTTCAGCGGTGATGCAGTCTCCTTTGAAGATTCAAGTTTCTATCACGCGAACTTGACCCTGGAAGATGCGAAAAACATCCGCATCCTAAGGCTCTCCAACTCTGCCTTCGAAAATGAATCCGCGATCTGTCTGAACGGAACCGAATACGAGCGGCTGTACGTTCGCTGGGACTCGATTGAAAGCGCTCTCGTTTACAACGGCGAGGTCTACCTAACCCTGGTCAAGAACTTCAAGACCGTCGAGTACTTCGAGGATGCCGACGACTGCTATTACCAGTACAGGCGAGAGAGGCAGTCGATGAGGAGCTGGTTTGAGGTGGCCACGTATACAGACATCTTCGGATGGGTCACCTGCGGGTACGGCGTGCGGCCGGGCTACACCCTCCTCCTGGGCCTCTTCGTGGTCCTGGTTTCTGCCGTCTACTACTGGCGAAAGGACGCCATCAGGAGGCTGAAAGGAGATGAGGACGAGAGCGCCAAATTCTCGGACGCCTTCTACTTCAGCATGATGACCTTCACGACGGTCGGCTATGGTGACTGGTACCCCCTGGATCGGCACAGGAACGTGGTGATGATCGAGGGGATCGTCGGCTGGCTGACGCTCTCGCTCTTCCTGGTGACGCTGGCGAACGTGATAATCAGGTAAAATCGACGTCTGACCGCCGTTCTAACAAGGGGGCTCGCCAAAATCAGAAATTTCTAAGATGTCCAAAAGATCGCCCTTCTTTTTACCAGGATTCCTGACGCAAAATTCGTTAAATTTTTTAATTGATCTGCGTACATAACCTCTTAATTTCAGTAAATCATCTATGGTGATAACACCTCTTGCACTTCCCGTATGGACAAGATTCGATCTTTTCACATATATATTCTTCATATATTTATATATGTCTTTCGAATCTTCTTTATCTTCTCCGATAAGAACTGCAACGTTTCTTGAGATCCTATATCTCAGCTCACCTCCACCAGGATTAAACAATGCCTCTAAACCGATCATTAAATTTAAGAGTGCTTGTGTGGTAGAATGGACGTAATAAGATAAATCATAACTATCATAAGCTATTTTTAGGATAGGATCCTTAAAGGTCGGTTCCCTGTTTTGAGCTAAGATATCTTCAATAAAGCTTCTTAAAATAGGTAATTCATAAGTTTCTAGAGAATATATATCGTTATGGTAAATAAAAGGATAACGAGTAAATGACTGACAAAATAGATTCGTTTCCTCTTCATCATAGGAATATTCAACGGCTGATAACTGATTGATCGATATTAATCCGTCTTTAGAATAGTAATATCCCATCGATATATTAATCGCATTCTCCTTAAAGAGTCTCATCAATTTAACTATAGGTTCTAGATAGTCTTTCACTTTGACTTTTGCACTTTCAAGATCTTCAAATGATGCACTGATGAAATACATATCGCCCCGCAGATTCCTTGAACGGTCTATACAATTATACCGATCTTCTAGATCAGTCTGCAAGAAGAGCTTATTAGGATTCGGCCCAATTTTTGAAATAAGATCTATTCCATCATAAGCCGAAATACATTCTACTTCAAACCCATGTTCTAAAAAATCCACACCCAAAACAGACGAATCTACATTTGCTAGAAGACCTTTGAAAAATATATCATTCTCAGACATTTTATCTGCCCCTAAAAAACGATGAAGGGCAGCAGATAGCGCTGCCCAAATCAGATCTTCTCCGTCCTGCTCGTCCTCCTCTCGCGAGCGATCGTATCGTCCTTTCCGAGAGGGTAGCCGCCGCGGCTGTTTCTCATCAGGGCGACCGACCGGCAGGCGTCGCAGTTCTTGTCCCGGGACCTGAAGAGCTCCATTACGGCCTGAGAGATGACGGGTATCGGGATCTCCTTCTCGATGGCGTCGTGGACGAGCCAGTTCACCTCCCCAGTATCCTCGACGTGAGATGAGACGTCAGAAAACCTCTGCTCGCCGAGGCTCTTTGCCATCAGCTCCACGAGCCACCCCCGGACGGTGGCCCCGCTGGCCCAGCTCTTGAAGACCTTCTCAAGGTCCAGGTCGAAGTCGCTCTCCTTCAAGAGGGCCACCCCCTCGCCGATCGCCTGGGCCATCCCGGCCTCGACACCGTCCTGGACGAGCTTGACGAAATGACCGGACCCCGCATCGCCGGTATAGAGGCAGCCTCCGTCGGCTGCCAGGGCCTTCAGGATCGGCTCTGCGATCTTGAACCCATCCTTGTTCCCGCCGACCATGAAGCAGGCTCCCTTCCGGGCCCCCTCGAGCCCGCCGCTCGTCCCGCAGTCGAGGAAATATATCCCCAGGTCTGAGAGGTCCTCCTCCCTCCTGATCGAGTCGAGGTAGAAGGAGTTGCCGCCGTCGAGGATGACGTCCCCCTCGTCGAGGAGGGGTGTGAGCTCTTCGAGGACCCTGTCCACCGTCGCCCCCGCCGGAACGGATATGTAGATAACACGCGGCTGGTCGAGGAAGTCGACGAAGGGCTCGTAGCCGTCCACCACCTTCACGCCCTTTCTCTCAAGATGAGGCTTGGCGGACTTCGACTTTCCCACCACGGCGATGCCCTTCTCTTTCGCCTGAAGCGCGAGGTTTCCGCCCATTCTTCCCAGTCCCAGGATGCCCAGCTTCATATCTTTTGATTCGCTCAACTAAATCACCACCAATTCTCAGATTCGCTACGTCTCTAGGATGACGACTCTAGGCGTTCTATCAGGCTGTCCGACGCTCCTTCGGGAGCGCAAAGCAAATTGCCTCATCTTTCTTCGGTCATTCTTCTTTGATCGATCTTCTTGATCAATCGATTCGTCCCATCGGGTGACAGGAAATCCCCGGCCTCTTGGCGGCTGAGGTGGGGGTGGTGGCGTGGAAGGGGCGATGCGAGATCGCGCCGCCCCTCCTCATCGCCCTTCCCCCCTCCTCGTCCTTCCTCTTCACCATCACTTGGCCGAGACGACGGGCTGGAGCTTCGGCGGTCGCTCTCCCAGATCCCGGTCGAGCATGAAGAGGACTCCGATCCCCCTCTCGCCGCTCACCATCTTCAGCTTCTCGACGATCTCGCTGGCGTTCGCCTCCTCCTCCACCTGCTCTTTTACAAACCACTGGAGCATGTTGAGGGTGGCATGATCCTTCTCCTCGGTCGCGAGGTCCACAAGGCCGTTGATCAGCCCCGTCACCTTCTTCTCGTGATCGTAGACGGCCTTTGCCACCTCCAGGGGCGACCCCCACTCGAACTGGGGCTTATCTATCGCCATAAGCTCTGCCCTTCCGCCTCGCTCGATCACGAAATCGTAGATCTTCATCCCGTGCATCAGCTCTTCTTGGGCCTGAACCCTCATCCAGTGGGCAAAGCCCGGAAGCTTCATGGCCGAGAAGTAAGCAGACATTGATAGGTAGAGGTAGGAGGAGAAGAGTTCCCACTTCACCTGCTCGTTTAAGGCCTTCGCCATCCTCTCGCCGATTGGAGCCATTTTCATAACCTCGATTCATCGATTCAGCTCGCCTCAAAGGCGTCTTTCGGAGCCCCGCACTCTGGACAAGTCCAGTCGTCGGGGAGATCTTCAAAAGCGGTGCCAGGAGCGATCCCGGAATCGGGGTCGCCCTTCTCTGGGTCGTAGACGTATCCACAGACTGTGCACGTATATTTCTTCGCCATCAACCTCGCCTCCAGACAAGATCAAACGGGATGGAGGTAAGCTCAGGGTTTGTCCGATTCGATGCCGCGCAAAACATGTCCAATAATACAGCACTGTATTCTGTCACTGAGTGTATATTATCCTTTTGGATCGGATGGGTGCGAGGCTCGGCCCTGAGATCCTCCAACATCAAACGAAGCTTTCCAGCGCCTCTCTTATCCTGCCGTCAATGTCGGCGATCTTCGAGTTGTATTTCACAAAGTTATCCCCGAAGGTGGGAGCCTCCTCTCGATAGAATATCCCCAGGGGTATCGGACCGTCGGAGTTGTAGTCCCACTCCCTCATCTTCTCCTCAGCCCTTGCGCGGTCTTGCGGATCGTGCTCCTCGAGGGTGTAGACCCTCTCGTTGTAGTAATCGTACAGATTGAAGAAGGTGGCGCAGACCTGGAGGACGTCGACGAAGGAGAAACCCCGGTGGAGGATCGCCTCTCTGAAGACCTCCTTGAGAAGCTCTATCCCGTGAGAGTAGCCTCGGGCGATGAAGCTCCCGCCGCTGGCAAAGACGATCTCCAGGGGGTTTATCGGAGGCACCACGAGGCCCGCCGGGGTCGACCTGCCCACAAATCCCGAGGGCGAAGTCGGAGTGTACTGGCCTGTGGTGAGGCCGTATACCCGGTTGTCGTGGATTATCGTCGTTATGTCGACGTTTCTTTTGGCGGCGAAGATCAGGTGGTCGAGCCCCTCGGCATAGGCGTCGCCGTCTCCGGCAAAGCAGATGACGGTGAGGTCGGGGTTTGCAAGCTTTATCCCTGTGGCGACGGGTATCGTCCTGCCGTGGATGGTGTAGAAGCTGCTTGAATTGACGTAGTCGGCGATCTTCGCGTGGCAGCCTATCCCCGAGACGAGGACGACTTTCTCCAGGGCCAAGAGCCCCTCCTCGTCCAGGTCCGCCAGGACCGGCTTGATGGCGTTAAGGATGGCGAAGTTTCCGCAGCCGGGACACCAGGTGTTCGGGGCCGTTGTGGCCAGATCTTTGGGGTTCATCTCGTCACCTCCAAAAGCCTCTCTTCCAGGTCTTCGACGGAGAAGGGCCTAGCATCGTATTTCAGTATCAGGTCGTCTGGATCAAAACCGTTACATCGCATTAGTCGGGCGAGCTGGCCCGTGGAGTTCGTCTCGACGGAGATCATCCTCTCGACGACCCCGAGGGCCGCTTCGAATTGAGAGGTCGGGAAGGGGTTCAAAACCACCGGCTGGACGACCCGAAGGCCGAGCTTCTCGCCGACCTCTGCGCAGACCGGCTTGTTTGATCCCCAGCAGACAAGGGCCAACGACGCGTCCTCGGAGCCGTAAGTTCGAACTATTGGCAACCTCTCCAGCTCTTTCTTGAGGCTCTCCTCCTTTCTGAGGGACTTATCCTGGACGGCCTTGACCTCATCGGCATCCTCCGTCGTGATCCCGGACTCCAGGTGAGCGTAGCCGTTCGCCTTCACTACGGCTCCTTTCATCGACGGGAAGGCCAGGGGGGATACGCCGTCCGGGGTCCGGGCGTACCTTTTGTATTCTCCCTCGCCGTCCGCGAGTACGGGCCTGATATCGGGGATGCCCCTCGCCTCATCGAGGTTGAAGCTGTAGGCGGACTCGCTGAGGGTCTTGTCCGAGAGGAGGATAGCAGGTATCTGGTACTTCCAGGCGAGTCCCAAGGAAGTTGCTGACCAGTAATAGGCCTGCTCCAGATCTCCCGGAGCGATGACAAGCCTCGTGAACTCGCCCTGACCAGCGTTCATGACGAAGTGGAGGTCGGACTGGGCGGTGTAGGTGGGAACCCCGGTGCTCGGCCCCGCCCTCATGGAGACCACGACGACGAGGGGCATCTCCGCCATCCCCGCAAGGCTCATCCCCTCGGTCATGAGGCAGAATCCGCCGCCCGAGGTCCCCAGAGCGACCTTCTTGCCGGCGTAGGCGAACCCCTGGGCCATCAGGATTACGGCGATCTCGTTTTCGGGATGAACCACCTTGATCGAGAACTCGCCCGCGACCTTCGCCAGGAAGTGGAGGATCCCCGACGACGGGGTCATGGGGTAGGCGACGTAGGCGTCGAGGCCGCCCCGAAGAAGGCCCAGGCCGATCAGCTCGTTTCCAGTGATCACCGGACAGCAGGGGTACGACCGTCTCTCGACCTTGAGTCCGTTCCCATCGATCCCATCGCGGCCCAGGCGGGCGACCTCCAGGTTCTCGTCGATCGATTTTGGGATCTCCTTTCTGAGGACCGCTTCCAAAATATCCCACTCGATCCCGGCGGCACCGGAGAATGCGCCGATGAGGCCGCTGTTTCGTGCGATAGCCGGCGCACCAGCCTCCTTCGCCATCGTCTTCAGGGGAAGCCCGACCCCCCCGGCCACCGGGGACTTCACCTCGTCGGAGTCGTAGATGACGACGGAGCCCTCCTTCAGCCGCCACCTGTGCCTGTCGATCGTTTCCTGGTTAAGGGCCAGAAGAAAGTCCACCCGGTCCCGATGGGCCCCGATCTTCTTTCCGGCAGCCCTGACTATGGCGAAGTTGTGACCGCCCCTGATGAGGGAAGGGTAGTCGAGGTACTGGTAAAGGCAGTATCCGAGCTGGTTGAATAGGCGGGCGATTATCATCCCGGCCTCGTTTATCCCGTCTCCGGCTCTCCCCCCCACCAGAACGGAGAATTCGTCCATTTATTGATCATCCTCCCGTCTTGATTTGAGATATCTCATCTGATCTCTCGATCTGTACGGAAGCGGCTCAATGCCGGTTCATATCTTCAACAGCAAAGATATAATATCATTTCGAGAGTATATAACAACTTCGCGCGTGGGTGAAGGACGAAGACAAACGGAGACAAGAGGAGAAGAAAAAAGGGAAGGGAAGTGAAGATGACAGCGCCAAAGGTCGGTCAGGTTAAAGATCGATCCCGCCCCTCCGCTCAGTCGCCGTAGATGCTGTAAGCGTCCCAGGCTGAGGCTATCGAGAGGAACGGCCCGACTGCGAGACCCCCAAACCCTGTGGTGAGGGTCAGAGCCGACAGGATCAGAACGCTCCCGAAAAACCACGCCAGAGCCCTCCAGAGGTGGCCAGCGTAAAACTGGCCGAGGCCAATAATAAAGAAAGACAATATCGCCGCCGTCTTTTTTCCCACCTAATTCGCCTCCATCATTTGAGGATGGTCCGACCAGACGAAAATACGTTTCGGCGATGCTGGAGCCGATCGACAAAAGACCGACTTTAGCCCACTTTTGATGGTATGATGTGAAGGATGACGGACCGATTCTGAAAAAGTGGCGGGAGGCAGATCCCACCGTGAGATCTGCCCCGTCTCTTGTCCTGTCCTGACCCTCTCTTATCTAGTCCACCTCTTCGTCCCCGAAGATCTCCCTTCTCAGAGCCCGATCCCTCGCCGTCGCCTCCATCTCGAGCTGAGGTATCTGGCTGTAGCCGCCGTGGCGCAGAGACGCCCGAACCTTCTCCAGGAGCCTGTTGCGCGAGATCCTCGGCTCCCGCCTCAGGTGGCTGTTGAGATAGTAGGTGAAGGCCCCGTGATAGGTGCCCCCGATGTAGGCGTCGGCCGAGGTCTGGTTGTCCTTGCACCCCGCCCAGAGGATGTGGTGTTTTGTGCCCCTATCCTCGAAGCCCTTCTTGAACCCCCTCGGCTCCAGTTCGTCGATCTCGTCTGCGAACCGAAACTCGATGTCCACCGGCGGCGGAAGGAACCGGTTCAGGGTCGGGGTGGGGGGAGCCAGCTCCGGCGGCGGGGTGAGCCCACCGACCTCTCTCAACCCCGTTCCCGAGTGGCAGCAGTCCAGGAATACCTCCAGGAGGACGCCATCGGGAAGTCCGCTGAAGATCTCGTTCAATTGGTCGTCGGTGATGAAGGTCCCGTCCCAGTTCATGTCGTAGGGGCAGAGGATCTCGTCGAGGCCGTCGGAGAGCTCGTCGCCGTCTCTGTCCCTGATCTGGGACCCGTGACCCGAGAAGTGGAAGACCAGGAAGTCTCCGGGCTTTGCGCCTCGGACGAGCCATTGAAGCCTCGATATTATGTTGGCCTTGGTGGCTCTGCTGTCTATGAGGACCCTTATGTTCGTGGTCTCGAACCGAAATAGGCTTCGCAGGGTGAAGTGCATGTCCTTGACGTCGTTGATGCATCCATTCAGGTCGCTGACGCCTTTGTAATCGTTGACTCCGACAAGTAACGCTTTTTTGACCATATCTCTCATCTCCTATGGATCCTTATATATCTGTCAGCAAGCTCTTGGGACAATAGAGGCAAATAAATTCAAATTTTTCATCACCAAGAGATTTATTTTAGTTTTTATGATATTAATGTTATTTGCTTACCACCCCATTAATAAATTGTACATTAACTCGACCATGTGATCTCAATGATGCCTGATTTTCTGAAACGTAGGATAGAATTTCTGATATAAGATGGTATTTCAGTCCCGCTATTTCATGCATCATCTTCCGAAGCTTTGTTACCTAATACTAGATATAGATTACCGAAAAGTATTGCTTCCTGAGAACGAAAAATATGGCGCGGAATTTTCGATGTATATATCAAATACAACGGAATCTGGAGACGGATATGGATAAGATAATTAACAAAATTGGGAGCACTATCTACTTTTCCGGGTGATGAAGTTGGAGGCTGGACACATTCTCCAAAAAGTTTTTAATCAGTCTGGCGAAGTACTCAGTGTGACCCTCCAATGACAGGTCGTGGGTGAGAGCCATTGAAAACCGCTAACGTGTAGCTAATCCGATGAGCTCAGATGAGTGCAGTGCACGAAGTTGGTTTTAGGGTCTTGTTTTCAATGGCCTGCACCCACCACCCAATGACACAAATACACATAAACTCGATAAATTTTTCGTATTGTGAAACGCTTTCTGACATCTTTTAGGGCACCTCGCTGTTTTGTGTGGGTGGATTTCAAGGGATCAGTAATCCTGTGCCTCGGTCGTAACAACTTCATGACATCCAAGAATCGGAACTGTTATGAGGTTCATGGCAGGTATTTGCATGATTGAGTCCACTTATCGTTATCTTGAAGTTAGCCACATGGAATAGAGACGCAGCAGATTTGTGGGATCTTATAAAAATAATTCTTGTCATATTTTGATACTTTTTGATACTATTTATTCCTTTTTGGGAGACTGCGGGCGAGACCAGACTTCTTTCCGAGACCATGTTCGTGGTCCAGTCCAGCATTTAAGCAGGCCTGCTGATCTTCGTGCTCTTCGCCCATCAACTGGCCAGACTGGAGGTTGGCGCTCAAGGAGTGAAGGTGGAGATGAGCACTGAACATGAGGGCTTCGAGGCCTATAGCCTCTCCACAAAGCAGCCATCAGGATCGAAAGATGAAAACCAGACCGAGCTGGCCGCAAGTTTCTGGAAGACCTATTCTCATGCGAAAATCAGTAGGCGACACTTTTGGGGATCAGCACCGCCGCGGCCCGCCCCTCTTCTTTCTCTTCTTCTCAGGCTCGCGGTTCCGGTAGCGGACCAGGTGCCAGTTGTCGATCTCCCAGAGGTCGAGGGCCCGCTCCTCCTCCTTGAGGTAGCCTCGCGCCCTCTCCATCAGCTCGTTCCAGTCCACCTCGTGGCCGTCGAACTCCGGCCCCTCGACGCAGGCGAGCTTGATCTCGCCACCGACGTTGACGCGGCAGGCCCCACACATGCCGGTGCCGTCGATCATTATCGGCATCAGGCTAACCTTCGTCTTGACGCCGAAGGGCTCTATCACCCGAGAGCAGGTCGCCATCATGAAGGTGCAGCCGATGAGGTAAATCCGATCGACCTCTTCGGATTCGAGAAGCTCCCTAAGGGGGTCCTTGGCATATCGAGCGACCCCCACCGATCTATCGCCGGAGGTGATGATCAGTTTGTCGGAGACCACCTCCAGCCGGTCGAGCCAGAAGAGAAGCTCGCCCTCCAACGCCTCGACGATGGAGATGACCCTGTTCCCCACCCCCTTCAGGGCCTTGGCGAGGGCGTAGGCGGGTCCCGCGCCGAAGCAGCCGCTGACGACGACGACCGTCCCGAATCGCCCCAGATCCGCGGGCTTTCCCAGGGGCCCCGCCAGGTTCGCCAGCCTCTGGCCCGCCTCCATGAAGCCGAGCTTCTTTGTGGATAGGCCCAGCTCCTGGAAGACGAAGGTCACAGTCCCCTTCTCGCGATCCCAGTCGGCGACGCTCATGGGTATCCTCTCCCCCGCCTCGTCGATTCGCAGGATCATGAACTGCCCTGGTTGAATCTTCTCGGCGATCTCGGGCGCTCTGATCTCCATCAGCTTGAAGCCGGGGGCGATCGTCTCTTTTCGGACGATCTCGTTTGGGACAGAGCCGACAGACCTTTCGCAAATGGTTTCTTCCATGAGGGTTTTCTCCCACCATACGACGCGAACCGTCCGAATTCGTGGAACGATCCGAATTTCGTATCGCATAAGGCGCCCGCCTCCGGACCTGCCATCCTGGTGGCCGAAAGAGCTTATGGGGGCCTTTCGCGATTACGTCCCCTCGATCTGATGGTTCAAATAGTTTCCCAAACCATTTCTTTCATCGATTCAAAAGATGCATATTAAACTGCATTTAAATCTGAGTAATATTCATAGGCTCCTGCTTCATGTTAAATTAAGACCACGATTTTTGAACCTTTGCCCAGTGGACGTAGCGGCACCCGACGGCCATGAGGCTGCTCAGCAGGGGTCCGGCTCTGGAAAAGGTTAATAGCGTTTGAGGGGTAAGGTTTGCCCGTGGGCTCGTAGGGTAGAGGATATCCTAGCGGGCTTCGGAGAGATCTCTCGAAGAAACCCGCTGACCTGGGTTCGACTCCCAGCGGGTCCGTCCACCTTTTTTGCTCGTTTCGATTCGATTATACAGTTCAATTCAATTCAACTCAACTCAAACTAAACATATCCGAGCAGCAGATCAAAACCTGGCGGAAAACCCTTTTTGCCAAAAGGTCCATCAGAAGGGCGGTGGTGAGGGTTTGGTCGACCTTCTGGGAAAAAAGAAGCTGGAAGAGGAGATAGAGCGGTTGCGGTCCAGGGTGAATGATCTGGAGGAGGAGAACAGTTCCCTCTCCCTCCAGATCGAGAGGCGCGAGGAGAAGATCAGAAAGCTGACGAGCGCGCAACAGGAGACGAGCCTCGCCCTCAAGGCCGCAGAGCAGAGGATCGCCGCCGCCCACGAGCGGGGTGCGGGCGAGGGCGCGAGGGAAGAGGCCGTGACAAAAGATCGAAGTACGGACTTCTGCCGCGTCCTCAAGCCGAAAGAGATGGAGCGGCTCCTCGAAAGGCTTGATGCCGTCCGATCACCGCGAGACGAACTTCTATCGGCCTATATCGCCAGCGGGTCGAACGCTGCTCAGAAGCTATCCCCCGAGATCGACGATCTTGTGAAGCGTGCCGGTTCGGATCAGGAGGTTGCGGTCTTCTCCGACCCCCTCCTCTTCACCATCGCCCTGGTCCCGCCCTTCCCCCTGAAAAAGGACGAGGTTAGGTGGGCCGGGTCCTTTCAGACGGGCCCATTGAGAGAGATGCTGGACACCCCGGTCCTGGTGGTGGCGGCCCACGCCGGCGAGACCCTTTTGGGGGTGGCCCTAGGCGCGGAGGGGTTCGCGGAGCACGCCGTCGTCAAAAGCACCGTCAAGGAGAAGCACACCAAGGGCGGCTGGAGCCAGAAGAGGTTTGAGCGGCTGAGAGAAGAGGACATCCGCCAGCACGCTGACCTGGTTGTGGAGAGGCTACCTCAAATCCTGGAGGGCTATCGGTCGATCCCCGCCTGCGCCGTGGTCAGCGGCGACCCCGCCCTCGTCAAGATGATCGCCCCAGCCATCGACCTACCGATCCTGGAGGCGAGGATCGACCGCTTCGATCAAAAGAACCCCGACGAGCTTTTGGAGGAGGTCTACGGTTTCGTCTGCCTCCGAGGATAAACGAGCTGGAACAGGATGAGCGGGAAGATGACGAGAAGAGGCGGCAAAGTGCATGGAAGGACTATGAGGTGCGGAGGGTTATGAGATGAGAGACTGGGGAAAGGAGAAGACGGCATCTGATCCGGATACTGAGAGAGAAGAGCTGGAGGCTCTGGCGGGAGACTGGGACTGGCACGTGAGAAGGGCCGTCGCCCTCAACTCCAGCGCGCCCCTCGAGATCCTGCGAGACCTGGCGAAAGACAAGGTCCAGTGGGTCCGGGAGGCGGTGGCCGGCAGCCCCCAGGCCGACGCTGAGATCCTCGACCTCCTCTCGCAAGACGGAGACGGCTTCGTCCGGGCGGCCGTCGCCCTCAACTCCTCGGCGTCTCCCGAGATCCTGGAGGATCTATCGGAGGACGAGATGATGGACTTTGACTACTCCCTCTCAAAGAACCGCTACATCACCCAGGAGGGCGTTGCCAAAAACCCGAACACCCCCGAAGAGGTGATCAGAGACCTCTCAGAGCACGCCGACGAGGGCGTCCGGGCAGCGGCGGTCTCAAATCCACGGGTTCCAGGAGACATCCTCTTCAAAAGGAGGATCGATCAGTCCTGGACAGTAAGGACGGCGGTGGCAAAAAGCCCCCAGGTCTCCGTCGAGATCCTGGACTACCTCGCCGCGGACAGGATCCAGGACGTCCGGGCCGCCGTCACAAAAAACCCCAGCACTTCGGCCGACACCCTGGGGGGCCTTGCTGCGGATCGAGACGTGGAGATCCGGGTGGCCGTCGCCCAGAACCCGAAGGCGGACCCCGAGACCCTGGTGGCCCTATCCGGGGACTGGGCCTGGAAGGTTAGAGAGCAGGTGGCGCAAAACCCTTCCGCCCCCGAAGAGGTCGTGAGAGCTCTAGCCGAGGATGGCGATCAGAGCGTGAAGAAAGCGGCGACGGCAAGGCTAGATAGGTAACTACGATATTTTGTCCGGGATCATTTTATCTTGGCATATAAAAATTGGTCCAGGGTCCTATCCTCCTTTACGACGTTTGCGCGCAGTATCCCCTCCCGAATAAAGCCCGATTTTTCGAGTACCCGGACAGAAGCCTGATTTGTGGCGTACGGCTCCGCAAAGATGCGGCGAAATCCAAGCTCATCGAGGGCATATTCGCTCAACGCCGTTACCGCTTCCGTCATTATTCCCCTTCCCCAAAAGGGCTCCCCCAGCCAGTAACCCAATTCTGCGGTGAAGCGATGGACATCTTGCCCCGGCATCAGTCCTATGCTTCCGATGGCTTCTGTCTCAGTGGCGATGGCAAAAGCAGTTCTCTGCACTTTTTGTAGCGATCTGGCGATATAAATAGCAGCATCCTCCTGAGTATACGGGTGGGGAAAGGCATCTCGGAGGTTGAGCCAGATCTTTCGATTGTTGGCATATCGTGCTAAAGAAGGGGCGTCGTCCCTCCTCCAATCTCTAATCATGTATTCCCCTATGCCGCACATGACTGGAATCATCCCACCTCCCGCTTCAGCATCAGCGTCGCCGCCCCGAAGGCGATGACGAAGAAGGCGAGGAGGAACAGCAGATCCGGCACCAGTATCTCCGATATCCCCGCCCCCTTCAGCATCACAGCCCGCAGGGCGTCGCTTGAGTATGTGAGGGGGAGGATGTAAGAGATCGGCCTGATGAAGGCGGGGATCGATTCGAGGGGCCACCAGACGCCGGAGAGGACGACCTGTGGCAGGATCACCATCGGTATGAACTGGACGACCTGAAACTCTGTTCTCGCGAAGTTCGAGAAGAATGCCCCCAGGACCAGGGCCCCCGCCCCCAGGAGCAGGATTACGGCAAAGGCTGTTAGGGGGTTTCCGTTCATGGGAACGCCGAAGACGAAGACGACGACGAGAAAGGTCGTCGCCGACTGGAGGAGGGCGAAGAGGCTGAAGCCCAGAAGGTAGCCTGCCACCATCTCGGGCCTGCTGAGAGGCGAGACCATGAACTTCTCAAGAGACCCCTGGGTCCTCTCCCGGAGAAACGAGATGGCGGCGGTGATGAAGGTGAAGAAGAATACCACCAGGCCCAGGACGGCGGGGCCGACGGAGTCCATCATCTCCAGGTCGTATCCGTATATGTAGCGCTGTACGATCTCGGGGCTTTTCGCCCGAACGGCAGAATATTCTCCAAGGGCGCCATACCTTCCGACGCCGACATCCGATCCAAAGATTCCCTCGCCACCGACGCCTCCGATTCCGCCATCGCGCCCTAGGCTGGCAACGTTTACAGCGCCTCCGGATTCCCCTTCACCTCCACCCCTTTCGCCATTCTGGAGGCCGCTATTGGACAGAAGGCCGCCCCTAACCTCGGCCATGATGGAGCTTGAGATCTGAGGGCTCGACCCGTCGAGCAAGATCCTGACCTCCCAATCTCGCATCACCACCGCCCCGTGGAGCCTCCCTTCGACGATCAGCTTCTCGGCGTCCGACTCAGACCCCAGGCGGAGGAGGTCGAAGTCGTCGACGGACGCGAGGTGGTCTCTAAGATCGTCCTGGCCGCCGAAGTCGACGATCCCGAGGTTTATGCCGGACATCTCCCCCGATAGGGCGTAGCCGAAGAGGATCATCAGGAATATGGGCGCGAAGGTGATGAGGCCGATCGTCCTTCGATCCCGCTTCAGCTGGCGAACGACCCTTCTCGCCACCACGAGAACCCTCTTCGAATTGAGGGCAAGGCCCAAGCCCTTCATCTCTGCACCTCCTCCGCAAGCCTCAGAAAGGCGTCCCCGAGGGTGGGCTCGACGATTCTTATGTCAATGGGATCGACAAGCTCCAGGACCTCTTTGATCTGACCGTGATCTTCGACCTTCACGTGAAGCACTTCTTCGACCACGTCAACCTCAAATCCCCTGGCTCTGAGGTCGGCGGCGTCGGCATCTAGCTCCTTCACCCAGAGCTTCAATATCGGCCGGAGACCTGCGAGCCTCTTCAGCTCTTCGGGGCCGCCCTCCGCCAGCATCCGCCCTCCCTTCATGTACCCCACGATCTTACACCTCTCGGCTTCGTCCATCAGGTGGGTGGTGATGAGGATCGTCGCCCCTCCCTCGGCGAGGTCGTCGAAGAACCGCCAGAAGGCCTCCCGCAGGATCGGGTCGACCCCCACCGTCGGCTCGTCGAGAAGTAGGAGGTCGGGCTCGTGGATCAGGGTGCAGGCGAGTGACAGCCTCTGGTACATCCCGCCGCTGAGAGCGCCCGTGATCCTCTGGCTGTGCTCCGCGAGGTCGACCATTTCCAAAAGCTCAGATATCCTCTCGTCTCTTTCCCTCCCCTCGATCCCGTAGAGGCCAGCGTAAAACTCCATGTTCTCCTGGAGGGTGAGGTCCGGATAGAGGGCCTTGTGCTGGGTCATGTAGCCGATCCGAGGGCGGACCCTTCTGATGTTGGAAATCTGCTCTCCCAGGACCGAAAGGTCGCCTCCGTCGAGTCGGAGGAGGCCGGCCACGGCCCTGATGAAGGTCGTCTTTCCCGACCCGTTCGGCCCCAGGAGGCAGTATGTCGTGCCCCGAGGTATCCTGACCGAGAGGTCGGAGAGGACCCTCAATTTGCCGAAGCTCTTTTGGAGTCCCTGGGCGACGATGCTGTAATCCTCAAAAGAGATAGGGTTCGAGGGGGCCGAATTTTCTCCGTCGTTCAAGTAGCCCATCCCCTTCCGCCGGGTTGATCAGACCCTGCCCTTCTTTCGGCGATGGACCACAACGCCCGCTGCCACCAGAGCCAACAGGGCGACTGCGAAAACAATGACCCAGGAGCCGTCGTCCTCGATCCGCAGATAGGCGTGCTCGGTCTCGGTCAGATCGTCGCTCTTCGAGTCGGAGAACTCAAAGAGGATCGTGAACGAATAGATCTTCTCCGGGACGGCGTCTTTGGAGACGTCCAGCTTGTAGACGAGCTCTGCCGTCTCTCCAGACCTTAGGAGGGGTATCGGGGACTCGTCGACGCTGACGTAGATACCGCTCTCGGGCCGCAGCCTCGCCACGAGGTCTTTGGCATAATCGTCGCCGACGTTCTCGATAGTCACTCTGACGACGTTATCCGTCGATCCGACTTTGAGGCCCTTAGGATCGATCTCCAGCACCTCGAACTCCGCGCCGCTCTCCCGCTCCACCCGGACCTTCAGGGGAAGGGTCTGGCTCTTGCTCTCGTAGAGGTAGAATATGTCGGGGTTTTCGGGGCGGCTCGATTCGGGCTTTGTCGCCACGTCCCACTGGTAGGTGTAGTTGACGACGGCCAAAAGGTCGTAATCGCCGGGCGGCGCGTTCTCGTATACCTCTATCGGAAACTCGAGCCTCGGCGAGACCTGCCCCTCCCGAAGGGTTCCGGCGTAGGCCACCTGCCTTTTCACCTCCAGGGGGGCGTCCTCTCGGCTGCCCGGCACCAGCAGGCTCACCGAGACGTCCTGGGCGCTGGTCCTGGCGTTCTCAAGCTCCAGCTCGACCTTTGCAGCATAGACCTCCTCGGGGGCGGACCGGGCGGGATCCTCGTTCACCTCGATGGAGGTGACCTGTCCCCTGTTCGTCAGCGTCAGGTAGAGGCTCGTCTCCTCGCCCTGATAGACCCTCGCCCGCTCGAGAGTGGCGGCGATATCGGGCGAGCCCTCCACCTTATAGAAGTCGCCAGGAAACCTCTCCAGGGCGTTGGGAGAGCCCTGCAGGACGGCTGAAGTTGGGTGAGCGAAGATCGTCAGAATGACGACGAAAAAAGCTACGGTCCTAATCCAAGGCGAAAGGGCGAAAGTGAGGGATAGGTCCGATGATCCGCGCTTCATGAGATCTCTCCAAGTTTCTGCAAGTCTTGGAGCCGCGAGCTTAAATCCGTTTTGAAACGGAGATTCTGTTTCAAACGCCCATAGTCGGGTTTCAAGGGCCCAAGAGCTCCCAAAAAAAGAAATGAGGACTTTCGGCCCCCATCGCTCCCTATCCCGTCAAAAGGTCTGCGAGCCCCTCTACCTCCTCCATCGAGAAGTCGAACTCCTCACCGGCGAGCCCTGCCCTGAAGATCTCCTTCTTCTCTGGAATGGATGCAGCCACCGTTTTCCCGTCGAGAAACTCGAGCATGGCGGCCTTTCTCTCGTCGTCCACCCGGTTTAGAACGAAGTAGAGAGTCTTTCCGATCTTCTCGGAGATCTCAGCGATCTTCTTTGAGAGGAGAAGCGACTCGTAAGAGGGGTCCAAAACCGCGATGATGTCGTCACATCCCGCCTCGACGCCCCGGCCGAAGTGCTCGATTCCCGCCTCGGTGTCGACGATCACCATCTCTTTCTCGCCCACCGCGAGGTTGTCCAGAAACTTCTTGGAGAGGGCTCCCATGGGGCAGGCGCACCCCTCCCCGAAGTCGTGGATCTTGCCTATGGCCAGAAGCTTGATGCCATCCTTCACAGTCATCGCATCCGCCGGGATGGTGGCAAAGGTCCACTTCTGGTCGAAGAGCGAGACCTGCTCGCCCTCGGTGAAGGAACGCCTCATCTTCTCCATCATCTTCTTTTTTCCGCCGAAATGGTCCATGAGGGAGCTAGGAAGCTCCATTCCGAGCTGGCGGTGCAGCCCGTAGTTGGACTCGTCGCTGTCCACCACCAGAACTCCATATCCTCTCCGGGCCATGCTCTTGGCGAGGAGGGCAGCGACTGTGCTCTTGCCGCTGCCGCCTTTTCCGCATACCAACACTTTCATCCTTTTTCACTTCCTTAGTCAAACTTGGATTAGGCCGATGTCCTAAATCCTCTGAACAATCTTTACACCACTATGAAAGTTTCCTCGCAGTTAGTAGCATTATAGTGAGTGGATATATGAGCATTTTGGTAAATGGTACAAAAAGATAACAAAAAATCTCATCATTCTATGTAAATATTTGAACTAAACGCGTCTATGATGCTCTTTCATATAAAGGAGATCGGGGGTTGAGAAAGCCGAAGCAGAAAAGACGGGAGGAGGACGCCACCCGAAATTTTTAAGACGTGCTTTTTCGTTCTTCGGGAGAAAACTTCGGCACCACCGCGTCTTCCAGGCGTGTCAGGCGGCCTTCCATGAGCACCGCCAAATCTCGAGCCATAAAGCCCACCACCTCGGGATGATGGGAGATGAGCAGATACCCAATCCCCCTATCCCTTTGCAGATCTCGCAAGAGGTGCAGTATCTGGGCCTGAACGGAGACGTCCAAGGCCGATGTCGGCTCGTCCAGGACTAGCACCTCAGGCTCCATCAAAAGGGCACGGGCCAAGACTATCCTCTGGTTCTGACCCCCAGAAAGCTGGGAAGGACGGCGGTCCAGAACCTCGTCCGATAGCCCCACGACCTCCAACGCTTCCTGAACCTTTGCCGTCCGGCCTCCTGGAAACCTCATAAGGTCCAGAACCTCGTCGAGGCTTCGTCTTACGCTTTTCCTCGGATTGAGGGAGCCCTCTGCATCTTGAAATATCATCTGGACCTTGTGGCGGAAAACCGCATAATCCCTTCCCTTAAGATCCCGAATGTCTCGGCCCCTGTACAGCACCTGACCTGTGGTAGGCATCTCCAGACCGGCAATGATCCGGGCCAATGTGGTCTTGCCGGAGCCCGATGGACCCAACAGCCCCAGAGTCTTTCCCTCCTCCAACTCCAGGGTCGCATCATCGAGGACAACCCTGACGCTTCGTCGGAAGTGGCCCCTGGAGAAAACTTTGCCGATTCCCAGCCCCTTCAGCAGCGTAGCCAGCACCTCCAGCGCCTTCTGCCATCGGTCCTCAGTGGCGGCACCCTGGATTCACAACCCTCCCCAACAAAAGGACAGCGGGGATGAAAGGGGCAACCCGAAGGTCGGTGGATCGTAGAAGGGGAATTTCCGGGTATAGGATGGAAGCCCTGCCCCGGCAGGCTCTTTAAGAGAGAAAGGGTGTAAGGATGGCGCGGCAGCTCCAAGAGATCCCGGGTAGGCCCCATCTCCACCACCTCTCCCGCATACATCACAGCTAGGTGATCGGAAATACGACGGGCCACCTCCAGATCATGGGTTATGAGGAGCATAGACGAGAAGTGTAGATCCTTTATTGCATCGATCTCCCGGCATACCTCCCATACCAGCTCCTGATCCAGCCCCTTGGTCGGCTCGTCGGCGATGAGAAGCTTCGGCCCCGTCACGCCGGCGCAGGCGATCATGACCCTCTGGTTCATCCCGCCAGATAACTGGAACGGATACATACTCTCTAGACCACCAAGTCCCAGCCTGGATAACATCGAATCTGCCATGGATCGCGCCTTGGTCTGGGACGTGCCCCATTTAAGCAGAGCTGATTCGGCGACCTGATGTCCGATGGTGTAAACTGGGTTCAGGGCCAAAGACGGGTTCTGAAATATTATGGAGATCTCCCTTCCGCGGATTTTTGCGATCTCCTTCTCCCCCAGGCTTAAAAGGTCCCGCCCGCCGTAGATGATCTGACCCTCAACCTGGGCGTAGCTCGGGAGAAGCTGAAGTATGGACCCCGCCACGACCGATTTTCCGCAACCCGTTTCCCCCACCAGGGCGACGGTCTCGCCGTTCGCCAAATCCAGGCTCACGTCCACAGCGGCATGAACCGTTCCCCCGGATGTGGGGAACCTCACATGGAGATCGCGGATGGAGAGCACCGATTGCCGGGGGCACCTTTCTGCTGAGCCAATCTCTCTTGAGATTTCCATACCCTGGTTCATATTTCCATGTCCTGGTTCATATATCTCCGCCCAAACTGCCCAAAACCCTGAATCCCACCAAAAATCCGATTTTGCGATGACTATCATGAGAACGATGACCTTCAAACCAAAACTCAACCCTTAATTCCGGTATCTACCTCGTCCTCCTCCAGAGCAAGGCTAATCATCACCAGCGAAAGGACGAAGAGGGTTATACACATTCCGGGAGGCAGGTACCACCACCAGTAGCCGTTTATGAATCCGCCCCGGCTGAAGGCTAAACTGATGGTGGTCCCCCAGCTCCTGGCGCTCGGATCCACCAATCCCAGGAAGCTTATAGAGGCCTCCGCGATCATGGCCGAGGCCACGGTGAGCATGAACTTGGGAAGGACTACGTGGATGGTGTTGGGCAGGACGTCGCTCAGGATTATGTGATGGGCAGGGAAACCTAGACATCGGGCAGACTCAACAAAGTTCATCTCCCTCACCTGCATCGCCCGGGACCTGACCACCCGAGCCATGGAAGTCCACCACAAAAGCCCCATCAACAGCGCGATCATCCAGAAGCTGGGGCGCAGGAAAGCCGCTAGGGTAATGATCAGAGGGATCTGGGGAATCATGAGCACTACGTCGGTCAAACCCATGAGAACCTCGTCCATCCATCCTCGATAGTAACCGGCGACCAGCCCCACCATCGCCCCCAGGACCGTGGCCAGGATGGCTGCCCCGAAACCCACGGCTATCGAGATCCTGGACCCGTAGATCAGCTCTGATAGCAGATCGTTGCCCATATCGTTTGTTCCCAGAGGATTATGCCAGGAGGGGGGCTGATAAGGGTCGAACCTGGTCCTGGGATCCGCCGGGGAGATCACTGGCGCCAGAAGGGCTGCAGACAGAAATATGGTGAACACCACCAACCCTACAGCTTTGATGGATACGCCAATTCCACCGCCGCTCCTGGCCGAATCTGGGCCTTTCATGGCCCATCTCCACCAAATCCAACTCTCGGATCCACGATGCCATAAACCAGGTCCGCCAACAAGTTAGCGATGATCACCATCACCGTTATGACCAGAAGGGAGCCCTGGAGCACGGGGTAGTCTCGGCAAAGCACCGCATCGTATATCAAAAGCCCCATGCCGTTCATGGAAAACACGATCTCTATGAACAGGGCACCGCTGAAGATGAAACCGAAGTCCAAGGCCAGGAGGGTTATGATGGGCAACAGGGCGTTCTTGAAGACGTGGGCAAAAAGTATGCTGTCCCCAAAAAGGCCCTTGGCTCTTGCGTAAGCGGCATAGAGGGACCTTTTCTCCTGGATCACACTTCCCCTCATTATCATGAAGTTGCGGGATGCAGAGAATAGGGTCATTACCGCAACGGGCAGGAACAGGTGGTGTAGCACGTCCAGCGGGTCACCGGTCTGGTAGAAGCCCTTGAGGGGAAACAAACCAAACTTGAAGGCCAATAGATAAACTGCAATCAAGGAAACGAAATACGGTGGGGAACTGTATAGGATAATGGCGATTAAGGTCTGCAACCTGCATGACCGCGTCCGTTCCCTCCACCCGGCCAGGGCCCCGAGGTATGTGCCTAAAAGGGCACCGAGCACGATGGATGGGAATACCAAGAGCAAAGTCCACCGCATCCTGCTCCATATCAGGTCCGCCACCGAGGAGTGGAAGTGGTAAGAATAGCCAAGGTCCATCCGACCAAGAGCCTTCCAGTAGCTCAAGTACTGGCCGGAGAGGGGCAGGTCCAGACCCATCTTCTGTCGCATGGCATCGGCGGCGGGTCCAGTCAGGGAAACGTCCTCCCCCAAGAGGTTGGTGAGGGTATCCCCTGGCATTAGCCGGGGGATGGCGAAGTTGAGAGACAATATCAAGAAAAGCGCAAGTATGTACCGAGCCAGCTTGACCTTAAATATCATCTCTATCCTCCCATGGCGGAACAAGATCTTTTTCTGGACCTATTTCTGGACCCCGCTTACAGTCGTATATTTCAAACCGGCGTAAACGAGCCCAGATGCTTCCCAGGAGACCCTCAGGCCCGTTGGATCCGAAGTCCGAATCTTAGGGATCAGCTCAACCTGTGGAGCAGGGCATCGTCGCTCCTTACCGACCCACGGCTCTTCCCCTGCGGGAATACTTTCTTCTGAAGGCCCGAATTTGGGTGCGACCCATCCCGGTGATGGCGGGTATGTTTTCAGCGCTTCTGGGAGATAAACGGTACCCATACAGGAGGGCGCAACGATGCCGCCAAACAGCGTCATCGTTCATCCTTCGTCGACCATCTTCAACGCGATGATGATCCCAGCCTGAGAACAAAACCTTCACCCACCCGATCTTCTCGATGCTCCCTTCATCGCCGGAGCCTTTTCGCCAGTCACGTCCAGCAGACAGGTGGCGTTAATCGGCTATGGCGATGCAATGCACAATCCTTATATATAACGTTGATATTTAGACATTATAGTACAAAATCATACATTATGGTGATCCTATGAAATATCTTCAACAGATCGTGGAGGGGAGGGACCTATCCGTCTCCGAGGCTGAAGCGCTCCTCGGCGAGGTATTCGAAGGGGCGACGGACGCCCAGATCGGGGCGCTCCTGATCGCCCTCAAGATGAAAGGCGAGTCGGTCACAGAGATCGCGGGGCTTGCCAGGGCCATGAGGTCTTCGGCGATCCGGATCAGTCCCGAGGTGGCCGGTCCTCTCGTCGACACCTGCGGCACGGGCGGCGACGGGACGAACACCATCAACGTCAGCACCGCTGCGGCGATCGTCGCCGCCTCCTGTGGCGCCTTTGTGGCAAAGCACGGAAACTACGCCGTCAGCTCGGCCTGCGGAAGCGCCAACGTTCTTTCCGAACTGGGCGTCGAGGTCGCCTCGGAGCCCGAGAAGGCGTGTGAGAGCATCGAGACCCTCGGGATCGGCTTTCTGCTCGCCCCCATATTCCACCCCTCCATGAAGCGGGTCGCCCCCATCCGAAGAGAGCTCGGCATGAGGACGGTCTTCAACATCCTCGGACCCTTGACGAATCCGGCGGGAGCGAAGTATCAGGTGATGGGCGTCTACGATCCGTCCCTCTGCGAGAAGCTCGCCGGTGCCCTCAAGATCCTGGGGTCTGAGGGGGCGATGGTCGTCCACGGCTCAGGGCTCGACGAGATCACCAACACCGGACCGACCCTGATATCCGAGCTGAAGGGGGAGAGCCTGAGGACCTACACCATGACCCCAGAGCAGTTCGGCTACCCCCAGGCCTCCCTGGAGGATATCAGGGGAGGAAGCCCCGAGGAGAACGCGAGAAAGCTCGTCGATATCCTCTCGGGAGCCCAAAACCCAGGCAGAGATATTGTAGCCATGAACTCAGGGGCCGCCCTGTACGTCAGCGGGATCGCCGAGACCCTCTTCGCCGGTGCGAGTATGGCGGAGGAGGCGATCGATTCGGGAAGGTCCCTCGATACGCTTAAGAGGATGGTTTCTGCCTGCGGGAGCCCCGGGAAGCTGGAGCGGTTTCTGTGACCAGGGCCAAGATCTGCGGGATCAGGGACGATGGGGCCAGGGACGTCGCCGTCGCCGCGGGGGCCGACGCCGTCGGTTTCGTGGTGGAGATCCCCCGATCAAAACGGAGCATCGATCGGGGGAAGGCGAAACACTTGATCGAGGGTCTTCCGCCCTTCGTCTCCAGCGTGATCGTGGTGGAGCCCGAGTCTGTGGCGGAGGCGGCAAACCTCGCCCTCGACACCGGTGCCGACGTGATCCAGGTCAACGATTCGTTGAGCTTTGAGGATCTGGCGACTCTCAAGGAAATGGTGCCCACGAGGGTTGTGGCGACGGTTCCCGCGAGGCCGGGCGGTTTGGACCATGCCCGGCGGATGGCCGAGGTCGCCGACGCCATCCTCCTCGATAGCCTCGAAGAGGGAAAGCTCGGCGGAACCGGAACCGTTCACGACTGGAACCTGAGCGCAGATCTGGTGAGAAAGGTCGACGTTCCCGTGATACTGGCCGGCGGCCTAAACCCAGAGAACGTGGCGGCGGCCATAAAGACCGTTCGCCCCTACGCCGTGGACGTATCCTCCGGCGTCGAGACCGATGGTGCGAAGGACCCCAAGAAGATCGAGGCCTTTTTGAGAGAGGTGAAATCATGCCCACAACGATAGGTTCCTTCCCCGAAAGGGCGCATAATGCTTTGGAGATGGGGGCCGTGCCCCGGCTCTTCGAGGTCACGGACCTCGTAGACCCCCAGGCCCCCCTCAACCTCTACTGCGCCCTCCGAATGGAGAGGTACCCCTTCCTCCTGGAGTCGGTGGAGAAGTCGGGGCAGAGGGCCAGGTTCTCCTTCGTCGGAGCAAGCCCCGCCGCCGTGGTGACGGTGAAGGGAGATAGGTTCAACATCGAGATCTTCGACGGAAAAGGCGGTCTCAAAGAGGTCCTGGAAAGGAGGCTTGAAACCTCCGCCAGGTTGGACGGAGCAGGTGGGGACGGGAGAGGTGACGACGTATCCGTCCTCTCAGGCGAGATCAGGAGGGGGATGGACCTCTTCGATCTCCTCCGGTCCGCCATTCCCGCAAGCCTCGGTCCCTCGAAGTTCGGGAGGCAGGCCTTCTTAGGAGGCGGGATCGGCTACCTCGCCTACGACCTGGTGGGGGAGAGGATCGAGCGGCCCACAAACTCGGACGCGCCGGACGCGAAGTTCGGGATCTTTTCGAAGAGCTTCGTCTTCGACCACCTCACGGGAAATGTCTGTCTTGCGGTCGCCCCCCTGGTCCCCGAGGACGACCCTGAAAAGATCGCCAAAGAAGCCATCGGCCAGCTCAGAGACCTCGAGTTGAAAGAGCCTGAGGCCGGAGATCTCGCGACGATATCCTTCGACTCCGATCCTGCTGAGCCCTTCGAGGAATCGGTTCGAACGGCCAAAGAGCACATCCTTGCCGGCGACATATTCCAGGTGGTCCTATCCAGGAGGACGAGAGTGAGGCTCGCAAATCCCGATCCCGTCATCCTATATCGGAGGCTGAGAGAGATCAACCCGAGCCCCTACACCTACATCTTTGAGTTCGGAGACGAAAGCCTGGTGGGGGCGTCGCCGGAGACCCTTTTCAGCCTTCGCGACCGAGTGGTCACGACAAACCCCATCGCTGGAACCTGCCCTCGGGGCGGATCTCCCGAGGAAGACGACCTCCTCGCATCAAAGATGCTGGAGGACGAGAAGGAGAGGGCGGAGCACGTGATGCTCGTAGACCTGGGGAGAAATGACGTTCGGTCGGTATCAAAGGCGGGATCGATTCAAGTGGAGGATTTCATGTCGGTTCTGAGATACTCTCACGTCCAGCACATCGAGACGACGGTCCGGGGGACCCTCCGGGACGAGTGCGACCAGTTCGATGCGGCGAGGGCGATATTCCCGGCAGGAACCCTATCAGGAGCCCCCAAGATCCGGGCGATGGAGATCATCGACGACCTGGAAGGGGGGCCGCGAGGCATCTACGGCGGGGGGGTCGGCTACTTCTCTGCCGACGGGTCCGCCGACTTCGCCATCACCATCAGAAGCGTCGTGATCAAGGGCGAGACTGCGATCGTTCAGGCGGGGGCGGGGATCGTCGCCGACTCCGATCCTCACCGGGAGTTTATGGAGACGGAGCGGAAGATGGCCGCCATGAAGCGGGCTCTGGGGGTGGAGCTGTGACAAAAAAGACTATCCTCTTCATCGACAACCAGGACTCTTTCGTCTGGAACCTGGTGGATTACGTCTCCCAGTTCCATCCCGAGACCGAGGTGGTATCAAACCGGATCGAGCCCGCCAAGGTGAGGGAGATCGAACCTTTGGGGATCGTCATCTCTCCAGGACCGGGCCATCCCGCAAACCCAAGAGACATCGGAAGCTGCATCGAGATCATGAAGAGGTTTGAGGGGACCCCGATCCTGGGGGTCTGCCTCGGCCACCAGGCGATAAACCTCGCCTACGGCGGTACGATCAACAGGACGACACCGGTCCATGGCAAGGCTTCCGAGATCTTCCACGACGGCCGGGGCATATTCCGGGGGCTCGAAAACCCCCTGAAAGGGGGACGCTACCATTCCCTGGCCGTCGAGAAGCTGGCGCCGCCTCTGGGGATAACGGCCATGACCTCCGAAGGGGTGGTGATGGGGGTGAGGCACAGAAGCCTTCCCGTGGAGGGTGTCCAGTTCCACCCGGAGTCGGTCCTGACCCCCAATGGAAAAAGGCTGATAATCAACTGGCTGGAGGGACTGGTCAGGTGACCTCCAATGTCGTCAGAGAGATCCTGAGAGATACAAAGGTGAGGCTGGAGGAGATCCCGAAGTCGGGTCCAGAGAACCGGGTGAAGGTCGCCGATCCTCGTGATCTGGCGGCCCAAGCTGCCTCCCTTCGGTCGAGGGGGATAAGCCCCATCATAGCCGAGATCAAGCCCCGAATCCTGAATAGATTCCTATCGCCCTCGGAGGTGGCGTACATCGCTAGAGGCTACGAGGATATGGGGGCGTGCGGGATCTCGGTCCTTACCCAGCCCACCTACTTTCTCGGCTCCCCAGAGAACGCCAGGATAGCTAGGAAGGCCTCCACCATTCCCATCCTTAGAAAGGAGTTCATCCTGGACGAAAGGCAGCTTGACGAGGTCGCATCTGACCTGGTCCTCCTCATTGCCGCCTTCTCCCATCCTCTCGACGATCTGGTGGAGGCGGCCCGGTCCAGAAATATGGAGCCTCTGGTGGAGGTTCACACCGAGGCAGAGCTTGAGGCCGTCCTCAAAACCGACGCCCGGATCTTGGGAATAAACAACAGGAACCTATCGACCCTGGAGGTAGACCTTGAGACCTTCGAGCGGCTGGGACCGATGGCGAAGGCAGCGGGCCTCTTCGTGGTGGCCGAGAGCGGCATCTATTCCCGGGAGGACGTACTGAGGATGGAGGCTGCCGGGGCCGACGCCCTCCTCGTCGGAACCTCTTTGATGAAGGAGCCAGAGCTCCTTATCGCCCTCAACGGGATGAATGCCCTTAATAATGGGCCTTAGAACGCACTAAATATCGCACTAAACATACATTTCATCGGAGCGGATTACAGTTGATGAAGATCACGACGACGTCAGATACGAGGTTTGGGAGGTACGGCGGCCAGTTCGTCCCCGAGACCCTGATGCAGCCCTTAAAGGAGCTGGCGGAGGCCTACAGCCGCCTGAAGGAGGACCCCGAGTTCAGGCGGGAGCTATCCGGCCTCCTCACTCACTACGCCGGAAGGCCGACCCCCCTTTACCATGCCCGGTCCCTCTCCCGAGAGCTGGACCGGAAGGTCTACCTGAAGAGGGAGGACCTGGTCCACGGCGGGGCCCACAAGCTGAACAACGTCCTCGGCCAGGGCCTGGTGGCGAAGGCCATGGGAAAGACGAGGCTCATCGCCGAGACCGGGGCGGGACAGCACGGCGTCGCCTCGGCGATGGTGGGGGCAAACCTCGGCCTTGAGACCGAGGTCTACATGGGCGAGGTGGACATCGAGAGGCAGAAGATGAACGTCTACCGGATGGAGCTATTGGGCGCGAAGGTGATCCCGGTGAAGTCGGGGTCGAGGACCCTCAAGGACGCCATCAACGAGGCTTTTAGGGACTGGGCCGCCAGCTACGAGAACACCCACTACCTGATGGGGACGGTGGCGGGAGCCCACCCCTACCCCCTGATGGTGAGGGAGCTTCAGTCCGTCATCGGGACCGAGGCGAGAGAGCAGATCCTGAAAGCTGAAGGAAGGCTTCCCGACTCTGTCGCCGCCTGCGTCGGTGGGGGCAGCAACGCCATGGGGATCTTCTCGGGATTCCTGGCCGACGATACAAAGCTCATCGCCGTCGAGGCGGGGGGAAGGGGCACCTCCCACGACGATAAGATCGCAGACCACGGGGCCTGTCTCAACCTCGGCGAGGAGGGGGTCCTCCACGGAGCCATGACCAAGATCCTCCAGGACCCCTACGGCCAGATCCTCGAGTCCTACTCCGTGGCCGCGGGCCTCGACTATCCGGGGGTCGGGCCTGAGCTCGCCCACCTGGCGGAGATCGGCAGGGTCACGCCCGCCATCGCCGACGACAAGATGGCCCTGGAGGGGTTCAGGCGCCTCTCGGTCCTCGAAGGGATCATCCCCGCCCTGGAGTCGTCTCACGCCGTCGGATACGCCCTCAGAAACCCCGAATCTCTCGGCGATCTTGCGATAATCAACCTCTCGGGGCGGGGGGACAAGGATCTGACCACGGTGATGGAGTTTGAGGGGAGGAGTGGAAGATGAAGCTCGCCGAGGCCTTCCGTCACCGGCCGCTTCTCATCGCCTACATCTGCGCTGGCGATCCGACCCCCGAATCGACCCCTGAAATCGTGGAGCTTCTGGCGAGGGCTGGAGCCGACGTGGTGGAGATCGGCCTTCCCCACTCTGACCCCATCGCCGACGGGCCGGTCATCCAGGCGGCGGCCCAGAGGGCGATCGAGGCAGGAATGAACACCGACCTGTACTTCAAGATGGCCTCTCGGGTGGGAGCAGACCTGCCCCTCGTCTTCATGGGCTACTACAACATGATCTACCAGCGGGGACTTGACAAATTCGCCACAGACTGCGCCAAGAGCGGCATCACCGGCCTCATAGTCCCGGACCTGCCGCCGGAGGAGGCGGGGCCTTTGAGGGCGGCCTGCCAGCGGGCCGACGTGGACCTGATTTACCTCGTGGCACCGAACACCCCCGCCGAGAGGATACCCTACGTTGCCGAAAGCTCTGGCGGCTTTCTATATCTCGTCGCTCGGTCCGGGGTGACGGGCGCGAGGGCTGAGGTCCTGCAGTCCACAAAGGCCCTCATCGAGAGGGTGAAGACCGATCTGCCCAAGGCTGTCGGCTTCGGGATATCGACACCAGAGCAGGCCGCCGAGGTGATCCGGGCTGGGGCCGACGCCGCCATCGTCGGGTCCGCCTGCGTCGACCTGATATCGAGGGGGGACCTCGAAGGGCTGGAGGAGCTGATCCGTGGGATGAAATCTGCGATCCGAGAGGCGAGGCCGATAGAGGTGATAGCGAGGGTATGAAGGAAGGAAACGGGATGTCGGGATCTCTCAGCTCGTTTTCCTTTTTTAGCTGCATCTTAAATTCGAAACGTGAGCGGGACAGATTTAAGTGGCGGGATCTTTTTAGGACATGTTACGGCCAGAAATTGCGAGAGATTCACCCGAAATAATGCAAATAATTAACGTAGATGAGACTGTGGCGATCACGGCCTTTCGGCCTTCCTCCCGCCGCCTGCGGGTCGTGGGCGCCCGAGGACCGATCGGCCGGGAGATGCGCGCGGCGTAGTTACGGGTCGGTGGAGGGGATACGCCCGACTGGATAAGAGGATGCTAATTCACCCCCCAGTAACACCCTTTTGAGACGGCTTAAAGAACCGCAACTTTTTTGAACTAAACGATATGTAAATAGTAAGGTTGTATGCGGCGAAAATTGTAAATTAATTAAATAGGAGTGATTTTTATGGGTGACGAGTACTTCTACTGGCGTTGTGAAAACTATGACTGTCAAGCAACGAATAAAATCGAACGCGAACATATAGAGGCAGCGATTCAACGAGGAAAATCGATAGCTATGGTCTGCCCCAATTGCGGATTTGTAAATAGCCCTCAGCCCGGTGCCAAATGGCGCGAACCGAAGGCATGGCTTGAGTGCGTACCCGTCATAGGCTCTGAAAGAAGGATTCCGATAGGGCACACTCCACACGGGTGGGTGGATGACACGGGTCGAGTTTTTAGCCGTACAGAATTTATGAAGAAGTATGGCGTCGACCCGCAGATATACTGGGAGTGGAGACGAAAGGGGTGTCCCAGGGCGATGGATGAATGAAATCTGCTATGCCCTTAGACCCAAATGAAACTCGCTTCTGCTTAAGAGCTGGCCAGCTCCTCGCTCACCGCCCTTCGGCCTCCCCCCAGCTGCCAGCTGTCGAGGGCGTCCTAGGCTCGATCGGCCGGGAGATGGGCGGCGTGGGTTTCGGGGCGGCGGAGATGATGCACTCGACCGGCCTCTTCGTGGCGAGCACGCTCATGGTGGTGCGGGCAGAAGATGGATTGATTTGAGAGAAAAAAAACATTCGGCAGCCATCGGCTAAGACGATAATCGCGGTGTAACGTCTTAAATAGATAGGCCAATTGCGCCTGGCTGCATCAGCGGCGCTTGACCCATTTTGAACGCCTAATAATAGGGCAGACTGGAAAGACTCATGACCCTCTGTGAGCTTGTCTGTGAGTTGGGGTCGATGTTTGATCTGCGAGCGGATAGGTAGTTCTTTTTATTTCTGGCACCCACATGTGCCGGATTTATCTCCAGCGCTCTATCGTAGCATTCCAATGCCTCATCATCTCTGCCCAGGGCAGCTAAGGAAATGCCCATATGATACCAAATATCTGCATTAGTAGCATCAATGCCCAGGGCTTTATCGTAACAATCTATAGACTCGTTAAATCGTCCCAGGTTGTTCAAAGCCATTCCTTTTAGATCCCAGACGATCGAATTTCGGGGATCGATCTCCAGAGATGTATTACAGCAATCAATAGCCCCTTCGTAATCCCCCAAAAGGGCAAGGGCGATAGCTTTTCTATCCAATGCTTGTGCATTCTGTGGATTTATCTCGAGGGCTCTGTCAAAGCAATTAACTGCCTCTTGAGGCATGTTCGATTCAATAAGCAAGGTTCCTTTGTTGATCCAGGCGTATGAATTATTAGGATTAATTCCAATCGCCCTTTCGTAACATTCGAGGGCTTCAAGGGGTCGATTTAGTCCCGATAAGGCATCACCTTTAACGACCAAGATCGTATCGTTATCTGGATCGTTACTGAGAATCGAATTAGCGCTAGATAGTGCTTCTTGATGCCTGCCCAGGCGCTCGAGACATATGCATCTATCTACCTGGGCATTCTGGCTCTGACCCAATTCTTCCAGGGCAGCATACCTGTTACACCAGGCCAACCCTTGAGGATTAATTTTGATGGCCATATTAAAGCATTCGACTGCCTCATCGAGTCGTCCCTGGCCCATCAGAAGAAAGCCCTTGTTGTTCCAGGCGGCATCGTCCTGAGGGTTTATTTCTGTGGCATTATCATAACACGCCAAAGCTTCATCGTGCAGGTTCATTTCTTCAAGAATGGCGCCCTTGTTGTTGTAAGCTCCTTCATTTTGGGGATCAATTTCCAGAACGCGATCGTAGCTCGCGAGAGCTTCTTCGCTCCGATCGGAGAAATAGAGGGCATCTGCTCGATATTTCCATGCCTCTGCGTTCTGTGGATCAATTTTGATTGCTTCGTCCATACATCGAATGGCATCTTCGTATTTTCCTAATTGAAAGAAGGTTTTACCTTCTCCAAACCAATCCTCATATGTATACTCTTGAAGCTCCGATGAATCAGTAGCAGCATACGAATCATTTATAATTATTAAATTGGTATTTATAAAAAACATCCCTAAGAGTAATACGCATAATGGTATTTTGGGGATCCCGTTCAAATTCATGAAAAAGCCATATTCACAAGCGTATTTAAAAATTTCTTCGTGGGGCCACCTACTTGAGGATGATTTAAAGAGTATTAAAAGTTGTATATAAAAAGATTTTTTTTCTTACGCGTTTTCGACGTTTTTCTGATCGCAATCTTGCCACCCCATGCCTGGGGCACCCAAATTGGGGCTCGGCCCGCGGCTTTGCGGGCCGTCGACGGTGGTGATGGGCCTGAGCCTCAGCCCCTCATCTTCAGATCTACTGTCGGTGCAGCCGCTCACATCGAGCTCGCCAGGGGCGGGCTTGATCTTCACTCCTATTAATCGAATCTCCCTTCCGCCGCTACACGCTGTCGAAGGCGCCCTTGATTCGATCGGTCGGGAGACGCACGGCGTGGATTCGGGGACGGCGGGATGATGCGCCCGACAGCAGGACGGCGGGGATGGCTGGGCGGCGGTGGCGCGGATATTCATAGTTCCCTGGCAGTAAAAGAGTCTATATATTATATAAAAATATTCTGTGGTTTGTGGCGGTTTTTTGAGAATCTTCGCGATGATTAGATTTTAATAAGAGTGAGTCCAACATTATTTATCAAAGTTAGAGAACTATGCCGGAGACAATAATATGAAAAGATCAGGCAGAGACGTTCCGACCGGAGTTTTCATTCTTGCCGGATTGTTCTTCTTAAGAGGATTCCACAGCTTATTGATTGTGCTCTTCGGCATCATTGTTTTTGTTATAGCTCTCTTGAGAGAGGGATTCGAGGCAGATATGGCATACATTACAGAGCTTGTTCTGGAAGTATCTATTTATGCTGTTATGGGCGGTCTCTTCGTACTTTGTGGTTCGTGGCTGATTTCGCTTCAACCCCGAGGGTGGAAGCTGGCCACGGCCGGATCTGCTGTATATCTTGTATTAGTGTTGGCAAATATCTACCTCGGCGGAAGCTCTGCGGGATTGTGGCATGCTGTAATCGCCGGGATCATTTTAGTTTACCTGAATTTACCGGCCACTAAACGGGTCTTTGGACGTTAATGGATTTCCATGAGAGGCCGATTTTGCTCAAAGGGCGGCTACCGATGATCGCGTCCTACTGGCGTTGCGATCGTCTCCTTCACCTCCCTCCTGCCGCCGCCTGCTGTCGAGGGCGCCCTGGGACCGATCGGCCGGGTAATGGGCGCGGCGAAGGTTTCGGGGACGGCGGAGATGAAGGCGGTGGCGCTGAAAAGATTTTACGGCCTTTCATCTCATAAGATCCCTAAATTCGTCCACGGTCAAATCCGCATCTTTCAGGATGCTTTTCAGGATTTTTGAATGGAGGATCTTTCCTGAGTGGTATGGAATGGTTATCCTAGTCCCCCTTCATTCTTGAAGATTTTATGGCTCCCGCTCTGCCTCGTCAGGTAGAAGCCTGCCCTCTCCAGGGCTCTTATGGCGTCATCGGCGGTGACTCGTGGAAGCTTATCCGTCATACGGCCACTTCAAGAGATGTCAGGCTGACGAATTCGACCTCAGGAAGCTCTTCTCCGGCCTCAAGGATATCCTTAACGTGCAGTGATATCGCGTCCTCTACGTTTTCCAGGGCCTCTTCGTAAGTATCTCCCTGAGTGTAGCAGCCCTGAAGTTCGGGACAGAAGGCAAAGTACCCGTCCTTGTCCTTCTCGATCACCACGGAAAAGCGATAATTCTTCATGCCTTCACCATTTGTGCTCATCAGATTCTGGTCTAATACCTTAAGAGTATTTCGAAGAACCCAGATGACGGCGGAGACGGCGATCGCGGCCTCCGGCCTCCCTCCCGCCGCCCGCGGTCGAGGGCGCCCTGGGATCGATCGGCTGGGAGGCGCGCGCGGCGTGGGTTTTGGGACGATGGAGATGATGCGCCCGATCGGCGTGGTGGTGTGGATGGCGGGCGCCCGATATTCGCCTCGCGCCTGGGGCGAGGGCCGAGATTCTCCCTTCCAGTTTTTCCAGTTTCATCGACGACGCCCTTCCGTCTGATCAGAAGCCCCGGCAAAAATCGCAATCAAAATGCCTTCAGCTTGAATAGTGAGATAAAAAGCGAAATAACTCGATTCGTCAGCGTTCTCTGGCTAAGTCTGATCTAGAATTTTTAAGAACTCATCTTTTCCGATCTTGGCATCGTGGGCGATCTGCCTCAGTATGCCCCTGCCCAAATCTTCGCCGCTGTGGATCGGTATAACCGTTATTCTGCCATCCGGGTGTTTCATCACCAGGTGGCTTCCTTTCTGTCTTGCGATCTCAAACCCCAGTTTGCTCAGGGCCTTTACGACCTTCTCCGCCTTAACCGGTCTCAGCTTCGACAACCTGGACCCCCACAAACTCCCCAGGGACGATCTCTTTCTCCACCTCAAGGTAGAGCTCTATAGCCTCTTTCGCCCGTTCGATGAGATCGTCCAGGCTCTTCGCCTGGGTATGGCATCCGGGGAGGGATGGGACGGTGGCGACGTAATACCCGTCTTCGTCCCTCTCGACGAGGACGTTGAACTTTGACTTCATCTCTCGACTATTTTGCGTCGATATTTTAAATACTTGGTTATTTGATGAGGCCGAGGTTTTTCGCCATAAAGGCCAGGTCATTTCGTGGCGCAGCACGCCGCCTGCGGGTCGAGGGCGCCCCGGGATCGATCGGCCGGGAGGCGGGCGGCGTGGGATCGGGTCGGCGGAGATGATGCGCACGACCGGAGTGGCGGCGGAGATGCAGGTTTACGTCCACGACTCGGGGGAGGGTCGCCGATGACGAGTTCGATCCCGACGTAGGCGTATCTTCGCCGCATTTATATCTCTTAAAGGCCTTATTTTCCAGGTCGGTGAAGAGAATGAGCGAGACTGTTGAGGTGTCCAGGGAGGTCTTCGAGCCGATCTCCATGCTCGTAAGAGACGGCCTCTTCAAGGATGAGAAAGACGCCCTGAGAAGCCTCGTTATGGATCAGGCCGCATCGAAGATCCGCCACTTCGACTCCCTGATCGAAGAGATGCGTGCCAAGTACGATATGAGCTTTGAGGAGTTCGAAGAGCGGATCAGATCGAGGAAGGGCGCCGAGTCGTTCGACGAGTGGGACGACTTCATAATCTGGGAGAGCTACGAGTCAGCTCGCGAATACTGGGCGGGTGTTCAAGCCAATCTCAAAGGCGCCGATCCCTCTTGACCTGAGAAATGTGCCACCCTTTTTGGCATCCTCCCAAAGTCCTCTTACACACTTTTGTTCGAAGTCACGTCATTTCGTGGCCGGGAACGCCGCCCGCGGGTCGAGGGCGCCCGAGGACCGGTCGATCGGGAGACGTGCGCGGCGTGGATTCAGGACGGCTGGGGGGATGCGCACGAACGGCGCTGCAAGGGGATGGCGGCGTGAATGCTGAAAAAGATGACCCGCCCTTTATCTCATAAGATCGACGAATTCGTCGGCAGTTTATTTTTCTCGAAAGCGATCTATCTGAGGCGGGAGCAGCTTCAGGCACTTATCCGATGGCGCATGCCCATCTTGACATCTAGACTATTGGATCGACCACATCGATGAAATCTATCCTCTTGAATGCCCGGTCGTGGGTCATGAGCTTCTCGACCCCAAGCTCTTCCATCGAGGCCAATATTGTGGCATCTCGACCACCAATTCCAGTATGCGAGAGCCTTGCCAGGTATTCTATTGATCTTCGGGCGATGTCTTGATCGAAGTCGACGATTTTCATCGGGTAGGATAGGAAGACGTCCATCTTTTTCTTCCCGTCAGGTCCAAGGTTCTTGATAAGGTAATGGGCCACTTCCATCGCCACCACTGTATTTATGGCAACTCCGCTTTCGAGGGCATCTTCCAACCTCTCCGAGACGACATCGTGCTCTATGGTGGATCGGTCGAAGTAGTAGCACCAGATGTTGGAGTCGACGAAGATCAGGCTTCCCATATCCTTTTCGCCTCGAGGGGATCTATCTTTGACCTCTCAACGCAACCTCTCAGCTCCCGTTTGAATTCGGCTAGGCTCGCTAAAGGCTTGATCACAACTTTTCCGTCCTCTAGCCCAACCTCCACCTCATCGCCGTCCTTCAGACCCACTTTTTGTATGATTTTTTCGGGGATCAGGAGTTTATCGCCTTCAAGTTTAGCCCTCATCATCTGAGGATCACCAGAGTTCTTTATGAGCCTGAACCTAATTAAATCCCTCTGAAAACTGAAGATCTTGCCAGCGCCAAAGTCGACGAACTGACATTTGAAGTTGATTTTCGTCCAGTTTATGCTATTTCCCTTCGGGCCTTCCCGTCTCTACGGCTGTAAACTCCGCCCCACCATCTCCCGCATCTCCGCGATCCACGACCGACTCTCTTCCGAGCGTACTCGTCACATCCAAAGGGATGCTCCTCCGATGGGCGTCGGATACGCCGTCGTGGGCCTCCGGCCTCCCACCCGCCGCCCGCGGGTCGAGGGCGCCCTGGGCTCGATCGATTGGAAGACGCGCGCGGCGTGGGGTTCGGGCGGCGGGGATGATGCGCACGATCGGCGTAGCGGCGAGGATGCTCTTCCGTCTGATCAGAAACCCTGGCAAAAATCGCAATCAAAATGCCTTCGGCTTGAATAGTACGATAAAAAGCGGAAGAACTCTATTCGTCAGCATTGTCAGGCTAAGTCTGATCAAGAAGTTTTAATAACTCATCTTTTCCGATCTTGGCATCGTGGGCTATCTGCCTCAGTATGCCCCTGCCCAAATCTTCGCCGCTGTGAATCGGTATCACCGTTATTCTGCCATCTGGATGTTTCATCACCAGGTGGCTTCCCTTCTGTCTTGCGATCTCAAAGCCCAGTTTGCTCAGGGCCTTTACGACCTTCTCCGCCTTAACCGGTCTCAGCTTCGACAACCTGGACCCCCACAAACTCCCCAGGAACGATCTCTTTCTCCACCTCAAGGTAGAGCTCTATAGCCTCTTTCGCCCGTTCGATGAGATCGTCCAGGCTCTCCGCCTGGGTATGGCATCCGGGGAGGGATGGGACGGTGGCGACGTAATATCCGTCTTCGTCCCTCTCGACGAGGACGTTGAACTTTGCCTTCATCTCCCGACTATTTTGCGTCGAGATTTTAAATACTTGGTCGTATGATGAAGCCGAGGTTTTTCGCCATAAAGGCCAGGTTATTTCGTGGCCGAGCACGCCGCCCGCGGGTCGAGGGCACCCTGGGCTCGATCGGCCGGGTGATCTGCGGCGTGGGTTTCGGGAAGGTGGAGGTGATGCGCCCGACCGGCGCGGCGGTGGGGATGGGCGGTGAGCATGCTGATATTCACGTCTCTCCTGGGACGGGATCGAGATCGGTTTGGAGGAGGGTCTCGCTTTTCTCGACACCTTACTGTGATCTTCGTCCTCTTTTCGTCTTCGTCGTGGCGAGCTCGATTCAGATGGGAGGTTGGTAGGAGAAGCTCGCGTGTAGTTATGGGGTAAAAACAATCTCCAGTCCACTCGCAGGACTCTGCAAGGGTGTAACGTTTATCATCCAGGTATTTGATTTAGTCAACAATCTCCTTCCGGATCGGGGGCTCGCACCCTCAGCTGCCCTCTTGATCTCGTCAGCTGAGGCAAAACTCGCCTAGGTCCGAGAGAGGGCGGCTTCGACTCGGAAGAGACACTGGAACTTGATTATTCCGACCAAAAATCCTTCATCTCTTGACTTTTCTTGGCGGAACTTGATGGCATGAGATGACCGGATAAAATTAGGTTTTGGTCGCGCTTGGGTCGGATCCCCAATCATTTTTTGCGGAAACTACATATACGAAAATTGCGATACCAGGGTTACAAGTCAATTTTCTATGATAAAATGATTCTGAGATGAATTGAGGTCGAGAGATTTATGTTAGATGGACTCGGTCTTGCAATTGAAAAAACCGTTAAAGTAGGAGACATATTGACCTCGCTAACCATCTTTGTATCATTAATCTTTTTTATAATTTCTATGAATAAAGATAGAAATTTACGCAGAAAACAACAGGCTGATAATGTAAGAAATGCTGCAGCAAAGACGATCAGCAAGTTGGATCGCTGGAAGGAAGCATCCATATCGATGTTTCATTATATGGATATTGTTTTTGCTAAAGCAAGCGAAATGCTTAAGAAAAATTATGATACCGAAGCCGTAAAAGATTTCTTATCCATGCAGCTACTTGTGATAAAGAATAAAACTTCTGAAAAAATGCTGAAGGAAGATATTGAAACAGCTTATGATGAACTTTACGGTTATGATCCATCAGTTAGACCATTTTTTGAGATAGTTTTGACTAAACTCAAGAAAGAAGAACAAGTCATGTTCAAGGGACTCCTAGCAAATACTCAATCAGATATAGCATCATTTTATTATAAAAACGAAAATGAATATCTGACATCGAACCTAAGATCTCAATTAAACAATCGTGTTAAAATGGCTCGTAAAGATTACGAGAAGAGCATAAATGAAATACTTAGACCAATTTCGCACGATCTACTAGAACTTATATCTGAAAAGGATAAGGATATTCTAGCGAAGAAAAAAAACATTTTGAAATAGAATATACGTATCTATTTAGATGGAACGAAATTCCAGGAAAGGATAATGAACTCATAGAAGTTTTAGCGACGAAATTTGGCATTGTTTGGATTAAATCTGCAGAGATAAAAAAATCAGATGATGATATGACCATTGAAGCAAGAGCAGAACCAAAATCCCTTTCATTGAAGCGTAACGATGAGAAAAATGAGGTAATTCTTGAAATCGAAGGGAAAAAAATTTATTATTTTACATTGAAAACGGAAAATAATTCGTTAAACATATACAACAGTCCAATTTTAGATATTGAGCCGGAGTATTATGATTACGCAGATGAAGAATATTTACCTAGTGAAATCGTAGAAGATTCGCTGATGTTTCGGGTGGGTTAAGCTATTAAAGTTAACATATATGTTACACTTAGCGCAAACTCGGAAGATAACGAAATATATCACAAGATATCCCCTTAGATGCAGGACTCATGAGAGTACTTGAACGATCTCGAAGTTATTCGAGTATTAATAGCAAAGGGCATTGTTATTAAATTATCGAATATAGGTGGTTGTATGCACGAAGAGTACGTATATTGGCGTTGCGAAAACCAGGACTGCAGAGCGATAAATAGAATTAAACGTGAAATGATTGAGGAGGTAGCAAAAAAAGCAAAAAGCGTAGCTCTTGTTTGCGCTAACTGTGGCTTTGTGAATTGTCCGCAAACTGGTGATGTATATGGAGGGCGTGGACCAGGTACTTTGCTATCATGCATACCCTTCGAGGGCTCTGAGAGAAAGCTGCCGACAGGACGGACGCCGGATGGGTGGAAAGATTACATGGGCAGGACCCTCAGCGGAAGTGAATTCAGGAAAAAGTACAAGGTCGACCCAGAAATAAATTGGGAGTGGAGGAAAAAAGGCAGTCCCAAAGCCATAGATTAGATGTATAATGCCAACTGAATGAGACATAAAAGCGCCCGCACTTAGGGCGCATTTCCACACATAATTCTCCTTAAGATTGTTATTGAATACAGATTGGGATTTCTATTTAGACTCAAGAGATTAAAGATCGACAACTTAACCCCCGTGAATCAACATCTCCCCCTTCCTGAACTCGCACTCCCCCTCCACCGTCACCCTCTCCGGCAGGCTGCTGAACCTCGCCCGCAAGATCAGATCCGCCAGCTCCTCGCGCATCACCTTAGCGATCCCGACGATGGAGGTGGTGGGCCGGGGGTTCACGTCCACGACCCGGGGGAGGTCACCGACGACGAGATCGATCCCTGCGTAGCCGCGAAGGTCGAGGGCAAGGGCCGCCATCTTCGCCGCCTTCAGGATCTCCTCCTCCCGGTCCGAACGGTAGGGGACGATCCCGCCCTGGTACTCGAAGCCCGCCTCTATGCTCACGAGCTGCTTGTTGACCGTCAGGGGGAGGACCCGGTCGCCTGCGGCGATGAGGCTCACGCTGAGGGATTCGCCCTGGTGGAACTTTGTCGCTATCCGGTCGCCCAGGTTCTCCGGCAGCTTGTCGACAAGCTCCATCCTCTCCGAGCCGCAGCCGAACCTCGGCTTCAGGACGAAGGGGCCTTCGTCATTCGAATCGGCGATCTCGACGACGGGAACGCCCGCCTCTTCAAGACGGCGGGTGCAGGCGAGCTTGTCGGCGGAGAGCCTCGCGGCGGCGGGGGAGCAGCCGAGGTTTGTGGTGCTTTTTTCAAGAATCTTCAGAAATCCAGGCAGAAGCTCGTCGGGAGCGATCACAAGGCCCGCATCTGCGTCAGTCCCGGCGAGAAACTCCTCGAAATCCTCGTCAGTTCTGCCGCCGAGGACGATAGGCCGCCCGGCGCCGATGGAGGCCCCCGCCGTCGGGTAGATGGCGTCGTGGCCGAGCCGCTCGAAGCTCCGGGCGAGGATCGAGAGCATCGCCCTCCCCTCGACCTGGTAGGTCCCCGCTAGATTCGTGGCGACGGCGTACTCGGCGATCAGAACCTTCATGATCTTCTCTTCTGCCGGGATTTTCGATTGGTATCTCAGTACTGCCTGGCGAGAAGGGCGCACTTCTCGGTCTTGGCGCCGCAGACGATGCAGCTTCCCTGGTAGGTCTCTTCAGACCGCCACGGCTCGCCGAGGACCGCGGCGCTGACCTCGTCCTCGATCCTGTGGCCGCACTCCTCTGAGCCGCACCACCCAACCCGAGCGACCCCGGCTTGGGTCTGGACCCTCGCCTCCTCGACCGTCTCGCAGTCCTTCACCTTGCTCTCCTGGAAGGCCTGGGCCTTGGCCATCATCGCCTCGTGGAGGTCGGCGGCTTCCGTCTGGATCGTCTGCTCTAGGTCATCCAGGGGCACCGTCAGCTTTTTGCCGTCCCTTCTAGCCAGGACAGCAACCCCATTCTTTATGTCCCTCGGCCCGATCTCGATTCGAATGGGAACCCCCTTCAGCTCCCACTTGTAGAACTTGGCCCCCGGCCTCTCGTCGCTCTCGTCGATCACAACCCTCATCCCGGCGGCCGCAAGCTTCGCTTTGATATTCTGGCAGACCTCCAGGGTCGCCTCCTTCTCCTTGAAGAGGATCGGGACGATTACGACCTGGACCGGGGCGACCGACCAGGGCAGGACGAGCCCCTTATCGTCGCCGTGAACCGATATGAGCGCAGCTATACACCTCTCGGAGACGCCGTAACAGGTCTGGTTGGCAAACTCCTGCTCGCCAGCCTCGTTCTCGAAGGTTATCCCGTAGGTGGTGGCGAAGTTCGTCCCGAGAAGGTGAGCGGTCCCGATCTGAAGCGTCCTTCCGTCCGGCATCACTGTGTCGAGGGCGATGGAGTAGTCAGAGCCCGGGAACTTGTCCCAGGAGGGACGCTTTGCAAAGAGGAAGGGTATGGCCAGGCGCCGGTAAAACTCGGCGTAGATGGTGAGGGCCGCCTCGACCTGCTCAGCCGCCTCCTCCCAGGATGCGTGAACGGTGTGGGCCTCCTTGAAAGAGGTGATCTCCCGGAGCCTTATGAGGGGCCGGGTGTGCTTCGTCTCGTACCGGAAGGTGTTGACGATCTGATAGATCTTGAGGGGCAGGTCGGCGTGACTTCTCACCCAGAGCTTGAAGATGGGGTAGATAGCCGTCTCGCTCGTCGGCCGAAGGGCGAGCTTGATGTCGAGGGGGCTTGTCCCGCCGTGGGTCACCCAGTAAACCTCGTCCTCGAAGCCCTTGATGTGCTCTGCCTCCTTCATGAACTCCGTCTCGGGGATCAGAAGGGGAAACTGGGTCTCCTGATGGTCGGGGTCGAGAAGCTCTCTCATCAGGTCGTAGACGTTCCTTCGGAGGGCGAAGCCCGAGGGATACCAGACGCACATCCCCTTGACGGGATACCTCACGTCGATTATCTCCCCGGCCTTCAAAAGCTCGTGATACCATTCGCTGAAGTTTTCTTTGCTCGGTAGTTTGGATTCGGTCATTACATCACCGGCGATGATTGTGACTCTAAAATGGGCTCGATGAAAGGTTGAATGAGGATGGGGGTTATGAAGGTCTCGATGACCGCCGCCACGAATAGGAGGAGTACGACCCACCGAAGAAGGCGTATCGCAGCCAAGAGTTCGCCCTCCAGGTCGCCGCCTCTCCCGAGAAGAGTTCTGATCATGAGGTGGCCGAGCCTAAACCCAACCCCTATGCAGACGAGGACCGTGGGAAGCTCGATTATGCCGTGAGGGAGAAGCGCAATGATCACGAAGGCGAGACCTCCGGCCAGCATCGCCTGATGGACGACGAGCCCCATCACGAGGCCGTTCATGACCACCACTATGAAGGGGACGATCCCAAACCCCACCCCCAAAAGCAGGGCCATCAAAGACGCGAAGAGGTTGTTCAGGAATATCGCCATCATCATCTTGGGCGGGGAGAGGTCCAGGATCCACTGCAGCTTCTCCGCCACGTCTCCGACGTAGGTCGCCGCAAGCTCCGGGTTTCGAACCGAGACTACGAACCCGAGGGCCGCCGTCGCACAGAAGAGGTAGACGGACAGGAGTATGTAGGGGCGGATGGACCTGAGGTATGCGGCATCTTCTTTCCAGTTCAAGCGAGATCTCCTCCCCTCTCACCCTCCCGCATTATATAAGATTCTGGCGATTTTGCCGAAACGTGCCGGTTGAAAGACGGCCAACGGCTAACCGGACCAGGCGCCGGCCAGGTAGCTCGCCCCGAAGAGGACGAGAAATGCGCCGCAGAGGGCGAGGGTCCTCCTGTAGTTCGCCTCGGAGAGGAGGGTCCTTCCCCGATCCAGGCTCGTCGAGACGAATGTGTACCAGCCGAAGTCCGCGCCCCAGTGTCCAATCATGAATATCATGGCGAGAACAAGACCCTCTCGAAGCTCCGCCAAAACCAGGGCCGACCCGACGGAGAGCCACCAGATCCAGAAGTAGGGGTTGGCGACGCTGGTGAGAGCCCCCGCCAGGTACGGGTTAGAGGTCGCCCCCTTCTCGGATATCTCCATGGTGGCGGTCTTGCTCCCCTTCAAGGTCAGAAGGCCGAAGAGGATCAGGGCCGTCCCGCCGACGGCGGCGACGATGCCGGTCTCTTCTTCAGCGACAGCGGCCAGCCCTCCGACGATGAGGAGGAATATCACCACCTCAGCGAGGGCGTGGCCCGCCGCCACCTTCGGCCCCATCGTCCACCCCCTCTGAAGGGACGAGTTTATGGTGACCACCAGGGTCGGGCCGGGAGCCAGGGCTCCCGTCAGCCCGATGGTGAAGGCCAAAATCAGGGTCTCTATCGCCCCTTGCATATCCGTCTTCCAGCACTTCTATGGTATCTGAACCTTTCGACCTGGAAATATCGTACGAATTCCGGGAGAATGCGAGTTTGAATTTTGATTTGAACTGGTAAAGATCGATATCAGACCTATCAAACTTGAAAACGCCGCCCTGGGCCAAAACGGGTGAAAAATACGAAAGAAAGACAAATTCAAAACGACTTCGTGCTATTAAACGGCTGAAAAGCCCCATGGACCGGTCGGGATTTGAACCCGAGGCCTCTACCATGCCAAGGTAGCGATCTACCCCTGATCTACCGGCCCGCTGGGCGGGGCATACGCAGACCTATCAAATAAAGATGTCGGTACCCCGCCGCAATGCGACGAGTTTGGATGGGCCTACTGCTCTCTTTTCAGGGTGGACTGGACCGTCTCCACCGCCGATACGACGTTTCTTCCCCAGCGGATCCCGTTCAGGACGTCTTTGACCGTCATATCGTCCACCTTCGGGTAGTTCAGGAGCTTATCGTAGTCCTTCGTGACGGCGTAGTTGTAATGGCCGTAGGCGACCGTCACGCCGTAGGTGAGGAGCTTGTGGGCTCGTCGAGAGGAGGTGTAGACCACCTGGTCGGGATCGTAGACAGCTTCAGCCCCGATCTTGAAGAGCTTCACCGAGAGGTCGTAGTCGTCCAGGAGGGATATGTCCCGATGGCCGCCCGTCCGCCGGTACGTCTCTCTCCTCATGGCCATGTTGGACCCGATCATGTAGCAGAAGTTCAACGCCTTGAGGAGCTTGTAGGAGCTTCGAACGGCCCTCAGAATCTCTGTCCTGAGGTCTCTATCCTGGAATATCACGGGCCCCGTGCTCGCCTCGTGCCGCTCAAGGTTTCTGCTTATGACCTCAAGCCATCCGCTGGGAAAGGCGGTGTCGGCATCGGTGAAGGCGATGATCCGGCCACTGGCCGCCTCGGCCCCATCCCTCCGTGCCCCGCCGATCCCCGGGTGGGTCTGGAAGATCACCTTGTCGGCGTACCTTTCCGCGATCTCGACGGTCCCGTCATCGGAGCCCCCATCGACTACTATGATCTCGTAGCTCTCTATTTCCAGGGATTGATTTATGAGGGACCTCAGGGTCGCCTCTATCTGCTCCTCTTCGTTCAGCGCGGGAACGATGACTGATATCATTCAACATACCTCTGACCGAATAGGTCGGATAAGCCATCAGATAAAGGGCCGAAGCTGCTGCCGCCGCCAGAGAAATCTGGTAGAGACGAGCCGCGGCGAAGGCGAATGCCAAGGATAGGACCGAAAGGCCCCCCAGCATCAGAAGGCCGTTCTTCTCTCCGATCCTCGTCACGGTGGTCGTCGTCGACCCCAGATCCTCAGCGTAATCCACTATCTGATGGGCTATCAGGGCTTCGCAGCCGACTATAAAGAGGACCAGAGATATCAAGATTATCCCTCTTGAGGGGTCTCCACCACATAGGAGAAACCCGGAGAGGAAGGGGATCGCCCCGAACATCAGGCCGTGGCTCGCCGCATCCAGGAGGTATCGTTCCTTCAGCCGGATGCGGCTTGCCGAGTATGCGGTCAAAAGCAGCAGGTTGATCACGACGAAGATGGCGCCCGCGAGGTCCAGGCGAAAGGAGAGGATAAGGGGGAGTGAGACCAGTATGAACATCAGCAGCATGACACCCCTCTCATCGATCTTTCCCGCGGCCAGAGGGTTGGTTCCCGACGCCACCTTGCGACGGTGTTGTCTATCGATCTCGGCGTCGAAGTAGTTGTTGACGACGAAGGCGTAGCTTATGAGGCAGATGTATATGATCAAGATGATTAGCGTCTGGTCCGGTCCCCCTCCGGCCAGATAGGCCCCCGCCAGCGGAAATAAAGGATAGAACTTGATCCAGTCTCTGATGCGAAGCATTCTAAGGTAATCGATCATCTTTTGTCTCTCTCCCCGGTTGAGATGACTGGATTTCCGTACCCCCTTATCTACCTTTTCGAGTCGGGCAGCTTCAATTAACAGGCGACGCCTACCGCGATCTGTCGGGTTCCATCTTGTCCCGGTTAAGTCTTTATAGATCGATCATCTAAAATGTATTCGAGAGCATGATATCTCGGTCGTTTATTCTGGTCTGTCTCATCCTCCTCTTTGCCACGGCCATAGCTGGGGCGGAGGATGAGGGCTACCTGAACGTAGTCGGGCCTTCTGGGACCATAGCTGGCGCCAACTACTCCGAGTACGGATCTGCCTTCGAGGAGTTCATGGGCAGAGCTTCAGCCGAGCGAAACCTCTCTTCCTATCCAGACTACCTCGTCGAATTCCTGGATGAGGGGCCGGAGAGGACTGCGACGAACTACAGCCTCTACTCCCCGGCCTTCGAGATCTTCATGAATCAGAGCAGAGGAAGGCGCGTGAACCTTTCACCCTATCCGGATTATCTGAGCCGGTTTTTGAACCAGAGTTCCGAGAACCTTAGCAGCAGGAGTTGGAACCTTTCGTCCTATCCAGATTATCTGAGCTGGTTTTTGAACCGATAGCGAGATAAGGCGAAATCGAACTCGCCCCTCAAAATCCATCATATGCTTTAGTTTCATCATTCCCTCTCGTCTTCAGCCGATTTCTCCTTCAGGGCCGCCATCCTCGATCTTATCCGATCAAGCCTCTCCTCGATCGCGAGCATCTCCAGCTCCAGGAGGCGGATCTGATCTTCCGCCGGAGCCGACGCCACCGCCTGCGGCTTCGTCTCCTGCCCCCTGCCCGGATTTTGGGCGCTCTCCCTCAGGAGGTAGCTCCCGCCCTCGATCGTTATCCCCAGGCCGTAGACCAAGGCCGAAGCGACCTTCTTTCTTCCGCTCCGAAGGTCGTTCCAGAAGGCCTTGCGTGATACGCCGGTGTAGAGGGCCGCCTCTTGCTGCTGCAGCTCCAGGAGGTCCACCAGGCGTATCGCCTCCAGCTCCTCCAGGGTGATCTTGACGTCCTCGCCCTTCTCCCCGCCCACCGGCTCAAACCGTCTCTTCTCGGGGATCTCCGTGATCCAGCGCTGGCCGCGCCGTCTGCCTCTGCCCGGGCTCATGAAATGGTCGTATCTGGGACGTTATATTTGAAGCTTATTCGCATTTCGCAGCAATGTTTAAATATTAGGTCCCATAAGAGAATTATTGGAACGTGGTCGTGGACGAGCACCGCGACCTCATCAAAAAGCTGAATGAGGTGAAACGAGAATGCCTGGTGGAGATAGAACTGGCCCTGCGGGATCTGGACCCGGAACAGGCAGGGGCATGGGATACTGTTCAGGGTTTGATGCTCCAGGTTACTTCAACGCGGGCTTTGGCAGGCCTTTCGGCGCTGGCAGAGGCGGCGGGCGAGGCCGGGGCAGATGCATTCGAGTCTGGCCTGCATGGCCTGGCGTCGCCGTCGGACCCTATCAGACACCTGTCCCCTCTCCTGAGTTGGAGATGGAAACCCTGGAGGAGATGGCTGAAAGCCTCGAAGCCCAGCTGAAGAGGATAAAGACCAGGCTGGAGGAGCTGAAGGCCGAGAAGTGATCTCCTCCTGGCAAGCCCTCCTTTTCCTATCCCCATTTTTGCTGAATTATTTTACTTTAAAATATCTTACTCTGAAATTCGACTCGGCTCTACGACCTTTCTGGCTCGAGATCGATCATCTCCCAGATCTTCTCCATGTCAAGGTACTTCTCGGTGGCAGAGGCCAGCTCGTCGTACCCGTCGCCCGCCAGGGCCGATCTTCGGTCAAGGTTCTTCCTCGCGTAGAGGTAGTTCAAAAGGGCGTCTCTGAAGTTCTGGTTGTTGAAGAGCCCGTGAAGGTACGTTCCCATGACGAGGCCGCCCTCGCCCACGGCGCCGTCGTCCCCGAAGGCCGGCGGGTCCTGGGTGGTCGTCACGCCCATGTGGATCTCGTAGCCCAGGACCCGTTCCCCCTTTATCGGGCCCAGGATCGGGCCGTCGCCGGTCACCGTCTTCTCCACCTGGACGGTCCTCTTCTCGTACCGGTCGAACCGGGTCTCCAGGTCCAGGAGGCCGAGGCCCGGTATGGAGTCTGTGGTGTTCTCGATCCCCATGTCCACGATCGTCTTTCCCAGGATCTGGTAGCCGCCGCAGATCCCCAGGATCGGGACCCCCTCCTCGCGGAGGGCCAGGATCTCCCGGTCGGTCCCGCGTTTTCTCATATCCTCCAGATCTGCGACGGTGTTCTTGGTTCCGGGGATGATGACGGCGTCCGGCCTTCCCAGAGGCTCGCCTGGGCTGACGTATCGGATTTTCGCCTCCCGTTCCAGGGGCTCGAAGTCCGTGAAGTTCGATATTCTCTGAAGCCTGATGATGGCGATCTCGACCTCGTCCTCGCTGCCATATTCTTTGCCACCCTCTCTGCCCTTGCCCCTGCACCCCCTGTCCCCTTTGTCTCCCAGGGAGACGGAGTCCTCGCTAGGCAGGTTCAGGTCGAGGTAGGGCATGACGCCGAGAACGGGAACCCCGGTCAGCTCCTCCAGCATATCTAGCCCCGGCTCCAGGATCGTCGGGTCGCCCCTGAACTTGTTGATCACGAGCCCCCGGACGAGGGGTCTGATCTCGGGCGGGAGGAGCTTCATCGTGCCGTAGAGGCTCGCAAAGACCCCGCCCCTCTCGATGTCTCCCACCAGGATGATGGGGGCTCCGAGCTTTCTTGCGACGTAGATGTTGGCGATGTCCCGGTCGTAGAGGTTGATCTCGGCACCGCCGCCGGCCCCCTCGACGACGATGTAGTCGTAATCCCTCTCAAGCTCCTTGATGGCCCTGTCCACCACCCCTTTCAGTCCGTCGATCTCCTGGTAGTACTCCTCGGCGGACTTGTCGGCGACGGGGACGCCGAAGACGATCACCTGGCTTGTCCGGTCGCCCTTCGGCTTGAGGAGGATCGGGTTCATCACTTCCTTCGGCTCGACCCCCGCGGCCCAGGCCTGGACCGCCTGGGCGATCCCCATCTCCTTCCCCTCGGAGGTGACCCAGGAGTTGAGGCTCATGTTCTGGGACTTGAAGGGGGCAACCTTCAGGCCCCGGTTTTTGAGGATTCTGCAGAGGGCGGCGACGATGGTGCTCTTTCCTGAGTGGGAGGTGGTCCCCAGGACCACGATGAATCGCGTCATGTCCTTTGTGGCAGGGATGGGCAAGTTTATTTGTCTTTTGGAAGGAGGGGTTTTGTGTGAAACGGAGGGGCTTCACCGTACGTGTTGGCGCATTATTTTTGTTTTAAAAACGGTTAAAGGAAAATAGTAAAAAGATGCGCCCCATCGGCGCATGGATCCTTAAAGAGCGTTGACATGGTTAATCTTTGGCTTTGGGACTGCCTCTTTTTCGCCACTCCCAATTTATTTCTGGGTCGACCTTATACTTTTTCCTAAAATTACTTTTGCTAAAGGTCATTCCTCTGTAATCTTTCCATCCGTCAGGCGTGCGCCCCGATGGCAGCTTTCTCTCAGAGCCTTCAAAGGGTATGCACGGCAGCCAAGTCTTCGGCCCTTCTTCAGGCTTCGCCCCGGGTTCAGAATCGTTCACCATTCCGCAGTTACCGCAGACGATGGTCACCGACTTTCCCTTATTTACCGAATCCAGAATCTTTTCACGTTTGATCCGATTTTCCGCCCGGCAATCATAGTTTTCACAGCGCCAGTAAAAGTACTCGTCACCCATGCGATCGACCTCTGCAAACTTAAGCTCAGTGTTATTCTACTAACATATAAGTTTTTTGTTGATGGCGATAATGCGTTCCAGTTCTATGCCGTCAACCGGCCCCATATTGGATATAAGATACTTATATATTGATGTGAAAATTTTGATTCCGGCCAAGCCGAACACCGAATGGAAAAAAGTCCAAGGTTATATGCATCATTTAAGATGCATATAACATATTTATCCAGATGTCTGGACAAATATCTGTACCTCAGAAGTCAAATTTATATCGAGTATTTCTTTATCTAAGTCCGACTGCGGTATCCTCCCAGGATGACTATCGATCTTTTGCTCACGTCTTCAGATCGGAAAAGCTCGGATCTGCTGCCTAAAGGAATAAAGCCCTTTTCCACTTCAGCCTCGACTTCGCTGACCACTTCGCCGACGAAGATATCTTCGTCCTCTTCACCCAGTACTGGAAACTCTCCGATTATTTCCACGGATTCCAGCATCTCGAGCATTTCAGCCGGGCTGAAACCGGTCGGCTTATCCACCATTCCGCCGTCATCCGTAAGCTGTGATTTTACAGAGAAGTTGCCTGACGTCTCGGTCTCGGCTATTTTATTTCCAGTTTTGCCGTCGTCGCTGTCGTCCCAACTCGTTATTCTCTCAGACATCTCGGCCATTTTGGCCGTAATGTCATAATCAGTAGAGACCACATATTCTGATTGGGTTATGGTACTGACCGAATCTATGTTTGAAGCGGAGTCAACTGAAATGAAATGTTCTAGCCCGCTTGGGCTGTTCATCTGGGCATAGTAGCGATTTGTTTTCTCCTGCAGGTTGCTGATGAGATGATATTCAGATCTCAGGTTCGTCGCACTTTCCTGTAAGTTCAAGTTCCTCACGTATTCCTGTTCGCCAGTCCCATTGATAGCGTCCTTTGCAGCATCGGTAGTCGTTCTGGCAGAAAGGCCCCCGTTGCCTTCAACAGAGATTTCCTGTACGAACTCGAGAGCGTCTGCCGCCCCACAGATAGCTACCATCGATACTAATATGATGACTTTCAGCCTCATGAATGACACCCCAAAACTTCTGCTTTATCCTCCCTCTGCAGCCCACAAGCACGACGGGCTTGAGGCAACGCATCCACTTATCCAGCGCCCCTGCAAATCTCGCCGCATAATTTTTAACAGGTACTCTTCAAGCTATATATTTTTATTGTCTGACTCAAAGGATTTGGGTGGTACGCGTGGAATTGGTTGATATATCCAAAAGAGGTTCTGATTGTGGTATGTCCCTTCAGATCCGTCTTGCAATCAAAAGCGCTATCGTTTAGAGTTTACAAGAAATCTAAAGCGAAAAATAAGCCGAACCAAAGAGGTGAGCACTGCCGAAGGCTGTCTTCGACTAGAGTATGTTTACGCCAAAAAAACGTAACAAATCGATTAGAACTAAGCCGATTTTTATACAGAATACACTCTGCAAAAACTTAAAATATAATGAGGGAAAAAAGACTCTGAGATCGAGTCAGCTCTCTTGAAAGTACGAATCAGAAGGAGGTTTGATGCAGTCTCGCGTATATGCTGGGAGATGACCCACCCTCGTTTGGATTCGGACTTCGTGAGCGGAAAGTTGTCATAAAAGTTTGAGATTATAACTGGGTCAGTAGGCATAAACGTTGAGAAGTATGCTAAAGGATAGGTCGGAGGGAAACTGGTCATGAAGGCTTTATTTCTGGTGTTGGTTCTGGCGGCAGCGTTAATTGCGCCGTCCCAGTCACAAATGAGTCCCATCGTCAGTGATGCTAAAATGGGCGCCGTAGATGAGCATAACCCCAAGGGGAAACATATTTTTGAGGATGAGGCCACCTCGCCCATATGTATAAACCAGACATTCGACTCTTCTACGAAAAGTGTCATTTACTATATTTTTGTTAAAAATACGGGTCAAACGAAACTTACAAACGTGATACTGGAGGACGTTTTGCCTGAGTATGTCGTTTATGGCAGATCGTATTACTTCGATCCGGTAGACAAAAATCTCACCCTCACAGATGTGGTGAGCAAAAGAGACGGCACGACAAAGATCCTCAGATGGCATCTCGGAGATCTACAAACAGGGGAAGAAAAGAAGATCCTGGTATCCGTTGATCGCTATGATCTCAACGATCGCGCTGATGACCCAAAAAATGCGGTAAACGTCAAGGCCACCGCCTTAAGCCAATCCGAAAAGGAGGGCTTTGAGACGGCAGCGGAAGAGATCTCTGGCATATCAGTCTACGACATCGTTATCGAAGAAAATGTTGGGGAGAACTTGACTTGCAAGATCACAGTTGAGAACACCGGCAAAACCAAGCTGACGGATGTGGTCCTAAAAGACACCTTGCCCACCGATATGAAATATATCAGATCGAGATACACCGAACCGGTGGAAGAAAAGACCCTTCCAGAACCGACGATAGTAAACAACCTCGATGGCACCACTGAGAGCGTCAGCTGGTTCTTAGGCGACTTTGATTCGAGGACACGAAAATCGATCGAATTGAATGTCAATTGCAGCATTGGCGATTGCTCCAATTGGGAAGACGAGAACCAGGTCGAAGCCAGCGGCTGGACGTCGATAGTTAATAAGATCCCCATAAAGTTAACTAGCGAGAAATTTCAGGAAGCAGAGGATACCCCCGCTGATATGGAAGAAACCATAACATCGCCCGAGGATAACGTCTCTTCCGCAACCCCTGCCGAGATCACCGGTTAGTCGAGCACGTCACGAGCCGGGAGGCCGCTCGCGTCGGACGTCGGCGCCCTCGCCCATGGCGCGGATCGGGATCGGGCCTTCTCCCCCTCGGCGGGAATCCCCGTCCCCTTCCAGGCGGAACTCCGCAGAGGTCCGATCCGGGCCTTCTTCTCGATCGTCTTCGGGCGCAAGCCCTCCTCCCTCCGAGACTTAGGACTCGGCCTCTCAAGATCCTCGTCGGGACAAAAGAACTCTGGACCGCCTATACCGCAGCCTCCGCGACCCAAGCTTGGACCGCCTGGTAGATCCGCGTCTTTCCATCCCTCACAGGCGGGCCCCACACGGAATAGCGAAGAGCCTTAATATTCTTACCTCCATATTCGCCCGATCTGAATCCGATTGAATTCATTTGGAAAAGCATCAAGCGGATTATATCTCAGTCTTTTATAAAAGATTTGGAATATATGAAACAAATTATTCGCAAAAATTTTCTCGAATTCAGCTCTCGTCTTAGCTTCGCAAAAAGCTGGATTGAGAAATTCCTGGACGGAAATATAAGTTCTAATAGTTAGGTTCAGGACTATAAATTCGACAAATTATACCTAAGAAACGCCGGAACGTGATCGTCGACCTCTCCAGAAGTCGTCTAGAAATCAAAAAAAACAAATCAAGAAGCCTAAATCAAACGCATCTTATTTTGCAGATATTTTTGGGAAAAAAAGAAAAAAGGATGTGCAGGCTCGCGCCTACACTGCGGGCATGACCAGGGATCTCTCGCCGGCTGCGCGGAACTCTCTGGCGCCACCCATTCCGTATCCCTTGCGGATGTCGTCCCAGGTGAAGATCAGAGCGGGGTTCGCGAAGCAGACCTTGATCAACGGGTTGCAAGCGTAGGCGTCCATGCGGCCCGCGTGAGCGGCGCTGGAGATGCCTGCGTACTCGCCCTGGTGACCGACGTTCATGGCGTAGTTCGGATAGTTCGCGCCTCTCAGCTCGAGGGGGCTGCCCTCGTCGCCCTGGTAGCTGAAGACGTTGGTCGGACCGCACTGGTCCTGCAGGTCGTATCCGAAGAAGCCCATCCTGCCCCAGCCGTCCTTGTGGATCAGGTGGCTGAGGTACCAGGCAGCAAGACCGGACTGGCTGTTACCGGTCAGGCAGGCAGAGCCGATGGCGCTGGCGGCGGCCATGACCGCAGACCTCTGGGAACCGCCGAAGTGGTCCTCGAGCAGGGTCGGGAAGGCCTCGTACTGCTCCATGGCGTAGAGGGTCGTCTCGGTGGCCATATCCTTGGAAACGTCCAGGGTGGCAGGAGCGGATGCCCAGTCGCCGTATTTGTCCACGCCGTAGTCGCAGGCGTAGTAAGAGAAGTCGTCTAGGACGTCGTTGGTGTAGGCTGCCGTGGCGTACTGGGTGAACCCGACACCACCGGACATGTAGCTGCCCAGCCAGATCTGGTCGTAGAGCATGGCTCCTGCAGCGACGACGTTCAGGGATACCTGTGGCGGGTCGAAGGCCTTGATCCTGGAGGTCTGGACCATGTCGGCGAGGAAGCCGAAGGAGAGTCCACCGGGCTCGTTGGGGCCTCTGGCCCTTCTCGCGGGGAGCATGTCGGACATCTGGATGACCGCAGCGTGCTTGGCGGCGAAGGCCAGGTCAGCCACAGCGGCCTCACCGGCGCACATGTTGTAGGCGTCGATGAAGGTCATGGACAGCTGCATGGCGCTCCACCTGGAGGTGGTACCGCCGTCACAAGTCCTCGAGACGATCGTCGGGATGTGGATGGCCTGCCAGGAAGTCTTGCCCATGGCGGCCTTGATCTCCTCAGCCTGCTCGGCGGGGAAGAGCTTGTTGATGTCGATGATGTACTGGTCGTCGATCTCGTCCGCGAGGTCGTCGTCGCCGGTGAACATCCTGACGTTACAGTCGTCGACGAGGGCGGGGTGGGTCTCAACCATGTGCTCCTGGACCACAGCTGCGCCGGGCATGGCGTGGTTCAGAATCTCGAGATAGTTGTTGATCGTCTCGGGAGTGACCTCTTTGCCCAGCCTCTTCTCCAGCACTTCGTGGGCCATGTCCAGACCGACCACGATGGTCCTCCGGATGTCGTCCCACATCTGCTGCATGGCGGGGTTGTTGACGAAGTGAAGGTCGTCACCCTCTACGATGTACTCCGTGGTGGAGAGCTTGTAGGGGACGAGCTGCCTCTGGCCCAGCGGTACGCCGCCGGCGTGGAGGTAGGGGTTGTACATGGAGATGCCACGCTTGCCCTCCAGCTTCTTGGAGGCCTCCATGAACTCTCTCTTACGGGCGTTCTGCTCGGGACCCAGCCTCTCATAGACGGTCTTTGTGCCACTAAGGTCGAAGTCCTTGCCGAACTTCTTGTTCAAAGCCTTTACGAACAGCTTTTTAGTGTGAATCTTTCCCATCTTATCTCACCACCATTTACTCTGGCCTGAATCCCCACTTGCTTCTGCGCTCCCACATGTGGTGCAGGGTGATCAGTCCCTCATCGAGGGTCCTCTTCTCTGCGGTGCAGGGTCCGCCGAAGGAGATGTTATCGCACCTGAAGATGGTGGTCCTCTTCTTCGCCTCTGCCTCGCTCATCGGCTTTCCGGCGTTGACCTTTCTGTCCAGGGGGATACCGACCTGGTCCTTAACATAGTAGACGTTTCCGTCAGATCCGAGCTCAGTCCTCGCCAGCATGTCGAACATCATGCCGTCTTCGTCGAGCCTCAGGGAGTGGCCGTGGACGGTACAGCCTCTCATAGTGGCCAGAGCGGGGTCGCACATCTCGGTGTCCATCATGACCTTGGTGTACTGCTCGATATCTCTCTCCCTCGCCTCCACGATCTGTCGACCGGAGAGGGTTCCGGGGTCAGAGCCTCTGCAGTTGATGGCTGCCCAGTAGCTCCTGAAGTAGGGGATGGCGGGAGCGTTGTACATGGAGTCAGCAAACTGGGAGTACCTGATCCTGTCTCCAGCGGCTGCGCCGGGGGTCGGCTCTACAAGCTGCCTTATGGGGCAGTCGGGCTCGCCCATCTCGGCCAGGGGCGGGTGGGTGCTGGGGTAGTCTGCGCCGGGAGCCCTGTGGCCCATTATAGTTACTATGTCCGCGTCGGAGATGTCTCTCAGCTTCTCCAGATCACCGGAACAGTGCTTGCGTCTGTTCGCACCAACAGACGTAGTGCCGGGATAATATTGGGGTTTGTATGCCATATCCTAAACCTCCTTGTGAAAATGTTATGAGTCACCACCTGTATCAGACAAAATGGCCAGATCTCTCTCTCTCTTGGCCTTCGGATCGACCAGTCCAAGGATCCTCTTGTCCTCCACCTCGCTCCCGTACTTCGCGTAATCCGAGACGGTAGGCTTGGTGTGAAATAGTTGCTTTCTCTTGATGCTGAAGGAACAGGGCAGCATTCGCTCACATGCCGCCTTTACATCTTCAATGCGCTCTTCGCTCTCTAGCTCCAGCCAGACCCTTCCCACCTTCACCCGGAGCTCAAGGGCCTGATCTCCGAGTTCTAGGAGCATGTTCTTATGTTCCTCAATGGGAATGCCTTTCCCCGGACCGTAGGGCACAGCCTTCGGCAGGTTGGGCCCCTGGATCATGATCCGCAAAACCCCCCCCGACCGATAGATCTCGTCGAGGAGGCGTTGGGCTGTCGCCGGCTTCAGAAACCTTTGAGGGAAGATCTCTATCTGGACCGGTTCCGTGTCTGATTTAGTGACCATGCATACTCAACCTATCTATACAGCCTCCGCAACGGCTACGATAGGCTCGCGGAACTCCTTGATCTCTCCGTAAACGGCTCCGACCAGTCCGGAAGTCATCTCTGGGGTGAACATCTGGGTTCCGGCGTCAAGAGCAACTGCCGCGGACACGCAGGGGATGGCGAATCCTCGAGAGTGCCTCGTCACGACGTGGTTGCCGTTGAAGACGCCAGGTCCGCCGCCGCCGTAGATGGAGTGGCTGAAGAAGGAGAAACCGACGGCGGTTCCCATGACCTTGCCCCAGTCGCAGCCGGGCAGAGCGGTCTCTTTCTCCATTACGTCGTTGAAGTAGAGCAGGGTTGAGGAGACAGCCTGAGCGCCTCGAAGAGCACCACAGTTGACCATGGTGGCTGCGAGAGTGCCCGCGGCACAGTATGCGTTCCACATGGGGACGTCGATTGCCTCATACATGACGAACCCGGAGGGGAGCTTCTCGCCGGCCTTGATGACCTTGTCCTCAAGGGCTCTCTCGACGACGCTGTGGACGACGGTTCCGATAGTTCCGGTCTTGCCGTTGGACTTGACCAGGTCGTAGACCATGTTGTTGGCGTTGAGGCCCTGGTAGGCGAGGCCGAGCATCTGGTACCTCTCGAAGATGCCTATGGCGTTGCCCATCTCGAAGTTTCCGATCTGCTCGTAGATGGAAGAGAGGGCTGCAGCGTTCATGGCGTTCCTCTTGGTGATGGCCGCGATGTGGTTTGCCATGATGTTCCTCAGAGCGAAGCCGAGACCTTCATCGTTCTGGGGGATGTTGAGAACAGAGGCTATGTTTCCGCCAGCCATGGGGACGGTCTGTGGGTACTGGCCCCAGACTGCGGCGTGAACCATGGGGGCTTCAAACATGCCAGCTTTGAACTGCGTTACGAGCGCCTCGACGGTGGCTGCGGCGGCGGCGGTCATGCCGACGACGAACTCAGAGGCCGCGTCGACCCTGGCCGTGGGGATCTGGACGAGGAGCTGCTTTCCTCCACCCAGGACCTGGACGTTGGTGTCGTCTCCAGCATCGACCTGGAGCAGCTTCTTGATGCTGGCGGCGAGGGCGTCGGCGTTGGCGGTGACGTCGTACTTGAGCTCGCGTCCCTTGATCTGCCTGCCCTGCCCTCCGACCTTTCCGGTCTTCAGAGCGTTCTCGATTCCTGCCAGGTTGACAGCAACGGTCCGCTTGGTCAGGTTGATCAGTTTCTTCATCGCTGCGTTCTTGAGTGGGCTGACGGCGCTCAGGTCAACGTCACTCTTTAAAAGAACGCCACGGTCACTATAGAGGTCTATCTTGTCAGACACGTTCTTTTTCCTCCTTTACCTTTTAGCAGAAAACCGAACGAATAGGAGTTGCCGGAGCGAACGGTACGATCTACTCTCCAGTGTTATCATACCCGGCACGATCCACTCTACTTACAGTCTCCCGCCTTACCTTCCATAGTCATATCGCTACTTAAAGTTTTTGCGCGACGCATTTCATAACAATGCATTTATTCGAATATGTTGAAATATGGCTGTCGGAAGGTGAGGAACCTTGAAAAAATGGATATAATGACAAAGTGTGAATCATATTGGCAATATATCTGGATAATGCGGCCTAAAATTAAAAATTAGTCTGCTCATGGATCAAATGATGCTCATATATTAATCCTGATGTACTCTTTATGAACAGCCCATATAATATTAAAATTTGTAGAGTGTGCGCTGAATGTATGTAATTGTGTTACACTAGTTTGACAGTCTCTGACCGTCTGCACATAATATGTGTTATCTGTAAACTGACGGCCTGAAGTTGCCGCGAGGAACGCACGAAACCGGAGAAAAGATCCGGCGAGAAGGCAAGGAGGAAATAAAACGATTGAAGAGGGCGCATCTTTCTCCATCCCGTCTGAAGGAGGCCAAATCTGCGATAAATACTTATACCATCTCCAGAACTGGCGGAGATCGGATGCATCTCATCATTGCGGAAAAGCATAACGTGGCCAAGCGGATCGCCCAAATTCTCGCCAGCTCGAAGCCCAACGTCAAAAGAGTCCGCGGGATCGAGACTTTTCATTTCGACGACAAAGTGGTGATGGGCCTCTCCGGCCATATCGTCGGGGTGGACTACCCCCCGGGGTACAACAACTGGCAGAAGGTGGACTATCGAGACCTGATTCACGCCCAGGTGGTGACGAAGCCCACCCAGGCGAAGATAGTATCCGCCCTCCACGATCTCGGAAAGGAGGCGGACCGGATCACCATAGCCACCGACTACGACCGGGAGGGGGAGCTGATCGGCGTCGAGGCGCTCCGGATAGCCGAAGAGGCTAATCCCAGCATCAAAGCCAACCGGGTCAAGTTCAGCGCCATCACCAAGGGCGAGATCCTCGACTCCTTCGACTCTCCCGGCGAGGTGGACTTTGACCTCGCCTCCTCGGGGGAGGCGAGGCAGGTGGTGGACCTGATCTGGGGCGCGGCCCTGACCAGGTTCATATCCATCACCGCCGGAAGGCTCGGAAAGGGCTTTTTATCGGTGGGAAGGGTCCAGTCGCCGACCCTGGCCCTGATAGTCGATCGGGAGAAGGAGATCGAGGCCTTCAAGCCCCAGCCCTACTGGGAGATATACGCAGACCTGGAAAAGGACCTCCGGGTCAAGCACGAGACGGGGAGGTTCTGGGACGGCGACCGCGCGAGGTCGACGTTCGAGGGGCTCGGCGACGTCGCCGAGGTGGTCTCGATAAAGGAGAAGACGAGGACCGACCGGCCCCCGGCCCCCTTCGACACCACCGCCTTTATCAGCGCCGCAAGCGGCATAGGCTTTTCCGCAGCCAACGCCATGAGAATCGCCGAATGGCTCTATACGAGCGGGTTCATAAGCTACCCGCGAACCGAGAACACCGTCTACCCATCCACCCTCGACCTCCGGGCCCTCGTCTCGATCTTCAAGAAGGGGCCGTTCAGGGAGGATGCCGAGAGAGTCCTTAAGGGGCCGATGAAGCCGACGAGGGGGAAGAGGTTCTCCACCGACCACCCCCCCATATACCCGACGGCTTCGGCCACAAAGAAGGATATGAAAGACGACCAGTGGAAGATCTACGAGCTCGTGGTCAGACGATTTCTGGCGACCCTCTCGGAGCCCTCCCGATGGATCGTCATGAACGTCAAGTTCGATATCGGAGGCGAGCCTTTCAGGGCCATGGGAGCCCGGCAGATCGAGGCCGGGTGGAGGGCCTGCTACCCCTACAGCAAGGCCGCCGAGCAGATACTCCCCCAGCTCACCGAGGGGGAGAGGCTCTCGGTCCTCGGAAAAGAGATCCTCGACAAAGAGACCCAGCCGCCCTCGAGATACGGTCAGGGGAGGCTCGTGAAGCTGATGGACGAGCTGGGCCTCGGGACGAAGTCGACGAGGCACGAGATAATAAGCAAGCTCTACGCGCGAGCCTACGTCCAGGGAAACCCCATGAAGCCGACGAACACCGCTTACGCCGTCATCGAGGCCCTCGAACGCCATTCGCCCACCATCACCAAGCCGGAGATGACCCGGGCCCTGGAGGAGGGGATGACAAAGATCGCCGAGCGGCGTCTCGGGGAGGAGGTGTTGGTGGAGGAGTCGAGGTCGATGCTCGACTCCGTCTTCGACGACCTTCTTAAGCACCAGGAGGAGATAGAGACCTCCCTCCGAGAAGGGCTTCGGACCGACAAGATCGTGGGCACTTGTCCTTCCTGCGGCAAGGAGCTGATCATAAGGAGAGGACGGCGCGGCAGCAGGTTCATCGGATGTACGGGATATCCGGACTGCACCAACACCCTCCCCCTCCCCAAGTTCGGGATGATCGTCGTCACCGACAAGGTCTGCGAGGAGCACGGGATGTATCACATCCGGATAATCAACAAGGGCAAACGTCCCTGGGACCTGGGATGCCCCAAATGCAACTTCGACCAGTGGCAGGCTAAGAAGGCCGAGGAGGCGAAGAAGAAGGCCGAGGTCGACGCCCTCGCCAAGATCCCGGGGATCGGACCCAAGACCCTGGAGAAGCTCGGGGCCGCCGGGGTGAAGACGGCCCTGGACCTGGCCGGAGCCGAGGCTGATGACCTGGCAGAGAAGACCGGCCTCAATAAGAAGAAGATATCCTCGTGGCAGATCGCCGCAAAAGCCATGGCAGAAGAGGCATCCGGCTGCTGAGCAGGCAGCAGAATTTTAATTTGTTTAGCCCGGTTTGTTGTTTGTTCAGGCCGGTTTGTTGTTTGTTTATAATTATTTGGGAAAATGGGCCTGGCCGGATTTGAACCGGCGACCACTCGGTTATGAGCCGAGCGCTCTAACCGGACTAAGCTACAGGCCCAAGAAACGTTTTTGGACGCCGCCAACAGGGCTCGAACCTGTGACGATCTGGTTAACAGCCAGACACTCTACCAACTGAGTTATGGCGGCTCGAACCCTGCCTTTTCAGGCAATCCATTTAAGCCTTTTGATCAAAAGTAGACCACATGCGCGTTCTTAAAACGAGCCTGCGCGGCCAGGAGGGGGAGATCACCCTCGTCCCCGAGTCGATCGACGACCTCTGGCACCTCAAGTACCTGATATCCCCAGGCGACCTCGTCTTCGCCCTCACCCACCGGAAGGCGACCGCCTCCACCGACAAGCTCCGGCCCGAAAAATTGGAGCGAAGGCCCGTGAGGCTCGGGATCAGGGCGGAGTCGGTGGAGTTTCACACCCACTCCAACTGGCTCCGGGTCCACGGCGTGATCGAGGTGGGGCCTGACGTCGCCAGCTACCACACCCTGAACCTGGAGCCGGGGGCCGACATCTCCATCATCAAGAGGTGGAGGCCCGACGAGCTGGCGAGGATCAAAGAGGCGGTGGCCGAGGCGAAAAGGCCGAAGGTGGTGATCGCCCTGATCGAGGAGGGGGAGGCGGCGATCGGTGTTCTCCGCCAGTTCGGCGTCGAAACCGCCTCTGAGATCAGGATGGGCGGCGGCAAGGGGATGGGTGGAAAAGGGGGCGACAGAAGGTCCGAGTTCCTCGACGAGGTGGCGGGGGAGATAAACAGGGTTGCAGTCTCCGACTCCAAGGTGATTTTGGCAGGTCCCGGCTTCACCAAGGAGGACCTGAAAAAGAGGATCGATGCTGCCTACCCAGACCTCGCCTCGCGGATCGTCCTTTACGACGCCACCACCATGGGGGTCTCGGGCTTCCAGGAGGTCCTCCGACGGGGCGCCATCGACAAGATCCTGGAGGAGAGCAGGCTCGCCCTGGAGACGACCCTCATCGAGGACCTTCTCCGGGAGATCGCCACTGACGGCAGGGCGGCCTACGGTCCCGCCGAGGTGAGGGCAGCGGCAGAGCAGGGGGCGGTCGAGACCCTGATGATCTTTGGCGAGCTGGTCAGAAGGCCCGAGATCGACGAGCTGATGAGGACCGTCTCGGACTCGAGGGGGAGGGTCGTCGTCTTCAGCCCGGAGTTTGAGCCGGGAAAGAGGCTCGAAGCTCTCGGAGGGGTGGCGGCGATCACTCGGTACAAGATCGGTGGGTGACGGGATACGTTCTTATATCCATGCGGTTTCGGGTCGGTACGATGATCTCTTGCGACAGGTGCTCTGGACGGGCGGTGATATTTCAGAAGTACTCAGGAAAGCACCTCTGCGCCCATCACTTCGAGGAGGACGTCCACCGGAAGGTGAGGGAGGTTCTTCGGACCTACAGGATCTTCGGGAAGCCGTGCAGGGTAGCGGTCGCCGTCTCCGGCGGCAAGGACAGCGCCTCCCTCCTCATGATCCTTCACAACCTCTTCTCGTACAGGGAGGACGTGGAGCTTTTGGCCGTATCCATCGACGAGGGGATCGAGGGGTACAGACCGAAGACGATCGAGGCTGCGGCGGCTGTCGCCAAAAAGCTCGGGATCGAGCACGTCGTCGAGAGGCTTGAAGATAACTTCGGCGTCACCACGGACCTCATGGCATCCCAGGGCCATCCCCAGGGTCCCTGCAGCTTCTGCGGCGTCCTCCGGAAAGGGCTTATCAACAGAACGACCCGGAACCTGGGTGCTGACGCTGTCGCCACCGGCCACAACCTCGACGACGAGGCCCAGACGGTGATGCTCAACTACCTGAAAGGGGACGTCGACCGGCTCTATCGGCTGAGGCCGAAGAGGGCTCTTGAGGGGATGGTGCCAAGGATAAAGCCGCTCCGGCGCGTTCCCGAGAAGGAGATGGGCATCTACGCCATCACCCACGGAATACCCATCGACACCTCAGCCTGCCCCTACATATCCAGGGCCATGAGGCAGGAAGTAAAGGACCTTCTGAACGAGATCGAGGCGAAGCACCCGGGAACAAAGTACTCGATCATGAGGGGCTTTGACAAAATCCTCGCGCTTCAGCCCCCCGGATCTTACGAGGTCGTCGCCTGCATCCGGTGCGGCGAGCCGTCCAGCGACGGGATCTGCGCGAGCTGCAGGCTTCTCGACCAGATTCGGGCGGAGCAAAGTCTTTAAATGTTGAGGATGGAACGAGAGGAAGCGGGCCTCGGTGGCTCAGCTGGCTAGAGCGAGTGACTTGTAATCACTAGGTCGCGTGTTCGAATCACGCCCGGGGCTTAAATACAAAATCTATTTCGGAGGCAGAACGTGCGTCTGATATTCTTCCTGCTCTTCTCGACAGTGGCGGTGGCATCGGCCGTCGTGGATCCTCTCGCCCTCAACTTCACTGGCGACCTGGACGAGCTAGAGCAGCTTCTGGCCGGAGAGGGGGTCGGGGTTGTGAACCGATCAGCAGGGGATGGGATATTCAACCAGACCCGTTACCCTGCCAGGGCAGACCCCCCCTTCTACCATCTGATGAAAAACGATACTATGTTCCGCGATTTCGAGAACCTCACAGGACCTGTGGAGAGGATTCCCTTCAGCGTCAACGATTCGTGGAACGAGTCCTTCTTCGAGCGGCTCATCCAGGACTGGTGGTGAGGAAGGAAAAGTATAATCCCTAACAGACCGAAACGGGAGGATCTATGAGGGACTTCGCCAAGGAGATCTTAGAGGTGCTGGAGGATAACGCCAGGGCCACTCCGGGGGAGATCGCCACCCTGCTGGGCCGCTCAGAAGAGGAGGTCGCAGCGGAGATCAAGAGCCTGGAGGATTCGGGGATCATAAGGAAGTACATGACCATGATCAACTGGGAGAAGATCGATGACGGCTACGTCTACGCCATAGTCGAGCTGAAGGTCTCATTATCGAGGGACAAGGGCTACGACGCCATCGCCGAGAGGATCTCCCGTTTCTCCGAGGTCCAGTCCGTCCGGCTGATATCCGGGGACCACGACATATCCTTCACCGTGCGGGGCAGGTCGATGAAGGACGTCGCATTCTTCGTCACCGAAAAGATCGCGACCCTCGAGGGGGTCGAGTCTACCTGCACCCATTTCGTCCTCAAAAGCTACAAGGAGCACGGGGTCATCCTCTACGACAGGGCCCAGCCCAAGCGACTGGTGGTCACCGCATGACGAATAGCGAGATCGGAATAAGCGGCAAAAAGCTCGCGATGGAGAGGCCCACCCTCTGGCGCCCCGATTCCCACCTATCGACGACGGTCAGGGATATGCCTCCATCGGGCATCAGGAAGTTCTTCGACATCGTCGTGGGGATGGAGGACGTGATCAGCCTCGGCGTAGGGGAACCCGACTTCCCGACCCCCTGGCACATCAGGGAGGCGTGCATCTACTCCCTGGAGGGCGGCCACACCTCTTACACCTCTAACAAGGGGCTCATCGAGCTGCGGGAGATCCTGGCGGAGTCGACGGAGAAGGACCTGGGCCTTGAGTACGATCCCGAAGAGGAGATCCTGATCACCACCGGCGTCTCTGAGGCCGTCGACCTCGCCTTTCGGGCGACGATCAACCCCGGCGACGAGGTGATCGTACCCCAGCCCTGCTACGTCGCCTACGTCCCCGACGTCCTACTGGCCGGAGGCGTCCCAAGACCGGTGGCCACCCGTCTATCCGAGGAGTTCAAGCTCCGGCCCGAAGACTTCAAAGACGCCATCAACGAGAGGACGAAGGCCCTGGTCTTGAGCTACCCGAACAACCCCACCGGGGCCATCATGACCCGGGAAGACCTGGAGGAGATCGCGGACCTGGTGGTCGAAAACGACCTTCTGGTCATCTCCGACGAGGTCTACGACAAGCTCACCTACGACGGAAGACACGCCAGCTTCGCCCAGCTGGAGGGTATGCAGGAGAGGACGGTCCTTCTGAACGGGCTCTCCAAGTCCTGCGCCATGACGGGGTGGAGGGTAGGCTACGCCCTCGGCGATCCCGCCATCATAGGCGCCATGACGAAGGTCCATCAGTACACCATGCTCTGCGCCCCCACCATGGCTCAGGTGGCGGCGGTGGAGGCCCTCCGCCGTGGCGACGCGGAGGTGAAGTCGATGAAGCGGGAGTACGATCGGAGGAGGAGACTATTCGTCTCGGAGCTGGAGAGGCTGGGCCTTCCCTGCTTTGAGCCGAAGGGGGCCTTCTACGCCTTCCCGTCCATCGAGGGGACGGGCCTATCCTCCGAGGAGTTTGCAGAGCAGCTCTTAAAAGAGCAGAGGGTGGCGGCGGTTCCAGGAAACGCCTTCGGCGAGAGCGGCGAGGGTTTCATCCGCTGCTCGTATGCGACGTCGAGAGAGGAGATCCTCGAGGCGGTCGACAGGATCGAACGGTTCCTGGCGGAATTGGGGCTTTAACCTGAAAGTCGGGTCCTGACTGGACAAAAGGGTTTAATACCTTCTTTTCGTCTCCGACCTCGATGCTCAAGTCCCGTCTGGTGGACGGAAAGAAGGTGGATCGATCCCTGGCAGCCCTCGCCTGTCTCGGCCTATCCCCCAACGCCTGGACCGTCCTCGCCCTGGCCGTCGCCTTCGGGGGCTTTTTCGCCCTTTGGGACCACAATCTCCTCCTCGGGTTTCTTCTATTCCTCCTGTCGGGGGTCCTGGACATGGTGGACGGGGCGGTGGCGAGGGCGACCGGTCAGACCTCGACGGCAGGAGCCTTTCTCGACGGGGTACTCGACAGGTACGTCGAGGCTCTTCTGATCCTCGGCCTCCTCTTTTACCTCGGCCCCGAGACGAGCTTTTTCATCCCGATCGGCGCGTGGATCGCGATCCTAATCTTCGGCGCCGTTATGACCTCCTTCGTCCGGGCCTACGCCGACCACCGGGGCCTCGTCAAGGATCAGAAGGTATTGGCAAAAGAGATGGGAGGGCTCCTGGAGAGGGCCGAGAGGCTGATCCTCATCTACGCCGGGATGGTCGGGGCCCTCTTCTTCGGGAACGACTGGCTCTTGGGCGCCATCGTCCTCGCGGCGATCCTATCGAACCTGACGGCGGTCCAGAGGATATTTCTCGCGATGAAGTACGGAAGAAGGGGTTAAATCAAGATATGTACAATTTTCAGATGCAATCTCACAAATTTTAAATATTGCAGGTCGCTTGAATTGCATCTCAATGAAAGATGGTTACATATCAATTGTTATAATATCAATAGTTTTGACTGGTGCGGCAGCCTCCGCCGTGACCGTCGATGGTGACGGTGGGGATGACCTCATCAGGATAAGGATATCGGGGTCCACGACGGTTTATCCCCTCGTCGAGGGCTGTGCGAGGTCGTTCTCCGAGGCTAATCCCGAATGCTGGATATCGATCGAAAAGAGCGGGTCGGGCGCTGGAATCGCGGATCTGGTCGAGGGTCGTTCGGATGTGGCCATGAGTTCCAGGGAGATCACCCCCGAGGAGCGTGCGAGTTACGAGACGTCCGGAAAGACCTTCAGCGAGCACTTGGTGGGATACGACGGAGTATGTATCGTCGTCAGCGATCGCGTCTATCGTTCGGGGGTCAGATATCTCAGCAGGGATCAGATCAGAAAGATTTACACAGAAAAGATCACCAACTGGAAGGATGTGGGTGGCCCAGACCATGATATATACGTGCTATCTCGAAGGCCGGGATCTGGAACAAGAGACGTATTCGACCAGGTGATCCTGGGCGAGAATGAGGTCGAGATCGCCAGCATACGATCGGGGCTATCGGGCAACATGGATATCGTAAACGCCGTTATCGACGCAGACTGGGCGATAGGGTACGTCGGGTACAGCTATGTTCAGGAGTACGACCTCAATGCCGTCATGCTTGACGGGACGGCTCCCACCGCAGAGAACATAACCAACAGATCTTACCCCCTGGCCAGAGGTCTTTATCTATGCACATTCGCCGATCCCATTCCACGGGCCGATGAGTTCATCGACTTTGTGAGGGGGCCTGACGGCCAGAAGATTGGCGAAGGCATGGGGTTCATACCGCTTTCAGTAGATGATCAGATCACCTACGGATCTTCAGAAGAGCGTTCGGCGGAATGAGAAAGATCAGCGGTCGGTTTTCGAATAAGTTCTGGAAGATGGTATGGGAGGAAAAGACGGTCTGATGGTTGGCGTTTCTATTGCCATTCACCCCATCACGACCGTTGAACCGGCTCGCTAGATTGGACGCCGCCCTTACAACCGTTGAAAGCGGGAGAGCGGGCCCGAAGGTCGCTCAACCTTAGGGCCCCTTCTGTCGAAATGGGCACAGTTTCGGCACGGACTTTCTTGCGGTGGAGGTCAGGATCTCGCTGCCTAGTGCGGCATTGCATGCTAGGATCATATTTAGTAATAAGCTTTTCGGTTTAATTGTTACATGGCGGTGGGCTCTGACTCGGAAGGTGGGGGCCTATCATATATCATACCCTAAATAGACCGACGCATGTCCGCGTCACCGACTAATTCTGCTCCCGAGATCTGCGCCTTCTGCAACGGCACGGGCGAATCTGACGGAAGGCGCTGCCCTGCCTGCGGCGGCAAAGGAGAGGTGATGGTGGCCACCCCCGCTAAACGGTGCCCACTCTGTAACGGCGCTGGAAGGCTCTGCATCAGGGGGTGCCCCGCCTGCGGCGGGACTGGATGGACGGGGGTTTTTAGGGATTAACCTTCGAGGATAACTCTACCGACAGATGTTCTGCAAACAAAGATTACCAAAAAAAATGATCGAGGAGCTGCCCGGGGAGACGCCCCGCGGGCAGCCTCCGGGACTTCAGTCCATGAGGTCTGGGCTTCCAGTGCAGGTTGCCCTTCCTGAATACAGAAGCGGACTTGAGGCGCTCCGGCAGTTCTTGGCGCTCTGAACGTTGGGATTGTCGCGACAGAAGCCGCTCGGCTCCATGATCGAGCCCGACGATCCCGCCACCATCCCCGTCCGATATTCACCCGGATGGAGGAGGCTCAAAGCGTGGCCGAGCTCGTGGGCGAGATGGTAGTAGTTCACGGCGCCACACGTGCCTCCCGCGCCGACAGAACATCCCCAAAGCCCAGCGGGCATCGGACATGGCACAGCCAGCTGCTGATCGCAGGTCACGATCTTGGCAGAGGCGGTCCCGCTGCTCCAGCATGCTCCGCCACCGTCATAGTATGGGTCCCACCGCTCCACCACGAAGACCTCCACCGCGTCCGCGACGTTGACCTCCGCCCGGAGGTTTGCAGCCTCGGTCTCGCTGTTCAGCACCCGGTAGGCGTTGTTGTTGATGTAGACCGGGGTCCTGGACCGGATCGAGATGCATCTAACGGTTCCGCACCGGTCCCAGATCTCCGCCGATCGGGTCAGAAGGGTGTTGTAGACGGTCCCCGTGGCCGAAGGGTCCGAAGAGCCTGTCCCTATGAAGACCGGCTGGACCAGCAGGATCTCGGTGGGGCTCGTCTCCAGGTACCACCAGAGCTTGGTGATGTCGAGGTAGACCACCATGCTCCGGAGAGATCCGACGACGGAGCGTTCAAGCTCGAGACGGATCTCGGCGTTCATGGTGACCTCGCCCTCGTCCGCGGCCTTCATCGCCTCTGGAAGCCTTCCCTCGATTTTGCCTCCCATCGACTCGGTGTAGGAGAGGAAGAGGTCGCCCTCCTCGGATTTGCTGGGAATGTAGCCCTTGATCTCATCGATCTGGGCGTAGTGGAGGGTGGACTCGAACTCGACCGAAAACTGGCCGGTTCGTGGATCATAGGAGGCCTGGTACTCAGGCTCGTCGCCCTGGGCGACGAGATTGAGGCCGATGACTCCCGAGTCGCCCCTCTTGGTGGCAACCCCGCTCGATACCAGGTTGAGCCTGGTCAGAACCAGGCTGAGATCGCCCCGCTCATCCGGCTCGGCCGCGAAGGTGATCTCGCCCTTGAAACTGGTCTGCTGCTCGCCAGCGTCAGTCGCTACGACCGCCTTGATATCATCCAGGCTTCCGACAAGGAAATAACGTTCTTTCTGCTCCTTAGCCGCCTCTACCGGCTCAGCCGAGCTGAGCCCCGATCTGATGGATGTGTCCAGGGGAGTTTTCAGAAGGCTAGGGCTAGCGGTCTTTTCCATGACGAGATCCGCCCCGAGGCCCGTCCCCGATGTCAACGCCAGGCCCACCATCAAAGCGAGCCCCAAAAACAAGATCGTTTTCAAAATCGCTCACCCGCCAGAAAATGTACCCGAGACTTTATGGACCCCATATCGTTTAAAATTTTCCAGGGTACGAGGCTTCGACATTATTGAGATAGAGCAGGCCGGTGGGCGTGGACCTGTAGCCTCCGGTGACGGGCTCTATCACCAGGGCCCTCTCCAGCATCGCGAGGTGGAAGGCCGCCTGCCTTTCATCGATTCCGAACTCTGCGGCGACATCCTCCGCCGATCGGACGCCCTCGCCGATGAACTTCAAAATATCTCTCCTGACCGCTAGCTGAAGGACCTCCAGGGCGAACCTGTGCCCCTCAGCCGACTCCCACCACCTCGGCTCCTTTCCACCGCCTTCGGCGGGGTCGATCCCCGTTTCCGCTCCGGATCGGACCATTGATCCATCCACCGAACCCATCTTCTCAGAAACCATCTTAAGCCTTTGCCGGACCAGGGCCGAAACAGGGACGAAAGCCCGCAGGCAGGTGACTTGAGGTCGATGAAAGCGGGAAGCAATTTTGAAATATGTTGAGATTCTAAGACGGTCCGCGAGATGACGGCGAAGCATTCCACGGACCTGAGCCCATCGATCTTGATCCGAACCGACCTCCACCCCGGCGACATCGGAATGGTGATCCACCTCCACGGCGTGGTCTACGCCGAGGAGCAGGGGTGGGACTCCACCTTCGACGCCTACGTTGCGGGGCCCATAGCCGAGTTCGTAAAGTCTCGATCGGATCGGGACCGGATCTGGATCGTCGAGCGGGCGGAGGGGGCCGGCGAAGATGGTGGGAGGAGGGCGGCGCGGATCGCCGGGTCTGTCGCCATCGTGAAGGTCTCCGAGACCGAGGCCCAGCTCCGGTGGCTCCTTCTGGCCCCGGAGGTGAGGGGGCTCGGCCTGGGCCGGAGGCTCGCAGAGGAGGCGCTGGCCTTCTCCCGATCTGTCGGGTACAAAGCGGTCTTCCTCTGGACGGTCCAGGGGCTTTTGGCCGCGACGAGCCTCTACGAGTCCCTCGGCTTTGTGGAGACCGATGAGAAGACCTCCGAGATCTGGGGGGACACCGTCACCGAGGTGAGGTACGAGCTTCGGCTTTGAGAATCTTCACCGCCGTACTCGGCAGAAATAGCAGAAAAGCAGAAGAACGAATGTTGGAGATGCTGACTGATGAGTGAGGAGATATTCGAGGCGATCCGAAAGAGGGTCGCAGAGGAGCCCTACGCTAAGAAGATGGGGCTTGTGCTGGTCGAGGTGGCCGAAGGGTACGCTCTTGTGGAGATGAGGTTCACCGAGGATATGGAGAACGTCTTCGGGATGGCCCACGGCGGGGCGATATTCTCCCTCATCGACGAGGCCTTCGAGGTCGCCTCCAACTCCCACGGCACAGTCTCTGTGGCCCTCAGCATGAGCGTCACCTACGTCAGCAGTCCGAAGAAGGGCGACACCCTCCTGGCCGAGGGAAAGGAGGTGAGCAGGTCGAACCGGGTTGCGACCTACGATATCCGGGTCAAGACCAAAGGGGGCGACCTCATCGCCATCTGTCAGGCCCTGGTATACAGAAAGAGGGATCCTCTGCCGTTTCTGTGAGGCCTTTGTCGATCAAAATCGGGTAGGACGATAGTGGTCGCGAAACGATCTCGACCCTATCGCCGAATCGACCGCAGCGTAAAAGAGGCTGAAGGCACTCAGGCGAAGTTTAGTCTTGGATTTTGGAGATCGGGATCGGAGATCGGGATCGGAGAATCCGGACCTCGCTGCCTCACAGTTATCTCGCTAAAGAGAAACTGAAGGCCTTCAGCCGTGAGAGCATTTTCTTCGCTCCGAAGGCGGCGGGAACGAAGGTCACATTTGGTCTCCGACCGAACGTCTCAACGTACTCTCTGGTGACGAAACCAAGATCTTTGAGGTCTTGGCCGTCGAAGCTGATCTTCAGGAAGATGTTCGAAGATACAAACTCGTCGAACTCGGAATCGTTTTCAGGCACCCTTGCAAGAGGGAGATCCTGCCAGGCGAGCCACGAGTAGCACTTCTGAAGCGCCTGGTCGTCCTCTCGTCCTTCCGGCACGGGCCATCCCTGGGCTGTCCATCTGATCCTTTCGGCTATTTCAGCTATGACGCACTTCCCAACGGTCGTCAAATTTCCATCCATCTCTTCACTTATGTCTTCACTCATATCATGTCACTTTTCAGCTTAACGTCTTCTTACTTTGACGTTCTCATGCCCGTTCTATCTGCAATTCCTTCAACCTGGATCGGAGAGTTTTCATGCTTACCTTGTGGACCAGCGATATGGCCACCAGATCTCCGTAGCCTTCTGCTTCCTCTTTGAGCGCGCTGTCCAGATTCTTCCCTTCCGTTGGATTTTGGTTTGGCATCTTATTCATGTATATATCTCCTCAATTTTAAATATCTTGTTAGTTTTGCGCGTACCCGTCCCTGCATGGCTCGATAGCCGCCGCACAAAAACAGCGAGAACGTCAAAAGCCTGCGGAGCTGATAACTCCGCCTTAACTCTGCACTCGCTTCTCACTTCTTCTGTCTTGCCACCAGCATGTCGCAGATCGCCAACCAGAAGATCCCCGTCCCGAGAAATCGAGCAGATCGAAGACGAGAGAGAAACTGTCTGAACTGTCTCTTTGTAAAGCAGTCCCGCGCAGCGAAATCGCTGCGCCGACCGCCAACGACGTTTAAGGCTGATGATAAGTTTAGACCTTGTGGGCTATTGCGAACCTTTGCATGACCTTGTCGACCATTATGGTGGCCTTGTCGCCAACACCGGTCTCTGGAACGAAGATGACAAAACCCTCGATTCTGGCGATGCCGTCTCCTCGCTTTGATATGTCCTCGATCTCAACGTCGTATTCCTTTCCAGCCTCGACTGGCGCAGAGGGGCCAAACCCGCTTGCACCAAAAGAGCCTCTATTATTGCCGTACAAACTTTGCACCATCCTTTGCGAAAAACCATAAAACAGAACAGCTTAACGCGAGGGGCTGGAAAGGCGTGTGACTATTTAAGCCTTTGTACATCTGAAAAGTCCGGCGTCCGCCCCAACCGGGGCCGGTCATCAAATCCCAGCGATGAGGGCCGCCTCCCGTTTTCGGGGGAACGCCCGCCGCTTTCGATAGTCAGGCGTGATCCGGACGACGCTTTTGGGGCGGATGAAGAACTCGACCCCCACCCCCAGGGCCTTTGAGAGGCGGAGGAGGACGCCGGAGCTGGGGGCGTTTATGTCCCGCTCGTACTTGGATATGGCCTGGGCGCTGACCTCGGACCTCTTCGCCAACTCCCGCTGGCTCATGCCTCGAATCTTCCGCGCCTGCTTAATCCGCTCGCCTATGGTCATCTGCCTTTTCTCCGGGTTTACATTTATCCGGGATTATGTTGATTTTGTAAACCGAAAGGGTTTTGGTCCTGGCTGAAAGGATCTAACGTTCGCTGGACTTGGAAGGGTTGTTACAACATGGGAATACTTGTACCGAAACTATGGGATTTAAATAACAGTTCGTATATCTGACTTGCCGAGCTAGTGGGCGGAGTTAAAATGAAAGATATAAAGCGCACATTTCCTGGGTATTATCGGCCTACAGAGGATGAATTCTCTGAATTATGGCGCAGCTCAATATTTGTCTTTGATACTAATGTATTCTTAAATTTATACAGATATGATGCAAATACAAGAGATGAATTAATTAAACTTCTAAGAAAAATTTCAGAATTAGATCGCTTGTGGATTCCTCACCAGGTCGCCTTAGAATATTACCAAAATCGCATTAATGTTATCAATAGCCTTGAGCATTCCTATGCAGACATTAAAAACCATTTAAAAGTAAATTATGATAAGATTAAAAAAGATCTCGACTCGTATACTCGACATCCTATTCTAAATATAACTGATTTAATTGATAAACTTAACGAACATAGGAAAATTATAGAACGCGAATTAGATGCCCTCAAAAAAAACCATCCGAACTGGACTGATGACGACGAAATACAGGCAACCCTAGAAGAGCTATTTGACGGGAAAATTGGTTCACATTATTCGAAGGATAAGCTTGAAGAAATATACACACTAGGCGAGTTAAGATACAAACTTAAAATTCCTCCTGGCTATAGAGATGCGGAAACTAAACATGATTTCACTAAATATGGCGATTTAATATTATGGTATCAGATCATAGAAAAATCGAAACGTGAAAATTTACCGGTAATTCTTATTACCGATGATGTAAAGGATGATTGGTGGCTTAAAATTCATGGAGACAGAAGCCCTCGCCCTGAATTGATTCAAGAGTTTGTCTCTGAGACAGAGAATCGATTTTACATGTATCCTGCGAACCGATTTATGTATTGGGCTAAAGAATACCTGAAAATTGATGTCGACCAAAAATCGATTGACGAAGTCGAAAAAGTTAGATCAATGGATCAGCAATCTCTCGAATATTTTATGAAATATATGTCTGATATAAAATATAGAACGACGCCGCTAGAAGCAGTAGATTTCGCATCTACCTTGGAGGCAATGGATTGGGCGTCTATATCTAAACCGATACCTTATTCGTCAGAGGCATTAGCTACGGCTATCGAAGGAATAAAAAATTATCTGCAAACATTGGATCTCCCTAAATCTGAATCCTGTGAGGCTGATAAAAATGAACATGAAGATTAATTTAAGGTTACGAATGTACCTATGTATTTATTGGGGTGCCTTACAGCTTGCTAATTCGGGGTTATGTCGCCAACAGTTTAAATATATACGTTTATGTAGTTAGATACTAACTTAATCGCCATTCCTCGCAAGAGCGTATATTCTATTAATGATATAACTAATCTGGAGTCCATAGCTCATGATCACAAAAGTCTACATCACCCACTCTGAGGAGGACGAGCCCCTGGCCCGAGAGCTGGCCGACGCCCTCTGGAGGGTGGGGCTTGAGAGCTTCGTCGCCATCTATCGGCGCGCCCGAGGGATGGCGCCGGGCGAAAGAATGAGGTTCGGGATCCGCCACTCAGACTGCGTCATCGCCCTACTGACCCTGGACGGCGTGGTCTCGCCAAGGGTCAACCAGGAGATCGGCTTTTCTTCCGGGATCGACCAGCTGGTGATACCCCTCCTGGAGACGGGGGCGGAGATGCCCGCCCTTATCAGGCACCTCAAGCCGATTACATTCAGCCGCGAGACTTACTCTGACGCCCTCGGAGAGGTGATACTAAATATACGGGACCTCACGAGCCTCGAGTGGCTGAAGATAAAGTGCCCCCTCTGCGGCGAGGAGATGACCCAGTACCTCCCGCCCCCGGAGGTGGTGGAGAGGGCGGTCCTGTCCGAGACGGGCCTGGAGACGATATGCTCCTACTGCGAGACGCCCCTCACCCTCGACCCCCGGACCTTCAAGCCCGCCCCTTGACCTCGACCTCGTACCTCGACTCAGGTCCAAGCACTCGACTCAAGGCCAGTACCTCGACCATCGACCACGCCCAAGCCAAGGCTCCGTCCACGTCTCGGCCACCGTCCGAACCTCGGACACAGTCCGAGCCTCGACGAAAGTGATGGGAGATATAATATAGGCGTGGAGGCGTGAGGATGGGGGCGAGGCGAGCAACTCATGTTAATAGATGATTATGGGCCGAAAGATCCGGCCTTCAAATTGGATTTTGGACGAGCCTGGAAACGGGCCTCTCAACGGGCCTGCGAATGGGCCTCCGAATCAACCTCTTTTTCTCCTCCAAACCTTTTTATATCAAGAATAGGTCTTGGGGGTAAGATCCGATGATCGGTGGCAGCGAGACGACCATCTTGATCCCATCCTCCACAACGATGGAGTCGCGGGACGAGCGGATACGCACCCTCAAGGTGGGCACGATCGCAAGGGCTGCAGCGGTCTTCCGGGTGGACAGGATCGTCATCTACCGCGATGCGGAGTTCGACGATTCAAGGTTCATATCCCGGGTCCTGCAGTACGCAGAGACGCCCCAGTACCTCCGAAAACGGCTCTTTCCAAGGGAAAGAGATCTGAGGTACGTCGGCATCCTGCCGCCGCTGCGCACCCCTCATCATCCCACAAGCTCAAAGGTTTCAACGCTCAAGGTCGGCGAGTTCAGAGTAGGTTTAGTAGTCGATGAAGTGGGATCTGACAACGGCGCATGGGTGGACATAGGTGTTGAGTGCCCATTGCCCCTCAAGACCGCATCGCGGTACGAAGTGGGGCAGCGCCTGAACGTCAGAGTCTTTTCGCTGAAACCCCTCGCCGCGGAGCCGATAGACCGATCGGAGATACCTCACTACTGGGGCTACGAAACAGAGGTCATCCCGAACCTGGACGAATACGTCCGCTCTAGCGATAGGCTAGTCGTGGCCACCTCCAGGCAGGGTGTGACAGCGACCCCAGACCTCCTGAGGCAGACGGTACGTCAAGGCCGAAAGCGGGGTCTGGAGGTGGTCTTCGGCTCGCCCGCACGCGGCGTTGATGCGTTCTTGAGCAGCGAAACGATGGAAGGATGTTGCGTGATTAACACCATACCGCATCAGGGAACCGAGACGGTAAGGCTTGAAGAGGCGATAGTGGCCACCTTATCCCAGGTCAACCTGATGCGATCACTGGAGGGCTAAATGGCAACCATACACCGACCAAGACGAGGTTCGCTGGCCTTCAGCCCCCGAAAACGGGCTAAGAGCCAGGTCCCCAGGACGAGATACTGGGCCGCTGGCGAGGAGAAGGCCAGAATGGACGGTTTTGCCGGGTACAAGGCCGGCATGACCCATCTCATAATGATCGACGACAAGCCCAACAGCCTCACAGAGGGCATGGAGGTCAGCGTCCCGGTGACGATCCTTGAGACGCCGCCCCTGAGCATAGCCGCCCTTCGCGTCTACGAGAAGTACAACGGCGGAGTGCGGGCTGCGGGAGAGGCTTGGTCAGAGAAGCTGGACCCGTACCTCGCAAGGTCGATCACAGTCCCCAAGAACAAGAGGGGCACACCCCTCGACGATATCGGGGCTCAAATAGACAAGATGACTGAGCTGCGTCTTATCGCTTATACCAACCCCAAGCTTCTGACGGGCGTTCCCAAGAAGAACCCCGACCTTATGGAGATCCAGGTGAACGGCAGCAATATCGCGGATCAGTTCGAGCTGGCAAAAGGCCTCCTCGGCTCCTCAGTGCCCATATCCAGCGTCTTCGGCACCGGCTCGATCATCGACGTCACCGCCATCACCAAGGGGAAGGGAACTCAGGGTCCCGTCAAGCGCTGGGGCATAAACCTCCAGAAGAGGAAACACTCCCGGGGCGGCAAGCGCCGCCACATCGGTAACCTCGGCCCCTGGAACCCCCACCACGTTAGGTGGACGGTCCCCCTCCTGGGCCAGATGGGCTACCACCAGAGAACCGAGTACAACAAGAGAGTTCTGGCCATGGGATCCGACGGCGGCGAGATCACGCCCGAGGGCGGATTTCCGGGATACGGGATCGTTCGGGGCGAGTACGCCATCATCAGCGGCAGCGTCCCCGGCCCCACCAAGAGGCTGGTCAGGATGAGAAACGCGGTCAGACCCAAGGACGGCACGGCCAAGATGCCCCAGGTCCTCTACGTCAGCACTGACTCGAAGCAGGGATTGTGATGAAGGCAAAGGTTATCGATCTATCAGGAAGCGAGGTCGGAGAAGTAGACCTTCCAAAGGTCTTCAACGAGGAGTTTCGACCAGACCTCATAAAGAGGGCGGTTCTGGCGGCCCAGGCCAACAGGCTCCAGCCCTACGGTCCCAACAACCTCGCGGGCCTCAAGACCTCTGCCCTCTCCTGGGGAACCGGCCGCGGCGCCTCACGAGTTCCAAGGATCATAAACGGCAGGCGAGCTGCACGGGTCCCCCAGGCCAAGGGCGGCCGGAGAGCCCACCCACCAAAGCCCGAGGCGGACAGAACCGAGAAGGTGAACGCCAAGGAGCGGAGAAAGGCGATCCGTTCGGCGATAGCCGCCACCGCGAACGCCGATCTTGTGCGGGCGAGAGGCCACATATTCTCAGGCGAACCCATAGTCGTCGCCAAAGACGACCTGGAATCCGTCGAGAAGACCGTCGAAGTCCGAAAGTTCCTGGTGGCCTGCGGCCTCTGGGAAGACGTCCTGAGAGCAAAAAGCGGCAAGACGGTCCGGGCGGGCCGAGGCAAGATGCGAGGCCGAAGGTACAAGCAGCCCAAGAGCCTGCTGATAGTGGCGGGCAAAGAGGGCGGGCTGATCAAGGCCTCAAGAAACCTTCCGGGCGTCGACATCATCACGGTGGAGAGGCTGAACGCGGAGCTTCTGGCTCCCGGAACCCAGGCCGGACGGCTCACCGTCTGGACCGAATCATCTCTGAAATGGCTGGGTGAGACCTATGGTCATTAAGAGTCCGTTCATCACGGAGAAGGTCACTAACATGATCGACTCCGACAACACCATGGAGTTTCTGGTGGACATCAAGGCCAACAAGACTGAGATCAAAAAGGAGCTGGAAGAGCTCTACGACGTCGACGTGATCTCGATAAGGACGATGATCACCTCCAAGGGCGAGAAGAAAGCGGCAGCGAAGCTGGCCGGCGACGGCAGCGCCAACGAGCTGGCCACCACGCTGGGACTACTGTGAGGTGAGATTATGGGGCACAGATTAATACAACAGAACCGAGGTCGAGGAACTCCAACTTATCGGGCTCCTTCCCACAAGTTCAGGGCGGAGCTGAAGCACGTGAAGGTGGACGGCAACGAGACCGTAAAAGGCCTCGTTAAAGACATCGTCCACGATCCGGCCCGGTCCGCCCCGGTGGCGAGAGTGGTCCTAGACAACGATGAAGAGAGGTACATCCTCGTCCCAGAGGGGGTATACGTCGGCCAGGAGATAGCCTGCGGCGCCTCCGCCGAGATCAAGCCGGGCAACTCCCTGCCTCTGGCGGAGATCCCCGAGGGTATCCCCATCTGCAACATCGAGTCGATCCCGAGGTCGGGCGGCCAGTTCGCGAGGTCCTCCGGAGTCTACGGCATCCTCATAGCCCACGACGTCGGAAAGACCGTCGTCCAGCTCCCCAGCGGAGAGATGAAGTGGCTGAACCCCCAGTGCATGGCGACGATAGGGGTCGTCGCTGGCGGTGGCAGGACCGACAAACCCTTCGTAAAGGCTGGAAAGAAGTATCACAAGATGAAGTCCAAGGCTGGCAAGTATCCCAGGGTTAGAGGCGTGGCCATGAACGTGGTGGACCACCCCTTCGGTGGCGGCGGATGGCAGCATCCAGGAAGGCCCAAGACCGTCAGCAGGAACACGCCCCCCGGTCGTAAGGTCGGGTCCATTGCGGCGCGAAGGACCGGAAAGCGTTAAAGAGGGATTGTTTTGGCGAGGAAATCAGGATCAAGGCTTCCGAAGAGGAAAGAGGAGTTCACCTACCGCGGCCTCAAGGTCGAAGAGCTGAAGAAGCTCAACATGGACGAGATGATGGCCCTTCTTCCCTCAAGGCAGCGAAGAAGGCTGAAGAGAGGCCTGACCAAGGATCACAGAAGGCTCCTCTCCAGGGTCAAGGACAGGGACACGGTGAGGACCCACCTTCGGGACATGATAGTCCTTCCCGAGATGGTAGGAAAGACGATCGAGATTTACAACGGCAAGACCTTCAACCGGGTCGAGATCATGCCGGAGATGGTCGGCCACTACCTCGGAGAGTACTCCCTGACCAGGGCGAGGGTCTCTCACGGCAGCGCCGGCGTGGGCGCCACCCGATCGAGCAAGTTCGTTCCGTTGAAGTGAGGTGGCAACTTTGGGACGACTGAATTATTCCATCACCCCTGAAAAAAAGGAGCGATCGTCCAGGGCCATGGGCACAGAACATCACATATCGCCCAAGCACGCTCTGGAGATCTGCAACGCCATCCGGGGAATGAAGGCCGAGACCGCAAGGGAGTACCTCGAGGACGTTATCGCTCTGAAGAGGCCCGTCCCCTTCAAGCGGCACAACAAGAAAATCCCCCACAGGCGAGGCCTCGTGGGCTGGGACGCCGGCAGGTACCCCCAGAAAGCGGCGAAGGCCGTTTTGAGCGTTCTCGTCAACGCCACCAGCAACGCCGAGTACAAGGGGCTCGACCCCGCCGAGATGAAGATCACCCACGTCTCCACCAAGCAGGGCAGAACCCTGAGAGGCTGGATGCCGAGGGCCATGGGCAGAGCCACCCCCAAGGACACAGAGACTGTATCGATAGAGATGATATTGACCGAGGTGAGCTAACTTGGGCGTAGAGAAGAAATTTGTAGAGGACGGCTTCACCAAAGCCCTGGTCCACGAGTATCTCTCCAAGGAGCTCAGTCGGGCCGGGTACGGCGGCATGATGATGAACAGGACCCCCATGGGGATCCAGATCACAGTATACGCCGAAAAGCCGGGGATGGTCATCGGCAAGGGCGGCAAACTTATCAGAAAGCTGACCCGAGACCTGGACCGAAACTTCAGACTGGACAACCCCCAGATCGACGTCCAGGACGTGGGCAAGGCCGAGCTGAACGCCCAGGTAGTGGCGAACAGGCTCGCAAGCTCCCTGGAGCGAGGCTGGTACTTCAGAAAGGCAGGCCAGACCACCCTCCGAAGGGTGATGGAGAGCGGAGCTCTCGGCTGCGAGATCATTCTCAGCGGCAAGCTGACGGGACCCCGGTCCCGGGTCGAGAAGTTCCTCTCCGGCTACGTCAAGCATTCGGGCAAACCCTCCCAGGAGATCGTGGACCACGGGTACGCCGTGGCGGTGAAGAAGCTTGGGACCATCGGGTGCCAGGTGAGGATAGTGCCTCCCGACGCCATACCGCCCGACAGGTTCGAGATCGCTCCGCCTTCCAAAGAGGCTCCCGAGGAGCCTGCTCCCGCAGAGGAGAAGAAGGACGAGCTGGAGGAGCTTCTGGAATCCGAGACCGCGGGGCCCGTCGAGGATATCGTCGTCGAGGACCTGACCGTCGAGATCGTCGAGGAGGAAGTCCCCGCAGAGGCGGTGGCTGAAGAGCCAGTGACTGAAGTGCCAACCGTCGAAGAGCCGATCGCTGAAGAAGTGGTCGTCGAAGAGACAATCGTCGAAGAAGAGGTCCCAGCCACCACCGAGGAGGAGACTCCCGCCGAACCGATCGCCGAAGAGGCGATTGCTGAAGAGCCAGCCGTCGAGGAGGAGGCACCCGCCTCCGAGGAAGAGCCGAAGAGCGAAGTGTGAGACGAGAGCGTGACTTGACATGGCGATATTCAGGGTCGATGAACTGAGGAATATGAGCCCCGAAGAGCTGGGCGAGGAGCTTGATACCCTCAAAAGCGAGCTGATCCGGGAGAGGGGGCTCGTCGTCTCTGGCGGCGCCCCGGAGAATCCTGGCAGGATAAAAGAGATAAAGAGGTCCATAGCCAGGATCAAGACGATACAGAAGGAGCGTGCGATAGCGTGATGATCACTCCTGAGAATCTCGTCAGACATGAGCTGATAGGCCTCCCGGTGGAGGTCGCAGAAAGCACAAACTCCACCATGGTGGGAATATCGGGCCGGGTGATCGACGAAACCCGTAACACCTTTCTGATCGAGACCAGGAGCGGAGTAAGATGCGTTCCCAAGTCCTGCAACTGCTTCATTTTTACCCTGTCCCAGGGCCTGAAGGTGAAGGCAGAGGGCTCAGTTTTAGTCTCACAACCCGAAAACAGGATTAACAAAAGAATACGGAGATCGAGGTGGAAATTATGAGGGATGTCGGACTGGGCGTCAAGTCACCTGAGAAGGCCTGTGACGATCCAAAATGTCCCTTTCACGGAGAGCTTTCCGTTCGCGGTCAGGTTTTTGACGGAACGGTGGTCAGCGACAAGATGACCGATACTGTGGTGGTCTTGCGCGAGTTCGAAAGGAAGATGACGAAGTACGATAGGTACGAGAAGAGGCGGTCGAAGCTTCACGCCCACAACCCGCCCTGCCTGAAGGCGAAGGTCGGCGACGTGGTCAAGGTAGCCGAGTGCAGACCCCTCAGCAAGACCAAGTCCTTCGTGGTGGTGGAGGTCGTGCGATGAAGGGTCTGAAGGCCAGTATCCCAAGGCCGATCAACGCCGGAGCGCGCCTGGAATGCGCCGACAACACCGGCGCAAGGATGCTCGAGATCATATCGGTGAAGAGGTACAGGGGCGTTAAAAACAGGATGCCCTGTGCCGGAATCGGCGACATGGTCGTGGTCTCGGTGAAGAAGGGAACTCCGGAGATGCGAAAGCAGATCCTGACCGCGGTTATCGTCCGCCAGAAGAAGGAGTTTCGGAGGCCCGACGGCCTGAGGGTCAAGTTCGAGGACAACGCAGCGGTCATCACCGACCTTGCCGGAATTCCCAAGGGATCGGAGATAAAGGGGCCAGTGGCCAGAGAGGTGGCTGAGCGGTACGGAAAGATCGCCTCGGCCGCATCGATAATTGTGTGATTACCATGAAGAGCAAACAGCCACGCAAACAGCGAAAAGAGAGGTTCTCCGCTCCCCTTCATCGGCGGCAGAAGTACCTTCACGCCGCCCTCTCCAAAGAGCTTCGCGAGGAGATGAAGACTCGCAGCGCTCAGGTGAAAGTGGGCGATACCGTCAAGGTGATGCGCGGCGACCATGCGGGAACCGAAGGCGAAGTCCAGAAGGCGGACCTCAAGAGCGGCACCATCAACGTGGCCGGAGTGAGCGTATTCCGGGCCGACGGGACCGAGGTGCCGAGGGCGGTCCAGCCCTCCAACGTCGTCATCACCAAGATGGAGCTGGACGACGAAGAAAGGAAGAAGATCTTTTCCAGGTGATTTAGGTGAGCAGACATCAGAAGAGGGTTGCAAGTCCCAGAAGCTGGCCGATCGCAAGGAAGATCCACACGTGGGTGGCCAAGAGCAAACCCGGTCCCCACTCTGCAAAGGGGAGCATCCCCCTCGTCGTCGTAGTCAGGGATCTTCTGGGGCTGGTCGACAACTCCAGAGAAGCAAAGCGCGTCCTCCACGAGGGCGGGGTCCTCGTCGACGGAAAGGCGAGAAAAGACCTCAACTTCCCGGTGGGGATCTTCGACGTGATATCCGTCCCGGCTCTGGACAAGAAGTTCAGGCTCCTCTCGGACGCCAAGGGGAGGTTCGACCTCCACGAGCTGGAGAAGGGCGAAGCAAGAAAGCTTTGCAGGATCGAGAATAAGACGATCCTCAAGGGCGGAAAGACGCAGCTGAACCTCAACGACGGGACGAACATCCTCGCCGAGGGCGATTACACCACCGGAAGCTCCGTCATCCTCTCGATACCCGATAAGGAGATCGCCGACGTCATCGAGTTCAAAGAGGGAAACCTCGCCATGGTCGTGGGTGGGACCCACTCCGGCGAGGTCGGGACGATCAAGGAGATCGAGGTCGTCAGGAGCTCTCGGCCGAACAGGGTGATCATCTCCGGCAAGGAGGATTTCGAGACGACCGTCGATCATGTCTTCATGATCGGCAGAGACAAACCTGCCATCAAGCTGGGGGCTGAAATATGAACGTCATGTTGGAGCCGCGGGTCGACAAGGTGACCGTCCACATCGGCACCGGCGAAAGCGGCCAGAGGCTGGTCAACGCCGAGACGATCCTCGGCGAGATAACCAGCAGGACCCCCGTCAGATCCCTCGCCAAAAAGACCCTTCCAGGCTTCGGCATTAAGAAGAGAGAGCCGATCGGGTGCAGAGTGACCCTCAGGAGCGAAGAGGCCGAAGAGTTCCTCAAAATCGCTCTGGAAGTGGCAGGCAGCGTCCTCCGACGGGGCCAGTTCGACGACACCGGCAACTTCTCCTTCGGAGTCGAGGAGCATACCGACTTTCCGGGGATGAAGTACGACCCCGACATCGGGATCTTTGGCATGGACGTCTCTGTCGCCCTCAAGCGGCCCGGGTACCGGGTGGCAAGAAGGCGCATAGCGAGGGCGAAGATGGCTTCTAACCACAGGGTCACCAAAGAGGACGCCGTTGAGTACGTCAAAAATAAATACGGCGTAGAGATCGTGGAGGCGGCATGAAGACCGAAACCAAGAGCTTCGGCAGAGGCGCAAACGCCTGCAAAAGGTGCGGCAGAAAGCCGGGGCTCATCAGAAAATACGGAATCTATCTCTGCAGGCAGTGTTTCAGAGAGATCGCCCCTGAGATGGGTTTTGAGAAGTACTCGTAGGTGATGACAAATGGTACTGTTAGATCCGCTTGCCGATGCCATGTCCATCATAAAGAACGCTGAAGACGTCGGCAAAAGTGAATGCGTCATCCAGCCCGCTTCCAAGCTCATCGGCAACACCCTGAAGGTTATGGCAGATCTTGGATACATCGGCGAATTCGAGTTCATAGACGACGGCAAGTCCGGCATGTTCAAGGTCAACTTGCAAGGAAAGATTAACAGGTGCGGCGTGATCAAGCCTCGGTTCTCCACCCAGGTTCTGGACCTGGAGAAATGGGAGAAGAGGTTCCTTCCCTCCCGAAACTTCGGCGTGCTCATCATGAGCACGAGCCAGGGGGTCATATCTCACGTCGATGCCAGGGAGCGCGGAATCGGCGGCCAGCTTCTGGCCTACGTTTATTAGGTGGTCACGATGGTCAAGGAGTTGGCACGACGTATAGAAGTTCCAGAGGGCGTCTCTGTCGAAATAGGCGACGACGCCACGGTGAAGGTGACTGGCCCCCTGGGGACGGTCTCAAGACGCCTCTGGTATCCTGGCATAGAGATCAGAAAAGACGAGTCCGGCCTGGTCGTGGACGCCGATATCACCAGGAAGCGGCATCGGTCCATGGTCGGAACTCTGGCCGCCCACCTGAACAACATGATCAAAGGGGTGAACGAGGGCTTCGAGTACAGGATGAAGGCCGTCTACTCTCACTTCCCGATACAGCTGAAGGCCGCCAAGGGAGAGCTGTTGATCAGCAACTTCCTGGGCGAGAGGAAGCCTCGATCCGCTCGAATCATGGGCGACTCCAAGGTGGAGGTCAAGGGCGACACCGTGATCGTCACCGGAATCGATAAGGAGCTTGTAGGCCAGACGATGGCCAATATCGAGCAGGCGACCAAGGTCAGAGGGTTCGACATCAGAGTATTCCAGGACGGAATATACCTGGTGGAGAAGAGGTGACGGATTTGACTTCCGAAATTGAGAGGTTGATGAAAGTTCGGGCGAGGCAGAAGAAGAAGAAGCCCGAGTTCAACCGTTGCGATTCCCACAAAAAGAAGAAGCTCTCGCCCAGCTGGAGACGCCCCCGGGGCCTGCACAACAAGCTGAGACAGCATATAGCGGCCAAGGGAAAGCTCGTCAAGGCCGGCTACGGGAGCCCGAAAGGCGTCAAGGGGTACCACCCCTGCGGCATGAAAGAGGTTCTCGTGAGCACTCCGGCCGACCTAAAGGAGGCCGAGGGGTGTGCCGTCCGGATCGCCGGGACCGTGGGCATGAAGAAGAGAGACGAGATCGAGGCTATGGCCCGGGAGATGAACCTGAAGGTTCTCAACCCCACCTCCGGAGGCGACTGAGTTGCCGAACTTTTCAACGCAGAAGAGGCTTGCAGCATCTGTCCTCGACGTAGGCGAGAGCAGGGTCTGGATCAACCCCGATCCCGAGGCCGCCGGCGATATAGCCGACGCCATCACGAGAGAGGATATCCGAGACCAGATCGAGGCTGGAAACATCAAGGCCAAACCGAAGAAGGGCAACAGCCGCGCCCGATACAGGGTTCGAGCCGCCAAGAGGGCCTACGGCCACAAGAAGGGTCAGGGCAGGAGAAAAGGGGCGAAAGGGTCCCGGTCTCCGAAGAAAGAGATGTGGATGACCAAGATCCGGGCTCTTCGCCGGACTCTCAAAGAGCTGAGAGGAGAGGACGAGATCGACCGTCATACCTATCGGATGCTCTATCGGAAGGCCAAGGGCGGCGAGTACCGCAGCACAGCCCATCTCAACGCATACATCAAAGCAAAAGGTCTAACGAGGAGTGACTGATGGCAACCGGACCGCGATACAAGGTGCCCTTCAGAAGGCGGAGAGAGGGCAGAACCGATTATCACTTCAGATACAAGCTGATCCTTTCAAGAAAGCCGAGGCTTGTGGTCAGAAAGGGGAACAAGAACATCACGCTGCAGCTGATCGTTGCAGAGCCCGCCGGCGACAGAACGCTCCTCACCGTCAGCTCCCGGGAGCTGAAAGAGTTCGGCTACGACCAGAACACCGGAAACGTTCCCGCATCGTACCTCGCGGGCCTCCTCTTCGGCAAGAGGATGAAGGCGATGGGCGAGACGGAGGCGATCTTGGACATGGGGATTCACGCCAACACCAAGGGCAACAGGATATACTCCGCCCTGAAGGGCGTGGTCGACGCCGGGATAACGGTTCCCCACAGCCCGAAGATCTTCCCGGACGAGAAACGGATCCGTGGCGAGAATATAGAGGCCTACCGAGGCGTGGAGTTCACGGCTCAGTTCGAGGCCGTCCGTGAGAAGATACTGGGGTGAGCTTTTGAGGATGGAATATCGAGAGGAATGGGTCCCCAAGACCAAGCTGGGCAAGCTCGTTTACGAGGGGCAGATAACTACCTTCGACGAGGCGCTCAAATCGAGGCTCCCGATCAAAGAGGCGGGGATAGTCGACGCCCTGCTCCCCGGTCTTGAGGACGAGGTTCTGGACATTAACATGGTCCAGAGGATGACCGACTCGGGCCGGAGGGTCAAGTTCAGGGCCACGGTCATCGTCGGAAACAAGGACGGCTACATCGGCATCGGCCAGGGCAGAGACAACCAGGTCGGACCCGCCATCAGGAAGGGGATAGATGTGGCCAAGCTGAACATCATAAAGGTACAGCGCGGCTGTGGAAGCTGGGAATGCGGCTGCGGCACAGGTCACACCGTCCCCTTCGAGGTCATGGGAAAGGCCGGGTCCGTCTCGATCACCCTGATCCCCGCCCCGAGGGGCCTGGGGATAGCGGCGGGCGGGACCGCCAAAAAGGTTATGGAGATGGCCGGGATCCAGGACGTCTGGACGAAGTCCTCGGGCAACACCAGGACCACCCTCAATTTCGCCAAGGCCACCTACAACGCCCTTCGTAATACCGTCACCATGAGGGTATAGAGATGTATGCGATAGTGCGACTTCGGGGCAGCGTCAAAACGAAGCCCGATATCAAGGATACCCTCGATATGCTCCGACTTCACAGGATAAACCACTGCGTCGTGGTGCCGGACAGCCCCCATTACCGAGGGATGATCCAGAAGGTGAAGGACTACGTAGCTTGGGGCGAGATCGACGAGGACGCTCTGGCGTCGATGCTCGAGATGCGCGGAAGGTTGAACGGCAATAAGCGTTTGACTGACCAGTTCATAAAGGAGAAGACCTCCTACGGAACGATAAAGGAGTTCGCGTCGGCGGTCTACCAAGGGGCTGCAAGCCTCAAGGATGCCGGGATCAAGCCGGTATTCAGGCTTCATCCGCCGAGAAAAGGTCACCGCGGAACGAAGAAGACCGTCAAAGAGGGCGGAGAGCTCGGCTATCACGAGTCGATAGCAGATCTTATCTGGAAGATGAGGTAGGACCATGCCTAAAAGCAAGCTGAAGAAGTTTCGGGGCAGCAGAACCTGCGGCGGCGGCACTCACAAAAACCGCAGAGGCGCGGGGTCGAGAGGCGGCCGCGGCAACGCCGGCGGGTGCAAGCACCATTTCCAAAGAGAGATGATGCGAGGCCGGGCGATGGGCAAGCACGGGTTTTACAAACACAACGCCAAGGAAGTCGACGTTGTCAACGTCGGAGAACTGGATTCGATGGCTGGAGAGGACGGCCGGATCGATCTCGGCAGGATGAAGGTCCTGGGCAGAGGCAAGCTCGCTAGACCCGTCACCGTCACGGCAAACGCCTTCTCCGCTACCGCCAGGGAGAAGATCGAAGAGGCTGGCGGTGAAGTAGTGGTATCATGAATCAGCACAGCTTCTTCTACGCGATAGAGCCTTTTGTGAGGAGGCTGCCGGCGGTGGAGAGGCCCGAAGGTCACGTCCACTTCAAGAAGAAGCTCAGCTGGACCGTGGGCATCCTCATCCTCTACTTCGCCCTATCCAACGTCTCCCTCTTCGGCCTCTCCTCGGCATCCAGAGACCTCTTCGGGATGTATCGAGCCTTCTTCGCCGGATCCTTCGGCTCCATTATGCTCCTGGGCATAGGACCCATAGTCACAGCTTCCATCGTCCTCCAGCTCCTGGTGGGAGCCGATCTGATTAAGCTGAACCTGAGAGATCCGCGAGACCAGGCGGTCTTCCAGGGAACTCAAAAGCTTCTGGTCTTCGTCATGATCATCGTGGAGGCCCTGCCCCAGGTGACGGGCGGCTACCTCCTCCCCGACCCGGGACTGGCTCAAGCGCTCGGCGTATCCCTCGGCGTGATCTCGTTTCTGATATTCTTCCAGATCTGCATCGGCGGCGTCCTCATCCTCTTCATGGACGAAGTGGTGAGCAAATGGGGTATCGGGTCGGGCGTAGGGCTCTTCATCGTCGCCGGAGTCAGCCAGCAGCTGATCACGGGCATATTCAACTGGACGATCGGGGACAAGGGTCTTCCCATAGGGATAATACCGAAGTGGATCTTCATATTCACAAACGACGTTCTGGGGCTCGAGGACGTCTTCACCACCTCCGGCCTTGAGCGGGTCTTCATAGACGGAGGCATTCTGGCCCTGATATCCACCATAGCGATCATACTATTTGTCGTCCTGGTGGAGAGCACGAGGGTCGAGATACCCCTGGCTCACAGCGCAGTCCGGGGCGCAAGAGGCAGGTTCCCGGTCAAGCTCGTCTACGCCAGCGTCCTTCCCATGATCCTGGTGAGAGCCCTTCAGGCCAACGTCCAGATGATAGGAACCCTCCTCGCGGGCAAGATCGGAACGGTGACCACGGCCAACACCATCGACACCGCGGCAGGACTGAACATAGTCTACACCGCCTATTCGAGCCTTCTTGGCACCTTCACGTCGACCTCTCGGTACGACATGATGACCGGGGAACTGGTGAGCGCCACATCGCCCCAGCCGATATCCGGCCTCATGTACTACCTCTCGCCGATCAACAGCCCCTACGACTGGATACCGAGCCTCGTCTCCAGCAGCAACCCGGGGATGGAGCTTTTGGGCCTTTCGCCGATAGCGGGCTGGCAGATATGGCTCCACGTCTTCACCGACGCTACGGTTCTGATCGTGGGCGGCGTGATATTCGCCATGTTCTGGATCGAGACGACAGGGATGGGTGCGAAGAGCGTCGCGGCCAAGATCCATGCCTCGGGACTTCAGGTTCCGGGCCATAGAAGAAGTCCCGTCAGCATCGAGAAGCTTCTCGGCAGGTACATCCCCAAGGTGACGGTGATCGGAGGCGTCATCATAGGGCTGCTCACCCTTGTTGCAAGCCTCATGGGAACCCTTGGAGGAGCGGGCGGCACTGGCCTTCTTCTCACGGTGAGCATCGTCTACAGGCTCTACGAGCAGATCGCCAGCGAGCAGATCCAGGAGATGTACCCGATGATGCGCAAGTTCTTCGGTGAATCAGCATGAAGAACGGCAACCTCATAAAGTCACTGGATTCCCTCCTCCTGGGCGTAGGAACCGCCCTGATGGTGGGGATAATGGTGAGCCAGGAGTTCAGGCACACCGTGGGAGTGGTGATGGATGCAGTTCTCGGGTGGCTTCCCGAGATCCTCCCCTTCCACATGGTCCTCTTCGCCCTCGCCGCCATCACCGGCCTTTATGCGAGCCTCATCCAGAAGTACACCATGGACTGGGATTACCTCAAAAAGCAGCAGGAGACGATGAGGAGCTTCCAGCGGGAAATGCGCGAGGCTCAGCTTTCAGGAGACAAGGCCCGCCAGCAGCAGCTCCAGGTCCAGCAGAGGGAGATGCTGGGCGATCAGAGCAAAATGATGAAGATGCAGTTGAAGCCGATGGCCTACATCGGGATCGTATCGATACCCCTCTTCATGTGGGCTTACCTCTACATAGACCAGAATTCAAGCTCCCTCGTCTTGAACTTCCCATTCTGGGGTGTTCACAACCTCTCTGAGACCGTCATCGGCCCCATATTCTACTGGTTCTACTGGTACTTCATCTGCTCGATACCGGTATCTCAGATCATAAGAAAAGCCCTGGACATCGGCGGTACAGGATGATAATCACAGTCAGTGGGTCTCCCGGAACCGGGACGAGCACCCTCTCCCGGATCCTCTCCAAAGAGCTCGGCCTCCGCTGGGTCAACTCGGGGGAGCTATTTCGAAAGATCGCCAGCGATCGAGGCATCTCCTTGAAGGAGCTGGGCCGGATCGCAGAAGTGAGCCCCGAAGTTGACTATCTCATAGATGACACTCAGAGGGCGATGGCAAAAGATGCCGGAGGCATCTTCGAGGGGAGGCTCTCGGGCCACGTCCTCGACGCCGACCTGAAGATCCTCCTCAAGGCCGATCGGATGGTCAGAGCCGAGAGGATAGCGGCCCGGGAGGAGAAGCTGGTGGAGGACGCCCTCCAGGAGTCGAGGGTCCGGGAGGAATGCGAGGCGAGACGGTACGAGAAGTACTACAACATAGACGTGAACGACTTCTCAGTCTACGACCTCGTCATAGATACCGCGACCTGGAACGAGAAGGGGGTCGTAGCGATCGCCCTGGCCGCAGTGAGGTCTCTTGAAGATGACGGGAAGTCTGCCCTCTGACCGGACGAGGAAGACCCTCGTCCGGAGGGAGGGGAGGACCGACCCGAGATATGGCGTTCTGCCCACCGAGCGGCCTCTGGACCTCCACATAAATCTCGGCTGCATAAACCTCGATAAGCCTCCGGGCCCCACCAGCCACGAGGTGGTGGCCTGGGTGAAGAGGATCCTGGAGATCGAGAGCGCAGGCCACAGCGGCACCCTCGACCCCAAGGTGACGGGGATTCTCCCCACCATGCTTGGCGACTCCACCAGGGTCGTCGAGACCCTTCTCTCCGCGGGAAAGGAGTACGTCTGCCTGATGCGAGTTCACGCGACCCTACCCCGAAAGAAGATTCTTGAAGTCTGCTCCGAGTTTTCGGGCGTCATATACCAGCGGCCGCCCCTCAAGTCCAGCGTCAAGAGGGCGCTTAGGACGAGGGAGGTCTACTACCTCGATGTCCTGGAGATCGAGGGCCCCAGCGTTCTATTCCGGGTCGGCTGCGAGGCTGGCACCTACATCCGAAAGCTCTGCCACGACATCGGCCTCGCCCTGGGGACGGGAGCTCACATGGAGGAGCTCCGGAGGACGAAGAGCGGCCCCTTTCGCGAAGACGAGACCCTGGTGACCCTCCACAACCTCAAGGATGCGAAGGAGGTCTGGAAAGAGACCGGCGATGAAACCCCGCTGCGGCGGGCGATCCAGCCCGTAGAGGCGGCCTTGAGGCATATGCCGTCCCTTGTCGTCAGCGACGGCGCCGTCGATGCCATCTGTCACGGGGCGCCCCTGGCAGCGCCGGGACTTCTCAACCTCGAATCCGGGATAGAGGCAGGGGAGAAGGTAGTTATTTATACCCTGAAAGGAGAGGCTGTTGCCGTGGCCCAAGCCGCCATGAATAGCAATGAGATGATGGCTTCCTCCTCAGGGATCGTGGCCAAGACTTCAAGGGTCGTCATGGCTCCGGGAACCTACCCGAAGATGTGGGCCAAAAAGTCGTAATCGTGCCGAGGTAGTCTAGTGGTAAGGCGCAAGCCTGGAATTCTGTACTGAAAGCTTGTGATCCGTAAGGGTCGCGGGAGTTCGAATCTCCCCCTCGGCGCTCTTTTACTCGTCTTTGACTAACATCGACTCGATAAAGCCGACCAGGTACAAGACTTGCGACCTCGGAGGCTTGATCATCTATTCAAATGCGCATTATCGGGTGCAGTTCCCCTGCGGTAGAACTCAAAGAGACAGAAATCGTCTCCTTTCGCAATGGTGCAGAGCCTTCTGAAATCGCAGCACACGTCTTCCTCAATTAGCGGATACCCGGCGAGATCGTGATCGCATCCGAGCTTCGCCAGTTCCGGATAGCCGACTTCGCCAAAGAGATCGACATTGGCGCAGGATGTCACCCTGATGGTCAGTTTATCCTTCTCATCCTCGATGAGGTCGTTAATCCATGTGCCCTCCTCGTGAATGGCCTTAAACATCGCTATGTTGTATTTCTTGAAGTTCTCGAAGGTATCTCCCTCGCAATGTAACAGCTCATCGAGCTGATAGATCGCTGGCATGCTTATAGGAGCAATCGCTTGCATAATATCCTTGAGAAATTCATACGCATTCTCGCGACCCATGCGTCGGATCAACACCCGAAACATCGATGAGAACATCAGAAACTCGGTTCTGGTATCTTTGCCGAACTCGTCCACCTTTTTCATCGTATCGGGGAACTCTCTCTGAATCTTTCTTCGCTCGTTAAGCAGGGTGACGTAGAACGGGACGAGCCCAAGCCTGCCGAACTCCTCCTTCAAAATGCCCATGACAATTTTATCCTGTTTCTTCACCGCTTCTTTCGGCATCCTTAAAGGCTTTCCATATCGACTCAACTCCTCTACCTTCATCTTTTCTCCTCCTTTTCTCCAGCATATCTCAGTCAGATGATTCTTATATCCTACCGCCATTATTGATTTGGTTGTTATATAGTTTTATCGTTTTTCAATTATCATTCCCCACTATCGAATGCCATTTCATAAGAACGCTAACAAAATATTGAAGAAGACTTGCATTTCATCTACTTCATCTTCATCTTCGTTGAAAAAGGGATTGCAGTAAAAATAATTAAAATAAATACATAATTTGGCTGTGAAACTGCAAACAAAGATAACAACTCCTGATCGAAGTTCACCCTGCCGAAAGTCAGACCCCAGCCCATCTCAGAGAGGCTCGGATGGGTGCCGAAAAGCCCGCAAGTTCAGGAGCAGTACCGGCACTATGACTTGAAGATCGCCGAGATCCGGCTGCTGCATGGGAGCAACCCTGAAATACCATAAATGCAGACGGTTTTCTATATGACACGGTTCATAAAAAATAGACAGAGGCTCCGGAGGACATCGATCATCTTCTCCTTCGTGCTGTTGCCGGTCACCTTTGTTTATATATCCTGCCCGATAATAACTCAGGGAGCATCGGAAGGGATCGTCACCGGCGGCCTGATCGTTTTCACCCTCATCTTCATCAGCTCGCTGTTTTTGGGGCGGCTCTGGTGCGGGTGGATCTGTCCTGCAGGGGGCCTGCAAGAGATCTACTTTCAAATAAATAACAGGCGTATCAAAGCTGGTCGGCTGAACCTGCTCAAATACCTCGTATTTCTTGCAATTTTCATCCCCCTCATCCTTGCAGTTCGCTCTGCTGGAGGGTTTACGACCGTCGATCCCTTTTATTACACAGAGCACGGCATATCGATCGCGAAAGAGGGAGCATACACAATATTCTACGCCCAGATTACTTTTATCACCATATTCGCCATCTTGGCCGGAAAGCGTGGCTTCTGTCATTATTTCTGCCCGATCGCGGTGATCATGATCATCGGCAGGAAGATCCGAAATCTCATCGGCTGGCCGGCGCTTCACCTCTCGGCTGATCCGAACCGGTGCGCCGACTGCGGAAAGTGCGCCGAAAACTGCCCGATGGGGCTCGATGTGAACGATATGGTCCGACAGGACCGCATGGAAAACGCCGAGTGCATCCTCTGCGGCGGCTGCGTGGACGCATGCCCTAAGGAAGCGATCAGCTATGCAGTGAAGTGAGAAAGCGACTCATATATGAGATCGTAACCAGCCGCAGGCCAGCTCGAAAATTCGTCCGGCTGGAGACGGCTGAGGTCACCGGCCCGCAGATGAGACACGATGGATATTTAGCTTGTGCTGACATAGTTACATGCCAGGTGGGTAAAACAACGAGTTGTAAAAGGGAGTTGAGCAAAGATGAAATCTATAGTCTTGTTGATCCTGGCGGCCTTGGCCCTCTCAACGGTGGCTGACGGCTGCTGTGGTAGTGGCGGGGTGGGGGTGTAGACGGAATCGGCGGCCCGAAGATGATCAAGAACATCTGTCCCATCGGTGACAGCATCCGGGGACCCCATATGAACTACGCGGAGGACGGCCGGTTTGGTGTGGCGGTGGTAATAGACCCCACGGGAACGTCCAGCATGACGTTAACAAGTGGCGGAGAAGGTTGCGGGCTTGGCGCACCATGCTCAGTTGAAGAGTCCCCGGTTGAAGCCGCGGAGAACCTTCAGTTCAGTCAGGAGGTCGACGCCCATCTGGACTATGTCCTGATGGACTTCAACGCCTACCGAGAGATGATGGCGGCCAAATAGAAGCCAGAGGAGAAGGATTCACTTTATCACCCCATGAGCCGCGTCAGCCGCGTCGACTGGCCCATAACGTGCACCGTCGGCCCAGGTCTTGAGGGGGCGATAGCCTGTGAGAGCCGGGTCGGTTTCGTCAACGGGTCGGAAGGGACACTCATCTACCGAGGCTACGACATCTTCGACCTCTCTGCCCACTCCAACTTCGAGGAGGTATCCCACCTCCTCCTCCGCGGCGATCTGCCAACTGAGAGGCAGCTTGACTCCTTCCGCAGCCGTTTGAACGAGTACCGCTTCCTACCCGAGACTTTGAGGATGATGATGAGCGCCCCTGTGGAGAGCATGAACCCCATGGCGGCGCTCCGTCTGGGCACAAACTTCATGCATCAGCGTCTGACCTGGCGCGACCGAGAGGGCGGCCAGCCGTCCCTCGACGACACCATCGCCTCCGATGAGGACTCGATCCCCATGGAGACTCCGCCGAGGGGGGGAGAAGCACGCCATCTACGAGTTCGGTCGGCGCCATCTTGATAACGCCCCCCGGAGCCAAGCCCGCCGCCGACGACGCCGAGAGCATGGAGAGCTGCCTCCATCTCATCGCCGGGATGCACACCCTGGCGGCGGCGATCGGCCGTCTCCGGACGGGCCGCCTCCCCATCGAGCCTGACCCGGAGCTCGGCCACGCCGCAAACCTCCTCTACATGATGACGGGACGGCGGCCGACGCCTCTGGAGGAGAGGGTGATGGACGTGGCCCTGATCCTCCACGCAGACCACGGGATGAACGCCAGCACCTTCGGCTGCATGGTCGTCGCCACCACCATGTAGGACATATACTTCTCCGTCGATGCGGGGATAGGCGCGTTGAACGGCCCCCTCCACGGCGGGGCGAACGAGCAGGTTACAAGGCAGCTCCGAGAGATCGGCACTCCAGACCGGGTTCCATCCTGGTACCGGGAAGCCAGAGGGTCGAAACGGAAGATCGCAGGCTTCGGCCATCGGGTCTATTAGACCTACGACCCCAGGGCCCGGGTCCTTGCCCCCCTAGCGGAGATGATGGCCAAGTCCCACTTTGGCTGCTCTCGATTGTTCTCCATCGCAACGCGGCTCGAAGGTGAGGTCGTCTCTGACCTGGGGGAGGGGAAGAGGATCTTCCCGAACGTGGACTTCTACTCCGGGATCGTCTACGACGCCATGGGGGTCCCCGAGGACCTTTACACCGTGATCTTCGCCGTCAGCCGCGTCTCGGGCTGGACCGCCCGGGTGATGGAGTACCTCGATAACAACCGCATATTCAGGCCGCGGGCCCTCTACGTCGGCGACTTCGACCGCGAGTACGTCCCGATGGAGAACCGATAGCTTCGAGCCCTAAGATTTCTGTTGGGTTCGCCCTGGAGAAAGGAACCAGGAGAAGAAAGAAAAATGGTGGTGGGAGCTTTGAAAACGCCCCCACCGTTCACTTGAATAGGCCCATGAACCCGAAGAACTCCTCTGGATCGTCTCCGCTTATCTCGACCTCGCCGCTGGAGACTGCCTCATAAGGATCGAGCTTTCCTAAAACCAGGTTCTTCCAGGTCAGAGAGTCGGTGACGACGGCGAACTTCGGATCCTCGGCGGTCTCTTGCTGAACCTCCACGATCCCCCTGCGGACGTATATGGCGTAGTCGCCGGAGACGGGGTCGTCTGAGAGTTCGAGGCCAACTAAGTACTCCTCATCAAGGGCTTTGGAGGAGTTGAGGCTCACAGCCATGATCCTGAATATGGCCTTCATGGGCATGTAGAAGGCAATATTTTCGTCCATTAAGCTGAAGCCATAGTCTAGTACCCGCGTGGTGTTTATCTGACCCGTCTCTTCGAGGTACTCAGAGAGGAGGTAGTTTCTCACCTGAGCGTTGGATGACTCCTCTGCGAGAGAGATCAGTGCCGTGTTCTTGACTTCACGAGCTTCAGCGTTCTCAGGATCGAGGACGAGGACGTAATCGGAGAAGATCAGCGCCCATTTCATGTCGCCCTCATCCAGAGCCGCCTTTGCTTTGACGCCGAGCTCTTCGGTGCCTCCGGCAAGGTATGCCATCTTCTCCGCCTCTTCGGTGGGAGTGGTCGGGAATATGTCTCTACTCTTGCCGGTGAACCATCCCATGTACTGCTGGAATATCTGGAACACGTCCCGGTCTACCTCGCCGAAGTATTCCTTAAGGTTTGGATCGTTGGCGAGGTGGGGCGGCAGTTCGATGACCTCGATGATCTCACCGGGGGTCAGCCCCTGGTTCATGTACCGGACCGTCTGGTCGTGGACGTACTGCAAGGCGTCGCGGGCGTTGGTGAGGGTGAGGCTGATGTTATCAGCGCCGACGATCGGTCCTCCACCGCTGTGGATCAGAACCAGGTATTCAGCATTGAGTTTCCTCATATCATCTATGCTGGCTATGTAGTTCAACGGATCTCGGTGAGAGGCGCCGCGAAGCGTATTGATGGCTGGGAACGATTTATAGAAGTTGCCTATCTGAATTAACACCTTATCATCAGGCATCCAGACATAGATTATGTCTGTGGTCTCACCGGGAGCATGGACCAGGGTGAGGTTTACCCCGGCAATGTTCGTCTCCAGCTCGTCACCCACGGTAAGTGTAGGCGGAAGGTATCCGGATGGGCCCGGGATCGAGAAGGGGAAGATGCCTCCATTTACAAAGTAGCCTGGATCATTCTGCCACGCTATGCCTGCGTACTTCACAGCTCGGTACACTTTGATGGGCCCGATCTGGCTATATAAAGCAGTCGGACTAAAGAGAGCTTCTTCAAAGGTCTCGTGAGCTATGATCTCAGGCGAGTCGTTCCCCGCAAAGACGCTGGTACCTTCCATATGGCAGTCGTGGTAATGGGTGTAGATGATGGCCTTTACGGACTTTCTGGAGAATATATCGTCCAGATGGTCGTTGTAGGCTGCTTTAACCATCTCCGCGGACTTCGTGCTCTCGCCTGGATCGACCACGATGAGCCCGTCGGTCCCCTCTATTAGAACGGGGTTAGCGCGACCGTAGCCCACCGCAACGTAAACCCCATCCGTCACGTCGTAGATGGTGGGGGGCACCCATCCAGCGTTGAGGGCGACAAGATCGGGGTTTGCGCCGACCGCCTCGGGCTCAAAAGCCGATGCCGACGATAACCAGAAAAATAACAATAAAATTATCGTCTTGGAATATTTTCCGGTTTTCACGTTTCTCCCTCCTTTGTTATATCTCGTCTAATCAAATTAGTCTTTGTAGAACGACTCCGGATGATGATATTTCAGTTCTTTCTGTCGAGCGCTGGGATGGCCTACGAAATGTTGATCTTGAGGACCATTTAATTAGGCGATATTTGAATATCATGCTGGCATCGAATAAATAATTAATTCTTTTGTAATATCTGACCTTCTTAAAGCAAAGAATCCTGATATGTTTTTGGCTCATCTCAATCAGCATCAGCAAAACCATTTCTTGGTCTCTCACATGGCCAGTTCCGGTGAGTTAATCTCGAGTAATTGCGCCGAAAGATGTTGTTTTTCTTCTTGCCACAAGTTGTTTGTCGGCGTGAATTCGGTAACTAAAACCAGCATCAATCAATCGATTCAGGGGGAGCTAAACACGTACGAATCCTGAATATGTATAAATATATTCGGTAGTTCTTATCTGATGTTTAAAGGAATGTCTTTTCATACAAAGGCTTATTTATTTACATGGATCATCGTAAGGCATGAATCGCGATGTGGCAACGATTTCAGTAGCAAGTCCAGTGAGAGTGGCTTGATCAAAGAGGATACAGCAAGTCGTTCTTGAAATCGTATCTCGTTTATGAAGCGCATATTTCGTGTGAAAAACAAGGAGACTAAGCTGCTCAAAATCCTTAACCGATGAACAATGGATGCGTCCATGAAAAGGGCGGCAAGATTCTCTCGTTTCTCAAGATATCCGAAATCCCGAGCTTATACCCGCCTGCCGCCAGTTCATGATCCTGCGGGTCGACGAGGAGGGGGAGAGGATACCATGAGCGCCTCCGACTGGGACCGCGTGAGAAGGACTGTGACCCTCGTCTTCCAGGAGCTGGGCCTCTCCACCAGGAAGCTCGGCCTCATGGAGCCGGGGCAGAGGCTTGCAAACCTGGCGGGCCCCCTGGGAAAGCCCGCCGATGTAGGGCGCTTCGGGACCGTAGTCGTCGTCAGCGGCTACTTCGGCGCGGAGACGAGGGTGAGCCTGATGCCCATAATGATCGACGGGACCGGGATGTTCGGGGCCAGCCGGGTCAACGTCGGCGGCGAGACGAAGCTCGCCTGCGTCGAGGGGCCGGAGTTCGACGGCCGCGAGGTCGACTGGAACTAGCTGATGGAGAGGGCGCGAGGGTACCTCAATGAGGTGGAGCGGGCCCTAGACCTCTGGGAGATCGACAATTGGCACCTGGTCCGCTACCGCAACCGCGAGCCCGAGACGAAGTGAAGGAAGGGGGGCGGGCCGCGGCGGTGCTGATCCCCGCCTCTGGCGAGCCTTTTTTTCGGCGATGCGAGCGAAATTGATCGATGCTTTATGAACCGATACAGGGACGAGACTTGGCTAGATATGACACAGTTGTAAAGACGAAACCGGTGAAAATGCGGCCAGAATCTTTTTAACATATTAAACCAAATTTAACGCCACATGGTTGCTTCGAGATCAAAGGGCCACGTAATGGGCTCGAAGATACCCCCCACCGAGTTTGAGCAGATCCAACGATTGGTGGACGCTGGGGTCTATCTAAACGCATCCGATTTTGTGAGAGATGCAATAAGAGATAAGCTCGCGTCCATCAAGGTGATCAAATATCGGGATGTGGATTACGAGACCGCGAAGAAAGAGGTTACGGGATACTTCCAATCCAGGGGCGAAGCCTACCCCTCCGACGCCAGCGAAGATCTGGAGCTGGACTATGACCTCGTCTGTCAGATAACTGATGAGCTTCGGAGAGAGGGACGGCTGGAGGTCGTCTGATGGAAGGATATGAGGTGGGAGACACTATTCGAGGATCGAGGATATACGCTGAGGCGAGGAAGATCAGCGATCCTGTGGTTATAGTAAAAACTGGACGTCACAAGGCTCAAAGAGTAATTTTATCGGAGAACGCAGTGGCCAGAGTCGAAAGAAAGCTTCGATGGGTGGAGTGACCCTCCCCTCAATACAAAGGAAGAAGGACTCTTCCTCATCCATCCTCAATCAAAAATAGATCATTTAAAAACCTGCTTCCAGCCTCTTCGAGATCGCCATCTAAAGAAAAGGTCAGGCTGCGAACTCGTATCTTTCCGACCCTTTCATCCAGGTTCAGGGGTTTGGGATAGATCAGTATTGCCTCATGACATCCCTTAGCGGTTGCATACGTTACCACCTGGCTGATGTCATCATTTCCCGGATGGTCCGGCGCTTTGTACTTGGTGTCGAGGACAAAGAGCGCCTTTTCTGTGTCCCGTTCGGAGACCACAAGATCGATGTTGAATTTGATCCTTCCGTCCTGACCGATGTCGACCGGCACA
>Ga0209408_1000019_pt1 | contig 138636 bp, 117 predicted proteins | sample AD_UKC107_MetaG_FD_184422 | JGI IMG/M metagenome (GOLD analysis project Ga0209408, IMG submission 184422) | Active sludge microbial communities of municipal wastewater-treating anaerobic digesters from Hong Kong - AD_UKC107_MetaG (SPAdes)... | ecosystem: Engineered > Bioreactor > Anaerobic >... | reverse complement strand
GTCGTAGGCTTTGCATCCTTCTAACCCGCACTCCGGACAGGAAAAATTGCTGCCACGTGGAAAATCAATCGTGATGTCCAATCGCTTGCCTTCAACCGAAAACTCCAACTTGGTGACCTGCCAGGGAGGGGGTAACCCAAGTGCGGTACTGAAAATCTCCTTCGTCTCTATGTGGGCCTCTCTTTTCTTTCAGATAACCCACATTCTACACTCGCTACCCACTCATTTCAGCGAGGAACCGAGTTTTTTAAGGGCCGAGCAATCCCATTTCCTTCAGGTTGCGGCGAAAGCGGTCTTCGTCTAAAAATCCCTGGGGAACATAGGCCACAAAGGAAACCGATTTGGTGACGCCGGATACGGAGGCCCGTTTTGAATCGGTGATCGGTGTGCTGTACGGACCCTGTCGATCCTCCAGAAGAATCTTTCCTTCCAGGTGAATCGGACCCCTGAGGCTCACCATCTCTTCTCCCGGGGCACCGATTCGGAGCTGTACCGGAGGCTCGATCTTTACAAGGTCAGCGACACAGCAGGGAACTTCCCAGAGGAGGGAGAGAAGGTTGGAAAGATCCACCGCGGGGTGGACCCGGGGAAAGGGATCCCCCCGAAGTATCCGTCTCGCCAGAGCTTCAAAGGAAGGGCGATACTTTGTGGGATCGGTCCCGGCTTCCCGAAATCGCGCTCGAACAGCAGAAGCAACGGGAGAATCGGTCAAAGGCTTGTCAGAAAACCGGTTTCCGAGATCGTTGAGAACGTTTAGGATCCTGTCCTCTGAGACCACGGGAAGTCCGGTCAATGTCCAGGTCTGAAAGAAGAGCTGCCACCCCGAAACCAGTAATGTACAGTCCATGGAGCCATTGTATCAAAGGAGAAGATCAGGTAAAAAACGATTCCGGCGCTTAACTTTTTACAGATGGCTATCCCGTGATGCCCCATCCGTAGACCTCACAACAAAGACAGAGTCTCATGACCATTTGTGTCCGGACTAGGGTATACTATCATCCATGAAACGAACCTTCATTGATCTGTCCGGAAAAAAGGCCCTGATCACCGGTGGAAGCCGGGGTATCGGCCGTTCAATTGCCATTGCCCTGGCAGAGGCAGGCTGTGATGTAGCCATCAACTTCTTTCGGCACCGGGAGGCCGCAGAGGAGGTTGCGAAAGAAATCGAGGCCCTGGGACGCACGGCCCTCATCTTGAAGGCCAACGTTGCTCAGGAAGATCACGTTCACCGCATGTTCGAGGAGATGAAATCTGTCTGGGGCCAGATTGACATTCTGGTATCCAATGCGGCCTCCGGCGTACTGAAACCTATTACGGAACTCACCTTTCATCACTGGCAGTGGACGATGAACATCAATGCCGCCTCCCTTCTCCATCTCATCCAGCACTCCATTCCGCTGATGAAGGAAGGAGGGATCGTAATCGCCGTCTCTTCTCTGGGTGCAATCCGGGCCATTCCCAACTACACCTTTGTCGGCGCTTCCAAGGCAGCCCTGGAGTCCCTCGTGCGCCATCTTACCGTGGAACTCGCTCCCCGCGGAATTCGGGTGAACTGCATTTCGGCAGGCACCGTCGAAACCGACGCGCTCCGTCACTTCCCGAACCGGGATGCAATTCTGGATGAATCCCTTGAGCGGACCCCCAGCGGCCGATTGACGACACCCGAGGACGTAGCCGACGTGGCCCTCTTTCTATGTTCACCCCTGGCCTCTCAGATTCATGGACAAACCCTGATTGTCGACGGAGGCTACAGCATCGTTGCCTGAAATTGACAGCGACCTGTCCCCCTGATAGCATAGGATAAATCGTGCACGTTACTACAAGGAGGAAACGAATGCGTAAATTTGTCTTGTTTGCGATGATGGCCCTGATGATGATCTTCGCCGTCGCGGCTCTTGCCGGAGAAAAACCAAGTATCGGCGTTCTTCGGTTCACCAACCATGCCCACTGTTACTGGTGGGGCAGCGGGGTCGGGGACGAGCTTTCTGACATGCTGGCCTCTGAGCTGGCTTCCAAGAAGGTCTTCAGCGTTCTGGAACGCAAGGAGATCTCTGCGGTTCTCGGTGAACAGGATCTGGGTGCTTCCGGAAGGATCGATCCGTCCACCCGGGCCAAGATCGGCAAGATCAAGGGAGCCCAGTATCTCGTGGCCGCATCAGTTTCCGCTTATGAAGAGAATACCAAGGGCGGCGGCGGAGGAATCTCCTTTGGAGGGATCTCTGTTGGAGGAAAGAAGGATAAGGCTTACATCGCGGTCGATCTCAAAATTATCGACACGACTACCGGGGAAATCGTGGATACCCGCACGGTGGAAGCTACCTCCAAGTCCGGCGGTTTGAACCTTGGACTGTACAAGTGGGGTGTGGGCAGCCACCTGGAACAACATTCAAAGACACCGGTAGGAAAAGCAATTCGAGCCTGCGTGATCGAAATCGCCGACTACCTGGAATGTTCGATGATCAAGGGGAAAGACAGCTCCTGCATGAAGGAATACGACGCCAAGGAACAGAAACGCAGGGAAAAGACCAAGTCAGCTATCGATCTCGAATAACCATTTCCAATTCAGATAAATAAAAGGCCGGGATTTAATTATCCCGGCCTTTTTTTGTTCCAGGTCCGGTTCGAATCAGGATTCACTCTCCGATAATCCGGATGGTTCATTCGATTTTCTCTTCCCGGGCAAAAGACCCACGACTCCTCCGACGATCATCATCAGGGTTCCCAGCCACACAAGGGAAATAAAGGGGACGCGGGTAAATTCGATGACTGTCTTTCCTCCGGTCTGAATTCCTGCGGAATCCGAAGTGGCCAGAATAACGCTCCCGGAGGTTGCCTCAATCCGCTGCAGCCGGGCACGCACATCGGAACCAGGGATATGAATTTCCGGGGTTTCCGGTGCCTTTCCGGGAACCATCCGGTATTCCAGAACCAGCGGCGGATCGTTCCTGCCATTCACGGAGAAAAGAGCCTGGACAACCATGCCTTCCCCCATCTGATGCTGCTCGTTGAGCTTGAATCCGAGAAAAGTCAGGGAAGATCCTCCGATCTCCCGCGCCTCTCCCTTGGAAAGAATGATCAGACTTGAATCCTCCGGAGGCGTGTACTCATGGCTGGCATAGTACTCATCTCTCAAAAGGCCGACTTTGATGTACGGATTGGCCACGATCTGTTCGGTCTTTTGATTGAACCAGAGCTCCGGCATTGCGGTGTAGGTCGAGCCACCGCGGCTCACATCCAGGATGACAGCGGAGTGACGTTTTCCCGGCGGGGTCGTAAAGTCTTTGAACGTGAAGGTGTAGTCTCCCACCTGCCTTGGCTGGTTCTGGACCAGGGATACCTTGGTCAGCTCGTCGTATCCCGTGGCGTAGACCGAGCCCAGGATGAAGAGGCCAATTCCGGCGTGGATCAGGCCGACCGACCAGCGGGCCGGGTTCATCAGCTGGGCAGCAATGGTCGAGATTGAGACGGCCACGAGGAGTAAATGGACCGGATTATGGACCCCGAAGACGTACGAAAGAACCACGACCAGGAGGGTCAGAAGCGATACCGGGATGGCGATCTTCTTTTTCCACGCAAAAAAGGTGAAGATGAGAAGAAGGAAAAGATAGACCGGAACCTGGGTGTTGACATAGAAGGGAATCCCGACCTGGGAAGGATTCGAGAAAAAGGGCAGTCGGGTAATGAGAGGGGATGAAGTGCCCAGGATGATCAGGATCCCCGACATGACGAGAAGAACCAGAGAAGCTCCGAGAAGCGCCATGGGGCTCAGGAGGCCCTTCACACGAACACCTTCCGGGAAGATCCTGATCCGGGCAAAGAAGAGCACCATGCTTCCCAGGAGAAAAATGGCCAAAAAGAGAACCAGCCAGGCTGTAATCCCCAGATCCACAAAGGAATGGACGGAAAAATCACCCAGGATGCCCGATCGTGTCAGAAAGGTTCCGTAGATAATAAAGAGAAAGGAAAAGATGGCCAGGACGGCGTTGGTTTTATAGAATCCCCTGTACCGGCGTTGAATGACGATTCCGTGCAGAAGCGCGGTTCCGAAAAGCCAGGGTACGAGAGAAGCGTTTTCGACAGGATCCCACCCCCAGTAGCCTCCCCATCCCAGGGTTTCGTAAGCCCAGTATCCGCCCAGAATGATGCCGACGCCGAGGCTCAGCCATGCGAAGACGAGCCACTTGTACGACACCTCGGCCCAGTGGGTGATATCCCGCTTCCACATCGCGGCCATGATGAAGGCGAAGGGAAGACCAAAGGCTGCGTATCCCAGGAACATGATGGGAGGATGGATCGCCATCCAGGGATTTTGAAGGAGAGGATTCAGGCCGCCTCCATCCAGTGGAGGATTGGGAAGCAGGCGAAACGGATTTTGTTTCACCAGAAGAACCAGCAGAGCCACAAGGATTGAGTTGTAGAAGACCATGACCGGCCTCTGCCACTCCCACTCGATGGAGAAAAGAAAGAGCCCGACTCCGCAGGCCATGAGGGCCCAGAGGAGAAAGCTCCCTTCCTGTCCCGCCCAGAAAGAGGATATGGTGTAAATGAAAGGAAGGTCCGAAGATGAATAGGCCGTTACATAGGCCAGCCGAAAATCCCTTGTCAGAAAGTGGTAAAAGAGGAGGATGGAAGGAACCGTCACAAAGAGAGTCGTGGTTAGATATCCAATCCGGGACCACTCTTTGCGGTCTGTCAGGTATGCAACCAACGTCAGGATCTGGAGAGCAAGGGCAAACCAGAGAAGATAACCGCCTAGTGTCATTACTGTTTCCTCCCGTATTCTCGTTCCGTTCCGCTCCCCTCATACTTGGAGGGACATTTCACGAGCAGCTTATCTGCCTGAAAAACCTTGCCGTCATAGGCGCCGATCGCCACGATAAAGGTCGCTTCTTCAAAATTAGCCGGACGGCTTCCTGAATAAGCTACAGGTAACAGATCTGTTCCGTCCTTTTCAATCATGGTGAAAAGGAGGGTCTGGGATCCTTCGTCATAGCGAACGGACCCCGGCTCCAGGGATCCGGCAACCTGAACACCCCGGCCCGATTTTGCATCCTTGAAGGAAACATAGGGGGTCAGGGACTGGCGAAACATGACCAGGGCAAAAATCGTAAAGGCCAGGACCAGCAGAACGGCCAGGAAAATCCGTGTCTTCAACTCTGATCCTCCCGTTCAATTCGACGAACTTTACGATCGAGCCGCCAGATATAAAAAAAGAGCCCACCCCAGATTATTGCGTTCACCAGGGCTACATAAAACAGGCTGTGTGAATCATTCATGAGAACCTTCCTTTACGGAGATAAGGCGCTGGATCCGGCATTCCAGCCGGTAAAGCCAGACATAGAAAAGAGTAAAGCCACCCAGCGAAAACAGAAATGTGCCAAGAATTCTTCCCTGCATCTTGATCTTCGCCTCAACGTTAATCAAGGTGTCCGGATGCAGAGAGGTGTACATTCTTGGAATAACAAAGGTCAAAAAGATAGCCGGCACGATGGCAAAGGCCGCGTAAACCGCCGTGAGGTTGGCTCTTCTCCGTGGATCATCAATGGAGGAGCGAAGAACGAGATACGCAGCATAGACAAAGAGGAGGATCGTAATTGAGGTTTCCCGCGGATCCCAGTTCCAGTAGGAACCCCACATGATCTTTGCAAAAATCGCTCCCGTCACGGTGGCCAGAATGGAATAGAAAAAACCCTGCCGAGCGGCTACGGAACTTTTCAAGTCGGATTCATCCTGTCCGGTTCGAAGATATTGCACGGCATGAAAGGCTGCGACCAGAAAGGAAAGTACTGCAACCCAGGCCATGGGCACGTGAAAAAAGACGATCCTGGAAGATTCACCTATGAAACCCTCCGCCACCGGGGCAAAGAGAAATGCCATGAAACATATGGCCAGAATCCAGAGAAAGACGAGTATGTTCATTCGATCCACACCTTTTCAAAGAGAATGAGAGAGAGAACAAACATGGCACCGGCGAACGAACCGATCACGCTGATCGAGCGCAGGAATTCCATGGATGAGATGCCGGTGGCGGCCTTGCTCGTGCCCTCAATGGCCACGAGCAGGAGAGGAATAATGATGGGAAAGGACAGGATGGAAAAGAGAGCCCCTTTCATCCGGGCTTTGGCCACCATTGCGGCGATGAGCGTAACGCCCGTCGTCATACCGAGAATGCCAAAGAAAACTTCCGCGGCAAAGTAGAGCGGAGAGGCGATGGAAAACTCCATCAGAACAATATAAAGGGGGGTAACAACCGCCCCCATCATTCCCATCAGACAGAGATTAAACAAAAATTTTCCCAGAAAAACCGCGGATGATCGAGCCGCAAGCTGGAGTCCCGGAGCCGTTGAGGTCTCCTCCTCCTTCACAAAGACACGATCCAGACCGCTCATGCCGGAAAAAAAGACTATGATCCAGAGCCAGGCCGAGAGAATGGCAGGTTGGTCCAGAGTTCGGATCTTGTATGGACCCACAACAAAGCTCACCAGAAAAAGCACGGTCAGAGAGAAGAGAAAGATCGCGTTCAGGGCCACTTTGGTCCTGAACTCACTCACCAGATCCTTGTTCAGGATGGCGAGAACTTCATTGACCAAGGAAGAGTTCTTGGGTTCCATACGCAAATTCTCGTGTGTCGTTGGTTGCGAGAATGACAACACCTCGAGCCTTTTGGGCTTCAATGATCCGACCGACGACATCCATCCCCTCATCGTCCAGGTTCGATCCCGGTTCGTCCAGATAGAGAATCGGAGGCTCATGGAATGTGGCAAGCAGTAGCTTCAGCCGCTGTTTCATTCCGGATGAATAGACTTTGACCCACCGATGACGGGAAGTCTCCAGTCCCACGGAACGGAGAAGCTCCTGCAGAGTTTTCTCATCTCGATCAACTCCCCTGAGCTTTGAAAAGAAGGCCATGGTTTCCATTCCGGTCAGTTCCTCGTACAATCGCATTTCGGGGGTACACATGCCGATCCGGTGAAACAGCTTCCGAGGAGGGCACTCTTTTCCCTGCCATCGAACTGCGACTTGACCCTCCTGCGGGCGCATAAATCCCGACAGGATGCGGAGAAGTGTACTCTTCCCCGATCCGTTCGGCCCCCTGACGAGGAGAACGTCTCCGGATGGAACCTGCAGATCCAGGGCAGAAAAGAGGCGGGTGCGTCCGAAGGCCTGACCCAGTCCTTCTGCGACAAGTTGAAGATCAGCCATGAAGCTCCTTGAGAAGGTTTTCGGCCTCAAAGTGACCCGGCTGGATTTTGACCGTCTCCTGGAGGTGGCGGATCGCCCGACTTTTCATTCCAGCTCTAAGATAAAGTTTCGCCAGCATAAAATGAACATCGGCATTGGCGGGATCAAGGTTCAGGGACTGGAGAAGGTTGGCTTCTGCCTCCTTGAGCCTTTTGGAATCCTGCATGAGGCATTGGCCAAGAAGCCGGTAAGTTTCAGCCGTTTTCCCACCCAGGTAGAGAACTTCATTCAACTTCTGAATCGCCTGGGATAAATGGGAATCCGCAATGGCTTTTCGCACATCCCGCATAATTGCCATAACCTTATCTTCAGGCCTCAGTGTCGGATCAGCCATACGGTTGATTTTCAGATCATAGGCCTTTCGTTCCTCTGGATCAAAAAGAATCTGGTAGGCCTGGTTGATGGCGGCAAAGTACATCTCGACCATATCCTTAACGATGGGATAACGCTCGGAACCGGTAAACCGGTCGGGGTGGTACTTGCGGGCAAATTCATAATATTTTTTTCGAATGTCGTCCTGCGATGCCTGGAGCGTAAGATCCAGGATTTCATAACAGGTCTGTTTCTTTGCCTTCTCTGCCCGCTCAACTACTTCATCAATCGGATCAAAGGTAAAGATACGCAGTACGCCTGAAATGTAAAGCTGGCAAATCGTGCGATCCTTCTGTTTTTCCGGAGGTGGAAGCAGCGAATAGAGATGCCTCACCTCCAGTTGTTTGTCCTGAATCTGATCCAGAAGGTAGTATTGGTCCGGTGTAAGAGGCAGTGTCTGAATATCTGGAACGGTACTTTGAACCAGATCGGTATCTTTCCAGGGTAGAGGGGAGGGCGGTTCAAATTCCTTTACAAGATTCACCGAGTGAAGGACCATTCTGGGAACATGGACCGGAAAGGTCAGATCTTTGGAAAGTTTCGATTCTACAGGGAAAAACTCCCAGGTACCATTCCAGTCAAATGTCGTGGACCCTAAAAATTCCTGATGCTCGAGGAGTGCAGAGTTTAACCCTTCAGCACTCAGGGCGCCAACGGCCACAAGACAGTGACCGATTCTCTTTCCCGAGGAAAAGAAGAGCCGGGTTGCGGCCTGGAACTGGTTCGGGGTGATTTTCCCTTTCTGGACCAGGTAGCTTCCCAGATGCTCTCCATCAATGTTGGTCGTGATGAGAAAGAGAATACCCCTCTGAAAGTGAAAGCGGTGTTCCCGAAACTCTTCCTTGCAGATAAGAATACCGTTCAGTTTTAACCTCTGGGTTTTGATGATGAATCGCCCCAGATCGACGTGGGTAATCGTGCCCTGATCGGCAGCGCGGACCTTCGAATCACGCGGGTTAAAGAGATGGACGGCTTCAGAAAACCGCATGATCTTGACCACATCATCCCACTTTGTTGAGATGACAATATCCGCCAGGGGTGATTTTCGGTCCTGATCCGTATAGTCAATAATGCGGGTCCCGCTCTTTCGCCAGGATTTCAGAACTTCGGTGTTGGATTCATCCAGTTCAACAATTGAGGTCAGGACGGCAAACGGCTGCTCATCCACACTCCGTACATTGGGGTGAAAACGGAGACTGGACTGCCGGAGCGCCGCAGGAAGATCCTGCGGTTTAAGTCCCAGAGCGATAACCGACGAAGCCATAAACTATTAGTTTACCCTGCCCCATCCGCCGGGTCAACGTCGATTTCCCCTGCGAAGGTCCATCGGTGCGCCGGACGGAATCCCCCAAGGTCCCGCTTTTCTCCATGGACGGTGAACTCCAAGCATCGCATCCAGTAGTCGTAAGCCCGGCCATCCTTACGGTGGATGGCTGCATCCAGGAAATAGTTCCCCGGTGTCAGAGCGGCTCCTTCAACCTTGAATTCGACACATCCTTCACCCTCCCAGGGCAGAAATTGAATTCCATCGATTAAGGTATTGGTCCCATATACAATTTCCCCCTCTCTCCGCCGGATGGCAATCCCGAAGACAACATCATCGAGAGAACGATGAGCCTGTGCATACAATCGAATGGTGAACTCCTTGCGATTGGAAGGCAAAAGGGAAGATTCTCTCCCCTCCTCCCCGATCAGGCTGATTTGTGTCAGGCTGGCCTCTCCGGTTCCGTTGCGAAGGTCCTCTGAAGAATCGGTACTCTTTCCCACGGCTTCCCGGTAGGCTCGGACAACGTCGTGGGGAGAGCCGATTTTCATAATCTTCCCCTTGTCCAGCCATACCACCCGTTGACACAGCTTTGTAATCAGGTCGAGATCGTGGGAAACAAAGAGAATGGTGACACCGCGGGCCTGAAGAGAGAGAATCCGCTCGATGCACTTTCGGGAGAAGGCCTCGTCCCCCACAGCCAGAACCTCGTCCACGAGAAGGATATCTGCATCAACGTGAACAGCGACAGAAAAACCGAGCCGGACGTACATTCCTGAGGAATAAGCTTTCACGGGCTCTTCCATAAAGGCTTCAAGTTCGGCAAAACGAACAATATCATCCATCCGCTTCCGGATTTCCTTCCGGGAAAGGCCTAGCATCACCCCATTAATGAGAACATTATCCCGACCTGAAATCTCGGGATGAAACCCTGCTCCCAGTTCAATCAGGGCAGCAATCCGTCCCTGCGCGGCTGCAGACCCGGAGTTGGGAGTCAAAATTCCGGCCACGACCTTGAGGAGTGTACTTTTCCCGGACCCGTTTCGTCCGATGACCCCAACCATTTCACCCTTCTGAACCGTTATGCTGACATCATCCAGAGCCAGAAGGTGCTCCGAGGGCTGGAAAGTTCCCCGCAGCTGTCCACTGAGCAGGGCTCCCTTGAAGCTCTGCCAACGGTATCGTCCCCACCGGCGGTAATATTTCACCAGCCGCTCGACAACGATGGAGTAATCGCTCATGCTTCCTCCATCAAGGTTTCCTTCAACCGTTCAAAGAGGAAAACACCCACCAGGAGAGAGACAAGGCTGACAACCATGGCAGCGGCAAGGTCGGTCCAGCGGGGAAACCGATGAAAAAAGGAGAGATCCTGATAGACGATGAAGAGCGGCGTGGCAGGATTGAGATGAATCAGCCGTCTCAGCAGAGGGTACTGGATCATATCCAGAGGATAGATAATGGGTGTTGCAAAAAACCATAAGGTGATCAGGTTCTGCATGAGGTCGCGAAGATCACGAAAGTGGACCGAAAGAGCGGACAGAGTGAGAGCAATTCCCGTTGTGAATAGAAACTGCAGAAGCAGTGGAACGGGGAGAAGAAAAATTTCAGGTCCGAGATTCCCCGTCCATAGAAGGGCTCCAACCAGAATCGGAAGGGCCAGAACAAAGTGAACGCCGTGGCTTACCACTTTGGTAATGGGAAGAATTTCGGTGGGGAAGAGAACTTTTTTGATCAGCTGGGCGTTATCCGGCAGGACGATCGTGGATTCAAGCAGGCTTCCGGAAAACCAGGTCCACGGAAGCAGACCACAGAACAGAAACATGGCATAGGGACGAATCCCCTCCATCCTTGGCTGAAAGATCGTGGAAAAGACAACCGTGTAGATCGTTAGGAGCAGGAGAGGATTAATAAGCGACCAGAAGTAACCGAGAAGGGTTCCCCGGTAACGTGCCTGCAATTCCCTTCCCACGAGCGTAAGGATCAGCTCCCGGTACCGGATAAGATTATGAATGAAGTGAATCAATGAAGCTCAGTTCTGCCCCGACCTCAGCCGCTCAATCTCTTTTAGAATTCGATCCCGTTCATTCTTACGATATTCCATGTAATCGACTTCCTGCCCCTGGGTGTACCAGTAGATTCTTGGAAATTTGTTTACATCTCCGTAGGTATTGAAGACGACAGGACCGGTCACACCGGTAAATCCCTGAAGACCCTTCAGGCCCTTGTAGACATCCTCGGGATAGGTGCCACTCTGAGAGATGGCAGTCGCAAGCACGAGAAAGGAGTCAAAACCATAGGCCGCGAAAACATCGGGCATCTTTCCAAACTGTTCTTCGTATTTTTTAGTGAAGACATCAACGATATGGCTCTTTTCACCACCATCCTGCCCCGTTTCAAAGGGCGGTTTACAATAATAGATGTTCTCCGCAGACTCTCCCGCTCTGGCAAAGGCTCCGGGGGTATTGATGGCCGATGTCGTGAGAACCGTACCCTTATACCTGACCGCTTTGAGGTCCTGCAGAACCCGGATCGTAATGTCCGAGTAGGCAGCGATGAAGACCGCGTCCGGGTTGAGCGCCAGAGCTTCTGAAATGGGATCGGAAAAACTCTCGGCATCTGTCGGCAGAACGATCTTCTGAGCATTCAGGATGCCCAGCTTTTTCAGCTCGAGCGCATAGTTCTCCGCCACCCCGTCCCCATATTCGTTATTCTGGTACAGAATGGCGATCTTCGTGGCACCCACGATCTCAGCTGTATGTTTGGCCATACGAATGACTTCCTGCTGATCCGACGGGTAGATTCTGAAAAAGTAGGGATTGATCCCGGACAGCTTCGCATGCGAAGCCGTGGGGCTCAGAAGCACCCGGGTTCGCTTGGCTGCGATTTCCGCCATTTTGAAGGCTTCGGAAGAGGTGACACCTCCGATCACCGCAAGGGCCCCCTCCTTGATCACATCGTTCATCAGCTCCGCTGCAGCGTCGGGCTGGGATTTGGTATCTCGATAGATCACTCGAAAACGATAGGGATAATCCTGACTGGATTTCACGTAGGCTTCAGCCACCATGATTCCTTCTTTTACGGCCTGACCGTAGAGCGCTGCTTCTCCGGATTCGGGAAGAATCGCACCGATCACGATCTCTTTGGGCTTACAACCGAGCGTTACAAGCATGGAAATGACAAAACTAGCGATCACGAGACGTTTCATGACCTTACCCCCTGCGATATGGCTTGCAATCATTCTTTGATTTGACCCGATAATTATAAAGGATGGGAAGAGCGGATACAACCGGGAGCTGATCCCTCAGGACCAGTTTACGGGAACACGCACAATCTGTCCATCCCTTTCAGGAAAGAGAAGATAGCCGTGGTCCCGCCCGTAGAGATAGAGATCCCGCGTAATCCGAACATCTTCCTTGCAATAGTGGATCAGGTCATCCCATCGGCCTTCCCGGTACCAGCGAAGGGCTTCCAGGCCGTCCCCCGCCTTGGACTCTCCCAGGGTTGCCCCGGCAAGCTTGTTCAGGGAGGGCCGAAACCCGAGAGGTTTTTTTGCTTCTCCCATAAGATCGAGAGTCTTGAATCTTGGAGCAGGAACGGGTAAATAGGGACCGAGAACAGGGATATCAAAACCATCCACATTGAATCCGATTAAGAGTGATGCCCTGAGTAAGTGGCGAACCAGGCCCTCGATCTCGTCATCCCGGTAAACATGGTAGGTGTCATCCGAGAAGTCATAGACGACACCCAGTGAGATACCCAGATCCTGCATCCTGTCCCTTCCGCCCACTTCCGCAAAAGATCGTTTGGTTTCAAGATCGAAGACAACTCTGGGCAGGGGAGCGAGATTCATCTGACCCATTCAATCACCTCCTCCAGTGAATGGACGACAGGAACCCGTCCGTTTCCGAGCCCCTTTCTGTCCAGCAGGAGGGCCTGAAACCCTGCACCGACAGCCCCCATATAATCGTCATGAAGGCTGTCGCCGATGTGGAGACATTGAGTGGGGGTTACATCGAAGGCTCGAGCAGCCATTAGAAAGATTTCCTTTGCCGGTTTTGCGACCCCGACCATACTGGAAATCAGGATCACCTGGAAAAACCGCGTTAGATCGAGGGAGTCCAGAATCGATTTCAGGCTTGAATCCCAGTTCGAAATAATTCCCAGAGAGAGGCCGTTTCGGGAAAGTATTTCCAGTGTATGTTCTGCTGCCGGATATCGTTCCCACGTTTCCGGTCGACGGAAGATCTCATAGAGATCGTTAAAACAACCATCGGGATCCCGTACGGTGCCGAATGCCTTCATGACCGAATGAACGAAATCCTGCCAGAACACCCTTTCCCCGCCGGGATAGTAGGTAAACTTATCCATACCCACTTCAAACCTTGCGTTAAAAGCGGACCAGGTAGCTTCAAAGACTTTTTCGACTTCTTCCTCACGCACATTCAGTCCCCACTTCCTGAAGGTGCGGGCATAGATGGTGGATGCGGATTCGACCGGCTTCAGCAGCGTATTGCCCGCATCAAAGAAAATGACGCGGACCCGGGTGGAGTCGGAGAGTTCAGATGGGGAAGAAACCTGTACCATGCGTGTATGGGTAACAAGTCCGCGGGGTCGAGTATTCCGGTTTGCATCCGAGAATAAGGATCAAAGGGGAAACCTGAGGTAATACCCCCTCTGTCCATGCCGCACGGTGAGAACCACAATGGGATCGTTCACCAGCTTAGCCATGGCCGCATTGACTTCTTCCCTTGTTTCCACTCGGACTCCGTTAATTCCGGTCAGCAGATCTCCGGATTCGATGCCGTACCGATCGGCATATGACCCTTTCACTACATCTGAAATCACAAGCCCGACCCGAAAGGATTCCTTGATCTGTATTCCCACGCTGGTTTCCAGTAATGTCTCACCGAGATCTGCTGGAGGCTCGGATAGCTCCAGGATCCGCTCCAGGCTCTTATTTCCCCTGCGCAGACTGATGGAGAGCTTACTGCCGGGTAGAGAGGAGCTGAGAGCTGTAAACCAGTCCTCAGGGCGCCGTACGGTCTGCCCGTTGACCTTTTCAAGGATGTCACCCGGTTTCAGGCCGGCTCGCTCCGCGGGAGATCCGGCATAAATCCGTTCAACCAGAACTGTTTCTCTCGAGCCTGGTCGCCTTTCCGATTCCCCCTTTCCGGCCGATTCGACCTTGAGTCCCGTCCAGATCGGACGAACTTCCCCATACTGGATCAGGTCTTTGACTACACGCTTGACTCGATCTACCGGAATGGCAAATCCGATGCCTTCTGCACCTGAAATGATTGCCGTATTAATACCGATCACTTCCCCCAGAATATTCACCAGAGGTCCACCGGAATTTCCCGGATTGATCGCAGCATCGGTCTGAATGAAATCGGAATAGACCTGTCCGTCTTCATTTTTCACTGTTCGGTTCAGTGCCGATACAACACCTGTGGTGACTGTGTGACTTAATCCAAAGGGGTTTCCCATGGCAATTACGGGTTCTCCGATCATGAGATCCGAGGAAGTACCCAGCTTTGCCGGTGGAATATCGGTATTCCAACCCGAAAGTTTCAATAGGGCGATATCCGAGGGAACATCCACCCCCAGAACTTCTGCTTTGTATTCCTTTCCATCCGTTGTTGTGATGAAGATGGAATCGGCTCCCTGGATAACATGGGCATTGGTGACGACCGTTCCGCTGCCGGTCACCACGACGCCCGTTCCAAGGGATTCTGAGGTATGCTGCCGCTCATATCCCGGGAGCCGGTCAAAAAAGAAGAGATCATAGAAGGGAGAAACCCGCTGAGTCACAATGGTCTCCGCGGCAATGTTCACGACGGATGGGCTTACCGATTCCACAACCTGGACAACCGCATCCCTTCGGACAAACGGGTTGTCCGCCATCATGGGAATGGCAATCAGCATCATAATCAAGAAGTATCGGATCGTTTTCATGATCAGACCTCCTGGGGTCGAGGTTCTCCGGGGTTCACGGTCAGGCCCTCTCCGTTTTCAGACCGGTCAATGCGCAAATTCTCTCCTTCCCGGATAGAACCATCAATTATGGAACGGGCCAGAATGTCCATCAATTCCCTCTGAATCAGCCGTTTCAATGGCCGAGCCCCGAAGTGGGGATCAAATCCACGATCGGCAAGATAGTCTCTGGCAGATTCCGTAATCTCTATATGAATACGCCTTTCCTCGATAAGCCGTTGGATTCGTTCAAGCTGAAGATCCACGATCTTCCGGATATCTTCCCGCTCCAGGGCGCCAAAGATGATCACGTCATCCAGGCGGTTCAGGAACTCCGGCTTAAAGGTTCGATAGAGCGTGTCGCGGATATGCCGTTCGATGGCCTCCCTCTGTCCCGAATGATCCAGGATAAATTGGGACCCGATGTTCGATGTCAGAATGACCAGGGCGTTTTTAAAGTGCACGGTCCTTCCCTTCCCATCGGTAAGACGCCCGTCATCCATGATCTGTAGAAGAACGTCAAAGACCTCTGGATGCGCTTTTTCAATTTCGTCAAAGAGGATGACCGCATAGGGCCGGCGACGAACCGCTTCTGTCAATATTCCCCCCTCATCGTACCCCACATAGCCCGGCGGGGCTCCAATCAGTCGAGCCACCGAGTGTTTTTCCATATATTCCGACATGTCCAGCCGGACCATGGCAGCTTCGTCGTTGAACAGAAACTCGGCCAGTGCCCGGGCCAGTTCGGTCTTACCTACACCCGTAGGCCCCAGAAAAAGAAAGGAACCAACGGGGCGATTTGGATCGTTTAACCCCGCACGGGCGCGTCGAACGGCGTCCGAAACAGCACGGACTGCCTCATCCTGACCCACGACTCTCCGGTGCAGCGTTGCTTCCATGTCCAGAAGTTTCCGGCTTTCCTGCTCCAGCATCTTTTGCAGGGGAATCCCCGTCCACCGGGAAACGACGTCGGCAATATCCTCTCCATCGACGGAATCACTCAGGAAGGAACTCTCTTCCTGGATGGAGTCGAGCCTGGCGTTAGCGTCCTCCAGCTCACGATTGAAACGCGTGAGTTCACCATATCGAAGTTCTGCAGCCCGCTCCAGAGCGCCCTCCCGTTCAGCAATTTGCGCCTGGTTTCGCGTATCTTCGATCTTCTGCTTGAGATCCTGGATCTTCTGAATCATCTCCTTTTCCCGCTGCCACGATGCGGTCTGGGTCAGAAGATCTTCCTTCAAATCAGCGATTTTCCTTTCAATCTCCTCTCTTCGATGGGTGGCCTCCTTCCCCGTCTCCTTCTTCAATGCCTCTCGCTCGACCTCCAGCTGAATGACCTTTCTCTGAATTTCATCGATGGATTCGGGAAGGGAGTCGATCTGCATTCGCAGCCGGGCCGCGGCTTCATCGACGAGGTCGATGGCCTTATCCGGAAGAAACCGCTCAGGAATGTAACGCTGTGAGAGCGTTGCCGCCGCAATGATGGCCGAATCGGTAATCTTCACACCATGGTGGATTTCATACCTCTCCTTTAATCCCCGCAGAATCGATATCGTATCCTCCACGGAGGGCTCATCAATATAGACCGGTTGAAATCTCCTTTCCAGAGCCGCATCCCTTTCAATATGTTTCTGGTATTCGTTCAGCGTCGTTGCCCCGATCGCCCGTAATTCTCCGCGCGCCAGAGCCGGCTTTAACATATTGGACGCATCCATGGACCCCTCCGCACTCCCCGCTCCGACCAGGGTGTGGAGCTCATCGATGAAGAGCAGGACGCGACCCTCTGAGGACTGGATCTCCCGGATAACCGCCTTCAACCGCTCCTCAAACTCTCCCCGGTATTTGGATCCGGCCACCATGGCTCCCAGGTCCAGAGCCAGAAGGATACGGTTCTTCAGGTTCTCGGGAACGTCTCCGCGGGCAATCCGCTGCGCCAGCCCTTCGGCGACCGCCGTCTTTCCGACGCCGGGCTCACCGATCAGAACGGGATTGTTTTTCGTTCTTCGGCACAGAACCTGGATTACCCGCCGGATTTCGTCATCCCGCCCGATGACAGGGTCCAGTTTGGACCGGCGGGCCAGCTCGGTCAGATCCTGGGTATATTTCTTCAGGACATCAAAGGTGGCCTCGGGGTCCTGACTGGTGATTCGCTGATTTCCCCGTATGGTTTTCAAGGCTGCCAGGAGACCGGCTTCGGTTACACCGGACCGCGTAAGGGCCATGTGGACTCTGCACCGGGCAGACCTCGTCATGGCCAGAAGAACGTGCTCTCCGGAAAGATATTCGTCTTTTAATTCCGTGGCTACCTTTTTGGCGGCCTGTAAGACCGTTGTCAGTTCCTGGCCCATGTAGAGCTGTCCACCCTGAACCGATGGATGGTCATCCAGAAGACGATTCAGATCCCGAAGCAGCAAACCTCGATCCGCTCCCAGTCGGTCCAGAAGGGAAGGGACCACTCCTTCCTTCTGCAGAATCATCGCAATCAGGAGATGATCACTTCCGAGTTCCTGATGATTTCGCTCAGCGGCGACCTGCCGGGCACTTTCCATGGCTTCCTGCATTCGTACCGTAAATGTATCCCATTGCATGGGCTTCCTCCTAAAGGTTTCGTACACTACTATAATGGAATCTATGTTAACTCTTGTCAAGTTTATGAATTTTATATAATACACATATTTTATATTATACATATAAGATCACAACGGGCTCCGGGAAATCCACGGTCAATCTCTCTCACTGACAGCGATGCTCCTTCGTCCCGAATGGATCCATCTGTCCCCATTGACAAAATGAAATTTCTGCATAATGTAATGCTATGCCGATAATAACCTGTTTTTTCAGGGAGTAGAGATCGGCACTACTCCGGATATTGTCCATTCGAATCCAACTCAGTTTTTCATGCGTCGAAACGGTCCCACGCCCATGGCGGGTTACCCGTTCGAGCAAGGAGGAATATATGAAACGTGTAGGTATCGTACTGGCGGTCATCGTTCTTCTTGGACTTACATCCTGCGCCAAGGTCCCACAGGAGACCATTGACGGTGCCCGGGCCGCCCTCGATTCCGCCCGCAAAGCAGAAGCTTCCCTGTATGCCCCGGATGCTCTTAAGGCCGCGGAAGCCAAGGTTGCCGAACTGGACACCGAACTGGACACCCAGAAGGCAAAGTGGTTTAAAAGCTACGCCAGAGTGAGCGAACTTGCGGCTGAAGTCACAGCGACAGCACAGAAAGCGGAAGACGAGGCACTGGCGGGGAAGGTTCGCGCCAAGACCGAAGCGGAAGCAGCACTGGCCGGTGCCGACACCGCCCTCACGGAAACCCGGAACGCCCTCGCTTCGGCTCCCAGAGGAAAGGGTACGAGCGCAGACCTGGCCGCCCTGTCCGGAGACCTGGATGCCGCCTCAGCCACCCTGGATGAGGCTCGGAGCGCCATGGAAACAGAAAAGTACCTGGATGCCAAGGCAAAGGTGGACAGTGCCATGGAAACAATCTCCCGCGTCACCACAGACATCGAGAATGCCAGGGCTATGATGGCCGCGGCAAGAAAGAAGTAAGTTTGAACGAAGCTCATGTCGATATGGGGGTGGGAATCCCACCCCCATATTCTATTTTTCTCCAGACAAAACGATGAAATTCCCTTGGTTTCACGTCGTGTTCCTTCTTTTTGCAGGAACCTTTCTCTTCCTGGGACTTCATCTGGTGACCCTGCGATGGGAGCGATGCGTCAATCGTCCCACACCGGAACAGGTATACCAGGTCCGATTCCTGTTGAACCAGTCCAGGGAATGGGGCAGTTCGGAATCTCTCCTTCATCAGGATGAGCTGAGGAATCGAGAATTTCATAAGCTCGAATCCGATTTCGCGACTTATCTCACTTGCTCTCCCCTCTCCCGGGATGACAGAGAGATTCTGATGCAATGGCACACCCTGATGAAGGAAACCCTTACCCTTTTGAAAACAGCCCGCAACCTCCATCGAAATCGCGTAGAAGCGCTTCTTCTTCAAGCCGGCGGGATCGAAGCCATGGTGAAAACCACCCGAAAGATCCAGGATCACGGAACGGTGAGCCCGGAGTTCCGCAGGCATTTGGCCCGGGCAAAAATACTGCTTCATCAGGCAGAATCCTGGCTTCGTCAGAAGGAACCCGGGAAGGCCGAACCCCTTCTCGTCGAATCCAGAAACGAAATTCTGCAGGCCAATGAAACCGGTCGAGCCGTCCTCTCCCGGTTTCTCGATCCGGAATATCTTTCCTGGTGTAAGAACCTGGTTCAGGCCGCTTATGCAGCCAGCCTGAATCATCACCTGGCGATTTTAATCCTCAAAGACGATCGCCGGATGGATCTTTTGTCGAACGGTCGGATTCTGAAATCCTTTTCCATTGAACTGGGACCCCAGGCCCTCAAACGGAAACTTCGATCCGGAGACCTGGCCACACCCGAGGGCAGCTATCATATCACTCAGAAAAAGGGTCATGGAAAAACGGTTTATACGCTTGCTCTTCTTCTTGATTATCCAAATTCCCAGGACCGCGAACGATTCAAAGAAGCCAAAGCACGGGGGGAAATCCCGCACAATGCACGAATCGGGGGCCTGATTGAAATTCACGGGAGTGGAGGACGCGGGTACGATTGGACCGAAGGTTGTGCGGCTCTTTCCGACGAGGACATGAAATGGCTCTTCCATCGCGTTCAGGTGGGAACACCGGTCTTTATCGTGGGCACGGACGGGGTTCAAAATTCAATTTCTAAAACCCTGCAGAGTCTGGGACCATGAAATATTCCCTGTTTTTTTCAAAACTGCTTGAGCGAATATACAGCATCCTTCAGAGATTCCTGACAATCGCGACATCCCGGCGCGCCATTCAGGGTCTCATGATCACAGCTGCTGCCGCATGGCTCCTTCTTCTAACTGTTTGGCTGGGTTCCTATCGAACCCTGGAGCCTCAGGATATTCAGGAAAAATTCTTCCAGTTTCCGCAATCCGTCGATCCCGACCCGAAGACAGAAAAAAAGATGGAACGAAAAGCCCTGCGGGTTCTCCAGAACGTCCGGCCCAGGGGGACTTTTGTGGTCATTGACCGGGTACACAACCGTCTCTGGGTCCGAAAGGGAGATCACGTTATCATGGAGGCAGAGGTCTCCGCGGGAGCTGGATCCATCCTGGATGATCCATCGTCGGACCGATCCTGGGTTTTTGATACCCCACGGGGTAGATTCTCGATTGTCAACAAGCGTCAGAATCCTCTCTGGACGGCACCGGACTGGGATTACATCGAACGAAACGAACCCCTTCCGCGATCCCATGCCGATCGAATTCAGCCCGGAGTTCTCGGGGAATTCGCTCTGGATCTGAATATTCCCAACTATATGATTCATGGAACCCTCTATTCCCGGCTTCTTGGAAGAAACGTGACCCATGGCTGTATTCGCGTGGGACGTGACGATCTGAGGGTTCTGTGGCAGCGGGTCCCGATCGGGTCTCCGGTCTTCATCTTCTGATGATGCGCACCCTGGCCTTGATTTTCTTCGTTTTTTTCTTGACGCCGATCCACGCCGATGAAGCCCGGGCTCCTTCCCCTTCCGGCATTCCAGTAAGCGAGGAAGCTGAGATGGCCGCATCCGGAGACTTTTACTACACGCTTCATCTGAACGAATCCTACCTGGCTCTCTGCCATTCCGGAGTAGAACTGACCCGCTATTCGATCGATTCTCTGACCCTGCGGGAACCCCGCTTTTTCCGAACCGTCGGCAATGCCGGAATGTCCTATCCCAACCTCTGGACCGACAGCTCACTCTATCCTGAATGGACCCTGCGTCGTGTGACCATCGTTCCGGGAGATGAAAGCACCCGACCCTCACCTGACGTGGCGGGGATCATTCCGCCCACGATGGAAGAGCTGATTCCCGTTCCGGACCGATTTGAAATCAGGTACCGGGAAGATCACTGGATTCGGTTTTCTCTTCAAGGTGAGATTCCCGGGTCAAAAAAACCCTTTGAGTCATTGTCAAACCGCCTGCTTCGATGGATCCGGAACCTCAACCCATCTCCTCCTCACAAGGGAATGAGAATTGACATCGTCCTGAGCGGAACAGAGGGAGCACGGCTGTACCGGTCCTATGTGGACCACAGTTCCCTTCTCATCCTGCCCTGAACCCTGCAAGGAACCGTCAGGACTGGTTCAGAATGGAATCGATCTCCTTCTGGATCGTTTCTTCATCTCCGGCTTCAAAGCCCAGGTGGTAATAGAGGATCTTACCCTTACCATCCAGAATGAAGCTTGTAGGGAATGCCCGGACCCTGTACAGGTCCTTCACTACGTCAGGTCCATTTTCTGAAGCTTCCAGAAAGTGAAAGGTAAGGCCGTGTTCCGAAATAAAATCCTTCGCACGCTGTGTGTCTCTTCTTCCTTCAATGGCAATAACGCTGACTCCCTTATCCTTTCCACTTTCCCATATCGGTTCCAGGCGTGGCAACTCCACGCGGCAGGCAGGTCACGTGGGAAACCAGAAGGTCAACAGTGTCGCCTTCTTTCCTCTCAACTCCTGGAAGTCACGGGAAGCTCCATCATATCCTGAAAGAGAAAAATCGGAAGCCAGCGGAGCCCGTTCCTCGCGAAGATTCTCGACGTACTGATCAAAGGTGTCTGCGGGCGCAGGCTCCCTTTCATAAATCTCTCGCAAAACATCGAGAGCAGCTTTATCTCCCGCAAAAACAGCATCGGGAATCACCGATTCCCGTGCTTCCTCCACCCGTCCCATCGCAAGCAGGGTCCGACCCCGGTAGACGTTGAGGGGATTCTCCCCCACGCCCACCAGGCTGAAGGTTTCAACCTCTCCGGCCTTCTGGAAGGTGTTCAGTGCATCATTAAACTTATTCAAATGAAATTGAGCCCATCCCTTCAGAGCCAGGCTCTCGGCCTTTCGTCTTCCCGCATAGCGCTCCAGGCGCTCCGGGGTAAAGTCATAGTCAGGGTAGTCCTTTTGAAAGGCTTCCGGTGTCGCGAAGTTCAAAGCCGCCTCTACATTGGAGAGGACGTAGTTCCACTGATCACAGGATTGACAGGCATGGGCTACCCGGATGAGTTCGTCATAAGAAAGCCCGGCATCCTTTGCCAGCTTCCCAGCCAGTGTTTCTATATCCCCACAGCGTTCCAGCCGGCCCAAGGATGAGATTTTCAGGACCTGGATCATTGTTTTACTGGTTGAGGCGTGGACCCTGGGTTCCAGAATCTTCATGTACGTGAGAAACCCCTCCGCATCCCCGCCTTCGTCTACCATGTAGTAGTAGAGAGTGTCCAGAATGTCAGGAGTGTGGTCGCTATCCGGGTAAAGTGCGAGAAAATCTTTAAAGATTTTGATCTTCTCATCACTCTTCTGGGCCTTTCCATATGCTTCCTCCGCCTTTGCATAGGCCTGATCAATTGCGGCTTTCGTGGGGCCGCATCCGGAAAGAAAAACCTGAAGTAAACATATCATGACAAATACTGCAGAACGGCTCATGGGACCTCCTTAGAAAACTTTCCCATTGTATCATCTCAATCATATTGGCCATATTGGAACTTTCTTTGCTTTAATCCGTATATTTTCGATATGAAAACCATCATGTCCATAGTCGTTGTGCTTTCGATTCTTGCCTGCGGTCCCCGGCACGGTTCGGAAGCAGGAAAAGAAGGAAATAAAAAGGAAGAAAAACCCCCTCTCGTCGAGGTCGAAACTGTCACCAGCGGCCCCATCCGGCATGTAACCGCAGTCACAGCAACACTTGAAGCCGAACGGAGAGTGGAAGTCGTGACCGAAACCATGGGGGTCGTAGAGCAGATCCTTACCGAAGAGGGTCGAACCGTTCAGACGGGGGAAACTATTGCCATCCTGAAACACAGGGATGAAGAGATCGCCCTGGAAAGGGCTCAGGTCGAATATGACCACCAGTCCCGCGAGCTGGAGAGGAACCGAAAACTCTTTGAACAGGGTCTGCTTTCGCCGGAATCGATGGCACAGACCACATATCTTTATGAACAGTCGCGCGTGGCTCTGGATGACGCAAAGATGCGCTTGAATAAGACCTACATCACGGCACCCTTTCACGGGATCGTATCCCGCCGTCACATTTACGTGGGTCAGCACGTCCAGGCTCTCTCCCCCCTCTTCACTCTGACGGACAGCGACCCTCTTCTGGCAAGAATTTTCCTTCCGGAGGAAACAGCCTCGAATATCCGGGTCGGTCAGGAGGTAAAGGGTCTGGCGAGGGAAGGCGCGGTTTCATTCCTGAGCCGCGTCCTGCGCATATCACCCGTTGTGGACTCTCAGACCGGCACGGTCGAGATCGTATTATCCATTTCCCGGGCACCGGAACAGCTTATGCCCGGTTCTTTCGTTACCTTTGACGTGGTGGACAAGGTAAAGCCCGCCGCAACCCTGGTGCCCCTGCGTGCCCTTGTATCGGAGCTGGACCAGACATGGGTATTCACGGTGAACGATAACGTCTCCCATAAACGGGATGTGAAGATCGGCTGGAGGAATGGCACCGTTGCAGAGATTCTGGAAGGGGTTGAGCCCGGGGAGAAGGTTGTCACCGTAGGCAAGGAAGGGCTGAAGGAAGGGACAAAGGTCACTCTTGAGGCTGCCGCCCCGGCACCACCCGAAACGGAGGAAGATCAGGACTCCGCATCCGGAGAATAACCGGTGAGCCTATCTTCCCTTTCCGTCCATCGTCCGGTCACTACGGTCATGGTGACGATCGCCATTGTCATGTTCGGCCTTGTGGCGATCACGCGACTCCCAATCAACCTGCTTCCTGACATTACCTATCCGACGTTCGTCGTAGAGGCTGCCTTCCCCGGCGCCTCACCCATGGAAGTGGAAAATCTTGTCGCCCGCCCGATCGAAGAGGCCGTGGGTGTCCTTCCCGGTGTTCACAGGATCCGAAGTCGATCGACTGCGGGCCTGGCTCAGGTGACGATCGAATTCGGCTGGGGTACCAACCTTGACCTCGCCACCATGGATGTGCGTGAAAAACTTGATTTACTCGTCCTTCCCGAAGAGGTCGACAAACCTCTCATTCTGAAATATGATCCCCTCTCCGATCCGATCCTTCGTCTCTCCTTCCGGGGGAACGCTCCCCTTTCCGTGCTGAGGACCTTTGCCGATCGAACCATTAAACGAAACCTGGAAACCATTCCCGGCGTCGCAGCAGTGAAGGTGCTTGGAGGTCAGGATCGTGAAATCCATGTCGTCATTCTTCCGGACCGACTGCGGGTCCTGGGCGTCACGCTGGAAGATGTGGAAACAGCCCTTGCCCAGCACAATGTCAATATCGCCGGAGGGAGCCTCTATCAGAACGATGCCCGGTTTACCGTCCGAGCGCTGAATCAAATGCTGACTCCGGAGGATGCGGGAAATGTCCCCGTAAAGATCGAGGCGACCACACCGGTATATTTGAAGGATGTTGCCGATGTTTCCTGGGGATACCAGCGGCCCGAAGCGATGGCTGCAACCGAGGAGGGACCTTCCATAGAACTGGCCATCTATCGGGAGGGCGATGCAAATGTCGTGGCCCTCTCCAAGCGAATCCAGCGGTATCTCCCTTCCCTGGACAAGCTTCTTCCGCCCGAGACCTCTCTGGATACACTCTTTGACGCCTCTTCCTATATCAAAGATGCCATCTCCGAGGTTCGTTCCAATGCGGTCGTGGGAGGGCTGATCGCAATTGCCATCCTTTTCTTCTTCCTGGGCAGTTTTCGAGCGACTCTTGCGGTGGGCCTGTCCATTCCCATCTCCATTATCGCCACATTCTTTCTGATGGATCAGTTTGGAATCACACTCAACCTGATGTCGCTGGGAGGGCTGGCCCTCGGGGTCGGCATGCTGGTGGATAATGCCATTGTCGTGATTGAAGCCATCGAAAGGAGAGCGGAGCGGGGCTCGCCCTTTCCAGGGGCCGCGATTGAAGGCACGGGTGAGATTGCCGGTGCCATTACGGCATCCACTCTTACCACAGTTGCCGTCTTCCTTCCCGTGCTCTTCCTCAAGGGTTTTGCCGCTCAAATGTTCAGGGATGAAGCTCTTACGGTCACCTTTGCCCTCCTGGCTTCACTGGTTGTTGCCCTTTCGCTCATTCCGATGCTAACGGCCCGACTTAGCGGAAACCAGAAACGGAAGGGATTTTTCCCTGCATCCATTGCAGAGCGTTATCAGAAATTTCTGGGCCCGGTTGTAAGGCGGCCGGGGCTGACCGTATTCCTCTTTCTGGCTCTCTTTCTTGCAGCCGTCTTTATGGCACGCAACCTCCAGGTCGATCTCCTCCCCCCCCTCCATCAGGGAACTCTGATTTTGAATGCCAAGCTGCCCCCGGGTACGCGCCTGGAGTCGACCGATGTCTTTGCCCGTGAATTAATTGCCTTTGCCAAAGACTTACCCGGCGTCACCGACGTTTTCGCCACCTCGGGACGTTGGCAGCGGGGAAGTCAGCCCGAGGAAGAACGCGGAGAAAACACGACCGAAATCTATTTCAAACTCAAGGGTCGGGACATCTCCGTCGTGGAGGAAAACCTTCAGAGCTCGATTGCCGAATTTCTATCAAGTCGACCAAGACTGACCTATACCTTCACTCAGCCGACTCTTCTTTCTTTTTCCACTCCCATCGAAATTGAGATCATCGGTTCGGATCTGGACGATCTTCAACATGCGGGAGAAACCGTTCTGGAAGCCCTCGCGTCCCAACCCTTTCTTAAAGACGTTCAATCCACGGCCACAAAACGGTCTCCCGAGATTCAGGTCAGTTTTCTGCCAGCCCGCCTGGCATTTTACGGACTCACTTTCGGTGAAGTTGCGGAGGCGATCCGAAAACAGGTGGAAGGCACGATTGCAACAAAGCTGGACGTTGGAGAAGAGGAAATCGGTGTGCGCGTGAAGACCTTCGAAGGTGACGTCCTGGAAGTCGATGCCCTAGCGGGAATCAAAGTGGGCCGGCGTGGAGATAAGGATATCCTCCTTTCTCAGGTGGCGAAAGTAGAAAAGGGCCTGGGTCCGTCGGAAATTCAGCGGGTGGGTCAGCGCCGGGTCGTTACCGTTACCGCCAACCTCAGGGGTATCTACCTTTCCGGCGCAGTGAGCCAGATCCAGACGGTACTGGATCAGCTTCATCTGCCCGCCGGGGTCCAGGCCGTCGTATCCGGAGCCAACCTGGAGATGCAGGAAAGCTTTCGCGGCCTTCTTCTTGCCTTTCTTCTGGCGGTTTTCTGCGTGTACGTCGTGATGGCTTCCCAGTTTGAATCCTTCCTCCATCCCTTTATCATTCTTTTCACAGTGCCCCTGGGTATCATCGGTGCCATCTTCACGTTGACCCTGCTTGGACTGCAGGTGAATGTTATTGTACTGATCGGTATCGTCATGCTCTCCGGGATTGTCGTCAATAATGGCATCGTCATGGTGGACACAGCCAACCAGCTCCGTCGCGGAGGCCTCTCACCCGAGAAGGCGGTTATCGAGGCGGCGGGGCTTCGCTTTCGCCCCATTCTCATGACCGCGTTGACCACCATTCTGGGCCTCTTACCTCTCAGCCTGGGAATGGGACCCGGTGCCGAGCTGAAAGCTCCCCTGGGAATTACCGTGGTCGGCGGCCTGTCCTTCGCAACCCTTCTCACTCTCTTCTTCATCCCCGCTCTCTACAAGCTCTTTACACGAAAATGATCCTTTCCACACTGGCAGTCCGGCGACCCGTAACAACAGCCATGATCTTTTGCGTGGTGATCCTCCTCGGGATCATTTCCTTTTCCCAGATGAAACTTGCATGGCTTCCCACGGTCGATTTCCCCTTTGTCTTCGTCTGGGCACCGTACCCCAATTCATCCCCGTCCTACGTGGAGCGGTACATTGCCCGCCCCATAGAGGAACAGCTTGCCGCGCTGGGAGGCTATAACAGCATGCATTCTTCCTCCTACCCGGACGGAGCGGAATTTCGGCTTGAATATCCGTGGGGTGTCAAAATGGATTCCACCCGCGTCCGAGTGACGGAGCGACTGGACCGGGCCCGGACCGAATTGCCGGAGGGTATGCTTCCGATTCGGGTATTCACGTTCGACTCGCAGTCCATTCCCATTGTTGAAGCCAGAATCGCTGCGGAGGGTCTGGATCTTTCCCGGAATTACCCACTTATCGACCAGCAGATCATTCGGCGGCTCCAGCGCGTTCCCGGCGTGGCAAAGGTGGATGTGGGCGGTATCCAGCCCATGGAAGTCAGGATCGAACTCCGTCTGAACGACATCTACCGATATCGAATTCCCATGGGCGAACTCATCCAGGACCTCCGAACACTCAACACGGATGAAACGCTGGGCCTGGTACGGGAAGGGGATCAGATTTTCAGCGCCACAGCTATCGGGAGGATGGATTCCTTCAAAGAATTTGAAGATCGGCCCATTCTTGGAGGCAGGCTGAAGCTGAAAGATATCGCCGACATTGTCTATGAACAGCCAAGGCTGGAATTTTACAGGCATGTAAACGGAAAACGGGCTGTGGGCGTGGAAGTTTTTAAGGAATCGACCGCCAATACCGTAGAAGTCGCATCCCGGGTCAAGCAGGTGATCGATGAGGATATCAATCGAGATCCTCTCCTGAAAGGGATCCATTTCTTTACATGGAACGATCAGGCAAAGGACATCGTGGACGGGCTAAAAGGCCTTTTAACAGCAGGTATCTGGGGAGCCATCCTGGCTGCTCTCGTCCTGGCATTCTTTCTCCGCCATCCGATCCCCACAATCATGATTTCCCTGAGCATCCCCTTCTCTCTTCTGATGGCCGGCACCATTCTCTTCGTGATGGGAAAGACATTGAACATGCTGACCATGATGGGACTCATGATCGCCGTCGGCATGCTTGTGGACAACTGTATCGTGGTTCTTGAAGCGATTGTGCGCCGGATCTGGGACGGGGAAGAACCTGACTCCGCCGCCCTGGGAGGCTCAAAGGAAGTGGGCGTGGCGGTTACCGCCGCCACACTTACCACGGTAATCGTCTTTCTTCCGTTACTTGTGGGCGGGAAGGGGGAGCTCTTCATGTGGCTGAAAGATGTCGGCGTCACAGTCACGATTACGATCATCTGCTCGCTCTTTGCCGCACTGACCCTGATCCCCTTTCTCTTCGGCCAGATTAAGCGTCTTCACTGGAAAATCAGTGGTGATTTTCTTGCCGGGTTAAAGGCACGATATATTTCCATCCTCTCCGCATCCCTTCACCATCGCTGGAAAATGTTTATCATCGCGATCTTCCTGCTGGTGCTGTCCATCCTCCCGCTGGCCGCCGGCTGGGTCAAAATGAGCACCTTTCAGGGAGGAACCAAAAACACGCGAATTGGATACCGATATATCTTTCGAGACCACTTTCCCCTGAGCGAAGTGGAAACACGTATCTCCATCATGGAGCACTATCTGGACACGCTTCGGGATACCTGGGGAATCGAGACCGTCTATTCCTTTATGGGAGAGGACGGAGGCGGTACCATTCTGAACCTCTCTCGAAACCTTAAAGATGAAGAGGCCAAGGAGTTAAGAAGAATCATCCGGGAGGAGCACCCGCCCCTTCCCGGAATGGAGATTCGATTCTGGCATCAGGAAGAAGACGAGGGGGGACAGCAGGTGCAGATCTATCTGAACGCCGACAGCATGGAGTCGGTCCAGGAGATCCTTCCCATCGTTCAGAAACAGCTTGAGTCGATCGAAGGCCTGGAGGATGTCCATTCCGATCTTCAGGCTCCCAGCGAGGAGATCGTTGCCTCCCTGGACCCCGAAAAAGCCCGCCGTCTCGATCTCACGCCCATGGATCTCTCTCAAATGTTCGCATTTACCCTGGGATCCCAGCGCCTCCATCGCTATGAAACCCGCCAGGGCGAGGTGGAGGTTCGATTTGCTCTGAGGGAAGAGGATCGCGAAAACATTGAAGATCTTCAAAACCTGCTCATCACCGCAAATGGAGAAAAACCGGTTCGACTGGGGGAAGTTGCAACCTTTCAGACACGGGGACGCCCCACATCCATCGAGCGGGAAAACCGGAAAGTCGGAATTGGTGTCCGAGCGATCTATGAGGGGAAAAATTTTCAGGAAGCACGAAAGACCATGGCGCAGGCCCTTGACAGCGTGATGGCTCCCGGGGTCACATGGTCATGGTCGTCACGAATGCAGCGTCAGGACGAAGAAGGATCCCAGATGGTTTTACAGCTTCTCCTGGCCCTGGTCCTGATCTACTGCGTCATGGCCTCCCTCTTTGAATCCCTTTCCCACCCGTTTGCCATCGTTCTGGCCATGCCCTACGCTCTATTCGGTGTCGCCTGGTTCTTTCTCATTACGGGAAGTCCACTGAACCTCATGGCCCAGATCGGTCTGCTGATTTTGATGGGAATCGTCGTCAACAACGGCATCGTCTATCTGGACCGTGTTCATCAGCTTCGAAAGGAAGGAATGGAGCGGACAGAAGCCCTCCTGAGAGGTGGCGGCGACCGCTTACGTCCCATCCTGATGACCGCGGCTACCACCATTGTGGGACTTCTTCCCCTCGCCCTCGGTCGGGCTGCCATAACCGGCGCCTATTACTACCCCCTGGCCCGAACCGTGGTGGGGGGCCTGTTGACTTCCACCTTCCTGACACTGTTAATTCTCCCTTATATCTATTCCATCGTGGATGACGCAGGCGTAAGAATTCGAGCCTTTCGGCCCCGAATGCTTCTTCGTCTTCCCGGTTTTTTCTTTCGCGGCACCCTCTTTCTGGTCACACTGCCTGCCAGGCCGGTGCGATTTCTGCTCTCCCGCCGGAAAGAGAACCGCGAGGACCTCTGAACCGTTTTCCCCTCTTCATTCGATACCGGATGGTATACTGCCTCCATGTCGGGTGAGCAGAGTCCATCCAGTCAGGGAAAAATCCATCCCGGCGATCAGGAAGGCTCGGGACTCTTCCATGTCACCATCTCCTGTCCCAAATGCGGTGGAGAAACGACATGGCACCTTCTTCAGACTCTGGCCACCTGCCCTTACTGCTCCTCAGGGTTGTGGTGGCCGGACTCCGGTGAGATCCTTCGCCTTGTGGCCCTGGATCAGGCCCGGGATCCGGAACACCTCTTAGACATTCTCATGACGCATGATGCCATTCGGACCAGGGCCGACATGGTTCCGCAGAACCAATCGTCCGACCCTGGCAGCGAAGCCCTTCTGATGGGGGAAATGCTGTATGAATTTCTTCCCGATCTCGATTCCATCAAGCGGCAGAGACGGCACCTCTTTGAAATTCATGAAGTCATTACCATCCATGCGCCCTACTTTCTTTACTCCCTGCTCCTGGCTTTTCATGCCCTTGGACGAAAGAGACCTGCCGCAAAAAAGGTATTTGAAACCCATTTCTTCCAGATGGACGACATGGTGCCCTGCTACGACTCCTCGTGGAACTTCAGGGATCGGGGGCTCTGGATGTCCCGGCAGACCCTCACCACACTGACACCCGAGGCCGTTGCGGCAGGTTGGTTCCTGGAGTCACGGGAACAGGAAATCCTGCCTGAGGACGCGGCACGACACTGGCTTCAGAAACGACTTCTTCTCGAACCGGACATGGACCCCCTGACCTTCCTCTCTTCGGTTCATGAACCCAGAAGCTGGATCGTTTACCGGCCCTACCACTTCGTTCGGGCCAGGATGCCTGCGGGAACTGACTGGGTCCTGATTGACGGTCAGTTCCAGAACATCGCAGGATTCCCCACTTCCAATGATCTGGACCTGCTCCATAGAAACTATGCACCCCGCCTTGCACCGTCAGATTTTCGATCGGGATCGCTGCGTCTCATCCCCTACCGCTGTCCGGTCTGTGGATGGGATATCCATATGAATCCCCGCGGTCATCACCAGATCTGCACCCAGTGCGGCCGAATGCTTACACCATCGGATCGGGGCCTTACCGAGATTCCCTATTTCACGATCCCCCCCCTGGAGATTCCCTGGCGGCCGGCAGGTACGCGGATCACGACGGGGTGGGCACCCTTCTGGCGAATGCGGATTCAATGGAGTGATGGAGACAAAGATTTTTCTTCCCTCCGCGACCTCTTTCTTTCTCTAGTTCCCTCTCTTGCCAGCCTTCGTAACTTCTCCGTACCTGATACCGACCGGATCTTTCTGCCTGCCTTTGACGTCCGCGTCTTTGATGGATTTCACGAGTGGGCCATGGATGTTTCTTCGTACCTTACGGAAAGGGATCCCGAAGTAACGGAGGACCGTCCCTTTATGGTTTACACCGCCAGGGAAGATGATATCGTTCTTCCCGATATGGATGTTGAGAAATGGAACCCCTTTCTGGGAAAAATTCTCTTTGATCTAATGCCGGAACCGGTTCGGATGAGAATGAACGCGGGAATTTTACGACGTCTCGGAAATATCGAGGGCAGAATAAAGGAGACCGACCTGGTCTATGTACCCCTTCCGGTTGCCGATGTCGGAGCCAATCCCATGCAGATCATCGGCCCTTCCACGAACCAGGACTGGCTTCCTTTGAAAACCGGATCCTTCGCCCCCGGGGTCCATCGCACGGTACGGCGGTGGAAAGACCGAGCGGCGTCGCTGCATTGAACAGTGGATCGATCCCTGGAAAGGTTCAGGCCGTAAGTTAGCTCGCACTTTATTCATCCCTGTACACTGCGACAATTACACCCGCACAAAAAATTGCAAGAAGGAAAGAGTGAACCGTGAAGAAAAGAGGACAATGATGAAGTGTTCCGTTTCTGCATCCTGATATCGATGGAGAAGTCACTCCTCCAGATGGCTGAATTCAGGCTGTCTCTTTAGAAATCCTACGGATGCAGGGCGACGCTGATTCAAAGTTATTCGGCTATCCAGGTTCCTCCCGCTTCGATATTACTTCGTTACGAACAATGGGTCGCGTGAGGCAGGTGGGACCGCCTGCTCCCTTCCGGCTGATTTCATTTCCCCGATAGGTCCGAACTTCGATACCCCGTTTCTCGATACACCGCCGGGTCCGCGGATTCCCTTCCAGCATGAGACAGAGACCGGGTCGGAGCACAAGGACGTTGCAACCCATCGATTCAAACTCCTCGTCCGGAACCTCAATGAGATGAACCCCACGCTCGATCAGCCATTCGCGGAAGGGAACGGGCATCAGTCTGGAGTACACCAGAGCCATGTCCGATGAGAGCGGGCTGAAAAAGGACATCAGGTGAAGAACGTCTCCGGGTCCATTCCAATGGGGTAGGGGCACCGCAACGATTTCCTCAATGATTCCCTCAGTCAGACGCTTGAGCTGTTCGATTCCCGCGGCATTGGTCCGATATCCCTGTCCTACAATAAGCGTCTGGCCGTCGAGATTCACACAATCTCCTCCCTCAAGGCGTCCATCCCCCGTAATCGATCCGATAATGGGAATCCCCAGCACAGAGAGGGCATCCCCCGTAGCTTCCGGTTCCCCCATGCGGAGATTCTTTCCCATCCGGCAGAGGATGGCTCCCGATCGGGTCATAATGGCCGCATCCCGGACATAGATGGAATCCATCCCGGTCCGTTCGTCGGCGGGAAGGAAATGAATCTCGTCCACGCTCTCTCGAAGCATATCCACAAAGGAATCGTATTCTTTGACCGCCCCATCCATTTCCGGTGGTTCAGAGTAGTTCAAAGAAGCCCATTGTGAGTCAACGAGGTCCTGGTTCTGGAAGGCCTGCATGGGATGCTTGAGAATCAACCGAACCAGGTGCCCGGTTTCGGACAGACAACCGGAAAAGCCGGAGAGATCGTGATTCCCTTCAGTCGAACGGAGAAGGTTTGTTTTTTGATCAGATTTCATTTCGTTTCCCCCGGCTCACTGAGAGATTCTCCCTTCATCCATCGCTGAAGGGACTCAAGAGCATCTGCCGGGAGGTCATGACCTCCTTCAAACTCCAGAACTGAAACGCGGTAACCGGCCGTACTCATGGTCTCGACACCCTTTCGCATTTCCTGGAGGGAGACACGCAGATCCTCCCGGCCCTGGGCGATCAGAATCGGCAGTTTCTTTGCCCCAGGAGGCGGATCTTCAGAGATCCAGTCTGCCGGATTCCCTCCCCCAAAGGCGGCAGTGCCGGAGAATCGATCCGGATGGTGCAGGCCGGTCCGCAGGGCCAGAGCCGCCCCCTGGGAAAACCCGAGAAGAAAGACCTGATCGATGGAATAGGAAGTCTGTAAGCGTGCCAGAACAGCCAGAATGCATTGCTCGGAAGTCATGAGATCCTCATCAAGCTCTTCCCCGTTTGCATCCGGCCGGATCCAGGAAAACCCGGGTTCCTGTCGGAAGGTTTCAAGATAGGGAGCCTGAAGGGCGACATAGATAAAGTTTGGGTTCCTGAAGCGTCCGTAAAGGGAAGCAAAGATCTCTGCACTGGATCGATATCCGTGCAGACCGATAACGAGGGGAACCGGACTTTCTGAAGAATAGGCTTCGGGAATGTGAATCCTGCAGACCACGCGTGTGGGTGCCTCAAGAAGGAGAAGATGTCCCTTCCTTTCCTGCTGACGCCTCCCCCACGTCTCGATTCTCTGCATTGCCTGAAGGAAGGGAGCCTTCGTCCGAACCGGATCGAAATCCCGGTCACGCGCCAGGAGATCTCCGATCTCCAACCCTGCCCGTACGGAGCGCTCCAGTGCCGCCGCGGCAAGTTCCGCCTTTCCCAGCCGTCCGTAACAGGAAGCCAGCGCGTACAGGGCATGGCTGTCCCGAATATCGTTCTGGAGATAGGCCAGAAATGCACTCGCCGCCGCTTCGTACCGCCCCAGGGCATAGAGCGACATGGCCTGCTGATATAGATTTTCGAGATCGACATCCAGAAAGGTGAGGGATGCGGGATCGAGAGGATCCGTTTTCTCTTCCTTGCGGTTTTTTGCCAGAAGGGGGATGGATCCAAAAATCAGAAGAAAGATCAGAGAAAGCCTCAGCATACGAATCGGGATATTCATTGGATTCCCTCCTCAGGTTGGATCCGATGGAAATTCAGGCGGGCCGGGAACCGGGCCTGGAAGAGACAGCCGGGTATCTCGAAGCAGATTCAGGAAATCAGGAGGTAACGGCGCTGTGATTTCGACTTCTGCATCGGTCACTGGATGACGGAAGACGTACGAATAGGCATGGAGTGCAGGTCGGTCAATCAGGGGACTGATTTCACCGTAGAGTGCATCCCCGATGAGCGGCATGCCGCACTCACCGGCGTGAACCCGGACCTGATGCGTCCGACCGGTTCTGGGAAAAAAGGCAACCAGAGCAACATGGTCTTTCCGCTCCATTACCCGAAAGTCGGTGCATGCCTCTTTTCCCCCTTCTGTGACTGCGACACTTCCCCCTCCATGCCGTTTCAGGGAAAGATCGATCCTTCCTGTCTCGGATTCAGGTCCGTTTCTTACAACTCCCAGGTAGACCTTCAGGACTTTTCGCTCCTGGAAGATCTGGGTCATGCCGGGATGGGCCCGTCGTGAGACGGAGAGAACCATGACTCCGGATACTTCTCGATCCAGCCGGGAATGCATGCCGATCGTGGCGTAAAATCCCTGGCTCTTCAGGTAGTCCCGGACTGCGGCGTAAACCGTTCCCTTATAGCGGGCATGCGTGGGTTGCGCTTCCACGCCGGGAGGCTTGTTGACAGCAAGCAAATCTCCATCATCCAGGAGGAGATCACCCGGATGGATCGAATATTTTGGTTTCAGCTCCCCGCCATCCATATAGACGGTATAGGTCTCGCCTTCTGAAACGGGACTGGCCACCCGACTCATACGCTTACGGTCCCGATGAACACCTCCCAGGGTAATGACCTGGCGCCACTCACGGCGGGAAAGGGCGGGATCGACGGACGCGAGAAACTGATCCAGCCGGAGGCCGGCCTGGTGGACGTCTACGCTGAAAGTGAGGATCTTCAACGCACGAGTACGTCAGAGGTGGAGGTAAACCCCGGCAAAGATTCCGGAGAAGGACCAATCAAAGGAATAGGCATCAATATCCATGTTCAGATCGTAGAGCTGTGCCCCGAGAAAGAGTCCGACTCCACTGAACAGGTCGACTCCGCCTTCTGCTCTCAGGAGGGTCCCACTGCCGTTATCTCCCCGTCCATAAAGGATCAGCGCGTCTCCGTACGCTTTGGTTCGTGGAGTCGTTGCCGTTACGGCAAGACCCACGGCAGGCATACCTGCATCCCTGGATACGGATTCATCCATGATCCCTATGGAGGTGTCCACTTTCTGGTAGGCAAGAACCCCTCCAACCTTCAAAAGGGCGGAACGGACAAAGAGGTAACGGTATTGAAGTTCCTGGTACTGGGCTTCCAGGGATGAATCCACTTCGGTTCCCAGAGGATAGAATGAATCTCCAAAGGAAAGATCGTTCGTCAAAATCCCGCTTTTATTAATGGACAGGTCCCAGCTCGTATAAGCCAGAACGTGTTTCTGGCCAAAGAGCCTGGCGGAAAAGAGTGTCGGGGAGTCACTGTCAAGGGCAAGATCGGAGGCAATATCGATGGCATCATTGAGGTCGGTTGTTACATCGCCGGACACATCGGGTTCCCATCGACCCAGCTGGATGTAAAGACCGGAAACCTGGGCCAGAACAAGACCTGTTGTGAAGATCAGCACGATCGTAAGGACGGAATGTTTCATTTCATCGTCTCCTTGACTTTTCTTTCCAGGGTCTTGTTTCCCTGGAAAAGCTTCAAAGCCTGCTGATACATTTCCCGGGCTTTGGTTTTCATTCCCTTTTCCATGAAGATGTCGCCCAGCATTTCGAGAACCTCTCCATCTTCAGGATGGGTTTCCAGGTACTCAGAAAGCTTCTGAACGGCCCGATGGTGCCACCGGGGATTCTGGATTTCAAGCCGTACAAGTCCTAGAAGGTAGTCCCTGTTTCGGGGATCGAAACGAAAGGCCTGATCCAACATCTGGTAGGCAATATAGTTTTCGCCGTGGGAAAGGTACTCCTGGGCCTTTTCATAGTTCTGCTGGGCAATCTGGAGTTGAAGCTGACGCTGATTCGACATGGCGGAAATGGTTTTGGAGGATTTTCCGAAGGTATTGTCATAGATTCGTTTACGATCGGTCCGCGAGAGAGTCTCGTAGGCATCTCGAATCGACGTGGTGATTGTGACGAGGTTGTGCTTCAGGTCCTGACTGCCGCCCCGGCTCGCGTTATCGGGATGGAACCGTTTGGCCAGATCAAGAAACTTATCCCGGACTTCCCGCTGTGTGGCCATCCTGGGAAGATCCAGAATCCGGTAAAAGTCCCCGGTTCTTACCCGCTCCAGTATCCTGGAGACTTCTTCCAGATATTCCCCCTCGCTTCCTTCATCATGTTCCTTCTGCAGGTTGAGTACATCGAGGGCATCCCGGCCAAACTCTTCCCTTCGATATTGCTCTTCCAGAGCTTCATCCTTTCGGACAAGCTCCAGAACCCCACAGGCTACAAGTCCGAAAAGCATTCGAACGATGAGATCCCGTTTGTCGGGAAAGAGACGGAGGTAGTCTCCCACGCGGGTAAAATCCTGAAGCCTGGAAATGTAAAAAAACTCCTCCGGGTAGAGAAGAAGCTCCTGAAAGAGGAGAAGGGGATCTCTTGAAAAGACAAGGTAGAGATCTTCACCGCCCAGAAGGACAAGCATTCTTTCCGTATCATTGAGATGGCGGCCGGCATGAAAGATCAGATTGGCGTTGGAGGTAAGAGGCTGTCCGATCTCCTGCTGCTCCATCTCCAGAAGGGAATAGGCTCCCTCCACGAGGAGGAGCGTCATGGAAAGGATCTGGGCGTGCAGATCGATCAGCGCCTGGCGGATCTTTTCCCGGGGAATGTCCTTTTCCCGCTCCACAAGGAAACCCAGTGGTCTTCCCTTTTCCGTCTTGGGGAGGAGTCGCTCAAGGGTCGCCCTGGTAAGAACACCCTTGGAAACAAGGTAGTGCCCGAACATGTGCTGGGGGTTGTCCGATTGTACATTGACGATGTTTCCGTGATTGATGATGATTTTACAGAGAAAGTCACTCTGACGTACGACCAGTTCTCCCGAGTGATTATGACGGTACATATGACGGAGGACCGTGGGCATGGGTTCAATGGAAAGGTGTCCTAACACCGTTGAGAGTATATCACACGGTCCTTTTTTCCCTGTCCTGTCGATCTGAAATGCCCTTGATCCTTCCCGGAGCCGGAATTCATTGGAGCAGGTCCGGAAAGAATCTGGGATAATGGTTTCATGATCCTCATCCTGATCCTGCTCTTCGCCGTTTCCATGGGCATCTTTGAAGCGGCCGTGGTCGTGTACCTCAGGGAGCTCTACTATCCCCTTGGATTTTCTTTCCCTCTAAAGGACATCGACAGCCTTGTTCTGCTCACGGAGATCGGCCGGGAAGCCGCTTCCCTTCTGATGATTGCGGTCACCGCCTGGTCTGCCGGACGGACCTTTATTCGAAGGATTGCCTATGTTTTGATCATCTTTGGAGTCTGGGACCTGGTCTATTACGGAATGTTAGCCCTGATCTTCGACTGGCCGAAGAGTCTGATGGATTGGGACATCCTCTTTCTCATTCCGGTACCGTGGGTGGCTCCGGTGCTGGCCCCTGTTCTTTCCGCCCTGGGATTGACCGTGATGGGTCTGATCCTGAACCGGCTGGACACCAGGGGGTATCTGGTCGATCTTACGCCCCGGGATTTCCTGGCTGCAGCCGTGGCTGCGGCTCCGGTTCTCGCAAGCTTTTTTGCTTCCACGCGCACGGTTGTTGACGGGAATTTTCCGGAAAGATATCCCTGGGCGCTCTTTTTCTCCGGCTTTATCTTTTCCTGGATCTACTTTATTGCTCGGATCCGGACCTGGACCCGGTCCTTCTGAATTCCAGGCTCGAGTTTCTTCTATTCAAAGTCAGGATCATCATCGACACCACCCGATCCACCTTCCGCCGCCAGGGACTGCAGGAAGGATTCCCCGACCAGGATATCCCTCGGCCTGGCTCCCTTCCCGGGTCCCACCACACCCCGGGCTTCCATGAGGTCAATCAATCGTGCCGCCCGGGTATATCCAACGCGGAGACGCCTCTGGAGATGGCTCGCTGAAGCCTGTTGTGACTGGATGACTTCACGTACCGCCTCGAAAAAGAGAGAATCATCCACTTCATCCTCTTCCCCGCGCATCGCCGGACCCTTTCGATCCGGAACAGGATGAGCCGTGACTTCATCCTGATACTCCGGCTTTTTCTGAGCCCGGATATATTTGCACACCCTGGCGACTTCCACTTCGCTCACGTAGGGACCATGCAGACGAACTTTTCGCGACGTTCCTGGAGGAATAAAGAGCATATCGCCGTCACCCAGCAGTTTTTCTGCCCCTATGGAGTCAAGAATGACCCGGCTGTTCGCTCCGGATGAAACGGTGTAGGCGACACGGGCGGGAATGTTGGCTTTGATCAATCCGGTAACCACATCCTTGTCCGGTCTCTGGGTGGCAAGGATGAGATGGATGCCGACGGCTCGGGCCATTTGCGCCAGGCGGATGATCAGATCCTCCACCTCCTTGCTGGCAACCATCAACATGTCCGCCAGTTCATCGATTACGATAACGATATAGGGCATGGGCTTCAGGCCCCGCTCTTCCCGGGACCTCTTCTGATAGGATGAGATGTTGCGAACCTGAGCTTCTGCAAGGATTTTGTACCGGGACTCCATTTCACTTACGGCCCAGGCAAGCGCCTGCGCGGCCTTCTTGGGGGAAGTGATTATCGGCGTTAGAAGGTGTGGAATGTTGTCGTACATCTTCATTTCCACCCGCTTGGGGTCCACCATGATAAATTTCACCTCGTCCGGCTTGGCCCGCAGGAGAACACTCATAATCATGGCATTGATCCCGACGCTCTTCCCCGACCCGGTCGTTCCGCCGATCAGCAGGTGCGGCATGATGGAGAGATCTGAAACAATGGGTTCTCCCCGCAGATCGACGCCCATGGCAAGGGTGAGGAGAGAGGGGGCCTTTGCAAATCCATCAAATTCCACGATGTCGCGCAGGCGGATCATCTGGCGGGACCGGTTGGGAACCTCGATTCCCACGGTCGATTTATTAGGGACCCTCTCAATTCGAATCGCCGTAGTCTGAAGCGCCAGGGCCAGATCATCCTGGTACCCCAGAATACGGGAAATTTTTATCCCTGCGGCCGGTTTAAACTCAAACACCGTGACAACGGGGCCGGGATTGATTCCGGCAATGGAACCGTTGATTTGAAATTCCGCAAGCTTGGCCTCGATCGCCTTTCCAAGCTGAACCAGCTGCTTTGCATCTTCCGATTGCCCTCTGTTTGAAGGATCCAGGAGGCCTGAAGGAGGGAGAACGTACTCATGACGGGATGGGGGGGCCAGGGAAAGCTGTTGAGGCGGAGCGGGAGCATGGGTCTGGGTCCTGTCCCGGTCCTTCACCGGTGCTTTCGTCTCCGCGGGCGGCGCCTGTGTCTGTCGACTGACCCTCCGCACTTTCAGATCTGCCGTTCCCTCCCGTTTTGTCACAATGATGCCGCTCTCCTCGAGACGTTCGTACTGCTTGTCGATGACCCGGGAACTCCTGGATTCCTGACGGTAGGAGGACATACGGCTTCGGAACCATTCTATGACACGTGCCGAAAGATCAGAAATCCGCCTGAAATATTCTGAGGGTCCCAGCGAGGTCCAGAAAAAGAGGCCAAGGAGCACAAAGAAGAGAAGAAAGATGGTGGCACCGGTTATGCCGATCAAGGAAACCATGAGATTCCGCACCGTTTCTCCAAACCAGCCGCCTGTCCGAATGATCTGTCCTCTCCAGTGAATATCGAGCAAAATCAGAGCCGAAAGAGCGGGAAGAAAGAGGACAAGGAGGCAGAACCCAAAAATTCGAAGCGGCACAAGCCGGCTTGCCGGGAGCAGGAACCATCGGATTCCGGTAACAAAGACGACGGCCGGAAAGATAAAGGATATCAGGCCGAAGACCTGAAAAAAGAGAGCAGATGTGGATGCCCCGATCGGCCCGAGGAGGTTGCTGTACGGCTCTCCGGCCGGTTGTGAATTAAGAATGGAAGGATCACCCGGATTGTGAGATACAAAAGCCAGGAGAAGAAAGAGACTCACGATGATAATCGTGAAACCAATGATTTCTCTGAAAAATTTATCGGATTCCATGAACGATGAGCATGCCTCCGGCAACTATTATGCAATAGAGGGAAAAACCTTGCAAATTCAACCGTTTCACCATGGGAACAAAGAGAGCCAGGGCAAGGAATCCCGTCAGGAATGTAACCAGGAATGAGGAGAGGTAGAGAACAGGATCGACCGATGAAAGTGCCACACCGGTTTTGAGAATTTCGTAACCCGACGCCGCAAGGATGACGGGGATCGCTGCGATAAAGGTATATCGTGCCGCCTCTTCACGATCGAGTCCTGCGGCCAGGCAGGCCACAACGGTCAGACCCGAACGGGACAGCCCGGGAAAAACGGCGCATCCCTGGGCGAGTCCGATCAGAGCAGCCCGGACAGGGGTCATTTTCGCCGGCAACTCCCGTTGAGGCAATCGGGACGCAAGGGCTAAGACAAGTCCGGTGACCATAAGGTTTCCGGCGACCCACGGCATGGTGTGAAAGGCCACTTCGGCAACGTCGTGAAGAAGAAGCCCCAGACCACCCGTTACTGCCGTCGTGATGACCAGAGGGATCAGGCCTCTGGGTGTAAGATAGCGTGCGAGATCCTTTCGGTAGTAAAGAAGGATGGCCACCATTGTGGCGAGGTGGAGCCAGAGATCGAAGAGCAGGCCGGTCTGTTGAAAGTCGGGGAGAAGCATCTGTACAAAAGCCAGATGTCCGCTGGACGAAACGGGAAAAAATTCCGTCAGCGCCTGAACCAGGCTTAAAAGAAGTGCCGAGGGCAGAGTCATGAATGAACCTCCGCTTTCACAAAGAGTCGCTGGTAATGCCCGGGGGATACCATTCCCGGGCGGCATGCCGGATCAATCCCGGAAGATGCAAGGTCAAACCCTTTCAGGTTATTGCCGAGGGTCTTCCGGGGATGGGCGAAGCAACGATAAAGGAAGGACGCAAATTTTTCATAGGGATAGGGTACGTCGGGTATTCCCGAAAAAACCACCACGGCGGAATCGACCTTCGGAGGCGGATGGAACGCACCGGGAGGAAGAATCAAAGCCCGGCAGACTCTTGCATAGGTCTGGCAAAGGACGGAAAGGGATCCGTAGGGCCGGGTTCCCGGACTCGCACAGATTCGATCCGCCACCTCTTTCTGAAAGGCAAAGACGGCACAACGGACATGGCAGAGATGGGGAAGGTACCGTTGCAGGATGGCTGTTGCAACGTAGTAGGGTAAATTTCCAAGGATGGCCGTGATCTTTCTGTGGACAAGGAAGGCATGAATATCTTCCGGTACCTCCATGGCATCTCCGGCGATCACCTCAACACCCGGAAGCGACGCCTCTTCGACCAGGCCGGGATCCCTCTCAATGGCCACTACGGGGACTCCACGTGCAGACAGGTGACGGGTCAACGCTCCGCCACCGGGACCGATTTCCAGGATCGAATCTCCCGGTTGAAGCTCCAGAAGATCAATGAACCTCCTGGCAAGTCCCTGACTTGATAAAAAGTGCTGTCCCATGATTCGGCCCCTGGGGGATTTAGCCCGCATATTTCATACCCGGTGCGCGGCGAGGGGGGAAAGATGGCTGAAAATGGAAAGAAACCGAGTGAAAGACATCGGTGACACGGCCACAGCCTGCGTTGAGGGTTTGTACATGAGTTCGACGTATCAGCAGGGGATATGACCCCATTCGGTCGCATGAATGGGGATCGTGTCTCAATACGCGCAGATGAAAGCAGATGGCTGCGTATCGCTCGCCATGACTTCCACCTGCCGGGTTCCTCAGGAAACAGCCCGGGGTGTCAGGCAGTTGCGGGAATATTCGCCTCCGCAGCCGCAGGGTGCGTGAGAAATACGGGCTGAACATGGTTCCTATTGTACCGCGACACGGACTCGCTTCAGTGATCCTCCTGCGTTGCGTCCCTGAATCCTTCCCCGAGGAGGAAAAAGCTCATCACGGTTACAACGATGGCCAGGCCCGGAAAGGTGGTCATCCACCAGGCATCCAGGAGTGCATCCTGACCTCCGGCGATCATGTTCCCCCATGATGCGGTGGGCGGCTGAACGCCAAGACCCAGAAAGCTCAATGCGGCCTCAACCAGGATCGTGCCCCCGATGCGGAGTGTTCCATCCACCATGACGGGACCGGAGGCGTTGGGAAGCAGGTGGCGGATAAGAATATGAAAATGGGATGCTCCCATCTGCCGGGCAGCCAGAATAAAGTCTCTCTCCTTTAAAGACAGAATCTGCCCCCGTACCAGGCGGGACACTTCCATCCAGGAGAGGAACCCCAGGACGAGGATCACCATAAGGACAGAAGGCTGTGTCGGCCAGACGGCAACGATCAGAATGAGGAGAAAGAGGCGGGGAAAGGCCATGAGCCCATCCACAATCCGCATCATGACTCCATCCGCCCAGCCCCCCAGATAGCCGGCTGTGGCTCCCCAGAAGGCCCCCAGTCCGACTGCGATGATCATGGCCAGGATTCCGATGCTCAAAGAAACACGGCTGCCGTAAACCAGCCTGGAATAGACACAGCGTCCGAAGTCATCCGTTCCCAGAGGAAAGAAGGTCTTCACATTCTCTTCCGTATGGAAAGAGAGGGGGGAAAGATAGCGGCATTCCGGCAGGGAATAGGTTTCATTGGGGGGATGGAGTGCAATCACGGGTGCAAAGATAGCGATCATGAGGAGCAGAAGCAGAAGGACTGCACCGATACGGGTCTTTTTCGTGGAACGGGTCCGCAGTATTCGGGAAAGGGGAAGGAAGGGAGCGAGGACGGCAAGAATGAAAAGAATAGTCATTTCACCGGTTCCCGTCATGGAACGCAACGTCCCGAACCGCACGATGGTGAGGATCAGAGGAATCGTAAGCAAAAGCCTAGTTCGCATGCCTCACCCTTGGATCGGCCACGGCATAGAGAAGATCAGCCAGGAGGTTGCCGATGATGACCATGACGGCGGCAACGAAGGTCGTCCCGATGATCAACGGATAGTCCCGGTACATCATGGCACCGTAGGTCAGTCTCCCCATGCCCGGCCAGGAAAAGATGACCTCAATGATCAGGCTGCCGGACACGAGAAAGGGTAGAGCCATTCCAGCGAGGGTGATCATGGGGAGGATGGCATTCGGAAGAGCATGACGGAAGATGATTCTCTTTCGTGAAAGCCCCTTGGCTTTTGCCGTTTTGATAAAGGGCTGCGCCAGGGTCTCCAGCATGCTCTGACGCATGAAACGGTTCGTCGCAGCGGCACCCGATATTCCCAGGATCAGGGCGGGGAGAACCAGGTGATAGAGAAAGTCAAGAACCTGGGCCGCCAGGGGCAGGGTCTGAAACCCGGGCCGATGCATGTGGGAAGGTGGAAAGATGGGAACGATATAGGCAAAGAGGAGAAGGGCCATGAGACCCAGCCAGAAACCCGGGACCGCATAGAGAACAAAGCTGACGGACGAAATGATCTTATCCGGCCACCGGTTCCTCTGGATCGCCGAAAGAATGCCCAGCAGAATCCCCAGCGCGAAATCGATGATCAGGGCGGTTCCACCCAGGGCCAGGGTACGGGGAAGTGTTTCGGCGATCAGGCTGACCACGGGCCTTCGATGCTCGTAGGACATTCCGAAGTCCCCCCGGACAAAGGAAGAAAGCCATTGGAGATACTGTATGTGGAGGGGACGGTCCAGACCGTAGGCAACCCGGAGCTGTTCCCGGACTTCCGGAGAGATACCGGGCTGAAAAAAGATCTGTGTCGGATCTCCCGGGGCGAGATGAACCGTGAAAAAGACGGCGGTCATCACCAGCCAGAGCAGGAGAAAAGAGGAAAGAATCCGAAGGGTAAGACGCCTCATCGGGCCAGTGTCCACTCCTCCAGACGGTAATAGGAAGACAGGGCATTCATCTCAAAATGGGTCACGCGGGTGCTGACTCCGTTCAGGCGGTCATTCTCATAGAGGAAGGTGAAGGGCAGATCCTCTGCAATTATCGCCTGAATTTGATCCCAGAGAGGCTTCTGGCGGTCAAGGGGCAACTCCACAACTTCCGCGAGGAGGCGGTCCGCTTCGGGATTACTGTAGGAGACCACGTTGATCCCCTGCTCCGGGTCGATGGCATCGGTGTGCCACAGGTCGCGGAAGTCGAGTTTGGTTGCGACAGCAAGACCATTGACGCACGCATCAAATTCCTTTCCCATCAGGCGCTGAATAAAGGGGTTGAAGTCGAGAAGCTGGATGTTGACCTTAATCCCCAGTGTTCCGAGATCCCGCTGAACCAGGACCGCAATATCATTCCGAATCTTGTTCCCGGAATTCGTAATCAGCGTAAAGGCGAAGGGCTGGTTGTCCCGGTCCAGGATTCCGTCCCCGTCATGATCCTCCCATCCCTGCTCCTTCAATATCTGCCTGGCAGTTTCCGGATCATAGGGAAGGGGCTTTACCTCGTTGTTGTGAGCCCAGAAATCGGCAATAATGGGTGACGCGGCGACCTTGGCATACCCGTACCAGACCGTCTGGACGATGGATTCCCGGTCAATTCCCATTGTCAGAGCCCTTCTCACCTCTTTCGAGCGGAAGAGCGGGTTGGTGAGGTTCCACCCGATATAGCCGTACTGGATGTCTCCAAACTGAACGAGTCGCACGTTCTGTGATTCCTTTACCTTTACGGCATCCTTGGGGGGAATGACCGCCATGACATCGATCGTTCCGGCCAGAAGCTGCTGAAGAAGGCTGTTCTGGTCGGGAATGATCTGGAAGAGGATATGGTTGATCTTGGGATATCCCTTCCTGTAATAGGATGGATTGGCGGAAAGCAGGATACTCTCCCCCCTCCTCCAGTCCGTGAGCGTGTAGGGACCGGAGACAACCATGTTCTTTGAAAAGTCGTGATTAACCCAATCTTCCGGCGGAATTTTTTTCCATACATGGGCCGGGAGAATTTTTCCCTCGTTAATATCCATGAGGGCGTAAGGATAAGAATGGGTAAGGGTAAAGACCACAGTCTGAGGATCGGGAGCCTCCACCCGCTCAATCGAGGCCTTGGATCCCCTTCCGCTCCATCCCATTTCCTCCGACGTTGCCGCGTTGTGGGTAAAGAGGACATCCTCGGAGGTTACGGGCGTTCCATCACTCCAGGTCACTCCTTCACGGAGATGAACCGTGTAGACCGTGCCATCCTCGGAGATATCCCAGGAAGAAGCCAGCATCGGTTTGAAAGAGGGTGGTTTTTCCGTGAAATCGGGCTGTTCTTCCATGAGCTGAAGGTAGAGATTCTTCGTCAGGTCGGACGTAAAGGCGGAATGGCTGGCATAGTCGTTCACCGTATCCATGTCCCCGATGATGCCGATAACCAGCGTGTCGGGCGGCAGGGAGGAACGCCCCCCTCCGCAGGCACAGAGAAAGGCAAAAAAGATGAGGAAAAATAAGCCTCGAACCCTTGACATAGCGCCTCCTGGTCTGTATTCTAGCATACATGAATACCCTCCTACTCTTTGCCGTAGTGTCTGTCTTTGTCCAACCCTGCGCTGACCGTGACATGTACGTGGAAAAATATGGCGGGCAGCCCTATGGAAAGTGCATGATCCTCTACCAGGACAATGAACTCCCCCTTTCTCTCAAGCAAACCTTTTCCACCACATGGGTCAAACCCAAGACAACCCACTCCTGGTTTGAAGGGGAATACATGCAGATGGACCAGGTCCAGAATATCCTGGGCATGCTGGGCCAGGGCATGAACGTGGAAATCATGGACGGCGGGACCGCCGACCTCTCCAACCAGGAACTTTCCGGACACGCGCAGAACCTGGACGCGACAGGGTCCGACCCGCACGCCACTTCCACGACAGGAATTGTCGTCGCCCAGGGGGCCACCAATGCCCAGTACAAGGGAATGGCGCCGGGAGCCTACGCCTACGTCCGGGATTACAACGGAGACATCTTTTCCGAAAAGGAAATGGACTTCCCGGCCTACAATATCGCCGCCGACAACAACTCCTGGGGATATGTCCTTGGCTGGACCTGGGGATCGAAGAATAAACCCCAGTTCTATTGCTACAACTCTTCGGAGTATGTCGCGGACGGATTCGGGGACTATGACAACTACGCTAAGGAGATGGACAACCTGATTCTCCCGATTGGATCGGAGCCGTTAAAGACCGTCGTTGTCTTTTCTTCCGGGAACGATCGCGGAGAGATCTATTCTCCCGCGATTTATGGAGGCCATAACCACTGTTACTGCCCTGATTCTACAAGCCGCTGCGACTCCGCCCTCCATACCGATGAACACGATCCTGACCCCGATTACGGTTCGGTGGGCAACCTCTCCTGCTCCAAGAATGCCCTCGTGGTCGGCGCCATGTACAAAGACACCATGACAAATAAATACAGGCTTGTAAGTTTTTCATCCTCCGGTCCCTGCAACAACGGCGTAATGAAACCCGATTTCGTAGCGCCAGGAAAGGATATTTCCACCATCGGCTATGCCGGGTATGTCGACGGCACCTCCTTTGCGGCTCCTTACATCACCGGCATTTCCGCCGTCGTTTCGCAGAAGTGGCAGGAAATCTGGGGGGAGCTGGCCGATGTATCGATCGTCCGGGGCTTCCTGGCCCAGACGGCAGAGGATCTTGAAAACCCGGGACCTGACTACCATTTTGGCTACGGCCTTCCCCAGGTACGGGACGCCATCGAACTGATGGATCTCACCGATCACTACACTCAGGGCAGGGTCGATAGCGACATGACCCAGAGTTACACGATTACCAAAAATGATTCCGACCCTCTCCGGTGTACCCTCTCCTGGCTCGATTACGGCGGTTTCTATCTCTCCTCCGACCTGGACCTCTCCATTGTTTCGGGATCGACAACCTACTATCCCTACCTTCTTGATCCCAATAATCCATCCTTTCCCGCCACGACGGGGACGGACCATCAGAACGTTTCCGAACAGGTCGATGTCTGTGCCACCCCTCCCTGTTCCTCCACTCCGCCCGGGACTTACACCGTCAACGTCTTTGCCAACTGGCCGATCTTTACCGACGGAGGCCATCCCTATCTCCTGATCTGCAGCCATTCCATCGGGGGCGGCGGAGAAGCCTGTAATGGAGCCGGGGAACCCAACAATTCCTTATCCCAGGCCTATTACATCCTATACAGCGGTGCTTACCAGACCGATCTCTGTCCCGACGGGGATGTGGACTACTACACCTTCGACCACTTTGCCGACGGGCCGATGACCCTGACCCTGACCGGCGGGACCCTCGACGTCACGCTCACGACGCTGAACGGTAACCCGGTGGACTCGGGGACCTCCATCAGTCAGCCCAACCTTGCCCGGGGTTCCTACGTGATCAAGGTTGCATCTCCGACCGGAACCAAGGTAAACTATTCGATGTCGCTTTTGAAACAGGACTACGCCCACCGGCGCCCTGTATCTTGACCATCTTCAGGGAGGATGTACATGAAAAAATTATTATTTACGCTTCTTGCTCTTTCAATTGTTAGCACGGCATTCGGAGTATTCCGGACTGCCGAGGCTGTCATCGTTCCGGCAGCCGCCAGAACCGCCGGTGCCGGTGGAACCAACTGGCAGACCGACATTACGATCTATAATCCCAACAACTTTGATGTCTATCTGACACTCTGGTACATTCCCTCCGGCCTGACCGGCGGGTACCAGGAACTCGCCCTGACCGATCCCCTCGGAGCCGGGGAGAGCACAACGATCAGTGATATTATCGGTTACTTCGCCGAATCGGGATCGGGTGCCCTCTTTATATGGGGCCAGGACGCCGGTGATTTCGATGCAGACATCATTGCCACATCCCGAACCTGGACCCCGGACCCTGGCGATGCCAGCAAAGCCTACGGCCAGGGCATCCCGGGCCTTCCCTGGTACTACTTTGCCGATCCCAACTACGCGGCGGAGGGCATGGACCATCTGCTCATCTTCGATCTGGAGAACACGACCACTTTTCGGACCAACGTTGGAATCCTGAATGTCTCCGACAGCGTGACCGAGACGATCCAGGTGGAGATCCTGGACGGTGCCGGTAACGTCTACGGGCCCCTGGAATACACGATGGGCCCCCTCTCCCAGTTTCAACAGGGCAACATTCTCAACCAGCTGGGCCTGACCGGATCGGGCTTCATGGCCCGCGTATCGATCAAGTCCGGATCGGTTGTGGGTAATGGAGTACCCGCCGTCATGGCCTACGGCTCCAAGGTACATAACGTGAGCGGAGACCCGACCTACCTCGAGGCCGCCTTCTCGGTCCGACCGGATATCGACTGCATCTGGCCGACCAACTGATCCGCACCGACGTATTGACCATGGAGAGCGTCCGACCCGTGTGCCGGACGCTCTTTTCTTTCCCATGATCGACCCGACCCCCCTTCTCCGTATCGACGGCCTCACCCTTCATGCTTCCCATGCACTTCTGGAAGAAGTCGATCTGACTCTTCAGCCGGGAGAGGTTCTGGCCCTTGTCGGAGAATCCGGGAGCGGAAAGAGCATGACAGCCCATGCCGTCATGGGCCTTCTGCCACCCGGAATTCGAGTTACGGCCGGATCGATCGAGCTGAAAGGGGAGGATGTAACCCGTGTGGATGAGGCGCGCTGGCGTCAGATCCGGGGCCGCACCGTCTCCATGGTTTTTCAGGAATCGATGAGCGCCCTCAACCCCGTCCTTTCCATCGGCACCCAGCTGGCTGAAATTTTTCGCCAGAGAGAAGACCTGGGAAAGAGAGAGGCCCTGTCCCGCTCCCGGGATGCACTGGCCGGGGTCCGGATCCACGATGCTGAGGGCACGCTTCGGCTCTTTCCTCACGAACTCTCCGGCGGAATGCGTCAGCGGGTCATGATCGCGATGGCCCTGGCAGCGCATCCCGATCTCTTGATCGCCGACGAGCCGACCACAGCCCTGGATGTCACCGTGCAGACGGAGATCCTCCACCTCCTTATGGATGCAAAGAAAAGCCTCGGCTTTGCCCTTCTCTTTATCACCCATGATCTTTCCCTTGTCGCCCACATCGCCGACCGGGTCGCCGTTCTCTATGCCGGAATGGTGATGGAGGAGGGTGCCACGGAGCAGGTGATCCATCACCCCGCCCACCCCTATACGCGGGCCCTTCTCCGTTCCCGTCCATCATCTGCAACAAGGGGCAGGCCCCTTCCCACCATTCCCGGTAATGTACCCTCTCCGTCCGAAAGGCCACCCGGCTGTCCCTTCGGTCCCCGATGCGAAGAATCCGAACCGCGATGCTCGGAACACCTTCCTTTGCTGGTATCGCTTCAGGACGGCGCCTGCCGCTGTATCCATGCGGAGAACCAAAGTGGCTGACGCGATCCTTTCCGGTCACAATCTTTACGTCTCCCGAGGGGGCCGATCCATCCTCCAGGATGTCTCTTTCTCGCTTGTACAGGGAAAGACGCTGGGCTTTGTGGGTGAATCGGGAAGCGGGAAGACGACTCTGGCCCTGACCTCGGTCGGTCTCCTCTCCTCCGAACAGGGAGAGGTACGGTACAAAGGCCGAAGCCTGTCCCGTCTGAAGGGACAGGATCTTAAGGATTTTCGACGCACGGTCCAGTATGTCTTTCAGGATCCCTTTGCCTCCCTCGATCCCCTGCAGACCGTACGTTCCATCCTTCAGGAACCCCTGTTCATCCACAGGGTTGACCGGAAGGAGGCAGCCGGGAGGATCCGGCAAACGCTGGAGGAAGTGGGGCTGGGCGAGTGGATTCTGGACCGGCTTCCCCACCAGATCTCAGGAGGACAGCGTCAGAGAGTCGCCCTGGCAAGAGCCCTGGTTCTGGATCCCGACATCCTGGTTCTGGATGAACCGGTGGCCGCACTCGATGTCAGCATTCAGGCACAGGTTCTCAATCTTCTCCAGGATCTCATTCAGCGGCGATCGCTTTCCCTTCTCTTCATTGCTCACGATCTTCACCTTGTCCATCTCTTTTGTGACAGAGCCCTGGTCATGTACAGAGGACTGGTGGTGGAAGAGGGTCACGTGACGGATCTCTTTGCCCGACCGAATCACCCCTATACGCGCCTGCTTCTTCAATCTGTTCTGAGCGGTATTCCCGGTGAGCCCCTTCCTGAAATCTCTCCGGTGGACTCTGAAGAGATTCTCCCGGATTCGGGATGCCCCTTTGCTCCTCGATGTAACCGGAGAATCGATATCTGTAAGCAACGCGTTCCGCCTGCTGAGAACCGGGACGGGGTTGCATTTCGCTGTTTTCGTCCGGAAAATGAACCTAAACGGTCCTGATTGCGTACTATTGCTGTAGTGTGTCTTTTGAAAGAGGAGGTATCCATGTTTCGAACGATCGGTATTGCTATTCTGACTCTGTCCACCGCCCTGTTTGCCCAGGAGATGTCCCTGCAGGACTGCCTGAACCGGGCTCTGAAAAATAATCTGGATATCCAGATCCAGGCCCTTGACACACAGATGAGCGGGGAAAATGTTCGCTCTTCGATGGGGATCTTTGACCCGGTCCTATCCGCTCGATACTCCGAAGACTCCAATACCAGTCCCTCGGTCTGGGAACTTCAGGGTGCCCAGGTCTTTAAATCGGAAGGGAAGGATGGAAGTTTTTCGATCAGCCAGCTTATCCCTTCGGGAGGTTCCGTTTCCCTGTCCTATCAGGCAAACCGGTCGGAAAACAACTCCACCTTCTATACCGTCAATCCCTCCTTTACAGGCTCCCTTTCACTGGGATTCAGCCAGTCCCTTCTTCAGGGGTTCGGAACCGATGTCACCCGGTACCGGATCACCCTGAATGAACAGGCCCACTCGACATCCCGGGAGCAGCTCCGCTATCAGATCATGTCCACAATTCTCGCCGTGGAAAAGGCCTACTGGGACCTTCACTATGCCCTGGCGGACCTGGAGGTGAAGAAGGTCGATCTCGAACTGGCCCGGGAGCTTCTGGAAGACACCCAGAAGCGCATCGATCTGGGAACCCAGGCTCCCATCGACATCTACCAGGCCCAGGTGGGGGTGGCCACCCGGGAAGAGCAGATCATTCTGGCTCAAAATACCGTAGCCGCCGCTCAGGATCACCTGAAAAATCTTCTGAACGTTACCGATCCCAAAGAGTGGGACCAGGAAATCATTCCCATCGAGGAGGTTGAAACCAGCGATCTCGAGTTTGACCTCAACGAAAGCTATGAAGAGGCCCTTACGCTCCGCCCCGATGTCCGGATCAAGCATCTGGACTTTGAAGCGAAAAAGAACGACTATCTCGTGGCAAGGAACAACCTCCTTCCCAGCCTGGACCTCAACGTGAATTACTGGTACGCAGGCTCCGGTGGAGACACAATCATCAGGGATCCAAACTCGGGAGAGGTTCTCGAAATCATTCCGGGAGGTCTTTCCGACGCCAACGAACAGGTTCTGGACCGCGACTATGGAAACTGGACCGCAGCATTGACCTTCTCCATGCCGATCGGGAACCGGGACGCCCGTGCAAAACGAACGATTGCCGAACTCACACTGGACCGTGCCGATAAAGAAATGGAGCAGCTTCGCCAGGCGGTATTTCTGGAAATCCGAAACGCTCTCAGAAACCTGGCGACCGCCAGACAATCGATGGAAGCCGCCCGGGTCAGTCGAGTCCTGGCGGAAAAAAACCTGGATGCCGAGAGAAAAAAGTACGACAACGGAATGACAACGTCTTTCCAGGTTCTTGAGGTCGAAGCCGATCTTTCCGATGCCAAAACCCGGGAAATCATGGCGCGGATCAATGTGCGCAAGGCGATTGCCGACTTCCACTTTTCCGTGGGGAACCTGGCCGACTACGAAAACCTGGACATCGTGGAAAGTAATGCCCCGCAATACGGTCAGCCTCAGAAACGGATCCCGGTCTTCTCTTACGGGTGGTGGATCCGTAACGACAGCAGACTTTCAGCTCCCTGAGGGGGTTTCCGGCTCGCCCACGCGGACGATGGAGCCACGAATCAGCTCGTTGTCCGCAAGGGGGCGAAACCGGTACCGATAGGCGTACCGGTCTTTCCGCTGGACGAGGCTTGTTGAAAGCAGGATGTAATGTCGTTCACCGTATTCCACAACCTGGACATCGGACCATGGCTTCAGCTCGGAAGAATAGAGGTCGATCCCGCGATCCGGGTTCTTTTCATCTGTCACGATCTCATCAGACGTTTGCGGTCCGATCTTCCGTTTTAGACGAAAAGAATGGAACCCTTCTTGTCCTGTGGTCCAGATTTGATCCACCATCCAGAGAGGAAAGATGCCCAGATGCCTCCCGGTAAAGGATGCCTCAAGAGCACGGACGATCCCTTCCAGGAAGAAATAGAGCAGAATCCAGCTCTGGGGCTTTAAGAAAAAGGCAAGGTAACCGAAGGCGCCAATTCCGAAGAGTTCACCGTACGTCGTCGAATCCTTCGTAACAACGTAGTCGTATCCGGAAGTTGAAATAAATCCCTCCACATGAGCAATCAGACCTGCGAAAAGGAGCCCTGCCCCGGCGCATGCTTCCAGGACACCGGAAAGGGCATGGGCCGGTGCGGATGAAAAGGAAGACAGGGGATCCTTCATTTTCCACCGTTCAGGAAGGAAAGAGATGAAAAAGGCCAGAAAAGAGTGGACCACCCAGCGGGCCATGGCAATCAGATCCTCCATGGAGTTATTATACAGAGACTTTGGCTGTTTCTGATCTATTGACAACCAGCGGGTGACTTTATAGGATAGGTCCATGTCTACAATCAAACCCTTCAGGGCATTGCGCCCCCGGAAAGACCTCGCGGAGCGTGTCGCCGCACCTCCCTATGACGTCGTGAATACGAAGACAGCCATGAAGATGGCCGAAGGCAACCCATTGAGCTTTCTCCGGATCGCACGAGCGGAAATCGACCTTCCTCCGGGAACCGATCTCTATGATGCGTCCGTTTACGCCATGGCGGGGGAGAACCTGCAGCGCCTGGTCAGGGATGGGATCATGGTTCAGGATCCAACGCCCTGTCTCTACCTCTACCGCCAGACCATGGACGGAAGGACCCAGCTGGGGCTGGTCACCCTGGTCTCCGCCGTCGAGTACGATGAGGGAAAGATCAAGATCCACGAAAAGACCCTGAAGCGGAAGGAAGATGACCGGGTAAACTACATTCTGGGAACCCGGGCCCATAACGAACCCGTATTCCTCTCCTTTCGAGCCACAGAGACCCTTCGGACGCTGATGCAGGATCCGACTAAACAGGAACCGGAATACGACTTCACGACCGACGATCAGTTCGGCAGGGTGCGCCACGAGTTCTGGGTTGTGGATGATGAGAATGCGATCAAAGCCATTTCCGATGCATTTTCCACACTGCCCGCCCTCTATGTCGCCGACGGACATCACCGTTCCGCATCGGCCTGGAGAGTCTGGAAACAGCTGAAATCGGAAAATCCGAACCACACCGGGCAGGAAGAATATAACTTTTTCATGGCGGTTGTCTTTCCCCATGATGAACTCTTTATCTACGACTACAACCGTGTGATTCGAGACCTGGGCGGACTTTCCCCTGAGAAATTTTTCGAAAAAGCATGCCAGTCCTTTACGGTTTCCACACCCTTTCCGAGTCGAAAGCCCGCACAAAAACATGAATTTGGCATGTACATGGATGGAACCTGGCACCTTCTGACCGCCCGTCCCGGATCATTTGACGGGAACGACCCCTACCAGCGACTCGATGTGTCCATCATCCATGAAAACCTGATTCAGCCGGTCCTCGGAATTGACGACCCCAAAACCAATCCGAGAATCGATTTTGTCGGGGGAATCCTTGGGATGGACGAGCTGGAACGCCTTGTTGACAGCGGAGAGTTCACACTCGCCATCAGTATTTTTCCTACGAGCCTGGAGGATGTCTTTGATGTGGCGGACCGGAACATGACCATGCCGCCAAAATCGACCTGGTTTGAACCAAAATTGAGGAGCGGCCTTTTCGTCCACCCTCTGGACAGCTGACGTAGGGCTGATTTTTCCTATTCTGACCAGGAGCCTTCGTATACGCAGGCGTTGGCTCCCTGGATGACACACTCGCTGTGAACGAGATGGATATCCTTTCCTCCGCTCAATTCCAGGGTTCGCTCCATCCAGCCTGCAAGGTCAAAGCAGAAAGCCCGGCTGATGGGGTGGAAATCCCGCACGGTAGCCTTGGCGCCCCGGTTGTCCAACGACTGAACGTCAAGTTTTCCCACACTGTAATACCGGTTCCAGAGCATACCTGAAAGTGAGAGCAACCGGCGGGGCCCTCCGACTTTCATAAAGATCTTGTGAATCGTCGTAAGCTCAAATTCCGCCGTAAACCTTCCAATCTGCCAGCACAGGCTCAGGTCACCCCGGCCGAGAACCCTGTCAACTGCCTCGTAGAAACGGACCTGATACTCGAAGGGATACCACTCGGAAGGCACAACCCGCGAGGCCAGAAGAGAAGCCAGATCCCCGTCCAGAACGTCCAGAACCCGTTTCAGAGCTTCATCCCCATGGCGATCAACGACGTACGCTAACGCACCTTTCAGCGTGTAGCCCTTGGAACGTATTCCACCCTTGTCTGCCATACCCGGAGTGTACCACATGGAGCCCGTCTCCCGCCATGGTAAACTGATCTTACATGGTATTCCGCATCTTTTTCCTGCTTTCCTTTTTCTTTTTTTCCTTCCCTGCATTGTCGGAGGATGGCTGGATTTTCACCACAAGAGACCTTCTCTCACACTGGTCCTCGGAAAATGAAATCCGATGGGAACTCCCCCTGACGCGCGAAGAATGCTTTGAGGGACGATGGAGCAATCTTGAAGGGGACACTGCTGAACCGTTCCGCTGGATCCTTGACCGATCTGTCGGCATAAAGGTTCCGTCTTCCAATGAATCCTGGACCCATGTTTCACTTCGTCTGCGGGCCTTTCAACCGCGACAGGTCGTGACCATCTCTCTCCATGGAGGGGAATCGAGATCTTTCCCTCTGGACACGACATGGCAATGGATCACCCTCGAATGCCCGCCGACAAAAGAGGCCGTCTTGACCTTTCGATTTACCCGATTGTGGTCTCCATCTGAAGTGGATCCGGAAAGCAATGATCGTCGGTTTCTCGCCGCCGCCCTTTCCAGGGTGCTCATCTCCAGGGGTAATCCCTCGAGTCTGAATCCCTCCTTTTCATGGAAAGGAGATCAGCTGTACCTCAATCCTGGTGCAGCCATCCACGGCATCCTTCCCCTGCCTGAGAACTTCACCTGGACATTTACCACGAATTCCCCCCTGGATCTCTCCGCACGACAGTTCCACACGACTCTTTCGGGATCCACCGTTGTGAGACGAAAGCTCATGGGAGAAACCTATCCCCTTGTCCGAATCGCAAACCCTTCACCAGACAGGACAGCCATCCTTACCGTCTCCGGCCAGTGGACGCGGACAGACCGTAAAAAGGGGAATCGAATCTATATGTTTTTCGGTCGGGGGATCCAGGAGAGCGATCTCTTTTCCCTGACGCATATTCGTTCAGACTATCAACTCTCGTGGATCGAGGCATCCGTGGCAGAGGATGCCTTTGGTTACATTGCAGAAGGATCGGACCTGGCTCCTCACACCATGCCTCCCCTTCCCATCCTCCTTCTCCCCGCCGGATTTTTCCCTGCCGTTGTCCCCTGTCCTGCAATGAAAACCTTCAGCCAAAAGGATGAACCTTCCGAATACAGCCCAAACCTGATTCAAATCGACCTTGGGGACCTATCCTCATCCTTTTTTGACCTTCCCCGAATTTCACAGACACGGTTCTGGATGGAGAATAACGGCCCCCTCTTTCTCACCCCGGAAGGAGCCCTGACCCTGAATGTCGTCGTAAATCCGGGAGAAAACACTTTCATCCTTCAAAGGGAAGACCCGACGGGGTTTGTGGATGCCTTTGTCGTGAACCGTGCGGAAATCCAATCGGCTCAGGTCGCAACCCTTACCCTTTCCGACGGGTGGATGGAGTCAGGCACGCGGAAAATGCTGCTCCGAAGGGGAAAGATCACCGTGATCTCATCGGAAAGAGAAGCTCACACAGCGACGATATGTCTGCGTGGGGTCGAAAGGATTCATCCATCCCGGCGGGAATCGATTCGAAGGGAGCGGCTGAACGACCTTGAACAGACTCTTCTAACCCTGAAATCGAAACAGACAAAAGCAGACAACCTCTGGATCTTCCTCTTTCTTGGAGAAGCCGAAACATCCAGGTACCTCTATATGTGCCGGGGTCCAGCCGATACATCTGACATCGGGAACCTGGCCCGGACGATCGCGACATTTCTTCAGATGGACGAGAGAGATCTTCCTCCCCGTTTTTTTCCCCGTTGAAATGGTGTGCGCCTTCATTTTGTTATCAAAGGTATGAACACCCTACTTCTTTTTCTCGCTCTGGCCATGCCCCAATTCACCGACACCGTCTCCGTGCATCTTGCCACGGTCGACGCTGTCGTCACAGACCATTCCGGCCACCAGATCCTTGGATTGACTCCGGATGATTTCACCCTCCTCGTCGACGGCGAACCGGTGGAGATCAACTCTCTGGAGTATTACTCCACACGCCATCCCATTGTGGCGGACCCATCTTTTCGCCCTGAACCTCTGCCCGGGCGTCAATTTGTGATTCTGATTCAAAAACAGATAGACGGATCGGATTTTTCCAGAATGAAGCAGGTTCAGAGGGACCTGGAATCGTTCCTGAACTCCCGGTTCCGGGACGGAGACACGGCGGCGATCTTTACTTTCAAAAGCAGGCTCCTCTGCCTGAGTGACTTTACGGGAAGCCGTGATGCCCTCCTCCAGACCGTCCAGGACCGATTCCTGACCGACCAGGCCATCGACATGCCCGACTGGGTGGCTCCCCCGGAGGAACTGAACGCCCAGCTCTTCATCGACGGTCTGGAATCGCTCACTCTTGCCCTGGAACGGATCGATGGCAGGAAAGACATGGTCCTCTTCTCTTACGGGTTCGGGAAGCTCAATTTTGCATCCATCGGGCGCCCCATCGGGGACTATTCAACCACCCGGCAGTTCGATCGCCTGATCGAGGAGTTAAACAGCGCCAATACAGCGGTCTACATCCTGGATCTTCACCGCGGTGCGGGACACACTATGGAGGCCATGCTGTCGACCGTTGCGGATCGGACAGGCGGAACCTACTATCCATACGGGGAACACTTCCTCTCCTCTCTCAAGGAAATCGAAAAATCCACCGGAGGCTATTACCTCCTCACCTATTACACCCGTACAAAAGCGGATGAGGAGCCCCGCTACCGATCTATTGAAGTCCGTTTGGCCAACCCGACCTTCCGGGTCGTGGCACGGGAGGGAATCCAGTATTGAATTCCGGACGGGATCCCTCTCCGCCTTCTGAGGAGTCTGGACCCGTCCTCCTCTGCTCCCATGCACTCGGAAACGATCCGGCGCTGGATCTGACAACAGAGGAAATCTTTCTTTCCGCGGGAGCCAGCGCCCTTTTCATCTATCGCTGGAACCGGCCCGTTCTTGTCCTTGGCTACGGTCAGGAAACCGGCGATGTCGATCTCGAGTTCTGCCGGAGCAGGAAAATTCCGGTTCTAAGGCGAATTTCCGGAGGGACAGGTGTCTTTCACAATGGGGACCTCTCGATTTCCCTCTCCCTTCCTCCGAACCATTCGTGGGCTTCTACCATCGGATCCCTCTACGCACGGTTTGTTGAAGTCCTTTTTTCCACCCTGAACCCGAGAGTCGCCCACCTCTCCCCGTCAGAAGGCTCCGATTCCTCCTCCACGGTGAGGTCTCCCATCTGTTTTGAAGACTACCGGTCCGAGACAATTCTCATTGGAGGAAAGAAGGCCATTGGCTGTGCCCAGGCCCGCCGGAAGAGCGGGACGCTTATTCACGGCACGCTGCTCCTCCATCAGGATCCAGCCCTGTACGCCAGAGTATTTGGTGTTCGGGAAGAACGGGTTGCCCGGTCCATCGCCCCCATCCCCCTGGAAGAAAATGAAATCCCTGATCTGATCAAAGATCTGACAGGTGCATTTTCCGACGCTCTTCAAATTCCCTGCCGATCCATGGATCCACCCGAAATTCCTGAAGAATTAAAAACCCGATACCTCTCCGTCCGCTGGAATCCCCTCTTTGAAGCCTGAACCTTATTCTTGCGATCCGTTCAATTCCCGGATCACATTCCGGGCCAATGTCTGAAAGGCGATAGCCGCCGGAGAATCCGGAGCGATCATCACCAGGGGTGTGCCCTCGTCTCCGGACGGTGGAAGGGCCGGGTCGATAGGGATTTCCGCCAGGAGCGGTACATCGAGTTCTTCCCCTGTTCGGCGGCCTCCGCCCTGACGAAAAATCGGCGTCATCTCACCGCAATGGGGGCATACAAAGGTACTCATGTTTTCCACGATTCCCAGGACGGGGATCGATAGGCGTCGAAACATCTGAAGTCCCTTTCGGGCGTCCACGAGAGCGACATCCTGAGGGGTGGTCACAATGACGACCCCGGAGAGGGGCAGCGTCTGACAGAGCGTAAGCTGGGCATCGCCCGTCCCGGGAGGCAGGTCGATCACGAGAGCGTCCAGATTTCCCCACGCGACGTCTTTAATGAACTGTTCAATGGCCTTCATGACCATGAGTCCCCGCCAGATCACGGGGGAGTCGGAATCCGTGAGAAATCCGATGGACATGACCTGGATGCCATTTGCCTCCACAGGGAGGATCTTCTTTTCTTCATTCGCGTAGAGCTTTCCCTCCCGGATTCCCAGCATGATCTGCTGGGATGGACCGTAGATGTCGGCGTCCAGCATTCCGACCTTCCATCCCAGGGATTTCAGGGCGCAGGCGAGGTTTGTGGCAACGGTAGATTTTCCCACCCCTCCCTTTCCGGATGCAACAGCAATCTTATATCGAATCTGCTTGAGAAGATCACCCTCGGGATGGATAGGTCCCTGCTTCTGTGTCTGCGGTTTTTGCAGGTCCACGTCGACGGTGACGGTTTCCACCCCATCCAGGCCGGTCAGAACCTCCGTTATGCTTTCTGAAAGTTCCCGGTCCACGTTTTCCCGTTCGGAGGTCAGCTCCAGTCGGACATGGATCGCTGATCCCTCCGTGTGTATCTCCTTCACAAACCCGAAGGAGACGATGTCACGTGTCAAACCGGGGAAGGAAACGGTCTGTAAAGCCTGCAGAATCCTGTCTTTTTCAACCATCAGAGACTCCATCCCAGACGTTTCCGGGCTTCGAGCGAGGCCATGGACCGGGACCAGGGGGGATCCCAGACGATCTCCACAATGATCTCTTCGAATCCACTTCTCTGTAACGATTCTTCCACCATCTTCCTGATCTGGCTGTGGAGAGGGCATCCCCGTGTTGTGAGCGTCATTTGAATTCGCACGGAGGCTCCCTCGACATGGACACCGTAGATCAGGCCCAGATCGACAATATTGACCGGAATTTCCGGATCCATGACCGTGGATAGAATCTCCATAACTTTATCCTGCTGAAGTTGCGTCATCGTACACGTCCTCCTATCCATGTACAAACGGCAATGGGGATCACTTTCTTCCCGACCCGCCCTTCTCTTTCCGGATAGAATTCCCCATTTCCATAAATTTTTCATGCAATACATTTGTAAGAACTGAAACCCGGATGTAGCCGTGTGTCTGCAAATTCCAGGTCCAGCGACCAACCTGTTTTATGGTCAGAACTGCAGGACGAGGGTCAGAAGGCCGGCAAGGCTCCGAAATCCGTCCTGGACAAAGTCGGGAAGGACCGGACGTGACACGGCCCTTGTCAGAACAAGGGCCGTGCACAAAAGCGAACCGAGGAGAAGGAGAGAGGCTCCCAGTCGACGTCTCACTCGAGATCTTTCTCCTTCCGTTTCAGTTCACCTCGTTTCAGCTCGTCCACCTTCAACGTCGGGGTGATCGTACCCTTCTGCTGGGGAACCGGTGGACGCGTAGTTCGATCCATCACGTTGATCTGAACCGGAACGTTGATCTTTGCATAGTTTTTATCACTCGTAAAAACGGTGAGTGAACCCTGAAGGTCAAGGTCATCTTTGACCTCTCCCGTGTAATGCAAAAGAATCTGGTAGGATGATCCTTCCCGGATGGTCTTCCTTTCAATCTCCAGAGAAGGCACGTCCGTTGTCACATTTTCCACGGTAAAATCGGTGGCATCATGCTTGTTGACCGTTACGGCATAGGTGGTTCCAGGATAGACTGGGTCCACACCTCCGTCTTCGATCCAACCTTCCCCTACTCCGGGGATCCAGATCTTATACCAGCCGTCGCGGGTTTCGCGGACATTCAATGTCGTGCCCGGCTCAGCCACATGAATGACTTCGGCGTCAGCCTGCGGTTCCTTGTGAATGCTGACTTTTACATCCTTCACCCTGGCCTGATAGGCCTGGGTCCGAATGGTCATGCGGACCTGGTTGGGAATCGCGGAGACAAGCGGGTTCATTCGGACGAAGGCGTCGACAACCAGAAGAGGCATATCGGGAACGTCGGTCTTGATGGTGATCTTACTGCTCAGATTTCCCGTTGGAGCATCGGGCTTCACTTTCAGGGAAAGAGTGGCCGTCTGTCCCTCTGTAATGGCTGTACCCCATGCCGGATCGGAGGATACCTCCATATAATCCGGTTTCGCTTCAAGTCCCAGAAGTTTGAAGGTCTTTCCATCCGTGTGCTTGACCGTGACGGTCTGATCTCCACCCTTTGTTTCGTACCCTGTGAAACTCACGCGCTCCGGGACCAGGGTGAATACGGTTTTGATGGTCGCCTTCATGGTGAGTGTCGTCACGGGAAGTTTGGTGTCATTGGTTTCGACCCGTATGGTTTTGGATATGGGGCCGGAATAGTGGTCTGTCTTTACCTGGGCATGGATCTTTCCCTCCCCACCGGGGGGGATTTCCCGGTCAAACCGGGTGACTGCGCATCCTCACCCGGGTTTCGCGGAGAGAATCTTCAAGACCGCGGTCCCAGAATTTTTCACAAGAAAATCATGCTCCACAACCGTGCCTTTCATGACGATTCCGGCATCAAAGCTTGTCTGATCGATCGTCATACTCGGGGCACTGTCCTGTGCCATCAGCATAAATGCCGAAAGGAGGAGCAGGAGAAAAAAGATCCGTTTCATGGTGCCTCCTATTGAGATACAGAGGGTATTCTACCACAGGCCGCATTTCAACCCTTGCGACTCTGTCTCTGTTTGTACGAATCTCGAGAGGGTAGTGTTGGGACCCTATTTTTTCTTCCGGCGACTCCCGGTATCGTGAATCAGATAGTACGAAAGAGTCTCCAGGAAGATCTTCATGTCTACATATTCAAGGCGTACCCCGATCTTTTCCTGGATCCGCTTGGGGGCGAAATTCAGGATCGCCTTGATCCCCAGGGAAGTGAGCCGATCATACACATCCTGCGCACTTTCGGGATGAACCGCGATGACACCGATGTCGGCTCCGGTTTCCTGGATAATGTCCTTAAGATGAACGACATCCTTGATTTCCATCTTCTTTCGGGTCACGTGACCGATCTTTTTCGGATCCGTGTCAAAAAGCCCTACGACCTTGAACCCACCGGTGTTGAATCCCTTGAATCCGGCGATCGCCTGCCCCAGATGGCCGGCTCCGACAATGACGACGGAGTGCTCGACCGTGAGACCCAGAATCCTCTGCAGATGTTCACGGAGAAGCGGGACATTGTATCCGACTCCCCTGACCCCGAATTCTCCGAAATAGGCGAGGTCCTTCCGAATCTGAGCCGAATTGAGGTGAAACCGTCGTGCCAGCTCCTGCGATGAAACGGTAGAAGTCCCTTCGTCCTCAAGGGTAATCAGACACCGCAGGTAGAGGCTGAGTCGATTGATGGTTACATCGGAAATGTTTTGTAATTTTGTGTTCATTTACCATCCCCCCAGGAATGTACCGGCAATGTTTTGCGCCATGATCAGAAGCCGATCCGGGAAAACACCAAAAAATAGTAAAAAGAGCAGAGCGGTAAGGGAAGCAAAACCGACCCGCCAGTCCCCCGCCGGGAGATCCCGGTCTTCCGGAGATTTCATATAAAGGTAATAGACCACACGAATGTAATAGTAGATGGAAATGATGGAATTCAGAATCCCGATGAATACAAGCCCGGTGTAATGGGCGTTCAAGCCAGCCTTGAAGAGAGCGAACTTGGCCATAAAGCCCGCAAAGGGTGGAATTCCGGTCAGCGAGAAGAGGCAGGCCGCCAGAACAAAGGCGGAAAAAGGCCTGGAAAACCCCAGCCCGCCAAAATCACGGAGCGTGTGGGGCTCTTCTTCGCCGCGCCCGAGAAAACCGATCAGGGCAAAGGCGGTCAGGGTCATGACAACGTAAACGGGGAGATAGAAGAAAATGGCCGTGTAGGCTTCCGAAGTCCCCGCAACCACACCGATCAGCAGGTAGCCCATATGTGCAATACCCGAATAGGCCAGCATCCGCTTGACATCCCGCTGGGCCAGCGCCACCAGGTTTCCCATGATCATTGTGAGAATGCAGACAGCGCCCAGGATTTTGATGGGCACATCCCCCCCTGCCAGGGTGAAGAGCCGGATGAAAACCACAATTGCGGCCACTTTGGGCAGCGTGGAAAGGTAGGTTGTAACCGGTGAGGCCGAACCCTGGTAAACATCCGGAGCCCATCCGTGAACGGGAAAGACAGCCATCTTGAAGGCAAAGGCCGCAAGGAGGAAGAAGATGACGATGGTGAAGGTCGTCCCGTCGGACGGAATTTTCAGGATCAGGATATTCCCGGTGAGACCGTAATAAAAGGCCGCACCAAAGATGAGAATGGCCGAAGCGAAGGCCCCCATGAGAAAGTATTTCAGGGATGCTTCCGGGGCGACATCGGTGTCCCGGTAATAGGCCGTCAGGACATAGAGGCATACGGAGAGAAGCTCAAGGCCTATGAGGACGGACAGCAGGTTGGAACCTCGAACCATCCAGATCATCCCGACGGTCCCCCACAGGATAAGGGTGTAGAACTCTCCGCGGACGACACCGTCCCGCTTTAATAGGGCGGGGGCAAAGAGGATGGCGAGAAAGGTGCCCGCGATCAGCAGAGTATTGAGCCCCTGTGTAGCCAGAGAGGTATGGATGGAATCCATAAAGAACGAACCCGGGGCCTGGTTCCATTCCGCCCACCCGGAGAGGACGGTTCCAGCCAGGGCCAGGATCCATGCACCGGGCCTCAGGCGTTTGGCAAAGGCTTCCAGCAGAAGCATCAGAAGCCCGGTGACAATCAGGATAATTTCGGGGAAGAGGGACATGGGGTTCATGGAGCCACCCATAACTGATAATTCTTCAGAAATTCCTGTACTGCCGGTTCAATTCTGGAAAGGAAGGTGGAAGGATATACGCCGATCCACACGATAAAAATACCCAGGATCAGAACACAGATGATCTCACGAATCGAAAGATCCTGAAGTCCTTCGAGGGTTGCGGTGTTCACGGCGCCAAAAAAGACCTTTCGAACCAGGTAAAGAAGGTATACGGCGGCAAAAATAACGCCCGACGTTGCGATGATCGTTGCAGTCTTAAAGACGGGGAAGGCCCCTGCCAGTACAAGGAACTCACCGATAAATCCATTCAGTCCGGGGAGTCCCACCGAGGAGAGCGTGACCAGGAGGAAGAGCGCAAAGAAGACGGGCATGACCGCAGCCAGACCTCCATAATCTTCCATCATCCGGGTATGGGTACGATCGTAAATAAAACCAACCATAAGGAAGAGCGCCCCGGTGGAGAGCCCGTGGTTCACCATCTGAATCACACTTCCGGTAACCCCGAGGGAGGTCATGGCAAAGAGTCCCAGCATGACAAAACCAAGATGAGCCACGGAGGAATAGGCAACAAGCTTTTTCACATCCTTCTGGGCAAAGGACACCCAGGCACCATACGTGATTCCGACCACCGCCAGCACGACGAGCCAGGGGAGGGAGGCGGTATACGCCCGTGGAAACAAGGGGATGGCGAACCGGATAAATCCGTAGGAACCCAGTTTCAGCAGAACACCGGCCAGGATAATGGAACCGCCGGCAGGAGCCTCGACATGGGCATCGGGCAGCCAGGTGTGGACCGGGACAAGGGGAACCTTGATCCCGAAGGCAAGAGCAAAGGCCAGAAAACAGAGCATGGCTGCCCCGGTGGGGAGGTCTCCGTTGACATAGTCAGCCAGCTGAAAGGTGAGAATTCCCGTGGCGGCATGGTGCTGAACCACGAGGTACAGGATGGCGAAAAACATCAGAAAGGATCCAACGGCTGTGAATAGGAAAAACTTCACCGCGGCATAGATCCTGCGTTTTCCTCCCCAAACCCCGATGATGAGGTACATCGGAATCAGGAGAAGTTCCCAGAAGATATAGAAGAGAAAGAGATCCAGTGCGGAAAAGGCGCCGATTACGGCTGCTTCCAGCACCAGGAAAGCCACATGGTAGGCACGCACGTGAGTGGAAATGGAGCGCCAGCCAGCGAGAATCACCACCGGGAGCAACAGAGCCGTCAGAATGATGAGAAGGAGTGAAATTCCATCGACCGCAAGGTGGTAATGGACATTAAATTTCGAAATCCAAAGGAGGTTTTCTTCAAACTGGAACGAAGCGTTTGGTTCAAAGCGAAGAAAGAGTACAACCCCGGCTGCAAAAACCACGACACTGACCAGCAGGGAAAAGATACGCTGGGCGGTCTCGGATGTCCGCGGGAAAAAGAGGAGGAGAAAGGCTCCGGCAAGGGGAGCAAAGATCATGAAGGAGAGAATGGGCACACCGAAAAAGGTCACATCATCCTCCAAGGAAAAAGATCCAGATTACAGCCACGAGGGCCATGAAGAGGCCCAGGGCGTAATTCCGGACGTTACCGGTCTGGAAAAATCTCAGGATATCCCCGAACAGCTGGACAAAGAACCCGGTGAGATTGACCGTACCGTCGACGAGGAGGGTATCGATAACAAAAGAGCAGAAATCGGCCAGCTTCCGGAAGGGGCGGATTATGATCATCACGTAGAATTCATCCACGTAATACTTGTGAAAAACCACACTGTGAATACCCGGATGACGACGGACAAATCCCTTCACCTTTGTCCAGTCGGAATCTTTGAGATAGAGGGCCCGTGCGGTTAATATCCCGGCCAGAGCCACGGCGACAGAGAGGAAAATCAATACAATCTCCTCCCCGTGGGTCAGGTGCCCGGCATGTGCGATGTGACCATGAATCTCAGGGATGACCGGATCCAGGTAATGCTCGATTCGGTTCAGGGATCCGGGAATCCCGATCAGTCCCCCGACAATGGAGAGGATCCCGAGAACGATAAGAGGTATCGTCATGGATCGGGGTGATTCATGGGGGTGGGCCGAACCGCGGTAATCGCCATAGAAGGCAACAAAGACGGCCCGGAACATGTAGAAGGCCGTAATGAAGGCTCCCGCCAGGCCGAGACCGTAGAGGGTGAAGATCCAGGGAGAATGTTTCGCCGCCATAAAGACCGAGGCCAGAATACCGTCTTTGGAGAAAAACCCCGCGAAAGGCGGAATTCCCGAGATGGCCAGGGTTGCCGCCATGAAGGTCCAGAAGGTCGTGGGCATCTTCTTTCGAAGTCCGCCCATTTCAAAGATATCGTTCGTATGGCAGGCATGGATCATGGAGCCCGATCCCAGGAAGAGGCAGGCCTTGAAGAAGGCGTGGGTCAGTACGTGGAACATCGCGTACACGTACGCGCCCACTCCTGCGGCAAGGAACATGTACCCCAGCTGCGAGATGGTCGAGTAGGCCAGGATCTTCTTGATGTCCCGCTGCGCCACCCCCATCGTCGCCGCAAAAAAGGCCGTCACCCCTCCGACGATCGCCACAACGGCCATGGCCGTCGGAGAGAGGCGGAAGATGACGTTGCACCGCGTCACCATGTAGACGCCCGCGGTGACCATCGTGGCCGCATGGATCAGGGCCGAGACCGGCGTGGGACCCGCCATGGCGTCCGGCAGCCAGACGTAGAGGGGTAGCTGTGCGCTCTTGCCCGTCGCCCCGATAAAGAGGCAGAGACCGATGATCGTTGCGACGGGTGCATACACTTCCGGCTCAGCCAGGGCCTTTCCAAAAACTTCTCCAAAGGTCAGGGATCCGAAGGCGCCCATGATCGTGAAGATGGCAAGCAGAAAGCCGAAGTCTCCAATCCGATTCACGATAAAGGCCTTCATACCTGAATCGGCAGGCCAGGTTTCCTTGAAGAAGAAACCGATGAGGAGATAGGAACAGAGCCCTACACCTTCCCATCCGACGAACATCAGGAGGAAGTTGTCCGCCAGGATCAGGATCAGCATGGCCACCATGAAGAGATTGAGATAGGCAAAAAACCGGCTGTATCCCGGGTCGTCATGCATGTACCCGATGGAATAGATATGAATCAGGAATCCGACGAAGGTTACAAAACCGAGCATCAGGATGCTGAGGGCATCGATCTGAAACGCAAAGGATACGTGGAGACCCTTCAGTGAAATCCAGGGAAAGAATTCAACCGTGCGCGTGGATCCGTTGAAGTGGGTGAGGTATTGAACCACAACTCCGAGGGCATAGAGAGTGGCCAGCCCGACGCTTCCACATCCTACCCAGGAGACAAACCGTTTTCCAAGTCTGGCTCCGAAAAGGGCATTCAGCAGAAAACCGGCAAGGGGAAGGGCGGGAATTAACCAGAGGGGACCCATCTTACCACCTCAGGATATTGGCTCGATCAACATTCACCGTCTTGATCCTTCGGAAGAGGACGATGAAGATCGCGAGACCAACGGCCGCCTCAGCAGCGGCAATGGCGATTGTGAACAGCGTGAAGATCTGACCCTGGAGATCCCCAAGCTGGCGGGCAAATCCAAGAAAGGCCAGATTTCCCGCATTCAGCATGATCTCCACGGAAAGAAACATATGGATGGCGCTCTTCCGGGTCAGAAAACCCAGAGCACCGATGGAAAAGAGGGCCACGGCCAGGATCAGGATATGCTGGATGGGAACAATCATGACCACTCCTTCCTTGTCAGGATAAAGGCTCCCACAACGGCCGCCATGAGAAGAACGGTGACGGCCTCGAAGGGAAAGAGATAGGTGGAAAAGAGCGAATAGGCAAGATCACGCAGAGGATCGGGAACCATGGGTCGCTCGGGAAGAAAGGTGGTCAGGCGAACAACGCCTGAAATCACCACAAGAAAAGCAAAAAAGGAAATGTAGGATAGATATTTCTGAAGGGGGCGATCTTCCGGCTCTTCCACCTCTGCCCGGAGGTTTAATAGCATAATGACGAAGAGAAAGAGGACGATAATGGCCCCGGCGTAAACGACGATCTGAATGGCTGCGATGAAAGGTGCATCCAGCTGGAAGAAGATGACGGCAAGGGAACAGACCAGGACAACCAGGCTCATGGCGGAGGTCACGGGATTCTTGTGGAGGATCACCACCATCGAAAAGAGGAGGGCAATGAAGGCCATGGTGTAAAAGAGAATCACCGGCAGCATCAGATCACCCCCAGGATCAGGAGAGCGCTGACCACGAGAAAGTTGAGAAAGGCCAGCGGAATGAAGAGCGTCCAGCCCATTTTCATGAGCTGATCATAGCGGAATCGGGGAAGGGTCCACCGGACCCAGACAAAGAACCAGAGGAAAAAGGATGTCTTGACAGCAAATACGGCCAGAGACAATATCCCGCCAAGCATGCCCTCAGGGTGGCCGTAGGGAAGCTGCCACCCGCCAAAGTAGAGGGTGACGATCAGTGCCGACGCGGTGATCATGTGCGCGTATTCCCCCAGATAGAAGAGGGCAAATTTCATCGATGAGTATTCCGTGAAATAGCCGGCGACAAGCTCCGCCTCCGCTTCTGGAAGATCGAAGGGAAGACGGTTGGTCTCGGCAAAGGCGGTCACCAGGAAGACGCAGAACCCGATAAACTGGGGGAAGACATTCCAGTTCGGCAGAAATCCGAATAGAGTACCCTGCTGGGAGGAGACAACTTCCGTGAGCCTGAAACTCCCCGTGGTCATCAGAACCGTGAGGACGCTCAGCGTCATGGCGAGTTCATAGGAGATCATCTGGGCCGAGGATCGGATCCCGCCCATGAACGAATATTTATTGGATGAGGCCCAGCCGGCAAGAACCAGTCCGTAAACCGAGAGGCCGGAAAGGCCCAGGATCAGCAGCATTCCGACACTCACGTCGGAAATAATCAGGGGCACATCCCTTCCCAGGACAGGGAGGGAAGAACCAAAGGGGATGAAGGCAAAGGCGGTGAGCGCCGGCACAAAGACGAGCAGAGGAGAGAGAAGGAAGTAAAACTTATGGGCTTCCGAGGGAATAATCTCTTCCTTGAAGATAAATTTAAGGCCATCGGCAACGGGCTGAAAGAGACCAAATGGGCCGACTCGGTTGGGACCCAGGCGATCCTGGATCATGGCGCTTCCCCGGCGTTCAACCCAGGACATGACGGCAACAATCGTCAGCATTCCGCCAATCAGAACTCCAACCTTGACAAGGAGAATGAGGAGTTCAACCACGAATCTTCTCCAGCCGGGAAGGCAGATCGGCGTAGGTCAAACCCTGAAACGCCTCGATGGTCTGGAAGATGGCTTCGGCCGCAGGCCCGGGACATTCTTTTCCCATCCCGGCCAGTATCTCACTTCCATAACTCAAAAGCCCTCTCGTGCCTGCCGCGGGCTGAATGGAAGGACGAACATGCTGAAGGATCCTGTGGTCGTTCAGGTACGTTCCTTCCTTCTCGTGGAAGAGATGGCCGGGAAGGACGATGTCAGCCCGTTTCGCCAGCGGACCCCGGTGACGGGTTTCCGCAATCACGAAGGCATCCGAGGGAATGGATCTGACTTCCTCTTCCGTGAGGGGAGCCGGAAAGAGATTTTCCGACAGGAAGAGAACACGGGCATCGGCCGGGTATGCATCAAAAAGGGAAATCCCCAGAGCTGCCGCACCCTGTGTATTGGGGCCGGCGTTGTGGGAGACCATCCAGTGGCCCTGCTCATTCTTGATCTTCCGTTCCTCTCCCGGAGCCCGGCGAATCATGACCGTGTCCGCGATTGTCTTCAAAAGTGCCATCTCCTCGCAGGACTGGAATGGAGTAATGACGGCCACGGTTCGGTTGTCGGAGGAGAGTTTCCCGGCAATTTCCTTCAGGGCATCGGTCCAGGGAACGGGTTCTCCTCCCTGCATCGGTTCAAAAATATCTCCCCCGTTCATCCAGTCATAGGAGAAACGTCCGAAGTCACAGAGCCAGTGATGGTTGATCAACGGATTGGCCGCGGGAAGGAATCGTTTTACCGAACCGCTGCGGTGCTCCAATCGGATGGCACATCCATTCCCGCAATGGGGGCAGATGGAAGGGGTAGACGTCAGGTTCCACGATCGTTCATGAAACCGGAAATCGTAGACTGTCAGGGCCCCCACAGGGCAGATATCAGCCGTGCAGGCCGACCACGGGTTCTCCAGAGGCCTTCCATCGTGGGTATCGATGACCATTTTATACCCGCGCTCCGCAAAGGTCAGCTCTCCCGTCCCGGCAATCTCCTCGCAGAATCGAATGCAGCGGGAACAGTGGATGCAGCGGTTCATGTTCTGGAAGACGTGAGGTCCGATCTTTCGTCGTTCCAGCTTCGGGTTTACCCGCTTGGCCTCGGTGTACCGGCTTTTGGGAAAGGAATGCGCCTCGCAGAAATCCTGCAGGTCACATTCCCCTGCCTGATCACAGATCGGGCAATCCAGCGGGTGATTGATCAGAAGAAATTCCATCACCTGGGAACGGAGCTTTCGGACCCGGTCATTGTCGGTAAAGACGACCATTCCTTCCCGGACCGGCGTGGCACAGGCAGCCTGAAGCTTGGGGATCCCTTCAATCTCCACGAGACAGATTCGGCACTGTCCCACGACCCGTAATCCCGGGTGATAACAAAAATAGGGAATCTCGATGCCAACGGACCGCGCGGCTTCGATCAGGTTCAAACCCTCCCTGACCTCCACGTCTCTTCCATCCATAGTCAGCTTAACCATGGGTGCCTCTCATGGGACATCGGCCCCGGGATATATGAGCTTCAAATTCATCCCGGTACTTTTCCACAAAGGCCTTGACGGGCATGGCGCAGGCATCGGAGAGGACACAGATGGTTGTCCCCATCATTCCCTGGCAGATGTCAAGAATGAGTTCCAGATCCCCCTCACGGCCGTTGCCTTCCTCGATCCGTTTCATGATCAGATCGAGCCAGTGCGTGCCCTCTCTGCAGGGACTGCACTGGCCGCATGACTCATGGGCATAAAAGCGGGTGATGCGCTGGGTGAGCTTCACCATGCAGACGGAGTCATCCACAACAATGACGGCGCCCGACCCCAGCATCGTACCCATGGCAGCAAGCGTATCGAAGTCAAGAGAGACATCGATCTCCTCAGGTTTCAAAGGAGGTGCCGAGCTCCCACCGGGAATCACCGCCTTAATGGAACGACCATCGGGAATACCTCCACAGACCTTTTCAATCAGGTCCTTCAGGTTATAGCCCATGGGAAGTTCATATACCCCGGGCTTCCGCACATGTCCTGAAACGGCAAAGAGCTTGGTTCCGGTATTTTTAGGGTTTGGCCCGATCGAAGTAAACCAGTCCGCACCCCGGGTAATGATATGGGGCACACAGGCAAGTGTTTCCACGTTGTTCAGGATCGTGGGGCTGTCAAAGGCACCCACGACGGCGGGGAAGGGAGGCTTGAGCCGGGGATGGCCCCGGTGACCGGCAAGCGATTCCAGAAGACCCGTTTCTTCCCCACAGATATAGGCCCCGGCGCCGGAATGAACAAAGATGTCAATCTTCTTTCCACTCCCCATCACATTACGCCCCAGATATCCGTCCCTGCGGGCTTCCCTGACCGCTTTTTCAAGGATCTTGATGGCCCGGACAAACTCACCCCGAACGTAAATGTATCCGGCTTCAGCCCCAATGGAAAGGCAGGCGATCGCCATTCCTTCCAGGAGCATGTGAGGATCACATTCCAGGATCACTTTGTCCTTAAAGGTTCCGGGTTCTCCCTCGTCCGCATTACAGACGACGTATTTCGGTTTTGGGTGATCTTTCGGTACGAAGCTCCACTTGAGGCCGCACGGGAATCCAGCGCCGCCCCGACCACGAAGCCCCGACCGCTTTACCTCGTCGATAATGGAATCCGGGGTCATGGACAGGGCTTTTTTCAGTCCCTGGTACCCTCCCCGTTCCAGATAACTGGACAGGAGGTGCCCCCCCTCCACACCGACGGCACGGGTCAGAATCGGCTCCACGATCACGAAGGTTCTCCCGAAAGAATTTTTGCAAGGAGGAGATGGTCAACCGGACCCTCATAGTCATCGTTCACCATGAAAACGGGAGCACGGTCGCAGGCTCCAAGACACTCAGCCTCTTCCAGGGAAAACCTTCCATCGGCTGTGGTTTCTCCCGCACGGATCCCCAGCTGGGTCTCCAGCGCCGCCAGGAGATTATCGGCTCCCTTCAGCATGCAGGAGATATTGGTGCAGACCCGGATGTGCGTCTTTCCGGGTTTCTTACGATGGTACATTGTATAAAAGGAAGCGACCCCGTAGACTTTTGCCGGAGGAATTCCCACCAGTTCAGCCAGATAGTCCATGGTTTCCCGATCGATATAGCTCCAGGTTTTCTGGGCCAGGTGGAGGAGGGGTAACAGCGCACCTTCCCGGGTGGGATAACGGGAAAAAATCTCCTGTACATCTGATTCCATCTCCGGCGGAAAATGGCGCTTCATTTCTCCCACGTAAAGGCTCCCTCCTTCCAGAGATAGACAAATACGAGAGCCACGAAAGCAACAAAGAGACCCACCGCGGCAACCATGAACATCGGAGCGCCCCGGCTTGTGAGTGCCCAGGGATAGAGAAGGGCAGCCTCGACATCAAAGACGATAAAGAGGACGGCTACGATAAAAAACTTCACGGAAATCCGCTTTTTCACCGTATCCAGAAGGGGCATGCCGCATTCAAAGGGCTCGAGTTTACGCTTATGAGGTCGTTTCCGACCAAGGAGATGGGACATCACAATCATACTGATCCCCATTATCGTAGTGATCAGCAACATAACGACAAGAGCCCCGTAGTCCGATGTGAGCGCGTTCACAAGAACCTATCCTACCCTATACCCCCACCCAAGTCAATACAACCATGGACAGATTACGTTCCGTAAAAACTCTACAAACTACTGAATTTATATCATTTATCCTTCCGCCTTCCATCACCCTCCGACCCGGATGGTCACAGATGGGGAATCGACTTTGTCAGAAACCGTACATGATCCGGCTTCCAATCGGATGTCGCAGCGGTGGACCATCGACCTCGTCGGTGCTACCATGGAATCGTGACGGGATCCCGGTTTCGGGAATCCCCGGACAATCCCTAGGAGGAAGACCGATGCGTACCTTTCTTTCGTTCTCTCTTTTGCTCGTTTTCGTTTCCATACTGCCCGCACAAACCCCTGTACAGCCAGAGGATCCTGGAGCCTATGTTCCCAGGATCAAAGACAAGGTGCTGGAGGAGATAAAGGAGGCCAATAAGGAGAAAAAAAAGGAAGCTGAAGCAAGGACCGAGGAAATCCAGTCTGAGTGGAAGGAGCGGAAGAAAAAAGAAAAGGAGGACATGCCACAGTTTAAGGCCGTCATCGGGGAAATGGAGCGCCCGGCGTCCCTGGAAGACTTCACGAAGGTCTGGCACAATCCTCCCGTCGCCCAGTACCTGACCGGAACCTGCTGGTCGTTTTCCACAACATCGTACTTTGAATCGGAAGTGCATCGTCTGACGGGAAAATCGGTCAAGCTTTCCGAAATCTACACAGCCTATTACGAATATGTGGAAAAGGTGCGTTCCTTCGTGCAGACCCGGGGAAACACCTATCTTGGGGAAGGGTCGGAAGGCAATGCGGTCCCCCGGATATGGAAAGCATACGGGATCGTTCCTCTGCAGGCCTATCCCGGCGTACTCGCGGAAAACGGACGTCACGACCACTCCGTTCTCTTTGACAAAATTGAGGCCTATCTGGATTACGTCAAGGAACATGATTACTGGAATGAAGAGGAGGTCGTTTCGGTCGTTCGCGTGTACCTCAACGAGACCCTTGGGCCTCCGCCGGAAACCTTTACCTACGACGGTAAGACCTGGACGCCCCTATCATTCCTGAAGGACTACCTCAAGCTGGATCTGGACGCCTATGTGGAAGTCATGTCCACCCTGCGGTATCCCTTCTGGACCCGTGCGAAGTTTGAGGCCCCGGACAACTGGTGGCACTCGGAGGATTACCTCAACCTTCCCCTGGACACCTTCTACGCAGCCATTCGCCGGTCGATCGAAAACGGCTATTCCGTGGCCATTGGCGGAGATGTCTCTGAACCGGCCTATTCCGGAATGGATGAGGTCGCCTTTATTCCGTCCTTCGATATTCCCCAGTCCTACATCAACCAGACCAGCCGCGAATTCCGGATTGCCAACAACACGACGGAAGATGATCACGGGATCCATCTGGTGGGATACACCCGCATCGGGGACCACGACTGGTTTTTAATCAAGGATTCGGGCCGGTCTTCCCGGTGGGGACCCCACGAAGGCTATTACTTTTACCGGGACGACTATGTCCGGCTGAAGATGCTCACGTTCACGGTCCACAGGGATATGCTTACCGGGGAGCTCAATCGGCTTGTAACAAAGACAGAGTCCTGACAGGATCGAAGTAATCCGTTTCATGGCCATGCGGCTCCGCGGTCTGTCATCGCTCTATCTCTTCGAATGGGTTTCGATCGCATCCGGCCTCTTCTTGATTCTATTCTTCATCCTCTCGCCGGTCCGGGGTCCCTTTTACCTTGTGACTCTGGGAACTCTCTGGCTCTTTGTGAGAATTATTGCCCTGTCCCTCATTCTCCTGCTTCTCACTGTCGCGTTCCGCTCCCTTCGCCGCGGTCAAAATCAGACCTTTGTTGAAGCTCTCCAAGAAAGCGACCTGATCCGGGGCAGAACCTGGGGAGACCTGGTGAGGATTTCCCTTGCCTTCAGTCTCATGGAGACGGCCCATTTCTGTCTCAAAGTCTACATCCCGCTGATCCATTCCAGAACCTTCGATTCTTTTCTGTCGCAGGCGGATCGTGTCCTCCTGGCGGGAAGAGACGGCGTGGATCTGGTTTCCGCGATCTTTGCTTCACCGACCTCGATTCGGCTGATGGATCTTTTGTACAGCGGGTTCTATTTCTTTCTGGTGTGGGGATCCCTCATCCTCTTTCTGGCCCTCCTGCGGGGAAGAGAGCGGATCGCCTTCATGGATGCCTATGTGACCATGTGGCAGATTGGGCTGGCCATCTATATTCTCATCCCCTCCTGGGGACCTGTCTTTGTGGAACCCGAACGATATGCCGGTCTTTTACGCTTCATGACCCTGACCGTTTCCATTCAGAAACAGCTGTACCTGGAGACGTCTTCGATTATCCAGGGAAACTATGACATCGTGATTCGGTACTTCGGTATGGCCGCCCTTCCCAGCCTCCATGTAGCCGTTTTCACGATTTACACACTCTGGAGCCCAAGACTTTTTCGAGGGCTCGTCTATTTCTTCGGCGGACTTACGCTTCTATTTTTCGCCGGAAGTGTCCTGACAGGGTACCATTATGTTGTGGATGGTCTGGCAGGGATCGCCGTTGCCGGAATTGCAACGTTCATCGGACGTCGATTCCTGAAACGCCAGGGTTGAAACCTCTCCGGGATTGAAGAGCTATTTCTTATCCCTGGGTTCGTCCAGGAAGTCCAGCATCGGGAGGGGAACCACCACCGCCGTGGCGATATTGCCCAGATGGGAGGAGACACGCTTGCAGTACCGGGTCAGCAGAGCGTACCCGATGGCGGGATTGGCCGGCATGTCGGTCTTGTAGAGCTGGTCGATAAGTCCGTCACTCCGCTTGGTAATGTCCCGCATTCGATCCATCTGCTTCTGGGCAAGTTCCTTATCGCTGATCATGAAGGCTTTTTTCACATCGTCAAACATCGGAACCACGTCGTACTGCAGAGTTTTGATCTGATCCCAGTATTCAGAAACGTGCCTGCTCTGATCCAGGCGCTGAGCGACTTCATAGAGATTTTTGCAGTAATCCCCGACCCGTTCCGCGTCCTTCAGGACACTCATCAGGATCAGGGACGCAGGAAGGTCGACGATACCGGTCAGGGAGAGGTGCTCGATCAGGCGTCGCCGGACATCCTGGACCGAACGGTTGATCCGCTTGTCCGTTTCGTAGATAAAGTCATGGGCGTGGCTGATGTCTCCCTTTTCGTAAAGAAGAGTCAGGACCTTAACGTACATCGACTTGCTGTCTTCGAGGATCCGTGCGTGATCTTCAACGAGGTTCTTCAGAATCTGGTTGCTTCGATAGGTCTGGAAAAGCTTGGTCCACATGGGAGGCTCCTTAGAGATTGTAGCTGATCAGGATCAGCAGACCGGGAATAATGAAAAAGACACCGAGAATGAATACAGCGACGATCCACTTCTTCCGGGTTCCGTGATAGCCCATCCACCGGGCCATCGCAATTGGAATCCTGCGGATGGGCCGAATGGGGTAGATCAGAAGAATTCCGCTGATATTGAAGAGAAGGTGGACGATGGCGATGGTGAGCCCTTGTACGTTTCCGACCATGGAGGCAAGAAGGGCAGTAATCGTGGTGCCCAGGTTGGCACCGAGCGTCATGGGGAAGGCCTGCTCCAGTGTGAGGACACCCGCCGCCAGGAGGGGGACGAGGAGGCTGGTCGTCACCGAGGAGCTCTGGACAAGGACGGTGAACGACAGGCCCATGACAAAGGCGATGACGTCGTTTCTCGCGATGTACCGGTCAAAGACGATCTCGAGACGATTCATCATCAGGATTTTCATGAGACGGACCAGGAAGAAGAGGCTGAAGAAAAGCGTAACCAGGCTGAGGATCAGGATCAGGATGCCTGCCGGGCGCGCATGGATCCCCATGATGTCGACAAAGAGCTTCTCCACACCATGGGCCACAGGTTTGACGATCAGCTTCAGGGGACTCTGGTGGGTTGTCCCACCTCCCACGCCCACCAGAAGCTTGGAGATGCATTCCGCGGTTCTCTGGAGGTACCCTGTGGCCAGTTCCACTGGCAAAAGAACAAAGGCGGTGATCAGGTTGAAAAAATCATGAATAATGGCGCCGGAGAAGGCTCGCTCAAATTCGTCGGAACGCGTGATGTGCCCCAGGGAGACCAGCATGTTGGTCACGGAGGTGCCGATATTGGCGCCCATCACGATGGGAATCGCGTTCTCGATGGGAAGAACACCCGCGGCCACGAGACCCACGGTTATGGATGTCGTTGTGGAGGAACTCTGAATGATACTGGTCGAAAGCAGGCCGACAAAGAGGGCCACAAAGGGATTGCTGGTACTCTTGATCAGGCCAAGGGCGAAATCCTTCCCGAAGAGCTTGAAGGCCACGCCGATGAGATCGATGGACGTCAGGAAAAAGTACAGGAGAACGAAGACGGCGATCCAGCCAAGGTAACGTTTCAGGGATTCCACCGGACGATTATAGCAGGATGGTCAAGTGGTCTTCAGATAACCTTTTGACTTCGCCCGCGACGTGGTCTACACTCAGGTATCATCGACATTCAGGATCCGATTCCATGGTAACGGTACACGCTCGATCTCGACCTGTCGCCCGGTCGATTCAGGTTCTCATTCTCCTTCTTATCGGCGTCGCCGTCATCCTGTCCGTGTGGCATTTTTATCCCTTTCACCCCGTTCCCAGGAAGCAGCGCTCCCTGAAACATAATGTACTGACAGGTTTAATCTACCCGGACCATCCCGTCGCCGTTTTTGATTCGGAAGGAATCTTCAGGATCAGGGGAAATTATTCCATTCCCTATCCCCCACCGCTGCATCTCGATGCCGGATGGGCGCAAAGAACCGATTGGGGTATCTGGGCTCTTGGAACAAGATCCACGGTATCCTTCTACCTTTCCAGACCGGAACCGCAATACTTCTGGTTTCGATGCCGGCCGATGCGGAACGTGCCCGGAACCTCTCCCCAGACCCTTCAGATTGAGATAAATGGATACAGGAGTGAAACGGTTTCTCTCCAGGAGGAGATGCGTGATTACTCTATCCCCATTCCCCGAAGGGCGTTTCAAAGAGGGAAAAACGAACTGACATTGAACTTTCGATACGCCATCTCCCCGAAAGAGGTGGGGGAGAACAAGGACTCACGACCTCTCTCCGTTGCCTTCGCACGGTTTGGACTCCTTCCGGAAGACCTTCAGGAAGCGGCAAATTCACTCTATATAAATCCTACCTCACGGTTCGATGGTGAGTTCGTCTCTCTGAATCCGGGAGAGACGTTGAGCTTCAGCCTGGATTCGATTCCAGAAGTCGCCCATATCACATGCACGGTCGTATCAGATGGCACTGAATCCCCTTCGGCCTTATCGATGGTCCTCTTTGACGAAGAAACCGGTGCAAGAAAGAACGCAACGATTCCCGTGTCTCAACCATCCAAAAACTCCCGATCCCTTCCGGAGGCCAGAATCGAACTGGGCGCCTTTTCTGAACATCCCTGCACCGTATCTCTGCGTGCGGATCATCGTACGCATGATCCGATCCGCCTCGGCAACTTTATCCTCCGATACCGGGATAGAAAACCCGCACAGGAAGAGCGTGGATCATCAGCGAAAAACCTTTCCGGATCTCCAAACCTGGTGATGATCCTCTTGGACGCTGCCCGTCCGGACCATATGGGGATCTACGGTTACCCGAAGGACACAACACCCCATATTGACGCATGGGCAGGGAAATCCAGAATCTTCACCAACGCGGTGGCCACGGCTCCTTACACAGTAAATTCTGTTGCAACGATCGTAACGGGCTTGTCCTTTTTCACGCACGGCGTGGTCGATCTATCTGATCGTCTCTCATCAGAAGCCCTTACGATCGCCGAGTACCTGCATCATGCAGGTTACGAAACCGTCGCTTTTTCCTCAACACCCAACAATTCGCCTTCCAAAGGGTTTGGCCAAGGATTTGATAGGTTTTATGAAGTGTGGAAGGGTCAGGGGGGGCTGAATGGCCATGACCCCGGGCTGTTATGCCGGGAGGTGGAACAATGGATCGATACCCGGAAGTCACCCTCTCCCTTTTTTCTCCTGATCCACATGGTCCCACCCCATTCACCCTACAGCCCACCTCCGGAGCATGACCTCTTTGGGTCGCCTGATTTTCAGGGAACCCTGACCGGTGACCGGCCAACACTGGAAGCCATCGCGCAGGGAAGAAAGATCCTTTCAAAGGAAGAAAAGGAACGGATTATCTCTCTCTATGATGGGAATCTCCACTGGGCGGATGCCGCGGTAGGAACCCTTCTCTCCACTCTCGAATCCAGAGGCCTTGCAAAAACCACCCTGACCGTCCTGACCGCAGACCATGGAGAAGCCTTTTTTGAGCACGGCTCCACCGAACACAATACCACCCTCTATGAAGAGATGATCCACATCCCCCTTATCATCCGTGTTCCCGATCAGGAACGATCGGAACCGTCTTTCAGCGATGATCTTGTCAGCACTCTGGACCTCTCCGCGACACTGGCGGCCGCGGCCGGACTTCCTCCCCTTCCGGGAACGGATGGAAGAAATATCCTTCAGGATCCCCTGCCGGAACGCAATTCCTATTCCTGCCTGATGCGAAGTGCCGGGAACCATCCATGGCTTGGTTTTCGGACTCCGTGCTGGTCTCTGCTCCTGTCACCCGATCTTACATTCGAACTTTATCATCTTAAGACGGATCCTTACCAGGAAACCGATCTATCCGTGAAGAAGCAGAACATCCTGCGTTCCCTGCTGATTCGCTTCCATACATCTGCATCCATTGTTCCACCCCGGTTTGACGGAGGAACCTCGCCTCCTCCGGATGAAGAGACACAGGCCACGCTACGCTCCCTGGGTTATCTACAGTGAAAGGAAGGATTCTTATCCGGATTCCAGGGGACCTATTCCATTCCCGATCGCACATCTGGAGGGAAATACCGTGAACATATCGATACCCGCATTCCTGAAAGGGAAGATGGTCGCCATGACGCTCTGTTGCCTGATCGCCTTCGGGTTTCTCTTTGCCGGGGCGAATCATATCGTCTATGAAGTCCTGGGGGACGGCCACTATCACTACCTCTTTCTCGTTTCTCTCTTCGAGGACGGAGATCTGGATTTTTCCAACCAGTATGAAAGGTACGGTGACCCCTATGGAGCTGCGATTGCGAATCCCTTCCCACCCGGTTCCGCCATTCTGTGGGCTCCCTTCTACCTTTTCACAAGACTGGTTTTCCTTATTTCCGGAGATCCGTCCATCGATCCCTTCGCCTTTGCGTTCCAGAGTCGTGTCATGATTGGCACCGTCGTCCTGGCTCTCCTCCTGGCCGCGATGACATTCTTTTACCTGAGGCAGCGTTATGGTGCCGTGTGGGCCGCACTCGGCGTCGCAGGCGCAGCGCTGGCCACTCCATTTTTTCATTATGCTGTCATTGAACCCTCTTACGCTCACGTCCCTTCGGCCTTTTGCATCACCCTCTTTTTCTACTTCGCCCTGAAAGACCCGCCAAGACCTCTCCTTCTGGGAGGGATCGCGGGACTGGCAACCCTGACAAAGTTTCCCAATGGTCTCCTCTTCCCCATCTTCGGTCTGGCACTCCTGTTGAAGGACCGGACCCTGAAACGTCCCCTCCTGTTCGGCCTTGCCGGAGCCGTAACGATCTCGCCCCTTCTTCTTTATTGGAAATGGGCTTATGGTCACGCCTTTCTGATTCCCCAGGGGTCGTCCTACATGACGACTCATTTCCCTGGCATCTTCAACTCGATCTTTTCATCGCGCCACGGGGCTCTGACCTGGTCTCCTATCCTCTGGCTATCCATCATTGGCCTGGTCGTCCTGTCGTTCCGAAGGGATCTCTTTCTGCGCTGTGCTCTGATCTTCTTTCTCGGATCGATTATCGTGTCCGGTCTTCCATCAGACTGGTGGGCCGGAAGCGCCCTGGGAGCCCGCCGGTGGGTCGATCTTACCTTCTTCTCTGCGTTTGGACTTGCGGAGATCCTTCACAGGTTCTCCCGTCTGGCGATACGCTCTCCCCAAAAAGTTGCCATCACCCTGGCTTCCGTTCTGGTGGGAACCCTGATCGTAGTTCAGCTCACCATGGATCGCCTTTATGTTCGTGGAAGAATTCCCCACAATCAGGTCGTCACCTTTCCCGAACTCTATGAACCGGTCATGGAAGATCTTTACAGGAGGGTAGGAAACCCTTTCTCTTTCCCTGCATCGGCAGTTTTTGCCCTCCGTCACGGTGTCCCCCTGAGCGTCTATGACCGTTTTGTGGGGAAAATTCTCAACCGCGATTTCAACTCGGATGGGCCTGGACTGGATCCATGGCTGCCGGAACAGAAAATCTATTTTATCAAGGGATTTTCCTTCCGGAATGAACCCAGACTTCAGGGAAAGAACGCAAAGATCTTTCTTCCCCTTGCCCATCGTGCCGAATTATCCCTGACCCTTCTTCTTGACGGCAGCTCGAACCCGCCCCCCCTTGATCTGTCCTGGAATGGAACCTCCGTCGCCCGGATCCTGGAGTATGGCTGGAACGATCCAATTCGATTCAGGGTACCGGAATCGATCGTTCATTTCGGAACGAACGTACTGACCATCTCAAAGAAAACATCCAGTGTGACTCTCATTCCCGGGCCTCTCACCGTCGCACCATTCACGGGGGAATTTATTTCCGTCCTCCCTCTGGGCTATGTCGACTCCATCACTCCCGGTCCCGGGGGGGTCGGAATTACGGTTCAGGGTTGGGCTCTGGGACGAAGGGGTCCGGTAGAAGTTCGCGCTCTGAACTATCCGGGACGTCATGCAGTCAAAGCGCAATGGAGGGGATGCAGGGATGATCTTCGCTCCGTCCATCCTGACATGGTCGGATTTGAGCAGGCGGGATTCTCTCTTTATCTCAGGGGGGCAGGTGAGAGCCTCTCTTCCAGAACCGTCGTCCTTGAGATAGAGGAAGAGGGAGGGAAGTCGAATCTCCTTATTCGTACTGTTGCGGTGACGAATCCAGTGGACGCGGGAAATTCAGAACCATAACGAAAAAGGCAAGACCCGCACCGGTCCAGAGCGGAGCCATTTCACCTCCGGAAAGAACGGAAACGATCAGCCCGTTGATCGCCAGTCCCTCTACAAGGGCACACCCGATGATATGATTCATGACCGCCTCGCCCTGATTTGCAGTCACTTTTCGAAAAAAGGCAATTCCGATCAAGGCCATTCCGACCCCCGGGAGAAGTGCCAGCATCGCGGCCCCGGGCGGTATCACGGGCCTGGGAAGGTTCTGTCCCGATGACAGGATCCAGCCTACTGCGACGTAAATGATGCAGGAGATGAGGAACGCAATATGAATCAGGAGCAGGGAAGAGGGTGAGGATCGGTTCACGACGGCACCTCGCACAGGGTTTTTCCTAGTATACAATAGGGAAGAATGGAACCGGCCCCTGCGGATATTCTGACACTCCCTCAATGGGAGGAACTTCAAACCCGCCTCGGAGAATCGATACTCCAGATGGAAACGATTGCTCCCGACGTTTCAATCCGCAGGTTCTTCCGAATCTATCTATCCTCCATCACACGTGTTCTGATGGTCTATCCCTCCGATACGGAACGCGCGATCCTGGATCGGGACTTTACCATGATGACCTCCTTTGCCCTGGCCGGGCTCTCTCCTTCCGTCCTTTTTCGGGGACCATCATGGTTCCTTATGGAAGACGGCGGGACCATGGACCTTGCCGCATACATGGCTGAATCCGGAGAGAAAGGTCACAGCCTCCTCATTCGTTCAGCAGGATTGATTCCTTCGATCCAGGCCCTTCCAGGGGAGATTTCCACGATCAACCCGCCCTTTGATTCCACACTCTTCCAGCAGGAATTGACGATGACCCTGCGATGGTACATCAGACAATTTCTCGGGAACACAGCCAGTTCAGAGGTTGAAACTTTCTTTACAGACCTGGCGGAAACCGTGGCCCGGTTTCCGCGAAGATTTCTCCATCGGGACTTTCATGCCAACAATATTCTCGTTTCTCCTGCACAGACAGCTCTTGTCGTGGATGTTCAGGACGCCCGCCTCGGTCCGCGCGGGTATGATCTGGTTTCCCTTCTTCATGAACGTGCAGCTCTGTCTTTTCCTGAAAAGAGTCGCTGGGATTGGATCCGGGAAATCACGGAACAGTGTAACCTGGGTACATGGGATTCAGCGTTGGAGGAGGAATTCCACCTGACGCTGCTTCAACGAAACCTGAAGGCTCTTGGAACTTTCGCACGTCAGGTCATCTCAGGCAGAATGGCGTATAAGAACTTTCTCGAGGGAAGTCAGACTGTCTTGAAATCACTTCTAAACCGTCTCCACCTTTCGGCATTCCGCTCCCGTCTTCTTCCCTGACGACGTCTCCAGGTTCAGGTCGTTCCCTTTATCTTCCGCAGGCGTTCCAGATCTTTTCGTGAAGGCCTCCCCTTCCCTTCGTACCGGAGGCGCATCATCCGATCCACGCGTCGAATTTCAAGCTCCTCCTGAGTCGGCTCCGGTGTAACGTCTTCATAGAGCCTGCGGGCATCCTTTCGGGATACATTACCTTCCGTAACTTCGCGGATCACAACGTGCTGGACGGCCTCTCCGCGGTCAATTTCCAGACGATCTCCGATTTGTACCGTTCGGTGGGGTTTGACCCTTTCTCCCCTGACCCTGACCCGTCCCAGATCGATGGCCCGGGCGGCCTGGGATCGAGTCTTGAAGAGACAGGCAATATTCAACCAGGTGTCGAGACGCATGCCTTCCACAGCCTAGGATCCCTGGATCAGGTGTTTTCGGTAATAGAGAATTTCCGTGACTTCTTCATACCCCTCGGAGGAAAAGAGTGCCCGGGACGGATGGTTGTCCTCCTCGATCAGTCCGGCAACGATTCCGATTCCCTCATGGAGAAGAAATCTTTCCGCTTCCCGCATGAGAAGACGCGCCACTCCATGGTGACGGTGGTCCGGGTGGACCGCCAGCCGGTTTATCCAGCCTTTTCTTCCATCGTGGGTCACCAGTACGGCACCCACCAGGGCCGATTCATGGAAGGCGCCCAGAAAAAGAGACCGCGGATCTTCCATCTGGGAACAAAGCCTTGCTCGATCCTCCCTGCCTCCCGGTCGAATCGGGAGATCGGTCATGGACCAGAGATCGAAAAGTGTATCGAGATCTCCAGGCAGAAGAGATCGGAACTGGAGGTTCACAGCCGGGATTTGATCTGTTTCAGAATCTGAATGGAGAGTTCCCTGTCCCCCATATACCCGACACGGATGGACACCTCGGTCTGGTCCATATCTGTGGCCTTCAGCCAGATATAGATTCTCGTACCGTCGGCCATCTCAGCCTGGAGCTTTCCTTTTAGCTTGTCAGCGACTTCCCGGGTTTCATGAAATCCCAGTGCGATAAAGGACGATTTGACCGCTGCATGAACGGCGGGAAGAGGAGCCGGCACCGTTTCCTTCAGCTGACCGTTGACAAAGAGGTACCCTCCGGTAACCCCGATCACCCCGACAACCGCTGCGGCACAGGATGTGAGGAGAGCGGAGAGAAGGGCAAGAGTCACAATTGATTTCATGGCTTGGGAAACCTCCTGGACGGGTATGGATCAAAGTACGACATGGCAAGGGTCAGGTTGGTTCATCGTCAATCAGATCTTTATCCCTGAGTTTCGCAGGTTCGCGATCCCTCAAATATCCATGGTGACGGGCAAAATCGAGGAGCGTCTTTTCCAGCATTTTCCGTCCCCTGTACAAACGGGACATGACCGTACCGAGGGGGACTTCAAGAATCTGAGCAATTTCCTTATAGGAAAAATCTTCAATATCTGCAAGAAGAACAACCAGTCGGTACTCATCGGGAAGATTGCCCAGGGCATTCTGCACATCTTCATCCACAAGGGTTTCTAAAAACTCAAGTTCAGGATTCGATGAGGGTTCTCCCTTAATAAGAGATTCAAGAGATTCTTCAATCTCGCCGAATTCTACATTTTGCGGTGTTGACTTTCTTTTTCGATATTCGTTGATGAATGTGTTTTTGAGAATCTTGAAAAGCCAGGCTTTGAAATTTGTACCTTCCTCGAACTTATCGTAATACCGGTATGCCTTGTAATAAGCTTCCTGAACCAGATCTTCCGCGTCTTCCTGGTTTCGAGTCAGTCGATATGCCGTGGAATAGAGCGAATCCACATAGGGCAGGACATTGGCTTCAAAATCCCACTTTTTCTTGTGTCTGTTCTTCGATAGAATCATAGTCCCCGTGCCTGAAACGGTTTGGATATCAGTCGATCAGGTAGATTGATTATACTCTTGAGCAGCTCCCGGGGTCAAGGAAAGGAATAGATTTTCAATCTCAAATTTAGAAATAAGATCTTCAGAATCAGGCACACTCAGCCAAAAGATCCTGATTTCTGATCCTCTCCGGACGTACGTCTTTCAGGTAACCTCTCGATCTTCCATAATCGAAGAGAACCTGTTCCAGCATCTTTCGCCCCCGGTAGAGACGGGACATTACGGTTCCCATCGGAACACCGAGTATACCGGCAATTTCACGGTACGTGAGTCCCTCCAGATCGGCCAGGATGACCACGAAGCGATAATCTTCCGGAAGAGTCAAAAAGGCCTGATGCACGCTATCGGGGAGGGTGCCGTGCAAAGCACGCTCCTCCGGCGTATCTCCGGATGACAGAAAATCTTTCACATCCTCAAGATCCACGAGATCCGGAATTCTTCGCCTTCGCCGATACTCGTTGATGAAGGTGTTTCGCAGGATTGTGAAGAGCCAGGCCTTGAAATTGGTACCATCCTGAAACCTGTGCCGATACCGAAAGGCGCGAAGCGACGTTTCCTGAACCAGATCCTGGGCATCCTGGGGGTTGCGGGTAAGGCGGAGAGCCGTGGAGTACAGGATGTCGACGTAATTCAAAATTCGTTCCTCGAATTCTTCCTTCTGGGCGGATTGGAGTGTTCGTGTTTTCATGGCATCCAGGTAAAGAGCAAAATTCATGCCAGGTTTTTCAGTGATCCTGCGTCCCTGGTTGTCCCGGAGAAGTGACAGGCACTTCCCGCGGTGTCCCTCCTGAGGATCGGAACAAAAAAAAGGAAGGCAGCGCCTTCCTTTCAAGATGCGGTCAAAAAGGGTACAGAAATTCTTACTTGATCACAAAGGCGATCAACAGAGCGTAAATAACCAGGGATTCAATAAAGGCAAGACCAAGAAGAAGAGCGATACGGATCGGTCCTGCAGCACCCGGGTTCCGCGCCATACCCTCACATGCGGAGGAGATGGCACGAGCCTGCCCAAGGGCTCCGCCAAAGGCGGCAACGCCGATGGCAAAGGCGGCAGCAAGAGCACCCCACTTAACGCCCTGGTTTGCAGCGGCACCTTCCTCTGCCGCAAGGAGAGGCAGGGCAAAGATGAACAGTAACATGGCAACAAGTAAAATCGACTTTTTCACACGTTCCTCCTGATATTAATGTTCTTCACCCACGGCACCGCCAATATAGGCCATGGTGAGCATGATGAAGATAAAGGTCTGCATGGTTGCACCAATAATCCCGATCATCATTATCGGCCAGGGGACCAGGATGGGAAGAAGTTCGGAAAACTGGCCCGATACCGTATGTTCCCCGAAGATGTTACCGAAAAGACGAAGGCCGAGGGAAACAATGCGGACGGCATGGGAAATGGCCTCCACGGCGAACATAAAGAGGCCGATAGCTGCGACGGGTCCCATGAGCGTTTTGAGATATTTGAAAAATCCATGCCTCTTAATCCCTTCCGTGTTATAGAAGAGAAAGGCTGTGATCGAAAGGGCAAAGGTCGTATTCGGATTGGATGTGGGTGGGTTGAGAAAGAAGACGAGCCCCATGATGTTGGAGAGAAAGATAAAAAAAGTGAAGGCTCCGATAATGCCCAGGTAGGTGCGAGCCATACCGTGTCCGATCACATCCTCCATGAGGCCGCGCAGACCACCCACGATGGTTTCGAGCATGTGCTGCATCTTTCCAGGATGTTCCTGACTGATCTGTTTCCGGAACCAGAAGGAAAAGGCTGTAATGAAGAGAAGAATGACAAAGCCCATGATGACGTGGTCCGGGATTTCAAACCCCAGAACCGGCTCAAGCAAAGCATTGACCGGCCGAAAGAGGAAGGAATGGGCTTCATGCATGGAAGACCTCCTTCACGGCATAGGTCATGAGGGCCAGGACAAAGGTGGAAAACCCCAGAAGGACGCTCATCGCCCTTCCCGTCCAGAGGGCGAGCACGACAAAGAGGATGCTGACGATGAATAAAAACAGTACATTCTTCATAGAAAACTTTTTTGATTCTCCCCCGGCCGGAATTCCCATAATAGTCCGGCTCAGCAAAAGAAAGTTAACTATACCCAGAATCCCCCCACCTGTCAATGGCAGCAAATGGTCCGGCTTTCCAATCAGAATGGCGATCCCGTCACCCAGAAGGGTGTAGGCGAGGGTGAAAATCAGGATAAACCGGGTCATTCAGACAACGGGAAGCAGAGCAGAGCTCAGCACCTCGATAACCCAGTTGGGCATGAGACCGACCAGCAGGGTTCCCACGAGGCATATCACGACAGCCGTGGAGAGGCTCCAGTGTCGGCGAAGAGGAAGTTGCATGGTCTCGTCCCGCTGATACATGGCCACAATCGGCCCAAGGTAGTAGTAAAGGGAGACGGCACTCATCAGTACTCCCAGAACGGCAAGGATGACATAGCCGGCCTGAATGGCGGCCGCGAAGAGGAACAGTTTGCCTATAAACCCTGCGGTAGGTGGAATCCCCGCAAGTGAGAGCATGAAGACAAGCATACAGAAAGACAGGAAGGGGTGCGTGTGGTTCAGACCTCTGAAATCCTCAATCATCTCCCCTGCATAGGTTCTTGACTTCAGGAAGATCACCAGGGCAAAGGCTCCTGCCGTCATAAAAAGATAGGCAAGCATGTAGATCAGCACGGCTTTGATCCCCAGCTCACTGAAAGCCAGAAGACCCAGAAGGGCATATCCGGCGTGAGCGATGGAGGAGTAAGCCAGCATTCTCTTGATATTTTTCTGGACCAGGGCGACGAGATTACCAAAGACCATCGTGAGGGCAGCCGAGAGACCGATCAGGGTCGACCATTCCTGGTGCAGAGGCCCTAAACCTACGGCAAAGACTCGAAGCAGGACGGCAAAGGCGGCAGCCTTGGGACCAATGGCAAAGAATGCCGTAACGGGAGTCGGCGCCCCCTCATACACGTCAGGTGTCCAGACGTGAAAGGGCACGGCGGCCACCTTGAAGAGAAGGCCCGATGCGGTCAGAGCAAGACCTGCAACCAGCATCGGCTCTGCCCTCTGGATGGAGGAAGCGAGCACGGCGATATCCAGGCTTCCCGTCGCCCCGTAAATAAGGGAGAGGCCGTAGAGGAGAAGACCGGAAGAAAAGGCACCCAGAAGAAAATATTTGAACCCCGCTTCAAAAGATTTTTCCTGGTTTCTGCAGAAGGAGGCCAGAACGTAGGAAGACAGGGCCATCAACTCGAGCCCGACATAGATGGAGACCAGGTTTAGCGAGGTGACCATGAAGACCATGCCGGCAGTGGCAAAGATCAGGATCGCCGAATATTCGATGATCCCCCATCCACCTTCCTTGATGTATTCAAGAGAAAGAAGAAGGGTAAGAATTGAACCCGCTATGCACAGGCCGCTGAAAAAGAGGCCAAAACCGTCGATTGTCAACATTCCGGCAAAAGCGGTTCTCGCTCCTCCCTCCGCAGTCATGACCAGAGCCCCCATAGAGGCAAAGAGGGTCAGGAACGCAATCAGGATCCCCGGGCCTTTGGGTTCCTTTCGAATGAGAGCCGTCAGCAGCAGGATCAGGCCTCCGGCCGTCAGACAGAGTTGGGGAAGAAGAGCCAGGATATCAGTGTTCATCACCATGGCTCTCCTCGGAAGCCGGTTCCTTGGATACAGGTGCTTCCATCTTCATTTCGTGCTCGGGAAGCTGATAGAAACCTGAATCTACAATCTTGACGATGTACTTTACCGAATTTTCCAATCTCTCCAGGAAGGGCTTCGGATAAAGTCCGATCCAGAAAACCAGGATGATCAGGGGATAGAGAGTCCACTTTTCTCTGAGGGAGAGATCCTGGAGTCCTTCATTTTCCTTATGGGTCACTTCTCCGAAAAAGACCCGCTGGTACATCCAGAGCATATAGGCCGCACCCAGGACGATTCCGGTGGCGGCAAAGAGAGCCCAGACCCAGGATCGGTCAAAGGCACCCAGAAGGATTGTAAATTCGCCGACAAATCCGTTCATGGCCGGAAGGCCGATGGAGGAAAGCGTAATAATCATGAAAATGATGGCGTATACCGGCATCACTTTTGAAAGGCCGCCGTAGTCGGAGATCATTCGTGTGTGACGTCGCTCATAGACAATTCCGACCAAGAGGAAGAGGGCGCCGGTGGAGATTCCATGGTTGATCATCTGGAGCGTCCCGCCCGTGATCCCGGCCGGGTTGAGGGCAAAAATCCCCAGCATGACAAATCCCAGATGGGAAACCGAAGAGTATGCGACCAGCTTTTTCATGTCCTTCTGGGCCATGGCCACAAGAGCTCCGTAGATGATTCCGACAATGGCGAGGAAGACTCCTACCGGCAGCAATTCCCACGTCGCCTTGGGAAGGATGGGAAGAGAGAACCGGACAAAGCCGTAAGTTCCCATTTTCAGAAGGACGCCCGCAAGGATGACTGACCCGGCAGTAGGCGCTTCTACGTGCGCGTCAGGCAACCAGGTGTGGAAGGGAAACATGGGGACTTTGATCGCAAAGGCGATTCCGAACGCAAGGAAGATCCACCACTGCATCCCGGCTGGAATCATGGGAGCAATCTTATGGAATTGGAGCACATCAAAGGAGGGCGCATTCCCCAGACCCTCGATTCCGAAGAAACCCGTAGTGTTGTAAAAATAGAGAGCCAGGATGCCCAGAAGCATAAGTACGGATCCCAGCAGGGTATAGATAAAGAACTTGATCGCCGCGTAGAGTTTTCTGGGTCCTCCCCATATCCCGATCAGGAAATACATCGGGACAAGCATGATTTCCCAGAAGACGTAGAAGAGGAAGAAGTCCATGGACAGAAAGACACCCAGCATTCCCGTTTCCAGCATCAGGAGAAAGGCGTAATATTCCTTTTCCCGTTTTGTAATGGCCGTAAAAGAGCAGTATACCGAGATAAAGGAAAGCAGCGTCGTTAATAGAATGAGGAGCAGGGAGATACCATCCATGGCGAAGAAGTAATCCACGCCCAGGGAGGGTATCCACGAGATCCGCTCCGTAAACTGAAAGATGTCGAGTCCCGTGGCCTTCCAGTCATAGAGAGTCCACAGGGGCAGGCTGAGCAGGAATGTGACTCCCGTAAAGAAGGTGGCCAGCGTTTTGATCACCTTCGTTTGCTCCTTTCGGGTAAAGAGGATGATCAGGAGTGCTCCGGCCAGCGGAAGATAGGTGATGACGGACAGGATCGGTATGGTTTTCAAGGCATCCAGCATGGTCCCCTCACTTCATGAAAATGTAGATCGCGAGAGCGCAGAAGGCTCCCAGGCCAAGGATCAGGGCATAGTTGTGTACGACGCCGGTCTGGACTTTCCGGAAGACACGTCCCATCGCGTCCGCAAGCCAGGCCGACAGATTTACCAGCCCGTCGACAATTCGCAAATCAAAAAATCCGGAGAAGATACTCGTTCCCACGGTGGCATGGCGTGTGCCGTTGACAACACCGTCAATGGCCCGGGCATCAAAGGTTGCCGATCCATTGGCAAGATTCATGGTACCGGCCACTACGGTGGCGCCGTAAAGCTCGTCTACATAGTATTTATTAAAAACAACTCTGTGCAGGACGGGGTGACGGGTGACAAAACCTTTAACCCAGCCCCAGTCCCGATCCTTCATATAGAGAGCCCATGCGGTAAAGATCCCCAACCCCGCAACCGCCAGGGATCCAAGGATCAGCAGCCATTCCAGGGCCGGAGAGACATGGGCGGTATGGTGCTCCATGCCGTGAATCTCGGGGACAATCGTATTGAGAAAGTGCTTGATGAGGTTGAAACGTTCCGGAAATGGAAATCCCAGGCCGATCCATCCACCGACAAGGCTGAGCGCCGCCAGGACAATCAGCGGAAGGGTCATCGTGCGGGGCGATTCATGTGGATGAGCCGAGCCCCGGTATTCACCGAAAAAGGCGACAAAGACAGATCGGAACATGTAAAAGGCAGTAATGAAGGCTCCCCCCAGACCCAGTGCATAGAGACCGAAGACCCACCCGTGTCCCATACCCGAGGCAAAGACCGAGGCCAGAATACCGTCTTTGGAGAAAAACCCCGCAAAGGGAAAGATCCCCGAGATGGCCAGGGTTGCAATGAAGTAGGTACGGAAGGTAGTCGGCATGGACTTTTTTAGTCCGCCCATTTCAAAGATATCGTTCGTATGGCAGGCATGGATCATGGAGCCCGATCCCAGGAAGAGGCAGGCCTTGAAGAAGGCGTGGGTCAGTACGTGGAACATCGCGTACACGTACGCACCCACTCCTGCGGCAAGGAACATGTACCCCAGCTGCGAGATGGTCGAGTAGGCCAGGATCTTCTTGATGTCCCGCTGCGCCACCCCCATCGTCGCCGCAAAAAAGGCCGTCACCCCTCCGACGATCGCCACAACGGCCATGGCTGTCGGAGAGAGGCGGAAGATGACGTTGCACCGCGTCACCATGTAGACGCCCGCGGTGACCATCGTGGCCGCATGGATCAGGGCCGAGACCGGCGTGGGACCCGCCATGGCGTCCGGCAGCCAGACATAGAGGGGTAGTTGTGCGCTCTTGCCCGTCGCCCCGATAAAGAGACAGATTCCGATAATCGTGGCAAAGGGCGCATAGAGTTCGGGATTGGCCAGAGCCTGGCCGAAAACTTCGTGATAGGAAAGGGACCCGAAGACCCAGAAGATGACAAACATCCCCAGAAGAAAGCCGAAGTCCCCGATCCGGTTCACGATAAAGGCCTTCTTTCCGGAATCAGCCGGCCATTTCTGCGTGTAGTAAAAGCCGATCAGGAGGTACGAGCAGAGGCCTACACCCTCCCAGCCCACGAACATCATCAGGAAATTGTCTGCCAGAATGAGGACAAACATGGCGAACATGAAGAGGTTGATATACGAGAAGAATCGTGTGAATCCCGGATCATCGTGCATGTAGCCGATGGAGTAAATATGGATCCAGAAACCGACGAAGCTCACAAAGAGAACCATCAGTGCGGACAGAGCGTCGATCTGCATTCCAATGGGAATGGAAACATCGACCAGAGTTCCGAAGATCGTGTGAAGCTGGCCCGCGGGAATCCAGAGGTACAGATTCAGATAGAAGGGTTGATGGATCCCCATGGACATGATCCAGTCAATCACGGCTCCAAAAGCCAGAACCGTGGAAAGCCCGACCGACGTGCACCCGATCCACGCAGTCGCACGTTTGGACATCGATCGCCAGAAAAGGCCATTGATAAGGAACCCGGCAAGGGGAAAGATCGGAATAAGCCAGATGAGGTTCTTCACTCAGCCCTCCAAGGATCTTATGACATCGGCTTCCACAGTTCGCCGCTGCCGGTAAATGGTGATGATAATGCCCAGGCCGATGGCTGCTTCTCCGGCCGCCACCGTGATCACAAAAATAACAAAAACCTGACCGGTCAGCTCTCCCCACTGCTGGGAAAATGCCACCAGGTTGAGGTTGACTGCGTTCAGCATCAGCTCGAGGCACATCAGAAGAGTAATGAGGTTCTTCCGCACCATGACTCCCACCATGCCGATGGAGAAGAGAAGGGCGGACAAAACCAGGTAATGGGTCGTGGTAATCATGGCTTCACCTCCCCCCTCCCCAGCAGAATTGCACCCACCATGGCAACAAGGAGAAAGACGGAAGCAACTTCAAAAGGTATAAGGTAGTTGAAGTAGAGGTGAAGACCCACGGCCTCCGTGTTGCCCCCGCCAGCCTGGAAGGCATCGAGAGGTACCGAAGGCGTCAGCACGGTAGCGGCCAGAAAGTGGATCAGGATAAAGGCAAGAAAGAGGGCAAGCAGAAAGGCCACAGGCCACTGACGATGCCATTTCCGGGTTCGCTTGAGCTCTTTCTGTGAGACAAACATGATGCCGAACAGGAAGAGCACCAGAATACCTCCTGCATAGACCAGAAGCTGGACGGCACCCAGAAATTCGGCATGGCGGAGGAAGAAGAGGGCCGCAACACCCACAAAGGAGACCAGGAGGCAGAGGGCAGCGCGCATCGGATTGCGCAGAAGGACTACCCCGACGGCCCCCAGGAGTGTGAGTGCCCCAAAGATATAGAAAAAGATCAGAGCCAGGCCGCTCATTCCTTACCTCCTCCACCTTCTCCGGATCCGGAAATCTCTCCGGGTGCCGGTTTTTCCAGAGCCTTATCCGGTCCAGCCGGTGCGGGCACGGGAGCTTTGGGTGCAGGTTTCTCCTCGGCGGGCGGATCGGGCAGGCCGGTATAGGTATGCAGCTTTTCCATGTCGAAATAGAGCTCTTCGTCCCGGCTGTATGTTGCCCCCTCATAGGTCTTGGTTGTCAGATAAATAGCAAGAGGCTTGGTCGGGCACGCTTCTTCGCAGAGACCGCAGAACATACAGCGTTTCACATCGATATCAAAGCGGTCCAGAACCTTTTTTCTCTTTCCTTCCGGTGTCTGCTCCGGATGCCATTCGATGTAGATAATATCGATGGGGCACGCCTTGGCACACATCTCACAGGAAATGCACACATCGGGAAGGAATTTAAAGATTCCCCGAAAGCGGTCGGTCGGATCAATCCGCTCTTCGGGGTATTGCACCGTGAACTTCTTACGGAACATGTGCTTCCACGATGTATAGAGTCCGACAAACAGGTCAATGAGAAGGAGGTTCCTGAACCAGCGTCCGAGGGATTGTTTCTCTTTCATCGTCCCTCCTCAGGCAAAGACCCAGAGCTTTAGCATGGCCAGGGCAATCACGTTCAGGATGGCGAGGGGAAGGAGCCATTTCCATCCCAGAGCCATCAGCTGATCGAAACGGTAACGGGGAAAGGTGGCACGGAACCAGATCAGAAGGAAGAGGAAAACAGCCACCTTGGCGAAAAACCAGAAGAGGGGAAGATCGATCATCGTTCCCCTTGTCACCGAAGGAAAGGGAGGAAGCCATCCGCCCAGAAAGAGAACGGTACCAATGGAGGATACAAGAACCATATTTGCGTACTCTGCCATGAAGAAGAGGGCGAATTTCATTCCTGAGTACTCGGTGTGGTAACCCGCGACCAGTTCCGATTCGGCCTCGGGGAGGTCAAAGGGTGTTCGGTTGGTTTCCGCTACGGCACAGACAAAAAAGATAAAAAAGGCGATAAACCCTGGAAAGATGAACCACATGCCCGATTCAGCCTGTGCTTCGACAATCCGAACCAGGGAGAGGCTTCCCGCAAGGATCAGGACGGCGACGATGGCAAACCCCTGGGGGATTTCATACGAAACCATCTGAGCAGCGCTTCGAAGACCGCCCATCAAAGAATATTTATTGTTGGAAGCCCATCCGCCCAGAATCAGCCCGTAAATTCCCAGAGAAGATAGCGCAAGAACCAGGATCATGCCGATGTTGACATCGGTCACGTAGAGGGTGACCGGTTCCTTCAAAAGACCGAAAATTGTGGATTCTCCTCCAAATGGGATCACCGAAAAGAGCATCAGCGCGGGGACAAAGACAAGGATAGGGCCAAGGAGATGAAGAAATTTTTCAGAGCGGGACGGAATGATATCTTCCTTGGTGATCAGCTTGATCCCATCGGCAATGGGCTGAAGAAGCCCGATGGGACCGGCCCGGTTTGGACCGATTCTTGCCTGCATGAATCCGAGGATTTTTCGTTCCGCCCATGTGGACCATGCCACGATAGTCATGACGATGGCTACAACCACCAGATATTTAATGAGCGGAATAACGACGAGACCCAGAAGAATGGAATTCATCGGTCGATCTCCCCGAGAACGATGTCCAGGGTCCCAATCACCGCTACGACGTCGGCGATGAGATGCCCTTTGCAGAGGGTTTCAATCGCCTGAAGGTTCACGAAGCAGGGCGGACGTACCTTGACCCGGTAGGGTTTATCGCTCCCGTCACTGACAATGGAAAATCCCAGCTCCCCTTTGGGGGCTTCCACCGAGAAATAGACCTCGGCAGGCTTGGGTTTGATAATCTTGACACCCTTGGCGATGATATCGCCCTCGGGGATCAGCTTGAGACACTGCTCGAGAATCCGGTTGGACTGCCGCATTTCCTCCATCCGGACGAGATACCGGTCATAGGTGTCTCCATTATTTCCAATTGGAATCTCAAAATCGAGGCGGTCGTAAACTTCATAGGGCAGGGCCCTTCGGACATCCCACTGGACTCCGCTTCCTCGAAGAGGAGGCCCCGTCAGTCCCCAGTCGATGGCTTCTTCCGGAGAGATGACACCGACGTCCACAGTCCGCAGTTTCCAGATCCGGTTCTCCGTCAAAAGATTGTGGTAGTCCTGCAGCTTCTCGGGAAAGAGCTCAACGAATTCCCGAACCCGGTCAAGCCAGCCCTCGGGTACATCACAGGGAAGGCCCCCGATCCTCATGCAGTTCAATGTAAGTCGAGCCCCGCAATATTCTTCAAAGAGATCGAGAATCATTTCCCGCTCACGGAAGCCGTAGAAGAAGGGGGTGAGAGCACCCAGATCGAGAGCGTGGGTTCCAAGCCAGACAATATGGCTTGCAATCCGTTGCAGCTCCGCAAGGATAATCCGGATGAACATGGCCCGTTCCGGAACTTCAATGCCAAGAAGTTTTTCAACGGCTCCGACGTAAGCCTGGTTATTGGTAGCGGCCGCCACATAATCCATGCGGTCCGTATGGGGGATATTGGCCTGGTAGGATTGATTTTCAAAGAGTTTCTCTGTCCCCCGATGGAGATAACCGATGTGAGGATCCACCGAGATAATGCGTTCCCCGTCGATTTTTAAAACCAGACGGAGTACCCCGTGGGTTGCGGGGTGCTGTGGGCCCATATTCAGTTCGAGTTCTTGAATGTCAAACATGTCAGTCCCCCTCCTTCGCGGGGGATTTTGCGGCGGGTGGGGCGGGGGCCTCTTTCATCACCGGTCCGCCACCGTCAGGATAACGATCCTCATAGACCGCAGCACCGGTATCGATTCCCCTGAGCGGAAAATCCTTTCTCAGCGGATGACCGTTAAAGCCTTCCCAGGTCAGAATACGGCGAAGATCGGGATGGCCGTCAAATTGAATTCCCAGGAGATCATAGGCTTCTCGCTCCAGCCATCCCGCCGTTTTCCATATGCCTGTTACTGTGGGTACGGCCTCCGATTCGGAAACCTCAACCTTCAGGCGAATCCGGTCCTGTGTGTTCATGTTGTGCAGGAGGTAGGCCACAGTAAAGGGTCGCTCCGCCTCGGGATAGTGAATCCCAATCAGATCGACGAGATAGGTGAACCCGGAGGTTTTGAGATGGGAGCAAAGGTCTGTGAGCTGACCGGCATCTACGGTACAGGTCAGTTCACCGGCATAGATCACGGCCGAAAGGACCGACTCTGCGAATTTTTCCTTTAATTCCACAACCCGTGGATGGTCCCACGCTTCGACAGCTTCGGGCTGGACCCTCTTGGCGGGGACAGCAGGAGGTTTCTGTTCAGCCACGGGAGGCCTCCCCGGCGCCAAACACCCTGGTCGCCATGATCTTTTTCTGCAACTGCATGATGCCGTAGATCAGGGCCTCGGGGCGGGGCGGACAGCCCGGAACATAGACGTCCACGGGGATAATCCGGTCCACACCCTGGGTTACGGCATAGGTCCGGTAGGGTCCGCCGCAAACGGCACAGGATCCCATGGCAATCACCCACTTGGGATCAGCCATCTGATCGTAGAGCCGTTTGACCACTGGAGCCATCTTCTCCGTCACCGTACCCGCGACGATCATGAGATCACACTGACGCGGAGATCCCCGGAAAACCTCGGCACCAAAACGTGCAAGGTCGTATCGGGGATCCATGGCGGCCATCATTTCAATGGCGCAACAGGCCAGCCCGAAGGAAAAGGGCCAGATCGAATACTTTCTGCACCAGTTGACGGCAAAATCGAGGGGAGTCGTTAAGCCCATTTCAATGCCTCTTTCTTCCATGCATAAACGTATCCAACCACCAAAATCGCCAGAAAGACAATCATTTCGATGAATCCAAAGAGGGCCAGCTTCTTCAGGGTAACGGCCCATGGATAGAGGAATACGGTCTCCACGTCAAAGATGACAAAGAGAACGGCGATGATGTAATAACGGATCGAGAATCTAAAATCGTGTGCCTGGTGCTCGATGGGATTACCGCACTCATAGGGTTCACTCTTGACGGGATTGGGCTTTCGACGCATCAAAATCCTTGCCAGGAGCAAAATCAGAATGGGAACGCTGAGAGCCACTAGTGAGGCGAGAAGAATCGGTACGTAGCCCTCCATAGTACGCACCTCCTTTCAGCGAATCGTGCCTATTGTAAGGGTTAGGGCCGATTTGTCAAGTTCAGGATACGCGCCTTTTATGTGAAATATTTCTTATATCAATTCATAGCAAACTACACAAGCATTTCGCGGCATGTTCGACGATACTTTCGGTCCTTTTTCACCATGCAGCAAGTAGTCAAAACAATAGAATGTAAGCACGAACTTACCCACCTTTAATTATGTGAAATATATCACTACATACCATAACCTCGCGATTTGACCCTGTCATGCAGATGAACGGTTCCGTCCCATCCATGGAAGGAATCATTCGTGGTCGTACTTACAGACGATACGCCTGCAGCGCAGGTGAAGGATTCGCAACCGGCTGCAGACCTGCATGCTAGAATGGCGAGGTGAGGATCTACACCGTTTCCGAGCTTCTTCAAAAGGTTCAATGGACGCTGGAGGACACATTCGGGACGGTCACGGTACGGGGAGAAGTTTCCCAGTGTACCCGATCCAGATCCGGCCATATCTATCTCACCCTGAAAGACGCTTCTTCCGCTCTCTCTTCCGTGATCTGGTCTACCACGGCAAGCCGGCTTCCCTTTCAGGTCGAAGAGGGGTTATCCTTCCTGGCCACAGGGCGTCTTACGATTTACGCTCCCCAGGGAAGGTTTCAAATGGTGATCTCCCACCTTGTTCCCGATGGGATTGGTGCCCTCCAGCTTGCCTTTGAGCAATTAAAAAAGAAACTGGCCGCCGAGGGTCTCTTCGATGGTTCCCGGAAGCGATCCCTTCCCGCACTTCCTCTTCGTGTGGGGTTGATCACCTCTCCCACGGGAGCAGCCATTCGAGATTTTCTTGCGATGGTATCCAGAGCTCCGGCACCTCTGGATATCACCCTCTATCCCGTGCGGGTGCAGGGTGAACTTGCCGCAAAGGAATGTATTCGAGGTCTGGAGGTCTTCGCATCTCTGAACGATGTTGACGTTATTGTCATTACAAGAGGTGGCGGTTCCCTGGAGGATCTTCAACCCTTTAACGAGGAGTCGCTCGCCAGGGCCGTGGCTGCAAGTCCCATTCCGGTGATTTCCGCTGTGGGGCACGAAGTCGATATGACCATCTGTGACATGGTTGCAGATCTTCGATGCCCGACCCCCACCGCAGCCGGAGAGACCCTCGCGCGACGCATGGAAACAGAAGTCCAACGGATCTCCGACCTGGAAGGAAGGCTTCAGAGCTATGTAAGAGGCTGGTTTGATGAGGAAATTCGGAACCTTCAAATCCTCCGTCGTCATCTCAACCTGAATCATCTTTCCCGAAGAGTCCTTGAGGCCCGGGAGAACCTGAACCGGATGAGACTACATATTCGCCGGGGACTTACCCTTGCAATGGACGATCAGTACCGATGCCACCGGGAGCGGGCCGTACAGGTGAAGGAGTGGATGACCGCACTCGTATTAACCCATGCTAAATCTCTCCCCACACGTCGTCAACTTTTTTCCCTTCTCCGCCAGAATTTTAAAAGGAACCGGGACTTCGTCTCGTCACTTTCCCGACAGCTAAAGCTCCTCGGTCCGAGACAGGTTCTCGCCAGGGGATACAGTATTACGAGGAAGAAAGATACGACTATAGTAAAATGCTCTACAGATGTGGATTCCGGAGAGATCCTCACCATCATGCTTCACGAAGGGAATCTGACATGCCGGGTCAACGAAAAGGATTAACGTACGAAAAGGCTGTCGCCGAGCTGGAGGCTATCATTCAGCGGCTGGAAGATGGAGAAGCCGGACTGGAGGAATCTCTCACCCTTTTTGAGAGCGGGATCGAGCTTCTCACATTCTGTGAATCCAAACTGAACGAGGCTCAGGGAAAAGTGGAGAAAATCCTTGAGCGTGCCGACTCCCTCTTCAGGGAATCCCTGCAGACTGAAGACAATGCTGAAGATCTGGAAAGCGAAGATTGAAGAGATTCTTCCGGTTCTTGTTCCCGAAGCGACGCCTCCGTCTCTTCGGGAAGCCATGCTCTACTCGCTCCTGGCTGGAGGGAAGCGGTTTCGCCCTCTTCTGGTTCTGGCCTCCGCCCACGCTCTTGGCCGGGAAGCCGACCCGCTCGTGGAAGCCGCCTGCGCCACAGAATTTATTCATACCTATTCTCTGATCCACGATGATCTGCCGGCGATGGACAATGATGTTCTGAGGAGGGGAAAACCCACCTCTCACGTTCGGTTTGGGGAAGCCACGGCAATCCTGGCAGGAGATGCCCTGCACACGGAAGCCTTTCATATTCTTTCCCTCCATCCTGCCACCGTTGCTCCAGAAATTCGTATTCGTTCCATCGAAACCCTGGCCCGAGCATCCGGTGCCGAAGGTATGGCGGGGGGCCAGGTTCTGGACATGGAGGCGAGTGAAGCCCCGGCCACCACAGCCTCACTGGAAGCAATCCACCGGGGAAAGACCGCACGACTCATCCAGGCCTCCGTACTCATGGGAGGTCTGTATGCCGGAGCTTCAGAATCGAGACTCTCCCAGTTTGAACAGTTTGGTCTTGACCTGGGCCACCTTTTTCAGATTACCGATGATATTCTGGATGAGACCTCCACCGCGGAAGCCATGGGAAAGAGTCCGGGAAAAGACCGCGAGCAGAACAAGATTACAGCCACCCGGATTCTTGGGCTTTCCGGGGCTCTGGAAAGCGCAAGGGGGCTGGCATCCCGTCTTGACAGCATACTTCAGACAATGGAAGGAGACGACCGACCCCTTCGTTCCCTTGTCGACCTCGTGACCTCCCATCTTCCCGAATGAACCTTTCCCCCTTTCTTCCCCTGACCCTTCGCTCCATCCTGGAAAAACACGGGGAAGACTGGCCTCCTCAATTTCTCATAGGGACGACTCTCTTTGCAGATATATCCGGTTTTACTCAACTCTCCGAAGCTCTGACGCGGATGGGACGGGAAGGATCCGAATATCTCACTCGAATCCTGAATGAAACCTTTACCGAAGTAATCGACCGGCTCCATTTCTGGGGAGGAGACGTCATGCGGTTTGCCGGGGATGCGGTGACGGTATTCTTTCCGGAATCCCGGGGTGAGCAGGCAGCCATCCATGCCGCCCTGGATATTCAATCCTTCATGAAAGCCCATCCCGAAGTACAGAGTCCCGTTGGAACCTTCCCCATCCGAATCAAGATCGGGATAGCCTCCGGTACTCATACCCTGATGATGGTCGGACAGGGAAACACCCGGGACTATGTCTTTGCGGGAGAACCTGTCGACGGATCGGCCGAAGCCGAGCATCACGCCGAAGCAGGTGATGTAATTCTTCATCCGACATGCCACGGTTCCGGTGGTACCTTTTTCAAAGTCAAACCTCGCACGCCGGCTTCCCCATCCAGTCACGGCATTTCGGACATTGTTTCCGTCTCGGAAGAACTTGGGCGTCCCTTTCTTCATCCCGCACTCTCAGATAAAATCCTCTCCGGCCATGCCCATCTGATGAATGAGCACCGAAAGGCCAGCATTCTCTTTGTTTCGTTTGGTGCCGTAAGTGATTATATGAACATTGATGAATTGACCTTCCTGCAGGATGTGTACTCCGAGGTTCGCCAGCTGATCGACCACTATGACGGCTATATCAACAAAGTGGATATGGGCGACAAGGGCAGTAAGTTTCTTATCACCTTTGGAGTACCCCGCAGCCACGAAGATGATGGAGAACGAGCGGTGGGCGCAGCCGAGGATTTGATGGAACTCTCCAGAAAACGTTCGATCCCCATGGCCATTGGAATTAACACGGGCGTTATTTTTTCAGGAATTCTGGGAAGTCAGCAGCGGTGTGAATTTACGGTCATGGGAGACGACGTCAACCTTGCGGCACGGCTTATGCAGCTGGCCGAACGGGACAGGATTGTTCTGAGTGAAGGAACGAAAAAAGCCGCGCCGTCCTATTCCTACCAGGCCCTGCCTCCGACAACCGTAAAGGGAAAAAAGGAACCGATATCGATCTTTATTCCTCAGAAACGGGGAGAGGGGCAGACGATACAGTCCCAGTTCTTTGTCGGGCGCACAGAAGAACTCCGAAATGCGATTGAATTCCTGGACTCCCAGAGGGGACAACCGGCATTGCTCGGCATCCAGGGTGAGGCAGGAATCGGAAAGAGCGCTTTCTTCAGCCGTCTCAGTGAGGAATTTGACGACAGGAGTACGCTTCTTTTCGGCCACAGTCAGCCTTTTACATCAAGGTTCCCCTTTCACCCATGGAAAAAAATCCTCTTTGACGGACTCAACCATCTCAAGGTTTCGGGTGCGGTTGATCCCGCAGGAAAATGGCCCGCTTATCTTAAAGATAAATATCCTGACCTTCTCGCCTTTGCTCCCCTTCTTCTGGACCTTCTGAACATACCTCACAGTCTCCCACCCATCCAGGCCGATGATCAGACACGGAAGAGCGTCATGAACCGACAGGTTCAGATCCTTTTGAACGGTCTTGCGGAGCAGGGGACCACGCGGGTCGTTCTCAACAACACCCAGTGGATCGATACGGAAAGTATCGATCTTATCCGTAATCTTCTTCGTATCATGGAACCTCCTTCTCCGGCTTTTATTCTCCTGGGCAGATCCCCTCTGGAAGGCATGGAAACTCACATCTCCACGCTGACCTTACTCCTCTCCCCCCTGAACCGGGAAGAATCCCTGGAAATTCTTGAACACCTCCTGGGTACCCGGCATATCCCCGAGAAGCTCCTGAACGAAGCCATGGATGCCTCTCATGGCCATCCACTTCTTCTCCGAGAAACAATCCGCACCTTCTCAGAATCGGGATATATCGCTCGAGATGCGGACCATCCAGAAATTCTCTTCCTGGACGAGACCCGCCGTCCCTCGATCCCGGCGACACTGGAAGACGTGGTCATGGCCAGATTTGATCGACTGTCTGCCAACAATCAGGCTTTGTTAAAAAAGCTCTCGGTTCTTGGAGACAACATCCCTCCAGGTCTGCTGAAACGGGTGATTTCCGACACCAGCCAGGAACGGCCTTCCCTGGAAGGACTGCTTATTGAGGGTGAATTTATTTCCAGACATCCAAAGACAGGCCATGTCTTTTTTGTTCAGAACCATATCCGTTCAACGATTTACGACAGCCTGGATTTTGGATCCCGACGAGATCTTCATCGTCTTGCCGCCCATGAATTTGATTCCTTTCTTCCCCGGAACCATCCGGACAGGGATCAGATCCTTGCCTTTCACTACATGGAGGCCAGGGATTTTGAGGGTGGGTGTGACTTCATCATCCGGGCTGCCCAGAAGGCCTATGTAAGTTATGCCTTCCCCACGGCGGTTCATTATGCGAAGGCCCTCCTGGATCAAGAATCGCTCCTTCTTCAGGGAGATCGCTTTACTGAAATGGCTTATACCTGCGGAGATGCTCTGATCAAGATGGGGAGGTTTCCGGAAGTGCTTTCCATCTTTCACGATGAATTCATCAGCAGAAGCCCGGAGGGAGACGGCAGGGCCCGCCTTCTCAAGATTGCCGCCGATGCCTATCGGCTCACAGGAAACTTTCCCCAGGCTTCGGAAAGCCTTGAGGATGCGCTGACCAATGCAGAGGATGATCTTCAGACCTTCCGTGTCCTGGAAACCAAGGGGACCATGCTGGCCCAGACCAGCCGATTTGAAGAGGCCATGGCACTCTTCACCTCTCTAACAATGGACTATCGGGAAAGGGTCTCTGCGGAGGACCTGGCCCGGACAGCCACGGTTCGGGGTCCCCTGCTCTTTATCACGGGGCAGAGGAACGAGGCTTTTGAACTCCTCGAACACGCGAAGGAAACCTTCATCAACCTGGGTGAGATCGCCACTGCAATCCGGATCCTCAACAACATGGGGAGTTTTCTGGGTATTTCAGGCGAGCATGAAGCTGCTCTTGAAGCCCTTCTGGAATCTCTTGAATATCAGGAAAAATTCGGCATCCAGCAATACCTCATCTCTACGATCAATGAAATCGGGACGGAATCAATGCTTCTGGGAAAATGGAAAGATGCTCTCTACCATTTCAAGCACGGACTCTCTCTATCCCGCCGATTTAATGACCCTCTGGACGTTCGGATCTACTGTAACCTTTCGGAGCTGTATCAGTACTGCGGCCGGTATAAAGATGCGATGCATTACTTACAACAGGCCCGCGAATCCGCCGAACGTCACCATTTCGAAACGATTCGTGTCACTTTTTACTGGGTTGAGTTTCTCTCCCTCGTCCGGTACAGTTCCGCTCTTCTTCGAATGACCCGGCGTCTGGAGCACGAAATTGAACAGGAGAAAGCCAATTATCTGAAACTTCTCTGTGACAGTTACAGGGCCCATGCCTTTTATCTGACGGAAAAGAGAGAAGAAGCCGCTTCGCTTGCTTCTGAAGTTCTTGAGAATGCACGGCGGTTCAACCTGAAAAAAGAGGCCTATCTCGCCACGCGAACTCTGTTTTCCTGCACGGAAGATGAACCTGTCCAAAGGGATTACATCAAGGAATTAAAGAGACTGGCGGCGGAAAACCACTCCGATCAATTTTCCCTGGAGACGCTGATTCTGGAACTGTCTGATCGAAAAGAGGAATCGTTGATTCAGGAAGGTGACGCGATCCTGGGACGGGCACCCTTTGCCCACCTGGCATGGATTTTCCATCTCAGGGTAGCCGAGTTTTGTCTTTCTATGGGAAATCGGGATGAAGCTGCATCCAGGATTTCACGGTCTCTTGGAATCTACAATTTTCTTGTGAGCCATTCTGGAAAGAACTCCATTGGATCGATTCTGGAACATTCAACGGAAGCCAATCTCCTTCACCGTCTGATTTCTGAACTTTCCATCGATTCCGGGAGCCCGCCTCCGGAACTCTATTCGATCCTCGATTAAACTCTTCGGTTTACGGAACGACCCGTACGCGATAGCAGGCGAAGGCGGCGCCGTCCGTAAATGTGTACCAGCACGTTACCGCGTCACACCACGTTCCGTCTCCCGCCGGGATCGTCTGCACCAGGGCCCGGCCAGATCCGTCCGGGTCCGTGTCCCGGTACACTTCGTAACTGAATCCCGTGTCCGAAGCCAGACGCTCCCATGTCACCGTCACGTCGCTCCCGCTCCAGACCACGTCACTCAGATAGGCAATGTACACCGGCGTATCCAGGCTCCCCGTGTAGTCGTCCGACCCTGAAGCGTTCGATCCCCACAACGTCGGAAGGACCACTTCCCCGGCCCCATAGTGATACACCACCGTCGGGCCCGATTCAAAGGTCCCCGAAAAGTCCCAGCTGTATCCCGTCATATCACAACAGGAACGATCGTCAAAGCTGAAGGCCGCGTCGTCCCATTCATCCTGACCCCACGTGTAGTAGGCCACCGGATTGATTCCCTCCGTGTCGATCGACGTCGAGGCATACGCTCCCTCGCATGACGTCCCCGAGTAGAGCGTCGTCCCGCTCGAGGTCAGCGTCGTCGAACTCTTGCAGTTCATCGCGTACCCGTTCTGAGACACGTCTACCCACGCGTACCCCTTCGAGTGGGTGTCCGTGAAAAAGACCCCTCCGTCTCCCGCTCCCACCGAACTCTCCGACACACCCACAAGAAGACCGTTCGACGACTTCGCGAAGGCTTCCACCGCGCCTGACGTCCCTTCCATACCCTCGTCCGAGGCTTCCCACGCGCACGTCCCCGAGGGCTCGCCCACGGTCGGGCACCCCTCTCCTCGATAGACCCGAATCCACGGGCTCGTCGGCGAATAGGCACATCCCAGAAAAACCGTCCCCGCACTCACCACCCCGATCGAATCCTGGTGGATCGCTTCAAAGTCGCAGTCCGTGTCCAGTCCCGCCGTCGCCTGTACTGTCCACGATCCTTCCCCGATCTTCAGCCATGCCGATCCGTCCCCCGACGCACGGGCCGGTGCCTTCACCCCCGCACGGGCACCCCACGTAAACCCGTTCAACGCGCGCTTCGGCGTGTAGCAGTCCCCGATCTCATAGACATTCGAAAACCCCGACGGCGCGTCAAAGGTCCACGTCCGACCGTAATCCGAGGAAAGGTAGGTACCCGAGTCCGCTCCTGCCCACATCTCGCAGTACGGCCCCCGGTACTCCACGTCGTATACCTCCCCCGTCGTCAATCCCGTGGATAGGCCCCAGAGATCACTGTAGAGAGGAGAGCTGGTCTCAAACTCCCGCCAGAAGGCACCATCTTCCTTTGTACCAGCGATCAGGGAGGCTGCCCCTCCTCCCAACGGTGTATCGGTCAGGGAAACAACAAATATATCGTGAACAACCGTTCCATCGGATCGACGGACCGAACCGGCAGGGTAGTAACTCAACCCGCTGTCAAAGGAAATCATAACCCCGTACCCCCGGGATGCGGCCGCGACAATCGCGGGTTCATCGGGCTTTACAGTCAGGTCGGTGATTTCCGGGGGAAGGTTGTAAAATCCATCGATCTTTTCCCACTGGGAGGTTTCCTGGCTGCATCTCCAGATCTTGTTGTTTGCGGTTCCGGCATAGAGATAGAGAGAGGAACTCGATCCCCGATGAAAACGGGGATCGAAGGCAAGATCGGTGATCTTCGTGTTCCAGAAGTTCATGAAGGGGTCGGCATCCACGGGCGCAGTCCAGGTTCCCTGTGCCTGGTTCAGGGAAGTCCAGTAGAGACCCTCCACCGTCCCAATCGTTGCGTTGTAGGAAACACCGTAAAAATAGGTCAACAGGTCCGGTGTGGAATTTGCATCCAGGGCAGGATGCATCCGGACGATCGGAATGATTCCCGTACTTCCGATCTGGACCTGGGCATAGGATCCCACACTTCCTTTCTCCACCGAATAGAGAAGACCCAGTCCCGAGGATCCCGCCATTACACTGGTATACTCTGAATTCGTTCCCATGTAACCATTGTCAAAAAAGGGTGATACCGCCACGCTGAGGATAGGAATACCCGGGAATTGCGCTGACGTCACGTTGGACCAGGAAGACTGACCGGTCCTCTTGTACAGGCCATCCACTGTGGCGGCAAAGAGGACATCATCAGAGGGAAAAGAGGGAGAAATCTCAAGGTCGTACCCGATGGGAACGACCGTATTATTGGGGGGCTGGGGAAAGGAAACTTCAAGGGCCCAGGTCAGCCCGGCATCTTCGGATCGGTACACCTTTGCCAGCCGGGTCATGGCAAAGAGTGTCGAGTCTGAAGAGAATCCAGGAGACAGCACAATATCGACGACCGGATCTCCCGGGGGAAAGGTATTAAGCCATATCCATGAAGAGCCGCCGTCATCGCTTCGATAGATGCCGTTTCTGGTCGTTCCCAGATAGAGGGTCTGTTTGCCCGGAGACTCTACCGGCTGAGAATCATCAAAGGCGGGATGGATGGCCACACAGGTCCCCTTGACACCCGACGGTGTGCCTGCGGGGACTCTGGGGTCGTAAAAGTACCGGACGAAGTATCCGCTTCCTCCCAGCCCTGCCGGATCATTCCAGATCCCGTACCGGCTCTTGTACATCCCGTCGGTCAGGGAGGAAGCAAAGAATACGGGCGGATTGGTGGGAGATATCGCCAGACGACTCACGTTTTTCGTCAGAATGGGATCGGTCGCGGCCGCCATCTGCCCTTCGTTCCCCAGTGGAATTGGCGGAGCAGCGGGTGCGTCACAGTCCTGTACAACAAGGCCGGTTCCCACCGTACCGACAAGGATTCCACCCCCACCCCCACTACCCTGGCATGCATCGGAATGAACCGATTTTGGAAAACCCCTGAATCCGGGAAAGGCCATATAGGGTTCTCCGGTAGCACAGGAATCGAGGGCATAAATTTCTTCCCTTGTCGCGGCAACGCTTTTGGCGCCGGTCTGGGGATCGACGGAAACGTCGATGAAATCCCCTGCGGGTATGGAGAAACCTACACCGCCGCAGTAGGGGGTAAAGGAGGAACCGTCATAGAGAAAGACTCCTTCATCTCTTGTTCCCGCGAGGACATCGAAGGGGCCAGATGTTCCATACATGGAATCGTAGGGAACGCCCGTTACGGAAAGATAATCGATATTGGTGGTGGCCAACGCGGACCAGGTCGATCCATCCCACGCAAAGATATTCCCCTCATCCGGACCCGAGGTTTCGGTTGCGGCAAAGAGGAGATCCCGGTCCACGTCGTAAAAGATGTCATTCAGGTTCAGGTTTAAACCCTGCGTATCCATAAGAACCCAGTCATTGGACTGCACGGTTTCACGGCTGATCTCGATCTCGTCGAGGTACCAGCCCTCCGCGGTATCCGCCGAATCGGAGGTGAAGAGAAACCGGATTTTCACGTTATTTCCCGTATAGGAACTCAGGTCGATGTCCCGAAAGGACCACCCGAAGGGAGGCCCTGAATAGGGAGGGAGGAGATTGGACCAGATCATGCCTCCATCGGTGGAAATCTGGGGGGTGCAGAAATCCTGCGCCCGGGTGTCATAATATTCGTTGTAATAGAGGTGGTATCCGTGACCCGGCATCGATCCCAGGTCGATGGGAGCAGCCAGAGTGAGCGTGGACCACTCGTTGTTATCGTAAAAGTAATAGCAGGCCGACCCGACCTGGCCTGCCTTGTAGGCGTGACCCGGGGAATAGTACCAGCAGCTGTCGATGTACCAGGACCCTGTGACTTCCCAGTTATTCATTCCCGATTCCGCTCCATCGGGATCAAGAAGACGTTCGGTTACCGTGGGTCCCACCCATGAACCCTGCCCCATGTTGTTGGAGAATGTGCGGGTAAAGATCCCGACACCCCGGATGGCAAGATAGACATCCCACGTACTCATGGCCCAGCCCGGAGCCATGGCGATGCTTACCGCATCCCGGTATCCCACCTGGTTTCCCGAACCATCCTCCAGTCCCGCCGTATCCGCCCAGACCCAGCCCGGGTCATAGGAAATCTTTCCATAGACTCCGTCTCCCGCCAGGGCCGCCAGCGCGCCGTCCGGGGTTCCATTAACTCCCGTGAGCTTCTTTACCGACAGATCGACAAGCCCGTTATTGTACGACGACCAGGAAATGGTGTTGTCATAGGGATCCCAGGAAGAATAGATACCTGCTTCCGTGGCAATCCAGATATCGACCTGGCTGGGAAAGCGGAAGATATCGTTGACCGATCCGGAGACCACACCCTGCTTTTCCCACATTGGCGTAGATCCGCCCCCGGCCATGGGGGCTTGAACAGGCTGGATTTCAATCAGGGGAGCAGAACGAACACGATTCTGAGCTACCGCCAGAGAACTGATCATGGCGAGAATAAGAAACCAGGGCAACCACCGCATAGGCCCTCCTCCCCCTTATCATACAATAAGCGCCAGTACTGCGATGTGATCTACGTCACATTTTCCCGCATGAATGCAGTGTTTTTTAATAAATCTACGGAACGACCCGTACGCGATAGCAGGCGAAGGCGGCACCGTCCGTAAATGTGTACCAGCACGTTACCGCGTCACACCACGTTCCGTCTCCCGCCGGGATCGTCTGCACCAGGGCCCGGCCAGATCCGTCCGGGTCCGTGTCCCGGTACACTTCGTAACTGAACCCCGTATCCGAAGCCAGACGCTCCCACGTCACCGTCACGTCGCTCCCGCTCCAGGCCACGTCACTCAGATAGGCAATGTACACCGGCTCATCCATGCTCCCCGTGAAGTCGTCCGAACTCGTGGCATTGGTGGCCCACAGCGTCGGAAGAACCACCTCTCCTCCAGGTGTGTAGTGATGCACCACCGACGCTCCCCAGTCAAACGTCCCCGAAAAGTCCCAGCTGTAGTCCGTCGTGTCACAACAGGAGCGATCCTCAAAGCTGAAGGCCGCGTCGTCCCATTCATCCTGACCCCATGTGTAGTAGGCCACCGGATTGATTCCCTCCGTATCGATCGACGTCGAGGCATAGGCTCCCTCGCACGACGTCCCCGAGTAGAGCGTCGTCCCGCTCGAGGTCAGCGTCGTCGAACTTTTGCAGTCCATCGCGTACCCGTTCTGCGACACGTCCACCCACGCGTACCCCTTCGAGTGGGTGTCCGTGAAAAAGACCCCTCCGTCTCCCGCTCCTACCGAACTCTCCGACACACCCACAAGAAGACCGTTCGACGACTTCGCAAAGGCCTCCATTACCCCCGACGTCCCCTCCAGCCCCTCGTCCGAAGCTTCCCACGCGCACGTCCCCGAGGGCTCGCCCACCGTCGGGCACCCCTCTCCCCGATAGACCCGAACCCACGGGCTCGTCGGCGAATAGGCACATCCCAGAAAAACCGTCCCCGCACTCACCACCCCGATCGAATCCTGATGGATCGCTTCAAAGTCGCAGTCCGTGTCCAACCCCGCCGTCGCCTGTACCGTCCACGATCCCTCCCCGATCTTCAGCCACGCCGATCCGTCCCCCGACGCACGGGCCGGTGCCTTCACCCCCGCACGGGCCCCCCAGGTAAATCCGTTCAGCGCCCGCTTCGGCGTGTAGCAGTCCCCGATCTCATAGACATTCGAAAACCCCGACGGCGCGTCAAAGGTCCACGTCCGCCCGTAATCCGAGGAAAGGTAGGTCCCCGAATCCGCTCCCGCCCACATCTCGCAGTACGGCCCCCGGTATTCCACGTCGTATACCTCCCCCGACGTCAATCCCGTGGAGGCATACCAGCGGGGATCCCAGGTCGGATCGGAGGGATCGGGATAATAGAGCGTTTTAAGGGAATCAAAGGTCCGGTAATGCATTCCGTCACCGAACGTTCCCGCCGCGATGAGAGCCGGTTCAGAAGGCGGTGTATCCGTAATCGTAAGGGCAGAGACGTCATGGATAATCGTCCCATTGCCCCTCTTTGGAATTCCGGCCGGAAAGAAGGTCAGGCCTCCGTCAAAGGAGATCATGACCCCATAGTCCATCGTTCCGGCCAGGACGATATTGGGCTCATCGGGCTTGACGGCCAGGTCGTTGATTTCCGGGGGAGAGGAGAAGAATCCCGCCATCTTGTTCCAGGTCCACTCCCCCCAGACGGCCCGCCACACCTTGGAATTGGAGTGTCCGGTATAGATGTAATTCGGTTTCGATGAATTGCTTCGATCGAATCCCGGTTCAAAGACAATCGAAGTAATCTTGAAATCGTCCTGTCCCCCGATATTCTGAGCCGGGTTCCACGTCCCGTTGGTCACGTTGTAGGTCGTGTACCCGAAGGTTGTCGATTCCCCCGAGGCAGAATAGACTCCCGAAGCAAAGAAGAGAAGAAGATCCCGGTTGCTGCCGACTGCATCTGAGGCCGGATGAAACTTCACGGTGGGTATAGAAGAAAAGGAGATATCGCCGACGGGAAAGATGGAGGAAAAAGTGGAGCCGAAATTTATCGAGTACAGCATGCCCTGCAATTCCGTTCCGATGACAATCGTACTGTTCTCATAATCCTGAATCGGAACCATGCTCTCATCGAACAGGGCTGAAAGATCGACACTGAGTACGGGTCCGCCGTCCCAGGCCTGGCTCCAGGTCCCCGGTGAAAGCCGTTTAAAAAGACCCTGGGTGGTCGCCGCATAGAGAATGCTGTCACTGGCATATCCCGGAGAGATGACAAGGTCGGTACCCTTTACGATATCAAGGGGATGGGACGGCACGGTCAATTGAGCTTCCATGGTCCAGTTGTTTCCAGCATTATTTGAACGATAAATTTTTGCGTTTTCAGTCAAAAGAAAAAGGGTTAGATCATTGGAAAAATCGGGAGAAATAACCATATCCACGATGGCTTCGGAGGACGGCATGTTGTCAAGGTGCGCCCAGGAACCGCCCCCGTCCCGGCTGGCAAAGACGCCGTCATCGAGAGTCCCGAGAAAGATCATCAGGCTGTCGGTATCCGCAACTCCCGTTTCGTCGTACCCGGGAGGAACCACGATACAGGAGGCGCGTACTCCCCCAAACTCCCCCGGATTATTCAGCGGATTGAAAAAATACCGGACAAAATATCCAAGATCTCCCAGGACCCCTCCCATGTTCCATATCCCGTACCGGCTCTTGTACATCCCGTCGGTCAGGGAGGAAGCCAGCATGACCGGCGGTTCCGAATCTCCGGGATCGGCATCGGTCACAATCAGCTTTGATACGTTCTTTGTCTTGATTTCCGATCCCTCCGTCATCTGGCCTTCGTTTCCCAGGGGAGACGGAGGCGATGCCGGTGTATTGCAGGGAAACCGGAAGAGACCGGTTCCCAGCGTCCCAACGATCAGGTCCCCTCCTCCTCCTTCTCCCACACAGTAATCGGACAGGACCGAAACCGGGGCACCCTTGAACGCGGAAAAGAGGATATAGGGTGTCGTACATCCGGAATCGAGCATATAAACGGAATGTTTTGTAACCGCCCCGCTTTTGAAGGAAGGGGTGGGCGGATTATCAATCGGAGGCGGATAGACCGAGACATCCAGGATATCCCCTTCGGGAAGTTGGAGGGGATCGGTCACACCGCACCAGGGGACAAAACCGGCTCCGTCAAAGACATGGACCCCATGGTCCCGGGTTCCCGCCAGAATTTCCCCCTGGACAGCACCAATCATTTCGTTACACGAAACACCGCCCAGGCTCAGGTATTCGATGCCGGCAGCACCCACCTCTGTCCACGATACTCCACCCAACGTGTCCAGCTGCCAGACGTTCCCCGTAAAAGACGAATCGTAGTACTTGGCCGAAGCGTAAAGAATTCCCATCCCGTCGATGTAGAGGTCGGTAACGTTGGGATTGGGAATCTGGGGGTTCAATTCCACCCACTCTTCCGCGGTCTCCGTTCCGATCGTAATATCATCGATATACCAGCCGGGGTAGAATGTATTCACGTCATCAGAAGCCAGGCGCCACCGGATCGAGACGGTCTGGCCGTTATAAGGGCTCAAATCGACCTTGACCTGGTAGGGCGTGCCGAGCATCAGGGTATCGCCGGACCACGCGGCCCTGCCGTCCAGGGGGTTACAGGCCGCTGAAATCGTGGAATTGTACTGACCGGTTATAATCTGCGGTCCGAGATCGGTCCAGACCCCGGCTCCAAGGACCGAGATTTCCAGGACGCCTCCATGCCATGCCATACCCCCCGCCTGGCCGTCCAGGCTGTAACTATGGTAGAAGGAGAGGATGTTGTCCGTTCCCAGGGTGATGTTGTTCAGCACGAGGGCATCGTCAATATACTGGTTGGTCACGAAGCCATCGGGTACAAACCAGGCATAGCTGCCGGTATGGGTGTAGCTTGTGGAAACAATCGACCAAGCATCCGGTTCGGGAAAGCCGCATGGGGGTGGGATCTGCGGGGGAATCTCCGCGTGGGACCATTCCGATCCTTCCGACTGCGAATCGAGATACTCTTCATAGATATAAGTAGAGGTCGTACACCACTTCCCGATAAAACCATCCCTGCAGAACGACTTGGTGTAGATCCCTTGTCCTGCGAGAGCAAGATAGATGGACCAGGGCTTCTGAGGATCGGGATTGGGACCGATTGTCACGCTCACGGCATCCCGGTATCCGAGTTTATTACCGCCTGAATCCACCAGACCATCATCGGGACTGTAGAGCCAGAGGCCGCCCGGACCGCCGGTCAGCCTTGCGTACACACCGTCACCCGCAAGAGTCAAGAGGGTCGTATCCATGTCCACGTAACACCCCTCCACCCGGGTGATGGACAGATCCCGGATGCCGAGGTTGTCGTCGAACCAGGGCTGAGCATTGTCCTGGGGGTACTGGGAGGCAAAAATTCCGCTCTCCGTTGAAATATAGGTTTCCAAAACGGGTCCCCCGGGTTTTACGACGGCATTGACGGATCCCGAGGCGATTCCCTGTTTTTCCCATGGAGTACTCTGGGCACAAAGCCCGCCCGCCATGATAAGAAATGACAGGCCTGCCAGGAATGATCGGCGCATAGTCCCTCCTGATTCAAGAATACATGATTCTTCCGCCCGAAGGTGTGACGGGGATCACATCTAAAAAAAACCGGGGCTCTGAGCCCCGGTTTTTAGTTTAAGAATTTAGTTATTCTACCAGGTCCCCCCCACCGGTCCGGCTCCGCAGACATACCCCGATCCGTTGGCCTGGATCCGGTAGAACGTATAGTTATTGCTGGCCCCGGCAAGGCTCCGGCTCGTCACATTCGCTGACGTGGTCGCAACCACACCCAGGCGTGATGCGGCGGTGTTGCTCACCCATATGCTGTAACCGCTCTCTCCGTCCAGATCGGTCCAGTACAGGGTCAGGGTATCGGTTCCAGAGTTGTACGTCACCTGATAAATCCCTTCGCCCGGCAGATCGGTATCCCAGTCCAGCTCTCCCTTCACGGTGAAGGTCCGTTCAAAGGGGGTCGGATCGGTACCATAGGCATTGGTAACCGAGAGGGACACGTCGAAGGCTCCCGTTCCCGTGTAAGTATAGCTCGGAGACTGAAGAACCGAAGATCCGATTCCGTCCCCGAAATTCCAGCTCTGGCTGGTTACATTCCCGGCCGAATAGTTATAAAAGGTCGTGGAGGAACCCAGGCAAACCTCGCAGGCCCCGGTGGCACACTCGAAGTAGGCGGAGGGGGTGAGAACGCCGATGTCTCCGGGCAGGGAAGACCAGATTCCGTCCCCCGTCAGCCCCGTATAGATTGTGGTTCCCCCTGAAGTCGCGGAAAGATCGTATGAGGCCGGGTCGGCGGCGGGAAGATCGGTCTTGACCCAGGCCCGGCCGTCGGAAGAGACATCGGAATAGTAGACACCGCCGTCATCACCATTTGTCAGGTAGGCGTCGCTTACGGCAGCCAGGATAAAGTGATCGACGGGATCCTGGTAGAAGGCCGTCACCTTCCCTGCATTCTGTCCACCCGGATAGGTGGGAAGGCCTTCGCTGGCCGGCTCCCAGGCCGCCCCGACAGCGGAACAGGAGGTGTCCAGCCGGTAGATCCCCTCGGTGTAGATATCGGGCGCACCCGATCCCACGCCGATCGATCCCAGGAGAACCGTCCCCGAATCGAGCTCCTTGATTGCCCGGAAATCTTCACACGGGTCGGGGATCGTCGCGTCACATTCCTGCCAGGCACCAAAGGAAGGCTGATAGTACCAGGCTGCGCCCGAGCCGATGCAGTCGCCGGGTCCCCGGGTGGGGGCAACCTGCTTACCCGAGGAACATCCCCAGGTAAAGCCGTTCAGGGCCCGTTTCAGACCGTCACTGAAGGAGACGTCGGTGAGGCCCCATCCGGCGGGAATTCCGGATACCGTGTCCCAGGTCACGCCAAGATCGGCAGAGTGTAGATCACCATTGGGGACGTGGGCGGCCCGCATGTCCTCGTTCCGGGAGATGAAGCGGACTTCGTTCACCGAACCTGTTTCGATGTTGGAAGGCGTGAAATCCCCGAAATACTGGTTTTCGGTGTGATCGGCGTAGTAGATTCCGTGTCCCCGTGTTCCCACGACCACCCGACGGGTATCGCTGGCGGGTGAGTAAAGAGTCACATTATCGACGGCCCATAAATAATCGTAGGCCCCCCAATATTGAAAAAGAAATTGTGTACCATTTCCTATGTAAGCTGAAATATCAAATGCCACATGCCCGGAACTACTTCCACCCGCTTCATCCCAATGAGCACCCGGAACCTGATACCAATATCCGGTTGAGGGATTCTTAACCCATACTTCAGCGATATCACTTCCGTAACCCGAGAACATTGTAAAAATATGATCAAATTCAAGCCAGAGTTGTTCAGATAGTCTTGTATCAATAGAAGGAGAGTAAAGTGCGTCATTTTGTGTACACCCACTTCCCTGATTATCAGAATCGATTATGGCGTATGGTGCTTGCAACGGTGAACCCAGGTTTCTATTTCCATAATCGTACGTATTCCAAGTATATTGTGGTGCTCCAGTACATGATCCCCCATCGATTGCATACCACCCTGACGGCCAAGATGGTGCCGCATCAAACTTTTCCTCCATGTAGATCATTCCCGGATCCATGTTGGTGACAGCGATCGAGAGCATTTCAGGAATGGGGCAGTCCTTCCCGGCCGTCGTGTCGTAATAGGTGAGGTTGGCACCCCAGGGCTGGAAGGTGTCCCCCCCGTCCCGGCTGATGAAGACGCCCTCGTACCGGCTCGTCGCAAAGAGAAGCGAAGCGTCGTCGGGAGCGGCGGCAATCCCCGTGATGTCGGGCGGCACGTTCAGAAAGCCATTGGCCTGGTCCCACCCCTCGAAGCCGTTCCCGTAGTCCCAGCGGGCGGTGAAAAGCCCCTGCGTGGCGTGGCCGCAGAAGATGGAAAGAGAGTTGTTCGGGTACCCGGGGGCGAAGGCAACGCTCTGGACCCGGCGGTCGGAGGGAAGTCCCAGGTTGGCCTGCGTCCACTCTTCGCTTGAAGGATCCGTATCCACCGTGACGTAGACTCCGCCGTTGCTCGTATTGCTGGGTTCCGCTGCAATGAGGACGGCGGGAACGTAGGAGTCCCATGACGGCGAGACCTTCAGGTCGTTGATCTTGGGCGGAATCGTCTGGCTCGTCCCGTTGAAGTCAAAGAAGTCATCGTTGGTCATCCCGTAATCTCGACCGAAAAAGACGCCATTGGCCTCTGTACCCACGTAGAGGTACCCGTGGCTGTTGTAGCTCGGGGGAAGGCCGATGGCCGTAACGCTCTTGTTGAAAAAATAGGTCTGGCCGACCCTCTGCCATCCCTGTGATAAATCGAAGCGGAAGAGACCGAACTTCTGGTCGATGTCGGAGGTGTTATTGATATCATAGGGCCGGCACCCGGCGTAGATCCACGGCTGGGATCCACCCTCGGCGGCGGCCAGGGAGAGAATCTGCTTGTTTGCGATCGATCCGAGCTGGCTCCAGCTTCGCCCCCCGTCATAGGAGCGGTACACTCCCTGGTTGTATACCGCGGCCAGGAGTGGGCCATCCGGGGGGACCATGACCAGGTCGGTGACGATCGTCCCAGCGAGCTGATCTCCGTCCCCGTTGGCAAAGACCCAGGAACGCCCGCCGTCGTCGGACCGGATCACCCCCCGGCCGAAGGTTCCGGCGTATACCGTGGTGGACGTGGCGGAGGAGCACGATCCCTCGAGGTAGTTCAAGTCGGTTTCCACGGCAAGGACGGGAACGGTGCCCCACGAATCGGGATCTCCGACCATCCGGAAGAAGTACCCGACGGGGGAGGATCCCATCTCGATAAAGTCACGGTTCTTGTATACACCCCCGACACCCGAGGCGGTATAGATCGTCCAGTCCCCATTAGAAAAGTAAGGGCTCGGCGCGATGTCGAGGATGTTGTAATCGTAGAAATTACAGCGTCGGTTGGAAACTCCCGAAGAAGGACTCGACGGGCTATAGAAGAGGGGGCCCTTGCCGGGGCCGCCGGCCCAGGCCGCCGTGCCGGAGCCGTGGGCCAGGGTGCGGATGGCGCCCCGGAAACCGGGAAAGGCCTCGTAGGCAGGCGATCCGCAGTTGGAGGGATCGTCCACGGTCCAGAGGCCGCGGCGCGTCCCCGCCGTAATCCTGTAATAGGTACCCATGTTCGTGTAGTCGACGGCCCAGATTCCCTGGTCGGGGGGATCGGAACAGACGGGTGTCCACGTACCCAGAGACCCGTCGGACGTGTAAACGCCGTACCCCGTCCCGCTCGAATCGGTGGAAAGGCCGACAAGGGCAAAGGTCAGTTCATGGAAGGCAACGGAGAGGATGGAAACCCCTGAGGGAAGCTGGGACTGGGAGACCATCTGAAGCCCGTCGTTGGGATCCATCGCATAGTAAAGTTCCGTTCCTCCCCCATTATTGAGGGTTCCGGCAATAATGCGGTGCTTGGCTCCCGTTGTCGTTCCCTGGGTCAGGGCCGCGACACAGAGAAGGTATTTATTGTTGGCGGAAACGACACTGGAATTGTAGGCCGCCCACTGGGCGGTCGTACCCCACCCGGTCTGGCGAAGCATCCCGGCCCCCAGCGTGGACATATACGTGTAATAGGTGCCATGGGCCTGGTCCCATACGACCGAAAGGTCCGTCGGGATAAATGAATCCTGGATCAGGTTCAAACCGAGGCTGGCCGGATACCAGTTTGTCCCGTAATTGTTTGAAAGGAAGACCTTTCCGGAGACCGTCGCCGCCATGAGGCGGCCCTGGAACGCCGATCCGGTATTTTCCCATCGGGCCGCGATTGCCGTAACCTGGAGATCGGTGAGGCCGTTGGATCGGGTCTGCCAGCAGATTCCGTCGGTGCTGTAATAGACACCCGAACCGTTGGTGGCGGCAAAGATATGGCCCGTCGACCCGTTCCAGGCTGCCACAAGAATATCGGTCACATCTCCCTGGATGTCGGCCCGCTGGACCCAGCCCTGCGCATGGAGTCCACCGGCAAGGAAGAGAAGAACAACCATACCAAGATAGCGTCTCATAGGATCTCCTTCGGGCATCCATGGCATGTGACACGATGCCCTCCATTCCTATGATAACGTATCCGCTATCCCGAAAGTGTGATCCCGGTCACACAATGCCCGATCCCGAAAGAGAGCCGCCTTGTTACCAGCTGCCCCCCACCGGACCGTTTCCGCAGGCATATCCCGAACCCAGCGGCTGGATCCGGAAATAGGTGTAGCCGGATGCCGTCGCCGATGTCGTATCGGGGCCCACGGGCGATCCATACGTCGATCCGCTGGATGCGCTGTTGGAGGCCCAGACCTGGTATCCCGTTTCGCCCGCGTTCAGATCATCCCAGGAGAGGGTCACGGTGGACGAATCAATCCTCGAGACCGTCAGTCTGTCTGAGGTTCCATTGAAATCGAGTTCTTCCTTTACCTCGAAACCCCGTGTATAAGGGGTAGGATCGGAACCGTACGAATTGGACACGGTCAGGGACACCGTATAGGAACCGGAGTACGGATAAATGTAAGTTGGGGAAGCCTGGGAAGAGTAACCGAAACCGTCTCCAAAGCTCCAGCTGTACCCGGTCACGTTCCCGGCGGAATAGTTCCAGAACGTCGTGGAGGAACCGAGGCAGACCTCACATGCCTCTGTTGCACATTCGAAGAAACCGGCCGGGGACAGGACACCGATCGATGAGGGTAGGGAAGACCAGATTCCGTCGCTGGTAAGACCGGTGTAAACCGTGGTTCCTCCCGATGTTGAGGTCAATTCAAAACTCCCCGGCTCCACGGCCGGCAGGTCAGTTTTTACCCAGGCCCGCCCGTCCGATGATGAATCGGAGTAATAGACGCCTCCATCATTACCGTCAGTCGTATAGGAGTCATTCACTGCGGCAAGCACAAACTGGTTGATGGGATCCTGATAGAAGGCTGTGATCTTACCCGCATTTTCCCCGCCGGGGTAGATGGGCAGACCTTCGTTGGAGGGTACCCACTCCGCCCCCGAGGCCCAGCAGGCCGTATCCAGGCGATAAACCCCTTCGGAATAGCTGTCGGGAGCACCGTTGCCGACCCCGATCGACCCGAGGAGGACGGCTCCGGAATTCAATTCCAGGATGGCCCGAAAGTCCTCGCATGTATCGGGAATGGTGGCTCCACATTCTTGCCAGAATCCCAATGAGGGCTGATAATACCAGGCTGCCGCCGTGTTGATGCAGTCTCCCACCGCCCGGACGGAGGCAACCTGTTTTCCCGAGGAGCATCCCCAGGTAAAGCCGTTCAGGGCCCGTTTAAATCCATCCCCGTAGGCCACATCGGTCATCCCGTACCCTCCGGGGATTCCCGGAACCACATCCCAGGTTTCTCCGAAATCGGCGGAATGGAGGTCTCCATACTGGATATGGGAAGCCCGCATGTCCTCGTCATAAGAAGAGTACCGGAGTTCCGTCACTGATCCGATGTTGATATTGGAAGGATTAAAAGTTCCGAAGTAAGCCGAATCGTCATAATCGGCAAAGTAGATCCCGTTATCCTCGGTCCCGACAACAACCCGCGGCGCAAGTTCACCGATCGTGACGTTATCCACAGCCCAGAACCAGTCGTAGGTGGCATCGGTATAGTGAAAGGCTACCCGGAATCCCGTTCCCCTGTATGGTGTCAGATCAATCGTGGTTCTTCCGATAAAATCATCCCCGTTGTAGTCCATGACTGTAACCCAGTCCCCCACATCGTCCCCGCAGTTGCCGCCGGTGGCCGAGGAGCAGACTTTGACATAGCCATGCTCATTCCCCGAATAGGTATAGAAGAGATGACTGAAGGAAACGACAAGCTTCTGAGCCGATGAGGTATTCAGGTAGGGTGTAATCAGCCATTCATCCTGAGTGGCGCCCCCTCCCTCGCAATCGGAATCGGCGATCACATAAGGATCGGTAAAGAGATCAGGATAGTATTCATCTTCCTGTCGATCACAAACGGTTCCGTCAACCATCCAGGTCAATCCTGGCCCTCCCACAGCGCCTATACCACCATTAATAATGGTCCATGTCCCCGGAATCCCGCTGGAAAAATCTTCCTCCAGATATGTTGCCCCGGAGACTGTCTCCGTCACGGCGACGGAGGTCACGCTTTCCACCGGACAAAGGTTGCCTGCGGCAAGGTAGGGCCCCTTCGACCAGGGCTGAAAGGTATCCCCGCCGTCCCGGCTGATAAAGACGCCTTCGTTGGATGTGGCGGCGAAGACAAGGTTTGAATCGTCCGGGGAGACAGCGAGGCCCCGGATATGGGGAGGTACGTTGAAAAAGCCGCTGGCCGCCTGGAAGGGACAGGTCGGGTCGGTATAGTCGATATCGAGATAGGCGGAGAAGAGCCCCTGGGTCGCGTGGCCGGCAAAGATCTCTCCCCGGAAGAGAAATCCCGGGGCAAAGGCCGTACTCAGGACCTGGTTGTCCGGGAGGTCGCCTCTGTTGATCCGGTTCCAGGACCATCCGTAATATTCACTGGCCCAGAAAATTCCGCTTCCCCCCGCGGAAGAGCGAATCGTCGTCAGGACCATCTGGTCATTGACATACCCGGGGGACATTTTAAGGTCATCCACGTGGGTCGGAGAAGGCAGGGAACCGGTGATGTCGGTCCAGGTGTCCCCACCATTGATAGAATAGCGAATTCCGTCCGGGGCCCCCGGCCTCTCTTCCAGGCCGATAATGACCCGAGGATAGGTAGAAAACTGCGGGCTCAGCTCAATTTCCGCGACGTTCATTCCATAGGTGTCCGGGTAAACGAGCCATTCCCCGTTTTCATACTTGTAGAGGCCGTACTCCTGTCCCAGAACGCTGGTTACGGGGCGAAACCCGGCGTAGAGGGTCGGATTAGCATAATTACAATTGTCCGGAACCGCGAGGCTCAGGACCCTGGGATTGGGTATTGATCCGAGGAGGGTCCAGGTATCCCCCCGGTTGGGACTGCCATAGACTCCCTTTCCATAAGCAGAAACGTAGATATACGCTTCATTGGTCGGGTGAAGGACAATATCAGTGATGACCGCGTTGTCGAGCTCCCCGTTCAGGCCGTTCCTGTACCTCCAGGACCGGCCCCCATCGTCACTGCGCATGAGACCTTTTCCGAGGGTTGTCGCGTAGACCACCTGCTGGGCATAACATCCCTGCTCGTTATAATTGATCTGGGGCTTCACTTTCAGGATCGGGACCGTACCCCACGAGTCGGGGTCCCCGATCATCCGGTAAAAGTATCCGTTCTGGTTGTTGTTGCAGTTGATCGGATCCATATTTTTGTAAACACCGCCGATTCCCGATGCCGTGAAAACGGTTGTGTCCGAACTTCCGAAGTTGGGGCTGGGCGCGATATCGACGATGTTGTAATCCTTCAGATAACATCCAGATGAATTTCCCCGGACATTGGTCACGGCCCCCGACACGCTGGTTGGATTGAACCGCACGGGACCCTTTCCCGGTCCCCCCGCCCAGGCCGATCCGGAATTCCCGATCCCCAGGGCAGCGATCGATCCGCGGAACTGGGAAAAGCGCGAATACCCCACGATGTTGCAGTGCCAGGGGTCATCCACCCACCAGATCCCGCGGGGTGTGCCGGCGGAGATCCGGTACCTGGACGCACTGGAATCATAGTAATAGTCCACTGCGGTAAAAGGCTGATTGGGAGGAAAGTTACAGATTCTTTGAAAGGTCGGACTTGAATCGAGATCAATGGAGTAATAGACTCCCTGTCCGATACCGGATGCATTGGTGGTGGTGCCGACGATGGCGAACCCGGATTCATGGAAGGCCACAGAGGGAAAAGATACGTCATCCGGTGTGCCCGTGGCCTGCCACCATCCGTTGTCCTGTGGATCCGGCATCACGTAAACAGTCGATGGATGCTGGCTGTCTCCGACTCTCCCGCGGGCACCGGCAACGACCTTGTGCTTCCCCGTCGAAGTATCCTGGGCCGAGGCGATGGAAAGGATATCGAGATTGATCAATCCTCCCGCTCCTCCCATGATGTTGTACGGCTGCCATAGATCGTTGATAAATTCCTGCCGGAGAACTCCCGCGCCGATCGTGCTCATGTACGTCAGCCAGGTGCCCAGGTAACCGTCGTAGATCATTGTCAGATCTGTGGGTGTGTAGGAAAGGTCAATCGAATCCAGCCCGAAACCGTCAAGGTACCAGTTTTGCCCGTAGTCCGGGCTGTAGTAGACCAGGCCGGATAGCGTGGCCGCCTTGACGTAGTTGGGACAACAGTCATTGGCCCAGGCAAGGGCGACGACCTGGAGATCCCCCAGCCCGTTGTTTCGTTCGCTCCAGCAGACACCGTCGGTTGAATAGTAGACCCCCGACCCGTTGGTCGCCACATAGATATCGCCCGAGCTCCCGTTCCAGCCGATTACCAGTACATCCGTAATATCCCCCTGGATGTCGGCCCGCTGGACCCAACCCTGCGCAGAGAGCATCCCTGAAATACCAATAAGAAACAGCGCCAGAAAAGCCTTTTTCATGGCCATCTCCTTTTCTCCTCCAGGTATCCGGTACCCGGGGAGAGACTCGACCCCGCACCTCATTCCTACGGGGTCGACACATACCAGACTCGAGTTCCACCACAAACCCGTGTCGGGGTTGACCCCGACATTTCTACCATACGGCCTTTTACCTCGAAATTGTGTGACGGTGATCACACCCGGGGTCACCCGCTGTTGTTATGAATTCATTGTATCACGGGGCCCGTCATCCCTTGACTTTTCCATTTCATGGTGATAGGATCCAAAGGGTGTTGAAAGTGGGCGTGACGCCCACTTTTTTCTTTCTTACGAGGAGTCTATGCTGCCTGAAAAGGTAATGAGGGAAATGAAGGAGGCCGTAAGGGACCTCGGGTATGATCTCGTCCACGTCGAGTGGAAGGGCGGGAGAGGCCGGGGAGTGCTCCGTCTCTTCATTGAGCGGGATGAGGGCATTACCCTGAGTGACTGTGAGCGGGTATCCCGTGAAATCTCGGCCCTTCTGGATGTCCTCGATCCCATTTCCCATTCCTACAGCCTGGAAGTATCCTCACCGGGCGTGGAACGCCCCATCTTTCATGAAAGTGAATATCCAAAATTTGTCGGACGTCCCATGAAGGTAACCCTCACGGAAGCCGTGGAGGGAACACGGGTCCTTCACGCCACGCTGGAAAGCTGTAAAAAGGAAACGCTGACCTTTCGCCGTTCTTCCGGCACCCTGACCGTACCCAAACGTATAGTCCGCGCGTCCCGGCTTCTGGGACCGTGGGAGGAGGTTGATTAACCATGGATCTCATTTATGCCATCAAGGAGACCGCTCGCGAGAAGGATCTGGACGTTGAGCTGATCATCCATGCCCTGGAAGACGCGATGGCCGCGGCCGCTCGTCGATTCCACCGCATCAAGGGAAGAGTGGTGGCCCATCATGATCCGGAAAAGAACATCTTCAAGGTGTTCCACGTCAAGGATGTGGTGGACGAGGTAGAAGACCCCGTGGAGCAGATTTCCCTGGAAGATGCACAGAAGGATGATCCCGGCCTCAAGGCGGGTGATCTCTGGAAAGAGGAGCTGGAGACCACGGGCCTGGGAAGAATTGCGGCCCAGACAGCCAAACAGGTACTCTTTCAGAGAATCCGGGACGCCGAACGCTCCAAGATTGCTGAAGAGTACAACCAGAAGATTGGAGATCTCATTACCGGCTCGGTGAAACGCTTTGAAAAGGGTGAAATTGTCGTGGACCTTGGAAAGGCCGAGGGGAAAATCACACGGGAAGACCAGTCCCGCATGGAGCGATGGTCCATCGGAGAACGAATCCGAGCCGTCGTGGTTGGCATTTCCCCCAAACCGTCGGGTCCACAGGTCCTCCTTTCCCGAACCGATTCCCGGCTCCTCATCCGGCTCATGGAGATGGAAGTTCCCGAAATTTACGATGGCACGGTCATTATCAAGAATGCCGTACGGGAAGCCGGTGAGCGTGCCAAGGTTGCCGTGTTTTCCCGGGACCGGGACGTGGATCCCGTTGGAGCCTGCGTGGGGATGAAGGGAGGACGCGTTCAGGCCGTAACCCGGGAGCTTCGCGGGGAAAAGATTGACGTTATCCCCTTTGCGGAAGATATTGTCACCTATGCCCAGAACGCCCTCGCCCCGGCCAAGATCAATCGCGTACTTGTAAAGGGTATGGGGCAGTCGGAAAAACAGCTCGATGTTGTTGTGGATGACGAACAGCTTTCTCTGGCCATCGGGAAGAAAGGTCAGAACGTCAGGCTGGCATCACAACTTATCAGTGTGAGGATAGAAATCAAGAGCGAACATCAGGTTAAAGAGGAGGTATCCGAAGCTCTGGCACGGATTATTCAGGGCCAGGAAATCGATGAAGAAGAGGAGGGAGCCAGTGACCTCACTCTGATTCCCGGTGTCGGACCCTCCATAGCAGAAAAGCTCATCGATGCCGGATATCCCACGATCGAAAGCCTCCTGGAAACCGATGCCGAGACCCTTGCGGGGATCGAAGGGATTGGAATGACCAAGGCTCAAAAGATTCTTGACGCTATTGAAGATCTTGAAGAGATCGAGGTCGAGGACGAGGAAGAATAGAGGGTAAACAAGATGGCTGGAACGATCAAGATTCAGGATCTCGCGAATGCGATGAATAAAAACCCCAAGGAGCTCCTTTTTGAGCTTCAGAGTATCGGGGTCAAAGTGCAATCCGTGGATGACGTAATTCCACCCGAAGTGGTGCAGGCCCTCATTTCAGGCAAACCTCTTGAGGCGCCCAACCAGGTTATTATTCGTGAGGATCGTGGCCGTGAGCGAAAAGTCAAGAAGACGCTGAAGACCAGGATCCCCAGGGTTAAAGTCCTTACACAGAAGGACATTCCTGTCATCGACATTCCCAAGAAAAGCACGCTTCAGGAAGTCGAGGAGATGATCCCCGCCTCTGAACCCGAGGCACCGCCAGTACAGGAAGTTCCCGTCAAAGAGGAGGCGCCGGCTCCATCCAGGCCTGCAAGGCCCGCCAAACCATCCAAAAAGGTCATCAAGGTTCCGCCCAAGGAAGAAGCGGCTCCATCCAACCTGCCCAAACTGGCGGAAATCCAGGTGAAAAGAAGACCGCCACAACCAAAACCCGCCGCAAAGCCCGCAAAGCCGCCGGAATCCAAACCGGCCCCAAAGACAGCAGCAAAGGCCGGCACGACCCAGCCCGGGCGGGCCAAACCTGTCCGCCCGCCCAAGGGTCCTGCGCCGCGGGAGGCTACGGAAACCACAGAGACCAAGGAAACCAAAAAAACAGTTAAGAAAAAAACAGATAAACGAAAAGCAAAAACCACTCCGGATCCAACCACGACCGAGCGCGTTGATGTACGGAAATTTGTAGGATCATCCGCCGAAACGGCCCGCCGCCTTCAGGAAGCCGAGGAACAGAGATCAGCCCGCCTGCGTTCAAAAAAGCGAAAGGTGGAGGAAGAGGAAGTGGAAATTCATGTCCCTCTTACCCTGGACGAGCAGGTAGCACGGCTCAAATCGATGATCCCGGAGGATCACGAAGTCACCCTCACGGAAGGTGCGACACTCAGGGACCTGATTGACCGGCTCGGGGTAAAAGTCAAAGATTTCATGCCCTATCTCTTTCAGAAAGGCATCATTCTCTCCGTAAACCAGCCGGTCCGGGAAGAATTCGTGAAGAAGCTGGGCGAAGATCTTGGATTTACCTATACAACCCAGACCTTCGAAGAAAAGGTAGCCAGTGACGTCCAGAAGCGCCAGAAACCCAAGGAAGGCACAGCCCGGGCTGCCGTAGTCACCGTTATGGGCCATGTCGATCACGGCAAAACATCCATTCTGGACTATATCCGGAAAACCCGCGTAGCGGCCGGTGAAGCGGGAGGCATCACCCAGCACATCGGTGCGTACCAGGTCTTTGTCGGTGATAAGAAGATCGTATTCATTGATACCCCGGGCCACGAAGCCTTTACTCATATGCGATCCCGGGGATCCAAGATTACTGACATCGTTGTTCTGGTCGTTGCCGCGGATGACGGAGTGATGCCGCAGACCCTGGAAGCGATCAATCACGCGAAGGCTGCCGATGTTCCCATCATTGTTGCGGTCAATAAGATCGACAAGGCCAATGCCGACCCGGATAAGGTAAAAAAGCAGCTGGGGGATCGAGGCCTTCTGGCGGAAGATTGGGGCGGAGACACAATCGTCGTTCCCCTGTCCGCCGTTACGGGAGCGGGAATCGATACTCTCCTGGAGATGATTCTTCTGGTTGCGGAAATGCAGGAGCTGAAGTCCAACAGCACGATTCCGGCTAAGGGAACCATTCTTGAAGCCCGGAAGGAAACCGGACGCGGCATGGTGGCCACCGTTCTCGTGCAGGAGGGAACCCTCAACCGTTCCGATTATTTCATCTGCGGAAACACCTATGGAAAGATCCGCTCCATGTACGATGATCGAGGAAATCAGGTCAAATCGGCAGACCCCAGTACACCCGTTGAAATCAACGGTTTTTCGACCCTTCCCTCCCCGGGCGATCTCTTTCAGGTTGTCGCCAACGAGAAAGAGGCAAAACGCATCGTGGAACTTCGTCGTCAGAGCGCCAAGGATGACCAGGCTCGAAAGACCACCGTTTCCCTGGAAGATTTCTTCTCTACCGTCCAGGGAGATGAAAAGAAGGTCCTTCGTTTCGTGGTCAAGGCCGATGTAACCGGGACTCTAGAAGTTGTAAAGAGTGTGATCGAAAGCAAATCCACCGAGGATGTCGATGTTGTCGTCATGCACGAGGGTGCGGGAACCATCACGGTGAACGATGTTGCCCTGGCTCAGGCTTCCCGGGCCGTGGTCATCGGCTTTAACGTCAAACCGGAAAAAATGGCCCAGAAAGAAGCGGAAGTACTCGGCGTCGAAATTCGCCACTACAGCATTATTTACGATCTCATCGAAGACATCGAGGCCGCAGTCACGGGAGCCGTCGTACCCGAAACAAGGGAAATCGTTACGGGAACGGCCCAGGTTCTCAAGGTCATCCGTATTCCAAAAGTGGGTTCCATTGCGGGATGCATGGTCAATGAAGGCATCATTAAGCGTGGCTCCCAGGTCCGGATACTCCGGGACAACACCCTGGTTCGGGCCGCCAAGATCGTCTCCCTGAAACGATTTACGGAAGACGTTACCGAAGTCCGGAAGGGCTTTGAATGCGGCATCGGTGTGGACCGATCCAAGGATGTCCAGGAAGGAGACATCCTGGAATGTTTTGAACGGGTGACCGCGGAGGACTGATCCTTCGTTCATGTACGTAATGGTTATGGTCCTGGAATGTCGTCTCCCGTATGTCCACTCCCTCAAGGGGAAACGTGTGATCCGGACTCGTCTGGTCGAGCGTCTCAAACGGGATTTCCAGGTTAGCGCCTCGGAAGTTGCAACGCAGGATCGTCACCAGGAACTTACGGTGGGAATGAGTGCGGTATCGTCGGATGCAACCTATCTCCGAAATCTTCCTGACAAAATTCGTAATGCAGCCGAAGGGGTACTTGAGGGATTCGTTGTTCAGTCTTCATGGGATGTGGTGCCTTGGCCATAAAGGGAATGCGCCCGCTTCGCATGGCACGATTTATTCAGCAGGAGCTTGCCATGATCCTGCTGACCCATACCCGGAATCCTCTTCTCCAGGAAGTCGTGGTCACCCACGTTAAGATGTCACCCGACCTCCATCTGGCCACCGTCTATTATCGCGTCATGGGGAATACCCCGGTGGAGATCTACCAGGAGGCCCTCGACGGGGCGCGTAAATTCCTGGAGCATACCCTTGGACCCAGTCTCCGGTTACCGTTCCTTCCAGAACTGATCTTTGTTTTCGACGAAAAACTGGAAGAAGCACTGCGCCTGGACCGCCTTTTCGAACGGATCGAGCGGGAGAGTGAAGATGCTGAGTGATGTGAAACGCGTTATCGATAACGGTCATCGGTTTCTGGTCACGACCCACCTTCACCCCGATGGTGACGCCGTCGGCACTTCCCTCGCCCTTCAGCAGATTCTCACCGAGCTGGGCAAGGAAGCCCGGGTGATTCACCGGGAAACCGTTCCTTTTTCTCTACGAAGACTGCCCCGTCTCGATCTCTGGAATATCACAGACACCCTTCCCCCTGACTTTCCCGATGGCTGGGACGCAGTCTTTGTCATCGAATGTCCAAAGCTGGAACGGACGGGCTTTGAGGGACTGGATCTGGGCACCATCATAAATATCGATCATCACATTTCCAATATCCGGTATGGTGCGGTGAATGTTGTCGATCCAGACATTCCCTGCGTGGGTATGCTGATCTGGGACCTTGCCGTACAGACCTACGGTCTTACACTTCGGCCTCCCGTCACCGATCATCTCTATGTAGCTCTTTCAACGGATACCGGTCAGTTCTGTTATGCAAACGCAGGTCCGGAGGCGTTTTCCATGGCTTCGGATCTGGTTCGATCCGGTACACGTCCCGACCGAATTGCAACGATTCTATACGAAGGTTTTCCTGCATCCGCCACCAAGCTGAAGGGATTGATTCTTTCCACGCTGGAGATCTCCTTTGGAGGCCGGGTTGCAATGATCCGATTTCCAAGAAAGTTTCTTGCGGAGGCTGGAGCTGAAGAGGGAGACGCGGAGGGCGTCATTGACGAACCGCGGAAAATTGACGGTGTCGAAGTCGCCGTTCTCCTTCGGGAGCAGGCAGACGGGTCCATTAAGGTTTCGATGCGCTCCCAGGGGACCATCGATGTGGAATCCATTGCGAGGGAATATGGCGGTGGCGGCCATCACAATGCCGCCGGTTTTGTGCTTTCTCGCACTCTTGAGGAATCAGGGACTTTCGTTCTTCAGCGTCTGGAGGAAGTGTTGACCCATGAAAATTAACGGACTTTTACTCGTAAACAAAACTCCGGGAGGAACATCCCACGATGTTGTGGACGGAGCCAGGAAGATCTTTCGTCTCAAACGGGTGGGCCATACGGGAACTCTCGATCCTCAGGCAGAAGGGCTCATGGTGCTCTGCCTGGGCCGTGCGACCAAGCTTCAGCAGTTTCTGACCGGGATGGATAAGACCTACGAGGGTCTGGTTCGTTTTGGCCACTCCACGACCACCTATGATGGTGAGGGAGATGTCACATCCGACCCTGTCGAGTTCAGGCCGGAGCTGGAGAAGCTGAATCACCTCGCATCGGAATATGTGGGTACCTTTCTTCAGACTCCTCCGCCGTTCTCCGCCAAACGGTACAAAGGAAAACGCCTCTATGAACTGGCTCGATCCGGCGAGGCGGTTCCCGAGCTTTTCAAGGAAGTCACCGTTCACGCCTTTGAGTTTGATCGCGTGGACGATAACCTCGGCCATTTCAATATCCACTGCGGGTCCGGCACCTATCTCCGGACGATCGCCCACGAGCTGGGTCAAAAGATCGGGTGCGGTGCCTACCTGTACCACCTGAAACGTCTCCGAATCGGGCCCTTCCACCTCTCCACTGCTCTCAGCCTTGAAGAGCTGAACGGGCGAGAGGATCAGCTGGACGGACCCCACTTCATTGACCTTAAGAAGGTCAGGCTGCCCTTTGCAGAGCTCAAGGTGGACTGTCTCAGCGGCACAAAACTCCTCGGAGGCCAGCGCATTACCTATTACGATCCCGATTTTAAGCCCGAACCCCGGGAAGGGACGATCCAGGTCGTCTCCCCATCCGGTCATCTCATCTGCATTGCATCCTATACGCTGGATGGTCGGGAAATGATCGCTCTGGAGCCCAGAGTTGTCGTTGCAGATCGTTGCGATTGAAGCCATATTGTGATATTCTTGATGCCCGCAAACGCGATCTTAATGAATCCAAGGAGTAATCTTTACCATGGAACGTATCTATAAGGAAGAGGTAATCACAAACTTCCGCCGCCACGAAAAGGACACGGGGTCTCCCGAAGTCCAGGTCGCTCTGTTGACCCGTCGTATCAATGATTTGACCGAGCATTTGAAGACCCATAAGAAGGACCATCACTCCCGACGCGGTCTCCTCATGATGGTCGGTCGGAGGCGAAAGCTTCTGAATTACCTCAAGGACAAGGATTTCAATCGTTACGCATCCCTTATCCAAGAGCTCGGGCTGAGAAAGTAAGCTCGTATGAGCTCTCCCATTCAAGCCACTGTTACCTTAACAGGCGGGCGATCGCTTCACTTTGAACTCGGACAGATGGCCATGCAGGCGCACGGATCGTGCGTCGTGCGGGGCGGGGATACAGTTGTTCTCACGACAGCGTGTTTCCGGGCCGGTGCGAAAAGCACCTTTCCCTTTCTTCCCCTTACCGTGGATTACCGGGAGTACACCTATGCCGGTGGACGGATCCCGGGCGGATGGTTCAAGAGGGAAGGCAGACCGTCGGAGAAGGAAATCCTCACCTGCCGTATCATCGATCGTCCCATTCGCCCCCTCTTTCCGGACTGGTATCACCTTGAGACTCAGGTCATCGGAATGGTATTCTCGGCAGACGGCGTCAATGATCCCGATATTCTTGCACTGAACGGGGCTTCTGCTGCTCTCTCCGTTTCCCCCATTCCCTTTCTGGGCCCCATTGCAGGTGTACGGGTGATTGAGCTGGATGGGAACCTGATCGTAAACCCCACAACGGAAGAGCGTGAATCCGCCACCCTGGAGATCGTTCTCGCAGGAACCCGGGATGCGGTCATGATGGTTGAGGCCGGAGCCCAGGAAGTCGCTGAGGAGCGCCTCCTGGAAGCCATCCTCTTTGGCCACGGCGAAATTCAGAAAATTATCGATTGCATTCTAAAATTGAAGGCCGATGCGGGAATACCCGTAATATCCGCGCCCGAAGGTGAACCGGAGCCCACAGTCCAGGGAGAAGATATCTCCACGACACTCGGTCCAAGACTGCGCGACGCCCTGTTGACCCGGGAGAAACAGGCCCGAAATACGGCCATGGACTCTCTCCTTTCCGAACTTCTCGAAACCATTCCTGAAGAAGAGGAAGACCGAAGAAACCAGACCAAAAACGCATTTGAAGAGGCCGTAAAAAAGGCGACTCGACGTCTCATTCTTGATGAAGAGATGAGGCTGGATGGCCGGGGGCTCACGGACGTTCGCCCCATCGACTGCAAGATCCAGCTTCTCCCGCGCACGCACGGTTCCGCCCTCTTTACCCGGGGTGAAACCCAGGCCCTCGTCACCGCGACCCTGGGGACCTCCCAGGACGCTCAGATCATTGAGGACTTTCTCGGCGAATCGTCCATGCGGTTCATGCTGCACTACAACTTCCCACCCTTTTCAACGGGGGAAGTCAAATTTTTACGCTCACCCTCGCGCCGGGAAATCGGCCATGGAAACCTCGCCCGCCGTGCACTGGAAGCGGTCTATCCCTATGACGACGAGAACTTCCCTTACACGACACGCGTCGTGGCCGATATTCTCTCATCCAACGGATCCTCCTCCATGGCCACAGTATGCGGGGCCAGCCTTGCTCTCATGGATGCCGGCGTACCGATTGCCAAGCAGATCGCCGGCGTCGCGATGGGGATGGTCGTGGAAGAAGAAACGGTTAAAATTCTCACCGACATCGCCGGTCATGAAGACCATTTTGGTGACATGGATTTCAAGGTGGCCGGAACCCGTGACGGTGTGACGGCCCTTCAGATGGACATCAAGGTCGGCGGGATCTCTCCCGAAATCATGCGCCAGGCCCTGGATCAGGCCAGGCAGGCCAGGTTTCACATCCTGGACATCATGGATCAGACGATTTCGTCTCCCCGGGAAGAGATGTCCCCCTACGCCCCCAGGATCTGGACGATTTTCATTCCCCGGGATAAGATCGGGGACGTCATCGGATCGGGCGGCAAGATCATCCGATCGATCATCGAGGAAACCGGTTGTAAAATCGAGATCGACGACGACGGCAAGGTCCTGGTGGCCTCAACGGACGGTGCTTCAGCGGAACGAGCCATCCAGCTGATCCGAAAATACTCCGAAGTCCCTGAAATCGGCAAGGTATACCACGGCGTGGTTCGCCGAATCGAACCCTACGGCGCCTTTGTGGAAATTCTCCCGGGAACCGACGGGCTTCTTCATGTTTCTGAGTTCACAACGTTCCGAATCAAGGATATTCGTCAGGCCCTGAAGGAAGGGGACGATCTGGACGTGCAGATCATCGAGATCGACGATTCCAACGGAAAGGTCAAGCTTTCCCGAAAGGTCCTGATTCGGGACCATCCTGAACTGGTTGCCCGGGACCGGGAGCAGTACGAAGAAGACATGTCTCCCCGCACTCCCCGCCCCCATCAGGATCGCGGAGACAGGGGAGACCGAAGGGATCGAAGGGATTCCCGATCCAGGGGAGACCGTTCCCGGCGTTGAGCTGACTGCGGGATGAAACGGCGTCTGCCCCTTCACCTTGGATACCAGGTTGCCCTGATCACGATTGGACTCCTTCTATCCGTCACCCAGGCTCTTCCAAGGCTCTTTCATCCCTTTGATTCTCCGCTTCCCGAAATGGGATTTCCCGTTATTCTTCTCCTTGTCCCGATTGTCGGATCAGTGGTCCTCTTTCAGGTCGCCTATCATTACGAGCACTCCCCCCGTTTCTGGGTTCTTCTGACGTGGGCGCAAAATCTTTCCGCTCTGGCGATCGTCGGAACCGCGGCTCTGACCCTGGGGACCAGGACAGCGTTTTCCGGGGAGGTTCCTTCCCTTCTTGTTTCCCTGAACCTTGTCCTGCACTGTCCTCTTCCCGGAGACGAGACCATGCCCGCCGAATCGGAGCTTGCTTCACCTGAACTCTGACGCTTCGACGCCAGGTCTGTGTTAGACTGAACCCGTGGCCAAGGCTCTGGACATCCGCGATCCGGTTCACGGGTACATCCGACTTACTCCCCTGGAAGCATCGATCCTGGACACACCCGAGTTTCAAAGGCTCCGCTTTGTCTCACAGCTCGGCCTGACGAACCTGGTCTTTCCCGGAGCCACCCATACAAGATTTTCCCATGCCCTCGGAGTCATGCATCTGGCAGGGCGTCTCTTTGACCACCTTATTCACCAGTCTCCGGAAACCCTCCTGCCCCCACCAGGCGAAAGGGAGCGTCTCCGCCACCTGATCCGGATCACGGCCCTTCTCCACGACATCGGGCATTCCCCCTTCTCCCATGCTCTGGAAAGTCTCTTCCCGGAGGGCATGAATCATGAACGGATGGCGGTCCGGATCATCCAGAATTCCGCCATCTCCGAAGTGATCAGGGAGGCGGGATCGGTTATCGGGATTACCATCGAAGACATTGTCAACCTGATGACCGGCCACCTTCCCCCCGAACAAATCTTTCTGTTCCAGTCTCTGAACGGGGAGCTTGACGTGGACAAGATGGACTATCTCCTCCGCGATTCCCTTTTCTGCGGCGTGGGGTACGGTCACTATGATCTGGAACGCCTCCTCTATACGATCACACTTCTTCCAGGTCCGGAGGGGCCGAGAATCGGGGTACTGGACGGTGGAATTCACGCCCTGGAGGCCTTTGTCCTGGCACGGTACTACATGTTCACCCAGGTTTACTTCGATGCGACCAGCAAGATCATTGAAAAACACCTGGAACAGTTTTTTTCAACACGCAGCTTTCAATGGCCGATGGAACCGTCACGGTTTATCGAAACCGATGACACCGATATACTCTCTCAGCTGCGCGCCTCATCCACCGATCCCCATGCCCGAAGGGTCCTTCAGCGGAATCACTATCCCATCACGTACGAAACCGATGAGCATCTCGATGAAGTTCAGGAGCAGAGATTTGTTTCCATTCTTTCCTCCGTACAGGAAGCCCTTCCGGCCGGCTCTCTCTTCTGCTCCAATGCCACCAAGGATCCTCATCACTTCTCCCAGGCCAAGGTCATGGTCCTGCGGTGGGACGGATCTCTTCAGGACGTGACGGAACGCTCGTCCTTCATCGGACAGCTGAAACGAATTAACCAGTACCGGATTTATGCCAGAGAGGATCTTCGCGAGGACATCCAGCATCGATTCATGACGGCATTGAAAGATGGCGTCTGAGCAGATTTTCAATCTGCGCATTTGAAAAGGGTTTTGCCAGAATCTCTTCCACACCACTCTGGTAGCAGGCCGCCATATCCTTTTGACCGATGTGGGAGGTGACGATAATCACCGGTATGGAGGTACACGATGGATCCTGCTTGAGAAGCCGGGTACACTCCGCACCCGTCATTTCGGGCATTTCAAGATCAAGGATGACCAGATCCGGTTTCTCCGACCAGGTTCGCTGAATCGCCTCGGCCCCATTTTCCGCCGTGATGACGGTTACACCCATCGATGTGATGAGGTCCCGGTAGAGTGACAGGAATTCCTTCGAATCGTCGGCGACAAGGATTTTGGCCATGGGCAAAGTATATCAAGATTCTTCCGGCCGCGCACCGGGCTCGAGACAGGAAAGTAAAACGGGGCCGCATCTCTGCGGCCCCGATAATGGTTATAAAAGAATGGATCAGTTGACAGGTTCTTCGGCTTTTTCCTCTTCTTCAGGCTCTTCTTCAGGTGAGGATTCTTCCGCAGCTACTTCTTCCTCTTCCGCCTCAGCTTCGAGCTCTTCCGCACTCTCTTCCGGCTCGTCCTCCGCAGTACCCTCGGCCTCATAGGCCGCACCCTCGTCTGCGTAAGCCGATTCGAGCTGGTTCAAACCATCCAGAACCGATGTCGCCATGGCGCCCACGAAGAGACGAATGGCACGAATCGCGTCGTCATTTCCAGGAATGACCACATCGACGAGTTCAGGATCACAGTTGGTGTCCACGACCGCAATGACGGGGATGCCGAGCTTGCGGGCTTCCAGAACCGCGATTCGTTCCTTTTCGGGATCGATAATGAAGAGAGCATCGGGAAGCTCTTCCATATCCCGGATCCCCTTCAGGTTCTTTTCCAGTTTCTTCTTCTCGCGGTCCAGACCGATCCGTTCCTTCTTGGTGTAGTGGCGGAGAGTCTCTTCATCCTGGAGAATTTTGTCAAGCTCTTTATAACGATCGATACTCCGGCGAATCGTCTTAAAATTGGTGAGCGTGCCCCCGAGCCAGCGGTTGTTCACATAGTACATTCCACAGCGTTCGGCTTCTTCGGCAACGGCTTCCTGGGCCTGACGCTTCGTACCGACAAAGAGGATTTTCCCGCCTTCGGCCACGATTTCACGGATGAAAGCTGCAGCCTGCTGAAAGAGCGCCAGGGTCTTCTGGAGATCAATGATATAAATCCCGTTGCGCTTTCCAAAGATATAGGGGCGCATCTTGGGATTCCATCTGCGGGTCTGATGACCAAAGTGAACGCCCGCCTCCAGCAGATTCTTCATGTTGAGTTCGGTTGACAAGCGATCCTCCTAGCGCTTTGAGAATTGGAACCGGGCGCGAGCTTTACGCTGCCCGTATTTCTTTCGTTCCACTTCGCGGGGATCTCGAGTGAGAAATCCTGCGGTTTTTAGTTTCTTTCTGAATTCGGGGTTGTACTGCAGGAGGGCCCGGGCAACACCATGGCGCGTCGCTCCGGCCTGTCCGGCGACACCGCCACCGGCCACATTGACCAGAATGTCGAACTTGCCCTGCACTTCCACGGCATTCAGAGGCTGCTGAACCATGTACTGAAGACGGTCCGTCGGAAAATATTCCGCGACCGGCTTCCTGTTGACCATAACCTTACCTTCACCGGGTCGGATGTAGACGCGGGCCGTTGCCCGTTTCCTTCGACCCGTTCCGTAATACTGAATGAGTGCCACCGGTTCCTCCTCTACTTGTCCAGCGTCAGGGGCTCAGGATTCTGGGCCTCGTGGGGATGTGCAGATCCTTTATAGACTTTCAGTTTTTTTAGGATCTTGGCGCGAAGACGATTTCTTGGAAGCATCCCCTTGATCGCATTTTCGATGATGCGCTCGGGGTGCTTTTCCATTAGTTCGCTTGCGGTCTGCTCCTTGAAGCCACCCGGATAACCGGAGTGACTCTGGTAGAGCTTGTCGTTGAGCTTGTTTCCCGTCAGCTTGACCTTTTCCGCATTGATTACGACGACGAAGTCACCCATATCTACATTAGGCGCATAGCCCGGTTCGTCCTTTCCGCGAAGGATCGTTGCAATCCGGGTTGCCATGCGGCCCAGTACCTGACCGTCCGCATCGACGAGAAACCACTTCCGTTGAATGTCCGCCTCTTTCGGCGCATAAGTCTTCATTTTCACCTCAAACGTAGAACTATCCTGAGGAATTTTTGGAAAGCCCTAACATACACCATCTGCATGAAGTTGTCAAGTTTACAAGGCAACCTCGAGTCATTACGATGACGTCCGGACAGGGATTTTCACCCGGGATTGAAACACTTTTCACCGACTTACCGGCCGCTCCCGTCGAAATTTTTCCGGGCTTGCCGTACAGAAGAACGATTGTGTCCCCCAGGACTGTTCCCATCCAAAATACATTTGAAATCTGGGATAATAGGAGTCCCGTGGCCATATTGATCAATCCTGATACCGGCATTCTTACCCTCAGTGTGGGTGATCTTCTCCAGGAGGAAATTACCTTCAAGATCGGATTTTCAGGTGCGATGAGCCTGCGCAGGATGTGGGTCGGGCAGGGAATTCACCAGGTCTATCAGGAAGAGTGCATGGGACGCATTCCCTCCTATCGCCGGGAGGTCCCCATCATGTATACCTTTCAGGCAGCCGGCCTTACCGTAATCCTTCAGGGGAGGATCGACGGGCTCTTCGTTGACTCTGACGGAGTTACGATCCTGGAGGAGGTCAAGTCACTCCATTTCGGGCGGGACCTCGACCGAGTCTACCGGGGAGCCCTGGGCGAAGTCTATCGGCGTCAGGTGGCCCTATACGGGTGGATGTGGAGCCGGGTGAAGGGGGATCCCGTTGCGTGCCGGCTCGTCCTTGTGGATATCACAACGGGGGAACGCAGAATCGAAGAGGTTCGTCCCGATTTCGATCAGGTCGCATCCTTCGTCCGGGGTCGAATCGTTCGCCTGGTTCGGACCTGGGAGAAGGCAAAACGGGAGCGGGACCGTAAAAGCCGGGCATCAGAATCCATTTCATTTCCCCATCCGACCTTTCGCCCATATCAGGAATCGATGACCCGGAATGTCCGGACTGCCCTGGAGGAAGGCCGCCACCTTCTGATCGAAGCCCCTACAGGTATTGGAAAGACGGCGGCAGCGATCCATCCTACCGTGGTCTTTGCGCTGAAACAGGGCTTGAAAGTCTTTTTCCTCACCGCCAAAACCCTTCAGCAGGACATGGCGGTCCAGACCCTTAAGGCCATGAACCGGGAGGGATCCTTCCGAAGCCTTCGCCTTCGGGCAAAGGCACGGATGTGCGCCAACTCAGAGATCATCTGCCACGAAGACTTCTGCCCGTACGCGAGGAACTACGCAGAAAAGGTCCATACCCATGGAACCGTGGATAAGCTCCTTGCGGCCTTCTCCCACCTCGATCCGGACACCATTTATTCCGCTGCGGTATCCGACGAAGTCTGCCCCTTTGAAATTTCCCTCGACCTGACCAAGCATACCGATGCAATTGTCTGCGACTATAACTATATTTTTGAACCGAGTGTTTCCCTGAAGGACACGAGGGAAGGCCTTGGCCTCACTGACACGGTTGTCATTGTGGACGAAGCGCACAACCTGGTGGACCGGAGCCGGGAATACTACTCCCCTTCGATAAGCAGCACCCTGATTCGACAGGCATCGGCGTTCCTGACCTTCATGGCGTCGGACATCGCGGAAATTCTTCGCGGTATCCTCCAATCCCTTGAGGAGAAACTTACGGCCTGGGCCAATCACCAGTTCGATCCGGGTGAGACCGAAAAGCCGTGCGGTCCTCCCGATATCGATCTTCCGGAGTACCTCCTGCAGATCGAAGGACAGATTCTCGAGTACATCACTGAAGTCCATGAACGGGGAACGAGAAGGGGCGAAGATCCTCTCCTTGAACTCTACTTCCGCCTTTCCCGGATGGTCATGCTCCATCGTGAGGATTACGAAGAGTTTACCTGGACTCTTCGTCGGACTGGAGATTCGGTGGAACTGAAGCTCTTTTGCCTCGACGCCTCCCGGTTCCTCGGGGCAATCGTGGACCAGACCTGGAGCACCGTGGCCATGTCGGCCACCCTTCAGCCCTTCGAATTTTACGAGTCCCTGATCGGGTTTGCCCATGACCGGACAGATCGAGAAGCGTACCCCAGTCCCTTTCCCCGGGAAAACCGCCTGATCCTTGTCGTTCCTACGCTCAATACGACCTATCGGCACCGAACCCGCTCGATCGGGAAGCTTGTCACCCTGCTGCATGATATGGCCGGCCGGGTGAAGGGTAATTCCCTCATCCTTCTCCCTTCTTACGCGTACCTCGACATGGTACGGGGCAACTGGCCCTCAGGTGGAAACCGTCTCCTCGTTCAGAAGGCAGAGATGGCACCCGATGCAAGGGAGGACATCATCCGTGAACTCCGTGCCGTGAAGGAACCCCTCGTCCTCCTTGCGGTAGCGGGCGGGATCTATGCGGAGGGAATCGACTATCCCGGGGAGATGCTCCGCGGTGTTTTCATCGTTTCTCCCTCCCTTCCCCAGGTCGGCCTGGAACAGAACCTGTTGAAGGAACACTATGAAAGGCGGTACGAACGCGGGTTTTCTTACGCCTATCTGATCCCCGGCATGCGGCGAGTCATTCAGGCTGCGGGCCGGCTGATTCGGAGTGAGGAGGATCGGGGCGTAATTGCCCTGATCTGCGAACGCTTCACCGACTCCCGCTACACCCGATTCTTTCCCGAATACTGGTACGAATCCTCTCCCGATGAACTTGTCGAAGAGAACCCGATCACGACGATGGAAACCTTCTTTGGAGAATCCCATGAAACCTGAGACCCCCCTTCTCACCGTAGACGGCATCGTTCTTGACGGAAAACGGATTGTACTGATCCGCCGCCTTCACCCTCCCTTCGAAGGGCAGTGGGCCCTGCCCGGGGGATTCGTGGAGATCGGGGAGACCGTGGAGGAAGCCTGCGTCCGGGAAATACGGGAGGAAACGGGCCTGGACGTGGACATCGTCCGTCTCCTGGGCGTCTATTCCGATCCCGGGAGGGACCCGCGAGGCCACACGGTCTCTGTCGTCTTCCTCTGCTATCCCTCCGGCGGGGAGCTTCGCGGGGCCGACGATGCCGCCGAGGCCCGCTGGTTCACCCTCCCGGTCACCGACCCCCTCGCCTTCGACCACGAAAAAATCCTGGAGGACCTGAATAGAATTCTCAAAGGATAGGCATACGATTAATAGATTTAATGAATTTTGTGGATTTTATGGATTGTAAAAGAGAAAGAAGAGGGTAGAAAGTAGACCATGGACCGTAGTAGGAAATCGTCAGGGCGTCATAATAATATTGTTTTGCCTGTTCAAGACTGAAAATATTATCCATCTCAGGGCTCCCCAGCACGGCCCATTGATACGCTTTTGTGCCAGGCTCACGTTTGACAGTTCATTGGGGGTGACACCCCGAAAGTGCAATAACCACGGGCGGTGGGGTTTGGAAAACAACAAAACATAGTGCCATGCCGCATATTGTATGGGTTGACATAAGAGTTTATA
>Ga0209408_1000017_pt1 | contig 140272 bp, 128 predicted proteins | sample AD_UKC107_MetaG_FD_184422 | JGI IMG/M metagenome (GOLD analysis project Ga0209408, IMG submission 184422) | Active sludge microbial communities of municipal wastewater-treating anaerobic digesters from Hong Kong - AD_UKC107_MetaG (SPAdes)... | ecosystem: Engineered > Bioreactor > Anaerobic >... | reverse complement strand
AAAGCACAATGGAGCTGTCGGTATTATCTAAATAAGTGAGAGGGTTGATCCACAGGGAAAAGCTGTTACTGGGAATTTCGGACTCTATGCTCTTTTTGACATGATCCCATGCAGTGTTCATATAAAGGCTCCGGAAGGTTTACGGCTTTCATAAAAAGCCAGTGTGGTTTTTATTACCTGATAAACAATAAGATAAAGCCTCGTGACACGAGAAGCATACATCCCGAGGAACCTGGTGTTTTTTACAAGTTCGAATGAAAATTTAATTGATACGAAATAAAGATATAATTTACATGCATTGTGGCATTCCACATGGCATGATGAATTCTAAGAGAACAAAAACATTAAAAAGGTGGTGAAAAATTGATTTAAATTCATATATGAAAACATATGTACAGGTCAAAGGCGTTGAAAAGGAGAGGGCACTTATGGAGTATTGAGATATAGACAGAAGGTAAGGCATGAAGTTAGTTGAAAAAATGAAATGGTGCTGCGTAACTTATGAAGAAGAATGAGGAAATTTACAAATTAGAATCGAGCGTAAAATCGGGGGGTTAGAAAACAAAAAGGGGATGTTAAAAAAAATGTCAACAAAATTAAACTCGAAAATCCTTTCATTTTTGGCCTTTTTTTCTGATTTTCGTTTTTAATGGTACAATTTTTCAGTTTTAAATGACTATTTGATTGTATCAAAAAATACCCGGCCGTCATCTTTGCTGTAAAAATACCTGTCAGCATAGGGGTTTTCAGGCAATTGCTCAAGGAAGCCTTTCTCAATTAATTCATAAAGAGAATCCGGTAAATAATTATAAATTTCTTTAAATTTTTTCAGGGCACTCTCAAGGAGCATGACACCCTTTAATGCATCTATCCGGTCTGTAATTTCCTTTTCTTTGTATTCATCCATATCAGGGTCATTGAGCATGGCCTGGAGCAGAACAATTGCAGCCTGTGTCCTTCCTCCCTTCAGGGCAAAGCGGCCCCCGAGAACTGCAAGGAGAACCGGGGCGCCCTTGATTTTTGCGGCCTCGAGAAAGGCCTCGGATGCCTTTGCATAGTCATGAAGGAAATAGTACCAGTCAAATGCCATGTAATACCCCGGCCGCCAGTCCCATGGACGGTGTTTCCTGGATATATCAAGAAGTGAAATGGCCTTTTCCGGCAGCTTTGCCTCCCAGGGAAGAAGACCCTGGGCAACTACATATGTCTGCTCAAAATACGGGTCCAGGTTGAGGCTCTGCTCAAAGGCAAGCACAATCCTGTTCCATTCTTCGTTAGAGATTTTTTTATTGCTTCCCACAAATGATGCGATTTCAAGAAGAATATAGTCCGCTACAAGACCTCTGAACTCGCCTGAAAATATCTTCAACAGGTCAGGAGGAAGGGGGCTTACATCAAGCCGGTAATTGACACCAAGGGATTGCCTGGCCCCCTTGACAGCAGTAAAGCCTGCTGCATATAAAACAACAAAAAGGCACAAGCATAAAAACAGCAGGATAGTAGGTTTACTTCTCACGCCAGTTCCCGCCTCTGAAAGACTAACACTGTCAGTATCAGACAGATCCCGATATAGGAAAGGCCGTATAGAGCTATCCAGGCCAGATAAGCTGCATTTACAGGAAGGCCATACGCGGCTGTTGTCTTCAGGTCAAATGCAGCCAGATTGGGAAATATCCAGGAAGAAACTTCAGTTATCTTTAAAAGCATTTTATTTTCAACAAACATCTTGCTTACAGAGATTATATTTTTTACGTTTTCGACATTCTGTCCTATGAAATAGGAAAGCAGGGAAAGAAGGACTGCCGTAAAGGGATGTGTTGTAATACTTACCCACAGGAGGGCCATGGCCAGGACAACAATCAGAGAAAGTGTTAAAAAAACCAGTCCAAGAAGAAAGATGTTCCATGAAAAGTTAACAGGTATGTAGCCTTCGCTGCCGTAAGTTGCAAGTTTTGCTGAAAAGGCGGCACATGAGCCGAGGATAGCGCTGGATAAAACTATAATCATGCACAGTCCAAAATATCTGCCGAGAATATACTGGGATCTCGTTAAGGGTCGAGAGAGAATAAGGTAGAGAGTCTTTTTGTCAATATCGTTTGACATAGTGTTAATGCTGAGGAAGAAAATGATAACGAGCCCTGATATCGAAACCACGGAAAGCCCCAGTTCTACTGCAACCTTTCCCAATTCCCATGAGAACATTTTAGTAATAATTATGTTTGCGATGAATAAAAGAATGCCGAAGAAAAAAATGCCGTAAAGTGCCCTGTTGCGTATGCTGTCTTTAAATGTAACCCAGGTAATGAGGAATATTTTAGACATTTTTTGACTTTCCATGTTCTTCAATTATTTTTATGAACGCCTTTTCAAGGCCTCCGACCTCGGTTATATCTTCAATAGCCCCGTCAAACAAAAGCTCACCCTTGTGCAGGATGCCGATGCGGTCACAGAGCCTCTCAGCGTCGCTTAAAATATGTGAGCTGAAAAAAACGGTTTTTCCATTTTGCCCAAGGTCAAGTATTACATCGCTTATCAGGTTCCTCCCCAGAGGATCAAGGCCGCTCATAGGTTCATCAAGTATATATATGTCCGGATCATGAATCAGGGCCATTGCCAGGCCAAGGCGTTGTTTCATGCCCTTTGAATAAGTCCTTACAGTCCATGAACCCGCTGATTTGAGATCAAGCCTCTCAAGTACTTCCTGAGCCCTTTTTTTTATTACGTATCCCCGCATTTCAGAGGCCCTTGCTGCGAACAGCAGTGTTTCCATTCCACTGAGATTTTCAAAAAAGCACGGCGTTTCAGGTAGATATCCTATAAGATGCTGAAAGCGCTCCTTCCCTACTACAAATCCGTCAACAGTAATCCGGCCTCTGTCCGGTCTTATGAAATCAAGCAGGAGTTTTATGGATGTGCTTTTACCTGCGCCGTTCGGCCCCAGAAACCCGAAGATTTCTCCATCGTTGACCGTCAGGTTCAGCCCCTTGAGTACGGTGTTTCGTTTAAGCCCTGATCGGAATGTCTTGGAGATATTTTCAAAACTGATTGCTGTCATGTCTTATTCCTGTTGACTCCACCTTATGCTATATAAACAACCACCCATGACCTGTCACCCATAACCAGTTTTTCCCTTATACCAGAAAAAAAGCCGCATGCCAAACAGCTTACAGCTTTTTCAGAAGAATCTTTAACTAGAGATTTGCAATTTGACAGGATAATAGTAGCCCTGTCCGCAAAAGACGCTCAGGCAGGGAAGAATATCATGTCAATCCTGTTTATCCCGTCAAAAAACAGAGTTCCAGGCCATTGTTTGCCCCTCTTTCCCTTTGATTCCTTATGGCTTTATACTTTGTGCCTTTGTACCTGCACATGCTGCCAAAGGTTGTAATTCTTGACATATTTAACAGGTGTGATAGTATAAATTACGAAATTTATAAATTAACAAATTATTAATTTATAATTAAAAAAGCTTCTTGGTTTGGCATCTTCAGGAGCGTTTATACCTCCTGTTATTACGAGTAATGCTCCCTCTCCTGTCATTTCGAGGAGCATAACGACGAGAAATCTTGAATAACGCAATGCCTGCTTAAATTAAGGATACAATTTTGGGGGCATTGAACAGAAAAAAGGAGGTAAAAATGCCTTTGGTAAAAATAAAAGAACATTTCCAGATCACAATCCCGAGCAGCGTGCGGAAAAATCTCAGCATTGCCGTTGGTGATTATATGGAACTGGAAAAAAAAGATGGTGAAATTATTTTAAAGCCGGTTAAGCTGGTACATCCTGAACAGGCTTATTTTTACAGCAGGGAATGGCAGGAAGGAGAGTCAGACGCAGACAGGGATATTACCGGAGGTAATGTGCTGGGACCTTTTGATTCCCTTGAAGACAGCCTGAAGGCGCTGAAAACCGCAAAGATATGAAAATATTTTTCACAAAGACCTTTGTAAGGGACTACCGGAGACTGCCGAGGGAGATACAGGAGGCAGTGGATAAGAAGCTGGAATTGCTGTTATCTAATTCAAGGCATCCTTCACTGAATATAAAAAAAATGAATGATCCCAGGAATATCTGGGAAGGCAGAATAACCCACTCATATCGTTTTACTTTTAATATGGAAGACGATACATACGTTATGCGTAAAGTTGGCACGCACGACATGTTAAAAAACCCATGATTTTACTACTCCGGCGATTAAAAACATCAATCGTCATGCCGGACTTGATAAGCCTGCCCCGGACCCCGTTTCGGGGGCATCCAGTCGAAATCATTGCGGATTCCGGCGGGAGTTTATCCGCCAGTTTTTGTGGCGGATTTATCCCGAACTTGATTCGGGGCTCGAAATTTTACCCGCCATTTTTTGTGGAGGGTTTACCAGCCTGTGTTTTTGGCTGGTTTATCAGGCCCTGGCTGGGACAACATTGACATATATTAATGTCGGAGTAATATAATAGGGAAAGGTTAACTCGAAAGGCATTTCAATGAATGTGCACCCCTTCTGTCATTTCCCTGTCTGCCGCGGCACAGGCAGGGAGGAGCGTTTTTGCCTTCCGTAATTACGGAGTACCCCCTATTGTTATTTTAAAGTACCAGCTTGCTTGTGTTGTTTTGAAGAGCGTTTTTCCATTCTGTCATTACGGAGGACCCCCTATTGTCATTTCGAGGAGCATAGCGACGAGAAATCTTGAATACGCCATAGCAGCATTGAACGCCTTAGAAAAGCAAGATTTCTCACCTGCTTGCAGCAGGATTCGAAGTTTTACCAGGCTGTGTTTTTGGCTGGTTTACCAGCCATTGGCTGGGACAGAAAATAAGGAAACATTGTCATAAGTAATAGGAAAGGAGAAATTCTGCTCCTATTTTGTAATTTTGAGGAATATCCACCATCCGTCATTTTGAGGAGCATTTTTTCCTTCTGTCATTTCCCTGTCTGCCGCGGCACAGGCAGGGAGGAGCATTTTTTCCTCCTGTCATTTCGAGAAGCATAGCGACGAGAAATCTTAAATGCCCAAAACTGGAATATATTACGTTTATTTAATTACTAACTGGAATAACAGGGTTATTTATACAGGAGTAACAAACAACCTTGAAAGGAGGATATATGAGCATAAGAACAAGCTCATAAAGGGGTTTAGTGAAAAATATAATTTGAATAAGCTGGTCTATTTTGAAGTAACTCCTGATGTTATTTCTGCCATAGAAAGAGAAAAAGAGATAAAGAAATGGAGAAGAGAGAAGAAAAATAAACTGGTGAATCTTATGAATCCAAAGTGGGATGACCTGAGTTCGTGCTGGTAAGGTTTTAAGATTTCTCACCTGCTTGCAGCAGGATTCGAAATGACAGGGAAGGGATGACATGATTCGAAAGTTTACCCGCCAGTCTTTGTGGAGGGTTTACCAGCCTTTGGCTGGGACAAAGAACAATAGTTTTTGCAAAGGTGTCGAGTTTTTTTCCCCTATTGTTATTTTAAAGTAGCAGGTTGCTTGTGTTGTTTTGAGGAGGGTTTTCACCTTCTGTCATTTCGAGGAGCATAGCGACGAGAAATCTTGAATACGCCATGGCAGCAATAAGCGCCTCAGAAAAGCAAGATTTCTCACCTGCTTGCAGCAGGATTCGAAATGACAGGAGAGGATGACAGGATTCGAAAGTTTACCCGCCAGTCTTTGTGGAGGGTTTACCAGCCTTTGGCTGGGACAAAGAACAATAGTTTTGCAGATGCGGAGCAGCGATTTCTTATAAACGATACATAGACGTTAGTATCGAATATGACCTTCATTTGAAGACCTCTTCTATCAAATCGCCTTTTCCTCCCACCGTATCGTGTGCATTGATGATATTATCGTCAATCACAGCCATCTCCAGGGCCTTGTTAACAGCCTCCTTTTCTGTATGCACTTCGAAGATCAGTTTTACCTTATCTATGTAATCCTGATCAAGTTCAATTGTCTTTTTGATCATTCTTGGCATATAGTTACCTCAATAACCATAATGTTTATCATTTTATATGGTTTTTAGTGAGCAGTCAAACTTTTCGTAAGCATTCATGTATCAGTTATCATGGGTTGGGTTTCAGTAGCATAACTATAAATTTAAGGAAATACATTTGACAGGATAACAGGATAAGCCTGATTTTTATAGGGAACTTGGTTCCCTTTTGTTACATTCAACATTCGATGTTGGACGTTCGATTGTTCGATGTTCATTTTTTTCAGTAAACCCTCCAACCTTACACCTTATGCCCTCTATACCTGTTTATAGTATCTCGCCGGTACTTTATAAAGCTATAAGCTTCATGCTGAACATAGTCATTAGTTGCACTAATGGTATAACATGTGCAGATACGGAGCGGCGATTGCAACGAGGATTATGATAATGGCAATTGCTATCATAAGCTCAACGACGGTGAATTTCTTTGTTCTTTTTTTTAAAGGGTCCGGCCCCATCCCTGTTTTCCTTTAAAAAAAGCTGCAAGCCATAAGACTTGCAGCTTTGGTCATGTTTTAATCAGTGAGGGTCTTTGGGTGTCCTGCCTGAGACCAATGTTTTCAAACAAATTGACAATTAACCTATTGCCCTATGACCCAATTAGGCGCAGGAAGGCCACCGCCAGCCTGTCCTAAGAAATCATCGTTGTTCACTGCCACAGCTGGAGGAAGTGCTAAGGCTGATGTCACCCCTTGAGCAAAGTTCAAGGCAATAGCCGTACTTGGCCACTCAGGATTGCTCACTGTATATAGTGCATTTTCTACATCACTGTCCATTCCGTAAGCTGCATCACCACGAAAATGCTGAGTAACAAGAATAAATGATTCCGCACGCTGTCCGGCAGCGGCAGGGACAATCTCTGTCTGCACAAATGCAATCATAGAATTTCCCAGCGCTGTTGGAATAGCCATATCACGTGGATTACCATTAGGATCAACAACAGTTCCAGCCAAACGTGCACCTCGTACCGTAGCTGATGCCGGTATAGCCATTTGTCCTACAAATTGTGTATTCGCAATAGCTGTTAGTCCAGTAGGATTAACTAAAAGGTCGTCAGCTGCTTCAGTCCACCCATATCCACCAAGTTCCGAATTCAAATTTGCATTATCTGCCTTTAAATTGTGAGCTACCGCCTTGGCCGCGGCATTGTATGACCTCAGCCTGTAGGAGAGAAACTGGGGCACAGCGATTGCCGCAAGGATACCGATGATGGCAATAACGATCATCAACTCGATAAGGGTGAAACCCTTTTCTTTTTTTACCATAAACTTCTGTAACATTTCTTATCTCCTTTCTATTTAAAATTTTTCAGATTATTTACAGCTTCTTTAGATTATGCTGATGTATTTTTGCCACCTCCTTCCAGAATATTTCCGTTTACAATATTTTTTCCGTCACAGGACGAGAATTTGCTTTAAAATTAATCTGTCAAGACTCCGCATTGCTTTTGAAGCAATATATGTGCCATATTAAGAGGTTATTGACCGGCGATGGTGTAAGCCTGCAATATCAGGCTTTTCAAATTTGTCATTTCGGCCCCCGATTTTCATCGGGATAAATTCCGGGAGAAATCCTAACACAATTGAATCATTAAGATTTCTCATCGCTTTGCTCCTCGAAATGACAAGTTTCAAAGGCCTCGATATTATTTTAAATCAAGTCGGATTAACTAAAAATATATAATAGTATCTCTGCCCCTGAGCATGATTTTTGACAATATTTGGAATATTTTGACAAATTTTGTCACAAAGTTATTGTGAAGGTAATTGGTTAGGCTTTTGCCAAGATTCCGACAGGATAACAGGATATACAAGATCCTCTTTGTTTCAAGAACAAGAACAAGGTTTTCCTCTCATTGCAGCTATCCGGTAAATCATAAAAAAGAATCATGGCCTTAAGAATGTGAATAACAGTAACAGGGTAACTCAATGACTATATTGTTGGTATTGTCGTGTCAATCAAGAAGTGTCATTTCGACCCCCGATTTTCATCGGGATAAACTCCAGGAGAAATCCTGCAGGGTTACCCATTAATTTCGGTGAACCGAAAGTTGAAATTGAAGTAAAAGAAAAGGATTTCAATATCGATTAACAGGATAAGATTAAATGGTCTTAATCCTGAATTTCCTGTAAATCCCGTCAATTTTTTTAAAAAGCTAAACTGTTACTTGTGAAGCAATTCAGGTTCGTTGGCACAGACCAAACCCGCCACAAAAATCGGCGGTTAAACAGAGCAGACCACCTGACGTATTATATGGTTGACTGTATGTTTTTATTTTTGTTATACTAAACTTGTTCTGGTAAAACCAAACAGATGGAGGTAAGAGCAAATGCCCACAGCAATAACGTCCGCCAAAGGTCAGATTGTAATCCCCAAGGAGGTCAGGGATAAGCTTGGTATAACCCCAGGTAAAAAGGTGTTGTTCCGCATTGTTGACAAACATGCTGAAATTACACCTCTTCCCGATGACCCTATTAAGGCAATGAGAGGAATCCTTAAGGGAGGGGCTTCCTTGGCCCAGGAGCTGTTGGATGAAAGAAAGAGGGATAATAAGTTTGATGACGGACATTCTTTTTGACTCTCATGCGATCCTGAAATTCTATCAGGATGAGGACGGTGCTGAAACGGTTGAAAGGCTGCTTGTTTCGTCTCATAAGGGAGATCTTAAGGCCTATATAAGCGAGATAAACCTGGGAGAGGTTTATTATAAGACCATAAGAAGGCTTGGATTGGCATCTGCAAAAAGACACCTGGAGGAGTTCTTTGAATTACCAATTCAGGTTATTTCTCCTTCATCTGATATCATATTGTCGGCCTCGGAAGTCAAGGCTGAATATGCGATATCATATGCTGATTGTTTTGCCGTTGCAACAGCTCTTGTGTTTAAGGCATCAATCGTTACCGGAGATCCTGAATTCATGAAGGTGGAGCATCTGGTTAAAATAGTATGGGTATAGGTAAGGTTCAAGCTACAAGGCAATAGGCTGAGATCAGGACGGACCAAATAGACAATATAAGCCAGAAAGACCAAAAAGGCCCTTGAACTTTGTGCCCCTTTGACCCTTTCTTTAATAAATATGAAAACAAAAACAGAATTGAGATATCATCTAATTGCCGTCCTTGCCATCTTTGTCCTCGGTATTATTATCTATTCAAACACATTCAAGACCCCATTTGTTTTTGACGACGCAGACAGCATTACAGGAAACCGTTATATCCGGCTGACAAGTCTTGATCCGGAATCATTGATTGATGCAGGCTTCAAAAGCCCTGCTTCAAAAAGGCCCGTGGCAAACATCTCCTTTGCCCTTAACTACTATTTCGGCCGGTATAATGTCACAGGCTATCATGTTGTAAATATTATCATTCACCTGTTGAACGGGATTCTCGTCTATTTTCTTGCATTAACCATATTTGGACAGGTCTTTCATTCAAGGGCCACACCCCCCACTCTTAATTCATCACTTTTAACTGATAACTCATCTAATTCTTCACTCTTAATTCTTATCTGTTCACTCTTTTCCGCCCTGATATTTACTGCCCACCCAATTCAAACACAGAGCGTTACCTATATTGTTCAGAGAATGAACAGCATGGCAGCGATGTTCTATCTCCTGTCGCTGCTTTTATATATCAAAGGCCGCATGGCCCTGACAAACACCAAAAAACTTATCCTGCTTGTCGCATGCCTTGTGTCATGGATCATGGCCCTTGGCACAAAACCAACGGCAGTTACACTACCATTCATTATTTTTTTATATGAATGGTATTTTGTCAGGGATTTGGATTATGCCTGGTTCAGGCGTCAGATTCCATATCTTGTTGGAATAGTGATTTTCGTGTTTATTCTGGGTTATATATATTTTAACGGAAATCCTTTTGAACGAGTAATATCAGGATACAAATACCGTGAATTCAGCCTCGGAGAACGCCTGCTGACTCAGCCCAGGGTTGTGTTGTTTTATATAAGCCTCATCCTTTTGCCATTGCCGGGCCGGTTGAACCTTCTTCACTCCTTTTACATTTCTCATTCACTGACAGACCCGATTACGACTCTGCCTGCGATCACTATTATTGCAGGCATAATCGGCCTTGGGGCATATCTTGCCCGTAAAAACCGTATGGTTTCCTTCTGCATAATGTGGTTCTTTATTAACCTTTTTCTTGAGTCATCCTTTGTTCAGCTTGAGCTGGTATTTGAGCACAGGCTCTATCTGCCCATGTTCGGCTTTGCCCTTATTGTCCCTTATCTCCTGTTTCGTTTTATGTCATTCAGGAGATCAGCCGCCTTTTCAGTTCTTATCTGTATTGTCCTGTTTTTTTCCATCTGCACATACGCAAGAAATAATACATGGAGGGATAAAACAACCCTGTGGACTGATGTTATATCCAAAAATCCTTATACAAACAGAGGGCATAACGGCCTCGGCCTTGCTCTTTTAGATAAGAAGAGATTTGAGGAGGCTGTTGAGCACTTTTCAAAGGCCCTGGAGATCAAACCTCGTGATTCAATGACATATAATAATCTCGGCAATGCCTTGTTAGCTATGGGGGATGTTGACAGTGCAATAAATCGGTACCGCAGGGCGATTGATTTGAAGCCAGAGTATTCCGAGGCCCACAACAATCTCGGGTTGGCTCTGGGGCGTAAGGGGGACTACAGCTCTGCAATAAGACACTACCTTGAGGCACTGCGTATCAGAAAAGACAATGAAATTGTAAATAACAACCTTGGGGTTGTCCTGGCGGAAACGGGGTTTATGAACGAAGCCGTGGAGCGCTATGAAACGGCCCTGCGGATAAATCCGAACTATGCTGAAGCGCATAACAACCTGGGGACTTTACTTGCCCGCGCGGGACAGATTGAACGGGCTGTTAAACATTTTCAGGAGGCATTATCCAGCAGGCCCGATTATTCAGATGCCCATAACAATATGGGCAATGCCTTTGCTTTAAAGGGGAAGATCGATGAGGCAATATATCATTACTCGGAGGCCCTGCGCATAAATCCGGGTGCTGATGCACATAAAAACCTGGCAGGCATACTGGCCCGCAAGGGAGATCTCGAAAAAGCCGTCAGGCATTATCAGGAGGCTATTCGAATGAGGCCTGATTATGCAGAGGCGCATAATGATCTGGGAGTTGCATACGCGAGGCAGGGAAGGTTCAGGGAGGCTGGGGAGTGTTTTTCCGAGGCTTTGAGAATAAGGCCGGATTATGTTGATGCGAGCAGGAATCTCAAGATGGTGGTAAAAGAAGAATAGGGTGAGAGGAAATTGCCAGGGGGAAACATTTGACAGGATAACAGGATAAACATGATGATAATCAGATTAATCAAAGGCATCTATCAAAACCTGCGGCAGGCAGCATGAAATTTTAAGAAATCACGGAAAAATTATATTCATGTTGGAGAAAAAAACTTTGGAATAATGTTAAAGATTAAGCGTAAAGTCAAAGATCTAAATTAAGAGATCAACAGGATGCTTATCTGCGTGCAGTGCACAGGCAGGAAAACTGTCATGTCAATCCAGTTTATCCTGTCAAAAATCATCTAAACTTTAAGCATATAAGTTTCCAGATTAATTCGAGATGGCATATCAAGAATCGTAAAGGGGAAACATTTGACAGGATAACAGGATAAACATGATGATAATCCAGTTAATCAAAACTATATCACAAACTACATGAGGTAGTATGGAGTATAAAGAACTCACGGAAACAATTATAGGCTGCGCTTATCGTGTTTATAATAAAATGGGGTTTGGCTTTCTTGAAAGTGTATATGAAAAATGTTTGCTTATTGAATTGCGTAAATCAGGCCTGGAAGCTGAATCACAAAAATCAGTCAAAGTCTACTATGAAGATGAAATTGTAGGGGAATTTGTAGCTGATATAATAATTAATGATAATATAATTGTAGAATTGAAATCAGTCAGGCGAATTATTAAAGCTCATGAGGTCCAATTGGTTAATTACCTAGTTGCTACAGGGAAACCCGTGGGGCTTATTCTTAATTTTGGAGAAAGAAAGGTTGAAATTAAGCGTAAAGTCAAAGATCTAAATTAAGAGATCAACAGGATGCTTGTCTGCGTGCAGTGCACAGGCAGGAAAACTATCATGTCAATCCAGTTTATCCTGTCAAAAAACATCTAAACTTTAAGCATATAAGTTTCCAGATTAATTCGAGACGGCATATCAAGAATCGTAAACGGCCTGAAAGAATAACTTAGCGGCTTTGCGACTTTGCGTGAGCCCTTGTTTTTTCAAGTTGATGCCCACGCATTTACTTCGACTTTACCATTTAACTGTAACTACCAGTATTGAGATTGATATATTGATATATTGCATGTATGGTTTGGCTAAAGGAAAAAATGATAAAAGATATTTCAGTCATTACCGGGTTATAATTATGAGTCCTGTACCGGCCGGGTGGCGGATCAGGTTGAGTGCCTGAAGTGAAGGAATTGGGAAGGGCTTCTTATGTACAATGAAAAGTCTATTGCTGTTGTTGTTCCTGCCTATAATGAAGAACTGCTCATTGAAAAGACCCTTAAGTCCATGCCGGATGCGGTTGACAGGATTATTGTCGTTGATGACGCCAGTACTGACCGCACATCAATAGTAGTGGAAGAAAGTGCCAGGGTTGATAAACGGGTTTTTTTACTGCGGCACGACGTCAACCGCGGTGTTGGAGGGGCAATCGTCAGCGGTTATAAAAATGCGCTGGAGGCGGATATTGATATTACCGTTGTTATGGCGGGAGATGCCCAGATGGATCCTGATGATTTTCTGTCCATCATAGGGCCGATAGAAGAAGGCAGGGCTGATTATACAAAGGGAAACCGGCTTTTTTACGGGGATGCCTGGAGAATGATCCCTCATTACCGATACCTCGGGAATTCCTTCCTGTCACTGCTGACAAAAATTGCATCCGGATACTGGCATATTGCTGATTCACAGTGCGGTTACACGGCAATTTCCCTTGTTGCACTTAAGAGAATTGATCTTGAAGGCATATATGAGCGTTACGGAATGCCTAACGATCTTCTTATCAAACTGAACCAGCACGACTTCCGTGTGTGTGATGTGCATGTGAGGCCTGTTTACAATATCGGGGAAAAGTCGGGCATAAAGCTGAGAAAAGTGGTTCCGAGGATAAGCTGGATTCTGCTGAAAGGGTTTATAAAAAGACTGGTTTTCAAATACGTTATTCGCGACTTTCATCCTCTCGTCTTTTTCTACCTGCTGGGCATTATCCTTTTTCCGGCCGGTCTGATTTCCGGGTCATGGTTAATTTACTACAGGATCTTTCAGGGCCCTGTTGCGGCTACAAGCGCCCTGTTTGCAGTATTTCTCTTTGTATCCGGTCTGCAGTCCCTTTTTTTCGCCATGTGGTTTGACATGGACTACAATAAAGACCTTAAAGTAAAATAGATATGCGTGTTTTGATTGATATCGGCCATCCGGGACATGTCCATTTTTACAGGCATATAATCCGGAAATTGCGTGAAAATGGGCATGACGTTCTTATTTCAGCCAGGGACAAGGATGTAACGCTGGATCTATTGAACCAGTATGGTTTTACATATAAAACATTATCAAAAATGGGGAAAGGTTTTCGCGACCTGTCAAAAGAATTCCTTCAGCGGGAATGGGCCCTCATGAGACTGATCCATGAGTTTAACCCTGATGTCGTTACAGAGATCGGGGGCATTTTCATTGCGCCGGTATGCAGGATATTGGGAAAGCCTTCAGTTGTATTCACAGATTCAGAACCGGTCCCTTTAGACAGGTTTTTAGTATATCCCATAGCAGATATGATTTGCACGCCCGAATGCTTTATGCGTGATCTCGGCAGGAGGCAAATTCGGTATTCAGGCTTTCATGAGCTGGCATATCTGCATCCTGATTATTTCCAGCCAGATCCCACGGTACTTGAAGGGCTGAATGTCTCAGAGTCTGAGCCTTTTATAGTCTTACGCTTTGTTGCATGGAAGGCAGGCCATGATATAAGACAACACGGTTTTCCTCTTGAAATAAAACGGAAGATTGTGAAAACTCTCAGTCGTTACGGGCGGGTTTTTATTACTTCAGAGTCCCCATTGCCGGATGAATTCGAATTTTATCGTATCAATATCCCTCCCCATCGAATGCACGATATCCTCTATTATGCCCGGCTTTTTATGGGTGATGGCGCTACCATGGCCACTGAGGCAGGAATACTGGGCACTCCTTCTGTGCGATCATCATCAATGGCGTTGAACATGGGCAACTTTGTGGAACTGATGGAACGCTATGAACTGGTCTTTTCCTATTACAATCCCATTGATGCCCTTGATAAGGCAGTATCCATACTTGAGCAGAAGGATGCAAAAAACGAATGGGCACACCGGGCGCAGAAACTGGTGGCTGAAAAAATTGATGTTACGCGATTTGCAGTAGATCTGCTGGAAGGTTCGGCATTTGGACGTTCAAAAAAGACGGAGATAGAAACATCATTGTCTGCGAGAAAATAAAGAAAGATTTTTCTCACCATAGACTAAATCTATGGCCCTGTCCCATACTTTGCTCACCGCTTCAAGAGAATACTCGTAATCAAGTTTCGCCCTTGTCTTTATTGCCCCGTGTCTCAATATATTGTAAAAAGCGGCATCAGTAAGGACTTTCCACAGGATCTGCACAACTGTATCTTTATTTGAAAAATCAACAAGTAATCCATTTTTTCCATGGGTTACTACTGATCTAATATCTCCGACATCAGGTACAACAACCGGCAAGCCGCAGGACAAGGCTTCAAGCATGGCCACGGGCAATCCTTCTGTTTCACTGGTCATTATAAAAACCCTACTCCTGCACAGATAAACTGGTATTTCGCTGTTTGAAACAGCACCGCAGAATGTGACATTGTCCGATATACCAAGATGATGGGCAAGTTTTTCAAGAGAAGCCCTGAGCGGTCCATCCCCAGCGATAGCAAGACGTATGCCTTTATCTTTTTTCTTCAAGGCAGCAGTAATCCGCAGAAGCCTGTCTATTCTCTTTACTTCAACCAGAGAACCAACGAAAATGAGGTCATAATCTGGCTTTTCATTGTTTTTTGGCATGTAGTCTGAAATTTTGAATACGGTTGTCGGCCAGAGGATTTTTGATCGATTCAGGCCCGCAGAAGCAAGCCTTTCAGCAGAATATTGCCCTTCAACAGCAATAACATCGGCTGATCGCAATAGTGAAATCATTCTTCTCGATTTAAGGCTTTTTTCCAGGTCTGTGCCAATGAGGACTTTAATAACAGGGATTTTAAAAATTCTGCCAAGAAGCCATGCCATCAGGCCGTGATAATACATATAGAAAGAAATGATGATGTCGGGCTTATTCTTCAAACACAATAAAAATGATAAAAATCCACGGTAAAGATCGGTAAGAACTCTATTAGATGCAGCCCATTTTGGTACTGAATGTGACTTGATTCTGGCACCAGAATAACCTTCACGCCTGACTATCGTGATTTTTTCAATCCTTTTAAGTTTTTGCAGTGCTGAGATTTTCTGCACGAGTTTTGTATTGCTCATTCTGCAAATGCACAGTATATTTAAATCTTTTTTCTTTGGGGATTTTGTCATGAAAAATTTGTCTTGAGTTTTTGAATTGGAAGGTTATTTGGAGCTGTTAAATCTTAATAAAATCATTTTTTTATAAGTTCTTCATATAATTCTAAATATTTATCTGCCATCTTTTCCAGAGAAAATTCTGTTTCAATCCTTCTTTTGCCTTTTACCCCCATCTGTTCAGCGATTTTTTCATTATCCAGCAAATATTCCAATTTTTCAGTCAGTTCAGCCGGGGACCTTTGCTTGACAAGAAATCCTGTTTCGCCGTCAATGACAAGTTCATTTGTTCCGCCACCATCAACAGCGATGACTGGTTTTCCAAGGGCCATATATTCCATTATGGAGTTGGAAATGCCTTCTGTATATGTTGAAAGTACTCCAATATTTAGAATATTAATAATTGACTCCACATCTTCATGTACGCCGGGTAACTTTATCCTTTCTGTATTCCCGGCAAGTTCCTTTATTTTATTGAAATTGATGCCATTTCCGATTGCCAGAAATGTTACATCATCTCGTTTTTGTAGAATGGTTTTTGCAGCATAAATATATGTCTCATAGTCCTTATTATTGGTAAAGGATGCCACCATCCCAACTGTTTTATCTGTTTTTATCCCAATCTGTTCCTTCACATTTTCGGTATTTTCAATCTTCTGAATTCTGGAAAAATCAAAACCATTGTGGATATAAGTACCTTTGCTCTTTACTTTGTATGAACGAAGACCGGCTTGGGAATTCGCGAGTATCCTGTCTGCAAATGGGAAGGTTATAGTTTTAACAAAACGTATCGCACTAAGCGGGTCAATATAAAGAGGTGCCGAACGTATCATGCCGTTTATCAGTTTTATCCTTAAAAGCCTTGCAATGGGTGTCGCGTACAATGATGTCAGAGAATCACAGGTATGAATTATATCCGGTTCGAATTCTTTACATATTTTATACAGCCTATAAAAGATCAGCGGGTCCATTTTTATTCGTCTGATCAAAAAGTGTATCCTTACATTAAGGTCATAGACCTTTTTATAATGAACGTCCGTATTCATAACTGCAATTTCGCATTTAAAATTCTTTTTTGATGCAAGACCCTTAACAAGCTGGATTAACTGGCGCTCTTTGCCCCCGGCCCGAAGCCCGTCGATGAACATTAGAATTTTCATACTAAAGGTTTTTTTCAGAATGAATTTTAAGAATTCGCAGGTACAGTTTAAGCATTGTCAATTTTCCTTTTGGTTGAAAAATAAATTTTATCCAGTACCATAAAACCCTTCTTCTTTCTGAAAATTCAATCTTTTTTATCTCATATAAATCATAACCTAGTGAATAGATGTATTTTGATAACAAGGTCTGGATAATCCATATTTCTTCATTGTAAAGGTTCATTCTCCAAGTGGAAGCTTTTTCACTTATTGGATCTGAAGTAATGTTTTTATGAATTGCCTTTTGATTAGAAGGAAGTTTGTCAAAATAAGACATGTTTGTGGAGGTTTTATTGTCTGAAACATTAAGAAAAGCCAGAATTTTGTTCATTTCTTTTTCAGGGTTGGCAATCAAATCTTCATATTTTAATTTGTAGAACCAATCTTTATTTCCATGTCTTAAAGAAAGGGCTAAGGCCGTTCGACATGAAATTGCGAATTTAATAGGGCAGGCAGACATATATTTTCGAGTTCTTGTGTCTTTTGTAGCCTTTTGAGAGCTAAAAACAGCAAGAGGATTTCTTAACAGTAAAATTATTTTTGCATGGGGAAATAAATCCTTTACTTTATCAATATTATTTATATAGGCGCTTTTAAAAATGTAGGTTGTTGCATTTGATTTTTTGAAGTATTCGTCCAGAATAATGGGAAAAATATCAGGAAATGTTGCAGGGTAAGTTAGTTCTAATAATTTTGCTTTTAAATCTTCTCTGCTTAAATTCCATCCATTGAATTTGCTGTCTTTAAAAAGCCTGTCCAAGTATGTTTCTAAATCATTTTGGGATTTTATATTAAATGATTTAAAAATTATTCCATCAGGAAAACTTGCTTCAAGAGTAACGCCTATATCCGCATATTCGTCCAGCATTCTTGAAAGAAACGTTGACCCGGAACGGTTTAGATAAGTCAGGAAAACTATTTGTTTCATTGTTATTAAAAAAATAGGATTTTTTTCATATATAAAAGCGGTGCATAAACAAAAAATCCTAACTTGGCTCTTTTTGATAAGGATCCGTTAGCTGATGCTATATTAAAGATACCCCATTTCCTGAATAGGATTGGCCACATTTCATTTTTCCTGTTTCGCATATTTAGATAATTCAGAGGTAGGTCTGCATCCGGCGGACCAGCATGTGAGTGTATTGAGTCAGGGGTAAAAGCAAGCTGCCAATAAGGATGATTTTTTATCTGCATCATGAAATCAACATGTTCGCCTTGTATTTTTAATTCCTCATCCCATTTTATCTCCTCCAACATTGATCGCCTTATTAACAAAAAATTGCGAGCGAATTCACACTTACAATATCTGATTGAATTTATATAGTCATATTTAATTTGGCTCAAATCTATATATTCTTTAATGAGTGTCCCCACATAAAACCTTAAAAATCCCTGACCGGAGCTTTGTATACTGCCTGCATTAATCCCCTTACCATCTGTTAATTGCCTTTCCAAATCACTAATTGCACCAATGTTATCGACGTGGTCCAAAATATATATCATTTTGTCTATATGTGTCTCTGTTGTGAAAAGAAAGTCATCATCCAGGCGCAGTAGGTATTTTTCCTGAATGTGCGGTATCAAAGCATTTCTTCCGGCTGACGCCCCAATATCAAAGGGCAGCTTCAATATAAAATGCCCCTTTTTTTCAAGAGTGTCATATAATTCAGATTTACCGGAGTCAATGTTTCCATCATCAGCGATATAGATTCTATATGGAATGTCTTTGACATGCGATTCAATTGATTGAATACATTTTGTGAGGCAATCACTTCGCATAAACGTTTTGATCATAATTGCTAAGGTTTTCATTAGACAACTATCCTTAGATCTAGTTTTTTCTCTATTAATAGGAATTATGGCCATTTTTACTCAGACGGTTTTCATCAGGCATTAACCAGGGTGGTTTGGGCCTTAAAATTTTATTTGCAATGACGTGTGGTATGGCCATCAGCATATGGCACGCTGTCTTTTTAGACAGTCTATATGCATTCACATATAAGCTTAATGCCTTATTAGGACGCCCATTTTCAAGGTATTGCCGCGCAAGTGCGGCAAAAGCAATTGCAAATACAGGACGCCATTTTGTGGGATTGTGTCTGAAAAGCAGATGTTTGTTCCAAGATCTCTTTAAGACACCAACTTTTTCCTCTATGCGCCTCCATCCTCCAGTGTTGCATTTGGTCTCAGCATATACTCTTGAATATGCAAGTATCCGGGGAAGATAAAAAAATTTTTCGGCATAGTTATTAGACCATGCTCGAAAAAAGAACTCAAAGTCAAGGTTATAAAATAGATCCTCATCAAGCGGCCCTATCTTATCAAAAAGCCCTTTTGAAAAAAAAACAGATGGCTGTGGCATGCTTTTACCAAGTATCATGGTTTCCAATGAATAGTTCTTCATTACTTTTTTTGAGTAAGGACGGAGGGTGATATCTGTGGAAACAGCATCTCCGTATATCATTGAAGGTTGGTCAGAATTGAACCATGTAAAACTCACTGAAGAAAAGGCTTCCTGCGCATAAACATCATCAGAATTCAGCCAGCCACAAATATCTCCAGAATGAATCTTAAAGCCCTTATTGACGGCATGAGCCTGTCCACTGTCTTTTTCGCTTACCCAGTAATAAATCCATTTTTCATATTTACGAATAATTTCGAGAGTATTGTCCGTACTTCCGCCATCAATAATGACATATTCCAAATTGGGATAACCCTGGAGCAATACGGAACGAATCGTCTCTTCTATGAACCGACCCTGATTATAAGAGGGAGTAACAATGCTGATTCTAGGCCATGGAAAGCAATCAGGCATTGTATCAGGCAATTGCGGACTTTCCTGTGTCCAGGGCCAGCCGGTCTTGCCCTGTGGTGGTAGGGGTAATTCCTTTAGAGTTGGACAATGCATACGGATGTTTAACGATGGGTTATTGAACATAAAACTCTATAAACATTTTCGGCATAAACCTCAGTAGAATACTTCTTACGGGCAATATGCCAACCATAGTATCCCAGTTGGCTTGCCCAACCGGGGTTTTTAATAAATCGTATCATACACGCAGCCAATTCTTCGGGACCGCCACGATAAAACAAGCCAGTATGCTCATGCTCAATTATTTCAGATGTTCCCGCGTGATCGAAGCCAATCACAGGCAGACACGCCGACATGGCCTCCGCCGTGACGCGTCCCATTGCCTCATATTTCGAACATACCAAGGTAGCATCAGCTGCCAGATATGCAGCGTAGGGCTCCTTAACATAGCCCCAGAATTCAATATTATTTTCCATACCTAATTCAGAAACTATCCGTTCGAGTGCAGTTGTATCTCCCCCTCCAACTATCAGGAGATGGGTGTCAGGATATTGTTTAGCCACGATTGCTAAGGCTCTGATTGCGGTTTCTTGTCCTTTATTTGGATGTATGAGACCCACTAATGCGAATGTGTAATGTTCTTTATGCCTGGATTTGGTTTGAGACATTTTGTAAAAGCGATCAAAATCAGCTTCTGATGCTATACCGTTGTAAATTATGTGAACACGTTCATTTGCAACACCATTCAAAAGGTGGGAGCTAACAGCCTCAGATATTGAGATAAGGGCATCCGCTGAACCTATGATACGCCGGAAGATGCTTGTTCCCCAGTCAGGATAAATGTCATAATCCAAATCGCTAAACTCACGCATATGCCATACATGTGGTAACCGTAACTTCCATGCGGCCAATGCACCGATAGGTATTACGGAGGAGTTGGTATATATCACATCTATCTCCCACTCTCTTAATTGCTGAGCCAATGCTGGAAGTAAACGGAAGTTTCTATAAAAGCGTCTTAGTACATTACGTAGCCATAGAGCATATAAAAAAATCCATCTTAAAGGCTCTTTGGACGAAGGGCGCTTTGACATCCACCTTTGTATGGGCATTATTGCTACGGGTACACCGCGATCTTGCAGTATTTTGGCCATGTCACCTTCTCCGGGGGACACAACATGAGCTGAGACTTTATACTTACTTAACCCGTCAATGAGGTTAAGCAAAGATCGATTTGCACCATATAGATGCGTATAATGTGTAATAAAAGCAACCTTCATTGAGATTTTCTACCGCTGCTTGCTAAAGTCTGGCCAAAGGGCACCTTGGAGACCATACTCTGCAGAAGTCAATACCGCTATAACTCGTTCCCACATTTCTTGGTTGACTAGGTGCATCTTTTGAAGTTGCTTTGCAATTTTATGTCTGTAAGACAGATTCACATCTTCATTGATAAGCGCGGTGACACATTCCAACACAGCCCCAATAGAAGTTTCAGGTAAAATCAACAGCTTTTCACAACCAAAGTCCTCGAAAAGCATTTTGTACTTATGCGCCCAGCCTAAAGCAATTGCAGGGACTTTTTTAGAGAAGGCTGCTATCAAACTATGGTAACGTGATCCTATTAGCAGCAGGCTCTCTCCGATCATTTCTTTGATAGCAAAAGGATCAGTTTCATCAATAACCGAAATTGCTTGAGATGATATTTTTTGAGAAATATATCGTGCAATTTTTAAGTCATCGCCCGAGGAGTCATGTAAAACAAAACGAACTGAAATACCTCGACCAATAATTTCTTTTGTAATTTGAATTAAATAGGTTTCATACTTTTTGCCCCATTGATGTTTACCTTGATCTAACATTCTTATATTCGGTACAATGCATACATAATTAGAATGTGTTTTTGCTTCATTCTCCGAAACGCTTTGGGAAAAGAGCGTGATGTCTGGAGTTCGCAATATCTTATTAGTATCTGGGGCCAGTTCCATAACATATTCGTGGGATTTTCGATCTCGAGGAAAAATCAGGTCTGCGTTAGCGATTACTTTTTTGAACGCAGACCTTGTTTCGTCTTTTTTAAACGGCCCAAAAGCCTGAGGCAAAAGAATTACAGGCTTTTTACGAGATTTGTAATATTGCGTAAGCTTTGCAAAGTCATTAGTTGGTTGGGGTCCCCACTGATCGGTATATGCAAATCCGGCAATATCAATGAGACCCTGTATGCTTGATAAACCCACACAGCCATAATCAATTAGTTGCTTGCCTATAATATGTCGAAAAAACTTTCCGTTTAGTAATGATGCGAACAACTTTTGCTGGCGAAAGCGTTTAGAAAATCCAAAGGTTCCAACATGTGAGCGTAGAGGAAAGATCTGTAGCAATCCTAATTCGGCTCGCGAATCATAAGGCCCATAAGCCGGGTCTATTGCTGGTTTGAACTCGGGCAGACGCTGCTTTAATTCTTTCACAACTGTGCGTAGCATGAGTTCGGCACCTTTATTCTGAAATCCTGCGCCATGAATCTCTAAAATCATTATTCTGACCACATAAGAATAAGTTATATTTTTTTGTTCTCTATCAGCTTATTGCTCAATAAAAGCTCACTGATATCTCTTTTGGCAGAGTATGGTATTTTTCCTTCAGGGTCTGGATATCCAACACCAATAAGCATAACAATAAATTCATCATCCTCCAGATGAATTACCTTACGTATGGCTTCATCACAATCCGGCAAAGCCGGCCAGTTCACACAAACGGATGACAACCCTAATGTTTCAAGTCCAAATATGAAAGCCATTGCTGTTAAACTTGCATCAATGACTGGGACGTTGTGGTCTCTTTCATCAAAATACCCTCGATAAATGCCTACTACTACAATAATGCTGGGAACCTTATAACAATCTATCCCGCCTGGAATATTTGAAATCTTATTCACTGTATGCTTATCGTTATAGAATAAAAATCTGAAAGACTGCCGGTTGCAGGCACTCGGCGAGAGAGCAGCCACTTTCATCGCTTTTTCAATCACATCAACTTCTACAACCTTGTCAATATACTGACGGATGCTTCTTCTTCTGAGTGCGAGCTGGTACATGTCTTTATATTCCACCGCTAATTTTGGTCGATCTTTCTCAGGATAAGGATACATTATGGAGAGGTCGTTTTTTGGGGAAAGTTTTTTAAATATTGTGTAAGCTTTTGCAATTGCTACTGTATGAGAACATCTAAGAAAGTACTGGCTTAACACAGATTTTCCCCAAGCGACCTCAATTTTGTCTGAATTTTTTAGATAATTACTTTGCGCTAAGTAATTCACTGTATCTAAAATATAGTCTTCTGCAAATGTGTCTTTCAAATTTTTTTGAGACAAACCTTTTTCTATCCTGTGAATATTTCTTCTGAAATTAAAAAGTTTTCCTTTCCCGTTTCGATTCATTTTAATACCAGAATACAAGGCATTAAGATTATATCTCAGCCTGCCTTCTTCAATATATACTAACCAATTTAGGCGCCCCTTTTTTAACAAGCGAAAAAGGCCTTTTATTATTAGCACTAGTCCAGTAATTTGATTCCAGAGATAATTTTTAATTTGTATCAATGATTTCATCGTTTAAATTACTCTTCAGATAAGATGGCTTATAGAAATCAGAATTTTCTTCTACTCTCCATTCCTGTTTAAGTAAGCATAGTGACTCTTGTCTGCTTATCCATTTTCCTGTTCCATAGAAGTCATCTGCCTCAACGTTAAATTCGTATGCATGTTGTACACGATCTGCTCTCTCGCCCCCTACCCAAACTGATAAGTTAACAATGTAAAGTCCCGGCGTTATGTTAATAGGGTTGGTTATGCAAGTTACAAAGCCTGAAGCAGACAAGGTATCAGGTAGTTCTCCTGTCAATTCATTATTTAGAAAAATAATAGGTTGATTGAATTGATCATAAATACGGACCGAAAAAGATGTCCTTGATAGTTTTTCTAATGCAGTGTACCCGATTTTTATCCTGAGGCAATCACCACAACTAATTGATGAGTTGCCAGCTCGATTGCTAACAAAGATTGATGTCAAGCGCACACTCCCATTGCCCTCTCGATCGGTTCTTTCATTTAAAGGTATTGCAATTTTAGAAGAAGTGTTTTTCATGTAGTAGGCGACTGCGTCTCCTGCAGTTCCATTGTATGTAATGCACCCATTATCCATCATATAAGCTTTGTTACAAAGAGAAAGTATTGCCGCCATATTATGACTAACAAACAACACTGTCCGTCCCTGTTCGGCAACTGACCCCATTTTGCCCAGGCATTTTTTCTGGAAGGCGGCATCGCCCACGGCAAGAACTTCATCCACCAGAAGGATTTCAGGTTCCAGATGAGCAGCCACAGCAAAGGCAAGCCGAACATACATGCCGCTTGAGTATCTTTTTACAGGAGTATCAATGAATTTTTCTATCTCTGCAAAGTCTACGATTTCATCGAACTTGCCGTCGATCTCAGTTTTCCGCATTCCGAGAATAGCGCCGTTCAGGTATATATTTTCTCTCCCGGTAAGCTCAGGGTGAAAACCGGTTCCAACTTCAAGGAGACTGGAAACACGGCCGTATAGTTTTACTTCTCCGGATGTAGGCTCTGTGATGCGGGAAAGAATTTTAAGAAGAGTACTCTTCCCTGCTCCGTTGCGTCCGATTATGCCTATTACCTCTCCCTGCTTTACCTCAAAGGATACATCTTTCAATGCCCAGATAATGTCAGATGAGTCGGAATTATCCGGCTGGTTTGCGCGGAATTTTGTCAGTTTGCTAAGGCGTCTGAAATTGCGCACCGGTGCGGTGATGCCGTCAATAATCGCTTCACGAAAGGTTTTGTAACCTCTTTCCTTAGTGCCTATGCGGTAGCGTTTTGAGAGATTTTCGACTTTTATTATGGTGTTATTCATAAAATGGATGGGTAATAGGTAATAAATAGGTAATAGGTGATAGGCAATAGGTGATCGGTGAAAAAATCCCTTCTGCAAAGGGGGAGCATTTGACAGGATAACAGGATAGACATGATATAAATCCAGTTAATCAAAAGCATATATTGCAATCCCGCGGCACATTCTCCCTTCTACTATCATATTATGTCAGCAAAGTATCGTTCCATCTGTTTAAAATAGAATAATCCGAACAGGAAAATCACTATACTTAAGATCGCAGAAATTAAGATCATTTTCCCGGGAAAAGCAACGGTGCCAAGGAGTATTGCTCTAAATCCCTCGATAATGCCGGTCATGGGATTAAGTGCATACAGGAGCCGGTATTTTTCCGGAATCATGGAAACGGGATAGACAATAGGGGATGCAAACATCCATAGCTGTATAAGAAAAGGGATAGTAAACTTGATATCCCTGTATTTTGCGTTCAGAGCTGCAAGTACCATTCCAATGCCGCTTGAAGTTAGCACCATCATGAGCACAAGTATTGGTAAGAATACGATCATAGTATTTGGATAAACATGAAAATAGAACATCATCCCTATCAGTACAATGAAGGCGATAAAGAAGTCTAAAAGACCGGCCAGAACCGGAGACAGGGGAACTACAATCCTTGGGAAGTAAACCTTGGAAATCAGATTCGTATTGCTGACAAGACTGTTAGCTGAACCGGTGATTGATGTGGAAAAATAAGTCCATGCGACCATGGCCGTATAATTGAAAATGGGATATGGTATGCCGTCAGAGGGGATTTTTGCAAGTTTACCGAAAAACAGGGTGAATACCACCATTGCAAAAAAGGGCTGAATAATAGCCCATAAGCCGCCAAGAACGGTCTGTTTGTATTTTACCCTGATATCCCTGATAACAAGGAAATAGAAGAGGTCGCGGTATTGCCTGAGTTCTCCCAGATCAATGACCTGCCATCCCTTTTTGGGTTTGATATGGATATGGGGTTTTCTAGTGTCTATCTCTGGTTGGTTCATATTAGATGCCATTCAATATGGTAATGAAACACTGCTTACAGCTCCGCCCTTTCGGTTACACGGAGAATGTTGGCATAACCTTTTAATTTAACATGGCATTTTGTTATAAATCATTATGCCTGTTTATTTCTGTTTTGCTTCCCAGATCAGGACGAGGGGCCTTTTCTTCATCCGGGGCAGCATTTCATTGTACTCATCTCTTGTCAGTACCAGAGAACGGATTTTTCGCTTGATATATCGTTCAGTTTTCCTGCTCAAATCATTTAAGTGATACTGGTCGATATTACCGACCAGAAGAAGGTCTATAATTCCCGTATCCTTGCCTTCAGCGTAATCGCCGGTCAGATACGCACATTCCATGTCTCCGAGCCTGGAAACAATTCCGTCTATTACCTGATCAATGCCCATCACTTTACTAACCATGGATTTGAGTTCAGGAAACAGCGGGTGATCGGTATTTGCCATATAAAAGACCTGACGGCCGGTTTTCTGGGTTTTCAGCAGATTTGTGTTTTTTAACTGGTTGAGTTCTTCGCGAACCGAGTTTGTTGATACGTTAAATTCTTTTGCCAGTTCTCTAAGGTATGATTTTGCAGAAGGGTTAAAAAAAAGACGTATCAGAAGCTTAATCCTTGTTTTTGATGCTATTAGCCCTGCAAACAGATTGGTCATTGCATGTCCTGTTATGAGTAGTTATTCTACTCATAACATATAATGGTTTTTTGTCAACATATTTTTTATTCGCAGAATAAGAGCTGATTCGGGAGAGTTTGCAGAAGACAGGATTTATCCGCCTCGGGAGGATTTATCCGCCTCGGGAGGATTTATCCGCCTCGGGAGGATTTATCCGCTATACACCCTGTTTAAGGAGAAGTCAGCTTTTCTGTATACCGGAAATTCAGAGAATTAAACAATATTCAAATAAATAATTGATCATCTGTTTAAAATAGGCTAACCTTTTGCTGTGTAAAAAAGCGTATTAACAAACCGAGCGCCAGGGAGTTTTTCCTGGATACCGCAGATTCCGGTCCCGGTGATCCGCTGAAACCAGGATCAGACTGCTGAGGATATTTGTCAAAAGAGTTTTAACTGAGACTCAGAGGCAGAAATGATATATGGAATATAATAAAAAAGCACAAATTATATCAAAGATAAGGGAATTTTTAAGCACTGTTAAGGAAATACGGTTTGCTTATATTTTCGGTTCCTTTGCAACTGGATATGCCTTTAATGATATTGATATCGGGATTTATTATCAAGACATTCAAAACAGGTCGCCGTTAGAGATCGAGTTTGAGCTGGAGAACCGGATTCAGGAAATTACGGGTTATCAGTCTGACGTAAGGATTTTGAACAGGGCGCCAGTTGGTTTTGCTTTTGAGGTCATCAGAGATGGAATATTAGTAAAGGATGATTCTCCTGACTTGAGGTCTGATTTTGAAGGTCTTATCTTTAAAAAACATAATGACTTTATAAGGTTCAGAATCGAATACCTGAGAGAAACAGCCCATGCCCAGATTTAATCCTGAGAGAGTTGCGAGAATGATTTCATCCATAACGGTTGCTGTAAGGCACTTATCGGGTTTAGGGCAACTGGATGAAAGTGAATTTTTAAACGATATTCATAAGATCGCGAGCGCCAAATATAATCTTATAGTTGCAATTGAAGCGGCAATTGATTTGGCCAACCACATCATTTCCCAAAATGGATTTCGTGCTCCGGACGATTATTCAGACACGTTTAACGTGTTATTGGAGAATGGGATCATAGATGAAGATTTTATCATGCAATTGAAAAACATGGCTAAATTCAGGAACAGGCTTGTCCATATTTACTGGGAAGTGGATGATAAGCAGGTTTTCGAGATAGTTCAGTCTGAGCTTAACGATTTTGTGAAGTTTATCAGGAGCATTTCTCTTTTTCTGAAACTGGATTCTTATAACCCTGACAATTAGTTATCCCGCAATAATTTCGCCAGCCGGAAAGAGAAAAACGCTCCTTGAAATCTTGAATACGCCATGGCAGCAATAAATGCCGCAGAAAAGCAAGATTTCTCCCCCCGATGAAAATCGGGGGTCGAAAGTTTACCAGCCTTTGGCTGGGACAAAGAACGATTGCGCCTGAGGCGCACAAGAGTTTTGCAAAGGTGTCGAAAGAAACATGAATCTTCTGCATCCCTTTTTGAATCTCCGTCTTCGTTATAAGCTTCTTATCAGCTATTCAGCGGCCTTCATCTTTGCAATAACACTCGGGAGCATAATTATTTATTCACTTGTTGCCAAGGGAATCGAGGAGAATATTGAAAACGAACTGACGAGCATTACATCCACTATCCTCAATATGGTCAGGACTACAACCGCCGTTTCAATCAGGAACCATCTGCGGGCCATAGCTGAAAAAAACCAGGAGATTGTAAGTGATTTTCATCGTCAATGGAAAAACGGGATGCTGACCGGGCAAGAAGCAATGGCTCGGTCCAGGTCGGTTTTTCTGAGCCAGAGCATTGGAAAGACAGGATATATATTTGCCTGGGATATCAGAAATGCCCCTGAGGCCATTCCTTTGGCAGTGCATCCCAAGATCCAGGGGGAAGATCTTTCATATGTTGATTTTGTTCAGGAAGCAGCAAGACTGAAGAGCGGCTACATGGAGTACAGATGGCAAAACCCCGACGAAGTAAAGCCGAGAGATAAGGCAATGTATCTCTCATATTTTGAGCCATGGCAATGGGTTATCGCAGCTTCATCATACAGAGATGAGTTCATTGAACTTGTCCAGATGGAAGATTTAAGGGACAGTATTACATCTCTCAAGTTTGGAGAGTCAGGATATGTATTTGTACTTGACAGCAGCGGGAACATAGTTATTCATCCAAATCTTAAGGGTAATCAATATCATGTTAAAGATGCCAGAGGACGGCCCTTTATGCAGGAGATTTGTAAAAAAAAGACAGGCAAGATAGTCTACTCTTGGAAGAATCCAGAGGAAATAGCTTTTCGTGACAAGCTTGTTGTGTTCGACTACATACCGGAATACGACTGGATTGTTGCATCTTCCGGATATCTCGAAGAATTTTACGGTCCCCTTAATTCAATACGGAATGTCATAATAGGGGTCAGCCTTGCCATAGTGATTCTTTTCCTTCTTATTTCTTTCTGGATCGGATCTTCCGTTACGAAGCCATTACAGGAACTAATGAATCGGTTTGCATCAGGTGCTGACGGGGATCTCTCTATACGCATGGAAGAAAAATATAAAAATGAGATAGGTCAGCTCTCAAGGAATTTTAATACATTCATGGAAAGGCTTGAGGTTTACAGCAGGGATCTGGAGGCCGAGATCAGCGAGCGAATACAGGTAGAAGACGCCTTGAAGGTTAGCGAAGAAAAATACAGAAGGCTTTATGAAGAATCCAAAAGGGGCGAGGAGGTCTATCGTTCACTTATCGACTCATCGGCCGATGCCATTGTTATCTATAATCTGGAGAAGGAGGTAAGGTATGTAAGTCCTTCATTTTCCGTCATATTCGGGTGGAAAGAGTCTGAAGTCAAAGGTAAAAGAATCCCCTTTATTCCCAAATCCATAAAAGACAGGTGCGTGGTTAAGATAGAAGAGGTTATTCAGAATGGAGTACCGCTTCATGGCTTTGAAACTAAACGCCTTACAAAGGAAGGCAAAATTTTAAATGTCAGCATAAGCGCCTCACGCTTTAACGATCATAAAGGAAACCCATCGGGATTACTGGTTACTCTGAGGGATATTACCGAAACAAGAAGGCTTCAGTCACAACTTCTACAGGCACAGAAGATAAAATCTCTGGGAATACTGGCAGGAGGCATAGCACATGATTTCAATAACCTGCTTATGGCTATTCAGGGGAATGCATCTTTGATCCACATGAATATGGATGAACATAATCCGCATTTTGAAAAAGTTCAAAATATTCTTGAGTTGATCAAAAATGCGACTGATCTGACAAGGCAGCTGCTGGCCTTCGCAAGGGGAGGAAAATATGAAGTCGAACCTACAAATTTGAATAAAATAATCAAAAAAAGCGTTGAGATGTTTGGCCGAACAAAGAAGGAAATAAAGATCAATGAGAAATACCATGAATATCTTTGGACAGCAGAAGTAGATCGTGGGCAGATTGAGCAGGTTCTGTTAAACCTTTTTGTTAATGCCGCAAATGCAATGCCAAATGGTGGAAAATTATCTGTTTTAACGCAAAATGTTGTCCTTAAACCGAAATTTGTAAGGCCCCATTTGGTTGAACCAGGAAAATATGTTCAGATATCTGTTGAAGACACCGGAACAGGAATGGATGAGGAAACGAGGCAAAAGGTATTTGAGCCATTTTTTACAACAAAGAGGATGGGGAGAGGTACAGGTCTGGGTCTTGCTTCAGCCTATGGCATTATGAAGCATCATAATGGAATTATAAATGTATACAGTGAAAAAGGCAAAGGCACAAAATTTGACTTATATCTGCCTGCTTCTGAAAAGGCAGTGAAAAAAGATGAATCAACTGAAGTTGGGATTTTAAAAGGTTCAGGGAAAATACTGCTTGTGGATGATGAGGAATTTATAAGAGATATAACATCGGATATGTTATCTGTAATAGGATACGATGTAATATCTGTTGATAGCGGAAAGAAAGCGGTAGAGATATATATGAAGGAAAAAGAGAGTATTGACATGATAATTCTGGATATGATTATGCCCGATATGGGAGGTGGTGAAACCTTTGATGCATTGAAGAAAATAAATCCTGATGCAAAGGTACTTCTTGCAAGCGGATACAGTATAGACGGAAAGGCAGGCGATATATTAAAGCGTGGCTGTAACGGATTTATACAGAAACCGTTTGACCTGATACAGTTATCTCAAAAGAGCAGTGAGGTATTGAAAGGAGATTGCGGGGTCACATCTTGAATAGTGAATAACTCGTTTTTATTCACTATTCAAGATGTGACCCCGCTCCCCTTTGTAATTTGCCACTTGTCATATGCTTCTGAATTCGTTAGAATAAAGCTTTTAATTTAATAAATTTGCTTCAAAAAATAGGATATTAAGGAATTCCATGCAGAGAAAAGATTACTACGGTATTTTAGGTATCTCAAAAGATGCCAAACAGATGGAGGTTAAAAAAGCCTACAGAAAATTGGCCTTTCAGTACCATCCAGATACAAATGAGGGAGATCCTGAGGCTGAGAATAAATTCAAGGAAATCAGCGAAGCATATGATATCCTGGGCGATCAGGGAAAGCGGAATCTATACGATCGAGGACACGATTTCATGTCACAGGGATCGCCATTCAATAGATATCCCTTTGGATCATATGCTGATTTTTTTGCACAGAATTTTGGGATGTTTGGTTGCAGAGGCGGAGGATTCGGAAGGGGGTTTGGAAGAGGCAGGAGATTTCGTCGTTTTATTCGACCTGAATTCTCGGCATCAAATATCATCCTGTCATCTGAAGAAGCCCGGTCAGGAACCGAAAGGGAGATTAATCTTCATAAGGGGAATGATATACTGACCTTTACGATCAATCTGCCTCCCGGTATGCAGGACGGAGCACTGCTGAAACTGGACGGATCACAGGGAGGTTATCCGGATTTGACCGTCTTCCTCAAGGTTAAAATCGTTGATTGATATCCTTATATAAGTCGAAAAGTTAAATTGCCCTGCCTTTTATTTGCTGAACAAGCAGGCCTGAAACAATAAGACCAAGGCCGATAAAGGTCGAAGGCAGGATTTCTTCCCCTACAAGGAAATGAATGAAGACCAGTGAAAGGAATGGGGAAAGAAAAATCAGATTGCCGATTTTGGCCGTGTTTTCGGATAGTTTTAATGCAGAAAGCCACAGCACAAAAGTGATACCCATCTCAAAAATACCTACATATGCGGCTCCGATCAAGCCAGATGGATTGGATACTTTTAAGTCCGAAAAGAGCAGACAGCAGGCAAGAACCCAGGGCAGGCCGAATATGAAATTGAGGAGAAGCCCGGCAATCGGGTCGCGGTTATCCCTGGTGTTGTAAATCCAGTAAAGTGCCCAGATCACTGTGCTGCCCAGGGCTAAGGCTACACCAAAGGGATTGGAAAAGCGAAAACTTAAGATGTTGCCATGGGTTGAGATCACCACTACTCCTGAATAGCTCACCAGAACGGAAAAGATATCCTTAATGCCGATTCTCTGCTTTAAAATCGGAATTGATAAAAGCACCAGTGTGATGGCCCAGGTATAATTCAGCGGCTGGGCCTCCTGTGCGGGCAGCAGGTCATATGCTTTAAAAAGCACCATGTAATAAAGGAAAGGATTTAGAAAACCCAGCATAAGTGATTGTGAATATTGCCTCCGGGAAAAGGAAAACAGCAGGTGAATTTTTTTCCTGAGAATTAGTATGAAACTGAGCACGAAAATTGAGACAATAGTGGAATAAAGAACAAGCTGAATATAATCCAGGTATCTCAGTGAAAGCTTGAAAGCCGAGGCCACAGTGGACCACAGCAACACCGTTGACAATCCATATATGTATGCCTTTTTTTGATTTTTCATTTTTTTGGGGACAATCCTATACCTGCTGGATCAACAGTACCCTGTATTCGTTTAGCTCTCTATCCAGCCTTTTCGCCTCTTCCACATACTGATTCAATGTATCCCAAAATTGCGGGCCATGGTTCTTTACACGTGTATGCACCAGTTCATGCAAGATCAGATAATCAACGAGCCTGTCCGGAAGCATTACCAGCTTGACGTTCAGGTTGATATTATTTCTTCCGGAGCAGCTCCCCCATCTGGTCTTCTGGTTTTTTACAAAGACCCTGTTGTATCTAAATCCATGACGTTCACACAACTCATCGAGCCTTTTTACCAGAAGTTCTTTCGCATTCTTGCGGTTTACAGGGGAAATATGCTTTAGTCCGTGAGCATTTTGTTCAAGCTGATTCATTATAGCCAGATGTCTCCTGATCCAGGAAGTCTTGGAATGGGCCACTTCCTCTGCCCGGTCAAACGATACGCCATAGGGAACGGCCACACGAACACCTTTAAACGGCCGTACGGACAGATTAATGCGCTTTGCCCGGCTGCTCCTTTCCATAAGGATCTCACCAACACCCTGTATTGTGATCATCTTTGAATTCATATATAAATATCCCTTTAAAGTCTTAACTTTTATCGGGAAGACGGGTTGTTCCGCCCGTCAGGATCGAATATTTATTTTTCACGGATTTGCCTCTTTGATGCTCGCAAGTTCTTCCCACCTTCCGTATGCTTCTTCCAATTCCTGCATCAGTTCATTTATCCTGGCCCGCGTCCGGCTTATCTTCTCTCCACCGCCCCGGTAGAATTCGGGATCAGCCATCAGTTCATGCAGGTGTTTCTGCTCCTGCTCCAATTCTTCGATACGTGCCGGAAGCGCCTCCAGTTCCTTTCCCTCCTTGAAGGTGAGCTTTCGGGGCCTGTCCTTTGTTGGCGGCCTTTTTTCGGGTTTGGGTTTAACGGTTGTGCGGGACTTGGCCGACTCTTTTGGCTCGGCGGGCTTTGGCCGCTGGCGGAGCCAGTCGTCGTACCCTCCTGGGTATTCCCTGACAATACCCCCCGCCTCAAACACAAGGGTGCTGGTCACCACATTATTGAGGAACTCCCGGTCATGGCTCACAAGGAGTATGGTGCCGGAATATTCCAGCAGCCGCTCCTCAAGGAGCTCAAGTGTTTCCATGTCCAGGTCATTCGTGGGCTCATCAAGTACCAGAACATTGGATGGACGTGAAAAAAGCCGTGCAAGCAGCAGGCGGTTCTTCTCTCCGCCGGACAAAGTGTGAACAGGGCTCCTGGCCCTTTCCGGCGGGAAGAGAAAGTCCTTCAGATATCCGATCACATGCCGCTGGCCGCCGTTTATCTGGATCATCTTCTTTCCGTCAGCGATATTCTCCTCAACCGTCTTGTCCTGGTCCAGTTGCTCGCGGAGCTGGTCAAAATAGACCGCTTCGATTCTTGTCCCGGTCCTGACCAGACCGGCGTCAGGTTTTATGTCCCTTAGCAGGATTTTTAGCAGAGTTGTCTTACCGATGCCGTTTGGTCCGATAATGCCGATCCGGTCTCCCCGGATGATTTTTGTGGAAAAGTCTTTTATGAAGGTGGCTCCGGTGTAGCCATGGGTGATACCCACTGCCTCGATGACGAGCTTTCCAGTGCGCTCAGCCTCCTGGATCCGTATCCTGGCTGTGCCTGTCTGTCTGCGCCATGCCTGCTGCTCCTCACGCAGCTTCATGAGGGCGCTAACCCTTCCCTCATTCCTCGTTCGTCTTGCCTTGATCCCCTTTCTGATCCACACCCCCTCGCGTGCCAGCTTCTTGTTCAAACGGTCCCATTGTGCCTCTTCCGCGTCCAAATACGCCTGTCTGCGCTCCAGAAAGGTCCTGTATCCGCATGCCCAGCTCACAAGCCGGCCCCGGTCCAGTTCAATGATACGCGTGGCAAGCCTGTCCGTGAACATCCTGTCGTGGGTGACAAAGATCAGGGTGCCCCGGTATTTCCGGAGAAAGTCTTCTATCCAGATGATGGCCGGTATATCCAGATGGTTGGTGGGTTCATCCAGGAGGAGGATGTCAGGCTCCGCAACAAGAGCCCTGGCAAGTAGTACCCTGCGCTTGAATCCCACAGAGAGTGTCTCAAACCGGGCATCGGCGTCCAGTGACAGGCGTGTCAGCACCGTTTCAACCTGACGGCGGATCCCCCACACCTGTTCTGTTTCCGTGTTGGATGTAATCAGGGTAAGTCCACCTGCAACCACATCATAAACGGATCCCGAGAGATCGGTTGGCAGCGCCTGGGAAAGACCTGCCACGGTGGTTCCCTTCTGAAGGGTGATCATCCCGCTGTCAGGTTCGATTTTACCGCTTATGAGCCGCAGGAGGGTGGTCTTGCCCTCTCCGTTGCGTCCCAGAAGGCAGACCCTCTCCCCCTTCTCCACCTGCAACGTCATACTGTCCAACAGGGGCGGCCCGCCAAAGCTGATACTTACATCCTGTAGATTTAAAATGGCCATATCTTTTTGAAATCCAGTTTCACGAGAACGGCAGCATATCATTTAATCCGGATTTACCAATCCCTTTGTTTACCACTTTACACGGCAGGATGTCTTCGAATATTTTTTGCCCGGAAGGCGCTGGAGGAGTTGTTTCCTTTTTCTTGATCCCCGAGTCGCATTTTAGTACAATTCCTATACACAGTTCCTCTATAAAAATGTATAATCTTTTCACACCATCCAATATGGAGAAAAGAAATGAGATGTATTACAATAAAGGTTGTTGTATTGGCAGCTTTACTCCTTTTGGTATTACTGTCTGCAGCAGCACAGGGGCAGCGCCCTAACTTTGGCCCTATCGCCACGTTCAACAGCGGTTCTACAGTCCATATTTCAGTGTCGAGGCTCATGGACGGCAAGTTCGTCGTGGCCTATGTGGATTCAGGGAACTCGGGTCAGGGCACGGCCATAATAGGTGAAATCAACGGAAACACTATCACCTTCGGTTCGGAATATGTCTTTAACCCGGCAAATACGCAGTTTGCAGCCGTGGACAATCTGTCAGTGGGTTCTTTCGTGGTAGTGTACCGGGACTCCGGAAACTCGAACTACGGCACAGCGGTCGCAGGCTCTGTCAGCGGCACCACCATCACCTTCGGTTCGGAGACTGTCTTTAATTACGGTATCACACAATTCCCGTCTGTGGCGGCTTTGGGAAGCAACAAGTTCGTCGCGGCCTACCAGGATCAGGGTAACAACTATTATGGCACGGCCGTCGTAGGCACTGTCAGCGGCACCACCATTACCTTCGGCTCGGAATACGTTTTTAACGCGGACACAACCGGTGGCGTTTCTGTGGCAAAGGAGCAGGGTTCTGTGCGGTTCCTTGTGGCTTACCGGGACAATGGGAACTTGGACCGGGGCACGGCTGTACGCGGCCTGATCAGCGGTACAGGTGGGAACGAGATCACGTATGGCTCCGAACAGGTCTTCAACTACGGGGCAACAGGGGCTGTATCCATAACCAGCCTGGAACTGGACACGCCATCCCTTGTAATTGCTTTCGAGGATCAGGCGAATTCATCCTACGGTACGACAGTGGTCGCCACTCCCAGCTTCAGCCCTATTTACGGTTCTGATTACGTCTTTAATTCGGCAGGTACAGACCTGTATCAGTCTTTCGGGATCGCCCGTCTTTCGGACACCCGTTTTGTGGTCGGGTACGAGAACGGATCGGACAGCGACGGTCGGGTCCGGATCGGCGATGTGTCCGGAAAGACCATCAATTACGGCAGCCAGACCTCATTCAATACCGGATCGAGTTCATCGAACATAGCAGTGTCGGATTCAGGGGGAAATATTGTCGTATGCTGGGTAGATGAGAGCGATGGTGGCAAGGGCAAATGCAGGTTGGGCAGCCTGAGTCCGATTAATCCAGGTATCGTCCAACTCCTGCTTTTACCCTGAGATATAGTGAAGGGGTGACCCTCCACTTACAGGCACCCTTTTCATTATGATAATAATTCATCAAAATCAACAACGCCCCCCCTTTCCTACCTTATACTTCATGATCCCTTCGTTTCATTAATGGACGTTTTGTAAGCACAAAAAATGTTACTTTAAATAACAAGAGCTATTAGGAGACTTGACCCCTTTCTCACACCGCCCCTCAAAGTCAACTTTCAGTATTTCAATTACTGCTGCACATAGGAAGAGACCTCGAAGTCCGGATAGGATACTCCCCCATGTTCGGTGGAATCGAGCCCCTGAGCTTCCTCTTCGGGCGAAACCCTGAGTCCGATTATTTTGTCGATGACCTTGAAAAGGACAAATGCCGTTATGAATGTCCAAAGGAAACACACTACAATGCCGAGAACCTGAACGCCTATAATCTTCATAGATGTTCCTCCCATGTTGAAAATTCCGGCAGCAAGAGTTCCCCAGGCCCCATTTACACCATGAACGGATATGGCACCTACCGGATCATCCACCTTGATGCGATCGAAAAAGTACACCGAAAAAACGACGAGAATGCCTGCCACGGCCCCTATGATAACTGCGCTCAAAGGAGATACCGTGGCGCAGGGACTCGTGATGGCCACCAGTCCGGCAAGCGCACCATTCAGGCTCATGCCCACTTCCGGTTTTCCGAACCTGGCCCATGATGTAAACATGGCGAGCACGGCCCCTGCTGCGGCAGCTAGGTTTGTATTGACAAAAATCATGGCAATGTCCTTGTTTGCGGCAGTTGTTGAGCCGGGGTTAAATCCGAACCATCCCAGCCAGAGAATAAAGACCCCCAATGCTGCCAGGGGCATGTTGTGACCAAGTATAGGCTTGACATTTCCGTCCTTATCATATTTTCCTATACGCGGCCCGAGAACAATGGCTCCTGCCAGGGCAGCCCATCCCCCAACGGAATGAACGACAGTGGATCCTGCAAAATCAATGAACCCCAGACTTTCAAGCCACCCGCCTCCCTTGTAGAGGCTTCCCCAGGCCCAGCTCCCGAAAACAGGATAGATGAGGCCGCTGATGAAAACACTGTAGACCAGATATCCCGTAAATTTTGTCCTTTCCGCCATAGCTCCGGATACAATAGTTGCCGCCGTTGCGGCAAACACCACCTGGAACATCCAGAAGGCAAGGGGCCAGGGATCGGATCCCGGCTTAAAATCACTGAGGAAAAATCCTGAAGTACCAAAAAGACCGGCCTTGGACACCCCGAACATCAGACCGAATCCGATGGCCCAGAAAGCGAGCGATCCCACGGAAAAGTCCATAAGATTCTTCATCATGATATTGACGGCATTCTTGGCCCGTGTGAATCCACTCTCCACCATGGCAAAACCTGCCTGCATAAAAAAAACCAGGGCTGCGGCCACCAGAGTCCAGACATAATCAGCATGCGTTTGAACCAGATCGATGGCCTCCTTGTTGGTTAACGGAGTAGGGGCGTCATCACCTGCCCATAATCCGGTAAAGGACGCAAGAACCGCCACCGTAATAATCACAAAAGTATAAATCGTTTTCATGAATTTTCTCCTCCTTTTATAGTGCGTCATCGCCTGATTCACCTGTCCTGATCCTGACGGCCTGATCCACATGTAAAACAAATATCTTCCCGTCTCCGATCTGCCCTGTCCTTGCTTTTTCCTGAATCACGGAGACGATGTCACTTATAATGGACTCCGCTGCGACAACTTCAATTTTTATCTTTGGTACAAAATCAACCTGATACTCTGCACCCCGATAGAGTTCCTTATGACCCAACTGGCGTCCGAATCCCTTTACCTCAGTAACCGTAAGACCTTTTACGCCTAGGCCGGCAAGGGCCTCTTTCACATCATTAAGCTTGAAGGGTTTAATAATAGCCTCGATTTTCTTCATTTTTTTTGACCTCCCTTTCTTCCCTGATCAGACATTTTATCTTCAGCCTCAATGCATGTAAGAAAAAGCAAGGGTCATGCCAAAAATACTTCTCAAGACGTAACCTATATAATTTACTAATAAAATCAAATTGCTCAGGCCATATCTCCAAAAATGAGGGCTAAGCATAATTACATTACCGTTGTCCTTGCTCCTTATTTCTACATTTTTGTTATATAGTGCCCCTGTAATGACAATTGTGTAGCGCAAGCGGTTTGCAACTAAAATTTACAAACAGCTTTTTGAAAGCATTGATATTAAAGATATCCTTACTGTTTTACACTCATAACCTGATGATAATTTTAGATGGTGTTCCTTCTTCGAACCAAATGGGATGTTCAATGACATGCTTTAAATGTCCGGTATCAGGTATTGCTGCTTGGTTCAGGGCTCTTCGCAGATGTTCGTGCAATCGCGCTTTAGTCTCATATTGGCACCTTGCGTACTCTGACTTAGCCTTCACCTGATACCGCGGATTTTCGACATTACAATAATGTGTGTTTTGGCCACTTCCATTCCAGCCAAGGTGATCTTGATTATTTAAAATACCTAATTATATCATACGGTTTAGTCATTTTTATGTCTTATGGCATAGCTATTGCTCTATCTGAAATTTATTAAATCTAAATTTTTTAAACACAGGAGGATAAAAGTGATGAAACAAAAAAAGGAAAAAATTGCAGCAGTTTGTTTTGTTCCCATTATATTCTTTTTTTTAGTGGGAATCTTCACATGCTTTAATGTCTTTGCAGAAGAGGAAAGCCCGACCGCATCAGCTGATGTAGCGATCCTCAGTAAATATGTTTGGCGAGGTGAGGAATTCAGCAAAGACAGTATTGTTATTCAGCCATCGGCAACCCTATCTTATAAAGGCCTAAGCATTAACCTGTGGGGGAACCTGGACACGGATGTCTATGATGGGCCCTATAAAGATGAAGCTAAATGGAATGAAACTGATTTTACATTAGGCTATGAAAGAAGTTTTGGCCCGTTAAGTTTAGGCGCTGGCTATATTTATTATGCTTTAGACAGCGCAAATGATTCAAAAGAAGTATATCTTAGCATCGGAGCCGATACCATGCTCTCGCCGACCCTCACTATTTACAGGGAGATATCCGATCTGTCAGGATGGTATATCAATCTTGGTATATCCCATTCTTTTGATTTGCCAAAGGAGATGTCTCTTGACCTTGCAGCATCGGCAGGATACTACTATTCCGAGAATGATTTCTATGTAGAATACAGGGATGATCTGACTGCCACAACGGAAAAGTTGAGAGGATTAAAGTACGGCCTGATTTCTGTTACACTGACTGTGCCTATAGACAAATATTTTTCAGTAATGCCCACAATTGCCTACTCCTTTCCTCTTTCAAGCGAGGCAGACAATTTTATCACTGCAAACAGCAAGAGTAGAGACTCAGACTTTTTCTATGGTGGAGTAATGATTTCTATGTCTTTTTGACATGATATTTTTAATTTGTATAGCCTAAAAACGGAAAAGAGTCAGTTTATTGCATTGTTAAAACCTGGTCCTATGGGCCAGGTCAGAGTCAATAGGCTATGCCTGAACAATGCTTTAGAAATCGCGGTGGCAATGACATGAATCGGGCTTAAAGCCGGGGTCTCTGGACCCGGATAGTCCGATTCAAGCGATTTCTTTACTTATGATTCAGTTTAAATCCATGTATCAGGGTGTGGAAGACTCAATAAGCTTCCCGTCCTTATAAATCCTTTTCTCAGTTATATTTCCATCTTTATCCCAGGAAATAGATACTTCATCATTGTATTGCCATGCCTTTTGACCATTAGGATACCAGGAAATACGTGTTCCAACTATCTTACCTTCCTCGTAGGATGTTTCCAAACGTTTTACCCCATTCATATGCCATTCAGTCCAAAGGCCATGTTCTCTGCCTAGATATAATGCTTGAAGAAGCAAAGGGTAAGAGTGCAAAGCGAGACATAAAACATCGTCAGGATTTATCAGAGCGATCTTTTGCATGGTCAACGAGATATGAGATATGGGTTCAAGCGTGCTAAGTGGCGAAGGTTATGGCGCATGGAAATACAGGATTTCCTTATTGCAGCTATTCAGAACATCACCATCCTCATCACGCAGCCAAAGAATAGAATGTCAAAGAGCAATATCCAGGGAATCGAACGTAACAAGTATCAAAAAAGGGGGCTGTGTTGTTACCCTGTCAGGTCATTTATGACAGTAATTGCCGGCCGTTTCAATAGAGCTTTGGGTTTGGATTATTTGCCTTAAGATAATAACCAATAAAAGTTTTCGGTGAATAAATCTTCTTAAATCCCTTTTTCAAAAAAAGTTTGGGCAACAAGCCGTGAAGGTCTGATAATCATATCAAGTGGTTAGGTGTATAAATGTAGACACCTCCTTATCCATAGCAAAATAATGTACTATGGAACCAGTGCGCATAAGCGCATCAATAATTATATGGTTTTAGGAGGTGTCGTGATGAAAGTATACGCCGGGATAGATCTTCATTCAAGTAATAACTATGTCGGAATTATCGACGAGCAGGATCGCAGGTTGTATCAGAAGAGACTGCCAAATCAATTGGATCATATTTTATGTGCACTGGAACCGTTCAAAGAAACATTAGAGGGAGTGGTAGTTGAATCGACGTACAACTGGTACTGGATAGTAGATGGACTTCAGGAACATGGATACAGGGTTCATTTAGCCAATCCGTCAGCAATCAAACAATACGAGGGCCTTAAGCATACGGATGATAAATGGGATTCATTCTGGCTTGCCCATATGAAGCGATTGAACATACTGCCTGAAGGATATATCTATCCAAAGGAAGAGCGGTCAGTGAGGGATGCTCTTCGAAGAAGACTCTTTTTTGTAAGGCACAGGACTTCACATATCTTAAGTATTCAAAGCACGATCATAAGGAACCTCGGCTATAAGGTTTCTGCAAGGGATATAAAGAGGCTTGATGAGTCTGATGTAGACAAATTATTTGATGATCCTTATCTGAGGCTTGTTGTAAGGAACGGCATCTCGGCTGTAAGGTTCTTAAAAGAAAGGATAAAGGAGATTGAAAGGGCTGTAACATCTCATGCAGAGGTTAAGCCTGAATTTGAATATCTTCAGACAATGCCCGGGATCGGAAGAATACTTGGCTTGACCATCATGCTGGAGGTTGGGGATATTAATCGGTTCCCTTCTGCAGGTAATTATTCATCCTATTGCCGTTGCGTAAAGAGTGAAAAGCTGTCGAACAATAAGAAGAAGGGTGAAGGCAACCGCAAGAACGGTAATAAATATCTTGGCTGGGCCTATGTTGAAGCTGCGAACTTTGCCGTAAGATTTTATCCTGAATTTCAAAGATTCTATCAACGCAAAAAGGCAAAGAAGAATGGTGTAGTAGCAATCAAGGCATTGAGCAATAAACTGGCCAGGGCATCCTATCATGTGATGAGAGACAGGGTGCCGTATGACATAGACAGGCACTTTTATAATTATAGTGCGTGCGGCAGGGAATCGGAAAAGGGGTTGGTATAAAACCATCAGATTTGATTGAGATCTGCCGCACAACAATAACCGTTTTACATCCTGATTCGCCTGTGCCGTGAGCCCTGGAGGGACTGGCTTACAACCATAAGATCTGTAATATATATCCATTGGACACGGCTTAGAACCGAAGATTTTCTGGGGTCTGTTAAACAGACCAGGGGCCGTGCTTAAGACATTGCGTCTCAAGCACATGTGCCTTGATCCTGATGGGTGATCCCGCTGTAGCGGGACGGATCAGACTAAGCTGACCGCCAACCTGATAATAATGAAATAACGGATGCGAAAAGGGCTAAAAACGGGCACTGCTGGTATCATTCATGTAGTCAGCAAAAATGAATTTTTTATTTTGCATGGAGAGGTGTTTTTTCTCTTGACTAACCCTTGAATGGGTGACCCCATTCTTGCAGGGATTCATTGATACGAAATTTTTAAAAGGTTAACATATTGAATTTATTACAAGAGGTTAAACAAGTCTATCTGGCTTCGCAGATCAATTCTTTTTCTTTCTAATTTTGACCTGAGAAACTACGTAACCATTCTTGTCAGCCCAATTCCTGACTGCTATTTTTATAACCGGATCATCATTGTTGACCAAATCTCGGGCCATATTGAAATCGCCATATTCTTCAATTGCAGCAGCAACATCCTCGCTCGAGCACAGCCGTAAACGCATTGCGTGTTCATATGCGCCGGCAATCGCCGCAAGATCATGACGGCCTAATTTTTTTTGAAGTTTTGTAATCAATTTCGGAAGATCGTGCTCAAATAGGCCATAAACTATGCTTTCGGCCTGTTTGGCAGCTTCTTTTCTTACTTGCCAGTTTTGATCATCCAGTGCTTCAATGATCATGTGTATAAGATTTACTGATTGCTGATCATAATATTTGATCAAAGGGAATTTGGCTGCTTCCTCGAGCGAAAAGTTACTTTTATTCGGAAATCTGAGCCTCATATCTTCATTAATTTGATCACTAAGTCTATTTTTAGTAATTAACAAATAGGTTGAAATGCCAATTACTGAGGCTTTTTGGCGGTTCCAATCTTTAGAATGGATAGCACTCTCAAACTCGGCAAAGATGGACTCTCTTACCTGTTGATTATCCGAAACACTCGCCATTTTCCCCATATTCTCGGCCGCGGCTAATTGAACCGCCGGAGGTGAATGCTTCAGCGCACCCATGAGTGTCGCCAGAACAGGTTTTCCCTCAAACCCTTCAATTGCTTTTATGGCGGCCAATTGAACTTCAGGAGTGCCTGTTTTGACAGCTGTTAAAAGGTCCTCCGTCAGATTAGGGGTTGATTGAGCTATTTTTGCTCGCTCCATCCCCTTGATGGCTATCTTCTGTACCTCTGGGTTTGCATCGTTGATGGATTTTAAAAATATCCTGAAGGCCCTAGGATCATTGATCTCGTAAAGCGCTTCCAATGCATATTGACGAACTTGCGGGTTCGCATCATCAGCTGATGCGACAAGTGGTACAACAGCCATTTCACCTATTTTAGCCAAGCTCTTTGATGCTTTGAAAGCGTCTGGCAGCTCATGACTGCCTAAAAGCCCAATTAGAAATTTAACCGCCTTTGGATGCTTCTTGTGACCGAGTGCATATATCGCCTCATCAGATGGTATTCCGAAATCTTTGTCTTGAGCAATCCGTATAAGCACCTCTACCGCCTGGGAATTGTTTGATTCCTCAAGCTTATCAACAATTCTACTTTCCTTAGAAAGAGCCTTCAAATTCACCGTGTGCTGGTTTCGATCCCGCAAATCGACCATTTTGTCATACAATTTTTCTGGATCGGCCTCATTGAAAAGAACAAAATAAGAGCCAATGCCCACAACTAACAAAATCCCAATAATTGCATATGCCTTCTTCATTTGTTCTCCTTGTGTTTCAAATGTATCTTTGAATTATTGTTTGGCCTTGACATGACTCATGGCGGATTAACGTTCACCTTTTCTGGCATCAACGCCATTGTAAAGTGCAATTCATGTTTCGCGCGGGCAGAGTCAAATAGGTTACGGAAAGCTCGTTCGACCCGGCCTTGGCGGGTTAACTCACACATTCGCGCCGCAACGCGGCGCGAACCAGTGATTGTATAGTTTTCTGTTTACTATCCATCAAAGAATATTTTTTGACAAAAATACCTGGCTTATTTATTATTTTTCTAACTGTATAGCAACTGAATATGCATGATAAACAGAAAGGTGTTTAATCGCGCAATGAAACAAATTCCGTCAAATATAAAGGCCCGTTATGATGCACATTTGAATAATAAGGCAATCTCCAGGAGTGCCCATTTTCAATCCGCCAGGCGGACAAGATCCGCCATAAACACGGCGGACAAGTCCTCGCCCCTTGGGACTTTTAATGCTTTTTAAGATATTCCGTTACTTACGCCGGGGTAGTTCACTATTATATAGAAACTGTATTTGATATGAAAACTATCCCTCAAGACTTGAATTATTTCTACAATTCTCTGCTTGTTCAAAAAAACATCCCCGAAAAGTACTATGGCTATTATAAGAAATGAGTGAGATATTACCTGGATTTTTGCCGGGAATATGGTTTTAGAGAATCGGACATAAAAAGTCTCACGCCATTTATTGACAAACTAAAAGAGAAAAAACAAACAAAGAACAAAAGCCGGCAGTTAATGCAATATCATTATTATATGGATATTATTCAACCGAAAATGAAAAGAATGATGTATTTAAAACCAATAAAGAGACAAATTCAAGTAAAAAATAGCGACTTAAGGTAACAAATGCCGGTTGGATTCCTTATAATGACCTGAACACCGAAATTAAACTCAGATACTATTCGGACAACACCTTGATGACTTATAAAACATGGACCAGGCAATTCCAGACTTTTACTAAAAGTAAAGATTTAACAACCGCCCCTAAAAGTATTGACTGTTAAATTGTATTGCTCCTGATTGGTGCACTTGACTGGAAATGGCCATTTTTCAATATACTGCTTGGCATATGGCTTCAATTATCCTATGATTTTCGGCATGTTTTACAGCAGGAAGGGAAAATGCTCTGGCTAAAAAACAGTTGATTTCAATACTCATACGCAAATATTACTCCGGCAATTAAAAATACAAATCGTCATGCCGGACTTGATAAGCCTGCCCCGGACCCCGATCCGGGGGCATCCAGCCGAATTAATTGTGGATTCCGGCTGGAGTTTATCCCGAACTTGATTCGGGGCTCGAAATTTTACCCGCCATTTTTTGTGGAGGGTTTACCAGCCTGTGTTTTTGGCAGGTTTATCAGGCCCTGGCTGGGACAACATTGACATATTTTATTGCCGGAGTAATAAGATAGTGTACTAATGTCAGATATGATGTCCTGATTTGACAGGCTTGTTTTTGGGAAGCTCCTGAAAATATAATCAAAGAATAATCATCCGGGAGATGCTATTAATGAAAGTTCCCGGGCCGGATTGGCCTCGAATTTTTAAAAAGTCTCGATTCACACCTTTGACAGTATTTTTAGCATCTATTTCAGTGTTATACGGCCTTGCTGTCAAACTGCGTCTGTGGGCGTACAAGGTAAAATTTTTTAAGAAAAAAGAGCTGCCGGGATTTGTTTTATGCGTTGGAAATCTGACAGCCGGAGGAACAGGCAAGACGCCTGCGGTAGCCATGCTTGCCGGATGGGCTCTAGGCAGGGGTTATAGAGTTGCGGTTCTATCAAGAGGATATGGCAGGAAAAACAAGAAAAAACTCCTGGAGGTATCTGATGGAAATCATGTACAGGTGACACCAGAAGATGCCGGCGATGAGCCATATCTCCTTGCCAGAACGCTTCCGCGGGTACCAGTTGTACTATCCAAAAACCGGCACACGGCAGGATTGTTTGCCAAAAAAAAATATGGTTCAGACTTCTTTATTTTGGATGACGGTTTTCAGCACGTAAAGCTGAAGAGAGATTTTAATGCAGTGTTAATTGATGCCGATCTTCCTTTCGGGAATGGTTACCTTCTTCCCTGGGGCCCGTTAAGAGAACCCCTTTCCAGTCTTGAAAGGGCAGACGCCTTTGTCCTTACACGTTTTAGAGAGGATGGTTCCGGATCAAAGGCAATTGACTTTTTAAGGACCAATTTCCCTGCGTGCCCCGTTTTTCTTTCTGAGCACGTTCCGGATAAAGTTGTATTCCCCGGTTCATCGGGGAGTTATGATCCTGAATTCCTCCATGGAAAGAATGTGATTGCCTTTGCAGGCATAGCTCAGCCTGGGTTTTTCAAGGAAACATTAAAAAGCCTTGGTGCGGAAATCAGTTATTTCAAGGCCTTCAGAGACCATTACTGGTACAGTAGAGATGAAATTGAGCTGTTAGTCCGTGAGAAAAAAAAATATGGTGCGGATTACATCCTTACAACAGAAAAAGATATGGCAAGGATATCGTCATTAGAAACCAGGAATTTTGATATTGGCTGTCTTTCCATAAAATTTAAATTCATATCAGGGGAAGAAGACTTTTTTAAAGTAGTTCAAGATGCCATTAAAACTAAAGGAATACCTGTTGACAATAATTTATAGGCTTATTTATTTGATTATTCGGATCTTATCACACATCCCCTTCCGTATATGTCAGTTCATTGGAAGGACCCTGGGCCTGTTATTTGACTTGATACCAATGAAGCGAACTGACGTCTCTCTGGATAATCTCAGATATGTTTTTGAAGGAGATTTGAACGAAAATGAAATCAGGAGACTTAACAGAAGGGTGCTAATGCATTTTGGCGAGATGCTGTTTGAGATCCCTCATTTATTTAGACTTAATTCGGAAAATCTTGACAATTATGTTATCTTCGAAAATCAGCAAAACCTGCTTGCAGCCTTAGACAAAGGAAAGGGGGTCTTTGCCCTTACTGCCCATCTTGGAAACTGGGAATTATTGAATACGGCAGTTCCTCTTTATTTTGGGATAAAGACAGCGGCGGTAGCAAGGCCTATTGAATTTTTACCGGTAGAAAGACTGTTCAGCGATTTGCGTTCACGTTTCGGAACTGATCTGATACAGAAACAGCGAGGCATAAAAAGGATTTTAACGGCCATAAAAGATAAAAAGCTTGTGGGAATCCTTCTGGACCAGAGTGTTGACTGGTATGAAGGCGTTTTTGTAGAATTCATGGGCAGACCCGCGTGCACAAATAAGGCCCTGGCTCGGCTCGTGCAGAAGACAGGGGCGCCGGTGGTGCCGGCTTTTTGTGTTAAACAGCCTGACGGAAGGTATAAAATTATTTTTGATGAAGAGGTCAATATTCAAAAAAGCGCGGATAAAACAATAGATGTTGAGCAAAATACGGCCCTTTTTACAGCGATTATTGAGAAGCATGTAAGGGAATATCCGGAGCAGTGGTTCTGGTTTCATAGAAGATGGAAAGTAAAAAATTATTGTCCTTTGCCGGATGATAATGTTTCTTAATAAATTAGATTAACTGATTCATGCTTAAAGCAACAACCAAAAAACAGATTGACAAATCATCCGTTAAGAACGTCCTGGTGCGTGCTACGAACTGGGTGGGTGATGTTGTAATGACGCTTCCAGCCCTGGAGGTTATTAAAGACTATTTTCCTTCGAGCTCGATCACCGTCCTCGCAAAGCCATGGGTCCTGCCGTTATTTGAAAACCATCCTGCGGTTGATCAGGTCATTTCTTTCAACAAAGGGGAAGGTCCTTTTACAGGAATCTCTGAAATGATTAGAACCATTAGATTGATTCGGAAAAAGAGATTCGACCTTGCTGTTCTCTTCCAGAATGCGTTTGAAGCGGCTGTCCTGGCATTTTTTGGAAGAGTTAAATACAGGGTCGGTTATAACACGGATGGACGGGGATTTTTACTGACCCACAAAGTTATCAGAACGGAAGAGGTTTTGAAGGTTCATCAAATTGATTATTATCTGGGACTTGCAAAGGCAATGGGCTGGATGCCGGATACACCCGGTTCTTCTGAAAAAGACAGGCCGGGGTTTGGGCCTCACTATCCCAGGCTTTATTTAGCCAGGGAATATATTGAAAAAGCACGTAGTTTAATTAAATCAAATGGAATTGATACTGGTGATTTTTTGATAGGACTCAACCCGGGGGCTATTTTCGGCGGCGCGAAAAGATGGCCGGCAGATCGATTTGCAAAAATCGGGGATTGGGCGGCCGAGAAGTGGGGAGCAAGGGTACTTGTTTTGGGAAGCAGGAATGAAACGGACATATGTAACAGTCTGTGCCGTTCAATGAAACACAGGGCACTGAACCTCTGCGGCAGGACATCTCTAGGGGAGGCTATGGGCATTATTGGTTTGTGCCGGTTTTTTGTTACAAATGATTCAGGTCTGATGCATATCGCTGCGGCCCTGGGGGTGCCTACACTGGCGATTTTCGGGCCTACCGATCATGTAGCCACCGGCCCTCGCGGCCCTAAGGCAAGGATTATCAAGCACGATATCGAATGCGCTCCCTGCCTTAAGCCTGAATGCCCGGGGGATCACCGCTGTATGCTTTCAATAGAACCGGAAGAGGTGTGGCAAGAAATGGAAAATTTTTGGAGAAGCAACTGAATGAAAAGACCGGCAGTGTTTATAGATAGAGACGGGACAATAAACGAGCAGATGGGATATATCAACCATATCAACCGGTTTATAATTCTTGACGGCACTGCAGAGGCAATAAGGATTTTGAACAGGAGTCAATTCCTGGCAATAATTGTATCGAATCAATCAGGAGTTGCACGCGGATATTTTCCAATTGAGCTTGTCAACGAAGTTCATGAGTATATGATTAATTTTCTGAAAAAGGAAAATGCCTTCATTGACGGCATATATTTTTGTCCTCATCATAGGGGTGGAAGCGTGAAAGAATACAGTATCCCCTGTAATTGCAGAAAGCCTGATACGGGCCTGATCAGCAAGGCCTGCGAACATCTCTCGATTGATATGTCGAGGTCTTATGTAATAGGTGATCGGATATCAGATATAGAACTATCTTACAGGGCAAATTTAAAAGGAATACTGGTTAAAACAGGTTACGGTCTCGGAGATCTTAAATATCTGGCCCCTGATTCTCCTTTTCAACCTGTACATGTAGCAGAAGACCTTCTTCATGCAGTCAGATGGATAATGAAAAATGAAAGACCGGGCACCAGGCTTGAAGAGAATGAGGAATAGATGATGAACGGTGATGTGTCCAGGATTCTTATTGTCAAGCTAAGCGCCATTGGTGATGTTATTCATACACTTCCTCTGCTGGAGGTTCTTGGAGATAAATTTAGACATGCAAAAATCGACTGGCTTGTAGAGGAGGATTCATCTCAAATAATAGAAGGGCATCCGAAGCTTAACAGGGTTATTGTTTCAAGAAGAAAGTCGTGGCAGAAAAGAATACTTGAAAGGAAAGATACGTTATCGGTCATTCGAGAGGTGAGAGACTTTATCGGAGACCTGAGATTATACGACTATGATCTGGTTATAGACATTCAGGGCCTTTTTAAAAGCGGAATTCTGGTTGCCCTTTCAAGAGGAAATCGCAAGATAGGGATGAACGACTCGAGAGAGGGCGCCCGGCTGTTTCTGAATAAAAGGCCTGTGCCGGTTGAAAAAGACATTCATGCAATTGATCGTTATCTCAAATTGGCGGAATATCTTGGCTGTGATATTTCCACTAAAAAAGGGCTTATTCCGATTTCTGAGAGAGACAGGTTGTCTATCAGCAATATGCTGGGTTCTAATGGCCTGAATGAAAAACGCTTCATTTGCATTAATCCGATGGCTAAATGGAAAACAAAGCTGTGGGAACCTGAACGTTTCGCAATTCTGGCTGACAGGATTCAAAATGATTTATCCTGCGAAATAATTTTCACAGGAGGCAGACAGGACAGGCCGGTAATAAAAGAAATTTCAGGGATGATGAAAAAAGCGTCCATTAATCTTGCTGGCAGAACCAATTTAAGAGAACTTGCATTCCTGTATTCAAGGAGCCTTGCACTTATTACTACCGATACGGGCCCAATGCACATTGCAGCAGCAATGGGTTGCAAAGTGGTTGCTCTTTTTGGTCCTACAGATCCAGGGAGAACAGGACCCTATGGCATGGGGCACAGGATAATTACCGCAGGTGTCAAATGCAGTCCCTGTTTTAAAAAGGCCTGTGATTCCATGGAGTGTATGAAAGGCATAACTGTTGAAAAGGTTATGGAAGGCGTCCAGGATATACTCTCAGCGAATTAATGTTATAAAAAATGCGGATTATTAAAAGCAATCTTGACCTTGTTTGTTTGAAGCAGATATATGGCGGGAGCATTCTTGGCCACATGGTATTTTTTACGGGGATAGTTGAAACCCTTCGACACAGAGTCGACGGAAAGTTAGTAATAAAGCAATATAAGGAGCTGTAATGGGCATTAGCAAAAAATTACTTGATATCCTGGCGTGCCCCAAGTGTAAGGGGGAAATTCATCTGAATGATACCCGAGATGGACTTATTTGCAATAATTGTAAATTAGTCTATGAGATTAAAGATGATATCCCGATTATGCTGATAGATGAGGCCAAACCTCTTGATGAATAAATAAATATTTTTATGCAGTGACACTGTCAAAAGGATATTTCTGTAAGTTCAGGAGAAAACCATGTCGGTAATAGTAAACAACAGCAAATTAATACATGAAGGAAAGGTGTTCAATCTGCTAAAAGAGAACATCACATTACCCAACAACGTTACAACTGATCTTGAGGTTATCCGTCATCCCGGGGCCTCGGCAGTTGTCCCATTACATAAGGAAAATTCTTTAATACTTATAAAGCAATACAGGCATGCTGTTGGAGATTTCATCTGGGAAATACCTGCCGGGACTTTTAATGATAACGAAACCCCGATTCAATGTGCAAAAAGGGAGTTGACAGAGGAAACCGGCTTTTACGCAAATGTCTGGCACAAGCTGGGAGAGCTTATCCCGGTTCCGGGTTATTCAGATGAATGCATCTATCTGTTTCTCGCGATAGAACTTTCATCAGCAAGGCAAAATCTTGATAGAGATGAATTGCTCGAAGTCCACGAAATAGTCCTGGATGACGCCATTAAAATGATATATGAAGGGTCGATCAGGGATTGTAAAACCATATCAGGCATCATGATGGCTGCCTACTGGCTTAAAAAGATGGGGCGGTATGTAATTCCATGATTTCAGTACAAAGTCAATTAGAGCAATTTCCAATAACGGCCTCGGCTCCATGCCGAATTGATTCCGGTGGAACGTGGGATATAAAAGCCATGGCCCTTCCCTTTGAATCTATAAGGCCTACAACGATTAACGCCGCCTTAAGTCTGAGGACCTCAGTAACACTGTCTCCTTTTAAAAATGGATTTGTAAGGATTTCTTCTGAAGGGTTCCCTCACTGGGAAGAATGTTCAGAAGATAACCTCCAGCTCAATTCTGTGTTTGGGATTTTTTTTGCAGCAATAAGTTACTTTGGTTTTCATGGACTGGAGGTCCGAATAAGTTCCCAGGCCCCTGTGAAATCCGCACTTGGCGGGTCCAGCACTGCTTTGGTCGCATTATTAAAGGCGTTATCTGACCTTTCATCCACAATCAGCGGGAAGAAGCTGTCAAGAAAGGAAATATTGCATCTTGCATACTATCTTGAGGATGCTGTGAGCGGCGGCAGCTGTGGCCTTCAGGATCATGCAGCCGCGGTTTACGGCGGGGTAAATCAGTTTATCTGGCGTTACGGAAATAGCGCCTCTCCTTTTGAGAGATACTCTATCCTTGACAGAAATGGGCAGAAAGAATTTTCACAAAGGCTCCTGGTGGCCTACAGTGGAAAAAGCCATGTTTCCTCAAAGACCAACCGCAAGTGGATTAATGATTTTATTTCCGGAAAAACCAGAAAAGGCTGGGTAAAAGTCAACGAAATTGTTCATCAACTGGCTTATGCTATTGGAAAACTGGACTGGAAGGCTGCAGTGGAGCTTTTGCGGCAGGAAATGGAATATCGCAGGCAAATCACTCCTGAGGCCATGATACCTGTTACGACAATATTATTAGATAAAGCGGAAGATTTAGGATGCGGAGCAAGGTTTGCAGGGGCAGGGGCAGGGGGATCTTTCTGGGCCCTTGGAGAGAAAGACGATATAAATAGTCTGAGGAAAATCTGGGCAAACACGCTGGAAACGATTAAAGGTGGTTGTGTGCTTGAGGCGCGGGTAGATCCTGAGGGTGTGAAGTAGCCGGCAGCCCTACAGCTTCCCTGCATTTAAGAGAGTATCAGTAAAAACTTTGTAAAACCTTTCATTATCCATAATCGAATATTTTAAAATACTAGCAAGCTGCTTTGAGTCATTGCGGTTGATTACCAGGTTTGCACTCATTTCAAATGCTGCCATTTTATCCATTGTCTTGAAGTTACTCCCGATCAGGACAAGGAAAATCCGTCTGCGAATATCAATGGTCAGATTGTTCAGGTAAGTTAGAATGGGACTCTTCTCAAGTTCGGTCAAAAATTTTGCCGAGACGATTAAGAGGCTGAATTCAAGAAATCTCATTTCATTGATCGCTTCCTGTGTGGTCTGAGCTGAAATACACCTGTAGCCCAATTCACTGACAGCCTGACTGATTAAATTAGCGAACTGATTATCGCTTTCCAGCACAAGGGCCAGTTTTTCTCCTTCTTTGAAAGAATCAAGGGCAATATCCTTTTCTTTATAATGTTTTACAGCTTTATCATCTTTAGGAATTTCCTTTTCCTCTTCAATTTCCAGGAATTCATCTTCCTTTCCAGGACTTCGGGTATAAATTGATATTTTATTTTTACATTTTGGACAGCGTACTATGAAATGCTCACCATAAGGGATTTTATCATCCGGGATATTCAATATTGTTTGACAGTTTTCACAGATAGCTTCCATTCAATGAACTCCTTAAAAAGACGGTTTTTTCTTGCTAATTTTTTTTTCATAATCCCTGTCAATAGCCAGACCCTCGATAGTAGAAGTTTTTTCACCCTTTGAAGCCTTTATGGTATCGATTGCTTTAACAATAGCAGCCCTGCTTGATGAATAGCTTAAGGCTGTTTCTTCAGTTATCGAGCCCTGCTCATAGAGATCTGCGAGACACTGATCAAAGGTCATCATAAGAAAAGGCCGGCCCGCTTCTATGATCTCATAGAATGTTTTACCTTCTGATTCGCCATGCAATATGGCATCTTTTACCCTGAGATTTTTGCACATAATTTCAAAGGCAGCTATACGTCCGGCGCCTATTTTAGGTAATAGCCTCTGGCAGACAACCCATTTCAGGGTGTCAGCAAGCCGGATCCTGATCAGCTTTTCTTCTTCCTGTTCAAACATGCCCACAATTCTGTTTATGGTTTGGCCTGCATCAACTGTATGAAGCGTGCTGACGACCAAATGCCCTGTTTCTGCGGCAGAAAGGGCAATTTCAACGCTTTCTCTGTCTCTCATTTCACCCACAAGAATCACATTCGGTGCCTGACGAAGAGATGCCCGGAGACCTGAAGCAAAGCTATCAAAATCCATGCCAAGCTCACGCTGATTAACAGTAGCCTTCCTTTGAGAATGGACATACTCTACGGGGTCCTCCAATGTGATTATGTGGATTGGTTTTTCGTCGTTTATTCTATCAAGAAATGCAGCCAGAGAAGTAGTTTTTCCAGTACCTGTAGCCCCTGTAACCAGAATAATGCCATTTTTTTCCTGAGTCATCTTTGAAAAGGCAGGCGGAAGATTGAGTTCTTCAATAGTTGGAACCCTGGCAGCCAATTGACGCATAACAATTGAATAACAGCGCTTCTGAGAAAAGATATTGATCCTGAAGCGCGCCTTCCCGGCCAGTTGATATGAAGAGTCACAAGATCCCTTTGTGACGAGATCTTCTGTCAAACGTCGATCCCCATTTATCAGATTGAGTGCGAAAATTTCGGTTTGAAAAGGAGTTAATTTCTTAATCGGAGGATCCATGGGAACCTTTTTCAACTCTCCAAATGACATTACCTGGAAAGGCCTGTCTACTGTAACAAGGATGTCAGAAATCCCGTCATGAGATTCCAGCATGGCTGATATAATATGATCTATCTGTTGTGTTCGCATCCCTTAATCTCCATCAAACTTCAGTAAAATCAGCCGGAGGTTTTTTTAAGAAAGGTAAAAACTTTGATTTTTCATTTGATTTCAGGTAGGCGTCATCAGGGCTTATGATACGCCGTTTTAATAAGGCCATTATAGCATCATCCAGGGTCTGCATGCCATATTTTTTACCAGTCTGAATCATTGAAGGGATTTGAAAGGTTTTTCCCTCCCTTATAAGATTCCTCACAGCAGGATTCGCAATCATTATCTCAAGGGCCGGTACCCTTCCAACTCTATCAATTCGTTTGAACAGGTTTTGTGCTACCACGGCCCTGAGCCCATCGGCAAGCGTACTTCTAACCTGTTCCTGCTGGGTCATTGGGAAAACCTCTATGATCCGATCTACTGTCTTGGGAGCATTAGTAGTATGAAGTGTTGCAAATACAAGGTGTCCTGTTGCAGAGGCCTCAATTGCAAGGGCAATAGTTTCCATATCACGCATTTCGCCCACAAGAATAATATCAGGATCTTCCCTTAGTGCTCCTCTCAAGGCTGCGCTGAAGGATTTCGTATGAAGTCCAACCTCTCTCTGGTTTATAACGGCTTTTTGACTCTTGTGAACAAATTCTATTGGATCTTCAATAGTAATGATATGATCTTTTCTGGTCCTGTTAGCCTCATCAATAACAGCGGCAAGAGTTGTTGACTTTCCAGTGCCGGTAGGTCCTGTTACAAGGACAAGACCTCTTGGCAAGGTGGCAAGTCTTTTTACCACAGGAGGCAATCCGAGTTCCTCGCAGGTGAGAATTGTTGAAGGTATCTCCCTGAATACCGCCCCTACTCCATTCCTCTGCTGGAAAAAATTTGCACGGTAACGTGCCAATCCGGGAATTTCATAGCCAAAATCCACGTCTCCTGTCTCTTCAAATATTTTGATTTTAAATTCGGGTGCAATTTCATAAATCATTGATTTTAGAACATCATTTGAAAGGACATTATATTTTACTCTTTCCAGCTCACCCTGTACCCTTAATACAGGCTGTTGACCAGACGTCAGGTGAAGATCGGAGGCTCCATGATCATTCATAAGTTTAAAAAAGGCATCAATCTGTGCCATAGTTTCCCCCTGGATACTGCAAATTAAAAAAACAAGGAAAAAAATAACAAAAAGTCTTTATTAGTATTTAAAACAGGTCTTTTTAGATTAATATTATACTCAGTGGCCACTCTGTTCAACTATAAAATTTGACACTGGGATCTGCTGACTTATAAACTGATTTTCGTTAGTGATTTCAACATATTCAAATTTGGGATTTAAAACATCAATCCAGAGTTTTTATTGACAAGACAGTTTTCCATTCTATACTGTTAATAAAGAAGGTTTTCTTTTTTTTGTTTTATTTCATTATTTCGATTTATTGCTTATATGCACTGTGACACGATATAAAGGGAATACTGATCTATTCTTTTTGCAGCCCCATTAAAAAATATTCCTATAAATTCTCGGTCAAAGGGTGATGCCCTGTTAAATAAAAACAGAATTTATACCCATGGTTGAAATAATAATTAACAGGAGGGTAAAATGGAACCAAAAAAAATTACCATAGCTCAGTTGCAGAAAAAAAAGGATAAGGGCCAGAAAATTACAATGATGACTGCCTATGATTACTCTTCGGCGAGCCTGGTTGATCAGGCCGGCATTGATATTATTCTTGTGGGAGATTCTTTAGGCATGGTTATGCTTGGCTATGATTCCACTGTTCCTGTGACGATGGACGAAATGATCCATCACTGCAAGGCTGTGTGCCGAATAGCAAAAACAAGTTTTGTAATTGCCGATATGCCCTTTTTATCTTATCAGGTCAGCCTTGAGAAGGCAATAGAGAATGCCGGTCGTTTTATTAAAGAGGCAGGGTGTGAAAGTGTCAAGCTTGAAGGCGGCAGTGAAATGGCCCCGGTCGTAAAGGCAATAGTTGATGCCGGGATACCTGTATGCGGCCATATCGGGCTTACCCCACAAACGGCTACGAAGTTAAGCGGTTTCAAGGTCCAGGGTAAAGATGCTGAAAGTGCAAGGCAGTTGATTAAATCAGCAAAAGATTTTGAAGAAGCAGGGGCGTTTATGATTGTTATGGAGTGTATACCGGACGTATTATCCGCCCGCATAACAAAAGAATTGCATATACCGACAATAGGTATAGGCGCAGGAAAAGACTGCGACGGCCAGGTACTGGTATATCATGATCTGGTAGGTCTTTTTGAGCGGTTTACACCAAAGTTTGTCAAACAGTATATAAATCTGGCGCCTCAGATAAAAAACGCGCTGATTCAATACAAAGAGGAAGTGGAAGCGGGTACTTTCCCTGGACCTGAACATGTCTTTTCCATGAAAGAGGAAGAGATTTTAAAGCTTTACGGGTAGATCTTATGAAATTCCTTATTGTTGGGCCAGGCGCAATGGGTTGTCTTTTTGCAGCTCGCTTGAAAATGGCCGGCCACGATGTGGTATTATCAGACTGTGTAAAAGAAAATGCTGATTATATAAACAAGAATGGTGTGAAAATTGAAGGCCTGAATTGTGAATTGGTATCAAAGGTTCCTGTGGTTTTAGGTGAAACCAGCCAGTCACCCGAAGTAGTTTTAATCTGTGTGAAATCTTATGATACTCACAAGGCTGCAGAAGGTATTCGATTATGGCTGAACCAGGAAACTGCTGTCCTCACACTGCAGAATGGTCTGGGCAATGTGGATATATTGAACAATATATTCGGGAAGGAAAATGTCCTTGGCGGAATTACCGCCGAGGGAGCAACGCTGCTTGGGCCCGGCCATATAAAGCATGCCGGTCAGGGGGAGACAGTTATCGGTCCTGAAGAATTTCGCCCGGGACTTGTAAGCGATATTGTTTCCGCCTTTAATTCTGCAGGTTTTAGTACCCGTTCTGTGCAAAATATTGATGATCTTATATGGGGCAAGCTGGTTATTAACGTCGGCATAAATGCCCTTGCTGCCCTAACCGGCCTGAAAAACGGCCGATTACCATTAATTCCTGCCACAAGGATGATTATGGAGGAAGCTGTTAATGAGGCAGTGGCAGTTGCATGCGCAAAGGGAATCCATCTTCCATATACGGATGCGATTGAGCGTGTGGTGCTGGTAAGTCAATCAACAGCTGGAAATATCGCCTCAATGCTTCAGGACGTTCTGAATCAGAGGCCTACTGAGGCAGCAGCTATAAACGGATCAATTGTCAGGGAAGGTGAAGCTCTTGGTATTTCTACTCCGGTAAACAGAACCCTTACAAACCTGATTTCAGCAATTCAGGAAACATATAAAGAATGCCTTAAATAAAACTGAAAGCCTGATTTTAAACATATCCTGAAATATCTGTCGCGGTTTTTTCCTGTTTTTCAGGCTGTCAAAAGCAGTTAAACGCAATCGTTGGCTTTTGCAGACGGTTGCCTGTCAGGCTGCATGCTCATGCTTCGAAATCCGTGTAGATACGAAGAAAATACCTCCAATAATGGCCCAAAAAAGAAGTATTAGCGTAAACATGACAGGCACGACCCCGGCCTTTTCCATGGGAGCCCCCAGGGCAATAAAAAACATGCTCATTGTGGCATCCCTTGTGCCTATACCGGCAGGCGTTACAGGTATTCCGGCAATTGCATTGCTCACCTGTGTGGCAAGCAGATAATCGCTCAGGCTAAGTCCATTTACATTGACGCTAGCCCCTATGACAAATATATTAATCGCGAGGGCTGCATGCACAACTATGGAAAGCAGTATGGTTATAAAGAGCGTTCTTCGTTTATTATTGTAAAGTTGTAATGCATCGAAGAGCTGTTTTAAATGGAGGGTAAAAAAATTTGGCAGCTTGTCTTTTCCATATTCTATTATCCTGGCAATCCAGGGATGGCGCATCAGGGGTTGGCTGAAAAGAATTAATGTAAAACCTGATACCATAATAATGCTCCCGATACCTACTGCGAGAGCCGCGATCTTTATTGGGCGGTATGCATGATTCAGGGAATAAAAAAAGGGAATATATAAAAGCAGCATTAGAGTGGCTATAATAAAGAGGCCGAAAAGGCCTATGACACGGTCAACAAGTATACTAAGTGCCCCCTTTAGTTTTTTGTCCTTAGTACTTTTGGCAAGAAATGCAATTTTCAGAAAATCGCCGCTGACTGCACCCGGAAGTGCAAGGTTGAAAAAATTTCCAATCATTGACAATCGGATAATATCCCAGGCACTTAAATATATCCCCTGAACCTTCAGCAACATAGACCAGCGCCAAATCGTAAGGCTGATAACAGCCCCATATAATATTACGGCCGAAACAAGAAGCGGCCATCTTGATGTGAGTATTTCACTCCACAGATCTGTTCCAGTGTGTTTTAGTGTAAAATATATCAGGCCATAGGCAAGACCTATTCCTACGGTCAGTCGAATAAGCGTTCCTATTACTTTTTTTAAATAAGTTCCAATTTTCAATTACTTTCCTCAGATATCAGCTGCTGAGCGATATTTTCAAATTTCAGGAAGCTTTTTCTGCAACAGGTTGGATCGCTATCCCAATTATGTTATGAGGAGCAGGCATTGATTTTGAAAATTGAGGGATAGTAAATCAAGATTACGTTGAGTCATTTCAGCATAAAACTCAACAATGGTCAAGAAAGGTTTTTTCGGACAGTACAGGGCTTGACATAAATTTAAATATCTGAGTTTATATATTATTACTCCGGCAATAATATATGTTAACGTTGTCCCAGCAAGGGGCTGGTTTACCAACCTCTGGCTGGGATAAATAACGATTGCGCCTGAGGCGCACAAGAGTTTTGCAAAGGTCTCATCGCAGCTGTTATGTGAGGTTGTTTAGCAGGGGTATGGTGTGTTTTTAAATCAGGAATTGAATACAAAGATTTTGAACAGATTGTTTTTTTTCACAGTCTTATTATCAGCACTAATGGTTTTTTTATCCTGTGCTGAAGTGCCTCTAACACAGAGGAAAAGCCTTCATATTCTGCCTCAGTCTCAGATGCTCACGCTCAGCCTTCAGCAATATGATGAGGTACTTAAAAAATCAAAGATATATAGGGATAAAATAAAAGTAAATATGATCCAAAAGGTCGGCAAAAAGACAGCAGCCGCAGCAGAGTCTTTTCTCATTGATTCCGGTCTGGAAGAACAGATAAAATACTACAAATGGGAGTTTAACCTGATTGAAGACGATAAGACAGTTAATGCCTGGTGTATGCCTGGAGGCAAGGTGGCTGTTTATACCGGAATCCTCCCTGTTACGGAGAATGAAAACGGTCTGGCGGTTGTTTTAGGTCATGAAGTTGCGCATGCAATTGCACGTCACGGAAATGAACGAATGAGTCAGGGATTGCTGGTAAGCATGGGAGGTATTGCTTTATCAATTGCATTAAAAGAAAAGCCCGGCAGAACTAAAGATATGTTTATGGCTGCATTTGGGTTGGGTGCCTCTGTGGGTTTTTTGCTGCCATACAGTCGTATACATGAATATGAGGCGGATCGAATCGGCTTATCAATTATGGCCAGGGCCGGATATGATCCCAGAGGAGCAATAGCTTTCTGGGAGAGGATGAGAGAGAAGGGCGGAGAGACGCATCCTCCTGAGTTTCTTTCAACACACCCTGCACCAGATTCAAGAATCGCCGATATGAAGGTCCACATTGAAGAAGCATTACCTTATTATGAAAGGTTCCAGAAATAGAACCTGCTTTTTTTAAAAATAAAAAGGCTTGGATGAATTTACAAAAAAATAATATTCTCATAAAAAAATCTTAATAGAAAAATAAATTAGAGGCAAGCCATGATTATTCGACCGAGAAGACTTAGAAGAACGCCTGCAATCAGGGAAATGGTAAGGGAGACATCCATTTCAGTAAAAGACTTGATATTTCCTCTTTTTGTGAAATACGGTAAAGACAAAAAAGACCCAATCCTCTCTATGCCAGGACACTTTCAGTTCTCTGTTGATAGCATAGTCAAAGAGGCCGAGGAGCTTTGGTCTTTAGGTATTCCATCTGTTATTTTGTTTGGATTACCTGAAAAGAAGGATACGATTGGAAGCAGTTCCTGGGCCGATGATGGTGTAATCCAGAGAGCTGTTTATGAAATAAAAAATCAGTTGCCTGAAATGGTAATTGTTACGGATGTGTGTCTGTGCGAATATACGGATCATGGTCACTGCGGCGTAGTAAAGAACGGTGAGGTTGACAATGATGCCACGCTCGAGCTGCTTTCCAGGCAGGCAGTATCCCATGCCAGGGCTGGCGCGGATTTTGTCGCACCTTCGGATATGATGGATGGCAGAGTCTCGGCAATTAGAAATGCCCTGGATGAAGAAAACTATACGAATACCGGCATACTTTCCTATGCAGTAAAATATGCTTCTGCATTTTATGGTCCATTTAGAGATGCTGCTGATTCAGCCCCCAGGTTTGGTGATCGTAAGAGTTATCAGATGGATCCGGCCAACGCCTCAGAAGCTTTAAGAGAGGCTGAGCTGGATATTGAAGAGGGTGCTGACATAATTATGGTAAAACCTGCGATTCCATATCTTGATATTATAAGAACTGTGAGCGAATTCAGTCTTATTCCAGTTGCAGCATATAATGTAAGTGGCGAATATGCCATGGTAAAGGCAGCTGAGGAAAGGGGATGGATCGATGGCAGAGAGGCCATGATGGAAATGCTTATATCTATAAAAAGGGCAGGAGCAGATCTAATCCTGACCTATTTTGCAAAAGAAGCAGCGCGTGAGCTTGATAAATTCCAGAACTGAAATCAAGGTTAATGAAATGTCCAGTATAATTGAGAATAGCAGTAATAATTATTACAAAAACCAGTTAAGGCTTGTGGCCTGGGAAGTCACAAGAAAATGCAATCTGAATTGTATTCACTGCAGGGCGGGATCTCATGGAGGCCCTTATCCCGATGAACTTGGGAACTCAAAATGCATGGAAATCCTTGAACAGATCAGTTCAGTTGGAAAACCAATAGTCATTCTTACCGGCGGAGAACCTTTATTAAGGGAAAACATTTTTGATCTTGCAGAATATGGAACAGAGCTTGGATTGCGAATGGTCATGGCTACCAATGGAACACTTCTGTCACAAGAGAACATAAAAAGGATAAAGTCGGCAGGGGTACAGAGAGTGAGTATTTCTATTGATGGAGCTAATGATGAACAGCATGACAGCTTTAGAAAAGTGGCAGGTGCCTTCTCCAAGGCAATGAAAGGGATTAGTCTTCTCAAGGAGAAAAATCTGGAGTTTCAAATAAATACGACAGTCACCAGGGCGAATGCGGATAATATTCAGGAGATCATGAATCTGGCTATTGATCTGGGCGCAGCAGCCTTTCATCTCTTTTTTCTGGTGCCGACAGGCCGCGCGAGGGAGATGGCAGAGCAGGAGATAAATGCTTCCGAATATGAAAGCCTTTTGCGCTGGTTTTTCCACCAGACCGAAAAAACGCCGCTTCACCTGAAGGCCACCTGCGCTCCGCATTATTACAGGATCCTGCGCGAAGAGGCTCATAATAAAGGGAAAAAGGTGAATTATGAGACATATGGTCTTGATGCAATGACACGGGGCTGTTTGGGCGGTACATCTTTCTGTTTTATCTCTCATGACGGGATTGTTCAGCCATGCGGATATCTTGAGTTGAACTGTGGGGATTTGAAAAAGGATTCTTTCCAGTCTGTATGGAATGATTCGAAAATATTTAATCAGCTGCGGGATTTTTCTGCCTATAAAGGGAAATGCGGAAGATGCCCTTATCTCAGGTTCTGCGGGGGTTGCAGGGCAAGGGCATTTGAAAAAACCGGGGATTTTCTTGAAGAAGAACCGCTTTGTTCCTATCAGCCCTAAAAAGAGGATCTGGTATGATTGGTGAAACGGACAAAAAGATTTTAAATGAAATTCAGTCTAATTTTCCGCTTACATCTCGACCTTTTCTTGAAATAGGAATGCGGATTGATTTGCCGGAGGATGAAGTTATCGAAAGAATAAAAAAACTTAAGTCCTCCGGCATAATAAGAAGGATTGGCGGAAATTTCAACTCAAACAGCCTGGGTTTTAGAAGCACCCTGTGTGCTGCTAATGTCCCTGAGGAAAAAATTGATCTTTTTGTTGAAACGGTGAACCGTTATCCAGGTGTAACTCACAACTACCTGAGGAGCCATCCTTATAATGTATGGTTTACTTTTATTGCCAGAGATATGGTTATTATTGAGAATGCCTTAAATGAAATCAAGATGGAGACGGGAGTGACGGAGATATTAAATTTACCTGCAATAAGAACTTTTAAGATTAAGGTTGATTTTGCTGTTTAGTATCTATATCTTCATCCTCATATTTCTCAAGTATTCGCTCTTTGTCAGCTTCACTCATAAAACCGATATCAACGAGGATATCAGCTATGCCGGCCCTTCTAAGCTCGTCTATAGCAAGAATGCCTTCCTTGGTTCTTAATGCTGTGCTGAAAAAGGTGTAATTCAGCGTAAATTTTTCTTTTTTAAGCATTCTGAAACCTTTTCCGCCGGTATAAATGAAATGAAAACCCAGGAAAAGATAGAAAACAGCCGCAATAAAACCCCAAAAAAGCACCCTTTTCAAAAATGTCATTGCATTATTCTCCTTAATGGCGTTTGATTTCTGATGCTATACAAGGCATTAAAAAGTGTCTGAGTTAATATATCCTTTTGTCAGTTGGAAATGAAAGCCTGAAAGTAGTGCCTCCTGCCCGGGTACATTCTTCCTTATTTTTAATATGCTGACAGTCTGTAATTTTCCCCGGACAAGAGTTCTCTTCCCCGGGTATGAATTTGCACCGGTTACTAAAGCATTCCACCTTAAAATGATAAAGGTCGGCGAATATTTTTATGCGCAAAAGATCTAATCCTTTTCCACCGGCGCCGAAATCGAAAGGATTTTTGGTTGAATAGAGATCTGTTTCCCTTGCATGATAGAATCCTCTGAAAATCTGTCTCTGACTCTCTTCAGTAATACCTGTGCCTGTATCCTTGATTTCAACTTTGACTGTATCAGACGGTATACTAAGTGTCACCAGTATGCTGCCCCCATCAGGAGTGTTTTCGATGGCATTTTTTATAATGCCAATAAATACTTTTTCAAGGACATCATTCTCTATCGATATGAATGTGTCTTCCTTAATTTCAGCCTTCAGTGTGATATCCCTGTGAGAAGAAAGCTGTTTTACCTGTTCAATAACGTGCAGGATACTCTCTCCTACGCTCAGACCTTCTGGATTAGAGTCCTTGACAAGAAAGTATTCCTTTATTCTATTGCTTACTGTTTGAATTGAATTCCTGTTAACTGGGTATGCTTCTTCCAGAACTTCCAGAAGATCCAGTATCTGATCAGGGCTGGAGGTCCACCTGGCATTAAAAGGATCTTCCTTTCTTTTTATAATGTCTTCGACCTCTACCTGTATATCTATCAGCCTTTCCAAATTTCGGCTGATTCTATCTGTAGATCTTATATTTTCAGGGCTTTTCAGCCTTTTCAATGTTGCTGAGATTATAGACAAGGGCGTCCTCAATTCATGAGACAGGTGGTCGAGAACCCTTTCACGGGCACGGTTTAGTGCTTTAAATTCAGTTATATCCTTAAACACTACAACTATTCCGGAATTTCTTTCGTTTCCGGTCTCATCCCTCAAGAATGAGGTAGTCACGGCCAGATCAATAAGGCTTCCGTCAGTTTTTCTGTAGGGGACCTCTTTATAGAGTCTTGTTTCATTGTTTTGAATTCCGGCAAAGAGGATGTCATTGAATTCGTCATTATCCGGTTCTCCCATGAAAAGCTGAACATATGTCTTTTTTTCGATTTCTTCTAATTCAAGGCCCAGAATCGTTAAGCCGGCTCTGTTTATATGGGTAATATAACCCTGGAAATTCAGGACCAGGAGGCCATCACTCATGCTTTCAATAATTATAGAGTAGATATTATTTTTCATGACTTCATAGTGCACTATTTTCAAATAATATTTTTTAAGGAGTACAGGCTTTTCCAGTATTCTTTCTGAGTAAGATATTCAGGAGAATGTATAAGAAGTATTTCTTCTCTTTCTGCACTGAAAAAGTATTCTTTTTCATAATATTTGGCAAGTTTTTAGTTGTATTCATTTCTATCGTTGACGTGTAAAATAAATCTAATTATGCTCTTTAATCTCTTCGGGTTTACCCCGAACTTGATTCGGGTCTCGAAATTTTACCCGCCATTTTTTGTGGAGGGTTTACCAGCCTGTGTTTTTGGCTGGTTTACCAGCCTGTGTTTTTGGCTGGTTTATCAGCCCCTGGCCGGGACAGCATTGACATATATTATTGCCGGAGTAATATAATATTACTTTTTAGTTGTTGATGTTAGGGTAGATCTTAAAATGTCCAAGATGAAAAAAATTGGTTATATACAATTGGCTCCTGTCTTTGGTGATATGGAGGCAACTATACGCAGAATAGACGAAATTCTAAAGCAGGTCACATCAGCGGATATTCTGGTTTTGCCGGAATTATGCAATTCAGGATATAATTTCATGAGCTATGAACAGGCCTGGAAAACCTCCGAGGAGATTGATCGCAGTCTTTTTATTAAATATCTTGAAGATGTATGTAAAAAAAACAATTTTTTTATTGTATCAGGTTTTAATGAAAGATGTCGTGACAGCCTGTATAATTCTGCGATTCTGGTAAGTCCGAAAGGATATGTGGGGCGCTATCGCAAGCTCCATCTTTTTATGAATGAAAAGGATTTTTTTAAACCCGGAAACGAAGCACCGCCATTATTCGATACAGGTGGGTGCAAAATAGGTATACTTATTTGTTTTGACTGGATTTTTCCGGAGGTTTGGCGGATACTTGCACTAAAGGGAGCGGAGATTATCTGCCATCCTTCAAACCTTGTACTCCCCGGGCTTGCTCAGAGAGCGATCCCGGTTCATGCCCTCACAAACCGTATTTTCATTGTCACGGCAAACAGGGTTGGAAATGAAGGAAATCTTACATTTACCGGGTTGTCAATTGTTGCTGATCCCAGGGGAGATATCCTGCTTCAGGCTTCCGATAAAGAGGAGGAGGTTGGTATAGTACAGATTAAACCTGCCTTAGCCCGGGATAAAAATGTTACCCCTAAGAATGATATATTCAAAGACAGGAGGGCGGATTTTTACGATTTGCTGGCCGGTTCCAAAACATAAGAGTGACCATATTAACAAATCTAAAGTTGTTTTGAGCTGTTCATATGCTTATATTTTTTCAGCCAAGGGCCTTAAACCTGATTGCTCCCACTTCAATCGTATCTCCTTTACCTATATCGACATGAACTTCACAATTTTCGGAGGTAGTGGCAAAAAGGGTCGCATGCTCTTTTGCCCGGTTGAATGAGAAGGCATCATTTATTTTTCCTGAAGCCCTTCTTTTTTTAATATACGTTCCAGACCGGAAACACTTCTGATATGAATATCCCTCTGGGGAAATGCAATCTCTATATTATTTTTCTTGAATTCTTCGTCAATTTTGAATCTTAGCTCTGTTGGCGCACTTAACCAAACGCTGGATGAGGGTATCCAGAATCGAATCGTGAAGATAAGTGAACTGTCACCAAAGTCAGAGAAATCAACACGAGGAGCCGGATCTTTTAGAATATCTGGCAGATCATTAAGTATCTTATATAATACACTGCGTACAAGCTGCACATCGGAGCCATAAGCAACCCCTACCTTAACCTGGAGTCTGATCTTTGGATCCTTAAAAGACCAGTTGGTAACTTTGTTTGAAAGCATGTCTGCATTGGGAATGATCAGGGAGGCATTATCAAAAGTCTGTACGATAGTCGTGCGTATGTTGATCCGGCTCACCATCCCCCAATCGTCTCCAAGCTGGACCATGTCACCTACCTGTATAGAGGAGTCAAAAAGAAGAATTATGCCGCTTATAAAATTGTTGACAATATTCTGGAGACCGAAGCCTATTCCGACCCCCAGTGCGCCGATTATGAAGGTAAGCGATGACAGATTAATCCCCAGCAGGTTTATGCCTATTATGATACCTAAAATCCAGAATGAATAATTAATAATATTAACTAATGACGCTCTCGTCCCAATTTCGAGTTTTGTTCGGGGGAAGATATTTTTCTGTAGAGTCTTCTTCAGAATTCGTGATGTTAAAGTGATGAAGAATAGAAACAGGATTATATAAGCAATATTCATAATGGTAATTTTTGTGCCACCCGCGGTAATTCCACTGTTAAGCCATGAAATATATTTACTGAATCTGGTTTCAAGCAGGGCGTCAAGAGCAAGCGGGATCCCTACAACGATGATCAATAATAGAAAAAGGATTACTTTTGATGGTTTAATTCTGAAATTCATATAAATTCCAACTTAGCGACAGATTATTTCAAAATTCAATTGGATTTAAGGAAAGCAATTGTTGCCCCCCAGCCTGAAGGACCGGGGTCCTGTTCGAAAGTAATTACCAATGGATGTTTCCTTAGTGCAGACTCTACAGTTCTGCGCAAGATACCTTTTCCTTTTCCATGGATGATCTTGACCTCAAAAATATTTTTCTCAAAACAAACTCTGATGTATTCATTTACAAGATCAGATGCTTCTTCAGGCCTGAAGGTATGAAGGTCTATTACACCATTGATCGGGATATGGACAGGTTCATCATTCATTGAAAGAGGCTCTGTTTACCTTTATAAATAAATGTAGTGGAAAAATACGAGAGTATCTCCCTGAGTACATTTTCTCAAATTCCTGATTACATTATTGAGACATAAGGATGGGAGGGAGCTCTTTGCCTGATCTTTCATACTCGCTCCATTATCAAAAATAACTTTTTAACGGAGGCAGGAAATGCGCATTAACAACACCTTTGCTTAGAGATGCCTGACTCAGGAGCGCAGGGATTATCCTCGGGTTCCAGGAAACAACAGCAAGAAGAATCCTTGACCCCCAATGCAGCATTTATCACCGCAGCGGCGCAGCCTACACCTGCCTTGACAGTAACGGCAGCTTCAGGGCAATTCCTTGCACATGCACCACATTCCATGCAAGCATCCCGGTTGTCTATAACTGCATGGCCATTTTCTAAAGAGAAAACCTCATGAGGACAAACTGTGACGCACATGCCGCACCCGATACATATCTCCTGATTCAGATGCAGGGTCACTACGTTTTTTAAATATAATAATTCTCCCATCTTCAATATTCCCCTATGAAATGACGCAAGAAGTCAGCCATAGTACCAGGCCTGCACAGCCTGCTCCGATCTCTGCAGGTACCGCCCATTTCATTTCCTTTTTAACCCCTGAAAGGGAAGTATAGGTCGTGGATCCGGTAAAATTCATAGCTAGATATCCTGCAATAGCTGGCGCTATAAAAAACCATGAAAAATAGTAAAGTATCCCTGACCAGGACTCAAGATCGCCGATCCGAAAAAATAACAGAATAACAGCTGTAATTAAGCCCATGATAAAGCCTTTGACGGTTAAGGCACGGCCAGGCAGCCAGGGAAGCAGAAGTGGAGTTATAACTCCGCCTGCCGCAACTGCGGCCAGGATACCTGAAACAGTTAAAAGGCCGACAGTTAATGAATCATCCCAAAATCCTCTTCCGCTTCCAAGCCAGCTGATGATAAAAAGAAGTGGGCATAAGATAAGAATCCACTTCATGATGTGCACCAGTTCAAGAGGTATCAAAACTGCTCTTTCATATGTTGTGAATGTCTTTTTGCGCATTTCACGGGTGGCCTTGTTGCCGGCATCAAGAAAGGCAGGAATATCCTCTGCCCTGATGGGCCCATAAACTGCCTTAAATTCGCATTGATCTTTCAGCTTATATGCTGCGATCCCCGGACCTGCCAACTGCGGCAGGATCACTTTCCGATGAGATACAATCTTTTCCAATTCGCATGATTTTATGCGGTATGCTAACTCTTCGGTATCAAAAGTCCCTTTGCCCGCTGCACACCAGACATTGATACCCTTTGTATCAAGGACAAGTATCCACGCATCTCTTTCCGGCAGTGCCTCTCTAAGTCTGTCAAAGCTCATTTTGTAATTGGCAGTGACGAGCACAGGAGATTCCGGACTCGGAGCGCCCAAAGCATACAGCCCGGGATCTACTGTAAAATGCATCCTTCCAACACCCAAACGAGCCTTTATGCTTCCCCAATGGTCTGCTCCGGTCAAATTGGAGAGCACACGAGGTACTTGACCAATTTCAGTAGGCACAGTTCCATTAACAAATGACTGTTCTAAATTGGGAAGGCTCACCTGAACCTGATCATTATTCTGTCAGCAACTGCCGGCAGAATCACTTTGGGCTGACGGCAGCCGAGGAGGACAGTTCATGGTAAGATTAATTGATTCAGGTTGCCACTTTTCTGGATTATCTGTTTTCAATTCAATAGAACCTTAAACTTATAAGTTCAGTAAAAATACGATTTCGTTTTCTAAAAGGCTAAATTTCATGGTTAACGCTTACATTAACTGCATGAGCATGAACCGCATGAATTTTCTTGTGACAAATTTGCTGAAATAGAAAAACCTGAGCCTCTTTTATCGGTCACATAATCAATCTGCACAGGCTTGATCTGATTAAACAAAGATTTTTCAATCAAATATGTTACTCCTCCATTATCAAATACATCATCTTCATCTTTGGGCTCATCCAGAGCCAAACCCAGAGAGCTCGGCGTTCAACCGCCACCGGGAGAAAGCCATATTCTTATAGCTGATTTTTCTTGTCTATTGCTTAGGAATTCGTTGATTTTTTCTTGAGCTTCTTTTGTGACTTCAAACATTATAATTTCTCCTTAATTTAGAGTGCATATAAACCCAAAAGTATTTCAGTTATGGACTATATGTTTTGATTAACTATGCTTAAATTTCCATTACATTTTTCTATACAATATTCATGAATATAATTATTATTCTTTGCAGTGTCAAATACTGTCTTTTTTTTTGAGTTACCATAAAGGCAATGGATTAGAAATCTCTCCATCCAGAATACTCTGGATTTTTCCACCTTAAGCAAATTATCCTTTTGACGGAAGTGAGTCCGGATCAAACCGTTAGGTAAAAACTTAGTCTCTTGGAAGCGGATATACAATAGAAAGATTAGGTTATTTATACACCGGAAGTTTTATTGTTACCTATTTAATTGATTTTTGGTTATCCACAGGCTGATCATTCAGGTCCCTAAAAAATTGAGCATGGGTTTGATGTTAACAGGGATCATTTGAAAAATATTGTACCGTATATATTTATAAAAACAAAAGGCTTCAAATTATCGTTTCCTTTTGTTAGAAAATAATTAAGAGTCAGTTTAAATTGGATGCGGAAATTAATCAGCACAGTTTATTCCTTTTGATGGCTAAATTGACTATTTATAGTAATGCTGATTTTCAAAATCATAAAGGCTAAGGAGATATGTTTTTTAATAAAAGCATTATGGGGAAAAAATTTCACCCATTTTTTTTAATGAATACTGCGGTTGTTTTTATACTGGCACTTTCATTTTTTTTCCCTTTGCATGCATTTGCAGATGAAGACGTACTCAGGAAAAGCATAATAGACTGGAACCTCAGACGTCACAAGAAAAGCATGGCAGATGGGACATACAGAGGAGAAGAAGGTATACTGAGGCTTTCACCTGAAGCGGGAAATTCTTTTGGAATAAAGGTAGTCTTGAATAAAGACTATCTTGATGCCATAGAGTTATTTAAAGAGGCTGAAAGTCATTTTAAAGCTGCCATTGAAGCAATGTCGACACAAAAGAGAGAAAAACTTCAGGGCGAGCATTCTATAAATGTGGTTCAGGAGGCCCTGCAATATAACAAGGTCCTTCTTGCTGCTCATGAAAAGATCATGAATTACCATTCAAAATTGACCTCTAAGCTTGATGAAAGGCTTAATAATGCTGTTTGTCTCGAATTGCTTGAGAAGATGCTTGAGGAAAGCCTGGATGCTGCCGGTTTTAATTTAAGGGATGCATTGGCATTATTCTATAATCGCTGCAAAGGGTTAGAACTTGACAGTGAGTTTTTGAATACTGAGAATATCAGCTTTATCAACTATGTCTTTAATGAGGTTACAGGAAATGCATCCGGGAATTACCTGAATCGATTTGATCTTGATTTAATGTATAATAATGGAAAGATATCAGATTCTAGATTGAGATTTGCAGAAAAGATATTGGGTTCCAAACATTTCACCTTTTTAAAGTCTGCGCTTGAAGCTCATAGAGATTCTGAGTATTCTATAGATCCCCTGTTGTTTATTGCCCTTATGAAAAAGGAATCATGGTTTAATCCTTTTGCTGTATCAGGTGTAGGTGCAGTTGGTCTGACCCAGATCATGCCCGATACCGCAAAAAACCTGGGGATGAAAAATATTTTTCTTTCTTCTTCTTTCCGTCAGGCCAGATCTTTTTTGAAACGGGAAAAGGAGTTAAGAAACATGGCTCTTAACCTTATTCCCCGGATTAAGGAAGAGAATAGTAATGAGTATGGGAAAAAAGCAAGGGAATTTATGCAGAAATCCATAGAAACAGGTCATAAACGCGTAAAGATGTTTTCAAAATACAGACAGGAACTATTGATTGATGGTACGGATGACCGCCTTAATCCACAAAAGGCAATTGAACATGGTTTCAGGTATTTTTTGAAAATGATTCAAATTCAGAAGGGAGATATAAGCCTGGCTCTGGCTTCCTACAATGCTGGTCCGCACAGTGTCAATCGGTATAAAGGAATTCCTCCATATTCAGAGACAGTGTCCTTTAGAAACATTGTATTGAGATATTATAAAGATTACCTGAGAGATCTAAATAAGTAGCATTTTTTATATAATAAAGAAAATCAGGGGTGCTAAGCTATGGAAACAGGCGTATTAAGAACAAGCGATTTGAAGGATTTAAAACTTGTGAAGAGGGGAAAGGTAAGAGACGTCTATGAGATTGAAGATAAGTTGCTGATCGTGGCAACTGACCGCATGTCGGCATTTGATGTTGTCATGGATGACCCCATTCCGGACAAAGGTAAAATACTTACAGGCATTTCTTTGTTCTGGTTTAACAAATTAGAATCGATCGTTGAAAATCATTTGATCAGCAGCGATCCTGATGACTATCCAGAGATCTGCAAACAGTATGCAGAACAGTTAAGAGAAAGAAGTATGCTTGTAAAGAAGGCGGAACCATTGACTGTTGAATGTATTGTCAGGGGCTATTTATCTGGATCAGGATGGCTGGAATATAAGTCCACGGGAAGTGTATGCGGGATTCAGCTCCCTGAAGGCCTTCAGGAGTCTGAAAAGCTTCCGAAACCTATTTTTACGCCGTCAACCAAGGCAGCAGACGGTATGCATGATGAAAATATATCATTTGACAAAGTAATAGAGTTTATCGGTGAGAAATCAGCCGAGGAGGTCCGGCGAAAAAGTATTCAGATATATGAATACGGCCGAAATTTTGCTGCTGAGAAAGGTATTATCGTCGCTGATACTAAGTTCGAGTTCGGTATTAAAGATGATCAATTGATTTTAATTGATGAGGTGCTTACGCCGGATTCATCAAGATTTTGGCCCATGACTGAATATAATCCCGGTGGTCCTCAAAAGAGTTTTGATAAACAGTTTTTGAGAGATTATCTTTTACAGATAAAATGGCCGAAAAAACCGCCACCTCCTAAATTACCAGCTGAAATTATTATGAAGACAAGGGATAAATATATGGAGGCTCTTAAAAGATTAACAGGTTATGAGCTTTAATTTTTAAAAGTATAGAACTTGACCCAACATTACGTCATAATTTTTCATTCGACAGGATAAAATTACTGAAAAAGGCGGAGGACTGAATTTGTTCTTGATCAGTAATTTTTTTAGCGGATCTTAGGCATGTTGATTTAATGACAATGCAAAGAGCCGACGGTTTGTTATTTCTGACTTAAAGCAAAAAAACCTGCTTTTGTATATCTTGACAACAGTTATTCCATGCTTAGTTTTTCTCGGGAAATTATAATACCATACGATAAAAATATTACTTATACAGGAGTTGGCCAGTGGTTCGGGAAGGTTTAATGGAAGAAGAAATGACAGAAGAAAAGCTCAGAGATGATTCCAGAGAGCAATTGGATGCATATCCGGATGAAGAGGATAATGCAGAGCAGATCTCTCCAGACAAAATGACAAAGCACCAGTTACTTGAAAAATTAGATGAAATTCAAAAGTTGGCGGATAAAAATTATGATCTTTATATTCGTTCCCAGGCGGAAATTGATAACTTGAGAAAACGATTCAAGAAAGAAAAAGAGGAATTGGCGAAATTTTCGAATGAGTCTTTGATAAGGCAATTATTAGTTGGAATAGATAGTCTGGAAAAGGCTATTGAACATTCACAGGATGAAAAGGCAAATCCAGCGCTAAGAGAAGGAGTTGAATTGACTCTTAAAGCAATAATGGATGTCCTGAAAAAGGCTGGCCTGGAAGAGGTCAAGGCAGTAGGCGAACCTTTTGATCCTAATTTTCACGAAGCCGTTTTGGAACAGGAAGATAACAGCATGAATCCGGGAACAGTTATTAATGAGTTTCAGAAAGGCTACACACTTAATCAAAGGCTGCTTCGTCCCGCTACTGTCATTGTAAGCAGGGGAAAGGACTGAATCTTTGAGCATGTACTTTTTTTAAACTCAATCAGACTCTGAGCCATATGACCAGATCCTGAAAAGTACATAGAAACTATTTAATATAGCTGGATTTAAGGAGGCAAAAATATGGGAAAAATTATAGGCATTGATCTCGGGACTACCAATTCATGCGTCGCCGTAATGGAAGGCGGAGACCCAGTTGTAATTGCCAATACAGAAGGGAGCAGGACTACACCTTCTACTGTGGCTTTTACCGAAAGCGGTGAGAGATTGGTGGGACAGACTGCAAAAAGACAGGCAATAACAAACCCCGAGAATACAGTTTTCGGAGTAAAAAGGCTGATTGGAAGGAAATTTGATTCACCAATTGTTCAGAAGGATATTGAAATTCTTCCCTTCAAGATCACTAAAGCAGCAAATGCAGATGCTCATGTTTCCTGCAGGGGAAAAGATTTCAGTCCGGCGGAAATCTCCGCTATGATATTGAAAAAGATGAAAGAAACGGCCGAGAGTTATCTTGGGGAACCGGTTACTGAGGCAGTAATTACTGTTCCGGCCTATTTTAATGACAGTCAGAGACAGGCCACTAAGGATGCAGGTCGTATTGCGGGACTTAATGTACAGAGGATCATTAATGAGCCTACAGCGGCATCACTTGCATATGGACTTGATAAAAAACATGATGAAAAGATTGCTGTTTTTGATTTAGGTGGGGGCACATTTGATATATCTATTTTGGAATTAGGCGAAGGGGTATTTGAGGTTAAATCGACCAACGGTGATACACATTTAGGCGGTGAAGATTTTGACCTCCGTATAATCGATTATCTGGCAAATGAATTCAAAAAAGATCAGGGAATTGATCTCAGAAATGATAAAATGGCTCTTCAGAGACTAAAAGAAGCTGCAGAGAAGGCCAAGATAGAACTTTCCGGTTCAACAGAAACCGATATTAACCTTCCATTTATTACTGCAGATGCCAATGGACCAAAACACCTTAATATTAAGCTTACAAGAGCAAAACTGGAGGCCCTGGTTGATGACCTTATTGATAAGGTTACTGGCCCTTGCCAGACAGCAATTAGAGACGCTGGGGTCAAACAAAGTGATATAGATGAGGTAATATTAGTCGGTGGCATGACAAGGATGCCCAAGGTCCAGGAAAAGGTCAAGGCCATTTTTGGCAAAGAGCCTCACAGGGGCGTGAATCCTGATGAAGTTGTTGCAATTGGGGCAGCAATTCAGGGCGGCGTATTGAAAGGTGAAGTCAAAGATGTTCTTCTGCTGGATGTTACACCTCTTTCCCTGGGTATCGAGACCCTTGGCGGGGTTTTTACTAAACTGATTGAAAAAAATACAACCATTCCCACTAAAAAGAGCCAGATATTTTCGACTGCAGCAGATAATCAACCCGCAGTTGAGATTCATGTGCTCCAGGGAGAGCGTGAGATGGCTGCGCACAACAAGACGTTAGGTAGATTCCAGCTTGTAGGCATTCCACCTGCGCCAAGGGGAGTTCCACAGATTGAAGTATCTTTTGATATAGATGCCAATGGGATTGTTCATGTGAATGCAAAAGATATGGGTACAGGAAAAGAACAATCAATTGAGATAACAGCCTCAAGTGGTTTAAGTGAAGAAGAGATTAATAAGCTTGTTAAAGATGCAGAAATACATGCTGAAGAGGATAGAAAAAAGAAAGAGCTGGTAGATGCAAAAAATATGGCTGACTCATTGATATATTCTACTGAGAAATCTATTAAAGATGTAGGAGACAAGCTGGATGATGCAACAAAAAGCGGTATTGATCAGGCAATCAGCAATTTGAAAACAGCAATGGAAGGAGAAGATGCTTCTGAGATAAAGAGACTTACTGAAGAACTTACACAAGCCTCTCATAAGCTTGCAGAAGCTATTTATGCTAAGACTACCCAAGAGCAGGCTCAGTCTGCTTCGGATTCAGAAACAGCTTCTGAATCTTCCAAGGATGAAGATGTAGTTGACGCGGATTTTGAGGAAGTTCAGAAGTGAAGATAGAGGCTGGTTATATAAAGGCTATCACAACCATTCTGGTGGTGGTAGCCTTTTTTTTGTCCGGCTGCGGGCCTGGAATCCCTGTTAGAGAGAAGGCAAAAATCGAGGAGCATCCCGGTGAACATGAGTCGCCTGATATGCAATTCAAATTCGCAGGCCATCTTTTCCATTCGGGCGAATATGAACGTTCCAGGGAAGAGGCCCTCAAATGGCTTGCTAGATACCCAATGCATCCACTAAAAATTCGTGTACTTGAATTGATAGGGGATAATTTCTTTGCAATGGGTGATAATATTCAGGCATTTAGCTGGTGGCTCAGGGCAAAAAGAGAGAGTTCAGATAATCTCCAAATGCAGGAGGACCTGAACGAAAAACTAAATGGACTTGTAGAAATTAGCGAATTGGAAGTACTTGAACGGCTGGCGGAATATGCATTAGGTACTGAATATATTCCCAAAATATACCATAAAATGGCTACTGTTTTTCTTGCCCGGGAGGAATTTGAAAAGGCAAAAGTATTTGCTGTTTCTTTGATTCGATCTACTTCAGATCCTAATTGGATTTCAATCGGGAACGAAATTCTCGATCGCATTCAGGATGTGATGTCCGTAAGAAAAGGAGTGGTAGGCTGTTTGCTGCCATTGAGTGGGCCTTATGCTGTTTTTGGAGAAGAGGTGTTGAACGGGATTCAGCTTGGATTGGGAGTATCCAGTAAATCCTCATACAATCCTATTGAAGAGCTTGTTATAAAAGATACAGGAGGATCAACTGATAAGGCGCTTTCAGGGCTGGAAGAATTGGTCAGAAAAGAAAAAGTAATGGCTGTTATCGGACCTTTGTCAAGTAGAACATCGGCAGCTGTAGCAGAAAATGCCGACTTTCTGGGCGTCCCTGTAATCACACTGACACAGAAAGCGGGAATAGTTGAGCGAGGGGAAATGGTATTTCGTAATTTTCTGATGCCGTCACAAGAAGTTGCATGCCTTGTCGACAATGCTGTTATTGAGATGGGAATAAAGCGTTTTGCGATACTGTATCCTGATAATTCATATGGGACTTTTTTTATGAACCTGTTTTGGGACCAACTGGAGGAGCTGGGAGGGAAAGTTACCGCCGTTGAGAGCTACAGATTGGATGAAACGGATTTTGCTGATCAGATAAAAAAGATGACCGGACTTTACTATAAAAGGCCTGATTCTGTTTTAACAGCGTTAAGAGAGAAATGGACACCCGAGCAGGAAGAAAATGAAATATATCCTGAAGACCCTGTGCCAATTGTCGATTTTGAGGCAGTTTTTATTCCTGATGATTTTCAAAGTGTTACGATGATAGCTCCCCAGCTGGCTTTTCATGACGTGCTGGATGTCCAGTTGCTGGGTACAAGTCTCTGGCAGTCCCCAAAAATGACGGAGATGATATCAGAATATGTTCAGGGTGCGGTCTTTTCTTCAGGATTTCCTCAATTTTCCGAAGAACCTGACATCATTAATTTTATTGAAGAATATACGGCAAATTTTGATTCCATGCCAGGAGTTCTGGCCGCTACAGGCTATGATACAATAAGAATTTTAAAAATGGTAATGGCTGAAAAGGAAAATTTTACAAGCAAAGACCTTCAGAAAAAAATTATTGATCTTGAAAATTTTCAAGGTGTCACAGGAAAAACTTCATTTGACTCCAAAGGAGAAGTTGAAAAGGACATTTTTCTTTTCAGCATTGCAGGAAAGAAAATAACACAGCTTCACTAAAATAGTCTGGTTTTTATTTAATCAGTATCTGCAGGGCTATCAGAGGCATCCTCATTATTCTTTTCAATCTTTTTTTTCCTGGCAAACTTCGAAACTAATATGCCGATTTCATAGAGCACAATTAATGGGACTGCCATCATGCACTGGGTTATTACATCCGGGGGTGTCAGAATAGCGGCCATAATGAATATGCCCAATATAGAATACTTGCGGTTCCGTTTTAAAATTTCCGGCGTAACGAGACCTATTTTCGTTAGGAAGAAAGTTGCCACAGGAAGTTCAAACACAAGACCAAAAGCAAATAAAAGCTTAATCGAAAATGAAAAATACTGCTTAACTGAAGGTAGAGCCTTTACATATTCGTTAGAAAATCCAATAAAGAATTTGAATCCAAAAGGGAAGACTATAAAAAAACCAAAGAGTGCTCCTCCTACAAATAAAATTGTGGAACTTAATACAAAAGGGATTACAGATTCCTTTTCTTTTTTGTAGAGTCCAGGGGCAATAAACATCCAGAGTTCATAAAAGATCAAGGGCGCCGAAAGCATGATCCCGCAAATGAGGGCAACTTTAATATAAGTAAAAAACATTTCAGGCAGATTGGTAAAAATAAGCTGATCGCCTTCAGGCATAACTGCATTCAAAGGTGAAATCAACAGGATAAAAAGTCTTTCTGAAAAAAAATATGATACAACAAACCCTATTCCTACCGCAATAGCGCACCGGATAAGCCTTTTACGCAATTCCTCCAGATGGCTAAGGAAAGGTTGTTTATTTTCTGATTCCATTTATTTCATTGAGCTTTCGATATCGTTAACTGTTTTTTTATCTTGGGATTTATTTAAATGTAATGGGGTATCGTTTTTTTTCTCTTCTCTAAAATTCGAAGGAAGTTTGGATCCATGATTATCTAAACCGCTGATGGAATCAATTATGTCTTTTTTGGCCGTCTTAACGTCTTCCTCTATATTCAGACTTTCCTTTATGTCCTGGGTTGCCTTTCTGAATTCAGACATGCCTTTACCAAGTGCCCTGGCCAAATCCGGGAGTTTACTTGGACCAATAACTATCAAGGCAATAACCAGTATGATAATTAGTTCAGGCATCCCTATGCCAAACATTTTTTCCTCCATTTGCTGCTATCTGTATTAGAATACATTAAAAATACTTTTCATTAAACCATACAATTTCCAAAAATATTTGTGTGAAACGAGCCTAGAGATCAAGCATCATGGCTGTTTCATCGCAGTCTGGGAACTTCGGGCATTTCAGGCAATCTGCCCATATTTTGTGAGGCAGAATTGATTTTGAAACTTCGCTAAACCCAAGTTTCATAAAGAATTTGGGAACATAAGTAAGTGCAAAGATTTTTTTTACTCCTATCAATTGTGCCTCCCGGATACATTCTGTAACAAGTTTAAATCCGTAGCCTTTGCCATGAATATCCTTTGAAACTGCCAATGATCTGATTTCTGCTAAGTCTTCCCAGCATATGGAAAGCCCGCAAACACCAGAGACTAAATGCCCCTGATCCTCATCTTCAAGAACAATATAGTCCCTCAGGTGGTCATAAAGTTCACTTAAGGCCCTCGATAATAAAAGCCCCTGGTCCGCATAGAAGTTCAGTATCCTGTGAATGGTTTTTATATCACCTATCAATGCCTTTCTTATATACATAATTTCACCTGCTATTTTGCAATTTTAGATATAAACCCTTTAATATTTTCACGTTTTAAAAGCAATTTCTTAAAATCGTTTGCCTCTTTTTCCGTGTTGAATGGACCGCATCTAACCCGGTAATAAAGTTTTTCTTTTATGTATAATTTATAAAAATATGCAGGGTACCCAAGATTTACAAGTCGATTAACCATATCGGCAGCCTTTATTTCACTTTCTAGGGAAGCAATTTGAAGGGCATAGACGTAATCAGCCTCCTGTTTTCCTTGCTGTGCATTCAAATTTCCTTCTGGTTTTTTTATTGGGGCCCTTTTATCAGGTTGTATTGCAGTTATTGATTGGTCCTTTTTTGTTTCAGTCTTTGGCTGAACAATATTTTTGTCTGGAGATTGATCGTTTTTCTTGGCAACCTCTTCTTTTTTTCTTGAAAGCTCGTCATAAAATGCAAATTTATGATCTTTTTCCGAATCTTTAAACAGATCAACATGCGAAGGGGTTTTTCCACTTACCATATCCTGAAATTTGGTTATTGGAACCCTCAACTCTGATAGAGTTTTAATTCCCTTAGGTAAGAAACCTCGGCCAACAAGGATTCCAAGGATAAAAATCCATCCCAGAAGAAAAATCAGCCCAAGAGTGCTAAAAAATACAAAGGAGAGGGAAAATTCAAAATGGTATTTTTTTCCTTCCTTTTTAATCTTAGGGTTAGGATTGGCCATACTCCGACCTTTTACATCCTTTCCGGGGCGGTTATGCCCAAAAGTGCAAGGCCATTAGATATTACTGTTCTTACTGCCTCTGACAGGATCAATCTCGCCTGGCTTAATTTTTTGTTTTGAGAAACAATTCTGTTTTCAGGGAGTTTTGTACCCAGATTAAAGTATCGGTGAAATGATGATGCAAGATCAGTCAAATAATAGGTCAAACGATGCGGTTCAAGTGTTTTTGAGATTTCCTCCAGCAGTGATGGAAATTCGGCCATTTTTCTTACAAGCGCCAGTTCTTCCTTCAGCACAAGGAGCTCCAGAACTCCATTAAAATTGTCAGGCAGAGCTATTCCTTCTTCCTCAGCTTTTCTGAAAATACTGCATATCCTTGCGTGTGCATATTGAACATAATAAACTGGATTTTCACTATCCTGCTTCTTTACCATATCTATGTCAAAATCAAGCGTTGAATCATGGTTTTTAGTAAGAAAAACAAAACGAACAGCGTCAACCCCAACTTCATCCACTAATTCCTGCAGTGTTACAAAATTCCCAGCCCTTTTTGACATTTTGATTTCCTGACCACTTTTCCATAACTTAACAAGCTGAATAAGCATTACTGACAGCCAATTATCGGGTACTCCGTGCGTCAACAGGGCCGCTTTTATTCTCGGAACATAGCCGTGATGATCAGCCCCCCAGATGTTAATTGCTTTTGTAAAGCCTCTTTTGTATTTATCCAAATGGTAGGATATATCTGAAGCAAAATATGTGAACTGGCCATCCTTCTTTTTTAAAACTCGATCTTTATCATCGCCATAATCTGTTGTCTTAATCCATAGAGCTCCATCCTTCTCATAAAGGCGTCCACTGGTTTCCATTTTTTTTAAGTCATTATCCAATGTCAGGGAGTTATGAAGCTCACTTTCACTATACCATACATCAAACTCTACTCTGAAAGAAGAAAGATCATCTTTTATATCCTGGAGCATGATTTCTTTGCCCTTTTCAGCTAAAATTTCAACAGCTTCTTCTTTTGACATGTTTTCAAAACTGATTTGCTTTGAAATTTTATCAGCCAATTCCTGGATATATTCGCCATGATAACCGCTATCCGGAAAGTCATATTCTGGATTATTCATTTGCATTAAACGGCTGAAAATCGATTCACCGAGCAGCCTGATCTGCTGTCCTGCATCGTTGATATAAAATTCTCGAACAACATTATAACCGCAAAATGAAAGAATTCTGCAAAGTGTATCTCCTAATGCAGCCCCCCGGCCATGCCCAAGATGAAGGGGCCCGGTTGGATTGGCACTGATAAATTCAACAATAACCTTTTCCTTTCCTCCCAGACTGCTGCGGCCATAGTTTTGTTTGCAGGAAAGGATATCAGATATAATACGATGCCATTTTTCAAAGCTAATTTTGAAGTTTAAAAAACCAGGGCCGGCAACTTCAATTTTTTCCAGGAGACTGCCTTTGTCAATCAGGTTGTCAGCTATTATCTGGGCAATTTTCCTTGGCGGCAGTTTCTGGCTTGAGGCAAGCGTCAATGCCAAATTGGTAGCAAAATGCCCATGATCCGGATTGTTTGGTATTTCAATTACATAACTGGGTATGGCTTTTCTGGAGAGAATGCCCAGTTCAAAACAATTTTCAACTGTATTTTTTAGTATATCATCTATCTCTTTTTTCATGAGATATATTCCTTTGTATTTTGATGTCCAATGGAACACAGTACCTCGTAGGATATTGAATCAGACCATCCGGCGATATCTTCACATGTAATAGTTTCATTCTCATCGGAGCCTAAAAAAATTACTTCAGACCCAACCTTAACACCATCAAGGCCGGTTACATCACACATTGTAAGATCCATGCATATAGTCCCAACAATAGGCACCCTTCTATTTTTGATTATCACACTGCCCAGATTGGATATATTTCTGGGAAGTCCATTTCCATAGCCCGCTGAAAGGACTGCTATCCGACTCGGGCCTTTTGTATAATATGTTCTTCCATAACTTACAGGAGTCCTGCCAGGCAAATCTCTTATTTGCAATACTCGACCTTTAAAAGTCATTACAGGTTTAAGCGGTATATCGCTTAAATATTTTGGAGAAGGAAGACCGCCATAAAGCATAATCCCCGGCCTAACCATTTCAAAATGAGCGTCAGGATAACCAGCGAGTCCTGCACTGCTGGCAAGACTGTTAAAGGGAAGTGCAAGTCCCATTGATCGTACGGCTTCAATTGTTTTACCAAACGCTCTTATCTGTTTTTTTGTAAATTCGCCGGAGTGCTCATCAGCAGATGATAAATGGGACAGCAATGCCTCAATATTCAGATTCTTAAGTTCCTTAGCCTTTCTTATAAATGCCTTAATCTCCCCGGGCAGGATTCCGAGCCGTCCCATACCCGTATCTACCTTCAGATGAACAGGTGTTATCCTGCCTTGTCTTGAACTTACCTGATTTAGCATATCAGCTGCATTAATATCAAATATAACAGGAGTAAATGAGTTTTCCACAACTTTGCAGGATTCTTCTTCTGTCTGTATGCCGCATAGAATTATAATCGGCAATTTGATGCCGTCATTTCTAAGTTTAAGAGCATCCTTCATGTGAGCTACGCCAAGGCAGTCGATATTGGCCTTTTCAAGTGTATGGGATACAGGCAGCAGACCATGACCGTAGGCGTCGGATTTTACTATGCCCATAATTCTAGTACCCTGAACCGTCAAGGCTCTGATTTGCCGAAGGTTGTGCTCAAGGGCAGATAAGTCTATTATAATACCATTAGAGCCGTTTATCATATTATCTCCTGCTTTAAAAAATCCTTTTCATATTTGATTGATGGATTCATAAAGTATCATCTCCCGAGTTGTGCTTTTAATCCACCAGCCAGCTAACCAAAGGCTGGTAAACCATCCAGAGGCTGGTAAACCATCCAGAGGCTGGTAAACCATCCAGAGGCTGGTAAAAGGCAGAAAAGCCCGCCATAAACACGGCAGAAAAGCCCGCCATAAACACGGCGGACAAGCCCGCCATAAACACGGCGGACAAGCCCGCCATAAACACGGCGGACAAGTATCCCCGAAGCTTGCTTCGTCTTGTCATCCCTGACTTGATAAGCCTGCCCCGGACCTCGATCCGGGGGGATCCAGTCAAGCATGTTTCTGGATTCCGGCTGGAGTTTATCCCGGACTTGATTCGGGGCCGGAATGACGGTTGATACCCCGCGCTGCTCTGCGGCGGGATAGTTCATTGTCAGGCAGATATGATTCCTCAGGGATATAAATGCTGTACCCGTCATCGTTAATTCTTTTAGCATATTAGCTTTTTTTTGCTGCTTAAGTACCCTTTTATTTTTTAGACGGAACAAAATTGATGAAACCGCAAAAAGTCAAAAATGCTTTCTTTCTGTCATTTCGGGGCCGGAATGACACAGTTAATATATATTATTGACGGGCTAATAAAAACATTTTAGTTGATCACAATAGCTCTACTAAATCAATACTATAAGGCTAACTGATCTTTTTTCATAGATCAAGAACTATAATCAAATTCAAATGTGCTTGTTTCAAATGTCATTGGTTGACATATTTATGTCTTATTACTATGATATAAAATAACGATAAAAGGATATCAAAAGAGCCACCTGAAAGCCGTTTCAGGCTTGTGCGCTCTATTTTTTTATCTGGCTTCCAATAGCGTTTGCTTAAAAATATGAAAACATCAAAGATTTTGCAGTGAATATGAAAATCTCAAAGCAAGGGAATTTCTACTAATGCATTTAAGCCAGCTGATACCCTGATTTTTTAAAAGAAGGAATTATTTAACTTAATACTTGGCTTAAAATTATAATTTGAAGAAAAATATTTGACTTTAAAGAGTTACTTGTTTAGCTTATAAGTTTTAAAAAAACGAATGTTTGATATAGACGATTATGACTATGAACTGCCGCCAAGCCTGATTGCACAAGTTCCTGCTTCACGTCGGGACAGTTCTCGTTTGCTTGTAGTGGATCGAAAAAGGGGTTCATTTTCTGATAAGCATTTTTTTGATCTTCCGAATCTGCTCCTACCTGGCGATCTTTTAATTGTCAACGACACCAGGGTGGTACCTGCAAGGCTTTTTGGCCACAAGGAGAGCGGGGGTCAAATTGAAATACTGGTACTGGAGCATTCTGATTCAACTGAGCATGGACAGTCTGTTCGTTCTTGTTTGCTGAAATCCTCCAAGCCTCCAAAAATTGGGGCTCTCCTGTTTTTTGAGTACGGTATTTCAGGAGAGATAAAAGAGGTTCTTGGTAATGGAATCGTTAAGATATTATTTAAGGGCAATGAATCTATTGATTTGATTCTGGAAAAAAAGGGGCATATGCCCTTGCCCCCATATATAAAGAGAGAAGGCGCCGGACATTTTTCAAGGCTTGACAAGGAACGATATCAGACTGTTTTTTCTAAAGAAAGGGGTGCGGTAGCAGCTCCGACAGCAGGACTCCATTTCACAAAACGTTTGATTAAAAGCCTTAAAGAGGCAGGGATCTCAATCACCTCTTTAACTCTGCATGTAGGATATGGAACCTTTAGTCCTGTCAGAACAAAGGATGTCAGAAAACATATTCTTGGTGAAGAGTTTTTCAGGATAGAGGCCAAGACAGCTCAGGCAATCGAGAATGCAAAAAAAAATGGCGGAAGGGTGATTGCTGTCGGGACTACGGTTGTCAGAGCCCTGGAGACTGCGTCAGCATGTGACGGTTCTATTATTCCTTGTGAAGGAAGAAGCAGTCTTCTTGTGACACCAGGCTTTTCTTTCAAGGTAGTGGATGCCTTGGTAACAAATTTTCATCTGCCAAGGAGTTCATTACTTTTTTTGGTATCAGCCTTTGCTGGTGTCGGCTTTACGAGAGAAGCCTACAGTTGGGCAATTAAAAGACAATACCGCTTTTACAGCTACGGTGATGCAATGCTGATCATCTAATTTTATTAAGTTAGAATATATACATATACAATTGAAATTCAGGGTGATTCATAAAAGCCAATCATGTAACGCCAGGGTTGGAAAAATAGAAACAGTTCACGGGTGTTTTGATACACCTGTCTTTATGCCCGTAGGAACCCAGGGGTCGGTTAAGGCGGTTTCACCTGATGATTTGCTGGAAGCTGATGTAAAGATTATTCTGGCCAACACATATCATCTATATCTGAGGCCAGGTCACAAGGTAATAAAAAAGCTTGGCGGACTTCATCGATTTATGAACTGGTATGGGCCCATCCTGACTGATAGCGGAGGATTTCAGGTTTACAGCCTGTCCAGATTAAGGTCAATTTCAGAAAAAGGGGTTACTTTTCAATCGCATATTGATGGTTCGAAGCATTTCATAGGCCCTGAGGAATCCATGGAAATACAAAAGGCATTGGGTGCTGATATTGTTATGGCCTTTGATGAATGCGCTCCTTTTCCGGCTGATTACGAGTACGTCTTAAATTCTGTTAAACTTACGACTCTCTGGTCTCGCAGGTGTATTGAAAACAAGACAAATGATCATCAGGCTCTTTTTGGCATTGTTCAAGGTGGTATGTACAGTGATTTGAGAGAAATGAGTGCCAAGGATTTAGTTGCCATGAATTTTGACGGATATGCCCTTGGCGGCCTTTCCGTAGGAGAAGACACCGAAACCAGGTTGCGGGTAATAAACGAAACAAAGGATTTTCTTCCATATCATAAACCTGTCTACCTGATGGGAGTCGGCACTCCTGCGGATTTGATAGAAGCTGTGATGTTGGGAGTTGACATGTTTGACTGTGTTATGCCAACACGAAATGCAAGAAACGGAACGCTGTTTACCAGGAAAGGCAAGCTGACCATAAAAAATTCCAGGTATATTGATGATAAAAGGCCAATTGATGAAAGTTGCAGATGTTACACCTGTTCAAATTATTCAAGGGCATATTTACGGCATCTTTTTATGGCAAAGGAAATTTTGGCCTATAGATTGAATACTATTCATAATATTTATTATTATACTCACCTGATGGATGAGATAAGACAATCTATTCTGGAAGATAATTTTGCTGATTACCGCAAAAAGTTTTATGAATTACAAAATAAGGAGGTTTCATAATGAATTTTATTGCCTATGCTATGGGAGGAGCAGGAGGGACTGGGGGGCAGTCAAGCAGTTTTGGTGCCTTTATTCCCCTGATTCTCATGTTTGCAATCTTTTATTTTCTGCTTATAAGACCTCAGCAAAAAAAGGCTAAGCAGCATAAACAAACTCTTGCGTCCTTAAAAAAGGGTGACAGGGTTGTAAGCTCCGGGGGCCTTTATGGGACAATTACCGGTCTTACAGATGATACAGTAACAATGGAAATTGCACCAAAAGTGAGAGTAAAGATATCAAGGGCATCAATTTCAGGTGTTATGAGCTCAAATGTGTCTGCTTCGACTGACAAAGAATGAAGATGAATTTTAGGGTTTTATTTCTTAAATATTTAAAAACTAAGAAACTCAATCGGGAGTAGCAAGTGTTGAATAAATTAGGTTTTAGAGCCATAATTGTTTTAATTTGTGTTTTGATAGCATTCCTTTATCTTACACCTTCTTTTACAAAAGAATTCCCTTCATGGTGGTCCAATCTTCTTCCAACCGAGAAGATTCACCTTGGCCTTGATCTTCAGGGGGGTATTCATCTTATGTTGGAGGTGGAGGCGATAAAGGCCGTTGAAAACCATTTGGAACGTGTAGTAGATGAATTAAAACAGGACTTGCGCAAAAACAAAATCCGTTACATGGTTTTAAAAAGGGATGGCTCGGACAAAATTGCTATCACGTTGATAAGGCCTGAAGATGCAGATATTTTTCAGGACCTGCTAAAGACAAATTACCCTGATTTTGAAGAAAAACGTGTAATGACAGATCCATCTCAGACAGCCTTTTCTCTGGCGTTACTTAATAAGGCAAAGGGACGTATCATGAAAATGGCTGTTGATCAGGCTCTGGAAACGATTAGGAACAGGATTGATCAGTTTGGAGTCAGTGAGCCGGATATCAGACCTCAAAAGGACAACACTATCTTGGTCCAGTTGCCTGGAATAAAGGACCCTAAAAGGGCAATTGATCTAATTGGCAAGACCGCTATTCTGGAATTCAAGCTGGTTGACGAGGAAAACAGTCTTGAAGAAGCATTAAAGGGAAACATTCCTCCCGGGGACGAAATACTTTATCAGATGGCAGTTGACCCTAAGACTGGTCGCAGGACCAAGATTCCCTTTTTATTGAAGAAAAGGTCCGTACTTACCGGTGAATATTTGACTGATGCAAGAGTGCAGATAGACAGCCGGTATAATGAACCTTATGTATCTATTTCATTTGACGGAAGAGGAGCCAAGCTATTCGAAAAAATTACAGGGGAGAATATCAAGAAAAGGCTGGCAATTGTTCTTGATGATACAGTAAATTCCGCCCCCGTTATTCAGGATAGAATATCTGGTGGTAAAGCTCAAATTACCGGGCGATTTACGACTGATGAAGCGCGGGATCTCGCTATTGTTCTTAGAGCAGGAGCTCTCCCTGCGCCTGTTAAAATAGTTGAGGAGAGAACAGTTGGACCTTCTTTGGGTAAAGATTCAATACAAAAAGGCTTTAAATCCATGTTCATAGGCGGATTAATCGTAATTCTTTTTATGATTATTTATTATAAGATATCTGGTGCTATTGCTGACCTGGCTCTTTTGTTAAACATCCTTTTTATTATTTCAGGCCTTGCATTTTTCGGCGCCACATTAACTCTCCCGGGAATTGCGGGAATTATTTTGACAATAGGCATGTCCGTTGATGCAAATGTATTGATATTCGAACGAATAAGGGAAGAGCTCAAGCTTGGAAAAACCCCCAGGGCATCTATTGAGGGTGGATATGGAAAGGCCCTCGTCACAATTCTTGATGCCAATATCACAACTCTAATCGCTGCCCTGGTGCTGTTTCAGTTTGGGACAGGGCCTGTCAGGGGTTTTGCAGTTACTTTGAGTATAGGAGTTATAGCCAGTCTGTTTACGGCTGTGTTCGTAACCCGTATCATTTTTGACTATATATATGGCCATGGAAAATTGAAAAAGATTAGTATTTAGCAAATAAGTTGATGCAGTTATGATGTCAATGGAGTAGTTAATGGAATTCATAAAGCAGAATATAAATATTGATTTTGTTGGAAAGAGGCGAATGGCATATATTTTTTCTGCCAGTCTGATAATTTTAACGGTTTTTTTATTAATATGGCGGGGTGGACCCAACTACGGTGTTGATTTTTCTGGGGGTATTTTAATCCAGGTGCAATTGTCAGACAATAGAACCATTGCCGAAATCAGAAAGGCTCTCGAATCAGTCCATCTTGAAGACAGTATCATTCAGGAGTTTGGAGAAAAAGATGCTTTTGAATATTTAGTTAGAGTCAGACAGACAGATATTGAGTTGACAGGCCTGGGTGATCGGGTTGATCAGGCTTTGAGTTCTGAATTTGGCCAGGATGTTGAAATCCGAAGAGTTGAAATGGTAGGTCCCAAGGTTGGCGAAGACCTAAGGCAAAAGGCCTTGTTTGCCATTTTTTATGCCACCCTCTTTATTGCAATATACATTTCCGGCAGGTTTGAACTAAAGTGGCTTATGAGTATTGTTATGGCTTTATCCCTGGCCTTTATAGTATATATTTCTTCAAGTTTAGGGGTAAGCGTTACGTGGCTTATAATAATTGCTATAATTGTAACACTGGCTCTCTGCTGGATTCTGAAACTTAAATTTGCATTAGGAGCGATTGTAGCCCTTGTTCATGATGTTACGATTACTGTTGGAATCTTTGCCTTGACTGACAGGGAAATATCTCTTTCTATTATTGCGGCATTATTAACAATTGTTGGCTATTCACTAAATGACACTATTATTGTTTTTGACAGGATAAGAGAAAACTCAAGGCGTTTAAGAAAGAGGCCTCTTATAGAAGTTATGAACATGAGCATAAATCAAACCTTAAGTCGCACCATCCTTACCTCTACAACAACCCTTGTTGTTGTTTTGGCCTTGTTTGTCCTGGGCGGAGGCGTTATTCATGATTTTGCCTTTGCAATTCTTACCGGAATAATAGTTGGTACCTATTCATCTATTTTTGTTGCAAGCCCGATTCTCTTAATCTGGGAAGGTAAGACTTCCAAAAATGACAAGTAATTTTAAGTTGAAAGGCATAGTTAATGGAGGTTTGGAAATCCTTTGGAAATTGAAGATTTTTTCATTTTAGCCTTGCTCAATAATTGAGCTGTGCAAAGAAGTCTTAATGAGGCTCTCTTTTATTTAATCTGTGTATATTAACTAATATTTTAGTTGCTTAACTTAATTTTTGTTTTTTAACGTAAAACCGGACCAAAGATGCCATTAATCTAATTTAGGAAGGATTAATCAGTTAATCGCTATTTCTTTGAGTGTCGTCGGTTGGTAAAAAAGAGTAATAAAAAACAATCGTCGTTCAGACTATCTTTTTTTTTGATATGTCTTCTGTTAATTACCGCTGCAGTCATACTTTGGCTGATCTTCCGGAATATATATATTATTTCTCCCCGCTTCAATTCACTATTGATCCAAATAAATAACGAGCCCAAAAAGATATTGTCCGGTGAAACCCTCGTTATTCATCCAAGGGACAGAATAAAATTCCTCAATATTTCTACAAACATACTATTTAATGTCGATATAAGGCTGACGGCAAAAGGTTTTGATGTTGAATCCTTAGCATTTGAAGAAATGAGTTTTTCTGATTTGCTGGATGGACGGGATATATTTGATCGTCATCAGTTCCGTATCTGGGTAAAACACCGCAATACAGGTTTAGGTTTCATAGATTTGGAAGTGCAGCCCTATTTAGAGGATTGGCTGAGTAAGGCAAACAGGACTATAGATAAAGCCAAGCGATTATCAATTCTTGAACGAGGGCATCGTTTGTTTCCAGATGATATCAGGTTAGGGAAAAGGCTTATAGATGAATACATATCACAAAATTTATGGCAACAGGCTGCTTTAATGCTCGAAGCCCTGGCAGAAAATAAATATGACAGGGAGATCCTTGATAAATTGCTGGATGTATATAGATCTATGTCTAACAAAGATGGGATAATTTCCGTTTTAAAAAGGATTGTTAAAGGGGCTCCGGATGATTTGGAGGCTAGAAACCAGTTAGCAGAGGCCCTGGAGGAAAATGGCAAGTTGAAGATGGCTATTGAGGAAAACCAGGCACTCCTTAAAAGAATTTCAAATAAGCAAAAATTATCAGTTTATAAGCGACTCGGTTATCTTTTTTCAAAGGCAGGTAAATATAATGAGGCAATTTTCAATTATCTGGAGGCTGCAAAGCTGGACGAGAATGATGCCGATCTCTATTATAATCTTTCTTATCTTTATGAAAAACTCCATCAGGAAGAAAAGGCTTACTATTTTTTAGAGAAGGCCACGAGGTTGAAGTCAGAAGATGTAGATAATCTTTTGAAAATTGCGCAGTGGCAGATCACAAAAAGGAAATTTTCCGACAGCATCAAATATCTTTCTGAAGTGCTGGAGATAAATCCAAATAATATTGAGGCCCTGTTATTGAAGGCCCAGGTTATGGAAAAACAGGGGAATAAACAGGGCCTGAAAAAAGTATATAAAGAGATACTCTCTCTGGAGCCTAAAAACGAGACAGTTATTTATAATCTGGGCAGCCTTGAATATGAGGCTGGAAATTTACAGGATGGTTTGAATTATTTTATAAGCTATTTAAAGTTATACCCTAACGATGTATCTGTACATGAAATAATTTTCGACATTTATAAAAGGTTAAAAAACGATCAGATGGCATACAAAGAGGCAAGGATTCTTGTTGAACTTAAACCGAACGATATTAGTCTGTACCAATTTATTTTTGATTATCTGAACGCCAGGGGCAGTTATAATTTGATAATTCCAATAATGGAGAAAGGTCTAGAGGCAAATTCTAACAACTATGATTTGAGAGAATATCTGGTATTTGCCTATTTAAAAAGTGGAGATGAAAAGCAGGCGATTAAGCAGATGGAAAAGATACTTCAGATAAGACCTGGAGATATAGATTTATGGCTTCAGTTAGCAAAACTCAGGGAAAAACGAAATGAATTATCAGAAGCATTGAAAGCATATAAAAAAATTTTGGAGCTATCAGCGAATAATGAGGATGCTCAGGAAAGCTATCTAAGGCTAAGGCTGAAGGGCGTTCAAGATGAAGAATCCAAATAGAAAACCACATTTTCATGTGACTGCCGGTTTAATAAGGCAAAATGGAAGGATTTTGATAACGAAAAGAGCTAAAGGCACTCATCTTGAAGGATTCTGGGAATTCCCCGGCGGAAAACAGGAAAAGGGAGAGACTTTAAAGGCTTGTCTTGAAAGGGAGATAGAAGAGGAGTTAGGGATTAAGATTAAGGCAAACCGTTTCATTATGTCATTATACCATGACTATGGGGATAAATTGATAACTCTGCATGTCTTTGATTGTATAGTCTTGCAGGGTGAACCAAATGCATTAGAGAGCCAGGAATTCAAATGGACTGAGCCGGTTGATCTTTCGAAATTTTCATTTTCGCCTCCAGACAAAAAAATAATTGAGTTTTTGGTAGATAGAGGCCATGATCAACTTTGATTAGTATCATGAGAATTTTTAAAGGATGGCAGGGTACTCTCAATATTTTATTAAAATAATATGCGGCTAAAAATCCATAGGGGAATTTATGCGAAAAGGAAACTGTGAATTTAAAGGCAGCGGCAGTCAGTATTTCGCAACTGTGTTTATTCACCTGTTTTTAACAAGTATTATTACGCTCGGCATTTATTTGCCGTGGGCCTGGGTGAAATTGTTAAGATTGAAGGCAGATCATACTGCTATTAATGGGAAAAAAGTTAACTTTTCAGGTACCGGCAGTCAGCTTTTTATGCTCCTCCTTGTTAACGGGTTTTTGACTCTCATCACCCTTGGAATTTATGGGCCGTGGGCTCTCTGCAACCTGTTCAACTGGCTGGCAAAAAATACACTTATAGAAGGCACTCCCAGTCAGTTTGCAGGCACGGGCGGCTCACTTTTTTTTATTTACATCATTCATCTTTTGATTCTTCCTGTTTTGACATTGGGGATCTATAGTATTTTAGGTTTTTATAGGCTTTTTGTGTGGAAGGAAGAACATACTAAATATGGTGGAGAAAGGACATCATTTGGTGGAGGATTCGGTCAATTTTTAAAGATTTACTTAATCAGTTGGATTTTAAACACCCTTACATTCAACCTTTTTTCTCCATGGTCTGTCTGCCTGTTTTACAGGTGGCAGATTAATGGCCTAGCGGTCGGTGAGAGCGGGGATGTTAAACACTTTCCACCTGTGAAGGTAAGGGCCTTTGTGACTATTGTATTTATACTGATCGGAATTGTCTTATTTTTTGGGCTTTTCTTTTTAGTTAGAACTGCACTCGACCAGGCAGAATCTATTAAAACCAGGTCTTTGGATACACCAAAACCTGCAAAAATTATTAAAAAGGGCACAGCAGTATCCAAGACGTCCAAAGTGGTGAGTCCAGCAGGAAAAATAGTTTCCCCCATTATTAGCCCTAAGACTGATGCAGTCCCCAAATCTACCAAAACCCAAGTCGAAAAGAATTATCCTGACAAAGAAAATCCCGCTCTTGACCAGGAAATCAAAAAACTTGACGATTTTATAAAGAAAAATTCAAGGAATGCAGATGCTTTTTATAATCGGGCAAGGCTTTATGCGGCTAAGGATGATTTTCCTCAGGCTATAAAAGACTACTCTCAGGCCCTGGAAATTGAAGAGAAACACGCTGACTCCTATTACAACAGAGGTCTTCTGTATGCAGAAATGGAAAGATATGAAGAAGCTGTAAAGGATTTTGATTCAGCTATCAAATTGGATTCAGGTGCGTCTGACGCATATTGTAACAGAGGAAATTCCCATTATCTTTTAGGGAGAGTGGATTTAGCTGTTAGTGATTATTCGGAAGCTTTAAAAATTAAACCAAATGATTCGGATATATACTTTAATAGAGCTCTTGCCTATTTGAGTAAAGGCGACAAAGAACATTCCGACGCAGATTTTAAAAAGTCGATGCAATTAGGTAACAGGAAGGCTGCAGAATATTTGAAATAATAGATAAGGGCCTGATTTTAATCCTGATTTATTTATGAATATACCCATGGGGGTTGAGTTTTTCTTTCAATTTTGGTGAAGCCTTGAATTTAATCGTTCTTCGTGATTTGAGGATTATCATTTCACCGGTTTGGGGGTTTCTTCCTTTTCTCGCCCATTTAAATTTAACCTGAAATTTTCCAAAACCTGAGATGGTTATATTTTCTCCTTTTGCGAGGGTTTGTTTGATAGTCTCGAAGAGGGTATTAATGATATTTTTAGCACGGCTCTCGCTTAAAAAAGTACAGTTCATTTCCGGGAATAAAAATTGTTGTGTGCTTTTACTCCTGTTTTTGAAACGAACATTGCGCATCACATTTTTGACAATATCCATTTTGGTCAAGGTCATATTATGTCCTGCTAATATAATATAGATGAAAAAGTATTTGATTTAGCATGGCATATTGATTTAAACATGTCAACTATCCGTAATGTTTGAAGTCCTGAGTAATGATCTGTTTACATCGCTTAATCGTTTTTTTCAATTATTAGCTTTTTTCACGCTAAAACCCTTTTTCACTCTGCCAATATTTATTTCAAGCTGTATCTTCCTCTTCATCTTTCATATAAGAATGCTTTTTCATCAATAGTTTTATAAAGCCAAAAATCGATATAAGCGCCATAAACGCGAATAGTATTTCATAAACATGGTAGCTTAGATAGGTAACCCAGGTTGTTTTTTTTCTGAGAGACTGCTGCCATTGCTTTTCGAGGCCTTCTAAACTGTCAGGCAGCACCTTTATAAAGGCTGGATCAACCTCTTCGCCATTCTTCAAATAATTAAGTATTGTCAATATGCTGTCTCTGCCATAATTGCCTAAAATAAATTCAATAAAACTTTTGCTCTCTTCATATGCCAGGAGCATGGGCTCTCTGTCATCTGGAAAACCGTTTTTTAAATATGCAAGTCTGATAAATCTGCCACTAAAAGCCGCCCTGTTCAAAAGAGATCTCTTTTGGTCAAATATGATTTCGCCTATACTGTCGCTTATCCATTGGGCAATACCTTCGTCAAGCCATCTGGGTAATACCTTTTTTTTAATATGATAATTAAGGAGTAAATGACAGAATTCGTGTTTTAAAATAGTTTCAAGACGGAACGGAAATTTACCCGCTTTGGAATAGTCAATCACAATTGCGGCTTGTTTAGGTACGGCATATGCCACAATCAGATCATTTTGAAAAAAATGATTTCTGTTTTTTATAAGGAATACTGTTGGTCTGAAATCATATTTCCATCTTATGGTTATTTCAACATCGCTTTTGATTTCAGGGTAGATATCAATAACATTCATTGCTGCTGATTCAAGAAGAGGATCGAAATAAACCATTAAATTTGAATTATCAATAAAATGCAGCTCTTCTGCGGAAAGGTTTCCCTTTAAACCAATTGTAAACACCAGAAAAAGAATCAGATATATTTTTTTCATATGGGCATGTTAAAAAAACAAATAGCCTTGAAAACGGATTGCAGATTACATAATATTCTATTCATATATATATTGATTATTTATAAATTTATTCAGAGTGTCTATCAATAAAGGAAAAATTATTAATGAATAATGTCTTAACGGGGCTTGATTTTCTCCGCGAATACCGCTGGAAGGAGCTAAAGGGATACAAATTAGGCCTTCTCGCAAATCAGGCATCATTAGACAGTAATTTAAATACTGCAAGAGAAATCATCTCGCGTCTGCTTCCCGGTCAACTCAAGGTGCTTTTCGGGCCCCAGCACGGATACGCCGGACAAGAGCAGGACAATATGATAGAAACGTACCACTCAGAGGACAGGACTCTTGATATACCTATCTACAGTCTTTATTCGGAAACAAGAGAGCCTCTTCATCATATGCTTGAGATTATTGATATATTACTCATTGATCTACAGGACGTTGGAACAAGAGTTTACACCTTTGCATCCACTATGCTCAACTGTCTAAGGGCGGCATCAAGATATGGCAAAAAAGTTATTATCCTGGACAGACCCAACCCTCTGGGAGGAGAATACCTCGAGGGCAACCTTTTGCGTCCCGAGTTATATTCATTTGTTGGATCTTACAGTTTTCCCATGCGTCACGGTCTGACAATGGGTGAAATGGCCCGCATTTTTAACCATGTTTTTGAATTGGGCTGTAATCTTGAAATAATACCGATGCATGGATGGACCCGTGAAATGTTATGGAATAACACTGGATTAAGATGGTTTATGCCTTCAACAAATATGCCTATTCCAGAGACTGCATTTGTTTATCCTGGCCAGGTAATATGGGAAGGTACAAATATTTCCGAAGGCAGAGGGACATGCCGACCATTTGAAATTTTTGGAGCCCCTTTTTTTTGCCCGGAAGTGCTCATTAAGGAATTAGAACCAGAGGCAACTATTGGCTGCTGTTTACAGGAATATTCATTTCGTCCGGTATTCAATAAATGGCAAGGAGAACTCTGTCATGGTTTTATGATACATGTCCTCGATCGTAATTCATTCCAACCATATCTGACTTCAATCGGACTTTTAAGGGCAGTTATGAAGATTCACGAACAAGATTTCGAGTGGAAAGATCCGCCGTATGAGTATGAATTCAAAAAAAAGCCCATTGATTTAATAATGGGCGACGTGTCAATTAGAAATGAGCTGGAGTCTGGAACGGCTCTCTCCATAATAAAAGAAAAATGGTTGGAAGACCTCAAATCTTTTGACGATTGGAGAAAGCCATTCCTCATTTATTCATAATAACTTCCAAACAGGATAAATATTTAATTAAAACATTTATAAATTGGTCGTCAAAAGAAGAAAGGGATTATTATTTTTCCTGCCCCCCGCCGATCCATCTGTCAATAGCTTCCTTATCAAATCTCCAAACCCTGCCAATCCGGATTGCAGGAATTTTGCCTTCTGCGGCATATTTACAGATAGTTATTTCATGTAACTTTAAATATTTCGCAACTTCCTTTGTTGTCATTATCTCTGGCATAGTAATACACTCCTTATATAAAGTTTTATTCAGTTGGCTTATTTTCATACTAAACAATATCAGTTAACCACTTAAAACATGTTTAATACCTAAAACCTTTAAAGTCAATAAAAAATCTGTTAATAGACAATAAAAACACTCTAAACTTTTATATTTTATTTGTTTTATATTTTCCCAACATCTATTCTTAATAATTAGGGATTAAAATAAATTATGAATCGAAAATATCTTTATATGCTAATTGTGCCATTTATTTTATTTTGCCTCGCTTTTATTAATTTGATTCCGTATGAAGTCAAATATGTTTTCGATGGAGACACAATACTTTTAAGTGATGGCCAAAAGGTAAGATATACAGGTATAGATGCTCCTGAAATTGCACATGAAGGCCAAGAAAGTGAATTTATGGCAATCTCAGCTATGAAATTCAATCGTGAATTAGTTTCGGCCAAACGAGTAAACCTGGAGTATGATCGACAAAAAAAAGATCATTATGGCCGTTTGCTTGCCTATGTTTTTTTGGAAAATGGGGATATGGTGAATGCATTATTGGTGAGGAAGGGGATGGCCTATGTATTAATTAAAAGTCAGGATCACAAATACAAAGACTTTCTTCTTGAATGTCAACGAAAGGCTATGACTGAGGAAATAGGGATTTGGAGCGGACTTAAAATAGAGAAGGAAAAATTATACATGGGTAATCTATCCTCCCATAGATTCCACAAAACTAATTGTCCTTTTGGAAAAAAAATAAGCAGAAAAAATTTGATAAAATTCAAATCCCGCAAAGAGGCATTTTGGCATGGATTCAGCCCCTGCAAACATTGTAATCCATAGAATTATGAATCTAAGGATTTTTATGGCCTTATACGTTCCTGAAAATTCATTTTACTAAAAGATGTGAGTATAAGGAAGATATACGGTTGCTGCCTTTTTTTAAATAAAAGGACTTATTGCCAAAAGAAGTCTGATTGTCTTTACAGGGCTTGAGTATTGAAAATCAGAAAATAGTCAACCTTTTTTTGAAGGTTCAGCAAAGATAGATTTTTTTATTACGGCCTTGTTATAGGCGTCCATAATATCACGACGCGTTAAAACTCCAACTAATTCTGTGGAATTTTCCTTTGCTACTACAGGTAGAATGGAGAAGTCTCTTTGGGTGATTTTTTCAAGGGCATTATATATGTTATCATCAAGAGCTACAGTAACTACCTTTGAAGTGGCGAGATCTTTAGCCACAACAAGATCCTTTAGATTTTCATCATATGCTATATCATGGTAATCAAGAAACGAAAGGATTCCTGTCAGGTTTTCTTCAATATCCACCACAGGAAAACTGTTATGTTTGCTTTTAGATATCTTCTCTGCCAGTTTTTTAAGACTCAGATTTTCCTGTATGCTATCTACCTCTGTATTCATAACATCTTTGACCAGAATTGACTTAAGGACGTTGATTTCCTTTCCAGCCTTTATATTTACTCCTCTCCTTGAGAGCTTGAGTGTATAAATTGAATCCTTCAATAGCCTGCCCGCAGCTAGTGAGCTTATTATGCAGGCAATCATAAGAGGAAGAATGATTTTATAATTTCCCGTCATTTCGAAAAGCATCAAAATGGCGGTTAAAGGGCCATGAGTCGTTGCACTTACTATGGCACCCATTCCGACAATACCATAGGCGCCCGGAGTTGCTGTAATATTTGGAAAAAGACTGTGAACAACAGACCCGAAAAAGCCTCCAGCCATTGCTCCCAGGAAAAGAGACGGGGCAAAAATACCGCCCGAACCTCCTGAACCTATTGTTATCGATGTGGATAATATCTTGAAAAAGACCAGAAGAAGCATGATCCACCATGAAAGCTTTTCTAAAAGACACAGATCAATAGCACCGTAACCAACTCCCAGGATATGAGGAAAAAGAAGGCCCATGATTCCTATGATAAACCCACCCAATACAGCCTTTAAATATTCCGGGAATTTTAGGTTTTCAAAAAGATCTTCAAATCGATAAAGTACGGTTGTAAATGTTACGCCAAGTACTGCACAAAAAAGCCCTAAGGATACATAAAGGGGAAATTCCCAGGCGCTTATAAGTTGGTAGGTGGGAACAATGATAGCAGGGGCATTACCAAGAAAATGGCGGGATATCGCAGTGGCAGTAACAGATGAAATGACAATGGGGCTGAATGTGGCTAGAGCAAAATCTCCCAGGATAATTTCAAGAGCAAACATCGATCCTGCTATTGGGGCATTAAAAGTGGCGGCGATGCCTGCTGCAGCTCCGCAACCAACCAGTGTCCTGATTCGATCACCTGAAACCTTGAGTATTTGCCCTATGGTCGATCCAATTGCCGAACCAATTTGGACTATAGGGCCCTCTCTTCCAACAGAACCGCCGGATGCAATACATATTGCAGAAGCCAAAGATTTTATAAAGACAATTCGTTTTCTTATGATACCGCTTTTTAAGGCTACAGCTTCCATTACTTCAGGAACACCGTGTCCTTTTGCTTCCCTGGCAAAGAAATATACCAGGGGCCCGACAATTAACCCTCCTAAAGCCGGAATCAATATCCTTAAATACCATGGAGTAGAGCTTATAATATCAATTAAGTTACCCTCAGAGCCATAGAAAGCTGCCTGAAAGAAATCTATTAAATAGCGGAATCCTACAGCGCCGAAACCACCAGCCAGCCCAACAAAAACTGCTAAAGCGGCCATTATGGTATTTTCAGTGGGTTTTAATGACTTAAAAAATATATTTATTTCCACTCCCTATCTACTTTATAGTTTTTAATTTAGCTTCAGCAATTTTTGCTTCACTTGTGTCAGGATAGTTTTTTATTATTTTTTTGAACAATAATTTTGAACTAATCTTATCATTTATTTCACCAAAGGCGAGTGCCTGTCGTAAAAGAGCATTAGGGACCTTATTTCCTTTTGGATATTTTTTTATTACTTCCTGATAAGCCAAAATTGCCTGTTCAAACTGTTTCAAGGCCATGTAACACTCGCCAACCCAGAATTGGGCATTATCCGCCAAATCTGAATTGGGGTATTTTTCCAAAAAGGCTGTAAAACCAGTGATTGCCTTTTCATATTGGCCTTCCCTATATATTCTGAGGGTAATATCATATAGCCTGGTATCCGGAGATACTTCTTCCTGTTGAGATGTGAGCTTGTCTTCATTGTCGACGGGCAGTTTATCATCAGGTTCTTTTGAGATAAGCTGGCTCTGTTTATGAACTACTTCGAGGCCAAGATATTTATCCACTTCTTTTAAACCGGTTTCAAGATCGGAGACTCTTTGCGTAAGGTCAGTGACACTGGCCTTCACAGCATCCTGTTCCGTAGTGTCCCTTTCAACGGCATGCCTGACTGTCCGATAATAATCATCGACCTGTCCGGAAAGGTTCTGCATTTCCTGCCTGATTGTATGAAGTTCGGCCCCCATTTCTGCCTGCCTCTCCCGAATCGACACCAGGTTTGAGTCAAGTTCATTACTTACTGAGCCTTCAATTTTATTCACACGTGTGTTGAGGGCTTTTACCTGGTCGTTCAGGTATAAAATATCTTTTTCAATAGTAACACATGAGGGCAGAAACAGCAGGACAATAAACAAAAGCGGAAATTTCACAAAAGCTTTAAAAAAAGTAAATACTGTCATTTTTGCCTTATAATTCATGTTTAAATAAATAAAGCCGAGCCCTGCCCGCCGAAATCTTTCCTCGGCAGGCAGGATATCTCATAATCAGGAAAGGTGATATAATAAGAGGCCGGCTCGTCAGATTAATGAATAATGTGCTTGAATCAACGCTAAGAAAAATATTCACTTGCAAGATTTTTATTTAAAAAGAGAAAACTCAGCCCGCCTGTTTTTCGCCCAGGCCTCTTCATTATGACCTGGATCTGCAGGCTTTTCCTCGCCATAGCTGATGGTTTCGATACGGTTTTCTGAAATGCCTAAGGCTGTGAGATATTCCTTTGCTGAATTTGCTCTTCTCTCGCCCAATGCCAGGTTATATTCAGCTGTGCCCCTCTCATCGCAATGTCCTGCAATCATTACTGAGTGCATGGGATTAGCTCTAAGCCATTCTGCCTTTTTTTGTAGATTTGCCTGGGCTTCCGGCTTTAATTCCGAGCGGTCGAAATCAAAGTAGATATTTGCTTCTTCAAAAGCACGAATCTCTTCTGCAAATATTTTGGCCTTTTCGATTTCCCTAAGTCTGGCCTGTTTTTCAGCCTCTGTGGCAGCATCATCACTTACAGTTTCAGCTTTTTCTTTAACTGGTGCCTTTTGGGTTGCCTCAACAGACGGTTTAACGCCTTCCTCTGAAACGACCTGTTTTTTTGCACAGCCTGCCATCAGAAAAAGAGATGAAAACAAGAACGCCATGGTTATGAAACCAACAATAATTTTTTCCCTCATGCTCACTTTACCTCCTGATTTATTTGAATCAAAAAAGGATTAATAACCAATAGACCCTGAAATTTATTTCATGGATCAGCGATTAAGGCCTGCCTAACTTCACTCTGTGACGACTCTAAAAAAATCAATGCTGTTTTTTAACATATCTTTTTTATTTTTTCAAGAATTATAGGAGGCTATCTCAATTTAAAAGAAAAATAAAGCGACATTTCAGTTAAAATTCTGTTTCTTGGCCAGGATTTATCCTGCCTGCCTGACAGTTCTTGTCGCCATGGACATAAGACTGGCGGCTTGCTGTTAACAAGGCATAATTTCAAACTGTTATGGCATTAATTAACGAACCCATGAAGGTGAAGTCTGATCTCCATCCATATAGGTTATTTTTCTCTGGTTCTCCCCGCTGGCAGTCATGATGTATAATTGATAACGGCCTGTTCTGTTTGAGTTGAATACAATATAACGTCCGTTAGGAGACCAGCAAGGGGCCTGGTTGCTGCCCTGATTTTCGGTTAATCTCCTCAATTGTCCGCCATCAGCATCCATAGTGTAGATATCGAAAATTCCCTGACTCATTGACACAAAGGCAATTCTATTCAGAGAGGACCAGGAAGGAGAAGCATTATAATTTCCTTCAAAAGTTAGCCTTTCCTGCGTTCCGCTAATCAAATCCATAGTATAAATCTGAGGAGATCCGGACCTGCCTGAAACAAATGCAACCCTGTCTCCGTCCGGTGAAAATGAAGGTGAAACATCGATACCCCAGTGATCGGTTACCTGCTTTATTATATTGCCTTTCAAATCAATAATAAATATCTCGGGATTACCTTTATGGCTTAATGTCAGTGCAATTTCTTTGCCGGAAGGCGACCAAGATGCACCGGAGTTCAGTCCCGTTCTTGCCGAAAGAGGCCTGACCTTGCCTGTTGCAAGTTCATGCAGGTAAAGTATGGTACCTCCTTCCTTATAGGAATTATATACAATCATATTACCGTCGGGAGACCATTCGGGAAGAATGGTGATACTTCCATGTGCAGTTATTTGTTTCAAGTTATGACCGTCAAAATCACAGGTACAAACCTCTTTAATTCCCGAATCGTTCGATACAAATGCAAGCTTGGTGAGAAATATGCTGTCATGTCCTGTAAGAGTCCTTATGATTTCATCCCCAATTCGATGCATCAAATAACGGTAATGGTTCATATCCCCCAAGAGTCTTTTTCCAAAAATCTGTCGAGCCGCATAGATATCAAAAAGCCTGACCTCAACCTGTAGACTATTCCCTATACATGTATATCCGCCTGTTAAAAGTAATTCAGCTCCTATAACAGACCAGTCTTTGAATGCTATTGCTTCATTGCTTGAGGGCGCTACCTTACCCCCCAGAAAGGCATCTTTATTTATGGGATTGAAATATCCGCTGAGATCGAGATCATTGGAGATTATCTCCGAAAGTTTTTCAGACAATTCGGGATGACTATTTTGTAAGGACAACTCCTTAAAATCAGGTATGGCAATCTGAAATTTCCTGATTGATGGGGCGTTTATATCGATATACATCTTTCCAGATACTTGAGCTGGAAAAAATAAAAAAATAAAGGATAGAATTACTATCCATCTAAAAAGTCCAAAACAGGAATAATCTCCTTTACTGCAAAAGTTATGCTGCTTATTCAAGTAGGTTTTCAATGGTTTAGTTCCCCTCCAATTCTCGCAGATTAAAGTTGATTTCGATTTCATCATAGGATTTTCTGTAGCCTTCAGGAAAAGGGGGCAGGGGATCTGATCGTTCAATAGCCCTTGTGACCGATTGATCAAAAACAGGGTTAGATGATTTTTTCTTAAACCATGATTTTAAAATAGATCCATCTTTTTTAACGCTTAAGACAACGAGCGATTCAAGATCTTTTTTCGATCCCGGACTTTCCATGGCCACAGGATATGACCAGTTACTCTTAATCCAGTTGGCAATTTCAACCTGATAGAGCCTGATTGTTATACCATCCTCTATTTCTGTGCCCTGAGGTTTTTTTTGGGTAATTCCTCCCTGTTTTTCAAGCCTTGAAATAGCCTGATTGAGATGGTCTTTTTTTTCAACTTCAACTTTTTTTTCAATCTTTGATATAGCCTGTTCAATAAGTTTTGTTGAAGTAACTGCAGGCCTTTTTTCTTTTTGTTTTTTTACCTCAACAACCCGCTTGGCAACAACAACCTTTTTAGGCTTTTCTTTAGGACTGCTGATCCTTTTTGTCTGACTTACCTTTCTGGAAGCAGTTGGTTTTGCGACCTCCTTAACAGGTTTTGTCCTTGGCATTTCAACAAGATTCACCTCATAAACGATATCTTTAACAGCTCTGGTAGGAATGTTATCCGGGACAATAAAGATAAGAGAAAAAAGTCCCAAGTGAAATACGAGGGACAAGATAAACATTTTGCTCCATTTCGGTTCCATTAGCTTAGTGAAAGCGGGATCAATCAATAAGGCTTCCATAGGAATTAATTCACAGGCTCGGTGATCATGCCTAATTTGTCAATACCAGCCCGCTTGACCTGAGCAACGACTTTGATAACAAAGCCATATGGTACATCTTTGTCGGCCTTCAAGAGGATCTCTTTTTCTCTGCGGTTTTCAAAAATTTTCCTGATTTTTTCTTCCAGGCTGTCAATCTCGAATTGATGCTTTTCAAGAAATATCTCCTTTTTTTTAGTAATTGTAAGTATCAGAGGATCTTCACGTGTTTTTATATGCTTTGTGGCAGTCTCCGGGAGATTTACTTCCACCCCCTGCATGAGTAAGGGTGCGGTGACCATAAAGATTATGAGCACGACCAGCATCACATCCACAAGAGGCGTGAGGTTTAGGTCTGACATAAATTTTCTGCTGTTTCCGTCTTGATCCATTTGCAATGACTTGATTAATTATAAATAATTTTAAGAAATGTCAGATTGATAGTACAAGATATCCATTTATTTTGGCTCAAAGGTTATACACCTATTAAATAATTACAGCGCAGTAGTTTTTATGGGACAAAGATTAATGATGATATTCAGGATATCATTTTAAAAATTATCCTTAAAAAACTGCCTCTCAACCATGCTCAAAAAATCAGACGTGAAGATATCCATTTCCGCCCGGATAGACAGAATTCTGTGAACAAAGTAATTAAACGCAACTACCGCCGGAATTGCAACAACCAGGCCGGCAGCCGTTGTAATAAGGGCGTCAGAAATACCAGGCGCAACTACAGCAAGATTCGCTGACCCCTTCAGACCTATTGACCTGAAGGCCTCCATAAGTCCCCAAACCGTCCCAAACAGTCCAATAAAGGGGGCGGTATTTCCTGCAGTAGCCAGAAAATTAAGCGCTTTTTCCATTTTATTTATCTGATCAAGAGCAGCTCTTTTTAAAGTCCTCTCCAGGTTTTCCATTATGCTGTGTTGCTTTTGCAGCGACCAGTCTTTCCCTGAATTAACAGTATCGCCCTGTCTTTGCAATTTATCATTATCTGTGTTTTCCTGTTCCTTTTCAGAACTCATTGAAAGCCGTATTTTTTGGATTCTCTTAAGTTCGGAATAACCAGCCCTGAAAAGACGAGCAACCGGACTGAGTTCGAAGGATTCAGAAGAATTATATACCTTGTTCATCTCCCTTGTTTCCCAAAAAAGCTCCATGAAATCTGCGGTCTGTCGAGTTGCCTTACGAATCAATCTGAATTTTAAAAAAACAATGGCCCAACAGATTATTGAAAACACAAGGAGGATCAATAAGACAAAGACTGCCATGGGGCCGGCATGAATTAGCATGTCTATTATATCTTTGCCAAAGAGACTGTGTATCGAAAAACCGGATGGATGACCAATTAAAGGGACGCTTATCATATGAAACCTCAGAATAGATAATAAATAATGTAGTTATGGAAGCTATACCTGAATTTCAATCCAAAGATCTCCGCTGTTTGAGGGATCATATCCGCCCAGTGATATAACCCGCTCCTTGAAATGCTTCGATCTTATTGTTTCAAGGACAGTTTGTATATTCATCTGATCCAGCATTGAAGTAGGTATAACAATATCATATTGTTCCCGCTCCATAGGGATAAAATCTAAGTTTAATGCCTTTGCAGCTGCAAATATGCCCATACCGCAGTCCACACTTCCACTCAGGACATCCACCGCAACTGCCATGTGTGTGAATTCCTCATTTTTATATCCGGTGATTGATTCAGATTTAATATCAAGTTTATTGAGCCTGTAGTCAAAAAGCAAACGTGTCCCTGATCCTGCCTGGCGGTTAACAAAAACGACATCATCTCTTGCCAGATCCTCTATTCCACGAATATTTTTGGGATTGCCTTTAGCTATAATCAAGCCCTGGTCTCTCAGAACGAGGTTGAATATGCTGACAGTCATCCCTTTCAGATATTTCTTGATAAAAGAGATATTGTACTGGTCATTTTCGGTATCCAGCAGATGTGTGCCTGCGATATGACACATCCCTTTTCTAAGAGCCATAAGACCGCCCAGGCTGCCAACATTGCTTGATGAAATACGGATATTATGGCCTTTATGCCTTATTTCATCTGCCAGGATATCAATGGTAATATCATGACTGCCTATTACAACCACGGTGTTAAGAAGCTCTTCCTCGCTTACAAGCAGTTCCGCTTCAATTAATTCTTCCTGTGATATTCCTTCTGAAGTGGATGGGATTCTTATCAGGCCTTCTGCTTTTGTAAGTGTTGTTATGGAACCTGCCGCTCTTGAGAGCGGAGTGGCAACATAACCTGAGCCCACTTTACCAATATTAACTCTCAAAAATTCTTCCGTGCCGAGTTTTGACGGTATATCTCTTGTAGGCTGAACTTTAACTGATTCCCGCTTTGGAGCATAAGCACCCTGAAGACGAAAAAGAAGAGGTTTTACAAATTGATCAAAGGAAAGTGTTGCAGAGACAGGATAGCCTGGATTGCCTATGATAGGCTTTCCCTTTATAATTCCAAGGATAGTCGGTTTTCCCGGCATCATGGCAACACCATGAACCAGCACTTCTCCCATCTCACTGATTATGTGTGCTGTGAAGTCCTTACTTCCAGCTGAGGAGCCTGCATTAATAATCACTACATCGACTTCAGATTCAACAGCCTTTTTCAGGGTATTATGGATATCCTCTTCAACGTCAGGTACAATGTCATAAACAAAAGGTATACTGTTGCATTCCCGTACCAGTCCGGCAAGGATCACGGAATTATATTCAATTATACGCCTTTTTTTCAACTCTCCCGTTTCAACAATATGCTCATGATTTATAAGCTCAGAGCCTGTAGGAATAATTGCTACTTTAGGTCTTAGGTGAACTCTGACGGAGAATATGCCGGCGCATATGAGCGCCCCCAGATCGAATGGCCGAATAAGATGGTTTTGAGGTAAAAGCAATTGAGAAGCTATTATGTCTTCACCAACCTTGCGAACATTCTGCCAGGGGTAAGCTGGAGACCTTATTTCCAGAAAATCATCATCCTTCTGGTGGATTTTTTCCACCATTATTACAGAGTTAAACTCCTCGGGAAGGGGTTGGCCAGTATTTATCCAAACAGCATCAGTACCCAGCTTTAAAATCATGGGATTCCTCTCGGTCGTCCCATAGGTCTTTTCGGCCAGGACAGCAACGCCATCCATAGCCGCTGAATGGAAAGGTGGTGATGAAAGCTTGGCAAAAACCGGTTCAGCCGTAAAATAGCCTAAAGCTTCTTTTGTGCTAATCGTTTCAATCCCGGTCTTTCGATCAGGGTTAATTTTGTTGAAAAATATCTCTCTGGCCTCTTCAAGGCTCTTCATGGAAAGATATACTTGCCTTTTCACCAGTTGTCTCCATTTTTTACAGCCATATCCTTTATTCCTTATTAAAAAAATATAAAAGTCTGAGTTCCCTTATCAAGCAGAAAACAGCAATACCTCAATCATCTGACCCTCATATAGCCCCTCCGTGTTCATATCAACTCTTACAAGGCCATCGGAATCCACAAGAGTAGAAATCAGCCCTGATTTCCCGAAGACAGGTTCTGCGATCAATACATTTCCTTTCTCGGTTAGTTTCACACGAATATAATCCTCTCTCCCGCTTGCGGATTCTATATTTTGACTAATAATGGCATTGATTCGATACCTGGAAGCACTTGAAGAATCGGTATAACCTGAAAGTCTTAAAAGCAGATGCCTCAGGTAAACCTGCGCAACCACCATGGCTGAAGCCACATGCCCGGGAAGGCCTATTATCGGTTTGCTTTCTGATCTGCCGATAATAGTAGGTTTGCCGGGACTGATAGATATTCCATGAACAAGCAATTCAAAATCATGAAGTGATTCAAAAACCTTTAAAGTCAGATCTCTTGTTCCAACCGAACTTCCTCCGGAAATCCAGATGCTATCTGCTTTTTCCATGACATTATCAATCATTTTTTTTAAAGCATTAAAATCATCACGGCAAATACCCGCATAAATGGGATCGGCTCCAAACATCTGACAAAATGCTCCAAGCGTATATCTATTAATATCTCTGACCTGGCCCACCCCGGGAGTCTCATTTATAGGAATAATCTCGTCTCCAGTAGAAATGATAGCAACCTTAGGTTTTGTAAACACCGATATATTAGAATATGCAAGCCCTGCAATTACCCCTAAATCCTGCGGACGTAATTTACAACCTTTTTTAAGAACAGTAGAACCTATTTTTAAATCATCCCCTGGTTGAATTACATTCTCAAGGGGTGCTATGGTGCGGCTTACCTCAATTGTTTTGTCATCAAGCAGGTGGCAGTATTCTACCATTACTACTCCATTTGCACCTTCAGGCAGCATACCGCCAGTGGATATTTTTACCGCCTGTCCTTCAGCGAGAGTCATGCCTGGAGCCTGACCCATGAGTACTTCTCCAGCTAATTCAAGGATGCAGGGAAGACTTTCACTGGCACCAAATGTATTTTCAGCTTTTACGGCATAGCCATCCATTGAAGATCTGAAGAAATCCGGCAGATTTTCCTTAGCAATTATGTCCTGGCTCAGTATTCTGCCTAAAGCATTTTCAACTGGAATAATTTCTACACCGCAGGGAGTAAATTGATCGATTAATTTTAACACCTCTTCAGGCTTTTTAACTGTAAAGAAGGATTTCATAATTGAATCTTATACTTTTTCTGTAAAAATAAGATAATATTTTTTAAATAGATAAATATGTCATGAATACTTTTACGATTCAACAAAAAACATTTTCTTCAGGCACAGTATTTAGAGGATCCGGAAAAAATGCATTGAAAAAAGAGTTTGGCGTTAGGATTAATATGCGATGATAATTATGCTATGCAAACCTTTTATTGCTACGGCGATTAAAAACATCAACAGTCATGCCGGGCCTGATAAGCCTGCCCCGGATCACGATCCGGAGTTATCTGCTCGAAATCAGTGTAGATTCCGATTTTCACCGGGATGACGGAAAATGGTGCTTTTCGAATTTTTGTAAGTTCATCAAATATCTATCAGTTAAATATCATTATGCAATTCATTAATAAATCGGGATAGAGGGTGTCGAAAAAAGCGCCGCTTATATCAAAATGATACAGAGCGGCGCCAATTACTCTTTAGTATGTGCTTGCCAGGAAAGCTTTATCTTAATGTTTAACTTCAATTTTTTTTGGAGGATTAACCTCAACCTTTGGGAGTATCAGCTTAAGAATACCATCCTTATACTGAGCATCTATCTTATCCGTTATTATCTCAGCAGGGATTCGGAAGCTGCGCTGAAACGATCCGTAGTACCTTTCAACTCTATGGTAGTTCTCATTTTGGTCTTCCTTTTCCTGTTTCTTTTCACCTTTAACAGTAAGAATGCCATCTGAGAGATTTACGTCAAGATCCTTAACATCAATACCTGGCAACTCAGCGCTGATGACATAGTCCTTTTTATTTTCAGAGACATCAAATGCAGGTACCCATGTCTTTTCGTCATCGAAAAAGGGGATCGTCAAGTCATTATTAAATAAACTGTCAAACATCCATCTGCGTGGAAAAATGCTGTCAGTTGTTCTTGGAATTAAATTAAACATAATATATACCTCCATGTCTTATCTTGTTGTTATCATTTGATTAAAAGATAATCATAGATTTTTATTCTTCAAGGCTTTTGATATATTTTTTTCTGCAGACTCTTTATTGAACCAGCCTGAAAACTCAAAAAGTAGAAAATCGTTATATTCCGATCCTGTCAGATTTTTATTACCCATAGCCAGAGAGAGTTGAATTAATATTAAGTTAAATTTAAAATGTTGACTGAATACATTGCCTTCTGGTAGTAATTTTTTAAAATCGATATAAAGAAAGGAGCTAACAAATTTTTGGAATTTAATGCAATCAAAGGTTTCAAAGATATACTGCCTGAGGAAGTAGAAAACTGGCAGTATCTTGATTTAGCCTTTCGCAGACTGTTTAATGCATTTGGGTTTCATGAGATTAAAACACCTCTCCTTGAAAAAAATGAGGTATTCAGCCGAAGTATAGGACAGGATACTGATATAGTTTCCAAAGAAATGTATTCTCTGCAAGACACAAGAGGGCAGGTTATAACATTGAGACCTGAAGCCACCGCTTCAGTTGTAAGAGCTTATATACAGCACAGGTTGTATGAGAAAAATCCGGTACAGAAGCTCTATTCGATTGGACCGATGTTCAGGCGCGAGCGTCCCCAGAAGGGTAGATTCAGACAGTTTTATCAGATAAACGCAGAGTTGATTGGTGACCCTGGACCGAAAAGTGATGCAGATATAATTGCAATGGCTGTTTATCTGTTTGAAACCATAGGGCTCGGTGGTCTTATACTTAATCTAAATTCTCTTGGATGTCCTATCTGCCGCTCAGATTTTAGGGATGAGCTTAAAGAATATCTGGAGCAAAAAAAAGGCTTATTATGTGAAGATTGCCAGAGAAGATCTGAAACAAATCCTTTAAGGGTTTTTGACTGTAAACTTGATGAATGCAGAAATATTGTATCAGATGCTCCGTCTATCCTTGAATTTCTCTGTGCGAACTGCAAAGAACACTTTGAGTCTTTACAGCGTTATCTCAAAAGCCTGAACATAACTTATATATTGAATCATAAGCTTGTGCGAGGGCTTGACTACTACACCAGGACTACCTTTGAGATTCAGACGGAGCAACTGGGAGCTCAAAATGCAATTGCCGGCGGAGGCAGATATGATGGGCTTGTAAATTTGCTAGGGGGGCCTGATCACCCTGCAATTGGTTTTGCGATAGGTGTCGAGAGAGTTATTGCACTCCTTGAGGAGAAAAAATTGATGCAAATGAAAACTCCTGATCTCTTTATTGCGGCATTAGGAGAACCTGCTGAAATTATATCATTTAACTGGATAATGGACCTGAGAAAATCAGGAATCCGGGTGGAAACTGATTATGGAGCAAAAAGTTTAAAAGCTCAAATGAAAAGGGCCGACCGCCTTGGAGCAAAAAATGTCCTTATCATAGGTGATGATGAATTGGCATCGAGTAAGGCAGTATTCAGGAATATGGCTACTAAGGAGCAGCAGGAATTGAATATTGAAAACATTCTGGATAATATCAGGAAAGTGTTGAATTACGATGGAAAATAATGAAGATATTGTTGTTAACTCTCTGGGAAAATGGAAGAGAACACATAGTTGCGGTAGACTCAGGGCTGAAGATGTGGGCCGGAATGTTACCCTGATGGGATGGGTAAACAGCAGGCGTGATCTTGGCAACCTGATTTTTATTGATATTAGGGATCGCGAAGGAATTACCCAGATCGTATTCGATCCGCAGATAGACATCCAAAGCCACCAAAAGGCTCATGTGTTACGAAATGAGTGGGTGCTTGCTGTAAAAGGTAAGGTATTTTCCCGTATTGATGGTCAGAAAAATCCCAAACTGCCGACAGGGGATATAGAAATAAGGGTATCTGAACTGAAAATCCTTAACCGAACCGAGACACCTCCTTTTCAAATTGATGGGGCTGTAGACGCTTCTGAGGCCCTTAGGTTAAAATACCGTTATCTGGAACTTCGAAGGCCGCAGGTCTTCAACACGCTTTATAAACGTCATTTGATTGGTTCCTGTATCAGAAGTTTTTTAAACAAAAAAGGATTTGTAGATGTAGAGACTCCTTTCCTGACCAAAAGCACCCCTGAAGGAGCAAGGGACTATCTTGTACCCAGCAGAGTAAGCAGGGGGCTTTTTTATGCACTGCCTCAGTCTCCCCAGCTCTTTAAGCAATTGCTTATGGTAGCAGGCTTTGACCGGTACTATCAGATAGTAAAATGTTTCCGTGATGAAGATCTCAGAGCGGACCGTCAGCCTGAATTTACCCAGGTTGATCTTGAAATGGCCTTCGTTGATGAAAATGACATAATGGAAGTCTTTGAAGGCATGATGGTCGAATTATTTAATGAAATACTGGGCTATAATATTTCTACTCCTATCCGCCGTCTGGAATACCATGAAGCAATGGATCGTTTTGGAACGGACAGGCCTGATATGCGCTTTGATATGGAGATAAAGGATATAACCGATATTGCAAAAAGATCTGATTTTGGAATCTTCCTGCAGGCAATAAACAATGGAGGAGTTGTAAGGGCTATTACGGTAAAAAATGGAGCTGCTTCTTTTTCCAGAAAGAATCTGGATGAACTTTCGGAATCAATAGGCGAATATGGTGCAAGAGGTTTGGCGTGGATAAAGGTCACTGATAATGGTTGGCAGTCTTCCCTTAGCAGGTTTTTCAAGGATGAGGACAGGCATGAGATTAATATGAAACTTGCTGGCGAGCCGGGAGATTTGATTCTGGTTGTTGCTGACAGTCCTGAAACAACCAACCGGGTGCTCGGGATTCTCCGTCTGGATGTTGCTAAGAAAATTGGGATAGTCAATAAGGACGAATATTCATTTGTCTGGATTACAAGATTTCCTTTATTGGAGTACAATGAAAAAGAGGTCAGACTTGAGGCAGTTCATCATCCGTTTACAGCTCCTGTCGAAGAGGATATAACTCTTTTGAATAATAATCCTGAACATGTAAGGGCCAGATCCTATGATCTGGTCTTGAATGGTGTGGAGATTGGGGGCGGAAGCATAAGGATTCATGACATTGTAACACAAAAGAAGATGTTCAGCATTCTGGGTATTTCAGATGATGAGGCCCAGCAGAAATTCGGCTTTTTACTGGAGGCGTTGAAATACGGTGCCCCTCCCCACGGCGGTATGGCTTTGGGTTTTGACCGTTTAGTTGCACTTATGACAGGCACAGAATCAATACGCGAGGTTATAGCCTTTCCTAAAACAACAAGCGCAACCTGCCTTATGACCGATGCTCCCTCACAGGTAAATATAAATCAGCTAAAAGAACTCGGCATTGCTCTCCTTGAGGAACCGGGTGCTCTGAACTGAACAGGCTGGAAGGTTACAAATTAGAGGCCATTTTAAGAGTTCAATTCATATTTATCCTTGGTCATTGCAGCACTTTTCTAATTTTCATTATTGGTGAAGAGGAATGTCAGTGCTTTGTTCAAATCCGCCAGCCTTCGATTAGAGAGGGGCGGTTTCTCAAGACTCAATTTATATAGGGTGCTTTCAGCCAAGGCCCAGTCCGATGAGATTGAGGAAGGCCTTAAAGCTGGAGCTTATAGATAACTGTGTAAGCTGATTGGTTCCCCGGATATCTTAAAGGAGATCACTTCTTTTTATTATCGCCACAAGAACATAAACAGACATGGCGATCCAAAAAAATGCTTTTACCTTTCTCTTTACGGAATTTATTCATGGGTAAAAAATCCATTAACTGTGAATAAACTAATTTTCCTGAATACATAGGGCTTCCTGAATAATTCAGCTGATTGTCATAAAAGACATTTTTAGATACAGCGACCGTAGCCAACAACTGTTCCAGTTGTTTTGCAAACGCAATTTGTGCTTTTTAAAATACAGGAATAGAAAAACGGCGGCCAGCCATTTCTCCAGATTCATCACCAGGAAGCAGAGGGCGATGGCTGTTGCGCTGGTTGAGGCTAACCTGATCATCAGCCTTCCCATGCTGAAGCACCTCTTTCCCTGTCCAATTCGTCCTGGTGAGCTTGAATAGCTTCCGCTCGAAGGTGGGCAGCGTTTTCAGGGGTTTCTTTTGGTGGCTTTCCCCATCTGGGGCTGGGACCTGACAGGCGGATCCGATGCTTTTTGCAGTAGCGCAAATTGTCTCGGGTTCGATTAATACGGTCGGCGTGAACCGATGCAGGATAAACCCAGCAGCTCCCTGTGGCATCATGGTCGTCATCCTTAACGTTTTTATCAGCTGCTCTGGCAACGATCACCCCCGTTCATGCTTTTTAGAACATCGGCTGGAAACCGTTTTCGAAAATGAACCAGCATGGTGGGGTGGAAGGATCGATCCGTACTGAATGCCTTCATTCCACAGAAGTACTCAAGATAGAGGTTTTCCCTGATCTGTTCCACACACTCTTCATCCGTTACCCCAGGGCGCTCTTTGATGATCAAGGCTGCCAGGGCCATTCGTACCGACAATGCCGGAGGGCCTTTTCCATCGCTGGTCAGATTCCGGCAGTATTGCTCTTCAAATTCGTGTCAGGGAATTATACCAGCCAATCGAACCCATCGGTTGTCGGCCAGTAATTTACCTCCAAACGGGAGATGGAACTCAACAAATTTTATCTGTTTTTCGCTGTGTCTTTACATAATTGTCCGTCGATTGGTGCAAGGGTTTTTGTAAAAATCGCATGTTTTGCTTGCATTTTGCAACGCTCAATATAGCATATTTATAGAAATAATACAATAGGTTATATGTTATTCAGGAGACGCTAAGTATCAACAAAAAAGAAAAACAATTTTTTTATGACGAACTTCACCTCTGACTTCCAACGAAGTCGTTTTAAATTACATGAAGCGATGGCATTATAACTATATGAAATATTTAACGCTTCATTTGTTTTTTGACATGCTTCATTGTTCATAGGCTGCTTCAAAGAGGCATAACTTAGCTTTTTACGATGCCTTCATATTTTACTGGTACAATTTTTTTATTGACAAAGACAGATATAATAGTCTAACGATAAAAACCGATTAAATAAAAAACAGGATCTTTTGATGGGCAAAAATATATTTTCATATTGGTGGTATAGCTATTCTTACTATGGCGCACCGGTTTGCCCATCGCTTATGAAGACTTAACGTAATTTAAAATAAGAATAGTAAAGCCATGGGAAAATCGGAAGATTTTGCACCATGGCTTTTTTGTTTTTGAGGCCATGGTGACATTGATGACACTACGGCCTTTTATTTTGATTGAAAGAAATGGATTTTCAGTCTGTATAAAGTTAACCATTTAAGGCTTGGATTAAAGTCAGGTAGAGGCACCTGAGTTAGCAGTTCTGATACAATCAGGCAGTGCATTCAGGAGGCAGGGAGTTAGAAAGGAAGGCTCTGGTAATAAATGGGATCCTGCAGGGCCATATTATTTTCAGGGAGGTATCAAGCATGATTATTGTAATGAAGAAAAATGCCACGGAGCGACAAAGTGAAAGCGTTATCAAATGGATTGAGTCTGTAGGTTATAAGACCCACCCATCATTCGGCATTGACCGTACAATTATCGGCGCTGTCGGGGGAAACGGAGACGAATATCTGAAATTTGCCGAATCCCTCCTTGGTGTTGAAAAAGCGGTACCTATCCTCAAACCTTATAAACTGGCGTCCAGAGAGGCAAGGGAAAACAGCTCTGTTATACGTATTGGCGACCTGGAAGTGGGAGGCCCCGGATTTATAGTAATGGCCGGGCCCTGTTCTATTGAGAGCGAAGAGCAGATAATGGAGTGCGCATTCATTGCCAAAAAGGGCGGCGCCGACATAATCAGGGGAGGGGCATTTAAGCCCCGGACATCGCCATACAGTTTCCAGGGAATGGAAGAAAAAGGTCTTAAGCTCCTGAGAAAGGCCGGAGACCGGACAAACCTGCCAATAGTAACCGAGGTAATGAATACCTCTGATGTGGGCCTGGTGGAAGAATACGCAGATATACTCCAGATAGGGGCCCGAAATGTCCAGAACTTCGCCCTTTTAAAAGAGGTAGGAAAGGCAAAAAAACCAGTCCTTCTTAAGCGCGGAATGATGACAACCATAGAAGAACTTCTCATGTCTGCTGAATATATAATCTCGTCGGGAAACGACAGGGTGATTTTGTGCGAGAGAGGCATAAGGACCTTTGAAACGGCTACCCGGAATACCCTTGACATAAGTGCAGTCCCGGTATTGAAAGAGCTGACCCACCTTCCTGTTATTGTAGATCCCAGCCATGCAGCCGGGCACTGGAAATATGTCCCGGCATTGACCAAAGGGGCACTTGCCGTGGGAGCCGACGGCGTCATGATTGAAGTTCACCAGGAACCCGAAAAGGCCGTGTCTGACGGCATGCAGTCTCTGAAGCCCGAGAGATTTTACCAGCTTATGGAAGAAATCAGGAACCTTGAATCCCTTATGAGGAAACAAACGGGGTCCAGCCAATGAAAAGACAAAAAGTTACCCTCGAAAGGAATATTTCATCCTCCTATGAAATCTGCATAGGGCATCAGATACTTGACCGTATAGGGCTGATTATAGCAAAAAGCAATTCCGCAAACCGCTACGTGGTAATAACTGATTCCAATGTATCAGCCCTTCATGGAGAGTCCTTTATCACCGTGCTGAAAGATCTTAATCTTAAGGCAGATCTTGTTGATTTCCCGGCCGGGGAGGAGAGTAAAAACATGGAAACCGTCCTTCAGCTCGTAAGCCGGCTGATCAGGATGGGCGTTGATAGAAATTCGGAATTGATTGCACTGGGAGGTGGCGTAACCGGAGATATTGTCTCCTTTATTTCCTCCATATTCATGCGATCCCTTCCATACTTTCAGGTGCCCACCTCGCTTGTAGCACAGGTGGACAGCAGTATCGGCGGAAAGACCGGGATTGATCTGCCTGAAGGCAAAAACCTTATTGGGACTTTTTATCAGCCAAGAGGGGTCTTTATAGACCTTCACTTTCTTGATTCTCTCCCTGATCGTGAATTCAGAAATGGTCTCGCTGAAATCGTAAAATACGGCATTATAGATGACGTTGATTTGTTTGACTTTCTTGAGAAACATACTGTGGAAATTAAGAACCGCAATATGGAGATCGTGAAAAAGATGATAGAACGATCATGCGCAATTAAAAGGGGAATCGTCGAAATTGATGAAAAGGATATGGGAATCAGGCGAATCCTGAACTTCGGGCATACCATAGGACATGCACTCGAGGCTGAATCAAAATATGCCATAACTCATGGTGATGCCGTGTCCGTCGGCATGATCGCTGCGGTCAGGATATCAAATAAGCTCAACTATCTCCTGCATGAAGATCAAAAAAGGATTGAGCTTCTTATAAAGGATTTGGATCTGTTTGACCATATACCGGAACACGTGAGCACCAAAGGCATCATGTCACATATCAGGACAGACAAAAAGAAGGACGGTGACAGGGTCTCTTTTGTATTACTGAAAAAGACAGGTGTGCCTTTCATCACAGGTTCAGTCAAAAATGATCTTATCGAGGAAACAATAGAGGAATTGAAAAGATGACGTCACCATCACTGGAAGATTTAAGAGGCCTTTTAAGACAAAGGGATGAAGCAATTGTCAGCCTTTTAAATAAGCGGGCTCAAATATCGATACAAATCGGGCATCTCAAGAGAAAATCCAACTCAACTGTGTATGATCCTGTCAGGGAAAATGCGGTCTATGATTACCTGAGCAGGATTAATAAAGGTCCTCTTCCCGAATCAATGCTTAAAAACATATTCAGCGAAATACTGTCTGCATCACGTTTATTGCAGTCCTCTGAAGCAACCTTCGAGCCTTTTGACATGTCTCCTGATCCTGATGGGATTCTCCGGCCAAAGGAAAGAAAAGATCCCTTAAAAGGCCGGTTCATTGAAGATGCCGGAATCTCATATAATAATGCCATGGTCTGCGTGCCGGTTGTTGCATTATCAAATGAAGAAGCATTGAAACAGCTTAACTCCTGTCTTTCACTGGCCGACTTCGTGGAATTGCGGATAGATTTCATAAAAGATGTTGACCTGAAAAGCCTGCTTTCCCGTCACAGCAACAGGATAATGGTCACCAACAGAAAAAAAGATCAGGGAGGCGAGTTTACGGGCGAGGATAAAAACAGGTTCAGGTTTTTTGAAGAGGCCATTTCACTTGGAGCCGGGTTTATCGATATCGAATCCAATACCGACGATGTCTTCAGAAAATCGCTGCGGGAAAAGATTCATTTTCATAATAATCATTCACAATTGATTATTTCTTACCACAATTTCACAGGAACGCCTTCATACAAAACCCTGAAGGATATATTTCATAAGTGTCTTGATAAGCGTGGCGATATAATCAAGATAGTTACCCTGGCCAACAGAATGGAAGATAACCTTAACATCCTGAAGGTTCTCCTCTACGCAAAAAGGATGAATAAGAAAATAATCGCCCATTGCATGGGGAAAATTGGAAAGATCAGCAGGGTTATGGCACCTTTTTTTGGTTCATTCATGACCTTTGCTTCACTTGAAAAAGATAACGAGTCTGCACCAGGGCAATTCAGGATTAAAGAAATGAGCGAACTGTTAAGGATTCTGGAATATGGAAAATAATAATCTTTTTGCCCTTTTCGGCAATCCTGTGGCACACAGTAATTCAGCACTGATGCATAATGCGGTGTTCAAAGAATTGAGAATCAATGCCAGATATCATGCCATCCGCGTTGAAAAAACTGTCAATATAGTCCATTTAATGAAAATTTTGAATATAAGAGGGGCAAGCATAACCATTCCCTATAAGACCTCAATTATGGAATATCTTGATGAAATCACGGAAAGTGCCAAAAGGATCGGCGCAGTAAATACTATTGCCCGGTCAGAGGACAGGCTGAAGGGAGATAATACTGACTGGATCGGAATTGTATCTGCGATTCAGGAATCAACTGAAATCAAAGATAAGACTTTTGCCGTTCTGGGATCAGGAGGAGCTGCAAGGGCTGCGGTATTTGGTGTCCTGAACGAGGGCGGGGTTCCTGTTGTTACAAGCAGAACGGTCAAAAATGGAGAAAAGGTTGCTCGGGATCTCGGCTGTGAATATCGCCCTGTTGAAGATTTTGAAAGTATTGACGCAGACTTTCTTATCAATACAACTCCAGTGGGCATGTATCCTGATATTGAAAGATCCCCGGTAAGAAAAGAGTTCATGGGGAATTTTAAATGGGTAATGGATGTAATCTATAATCCCTTGAATACCCGGCTGTTGATGGATGCTGAAGAAGCCGGATGTTCGATTCTTTCGGGCCTGTCCATGTTTGTTCACCAGGGAGCGGAACAGTTGAATATCTGGATGGGCATTCAGCCTCCCAGGGAGTTTATGAAGGAAGTGGTAATGGAAAATCTGACGGCTTTTTAATTATTTAATCAATTTTGACAAGTTCGCAAAAAGTCGTCACTCCGGTGGAGAGGTTATGTCGTAATTGCTGAAAATTCTATCAAAGCCGTCATACCGGCGAAAGAGAGTGTGTCGTAATCCCTAAAAGTACCATTACGCCTGTCATGCCGGCGAAAGCCGGCATCCAGAACATATTGAATCCCGCCAAGGCGGGACTGGATTCCGTGTTCCCGAATCAAGCCCGGGACAGGCTGCGCTCCGCTTGCACGGAATGACGAAAAATGACGAAGATGGAATTATGACACGGTCTCTTCGCCGGAATGATGGAAAAAAGTACTTTGCGACTTTTTACGAATCCGGCATTTTTGAAAAATGAGAGAAATTAAACCCATAAAAAAACTTGATGCAACTGTAAGGACACCAGGATCAAAGAGTTACACTCAGAGGGCGCTTATAATTGCTTCGCTGGCCAAAGGAAGCTCTTTATTAACCAATCCTCTGATATCGGAGGATACTCAATACCTGATCGATGCCCTTTGCTTCCTGGGTGGCGGTATCAGATTTGAAGGCGAAGACATGGTTATTACCGGGCATGATGAAAAATTTGCAGGTCAGGGAAGAAGGCTCTTTCTTGGAAATAACGGCACTGCTATGAGGTTTTTAACCTCTCTTGTTTCTCTCGGCAAAGGTGTCTTTCATATTGACGGAGGAAGCCGGCTGCGGGAAAGGCCTGTGCAGCCTCTTGTTAATGCCCTGTGCAGCCTGGGAGTTGATTGCAGGAGCGTAAACGGAAAAGGCTGCCCGCCTGTAACCGTTATCGCAAAAGGGATAGAAGGCGGAAAAGTCGTCTTTACTGACCTGAACAGCAGCCAGTATATATCTTCCGTCCTGATCGCGGCCCCTTACGCCCGGAATGATATTGAAATAGAGCTCAGAGGATATATGCCTTCAATGCCTTATGTGGATATGACGATAAATATCATGAATCATTTCGGCGTTGATGTCACACTCCGGGGTGATAATGGATATTCCATAAGGGTCCCTCAAAGTTACACTGGAACAACTTGCCTCATCGAAGGAGATGTGTCAAGTGCATCCTATTTTTTCCTGGCAGCCGCTCTCTGTAAGGGAAAAGTAAAGGTCATGAATGTAAATCTGGATACACTTCAGGGTGATATCGGCCTTCTCGGCATACTGGAAACCCTTGGATGCAGCGTTAGAAGAGGCGGCTACTGTGTTGAAGTCATGGGGGCGGACCTTAATAACCAGGAAATGGAGTTCAATATGGCTGATATGCCCGACATGGTTCCAACGCTTGCTGTTTTGTCGGCCTTCAGGAAGGGAAGAACTGCAATTAGAAACGTTTCATCCCTACGCCTGAAGGAAAGCAACCGGATTGAGGCCCTGGTAACCGAATTAAGAAAAATGGGGGTTTATTCGAAGGAACTGAAGGACGGCCTGTTGATAGAGGGAGGAAATCCTCATGGGGCGGAAATCGAAACCTACAACGATCATCGTATCGCCATGAGTTTTGCCGTGGCAGGGCTTGCAGTTGAAGGAGTCAGGATCAGAAACAGCATATGCGTGAAAAAATCATTTCCAGGTTTCTGGGATGAACTGTCGAGGCTTTCATCATGAAAAACATCGTCCTCATAGGATATCGCTGTACAGGTAAATCTTCTGTAGGGAATATGCTGGCAATAAGACTGCGACGGCCTTTCTGGGACATTGACGGGCTGATAACGGAACAATCGCATTTGTCAATAAGCGAAATAGTATCCAGATACGGATGGGATTACTTCCGCATGAGAGAAAAGGAAATTGTAAGAAAAGTAAGCAGGGAAAAGGGATCTGTTATCGCAACCGGCGGAGGGGTGCTTGAAGACCATGAAAACGCTGAAACCTTGAAAAAAGGCAGCGTTGTTGTCTGGCTGTCAGCTGATATTGATACAATCTTGAACAGGATGAAGTCAGATCCCGGCAGTGTCCATAACCGGCCTTCACTCTCCCTGGGTGACCCCTTTAAAGAGGTTGAAAACATCATGAAAAGAAGAGAGCCAGGATATCGCAGGTCAGCCGATTTTATCATAGATACATCGCGCAAGGACATTGAATCAACGGCAGATGAGATATGCTCATTTTTAGATATGCCTCATGATAGGCCAAATTTACCATAATTTAGACATAAATTTTAAAATCAACAACTTATGAGGTATTTATGATTTCCAGCAAGGTATTAGATGCAAGGCACCAAGGAGCGACAACTGAGGCGTATGGAGAGCAACCCACCACAAATATAGGCGGGTAAATACGCCGCAAGGAGAAGCAAACGTTTACCCGCCTGTAATTATGGCGGGAAGGCAACGCCGCAGATGATGCCTTGATGGAGATCATAAGGAATAATAAATGTCAGGCAACTCAACAGGAAAACTCTTTACAGTAACCACCTGGGGTGAATCACACGGAAAGGCCACAGGAGTCATTGTGGACGGGTGCCCCCCAAACATCCTTATTGATGAGCGTTACCTTCAGAATGAACTGGACAGGAGAAGGCCCGGCCTTAATTTCCCGTCATCTTCCAGAGAAGAAAGCGACATGGTTGAAATCCTTTCAGGTACCTTCGAAGGCAGAACAACAGGGACTCCGATATCCCTGATGATAAAAAACAAAGACGCCAAAAGCTCTGATTACGATGATCTAAAGCATGTCTTCAGACCAGGTCATGGTGATTATACATATTATAAGAAATACGGTATTCGCGATTACCGGGGGGGCGGGCGGGCATCTGCCCGTGAAACAGCAGCACGCGTTGCCGCCGGTGCAATAGCAAAACTGATTATCGGAGAAATTGGAATAAAGGTCACAGCCTTTACCAGGGAACTGGGGGGTATTTATGCTGAAAATTTCAGTCTGGATGATATCAGCAGGAACATACTCAGGTGCCCGGATATGAAGGCCGCTCTGAAAATGGAAAAGGCCCTGGATGATGCGCGGAAGAGCGGTGATTCACTGGGCGGTATTGTCGAAGTCCTTGTGCAGGGCTGCCCTCCCGGACTGGGAGATCCTGTATTTGACAAGATTGATGCAGACCTGGCCAAGGCCCTTATGGGCATCGGGTCTGTCAAGGGTGTGGAAATCGGTTCAGGTTTCAATGCGGCCAGAATGACGGGCTCTACGAACAACGATCCTGTTACAGCCGATGGATTTCTGACGAATAACGCGGGGGGAATAATGGCAGGGATTACAAACGGTGATGAAATAGTTGTAAGGGTTGCATGCAAACCGATTTCATCCATAGAAAACCCCCAGCAGACCATTGACATTAACGGGAACCCGGCGACTGTATCAATAAGGGGAAGACACGATGTCTGCGCCATACCGCGTATCATTCCGGTATGTGAGGCCATGGCAGGCATTGTACTTGCGGACCATCTTTTAAGACAGAGGGCGCTTGCGGGGTATTTTGAAAAGCACTGAACGTCCAAAGGGGCCGGGACTTGTCGGCCGTGTTTATGGCGGATCTTGTCCGCCTTTTACCAGCCTTTGGCTGGCTGGCGATTAAATCATATTGACACGAATATGAAACACTGCTAGAAAGTAATACTTTCAAATCCGCAGTATTTTCGCGGAAAATAAGGTAGAATCAAGTTATAGATATGAACAACTCAGCAATAAAAATCAATAACTGGTGGTGGTGGCACTCTCTCAGGAGGTTTGCCCACCGCTGACGTTAATATAATAAACAACCAGGCCGTGGAGAATCTCCTTGAATCTTCACGGCCTTTTTTGTTTTGAAACTGATTCCAGAAGAAAAAAGCCGTGATCAATCACGGCTTTTTTTATTTTTAACCCTGAACGAGGAATAGATTATGACAATATACAATCCGACCTTTGAGTCATTTGTAAAATCTGCTGAAAAAGGAAATCTGATACCAGTCTACAGGGAAATCCTTGCAGATACGGAGACCCCTGTAACGGCACTCATGAAACTGAGTTCCAGATCACATGCCTTTCTTTTTGAGAGCGTCGAGGGAGGTGAAAAGTGGGGGCGCTACACATTCCTCGGAACTGATCCCGTCATGACTGTCAGTGTCAGGGGAGAGGACGTCCTCGTCCGGAAGGAAGGGGAAAACAGGGTCTTAAAGCACAAAGGAGAGCCCCTGGAAGTCCTGAGGCAATTGCTGGCCCATTATCGGCCTGCTCCGGTTGAAGGGCTTCCGCGTTTCTATGGCGGGGCCGTGGGGTTTTTCGGCTATGACACGGTCAGGTTTTTCGAGAGGCTTCCAAAGCGTGTTCCAGACGATCTTCAAACGAATCTTGCGACCTTCCTGATTACCGACACAATCCTGATCTTCGACAACATACGTCATACCATCAAGGTGGTTGCCTGTGTATCAACCGAAGGAAGGGATGACCTGCAGAATCTCTATGATGAAGGGAAAGAAAAGATAGAGGGTATGATCAGGCTGATAAAGGGTCCCCTTAAGAAAAGGTATCAAAAAAAGGCCATGAAAAAAGAAATGGCGCTTCAGTCAAACATGACGCCTGAGGCCTTCAAGGAAATAGTTAGAAGGGCAAAGGAGTATATCGTCTCGGGAGACATAATCCAGGTAGTCCTGTCCCAGCGTTTTGAGCGTATCAATGATATGGATCCCGTTGATCTTTACAGGGCACTCAGGTACGTCAATCCATCGCCCTACCTCTTTTATCTGAAGCTTGACGACCTGACCCTGATTGGATCTTCCCCGGAAGTCATGGTGCGTCTTGAAGACGGGACTGTTGAACTGAGACCCATAGCCGGGACAAGGAGGCGCGGAAAAACAGAACAGGAAGACCGGGACCTTGCAGACGAACTGCTGAGTGACCCCAAGGAAAAGGCCGAACATACCATGCTTGTGGACCTGGGAAGAAATGATCTGGGAAGGATTGCCTTTGCCGGTAGTGTCCAGGTCAACAAGCTGATGGCCGTGGAGAGATATTCTCATGTAATGCACCTTGTCTCCACGGTCCAGGCCCAGCTTGCTTCGGACATGGACTGCTTCGATGTGTTCAGGGCCACCTTTCCTGCAGGGACCCTGACAGGTGCGCCAAAGATAAGGGCCATGGAGATTATTGATGAACTGGAATCCTCCGGCAGAGGGCCGTACGGGGGTGCGGTCGGATACTTCAGTTACTCGGGAAACATGGATTTCGGAATCACGATAAGGACAATGGTCCTGAAAAACGGAAAGATCTTCATTCAGGCCGGGGCCGGCATTGTTGCGGACTCGGACCCTGATTCGGAATATGAGGAAACCGTTAGCAAGGCCGCCGGAATGATGCAGGCGATACGACTGGCAGCATCCGAATTTGAAATGGATGACGGCTTTGAAAAAGTCCAATTCCCCGTAAGGGGCGCGGGATCTTAAGATCTGCGTTAGGCTTCATCTCGTTGTAACTGCGACGTAGACGAAGAGAATGTATCTGAATTCCAAATTTTGTCCCAGCCATAGGCTGGTAAACCCGACAAAAAAATGGAGGATAAAATTTCGTACAAGCAGAGCACAGCGTGTCCCGCGCTTACGACTCCGACTCCGTCATTCCGTGCAAGCGGAGCGTAGCCTGTCCCGGACTTGATCCGGGAACACGGAATGAAGTAAACCTATTGAAAACACTGAGGTTATGATTACGGGGCCGTGTCATAATTATAAAAAATGTCATTCCGAATCACGCTGAGGCGTGATGAGGAATCTTAATTACGCCGCAGGCGGAACTAAAATTATTTAAATCAAGATTTCTCGCTCCGCTTCGAAAGTTTACCAGCCTATGGCTGGGACAAAAAAGCTACGACAAAACAGCATCACTTTTTAAGAGAACATCAAATATTGATGGTCTCGTAATAAGTCGTCACCCCGGTGAAAACCGGGGTCCAGAGGTTTCTTAAGTGCATGAAAAGACTCGGATTCCGGCTTCCGTCGGAATAACGTAAAAAAAGCGTTTTTAACTTTTTGCGAGTTCATCAAAATTTATACGGAGGGCAAACGATGATTTTAATGATCGATAATTACGATTCCTTTACATACAACCTTGTCCAGTACTGCTTTCAGCTTGGATATGAGGTTGTGGTGCGGAGAAATGACGAGATAACGCTTGAGCAGATAACACGGTTGAACCCGAATTCCATTTTTATATCGCCGGGGCCGCGGACGCCGGTAGAGGCAGGCATCTCTGTGGATGTTGTCAGGCATTTTCACAAAACCGTTCCTATCCTCGGCATATGTCTTGGTCATCAGGCAATAGGGTTTGCCTTCGGGGGAGAGGTTGTAAGGGCCGGCAGGATCATGCACGGAAAGGCGTCAATGATCATCAATGACGGGAATTATGTGTACAAAGGTCTTCCGAATCCCTTTCCCGCAGGCCGTTACCACTCCCTGATACTCGACAGGGATTCCCTGCCTTCCTGCCTGAACGTAACGGCAGAAACAGAAGAGGGCGAGATAATGGGAATCAGGCATGAAAAATATCCGGTTGAGGGGCTACAGTTTCACCCGGAATCAATCCTGACGCCGAACGGAAAGAGAATCATAAGGAACTTTTTACAAAGCCATCGTAACAGCTCAATAAATAGGGAGCGAAAAGATATCTGAAGCCAGCGGCGGTGTTAACCGGGAGGCTGTCATGAACTACGGAAGCGGCCAGGGATTCTCTTTCAAAAGTCGCAACACAAAATTGCGTCATAACTCGTTTGCCGCCCCCTTGGTTTTGCAATTTTGCACAAAGCAGGCAGTACGTCAGCCTTTGAAGCGGAAGCCTTTGTCGGGGCTGTGCCGTGCAAAAATTCCGGCGCCATACTGCCGGCCAATGGAATGAGGCGCGTTTTTGCGATTTTTGAAAGAGAATCCCTGGCCGCCCCCTTCTGCATATCTACTGTTTGGGTATAGAAAAAAGAGAGCCGGAGGCAGGCCCCGACTTTTTGAGTTATTTATTACAAGCCATTAATGAAAGGAGAATAAGACAATGATTAAACAGGCAATTAACAGGGTTGCAAACAGGGAAGACCTTAACAGGTCCGAAATGATGGACGCAATGGGCGAGATAATGGACGGAAAGGCCACTCAGTCTCAGATAGCATCATTTATTACTGCACTGAGAATAAAAGGAGAGACAGTCGAAGAAGTCAGCGGGGCCGCGCAGGTTATGAGACAGAAGGCCACCAGGATTGACGCCCGCGCTCCAGTAATTGTCGATACCTGCGGGACTGGCGGAGACGGTATGAACACATTCAATATATCAACGACAGCTGCCTTTGTCGTTGCCTCGGCAGGCATTACCGTTGCCAAACACGGCAATAGGGCCGTATCGAGCGGATGCGGAAGCGCCGATGTACTTGAGGCCCTTGGCGTTAACATAAGCACGGACCCGGAAATCGTGGAAGAGTGTATCCACGAGACAGGACTTGGCTTTCTCTTCGCCCCCAGGCTCCATGGGGCCATGAAGCACGCCATCGGCCCGAGACGGGAAATCGGGATCAGGACAATATTCAACATGCTTGGCCCACTGACTAATCCGGCCGGGGCCACATCCCAGCTCATAGGGGTCTATGATCCGCGCCTGACCGAGGTCTTTGCCGAGGTCCTGAAGAGCCTCGGGACCAAAAGGGCCTTTGTAGTACACGGCTCGGACGGACTTGACGAAGCTACCGTTACCGGAGAGACGAGGGTTTCCGAGCTAAAAGACGGTCTGATCACCACCTATAACATAGATCCGGTTGACTTTTTCGGTGAAATACATGGCGGCGATGAGCTGTCCGGTAAAGATGCGTCTGTCAATGCCCGGATAACAACACAGGTGCTATCCGGTGAAAAAGGGGCCTGCCGGGATATCGTCCTTCTGAATTCGGCGCTGGCAATTATGTCCGGAGAAATGGCCGGCAATATCCGCGAGGGGATTGAGATTGCCAGGGAGTGTATAGACAGCGGCAGGGCGATAAAGAAGCTCCAGGCACTTATCGAACTTAGTAACAACTGAGATAATTATGATGATACTGGACAGGATAGTAGAAACTAAAGAAAAAGAGGTCCGGCGCCTGAAAGAGACATGTCCCCTTTCGGACCTGAAAGAGACCGTAAACGACATGCCTCCCGCACGCAGTTTCAGGGCGGCAATCTCCGGCCGGCCCTGCTCCGTCATTGCCGAGGTAAAGAGACATTCCCCGTCAAAAGGACTTATCAGAGAAGATTTCGACCCGGCCGCTATTGCATCCGTATATGAAAAAAACGGTGCATCAGCTGTTTCCGTGCTGACTGATGAGCATTACTTCAGGGGAAAGGGCTCCTATATTGCAGACATTAAAAATACGGTCAGGATCCCGGTGCTGAGAAAGGATTTCATTATCGATCCCTATCAGATCTATGAAACAAGGGTCATGGGGGCAGATGCGGTACTGCTGATAACCCGCATCCTGAAATCAGACATGCTGGAGCGGTGTATCGGGCTTGCAGGATCTCTCGGCCTTTCAGCCCTTGTTGAAGTCCACTCAGAAAAGGAACTTGAAATCGCCCTTGGTGCAGGAGCAGACATCATAGGAATCAATAACAGAGATCTGGGGACATTTAAAACGGACCTGCAGAACAGCCTGGATCTGGCGCCCTTGATTCCTGATGACAGGGTTGCCGTAAGCGAAAGCGGGATTCATGCAAGGAAGGACATTGAAATACTCATGATTAATGGGATTCATTCCTTTCTGGTAGGTGAGGCCCTCATGAAGGAGCAGGATATCGGCAGGAAGCTCAGGGAGCTTTTGGGCAGGGAGGTATGAAAAATGACCGGGGTCAAGATCTGCGGCATAACGAATGCGGAAGATGCGCTTGCAGCGGTCAGGTGCGGCGCTGATGCCGTTGGCTTTATTTTTTACAGAAAAAGCCCGCGCTATATATCTCCTGAAGATGCAAAAGAGATAATCGATCTGCTGCCCGAATCTACGGCAAAGGTGGGTGTCTTTGTCAATTATGAAATTTCCGGGGTGAAAAGGATCATGGAGCTGTGCCGCCTTGATCTTGTTCAGCTCCACGGGAATGAATCGCCGGTCTACTGCAGCAGTTTTGACTCCAGGCAAATAATCAAGGCAATAGCACGGGAACCCGGAGATTCTCCTGAGCTGGAACAATATCCGGTTAAGGCCCTTCTCATAGACGCATATGATCCAAAACGCCATGGCGGAACAGGAAAGACATCTGACTGGGAACTGGCCGCCAGGATATCAAAGGTCAGGCCCCTTATCCTTTCAGGCGGACTGAATGCGGAAAATATCCGCGATGCGATCAGGGCGGTGTCGCCGGACGCCGTTGACATAAACAGCGGTGTCGAGATATCGCCCGGAAGAAAGGACCACCGGAAGATACATGAGATAGTTGAGATTGTGAGAGCATCTGAAAAACATATTCAAAAGGAAGGTTCGATTTTTTCGAGACAGCTAAATTAATAAAGGGAATAAAATGAAAACAAAACTACCCGACAAAAACGGACATTTTGGAGAATTCGGGGGCCGATATGCGGCAGAAACGCTTATGCCTGCCCTTATCGACCTTGACAAGGCATACAGGCAGGCCAGAAAAGACAGGGCTTTTGCCACGGAGCTCAATGGCTATCTCAGGGAGTATTCGGGCAGGGAAACCCCCCTGTATTTTGCAGGACAACTCACTGAAAGGCTCGGGGGTGCAAAAATCTATCTTAAGCGGGAAGACCTCAACCACACGGGCTCGCACAAGATCAATAACACCCTTGGCCAGGTCCTCCTTGCAAAGCGAATGGGCAAAAGACGTGTGATTGCCGAGACAGGCGCGGGTCAGCACGGCGTTGCAACGGCAACCGCGGCCGCCCTTTTCGGCATGGAATGCCAGATATTCATGGGCGTGGAAGATATAAAGCGGCAGGCGCCCAACGTCTTCCGCATGGAGATACTCGGCGCAGAGGTGGTGCCGGTAAAGAGCGGAACAGACACGCTCAAGGATGCCATGAATGAGGCAATGCGGCACTGGGTCTCAAGGGTCCGGGACACCTATTACGTGATCGGCACAACAGCAGGCCCCCACCCCTATCCTGAAATGGTCAGGGATTTTCAATCCGTCATAGGCAGGGAAACCAGACGCCAGATCCTGAAAAAGGAGGGAAGACTACCGGATATCCTCATCGCCTGTATAGGCGGAGGGAGCAATGCCATGGGGATGTTTTATCCTTTCAGGGATAATCACGAAATTGAGATGATAGGTGTCGAGGCAGGAGGAAAGGGAATCATGACGGAAATGCATGCCGCGAGCATATCAGCAGGCAGGATCGGCGTCCTTCACGGCAACAAGACCTTTCTCCTTCAGGATGAATACGGCCAGGTCAAGGATGCATATTCCATTGCGGCTGGACTCGATTATCCGGGGGTCGGACCCGAGCACAGCTATTTCAGCTCAACGGGAAGGGCCGGATATGTCTCAGTTGATGACAATGAAGCCGTTGAAGCCTTTATGCTCCTTTCCAGAAGCGAAGGCATAATCCCTGCCATGGAAAGCGCCCATGCAGTTGCTTACGCTGCTAAACTGGCACCGTCACTGGACAGGGAAAAGATAATTGTCATAAACCTGTCAGGCAGGGGAGACAAGGACGCGCAAGTAATAGCGGAAAAAAAGGAGGTTCATCTGTAATGGGACGCATCGGACAAAGATTCAATGAGTTAAAGAAAGCTGGTAAAAAGGCGCTGGTTGTATATCTTACAGCAGGAGACCCGGACCTTGAGACAACCGGGGATTTGATTGCTGCACTTGACGCTGCTGGCGCGGATGTCCTTGAGATAGGGGTCCCCTTTTCCGATCCAACGGCCGACGGGCCGACCATACAGGCGGCATCCCAGAGGGCGCTTAAAGGCGGGACGACTCTCCCGGATATCCTTGATATGATCGGGAACATACGCACAATGACTGAAATCCCAATAGTGCTTTTCGGTTACTACAATCCAATATTCTGTTACGGGCCGGAGCTTTTTGCAAAAAAGGCAGGGGCCGCCGGAGTGGACGCAATACTTGTTGTGGACCTCCCGCCCGAAGAATCCGGCGAACTGAGACAATATACGGACAGAGAGGGCATTGATTTTATCTCGCTCATTGCCCCCACAACATCATCAGACCGGATCGGGAAGATCTCAAAAAATGCAGGCGGGTTTCTGTATTACGTTTCGATCACAGGCGTCACAGGGACCAAACTGCCCCAGGCTTCCGATGTAAAAAGGGACATGGAGAGGATAAGGGAGAAGACCCGGATGCCGGTTGTTGTGGGTTTTGGCATATCAACACCTCAGCAGGCCGCAGAAATAGCACCGTATGCAGACGGAATCGTTATCGGCAGCGCATTTGTAAGATTAATCGAGGAGCACGCTCTGGACAATAACCTGATGAATATCGTGGCTTCTTATGCTAAGGATATAAAAAGGTGTTTGTGAAAGAGAGGAGTAATAAGGGATACTTCCTTATGATTCACCCGATTTTTGCGTGCTATTGTTATGAAAAGGTGAGAATGAAGAATTGGAGCGGTTTGTTCATTACTCGATGCCCGATCCGTCTTTCCGGCGAAAGCCGGAAACCAGTCATGCCTTGGCGGAATTCAACAATTTTCCTGGATTCCGTGTTCCCGAATCAAGCCCGGGACAGGCTGCGCTCCGCTTGCACGGAATGACAAAAAAAGAATTACGGCATAGTCTCCAGGGCCGGAATGACAATTCAAGATTTTTTGGAGATAGTTAAACAAACAAAAAACAGGGAGCAATGGCTCTTTTGATTTATTAGGATGTTCGTTCAAGATCAAGGCATGCGATAAAAATAGCCGCAGGCATATAGTTGATATTCCGAGGATTATTTTTTGAGCATAACACAGAGATTGGGCGAAAAGACAATAAATGAACAGGGTCGGAGATATATGTTGAAAGATATCGAGATAGGCATTGTCGGCGGCACAGGCGGCATCGGCAAATGGTTTGCCGGGTTTTTCGAGAAAGAGGGATATGTGGTCCACGTGTCCGGCAGGCAGACCGGAATGGGCATGAAGGAAATGGCGGAAAAATGCCGTGTTGTTATAGTCAGCGTGCCAATCGGCATTACATGCGAGGTGATTGAACAGATCGGCCCCTGTATGAAAAAGGGATCCCTTTTAATGGATTTCACCTCACTCAAGGAAAAACCTGTCAAATCGATGCTCCAGTATTCCCGATCAGAGGTCATGGGGTGCCACCCCCTGTTCGGCCCGGACATTGAATCAATCGCAGGGCAGAACATCGTTTTCTGTCCGGGAAGGATTTCGGAGTGGTCTGACTGGCCAATGGGGCTTTTTAAAAACAGGGGGGCGCGGATAATTGAAACGGGTACTGAAGAACACGACAAAATGATGGCCATTGTTCAAGGTCTGAATCATTTTGATACGATTGCAATGGGGCTTGCTATCAAAGACTCGGGGGTGGATATCCTGAAGCTCGGAAATTTTTCAACGCCGCTTTTCAAAACAAAGCTCGATATCATAGAAAAGATATTCAACAGCAATTCCCGGCTGTATGCCGAGATCCTTACTCTTAATCCATACCTCAGCAGTATCCTTGATCAATACGAAAAAAACGTCACAGTCCTGAAAGAACTTGTCAAAAATAGAGATATAGAGGGTATTATGGAGTCGTTCATAAAATGAACAAATTTGTCTCAGCTAATTTTCTTTTGTCATTTCGAAGCGAAGCGAGAAATCTTGATCTCATTAATTTCAGTACGGCAGTCCCCTGATTTTTTCCGTCATTCCTGTGAAAGAGACTGTGTCATAATTCTTTTTTTGTCATTCCGTGCAAGCGGAGCGCAGCCTGTCCCGGGCTTGATTCGGGAACACGGAATCCAGTCCCGCCTTGGCGGGATTCAATATGTTCTGGATGCCGGCTTTTGCCGGCATGACAGGCGTAATGGTACTTTTAGGGATTGCGACACAGTCTCGAAAGTTGGAATCCATAGCAATATAAGGCACACTTCTTCTACTCATAGGAGCCCTTCGAAGATCAAATGGTACTCATTAACCTGATGGACCTTCAGTCTGGGGAAAGAGAAATAGTAATTTTAGGTAAGTTCAGCAGGAAAGGGTTATCCGTCCCCATTATTAACCAAGCAATTAAAAACAAAAATCGTCATGCCGGACTTGATCCGGCATCCAGTCGAATTCATTATAGATTCCGGCTTTCGCCGGAATGACAACATTAGTACATATTATTGCCGGAGTAATATTATTTGGGAAAATACTTAACGTTGCTTATATCTTTGAAATCAGAATCCTGAGTCCATATAACAGCTTTGAATTCCTGAGCTGTTGCAAGAATAATGCTGTCCGCCATTGGAAGTTTATGTTCCAGGCTCAGTCTTGAAGCTGCGATTGCCAGTGGTGCGCTTAAAATCACAACCTTTCCTTTCTGCATGGCAACAACAGCCTGCAGGGCTTCATTCTCACTGGACTCCCGCAGGACGACCTTAAATACCTCGTATATCGTGACCGTTGGGACAACAAGTAACTCCGAATCACTAAGTGGGGACAGAAAATGCCTGGCATTAGGCTCGTCGGCAAAGTATGCAAGCCAGCCGGAAGAATCCACAATGTTCATAATCTATCTTCCTCTCTTTTGAATTCTGTGTTGATGCCTTTGAGGAATCCACGGAGTTCTTTAATGTCGCGTTCCGGAATAAGTTCAATTCGACCATTATATTCAATAACCTGCATTTTTTGCCCCGGATAAAGCTGCAATGCTTCCCTCACGGTTTTAGGTATGACGACTTGATATTTGGGTGATACTGTTACTAATTGCATGTTAATAGCTCCATCGATATATTTTGTAATACGATAGCATGATCGATCTGATTTTGTCAATATTTGAAGTGAGCATCTCCGGTCTGTAATGAATCAGCGTTTCGTAGATAATCCGGATAAATTACAGCCGGAATCCAGTCAAAGAAGTCCTACCTTTAGGGCAAACATCCCAGTCTTTATCCCCCAACAAATAACTATTAACTGATAACCAATAACTGATACCCCATAACCAATAACGGATAACAACCCCAAATTCCAAATTCATGGTTTAAGGTTTTTATCTTATTATTAAACTCAATTTAGAAATTCTTTTAGTTTCATATTTTTTCAATCAAAGTTTGGTTGTATTCATGTATTTATGCGAAATTAAAACTAAATTGCAGTTAAATATAAGGACGTTTGATTTGTTTTAAAATATTAATGATTGCTTTACTTATGATAGATGCGATGTGTCTCTTGAATGTGTGGGAATAAGGTCAATAGCTTGGGTTGGTAACAATCGTGCAGCGAGACGCTAAATTATTAACTATTCAAGATTTGAGCCCGAAACCGCAATTCAGATTATCTTCCACCACGGTGCCGCCAGGACTGTGGGGGTCAACCACTCAATATCCGTGCCATTGTGGAGCAGTAATCCGGAACGTGAATCCTCTCCATACTCGTGCTGGAAGGCAATCAGGTTTGCTGCGTCCCTTACTCTGGGTCGACCAGTCGATTTAATCTCAATAGGAAGAACTTTTCCCGCCGTCTCAATAACCAAATCCACTTCTTCTCCCGTCGTAGTCCTCCAGTAGAGAATCTCCGTGTTTTGAAGCCTACCGCATTGCCAGACTAGAAGATCAAGCAGGATCAGATTTTCGAGATGAGCGCCCTTCGGTTCGGTCATACCGGAGAGGTGCATAGCAAGACCCACGTCGCCCCAGTATAGCTTAGGGGATTTAAGGAGACGTTTCGTACGGTTAACCGAGTAAGCAGGCAAGCGAATCAGGAGGTAGGAAGTTTCCAGCAGATTCAAATAGCGGTGTATTGTGGGTTGTTTGAGCGACAGATCGCGAGCAATTTCCGTCTGGTTAACGAGTTGTCCGAGACGAAAACAGGCTGCGCGCATCAACCTGCGAAAATCAGGAAGAGCAGCAATGGTGGAAAGCATCTGCAGGTCTCGCTCCAGATAGGTCCTGACGTAGCCATCGAACCAGATCATTCTATCTTCCATACTGGACATGTGGACGGCGGGTGTTGGAAAACCTCCGCGCCGTGCAAATTCCTGCCAGTTTTCCGGACTCGACGCGTCCGCATTTAGGAGATCAGGCCATTGGGCGTCATTTGCCGCGACCAGTTCATCCCACAGTCCGCATCGGCCAAGTCCCAATTGCTCACGCCGGGTCATTGGCCAGAGGGTGAGGTAGCTGGCACGACCGGCGAGAGATTCGGAAACTCCCTGCATCAATAGTAAATTAGCCGAACCGGTCAACAGAAAACGGCCCGGCTGCCTGTCCGAATCGATGGCCCGCTTAACAGCGAGGAGCAAGTCAGGTTCCCGCTGTACCTCATCGAGAGTTACCTTTGCAGCGCCTTCAACCAGGGCTTCGGGACTCTGTTTGGCCAGCTCGAAAATATCCAAGTCGTCGAGGGAAAAGTAGGAGCGCTTTTCGAGCGTAAGCATCTTTACCAGGGTGCTTTTGCCCGTCTGCCGAGCACCGGTAACCACAACGGCCGGCATAACCTGTAAACGCCGGCTCATGGTAGAAGTCATATCTCTTGATAATGTAATTTCATTCATGACGTGAATAATATCCATTCATAAGAGAAATATCAAGTGCTTTTTAAGAATCTGCTATAAAGAACAATGAATTTGTGAACCCACATGCGGCGGGCAAATTTTGGAATCCCGCCAAATATAGGCGGGAGATAAATCTTTCTTTTGTCCCAGCCATCGGCTGGCAAGTCCGCCACAAACATTGGCGGGTAAGCCCTCCAAAAAGACGGGCGGGAAATATTTCGAAACGTGCCCCGCCACGTCATTCCGGTGAAAACCGGAATCCAGGTCCTCCCGCCGTACAAGTGAAGATGTATACGTAATCCTGTCAAAAAATCATACCTTTTGCCCAAACATTCTGCTCTACACATTCATCGCGGCGGAACTGAATCAATAAACAATTCCCAAATCCATCATCCAGGCTATTGACAGCCATTAATTTGCGTGTGTATAATACACACCATGAAAAGCGGGGAAATAATACAGAGGCTTAAAAGGGATGGCTGGGTTCTCCATCATTCAAAAGGAGACCATCTTCAATTCAAACATCCGGAAAGGCCTGGTAAAGTAACTGTTCCCCATCCCAGTAAAGATATCCCTGTTGGTACTCTTCGAAATATTTACCGGCAGGCTGGTTGGCAATGGAGGTAAAGATATGAAATATCCAGTGGTAATCCATAAGGATGAAAATTCAGATTATGGTGTTACATTTCCGGATTTACCTGGTTGTTTTTCTGCAGGAGAAACAATTGAAGAGGCTTTAGCCAATGCCCAGGAGGCAGCAGAATGCCATATTGAGGGCATTTTACTGGATTCTGAACCTATTCCCGTAGCAACAGATATTGAAAAGCATAAAGATAATCCTGACTTCAAAAATGGCTTATGGGCAATAATTGAAGTAGATCTGACTAAATTGTCTATTAAATCAAAAAGAATTAATATTACCATGCCGGAAAGGCTATTGAATTCAGTAGATTATTTTGCAAAAAAGCATGGAGAAACACGCTCAGGCCTTTTAACTCAGGCGGTTACTGAATACATGGCATCACATCAATAAACTGCGACATGAATGGGTATCAGGACTGCGATTTGACAATAAAGCAATCTGTATTCAATTACGTTAGACCTTATCAGGCCTTATACCCATGCCCCTCTTTCCGTCCCAGAAACAGGTTGATTAACCAGCCAAAATAACGGGCTGGTAAACCCGCCAGAAAGATCGGCGGGTAAAGTTCCAGTCAATCCCGTAATCCTGTCAAAAAATCATACCTTTTGCCCAAACATTCTGCCCTGCACATCCCTCATAGCGGAACTAAACTATTAACCGAACGCCGATAACTGATAACAACTCCAAATTCCATTTGACAACTCCGTTTAATCGTGTTTTAAGACTTTATATTTTATTAAACTCAATTTAGAGATTCTTGGAGATTCATATCTTTTCAATCATAGATTGGTTGTTTTCATGTAATAAAGTGTAGTTACCGCTTAATTACAGTCAAATATAAGAGCATTTGATTTGTTACAATAATATAGGTGAATTCTTTATCTATGAAATGATTTTGTGCCTTCTGAGTTTGTTTAAAATCAGATCAATAGCGAGGTTTGGGAAAAGTAGCATCAGTGCGTTCTTTTTGTATTAGTGAGGGAGGTGTCCTTTTTCCGCTTAGTAACAGTCAACAGTAGCGTTGATAATTATATCAAAAGCTAATCGGAGATTTGACCCCTTTAAAAGGGACATGGAGAGGATAAGGGAGAAGACCCGGATGCCGGTTGTTGTGGGGTTCGGCATATCAACACCTCAGCAGGCCGCCGAAATATCACCTTATGCAGACGGAATAGTTATCGGCAGCGCATTTGTAAGATTGATCGAGGAGCACTCTCCGGACAATAACCTGGTGAATATCGTGGCTTCTTATGCTAAAGATATAAAAAGGTGTTTGTGAAAGAGGCCGGCTTTGAAAAAAGGCCATAATTGATGAACTAGTAAAAAGTAGAAAAGTAGCATTTTCCGTCATTCCGACGAAAGTCGGAATCCAGCGTTTTTAAGTAGTTACGCAGCATCTGGACTCCGGCTGCAATTTATCCCGAGCTTGACGCGGGACCGGAGTGACGACTTTTTACGAAGCCATCAATTTGATATTCCGAGGATTATTTTTTGAGCATAACACAGAGATTGGGCGAAAAGACAATAAATGAACAGGGTCGGAAATATATGTTAAAAGATGTTGAGATAGGTATCATAGGCGGAACAGGAGGCATCGGCAAATGGTTTGCCTCGTTTTTCGAAAAAGAGGGATATGCGGTTCATATATCCGGCAGGCAGACCGGAATGGGCATGAAGGAAATGGCTATAAAATGCCGTGCTGTAATAGTCAGCGTGCCCATCGGCATTACATGCGAGGTGATTGAACAGATAGGCCCCTTTATGCCGGAGGAATCCCTTTTAATGGATTTCACCTCACTCAAGGAAAAGCCTGTCAAATCGATGCTCCGGTATTCCCGATCAGAGGTCATGGGGTGCCATCCGCTGTTCGGCCCGGACATTGAATCAATCGCAGGGCAGAACATCGTTTTCTGTCCGGGCAGGATATCAGAGTGGTCTGACTGGCCCATGGGGCTTTTTAAAAACAAAGGCGCGCGGATAATTGAAGCAAGTCCGGAAGAACACGACAAGATGATGGCCGTTGTTCAGGGACTGAATCATTTTGATACGATTGCAATGGGGATTGCGATCAAAGAGTCGGGAGTGGATATCTTGAAACTTAAAAGTTTTTCAACGCCGCTTTTCAAGACAAAGCTCGATATCATAGAAAAGATCTTCAACAGCAACTCACGGCTGTATGCGGAGATCCTTACTCTTAATCCATACCTTAACAGTATCCTTGATCAATACGAAAAGAACGTCACTGCCTTGAAAGAACTTGTCAAAAATAGAGATATAGGCGGTCTTATGGAGTCGTTCATAAAATGAACTACTCTGCCGCAGGCAAATGAAATCCTTGCAAGCCTCCGCGGTATTAAAGCAATACCCCCTAATACTATTAGGGCCTAACTGTTCTGCCAATTACAATTAATTTTTCCCTTGTTAATTTCCAGTTTTTTGGTATGGTTAGTCAAATTTCCTTTCCTAATAGATCAGCATTAAAATCAGGTTTTTGATTATTCTTTATTTTGTTGGTTTATTGAATCTAAGACTTTTTAAATATCAGAATGTTGACTTCCCAATTCAAAAGACCACGTATCGATTCATTTACTTGTTCTGTTGTATTCCTGTTTGGTTTTTTCTTGGAGTTTATTGAAAAATTAGGTATCTTAAATTGATTTACTTAATAGAATAGATATTTGCTGTAATAATCCAAATAATATCAAAACCATTTAAATCTATTTAAGTCATATACTTCAACATATAGCGCCAAGCTGATATGTCGTAACTTATGGAAATTAACCTATCTGGGCGGGATATGGAGATATTTTAATGGCAGAAATAAATCTTACGCAGTCCGAAGCCGATTCTCTTATTTCGATGGAAAAGTATCGGGTTGATGACACGTTATGGAATTATCCAGGGCTTGGGGGTTCAATAATTATTCCTTTATTATCAAAAGATAAACGAGAAAATTTTCTCCTTGATATAAGCAGGGGAAAAATTGACCTTTTAAAAGGAACATATCAAAATCGCTCTCGACAGGTGGTTGTGCTTGTAAGATTGGATTTCGGAGGGCAGCCCCATCGCAATCCTGATGGTAATGAAATATCTTCACCTCACTTGCACATTTATCGTGAAGGATATGGCGACAAATGGGCCATGTCTTTACCTCTTGATAAATTTCCTGATATCAACAACCTATGGCATACGTTGCAGGATTTTTTACGATTCTGTCATATTATTGAGCCACCAATTATCGAAAGAGGGTTGTTTTCATGATCAACGAAATACAAAACCTATTAGATCAATATGTTAGATGGTTGAAGGATAAGACAGCTCTTCGCCAGGTTGAAGACTGGATTGAGATTACTACGCCTTATCTGGACAGACACAATGATTATCTACAAATTTATGTTAAACGCGAGAACGGCGGTTATATACTTACTGATGACAGTTACACGATAGAAGATTTAAAACGATCCGGTTGCGAATTGGAAAGCAAAAAAAGGAGCGACCTTTTAACTCTCACCTTGAATGGTTTTGGGGTTAAGCTTGTTCAAAATGCCCTGGTTATGCATGCTTCTTCTGATAATTTTCCGCTTAAGAAACATAATTTAGTGCAGGCAATACTGGCGGTAAACGATCTTTTTTATTTGGCCGTACCAATGGTTGCCAGCCTCTTTCTTGAAGATGTTACATCCTGGCTTAATTTGAGCGATATCCGTTATACCCCAAAAGTAAAATTTACAGGCAAGAGCGGGTATGACCATTTATTTGATTTTGTCATTCCAGCCTCAAGGAAACAGCCGGAGCGAGTTCTTCAGGCCATTAACCGACCTAGCCGTGAAACAGCTCAAAGTGTGGCCTTTTCGTGGATTGACACAAAAGAAGTCAGACCGGAAAACTCACGCGCCTATGCCTTGTTGAATGATTCGGAACATATTCCGTCTGTATCAGTAATAGATGCCTTAAAAAATTACGACGTCAACCCTATTCTTTGGAGCAGACGCGAAGAGGTTAGAGAAGAACTGGCAGCTTAAACAGATGGCCAATAAATTATTGTAACAAAGCTGCATCGAATAAACATAAAGTAAAAATATAAGGTAATTGATCCCATACTGGTACCTATTATATTCTCTGAATTTACTTAAAAACGCAGGATGACAGAGTGGATTCAGATAATAGGATCGATATTTGCAACAATAATCCAAATATTTTCAAAACCATTTTATAGTAATTGTGGGATGTAAGAGGTGTCTTTCTTTTTAAAAAAAGAGCAATAAAACTGTTTTAGATTTCAACCTGTTAACTGTGTAGGCCTGACACCTATGCCTTCAATGGCATTTCTACATCTGCTGTGTCAAAAATGCTTAACAGATAAGCAAGGTAATTCATCGAAATCAAGCCGCCCCAAAAGCCATTTAAAAGATGATAAGCTGCATGAAATAATTAATTTTATGATCTTGATTCAAGTGAAAACCTTTGTGTGCTTTATTAAATTGTACTTTTTGGGCTTTTGACGTGGCAGGTTTCCCCTGCTGATTTTTTAAATCGTAATTTAAATGGATCTCCCTTAAAAAATTCTAATGAAGCTTCATATATCTCTTGCTGATATTTTAAGGGGCAAAAAACATGGCCTCGCCATTTGTATTTTTGATAAAGCTCTGTCCAGTAATGAATTGGAAAAAGATCACTTACTTTTCTCAATTTACCTGATGCAGTTCTCACATATGTTCTATCCGCTTCCCCAAAAGAAGGATCGGAGGGAAAATCGACCCATATATCACGAATGCTGAGCTTATCTTCAAGCGCTGCTGTTTTCAAAATTTCAAAGGCAATATCACGTCTAGTTTTGTATGTATCATATCCCCGTTGGTTCAGTTTTCTCAATTGTAAAAAGCCCCCACCACTATCATCGGCTATTGTATCATTGTTTATAGTCAGTGCTCTGACCAAAAGGCGCCGATATCTTATGTCATGAATTTTTCTATGTAAATAGTCTTCTTTATTGCGTCGTAATGCCTCTGAGAAAAATATTTCATCAGTTAGCCAAAGATAATCCGTAGCTCTGTTAAGATCCAGTTTTCGTCCTGATATTTCAAAGAAAATTTCACTAGGTTTTTCTTTTGCGTCTTCAATGATGGCCTGAAACATTTTTTCTGCGGCTCGTACCTTTGGATGTTGATAAACAATGGAAAACAGATTTATTTTACTAAAGAGAATTTGTTCAAGAGGTGCTACACTTGCTTGGTGAAGTGTTAAAAGGTGCTCTCCTGTTTCTGATTTATGAACTTTACAAGAGGACCATAATCTGTCAAGATCTAAGCCTACTGGAATTCCACTGAAGTGTGCATCGCGAAAAATATAATCAAGCTTATCAGCGTCAAAAGGCCCGTTAATAACCTGAATTTCATAATGCTTCCTCTTTTCACTTTCAGAAGTAGGCCCTACAATCGCATTTGCGGCCTTTTCAATGTCCAATTCTATATCATAATGATCTTCAATCTCTCCGATATAGTCCCTTACAACTTTGGATTTAAGAATAAGTGCGCTGAATGCTTCATGTGGATGGCATTTGGGGAGTTCATTGGTTTTAAAGAAGGCTGTCATGTCAGGGCAAGATTCATATAGGTCTTCACTGATATGGCTGAAACATGAATGGCCACAATCATGAAAAAGTGCGGCTAGGCGTATGTTCCTTATTGAGCTCGGTTCAAAGCGGTGTTTATCAGGGGTATCTTGTTTATTTACCGCATCAATCAATTTTTGGGCTTGTTGGATTACACCAAGTGTATGTTCAAATCTAGTATGACTGCAACCGGGGAAGACATAGGAGACTAAGGATGTCTGGTGTATTTGGCGAAGGCGCTGAAACAGAGGTAAATCAAGTAATGCTACCTCCCATGCTTCAAGTTTGAATGTCCCCCAAAGCGGGTCATGAATAATTTTTGGTCCCTCAGGAAATTTTCTACGATATAAGCTGTTACCAACAAATTCCTGTGCGAAGTCTTCAATTCCTTTCCTAAAATTATTGAGCAGAGAATTATTCTGCGCCGTCATTAGTTATTCAACTCTTGTTTGGAAAGGTAATCTGCTACCTTTTGAATATCCTCTTCCTTAATACCGGCAGATTCGATAATACGTTTAGAAAAATTCGTATAACCTCTGTCTAAAGAATCCTCAAAACAATAGTACCTTGGTGTCAAATTTTGGCGGGATATTAATCCTGTGGCATCCAAATTGGAAAGTGCTTGGTCAAGCTGGGCACTTTCAGAAAATATTTCCCTTTTTCTGAAAGAAAAAATTGATAAAACCTCAGGGTAGTCGATTTTTGCTACATGAAAAGCACGATGCAGTTTTTCCCGATCAGCAGTCACTCTTTTCATTGTTGCATTTTTCTTCATAAAGTAAAAAATACCAACAACTATGTCTTCTGCTGTCAAAGGCATTAACATATTAGCACCTCCCTTTGATTAGTATTATTTAAATTAAAGGCACAATAATTATATCATACTAAAAAGGACTGAAGGCCATAAAATATCTGGCAATCAATCTAAATAGGTTATTACATTATCAGTTTAAGCTAAACTTATTAATAAAGAAGTGATTGGATTAATTAATACTAACTTAATCGATAAAAGAATATGATAATATTTCTATTTTGTCAAGGATTGATTTTGTCTTTTTCTGCTTTAGAAAACAGATTATAAATATTGTATGTTAACATGAAATAGGGGTCAACTGCTGTCCTAACGTCGATTTTTTAAAGTATCATAACAGAATGGGGTCAAATCGGCCATTGACTCTTTCTGGCAACGCTCTTTTAAAATTCGATTGGATCACTATTTATTTCAAAGGAGTTTAAATTTTGTTTTCGAAGGAAGAATTTGGAGACTTGAAATCGCAATTTGGGACATCAAGATTAGGTTGGGGTGGTAGAAGGAAACTGCCTTAGGAACAAACAGACTGCCGCATTCCTCCATTATGGAGGGACTGAGTCATTAACTGAAAGCAAAAAACAGATAATAACCCCAAATTCCATTTGACAACTCGCTTTAATAGTGCTTTAAAACTTTATATTTTATTAAACTCAATTTAGAGATTCTCTCGGTTTCATATCTTTTCAATCATAGATTGGTTATATTTCTGTAATTATGCGTAATTAAAACTTAATTGCAGTCAAATATAAGGTCGTTTGATTTGTTTTAAAATATTAATGATTGCTTTACTTATGATAGATGCGATGTGTCTCTTGAATGTGTGGGAATAAGGTCAATAGCTTGGGTTGGTAACAATCGTGCAGCGAGACGCTAAATTAT